>BNJU01001717.1_pt1 | contig 548605 bp, 794 predicted proteins | sample 8539281 | NCBI WGS metagenome assembly BNJU01 (sample SAMD00202456, study PRJDB9452) | human saliva metagenome | isolation source: human saliva | place: Japan
CTCTCTCTCTTCCAAAGATAAATAAATAACGTTATTTTTCCGCAAGTACCGGAAACGTAGCACTTACAGCAAAATGGAAGGGTTATTATTAAAAATTTAACAGATATAGTCAAGATTTGGGGAAAAAATAATAACTAAGATGATAATAAAACATAAAACAATTACGAGATATCGATATAAAATTAAAGCAGAATGCAGCATGGCGAAAATTTTGATGAACAATACTTTTAAAACAGAATTGAGATTAAATTATCTCGCAAACCAGCAGATTATCTGAATTATCAAAAAGGGCAACTGGCTATTTTTAGTTTGATTTTGGGATTTCGTCGAACTAAAAGTTTATCTTCTAGATGAACCATTAGATGGAATAGATGTAATAAATACTAAAATGATAGTTGATTATATTTTGATGCTCAAGTGATGATTGGATTAATTAGTAGTCACCAATTAGATTCTTTAGAAAATATAAGTATAAGTTGTCTATTTGAGATGAAGGATAGGAGTTAGCGAAGAAATTAATAAGGATGAGTATAGGTAATATCAATTAGTGTACCAGAGAAAATACCAGATGAGTTACGCCGTAATCCTAATGTGAAAATAATTAGTAATATTGGAAGAGTATATGGATTATTATGAGGGAAGTTTTGATGCTACTCATGATATTATCCAAGATAAAGATCTTCTTCAATATGATAAACTGCCTATCATTGAGGATATCTTTTTATTAAATAGTAAGAAGATGAAAATGTGCAAAGATATTTTAAAAATTATGCGTATATATTTGAAACAATATTCAATAACTGTTAATTATCCTATTAATTGCCTTCACGACATTTGCTTTGCTACAACCACTAACAAACAACTAAATCAATTGAAAAATGAGTCGCAGCCATGATTTTCAATTAACTACTAGGAATAGCTAAGGGGATGGAAATTAGAAAAGGCTGCATCGATGACGAGGTAAAATCAAAAACACATGAATTGAATAAGATGCAAGAAGAATATCAGAAAAATTATAAGGAAAAGATTATCAAAAAGAAAAATTTGATCAGATGAAACATTCTTATGCGGTTGGAGCATATACATAACTTTCCTAGCACTGCACTGTGGACATTTTATACTAATGATGGGGATCTAAATGTACTCACCGGCAATGATAGTGAAAAATATAAACAGTACTTAACTGAAGAAGAACTGATAATATTCCTAAGTATAAAGAATGGTCAAGAATGCAGCCGGGTAGCAAGGAGTATTTTGACAAACAAGAAGAACTAGATAAATATATCCTCCAGCACTAGATATTAATACATACAAACGATAACTTTCTTAAAAGAAATTTAGAATCTAGTAAATTTAAGTTAAAAGAAACTATGTTTAACGAGGAACTAATATTGGGTATTATATTTTAATAACTTTGATTACGTTATTAATCTTCGAGTGAATATCATACTAATTTTGAGTAAATTTGTAGCAGGAAGCTACCTTATGAAAAAAGAGAAAGTATACTTTGTTGAAAGTAATTTTATCATTCTTAACTCTAATAGTTAGCTACATTCTAACAGGATTAACAAATATAGCAGTTATAAGTAATAGTTTGTTAGGAGAACTCTATAATGTGTCAGCGGTATTTGAAATAAATAAAATTTATATACTAGGAATAGGTCTCGTATTACTAGGAGCAATCTTATCAAGTTTTTGTGGAAAGTATATTGAGCATAGGTGTGATGTATATCCCAGCTCTTACATTAATATATTATCCATTGGGAGTATGGATTGGTGTAGGAAAGATTATTCTTTGTAAATTATTTTTCAAATAAGCTGTTTCTTGATAATATACCAAAGATGCCAATATTTTATTATTTCGATACGCTCCTTGGAAGAATATAATTATTTACCTAGTTATTTTAACTGCAATTATGCTGTTATCAAGTAAGGCCTATAAAAAGCATAATGTAGAAAAAGAAGGTGAATTTTCATAATAGAAAGAGTTTCATGTAGGGATATTAATATTGTTAATGGGATATTCGCATTTGCATTATTAGTATTAATAGATGTATTTACTATTAACCGTGTCTAGCTTTAGCATTAGCAATATTAATAGTGCCAGCTATTCTTGGAAATTGGTTCAAATAAAGATCAGAATATAAAATTTTATTGAAAATTAAAACACTAGAGATGAGGATTCTTGAAAACTAGAAATTCTCATCTTTTTGTAAATTTAATAAAAAGATAGTAAAAATAAAATTTAGTAAAGTTTATTAATTTATATTTTCTAAACGATACATATTTACAGTAAAAAGAAAATTTTTAATCGATGAAAAGGATGGCTTTTAGAACTTATAATTAACTGTTTTAACTCAGCTTTTATTTAAATAATATGGAGTATATAAAATTCTACAGAAAGAAAAACATGTAAAATTTTTTCAAAAACTATTGACAGATAAAATAACTTGTTATACTTAATCACGTTAATGATTCACACGTTGATAAGATAAGTAAAAGTGAAAGATGGTAAAGAGAGTCTCGCGTGGTGAAAAGAGATCGTATTGGAAACTTTTGAAAATGGTCTTTTGAGTGTTAATGGTCGAATAATTAGACCTTTACGGGTGAGCCCGTTATAGCTTCAGGGTATAACACCATTGTATTTTTGGTGCGTACTTTTTGAGTTGATATTTGTGAGAATATCATAAAGTAAGGTGGTAACACGTAAATTATTAGACGTCCTTGCAGAAGCATAAGCTTCTGGGAGGACTTTTTATTTCTCAAAATAATCACAAGAATTCTAACTTAAAGAAATAATAAAGCATTTCGGAGGAAAGAAACATGTCAGAATTACTAAACATTTATAAAACTTTACAAAAATGGGTTAACTTAAGCCACAAATTGATGAAAATTCACCTAAGTTCCGCAGCGCTACCTGCGTTAGAAAAAGAAAATGTCTTTCACTTTTAAAAAGATGGATTCTATGTTCAAAAATTCTCAGTTGTTGGACAATATGGAACACACATCGATGCGCCAATTCACTTCGTTGAAGGTGGGCGCTGGTTAGATGAAATCGAACTAAAGATTTACTATTACCTTTTATACGTAATTGATAAAAGTAAAGAAGTAGCTGAGAATAATGACTATGTAATTTCTAAGCAAGATATTCTGATTTTGAAGCTGAACATGGAGAAATATACCAGAATCATTCGTAGCATCTCAGAAGCGATTGGTCAAAAACGTTGGTCTGAAGCTATGATGAAATTAGAAATCTAGATGAAAATGATGTTCAACACACTCCAGGGTGGGGAAAGAGATGCACCAGAATTTTTAATTAAAGAAAGAAAAAGTTAAAAGCTGTAGGTCGAAACATTAGATACTGATTCAGGAGTTACAGCGGCAGCTGAAGGCCTTATTCAAGAATATTACTACTAGAACAAGATATTTATCAAATCGAAGTTTTAGCAAATCTTGATCAGCACCAGCGACTGGAGCATTAATCTCAATTGCTTTATCCGAACTGGACAGAAGAACTGGATCTCCGCAAGAGTAGTAGCGATATTACCAGAAGACGAATAGTACTGGTCTTTTATAAAAAGTTTTAGTTTATGAGAAAAAATAGATATTAGAAAAGAGAAAAGAAGAAAAAGTTTGAAGAGAAAGTAACTAGAAGTTTATAATAAGGTTAAAATAATATAGTCAGAAGAATAAAAACAAAAAGAGAAAATAAATCAGTTAAAATAAAAGGAGAAAAATATTATGGGTCAAGGATGTCAAAATAAGGTGTTAGAAAGGAGCATTCGTAATGCTTAAAGGATCTTGTTTATGTAAAGCAGTAACCTACACTCTAGATGAGGAATTATCGGAATTAGTTTTTTGTCATTGCTCATTTTGTCGGAAAGCAACTGCGTCTGCTCATACAGTCACTGCTAAAGTTAGCAGTAAAAAGCTAGTATTGCATGGAAAAGAAAATCTTGTTTCCTATAGTTCTTCTCCAGGGAAACAGCGTTATTACTGCCAGAACTGTCATAGTCAAATTTTCACTGTTCAAGAAAATATTCCAGAAGTCTGTGCTGAAATTATGGGTACAATAGATGAATGCGACCAGAATTTACAAACTGTTCCTAAACGTCATATTTTTTAAGGATCCAGCCTTTTCTTGGTTGCTTGATAACAAATCTAAGAAGATAGAGAAAATAAATTAGCTAAATAAAAGGAGAAAAAATATTATGTGTCAAGGTTGTCAAAAAAGCAGTAGAAAGAGCAGCGTAGTAGAGAGATCACGGGTCATCTCTGCAGACCCTAAGGAGTTAGTTGAAGTCGTGAAAATTCCCTCAAAAAGGAGAATTATCACAAGAAGAATTAAACTAAAGTAGAAGATAAAGCAAATTACTGAGTTAGTTGAAAAACAAATAGCAAATGGACTAAAAGGAGTAACAGATGGAGAGTTCCGTCGTGCATACTGGCACCTAGACTTCTTCTGGGGTCTTAACGGTGTAGAACACGTTCAAGGAGAAAAAGGTTATCCATTCAAAGGTATCGAAACTAAACCAGATACAGCAAAAGTATCAGGAAAAATCAGCGGAGAAAATCACCCATTTGTAGCACACTACAAATTCTTAAGAGACTTAGTAGCTGATAAAGAAGGTGTAACTGTAAAATTAACAATTCCATCACCATCACAACTATACTTTGAGTTAATTGTCCTAGAAGATCAGCCATCAGCGGATAGGCAAAAAATTTTATCCAACATTCGAAGAATTAAAAAGACGCTATTGTAGCAGCTATAAACAAGTAATCGCAGACCCATACAACGAAGGCTACGCGCATACACTTTGATGATTGTACATGGGGAGCATTAGCTGATGACGGATTTGCGAATCGTTTCCGCGATGCGCGTCCATTAGAAGAGGTTCGTAGAGAATATGCAGCACGTTGTTTAGCATTAAATAACGAAGTTATCGAAGGAAACCAGGAGATCGCAATCAAATACACACGTTTGTCGTGGTAACTTCGCTTCTAAATGGATTTCAAGGAGGATACCAAAAACGTTGAAGACGAGCTACTTGTTGGAGAAAACGTAAATGCATACTACTAGAATACGATACAGATCGTGCAGGAGATTTCAAGCCACTCAGCAAAAGTTGGAAAAAGATAAAAAGTTGTTTTAGGATTAATTACATCTAAATCTGCAGATGAAGATAGAGAAGAAGTAATCGCAAGAATTAAAGAAGCTGTGATGAATACACCATTAGAAAAACATCTACTTAAGTACACAATGTGGATTTTGTTTACAGAAGAAGGAAATGCGATTACTGGAAGAAGATCAATGGAAAAATCGCCCTAATCAAAAGAAATCGTAGAAAGTTTGGGGTACAGAAAATAATAATACTTTAGGGCTGACATGAAAGGTTCTAAAATTTAATAAAGTTCATATGAGAATCATAGACGTAGTGGTTTATCGATATCTAAATTCTACCTTTATAAAAACCTTTTAGATATCTAAGAACCTACTGCGAGAAGTGACTCGAAATCTGATTTTTGAGGCACTTTCAACAAAAGTTATATAACTAATGTAAATAGCAAAAATAAGCACATAAATTGACATTTTTATCTATAATACAGTAAACTAAACTAGCATTGATTTATCGTTCAATGTTAAATAATATCTGGTTTTATTATTCTTATTATGAAATATAGTCTATTTAATCAATACATGAGTAGCAATGTAAGTCTCTCACTGTCGAATAGACAAATGTATTTAACCATTATTAAATAGGGGAAACCAAAATATTTCGTAGTTAGAAAATAGGACTTAAAATCAAGGAGGAAAAAAAGAATGAAAAAAAACAAATTGTTTATAGGAGCACTAGCGTTAGTAATGAGTGTTGTAACAGCATGTAGTTCAAAAACGCAAAACACAATTACCACTTCTCAAGATAAAGATACTTTCACGTATGCTATTAGTGATGATCCATCATCAACTAACCCAATCAAGGTTAGTGACCGTTGGGGATTAACAATGACTAATATTATCTACTCACCATTAATCAAAGTTAATGGAGATGGTTCAAAAGAATATGCCTTAGCAGAATCTACTGAACTTGCAAAAGATGGTCTTAGCTTAAAAGTTAACTTAAGAAAAGATGTAAAATGGTCTGATGGACAAAAATTCACAGCTGATGACGTAGTTTTCACTTATCAAACAAAAGCTAAAAAAGAAAATGGAAACTTTAAAAACTTATGGATTGGTGACAAACCGATAACTGTTGAGAAAGTAGATGACTACACTGTAGTATTTAAATTCCCAGAACCAAGTGCAGCTGCGGCAAATAACATTGCGAATGAAACTTACATTATTCCAAAACACGTTTATGGAAATGTATCGGATTTCTCAGTTAAAGAATTAAAAGAAACACCAGTAGGAACTGGACCATACAAACTAGTAGAAAACAAACGTGGAGAATACATTAAATTTGAAGCGAATGAAAATTATTACAACGGTAAACCAAAAGTTAAAAATGTAGTACTACGTATTATTAAAAACGCTGATACTACAAAAGTAGCATTACAAAAAGGTGAGGTAGATGACGCATATGTATTACCTCTGCTATTAAAGATTTCAGATTCTAAAAACATCGATACTTATCCTTACAGTGAAAACCGTATCGGATACTTAGGACCAAACACAAACACAGATGAATTAAAAAGATGTTAAAGTTAGACAAGCTATTTTTATACGCATTAAAACAAAGAAGATATGAATAAAGCAGCTATTTAGACAGCAAATACTACCAAAAACCCTTTATTCATTCTTACCACCGAAAAATCCATTCAATACTGATGATGTAGAGAAATATACTCAAAATATTGAAAAAGCAAAATCACTATTAAAAGAAGCTGGAGTTTCTAACTTGAAACTTAACCTAGGATATGCAAGTAACGATGCTGCAAATACTATCCAAGCAACATTCATCCAACAACAATTACAAGCAGTAGGAATTAATGTCGAGCTTCGTGGTGGAGATGAAACAGCTATCTTCACAGAGTTAAGAAAAGTTGGTTCTAAAGCTTACAACCTATTCTTAGGTGGATATATCATGGGTAACGATCCTGATTTATACTCTAAGCTATTTGGATCAAATGGTACTTCAAATTACTTCCAATTCAGAAGTGAAAAAATTGATGGATTATTCAAACAAGGTGCAGCTGAATTAGATGAAACTAAACGTAAAGAAGTGTACAAAAACCTTCAACAAGAAGTTGCTAACCATGCATACCTATACCCAATCGTAGATAACCAAAAAATCTTAGCGGTTAACAAACGTGTTGGAAATGTTAACGATGCTAAGTTAGTACCAATCACACATTTGATGATTTATCAAAAATTACTCTAAATAGTAATAAATAGTAGAAAAATAAAATATAGTATGAGGGGGAGTACGATAAAATCCTATTTATAATAAGATTTTATAGTATCTCCCTGCTTTGTTAGTTTTAAAGAAAGTTTATTTATAATTTATAACAAAAATATTTATGGTAAATTATAAATGAATCTCATAAAAATATAGTAATTAGAATTTAAAGGAGATTGTATGATTCGATATATTTTAAAACGTATATTACAAGCAGTACCGCTACTTTTTAGTAATATCGTTTATAGTATTTACTTTGATACATTTAGCACCATATGATGCTATTGATGCACAGATAACGTCGAATATGTCACAAGAAGAAATAAATATACTTCGTGAGCAAAGTGGGCTTAATAAACCATTTTTAATTCAGTATGTTGATTGGTTAGGACAAATATTAAGCGGGAACTTCGGGCACTCACTAGTAACTCACAATAGTGTAGGAGAAGAAATCCTAGCGAAAATACCTAATACAATATCATTAGTATTACCAGCCTACATAACAGCACTAATAATCGCAATAGTACTTGGATTACTAGCTGCTGCAAACAAAGGTAAATGGCAAGATAAATTCATCGATGCTGTAGCTTCACTTGGAATAGCTACTCCATCGTTTTGGATAGCGATGATATTTATTTATGTTTTAGGATATCAATTAAACTTATTCCCAATAATAGGGATGCACACAATTGGTAAAGAAGGCGATTTTGGTGATTTCTTATCACACTTTATTATGCCTTATCTAACTTTAACAATCGTATTCTTCGCAGAACTTACACGTTATGTAAGATCTTCAGCTTTAAGTCAGACAAATGAAGAGTATGTAGTAGTTCAACAAGCTTTCCAAGCGACAAAAACTCAAATTTTTACAAGACACATTATAAAAAACGTGTTAATACCAGTAATTACTCAAGTGGGTATGTCACTACCAATGTTAGTAACTGGAGCGATTATTACAGAAACAGTATTTAGTTGGCCGGGAATAGGACCATATATTACACAAGCAACTAGAGCGTTAGATTATCCTATTATAATGGCAGTAATGTTACTTTCAGCTACATTAGTAATAGTAGGTAATTTAATTTCAGATATACTTTACTCTATAGTAGATCCTAGAATTAGAAGAGGAGGTAAATAAGATGAAAAAGATTTATTAAAATAGCTAAAAGTTCAAAAATTTATATTTTTCACTTATTTTTATAGCGATATTAGTGTTTGTATCATTAATAGCACCTTTACTTCCTATTGATCCAGCGGCTACTGATGTAGCAAATCTATCTCAATCACCGAGTCTACAACATTTATTCGGGACTGATGAGGTAGGACGTGATTACTTCATTCGTGTAATCTATGGAGGGCGTATTTCTCTATAGTAGATTACTAGCGATGGTGACTGCCGTAACAATTGGAACGATAGTAGGACTATCGCAGGTTATGTTGGTGGAGTTGTTGATACTTTGCTTATGCGTTTAGTTGATGTATTATCATCTATTCCATGGTTAGTATTAGTAATTGTACTTAGTGTATTTTTAAAACCAGGAATTGGTTCAATAATTATAGTAATAGGATGTTTTTCTTGGATGCGTCTTGCGAGATTAGTTCGTGCAGAAACTTTATCAGCAAAAGAATACGACTACGTAGTATACAGTGATTTAGTGGTGTAAAAACCATCTCATCTTAAAGAAAACATATTATTCCAGCTATAATACCAACTCTAGTAGTAGCAGCAAGTGCTTCAATAGCAAATGCAATAATGACAGAAGCGGCGCTTAGTTTCTTAGGACTTGGTATTCAACAGCCTATGACTTCTTGGGGAACACTTCTGCAAAATGCACAACAAAGTCTACAACATGCCCCCATATGGCAATCATCCCTCGGATTATTTGTAATGTTAACAATTTATTCATTTAATAATATTGGTAACTTACTTACAAAAATATATTCAAAAGGAGGGAGAAGTATGACAAACATAGTAGAATTAAAAACTTAACGGTTAATTATAAACCCTAATAAAGAAGTAGATAAAGAGTTAATACACGGCATCGATATTAATTTTAAAAAGGTCATATCACAGGAGTCGTTGGTGAATCAGGTAGTGGAAAAAGTATTCTGATGCGTAGCATAATGTCTATTCTTCCCAACAATATTTTTTGATAAAAATGATAAGTTTTTCTTTGATGGAAAGGAAGTTAGGCATGGTGAGAAATTACCAATCTCTATGATCTTCCAAAAATCCTATGACTTCACTAGATCCAGATTAGAACTATTGGTTTTCACTTAATAGAAGTAATAGAAAGATTTCAAAATAAATCTAAAGAAGATGCGAAAACTAGCTATAGAGCAACTTGAAAAAGTAGGTATTCTTAATGCGCTTCTTAGAATGGAACAATACTCACATGAATTATCTGGTGGTATGCGTCAAAGAATATTAATAGCTATGGCATTACTTGCTAATCCCAAGTTATTGGTAGCAGATGAACCTACAACTGCTCTAGACGTTACGGTTCAAGCACAGATTTTATCTCTTATTAAGAAATTACAAAAAGAAACAGAACTTAGTGTAGCGCTAGTCAGCCACGATTTTCGTGTAATAGCTGGAATGTGTGACTATGTGTATATTAGTGTATAGAGGTAGAGTTGTGGAAAAAGGAAATGTTGAAGAAATCTTTAGCAATGCACAACACCCATATACAAAACAACTTCTTGCAGCGGCAAGATTAGAAAACACTAATAAAGAACTTCTGACTGTTGATTATAAGGAAGATGGCAAACACTATACTTGGCAAAAACTTAGCGATAATCATGAGTATCTGAAAGAGGTGGAGTAATGAGTAAAGAGTATTTAAAACTTAAAAATGTACGAAAAGTTTATAAGTCTAAAGGAATGGGCAAAGAAGTCAAAGAAACTATAGCTGTTAATGACATTAGTTTAGATATTTATAAAGCTGAGACTTTAGCTGTGGTAGGAGAATCTGGAAGTGGAAAGACTACCCTAGGTAAGGGGATTTTAAATATAGATCCATTCATATCAGGGGATGTTTTTGTAGAAGGTAATGAGAAATCTTTAACAAAAATGTCGAAGAGAGAACTTGCAGAAGTTTATAGCAAGATGCAAATTATTTTCCAAGATCCATATTCATCATTAAACCCACGAATGAGTGCTTTAGATATAGTCATGGAAGCTTTACACAAAAGAAGACAAAGAAACTGCGAAGAAAAAGGCGTTAGAAATTTTAGAGTTTGTTGGAATTTCTAATGAAGACGCGCTAAAATTATCTAATGCTTTTAGTGGAGGGCAACGACAACGTATTGGTATTGCTCGAGCAGTTGTAACAAAACCAGACTTCATTCTATGTGATGAACCAACTTCTGCCTTAGATGCTTCAACACAAGCGCAGGTAATTAATTTATTAAAAGATTTACAAGAAAAATTCTTCTAACATACTTATTTATTTCACATAACTTAGGTGTAGTAGAGTATATCGCAGATAGAATAGCTGTAATGTATGAGGTAATCTAGTAGAATTAGGAACAACAGAACAGATTATGAAAAATCCACAACACGTTTATACAAAACGTCTTCTAAACTCTATGCCGATTATTGATCCGGTAAGAGCTAGAAAGATGTTCGAAGAATTCGAAGTTAGTGCAGAGGAAATAGTAATAACTGGCACAGAAAAATTCGAAGAAGTTGAAGAAGGACACTTTGTGTTAAAATAATAATTTGAATGCCAATCTCAAAGACTAGAAAATCTAGCTTTTGAGGGTTGGTATTTTTACAAAAATATTTAAAAATAGATTTTGACAGTAGGCAAACTTTGAGTAAAATATTAGTTATAATTTATAACTAATGAAGAAGAAAAAAATGAGGCACAAATATGAGTAAGAAAAAGAATTAAAAACAAATGCTATGCGATTTTTTAGATGAAAATGGTGTAGAGTACAATCACTTTGAATTTGATGCAGAAAGTGATGCTGCGAAAAACTGGTGTAGGAGTAGCTGATATTATCGGACGTGACCATAACCAAGTATTTAAAACAATTATGACTACGGATGGTAAAGGTAACTATGTAGTTGGAGTACTTATGAGTGAAGATAGCATAAACTTCAAGAAACTTGCCAAAGCAGCAGGAGTGAAAAGTTTATCAATGTTACCACTTAAAGACCTGACAAAAATTACAGGATATGTAAAAGGTGGATGTTCACCATTCGCGATGAAAAACTATTCCCAACTTTTGTAGATGAAAAATGTCGTGAAGTTGAAACGATTATTGTATCTGCAGGTAAAGTAGGTCATCAAGTAGAAGTAAAACCAGAAGTACTAGAGCAACTTATCGGTGCTCAAGTAGTAGACTTCAAAGCTGAATAATATAAGCAGAACGACTTTAGATAATGATTTGCTCTCAAAAATTTAGAGCAGATTTATATTTAAAGTCGTTTTTTTATAAAAATCATTTCGAAAAAGGTTTACAACATGGAAATAAGTACTAATATTAGTAAAATTAAGTAGATAGGGAGGTCAATGCTTATGAAAAAAAGTATTAAAATAGGAGCAATGAGTTTATTATTAGTGCTACTCCAGGAAGCTTAGGAATTGGTACAGTTTATTCTTCATCAGGTGGAAATACTAATGTGAATGAAGAAAATACAACATATCAAGATGATAATGTTGTAACGGATAAAAAGTCCAATTGTAAATAATTCTGAGAATACTGCAGAGAAGATTTCTAAAAGTATTCCTATGACTATCCCGTAGGTTCAACATATCCAACAAGTGTAAATTATAGTCAATTTTATGATGGAAATGGTTGGGCTTCAGGTACATTATACTCAGTGATATATATCCAATAGGGAATGGAAAAGTACGTGTTTGGTATCATGGAGATTTAAGCTTAAAATAATATAATAAACTTATTTATCAGAGATGTCTTAGAGTGTTTAAATGCTCTAAGACATTTTCTTTTTCTAGATATCTCCTTAAATAATTATAAATTATTGTTGAAAAAAAGACAATAATCCTCCCTAATTATTGTTGAAAACGTAAAGTAACAATAATTACGTTAATTGAAAATGTATTGTAACATAATTGAAATACTTTAGATATTCTAATGAAACGTTGTTTTGATATAATCTTAAGAGTAAGGAGGCGTGGTATGTTATTTGATACACATGCGCATCTAAATGATGATGCTTATTTAGAAGACTTAGAAGAAACTATTGCTCGTGCAAAAAGAAGCGGGAGTAAAATTAATAAATATAGTTGGTTTCGATGATAAAAAGTATAGAAAAAGCACTGGAAATCACAGCTAAATATGACTTTTTTATATTTAACAGTAGGTTGGCACCCAGTAGAAGCAATTGACTTTACAGAAGAAAAATATGAAATGATAAAAAAAATTGCTTTAACTAATGATAAAGTAGTAGCCATCGGAGAGATTGGTCTAGATTATCACTGGGATAAAAGTCCAAAGGATATTCAAAAAGAAGTATTTAGAAGACAAATTCAACTAGCAAAAGAAGTAAACAAACCGATAGTAATTCACACACGTGATGCTATGGCAGATACAATACAAATACTTCAAGAAGAAAAAGCTAGTGAGATTGGTGGAATAATGCACAGCTTTTCTGGTTCTGTAGAAAGCATGAATATAATGCTAAAAGAGAACTTCTATATTTCATTAGGTGGACCAGTAACATTTAAAAATGCAAAAACACCTAAAGAAGTAGCAAAAGCTTGTCCATTAGATAAATTGTTAATTGAAACGGATTGTCCGTACTTAACACCAACACCATATAGAGGAAAAAGAAATGAACCTGCATATGTGCATTATGTAGCACAAGAAATTGCAGATCTTAAAGAAATGTCGTATGAACAACTAACAAAACAAACATTCAATAATGCGTGTACGTTGTTCGGATTAGAAGATAAAAAGGAGATTGATTAATACATGAAATTAGGTAGAATTATAGCCGCAGCGGCAACATCGGGATTATTATTATCGGGAGCTTTCGTAGTAGCGGAAGAATACACAGGGCACAATGTTTTTGCCGTAAACCTAGATAATACTAACAAAATTGAGCTAAAAACTAAAAAAGGAACAGTAAGAGAAGTTCTTATTGCTAATGATATTCCTTTTGGTGCAGATGATAGAGTAGAACCAGGATTAGATACAAAAGTAAACGGTGGGGAAACTATCAGCATTTATAAAGCTCATGAAGTAACAATCGTTGATGGAAATACAACTACAGTAAGAAAAACTACTTACAAAAAAGTTGAAGATATCTTAAAAAGAATTAAACATTACTCTTGGTGAAAAAGATGAAGTTACACCAGGATTAAACAGTGAAGTAGCAGTTGATACAATTAAAATTGCTAGAACTGGAAAAACTACTGAAACTAAAAAGAAGTAATTAAATTCGAAACAAAAGAAGAAAAAGATGATTCTAAATATGTAGATGAAAAAGTTACAAAAAGTTGAAGGTAAAAACGGTGAGAAAGAAGTTACTTACAATGTTGTAAGAGAAAAAGGTAAAGAAGTATCTAGAGAAGTTGCTTCTGAGAAAGTAATTACTGAAGCTACAGCTAAAGTTGTAGTAGTAGGAACTAAACAACGTCCAGCAGCTCAACAACAAGAAGTAGCAGCACAACAATCATACGCAGCACCAGCTCAATCATATTCAGCACCAGGTGGATCTGTTGTATTATCAAATGGTAACACTGCAGGGCAGATGGAGCAGCAGCAGCTCAAGAAATGGCTCGTCGTACTGGAGTACCAGCATCAACTTGGGAACACATCATCGCTCGTGAATCAAATGGTCAAGTAGGAGCTAGAAATGCTTCTGGAGCTAGTGGATTATTCCAAACAATGCCTGGATGGGGATCTACAGCAACAGTTCAGGATCAAATCGATGCAGCAACTCGTGCATATCAAGCACAAGGTTTATCAGCTTTGGGAATGTAACAAATAAGTAAAAGAAGACGATTAATCGTCTTCTTTTACTTATTTGTTTTTATTCTTTTTGTAAGATAAGAACCCAGAGCTCCACCCTATACCGCCACATACCATACAAATTATTACTATTGTTGGAATATACATCTCTATGCCCCCTTTTTTATTTATAATGACTCAACAAAGTCGATTTTTTTAAATCACGATTTTTGAGTTGCTCCCTAACATACCTGCTATTACTTTTCATTTTCAACTTATCATAAAATTAGGGGTAAAACAAGTCTTATAATAACTAAGAATATATGATATAATAAAAATGATAACGTGTTCAAATAAAAAACAAAATCTAAGTTATAGTGGATAGTCTCACCTTAAAAGTATGTGTTTTTGAGTATATCCAAAGTTACAACTTAGATTTTTTTATTTTATATTTTCTTTTCAATTAGTTTGAATGTTATAAATGATATAGCTGAGCAAACTACGATTGCTATTGCACTAGAGTGGAAGATGTTTCCAATTCCTACTAATGGAGAAACGACTCCACCTAAGAAGAATGGTACAAATCCAAAGAAAGCCGAGGCACTTCCAGCACGCTCACGCTCTAAACTCATAGCAATAGCAGAACCAGCTGGTAAAATAAATCCTAATCCAAGTAAAAGAAGGAAGAATCCTACCTCAATAAATAGGAAAGGTAATGTAAGTGTTAGTGCCACTGCAAGGTAGATGCTAACTAATAACATAAGTGATAACCCTAGTTTGATGCTGACTTTCTCTTTGAAATTTCCAGCACTCTTACTTCCTAAAACTATAGCAAAACCGTTTAGACCAAAGCATAAGCTGTACATTAATGGAGTTAAGTTATAGTGAGTTTGTAAGATGAATGGTGATGCCGCAATATAGGCGAACATAGCAGCTAAGGCAAATCCTTGAATAATAACAAGAGCAAAGAATAGTCTATTTTTTGCAACGTGTACAATAGAATAATATGTCTTAGCTATTGGAAGATCTAAGCGTTTTTCAATGGCTAAAGATTCATTGAATTTAAAGCTTACAGCTAATAAAATCACACCGATTAGAGCAAGTGTAACGAAAATTCCTCTCCAGTCTGTAAGTTGTAGTAATAAACTACCTACGATAGGAGAAAGAATAGGTGCTAAGCCGTTAACAGCCATTAGTAATGCAAAGAAAGCAGCTAATTCACGTCCATTATATAAATCTGTAGAAATAGCACGAGAAATAACTACAGCTCCTGCAGAAGACACACCTTGGATAAATCGTAATACTATCATTGCATATACATTGGGGAAAATGATAATAGCGATAGTACTTAGTAAGTAAACTATTAAGCTAATTATTAATGGATTTTTACGACCATATTTATCACTAATAGGTCCGATAAGTAATTGTCCTAATGCAAGTCCGACCATACTACCTGTTAGCGTAAGTTGAATAGTAGAAGTACTAGCATTAAAAATCACTCATATAAGGTAATGCTGGTAAATATAAATCTGTAACAAAAAGGCCCGAAAGCCGATAAAGTTCCTAAGAATAGTACTAGAAACAATTTAGAATTTCTTTTTAATGTCATGTTGACTCCTTTCGATTATTTAAGCAATATTAACAGATTATAGCATAAAAAATTTTTCGTAAGTCTCGTTTTTAGAAAAAGTTTATATGTAATTTTTCAGTTTTATTTTTATAAATATAAAGTTGTATTCCAAAAATTTTTAAAAAGATGAGATCCGAGATGTTTAGAAAATAACAAAAAGTACTTAAATAATCTTATATGATTAATTTAAGTACTTTTTATTTTACATCGAAATCGACTGAGTCGATATTTGCGATTAATTTATTTTTTTATAAACCAAATTAATGACAATACATAAACTGTATATGTAAAAATAAAAGCTAGAAAAAAAGAGTGATCTTAGAGTTTTTAATAGTAAAAATTTATTAAGATAATTACTATATAAGCAATAAAAAGCAACTACTAATCTTCGAGTATTTTTTTATCCAGTTATTGTATTTTGTTTGTAATTCGGCTCTTTTTATTTCTATATCCATAAAAAAATCCTCCGAAGGGGCAGATCTAAAAGATCTGGATTTTTAACAAAGTGTATATGAGAACTCATAGCTTCAGCAGTAGACACAATCCAATCAGTTTCGTCTTATGACTCACTTCTTGGTGTGTCTCAGACGTTATACGTAAAATTTTTAACGTGCCTTTGGCACTAAAAATTCTAACGTACAACGCAGTGGTTTATTGATATCTAAATACGCTTTAGAAAAAGCTTTTTATATATCTAATAAACTGTGCGAGGTGACTCGACAAAATCTTGTTTCTTCGAAATCACGATTTTTGAGTCACTCCCATTATAACAAAATAACAGTAAAGGTGCAATAAAATATATATACTGTAAAAAAGGTGAATAATATTTGTATATATTGCTTAATTGTGTTGCTTGAGTGCGAATAAATATGGTATAATTAAGTTGCCATATTATACACAAAATAGGAGCAGTATGTCTTATTCAAGAGATTATATATTTGAAAAAAATAATAGAAAAACTACCTACTTTTAAAAATTCATGAGAGGCGAGAAAAAGAAAACAGTGTTTTTATTTTTAGAATATGAAAATCGACGTGCAAAGATTGATATAGATAGTTTTTGTAAGGAAGCTAGGAGATAAGAAAACTAGTGACAGTGATAAAAGATAGAAGAATTTGTTTACTACATAGTAGGAAACTTCAACGCTACAAAAACTTTCTATAGATAATATAAATGAGGACGAATTATTGGAAAATATTTTTCCCAGTGGTTCGAGCTAGTAGTTTTAACAAAGATAACGAGAAAAAAATCTTGTTAGCTTTGATCATACAAATGAAACTAGAATATATTTAGCTTATGATTTTTAAAGATGGTTATAAATTATTAGACGGTAATTTTTAAGTAGATTTTCTAAAACTGAAGAAGAGTTTTTAGGATTCGCTAAAGATAATTTAGAAAAACTACCATTTAAGTATAATGTGGATGAAGTTGCAGGAATAAATTCTATTTCTAATGCAAAAGATGGCTATGATGGGGCAAGAATAATCGATAAAAATGTCTTGAATTACTTTTATGACAAAATAGGTGATTCATTCTATGTAGGTTTACCTCATCAAGATACATTGATAATTGCAGATGTACAGAATAAACAAGGACTAGAAGTTTTACAAAAAAATGATGGTGCATTTTTTTCACAGAAGGCCTAGTACCGATAACAACAATAACGTTTAAATACGATGGAAAAAGAACTAGAGATTATTTTTATTTTTGTAGAATAACTGTAAAATTAAAATTTATTATAGGAGAGAGATTCATGTTATTTTTACAATAAGAAAATGTTAGGAGAAACATTATTAATTACTATTCAAAGTAAAGAAGAGGTAACATACGAGGACAAGAAGAATATTACACTAATTAAAGATGAAAATGGTGCTTTAGTTGGATTAAATATTTTTCAATGTTGAGAACTTAAAATTAGATGGTGAAGGTAGTATCGACTTAACAGAAGAGCAAAAAGAGATTCTTCAAAAACGATTAGAAAAAAATGGAATTAAAATTGACCTAGAAGGTAATAATGATGAGTTCTTCGTAGTTGGGGAAGTTTTAAGTTGTGAAAAAAACACCCAGACGCAGATAAATTAAAAGTAACAGAAGTAAAAAGTTAATGAAGAAGAAACACTACAAATCGTATGTGGTGCTCCAAATGTAGAAGCTGGACAAAAAGTTGTAGTAGCTCTATGCGGAGCAATGATGCCAAGTGGTCTATTAATTAAAAAATCAAAACTACGTGGAGTTGAATCAAATGGTATGCTATGTTCAAAACGTGAACTAGGATTACCACAAGAAGAAGCGAGAGGTATTTTAGTATTAGATGCAGATACTAAAGTAGGAACTCGCGTAAAAAGATTTGAATCTTAAATAGAATCTAATTAGGAGGTGTAAAAATATGGTGAATTGGAAAAAGTGGTTTTTAGAAGAAGACGAAGATGAAATATATGAGGAAAGTACAGCTAAAAAAAGAAAAAAAGACGATTTAGCTGAACGTAGGAAAAAGAGCTGAAAACAGAAGAAAAGAAAGAGTTTACCTTGATGAAGAAGAGGATTTTGAGATAGATTTCAGTTCTAATAAAACTAAAAAAATCATTTGATGAGGATAAGTTTAGTTCTACAACGTAGTACTAGAAAACGTGATGAAAAAGAAGAAAAAAATTTGAAGATTATGAAGAAGTTAATCTTGATGATTTTGAAGTAGATGACTACGATGAATTTGAAGATTACGAAGATGACTACGAAGAAGATTTTAAACAAGAGAAAAAAATCTAAAAAGAAAATGGCTTTATTTCTAAATTTAAAGGATTATTCAGTTCGAATAAAAAGAAGATGAAGAATTCTTAGATGATGAATATCTAGATGAAGAAGACGAAGATGATGAGGCTGAGGATTATAAAAACATATTTAGAGCGTCAAAAACGTGAACAAAAAGAAAAAAATCTAAAGTAGTTGAAAAAATATGATGAGTCTGATTATGAAGATGAAGAAGATTATGAAGATGACTATGAAGAAGAAAATGAGAAAAAGTAGGATTCTTCTCAAGACTAAAAAGACAAATTGTTCAATGTAAGTGATGATGAGATTGATCAAGAGGAATTAGATGCAGTATTAGATGATTTCGAAGAAGAATTAGAAGAAGAAAAAAATCTGATAAGAAAAAAAGTTCACACTAAAGAAGAAAAAGTTTTAGAAAAAGATGAAGACGAGCTTGAAATTGAGTTTGTAGACGAAGAAAAGAACAAAAAGTTGTACCTGTGTTTGAAGAAATTGATATTACAGAATATGAAGAAAAAGAAGAAGTAGTATCGGCAGGGAAAGTAACAGATTTAGGGTGATGCACTGAAAAAAACTTGGAGTGGAAAAACTCTGAAATTCGTGATGTTGATATCTTTGATGAAAAACCACCGAGAAGAACTCACCCAACACTTGCAGCTGTAAGAACTAAGAGGTTGAAACAAGATCATAAGATTGATAATCTTGGGGATAGTGTAGTACTAGGTAAAGACAGTAGTGAATTGAAAGAAGAAGTAGCAGAGTTCATTCAAAGGACAAGCTAAAGAAGAAACTCCAGTACAAGAAGAAAGAGTTACTAAGAATAAAGAGGCAAGACAAGAATTCGAAGAAAAACTTCAATATTCTTGAGAGAAGAAGCGATAAAATTGAAAAAGATAATCCTCTATATACTAAGAAAAATGAAAAACTAGACGGTATTTTTGATGAAATTCGCGATAAAGAAAGTAAAACTCATGAAAAAGAAACTCCTGAACTTGAAGTTAGAGAACTAGATGCAGAGGGAAGTCGTCGTGAGAAACTTAAATATACTTCTGTACATGATGTTCTAGAAGGTGCCGAAGATTTATTTGAAGATGATATCGATAGAGTTAGTAAAAACTTGTGGGTGACAGATTTGAAGAAAATCAGGAGGTTACAGAGGATGTTGAAAAACTTCAGAAAAGGCATATTCGGAGGTAAAAAGGTAAATAGTCCACAAGAAAGAACAGCTTTAGATGAACTAATTGAAACTGAAAATATAGATATTACACCGAAAAAAAGAAGAAACTCTACCAGAAATAGAAGAATTGAATGAAAATTTAGAAGATTTAAGAAAAGATAAGAAAGAAGAGTCTTATGTAGATTTAGTTCAAGAAGCGGCTAAGATAGAAGATATCGAAGTTGAAGACTATGAAGAACTTAAAGAAGTTAAAAAGACAGACTATCAGGATATAGTGATTACCACTTAGATGAAGAGGAAATCGAAGAACTTGAAGAGCAAAATTACCTTGAAGAATCAGCTGATTCAGTGAATATCGATAGCTTATTAAGAGAAGTTTCACCAAATAATAAAGTTGTTAAAAATTACTAATGACGTAGATAAGTTCACTGATGAGAAAGTTGTTCCTAAGGAAGTTGCTCAGAAGAGACTTGAAGATGTTAAAACTTATCAAGAAGAAGCTGAAGAAGATGAAGTAGAACGTGGAATTGATTATACAGAAAAATTATATACTAACGATGTTTCTGAATACTTCGATAAAGGTAATGGTACTAAACTAGGAGAATATAAAACAGTTGATCATGGTTATAGACCTGTAAGTAAAGAGAAAAATAGAAAATAATCAAAAATACTTGATGCTATTTTTGAAAAATACTCTTCATCAGGATTATCAGCATCAACTAAATCGGTAACAAGCCAAATGATGAGTTCAAATACTATTACACCAAAACCACGTAGTGTAGGTAAATTCAAACCATCACCAGTATACTCATCAGTATATGGTTCAGCAACACGTAAAACTACTGAAAATTCAAATAAACAGGTAGGAATATCAACTACAGGACTTTCAATTAATAACCCTGTAAAAACCACTACTCCAGAAGTAAAAAAACTGAAAAGCAAACAGTAGAACCTAAAAAGTAGAAAATCCAGTGCAAAAATGCGAGTATCTATAAAGAAATAGCTTCACAAGAGAAACTGTTTGGAATATAGGTTCATCAAAACGTGTGCCTAAAAATAAGGTGAAAAAGTAAAAATAATAGTTCAAAAAGGAGGTGAGTTTAGTTCACCTCCTTTTTGTGATTTGTTGTTAAATTTAATGAATAGAAAATTATAAGTTAAATAAAAAATGCGTACATATCAGAAATAAGATTTTTGTCGAGTCACTCCCTTTTCTAATCAATTACATATTCTCCAGGACTGATAGTATTAACGATAGTTTCAAATAAAATAATTCCAACTACGCTTAGCATTAGACGAGAACGAATTTTTTCTATTCTTTGGTGCATCGTAGACTTTAATCAAATGATCGCTCATTTTTGCAAGAGGACTATTCGCAAGGCTTGTGATTGCTAAAATAGTAGTACCATTTTGCTTAGCTTCTAAAAACACAATCATTGATAACCGTAGTTTCTCCACTAAGAGAAAATACTAAAAGGACATCATCTTTTTCTGCAAATATCAGGGATCCTTTTAATAGAATAGTGTTCAAAGTAGTCGTTTGACCAAAGATTAATCAATTTAAGTTTTCTATTGAAATCACTCATAACCATGTAACTTGAGCCACTACCTATGCAAAAATATACGACGAGCATTTATTATTTTATTGGCAAAAATATCGAAAATCATCTTGATTTAATATAGACATTGTTCGAGAAAATTCAACGCTAAGCTGTTCCTTTAAAGAAAGGAAGGTAGAGGCCGTTGAATTTTTATTGTTTTTAGCTAGTTCCTTACTCATTTTTAAATCGTATTTTAAATCGATAAAAGGTATTATAACCTAATTTTTACAAGCACGAATTACAGTAGAAGATGAAATAAGAACAGCTTGCTTGATTTCTTTTAGGGTTGTGTGTTCAATATTATCTTGCTTCATTAGATAATCTATAGCTTGTTGTTCTGAAATGGATAGTTTATCATAGTTGTTTTTAAATTGTCAAAAAACATAAGTTGCCTCCAGGAGTAAAAATTTACTAATTGATTTCCTTTTCTTTACTCAGTATTAAGTATCATAACATAAAAATTTAGAAAATAAAAGCTATTTTTAAAAGCGGTTTACATAGTCTAGTAAAATTTTTACTGAAATAGTAATTAATTACAAATAAAAAGAAATTTTTAGGCAAAAAGAAAAACCGTTTTTCAAATCTGATATAATATAGCTATAAAAAAATAATAAAAAGGAGAAAAAGGTAATGAAAAGATAAATTCGTCTCTGCTTTTTGAGCAATTCGGACGTTCGTTCTTATTACCAGTATCTGTACTTCCGGGTGCAGGGTATTATTAAAGGGATCGGACAGCTTCAGTAATTCAAACACACTAAAAATGTTCCCAATGTTAAAAAATGACATTATTCAATTTATTATGAAATTCCTAATTGTATTAGGGGATACAGCATTCAATAACTTACCGATTATTTTTGCGGTTGGGGTTGCTGTAGGTTTAGCAAAACGTGAAAAGGGTTCTGCTGCACTTTCTGGTCTATTAGGATTTATCGTATTACACTACGTACTTAACTTCCTATTAGTACAAAGTCACAAACTGGTAGACACTAGTAAATTATCAAGTAACGAAGCAAAATTAGCATTATCTAATGCCATGCAGACAAAAGTACTTGGTATTCAAACAATGGACCTTAGTGTATTTGGTGGTATTATCGTAGGTATAGTGGTATACTTCGTTCATAAGTGGGCTGTTAAAGTTCAATTACCAACAGTTATTGGATTCTTCAGTGGACCACGTTTCGTACCTATCGCAACTATCGTAATCATGTCAGCAGTTGCTACTGGATTATTCTTCGTATGGCCTCCAGTACAAAAAGGTATCAGTGTATTATCAATCTTCATCCTTAAATCTGGACCTATTGGAACATTCTTATATGGTTTAGTTGAAAGAGCATTATTACCATTTGGTCTTCACCACGGTCTGAACTGGCCAGTTCGTACAACAGAATTAGGTGGTGCTTGGGAAATTGGTGGACAACGTGTAGTTGGTACAATCAATGCTTACTTAGCTTCATTAGCTGATCCAAATGTTCAACACGTAGATCCAAGTATTACAAGATTCAATGGTGGTAAATTCGTTTACTTCATGTTCGGTCTTTCTGGTGCAGCTTATGCAATGTACAAAACTGCCGATGAGAAAAAACGTAAAGTTGTAGGATCATTATTATTCGCAGCTGCGGGTACTTCATTCTTAACAGGTATTACAGAACCAATCGAATTTACATTCTTATTCGTAGCACCAATTCTTTATGTGGTACACGCATTCTTAGCAGGTTCAGCATTATTCGTAATGCACATGTTAGGCGCAGGGGTAGCAACTCCAACTGGACACGGATTTATTAACTGGGTAATCTACGGAGTACTTCAAGGTCCTAAAACATCTTGGTGGTTAGTACCAATCGTAGGTGTAGTTTATTTCTTCATTTACTATATCGTATTCAGATTTATGATTGTTAAATTTGACCTTAAAACACCTGGTCGTGAAGATGGTGATGAAGTTAAATTATCTAATAAAAATGAAGCTCGTGCTAAACTTGGTGTAGAAATCGCTACAATTGGTAAAGAAGAACCAAAAGCAACTGATATAACAGTTGATGGTGATGATGAAGTAATGGAAACAGTACAAAAAACACCAGAAGGAATTAGAAAACAAGCTACTGAGTTAATTAAAGCACATGGTGGTCCAGATAACATCGAAGCTGTGGATGCTTGTATAACTCGTTTAAGAATTAATGTAAAAGATAAAAGTGTAGTAGACCGAGAACGTATTACAACGAAACTTGGAGCTATGGGATTTGCAGAAAGTGATATGCAAATGCAATCAATTTATGGATCTCATGCTAATGTATTAAAAATGGAAATCCAAGACATGCTTGGTATGGAGGAATAGTTTCATGAAGAATTTGTTTGTTACAGACTTAGACGGAACATTTGTAAAAAATTCAGTATTCGTCGAAAAAGAAGATTTAAAAGCGTATCATGATGCTAAAAATTACGGGGATTTCTCAGTTGCGACTGGGCGTTCTGTTGAAGAAATCAAATACATTGCTGAAGGTAATGATATGGATGTTACACACATGATAGGGTTTAACGGAGCGGTTGTAACAAGACAAGATGAAGTTCTTTTTGAAAAACACATTCCTACAAAAGATTTAACTGGAATATTCGAATATCTAAAAAGAAAGCAAATTAATATTTGACGCTTTAGATGGGAAACAGCGTATTGGTAACTTTGACCATGAGAAAAAGATAGATTATGGAACATGGAGCTAATTTGTGTGGAAAAATCCTTTTGAAATATTAGAAGGAAAAGTAATTTATAAGATTAACGTAAGACCAACAAAAGATCAATTAGATTATCATTACGATGTAATGAAAGAGAAATTTCAGAAGTAGAAATTTATAAATCAGGTTCAACACGTATGGAAATCACAGCAAAAATATTTCTAAAAGCTAGCGGTATTGAAGCTATCAGGTCAGGGTATGATAGAGTAATAGCTTTAGGAGACTCAGGAAATGACGTGGATATGTTTAAAGGTAGCTGATGTTTCATACTGTATGAACCGCGCGCCACAAGAAGTAAGAGGACAAGCTACACATGTAGTAGAAGACTTTGCACGGCGATAAAACACTTTATTGAAAACTATATGAAAAACAAAAGAACCGGCAGAGATGCGAGTTCTTTTTCAGTTGTTGACAAATGCAGAAACTGCATGAGTCAGCAGCCTATTTATAATGAGAAAAAGTGCTAAAAATGTTATAATATAAGTATATAGAGGGGTTTTTAGTATGTTTAATAAAAAGAAAATATCAAAGACGAAATAATATATGACGTTATCAGAATTAGTTCCTACAAACTCACTAAGAAAAGTAGCCAAAGCGATTGATTTTAAATTTATTTATGATTTAACAGAAGAATACTATAGCCACACATCAGGAAGAAATTGTTTAGACCCTGTAGTATTATTCAAATTAGTGTTTTTAAAAAGATTTCTATGAATAAAAATCTATGAGAGAAACAATAAAAGAATAGAAACAGATGCTGCATTTAGATGGTTTTAGGGATACCATTTTCTAAACCAGTTCCACATTATTCTACATTTTCACAAAACTATATTCGACGATTCCAAGGAACTGATATATTTGAACAAATATTTATAAATATAGTGAATCAAGCTATTGATAAAAATTAGTAGGCGGAACAGAGTTTTTACTGATTCAACACACATTAAAGCTAACGCAAACAAAAAGAAATACAAAAATTGAAATTACCACAAAAAGTAAAAGAAAGAAAATTAGACTTAGAAAAGAAATAAATGAAGAGAGAGAAAAATAGGAAAAAGCCTTTTTAAGTATGAAGAAAAAGAAGAACTAAAAAGACAACGAATTAACACTACTGATCCAGATAGTGGTTATTATCACAGAGATCATAAAGAAGAAGGCTTTATGTATTTAGATCATCGAACAGTAGACGGGAAGAATAATATTATTATAGACTGCCATATAACTCAGGTAACGTTCATGATAGTGGTCCGTATATAGATAGATTAAATCAGATAGAAAAACTTTGGATTAATACCTGGTAAAAGTTGCATTAGATAGCGGATATTATTCTCTAGATATACTAAAAACAGTTAGATATATATTTTCAGTAATAGGATATAGAAGATTTTCAAGATCAAAAAGATAATAAATATTTTAAATACTTACATGAAAAAGATATATATGTAGATCACGAACAGGTGAAATATTTAGATACAGAAATATTGATAGAAATGGATATAAACAATATAAAAAGCGATGATAAAAATGAGAAAAATAATAAGACGACATATAAATGCAGATTATTATGATAAAGCTCGATTGAGACGTATATCTAAAGAAGGCAAGATATTATATAAAAAGAAGAAAGAAACAGTAGAACGTAGCTTTGCAGATTCAAAACAAAAATCACGGATATAGATATGCACAATATAGAGGTAAAGCCAGTACAGTCGTACTTTGGTTGTCTTGTTGCGTCTCAAAATATGAAAACAATAGTACTAAGAGAGTATAATTATCTCTTAATACTACTGATGCTTTAGCCATAAGGCTTATGAAAAACGACCAAAACATCAATATGTTCATTGATATTTTTGGTCGTTTTTGTCAACACTCAGAAGAACCGCTGAGATGCCGGTTCTTTTTGTACAAGATTTGTCTATTATTTGTTAAGTGTTTTTATTTTATAAAAAGATAGAAATACCTATTAGTAATATTAGAGAAAGTAGGAAATTAAAAAGTAACAATATATTGAACAGAATATATCTTTAAAAATAACTAGAAGACACTAAGATGATTATTGCCGATATTCTTGAGAGACTTGATTTCATTGAAGTTAATGAGCTAATGTTTTTGGATTGTTACTCTATTTGCAAAATTATTAGTTAATATATATTCAATAACTGTGAAAAACCAAGACGCTATATGTATAAAGGAGTAGGGCCACATAAATATTAGATACATGTAAAAATAATGGTGGTACGATAGAAAATATTAGTAAGAATTTTTAGGCGGTTTTTGTCCATTATTAAAATTTAGAATTGGAACAGAATAGGCTAATATTACTAATACTTGAAAATAATATATATAGAATATATAGTTTGCTGCTGCTCCAACCTTTTTCTAAGAACAATGCTTGCCATAATTGAAAGTGAGTTTGGAAAAACACTTGATTTACTATACTTAGAATAAATAGTAATTTTAATTCTCGATTTTTAAGTTCATATATACTAACTTTTACCTGTTGTTTTAGAGAAGAGTTCTCTCTAAGCATTGGTGTACTGTATTCTTTAAAAAGATAGAGATTATTAATATGGATAAGAAACAAAGAACGACTGATAGAAAATAAAATTTCAAACCATAATTAAAATATAAATATGATCCCAATAGACTGCCAATAATCACCGCTACTAAGGAAAATTGATTAGATAATTTTTATAAATCTATTAATGTGTACCTTAGAATTATTTTTCTTTTTATATCATTAATGATGGTTGCTTCTATTGTACCGCTATTAATCGACTCAGAAAACCCATATAGGAACCAGATAAAACAAATGAGATAATAATTATGACTGTAATAAATTAAAAGACACATTATCAATAACATGACGTTTGATAGAATATATAGTTGTTTACGAGAATATAAGTCAGCCCATAATCCACTCGGGATTTCAAAATAATAATATAGCTAAACTATACATAGCCTGAACAACTGCTATATTAGCAATAGTTAATCCTTTTCGAATAATATTAAAGTTAAAAATCGAGTGAGGTAATGCTTTTGTTAGTGAAATCAGTATTATTGAAATATAGTACACTAAAATATTTTTTTCTTTAATAAATTAGTCATTATAATTCACCTTCGAACAATATTTTGCAATTTTTGCCAATAGTATTTGAAATTTCTAGTTTTTCGAAAATTTCTATTAGAAATACCTAATCTTTTATTGAAATAGGGATTCTACTAACAAATATTTGGAGTAGTTTTGAAAAATATATTATTTATCATAGTAACCACCTCGTTTTATATATTAAAACAATATTAGCATTAGATAAAGAAAAGTCAACAAAAATATTAAAAATAAGCATAAAATATAAAACTAAAGTATTTAAAAATACAGCAAAATATTCGTAAAGAACTAATTATTAAAAAGAATGATTGTATAATATGAGTATGTGTTATTATATTTTTAATGGAAATATAATAGTATATATTTAGGAGTTGTTATGAAAAACTAGATTAGCTAATTTAATTAAAACAAAACGTAAAGAGTTAAAAGTTGTCACAGAAGACGTTGACAGAAGGAATATGTACGCAAACTGTTATTAGTAGGATAGAGAAAGGAGAAATAACTCCATCAGTTGATATATTTTTTAAAAATCATAAAAACTTTGTATACCAATGGAAGACATAGCAAATCTATTTTCTTTAGATATGACGAATGTAAAAGATTTATCATTTGATTTCTATGAGCTAGAAGAAATGTTAGTAAAAAGAGATTATAAAACCTTATCAGTTTTTGGTGAAATCTATAAATTTAGAATCATTAAATAAAGAAGAATTATTACATGTACAGTGGTTAAAATCTATTTTACTGTATCAAATAGAACGTAAACTGGATGTTGCTATAGAAAAGTTGGAATCTCTTAGAGAAAAAAAGTTGAAATAGGCTTCTTTTATATTGTAAAAATCTGTAATACTTTGGGGAATTTTTCATTCAGAAAGAGAAGATTTTTAAGTTCTAAGAAATATTATGAATTGGTATTACCTTATCTTGATGTTATTAAAGGAACAAGTTTTGAACAACCTTTCTATTATTCAATATCAAGGATTTATGGAATGATACAACAGCTAGAAGAAGCTACTAGTGGAATGCACTAGCTATCTCAAGAGCTTTAAGTATTAAATCATTTTATATGTTAGGTGATAATTATTTTTTTACAATCAAAATTATTCGAAGAGCAGAAATTAATAGACAGTGCCATAGATTCATGTAATAAGGCTATAAATATTTTTTATGCTAGAAAATAATGAGTATATGAAGGGACTGACGTTATCATATCTATCAAAGTTGAAGGAGAAAGTGAGCGAAGAAATTCTATAGATTCTGATTAATTATTGGAGTGATTAAAAATTTATGATCTCGTAGAACTAAATTTTATCGAATCTCCTACAAAGTTTATTAGATATCTAAAAAGCTTTTATATAAGCGAATTTAGATATCAATAAACCACTGTGTCTATGAGTTATAATGCACACTTTTTAAATTTAGACCTTTTGGGTCTGCCACTGTGTTTAATTATTTCTATTTTCAAATTATTCTATAATGATGTAAAACAATCCAGAATTAGCTTTAAAGCTATACTCTGGATTGCTTTATATATTTTAGTATTTTCCAATATTTCACCTCTTACCGCTGAGATAAGGTAAAGTGAACCTGTAATTAGAAGAATTTCATCATCTTTTAGATTTGGGATAATATTGTTTAAAGCAACTTCATAATTATCATATTTAGTAACATGAGTATCGCCAAAACTTTTTACTAGATTATCAAGATTTGATTCTTTAATCTCGATTGAACTTTAGTTGCTGAGAATTCAGCTGGAATAGTTTTTAATTTTTTTCAATCATGTCTTTATAATCTTTGTCTTCAAGAATACCAAGTAGAATCTTCAATTTAGGGAATTTTTGCTTATCTAGGTAAGCTACTAAACTATCAATACCATCATTATTATGCGCGCCATCTAGAAGGATATTTTCACGGATCCACTCTAAACGTCCTACCCAAACTGATTTGCTTAGAGCTTCTTTTTATAATTTTATCTTCTATATCAATAATATTGCGTTTTTTTCAGGTTAGATAGTGCTTCTAAAGCTAAAGATGCGTTAAAAATCTGGTGAGCACTGACCATTTTTGTAGAATAGTCTACACCTTTTATATGAAAAATTCATTACCCCTAGCTTCGATTTTATTTACAACAATATCACCTTCGTTTAAAAATACTTAAGCTAGCATTTTTTTCTTCACAAATGTCTCTTATTACATTTATGACACCTTTAGAAGCAGGATAAATTAGAACATTATCATTTTTCTTGAATAATTCCACCCTTTTTCATAAGCAATCTTTTCAAGAGTATCTCCAAGAATAGCAGTGTGATCTAGGCCGATTTTTTTGTAATAATAGATAATACTTTTTCTTTAAAAATATTTGTTCCATCATATCTTCCGCCAAGACCAACTTCCATAATAACGAAATCTGTTTTTTTGATCTCTAAAGTATAATAGAGCCACACCAGTGATAATTTCAAAGAATGACAGTTTGTCACTTGGATCTGGATTATTTTTGATCATAAGTTTCTTGAACCAATTTAAATAATCGATAAAGCTTCTTTATATGAAATAAAATCATCATTAACACGAATTCTATCGTTAAAAACTCAGCATACCAGGACTTGTGTATAATCCAACTTTATACTGTAGTTTTAAGACATCCTTTAAATAAGAACAAGTAGATCCTTTACCATTAGTACCGGCAACATGGATTACCCTAAGATCTTTTTCAGGGTGATCGAAAAAGCTCAAGAATATGTTCCATTCTATGAAGACCCAGTTTCATACCAGTACGTTCAATTTTTATACGATGAAGTAATAAGAAGTTCTTCACAAACACATTCAATTGCATAGTTTACAACTTCATCTTCATCTAAAGTTAGAAGTTTTTCAGCAAGTTGTTCTAAATTTAACTGACTGAAAAGTGCTAATATGTTATTTTTATCTTCTAAATTATTTTCTATTAAATATTTCTCAAATTTCATTTTACAATTCAAATTCATAAATAAACACCAACATTTCTAATAATATACACTTAATTTTTATAATGATAAAGATGAATTGTAAAGAATATAATTTTGGTGATTTTAATGGAGGGATTTAACTAGGGACTGTTCCAAAAAGTTCTAAAATTTAACAAAGTCAATAAGAGAATTCATAGACGCAGTGGTTTATTGATATCTAAATTCGCTTTATAAAAAGCTTTTTAGATGTCTAATAAACTTTTAGTGAGAGTGACTCTACAAAATCTTGTTTCTTAAGAAATCAAGATTTTTGAGTCACTCCCAATACAAAAAAAGTGCGTACTTTTAATTTTTAATTCTTAGTATGCTAGTATAATTAGTGAAGAAGTTAGAGATAAAAAGGAGAACAACATGATAGCAATAACAGGTGTAACAGGAAAAATTAGGTGGAAGAGTAGCAAAAGTTTTAAGTGAACGAGGATAAATACTGTTCATATTGCAAGAAATCCTATGAAAGCTAAGAAATACAGTAATGCAGAAATAAGAAAAAGCAAGTTACGAGAATAGTGAAGAAAAGTCGAGCAGCATTAACTGGAGTAAAAACATTATTAATGGTATCAGCGAAGGAAAATGCTAAAAGGGTAGAAGAGCACATTGGATTTATAGACGCAGCTAAAACAGCAGGAGTAGAACATATTGTATATATTTCATTCTATAATAATAAGGAAGATGCGACATTTACTTTATCACGAGATCACTATCAAACAGAAAAAAATACATAAAAGAACAAGATTTACAATATACATTTCTTAGAGATAATTTTTATTTAGATTTCTTTTTAGATATGTGTTTGGAATATGGAGAACTTCGAGGACCAGCAGGAGATGGTTTAGTATCTGCAGTAGCACGTAAAGATGCTTCGGATATGGTAGTAGCAGTTATGTTAAATACAGAAGAATATAAAAACAAAGTATTAAACTTAACAGGACCACGAAATTTATCGATGAGTGAGATTGCTGAGATTGTTAGTAAAAAAATAGGTAAGGAAATCACATATTACAATGAAACAGTAGAAGAAGCCTATAAATCTCGTCAAAAATGGGAAGCGGAACAATGGGAATATGATTCATGGGTAAGTACGTATACAGCTATAGAAAAAGGTGAACAAGAAGGAGTTTCACTAGATATAGAAAAAGTATTAGGTAGACCAGCAACATCAATAGAGCAACTTTTAGAGGAGTATATAGTCTAGAGATTTAAAATAGAGACAAGGTGACAATGTATAACAAAAGTCACCTTTGTCTCTATTTATATGTTTTTGAAGAAATCATCTTCATTTTGTTCACTATGAGAGAATCGAATTATTATAATCCTATTATTTAGAGAATCGATAGAGTAATAAAGAATATATTGCATAACTAAAGCTTTTTCTAATGTGAATATTATTTATATATTTATTTTGAATTAATTTATAACTATTCGGAAATAAACATATATTGCTTAATGTTAATCGAAGTTTTTAAAAAGTTTTTAGTTGCTGTAGGGCTAGCTACGGTAAATTCAAGGTAAGATAGGATATCATCAAGATCTTTTTCTGCATGTGAAGTAAATTGATATTTATACTCCATATTTTTCTCTAAATTCGAAAGAACCTTTTTCTCCATCGATAAGTTTATTGTCTTTGATATCTTCAATACCTTCTAATAATAGTTTAGCTTGATAACTCCTTATCAGCTGATAATTTTAAGTCAAAAAGGATTCCATTTGCTCTAATAGTAGCTCGTAAAAATAAATTAACAGCTGTTGTCATACTTAATCCTAATTCAGAATATATTTTATCTGCATTTTCCTTAATAATTCTATCTGTTCGTATATTTAGATTGGTTGTTGGCATAATATCACCTCTTTATTTGATTATACCATTTCTTCGTTTATTGTCAACACAAACAACGAAAAATATAAGAGGGAATATATCTATTATATAATTGAGTTTAAATAATAATGAAAAATAAAAATTTTAATTACATTTTAATTTCATTCTAAAGTTCATGTAAGGTAAGTGGGATATAATATAAAACATAACAAAACTTAATAATATTTTTCATAATATATGGCTCGTCGAAAGATGGGCCTTTCTCCATTTCTGGGAATTATTTTCAAAAATTTTTCAACTTTAATTTCATTTTTAATTATAGTCTAAAGTTCATGTAAGGTAAGTAGGATATAATATAAAACATAACAAAACTTAATAATATCATAATATATGGCTCATCGAAAGATGGGCCTTTCTCCATTTCTGGGTAGTATTTTCAAATTTTTCAACTTTAATTTCATTTTAATTATAGTCTAAAGTTCATGAGGTAAGTGGGATATAATATAAATATAACAAAAACTTAATAATATCATAATATATGGTCCATCGAAAGATGGGCCTTTCTCCATTTTTCAGAATAGTTTTCAAGTTATTTCTTGAATCTCTACCTCAAAGTGCTATAATATTATTTATGAAAAACATCAGTTAATTTATTAGAAGGTCCGATTTTACGGGCGATGATTGCTTTTTGCGATACCGATTATGATAGCAAATATTTTTTCAGCAACTCTATAATACGGTAGATATTATGATTGTTGGTAGATTCCTTGGAGAAGAATCCCTTGCTGCTGTTGGAGCTACGGCTGCGATATTTGAACTTGTGGTTGGTTTTGCATTAGGTATAGGAAATGGTATGGGTATAGTTATTGCTCGGCATTATGGTGCAGGAAACTATGAGAAGTTAAAGAGTGCTGTAGCTGCCACTTTTGTTATAGGTGGAGTTTTGAGTATTGTGATTGCTGTATTAGGTAATTTTACTTTATATCCATTACTAAAATTATTAGGGACACCAAGTAATATTATTACTCAATCTTATGAGTATAGTTATCTTATAGTAGTATTTGTAGGTGTTACTCTTGCGTACAATTTGTGTGCGGGACTACTTCGAGCAGTTGGAGATAGTAAGGCTGCATTATATTTCTTAATTTTTCAGCAATTATTAACACTGTATTAGATATATATTTTTATTGCATATTTACATATGGGTGTGCGTTCGGCTGGAGTTGCAACAATTATCTCACAAGGTATTTCTGCAGTATTATGTTTTAACTATATTCGTAGAAAAACACCATTTCTAATTCCAACAAAAACATTTCACATGGAATAAAAAACTTTATTCTGATTTATTTAGTCAAGGTTTGGCAATGGGACTTATGTTTTCCGTTGTTTCGATTGGTACAGTAATCTTACAAACGTCGATTAATGCTTTAGGTCCAGTAATTATTAGTGCTCAGACGAGTGCTAGAAGAATAATGATGTTCGCACTGCTTCCAGTAGGATCAATGAGTGCGACTATAACGACTTTCACATCGCAAAACTTTGGAGCAAGACAGTATAGTCGTATAGTTAAAGGATTACGTAAAGGTGCGCTTGTTACGATAATTTGGTCAGTCTTCATCTGTATTACGCTATTTTTCGCAAGTCCATATTTAAATGAACTTATCACGGGAAGTAATGATGAAGAATTAATTTACCAGGCTTCACTATACCTTAAGATTAGTTCTGCATTTTATCCATTTTTTAGCTATACTTTTTAGTATTAAGAAATGCTCTTCAAGGTTTAGGTCAAAAGATGATGCCACTGGTTTCAAGTATTATAGAAATGCTAGGGAAAATATTATTTGTAATATTTATTATTCCAAGTGCAGGGTATTTAGGAGTAATATTTGTTGAACCTATTCTATGGGTCGTAATGGCTGCTCAGTTGTATTATGCATTTTAGAAAAGAACCAGTTATTCGTTCATTGAAGAAAAAGAGTGAATAGAGAATTAGAATTAGCGTCCAAGTGATAAGATATAGAAGTAATGGGGCTGATCTAAAAGTCTAAATATTAAAAAAGTGTATATGATAACACATAGACGCAGTGGTTTATTGATATCTAAATTCGCTTTATGAAAGCTTTCTAGATATCTAATAAACATGTCGGGGTGACTCTAAAAAAATCACGATTTTTGAGTCACTCCCTTTTACTGCAAACACCACAATCACATGATATAATAGTAAGGTATGTAAAATAAAACTATAAGGTGATAGAATGAATAAATTAAAACAATTATTAAATGAAAAAAAATATTTAATTATGGGAATATTGAACTTTACTCCGGATTCTTTTTCGGATGGTGGAGATTTTTATGATGTTGAAGCTGCGATAGAAGGTGTTCGTGAGATGGTAGCTGAAGGTGCGGATATTATTGATATCGGTGCTGAATCGACTGGTCCAGGTTCTACTGTAGTTAGCGAGGAGGACGAACTTGCTAGATTACAAAGCGTATTTCCAACATTAAGAAAAACATTTCCTGATGTGTGCTTTAGCGTTGATACGTATAAGCCTAATGTTGCTGAATACATGGTTGAAGCAGGAGTAGATGTACTAAATGATGTGAATGGTGCTAAAGGAAGTACTATGGCAGAAGTAGCTGCTAAATATGATATTCCTATCTTTATCATGCACAATGGTGGTGTAGAAGAAGGGAATGAAATCGAACAAGTTGTACGTGAACTTGGTGAAAGTGTTGATATTTGTCTAAATGCAGGTGTGAAGAAAGAAAATATTATTGTTGATCCTGGAATGGGATTCGGTAAAACTGCAGAAGCTAACCTAGAAATTACACGAAAACTAGAGTTACTTAATTCATTAGGCTGTGAAATCTTATATGCGGTGAGTAGAAAGAGAACTACAGATTATGTACTAGGTGGAAATAGTAATCCGAAAGATAGAGATATAGTAAGTGCTACTTTATCATTAGAAGCGGTAAAACGAGGAGCTAGAATGGTGCGTGTTCATAATGTAAATGTTATGAAAGAAGCCCTAATAACTTATGAAATAATTAATGGCTAATCTAATAGAAGGAGGTTAAAATGAAGAATACATTTGTTTATAATAATCATTTAGAAGCGAAGAAAGTTCTTAGTACGCTTGAGAGTGAATTAGAAACATGCGATGAATTTATTTTCAGTGTGGCGTTTATTTCTGAGAGTGGTTTAACTAGTTTACTTCAAACTTTGAAGAATTTAGAAGAAAAACATCCGTGGAAAAAAATTTTAACGACGAATTATTTATATTTTAATACTCTAAAGTATTAGAGAAATTATCTAATTTTAAAAATATTTCTAAAAGATTTATGACTGTGTAGAAAATAAGCATGGTTTCCATACTAAAGGTTATTTATTTAGACGAGATGACTCATGGAAAGTGCTGATGGGAAGCTCGAATTTAACGAGTGCTGCACTTACGATAAATAAAGAATGGAATACTTTTGTTGAGGGAGATAGGGCTTTAACGGAAAATATCTTAGATGAGTTTAATAGCTTATGGAAGAAAGCCAAGTCTTACTCTGAAATAAAAGATAAGTATGTCGAAGAATTCGCTAGTAATAAGGTTGAGACGGTTACTAGGAAAATTATTTCCGAGGAAATTAAACCGAATAAGATGCAGAGGAGTTTTATAGAGAATTTCGAAAAACTTCGTAATCAAGATAACAAGGGTCTTCTTATTTCTGCGACAGGAACTGGTAAGACGTTTGCGGCTGCTTTTGCGATGAAGAGTATAGATGCTAAGAGATTGTTGTTTATCGTTCATAGGGAACAGATTGCTCGTCAGGCGCTGGAGACGTTTAAGACTATTTTTGGAACTAGCCGTAGTTATGGTCTTCTTACAGGTAAAGAGAAAAATATAGAAGCGGATTTTATTTTTCTCTACAGTTCAAACTATGTCTAAAGAAGATATTTTTAAGAGTTTTAACGAAAATCATTTTGATGAAATTATAATAGATGAGGTACATAGGGCAGGAGCTGATAGTTATCTAAGATTGATGAATTATTTTAAACCGATATTTTATCTAGGATGACGGCAAGCCCTGATAGAACGGATAGTTTTAATATTTATGAATTGTTTAATAATAATATTGTTTATGAAGTTCGTCTTAAAGAAGCGATGGAAAATTCACTATTATGTCCGTTTCATTATTTTGGTATTAGTGATTTAGAGGTTGATGGTAAGGTTATTGACGAACTGAGCGATTTTTCAAACTTAGTATCTGATGAACGTGTTGAACATATTATAAGTAAGATCAATTATTATGGTTATTCAGGAGATAGGGTAAAGGGTCTAGTTTTCTGTTCATCGAAACAAGAAGCTAAGGTACTTAGTGAGGAGTTCAATGTGCGTGGATATAATACTACTAGCTTAACAGGTGAAGACAGTCAGGAGCGACGCGAACAGGAGATTGCTAAGTTAGTTGCGAATGATGGAGAGCAGCTAGATTATATATTTACCGTAGACATTTTCAATGAAGGTGTAGATATTCCTGAGGTTAATCAGGTAATTATGTTAAGACCTACTCAAAGTTCGATTATCTTTATTCAACAACTAGGTCGTGGTTTGCGAAAATCTGCGGATAAGGACTTTGTAGTAATAATAGATTTTATTGCAAATTACAAAAAAATAACTTTTTAATTCCTGTAGCTTTTATCTGGAGATAATAGTTATGACAAAAGATACCGTAAGGAAATTTTTATCTCAAGGGACTAGGTATATTCCTGGGACGTCAACTATTCACTTTGATGAAATCTCTAAACAGAGAATTTACAGTTCGATAGACAATGTGAAGTTAAACACGTGGTTATTCGTTACTGAAGAGTATAATAATCTTAAAAATAAACTAGGAAGAATACCTACGTATTTAGACTTTGAGGACTATGATGCTATAGATATTAGAAAGATTTTCGAAGTAGCTGGAAGTTATTATTCATTTTTAACTAAGAAGGAAAAACAGTTTGAATATAGTGGGAAACTGACGAAGACAGCAGAGAATATGCTGAACTTTGTTTCTAGTAATTTAATCTTGAGTAAAAATAGAAGAACTTGTAATTCTACGTTTGTTATTAGATGATAAGAAGTGTAGTGTTCTTACAACTTTTGAAGAAATAATGTTGAAAGACTATAATAAGTTTATCGCTGACTATGAATTGGATGTCAGTAGGAAGATACTTACTAACAATTTCGTAACTAGTAGCGTCACTAAGAAGAAGTTTCATGATTGTATATTTTTAGATGAGAGTTCAGCTGAGATAAAAATGTCTCAAGGAATTCGAAGAACAGTTACAATCAGAGATCTTTTAGGGAATTATTATTAGATTTGGTAGACTATGGAATTTACAGATATAATAAATATTACAAAGATAATTTATACAAAGATACTAATTTTGTATTGTGTGAGAAATATAGTTTTGAAGATATTTGTAAATTATTCTCATGGGGCATAAAACTACGTGCCACTAGCTATAGGTGGTTATAAATACGATGAAAGAACGAAGACTTTGCCAGTGTTTATTAACTACGATATTGATGAAAAATTCATTTAACCGTGATTACACACATGGATTTTTACCGGATAATGGATTTACTTCGATGTCGAAGCCAAGAAGGAATTTAGAATCAAAAAGAGTGCGATTATTTCTATAATGATGAAACAAAAATCTATCTATTTATGAGGAAAAATAAAGATGATAAAGATGGTGACAGAATATTTTATTTCCTAGGTGAGATGAAGACAACAGGAGAGCCTAAATTAGTAGCTAGAGAAAGAAGCGGAGATACTGTAATACAATTCTTCTATAAAAATACAAACCCCCAATCCGTGAAGATATGTATGAATATTTCACGAGGATAGGATATAAAAATAATATATTAAGAGTAACTAAAGTGAATTTGAGTTCTACAGAGCAAAGGGGTTCATTTAGTTGCTCTTTTTACTAATTGTGGTGAAAAATAAAGTTGAATGATAAATATTTTTAAATTTTCAAAAAGAATATATAATATATTGAAAATTTAATTGTGCTAATGTAAAATAGAGCTAATACAGGAGGTGATATTCAATGAATATTTTTCTTGAAAAACAAACTCTATAGGTTATTCACTGTTTCATTAGCTTTTGGGAATGCAGGGAGGACATTATTTGACATTGCGTTTATTATTTACGCGACGAGTTTACTGAATCCAGAACTAGCGGTGAGTATAGTGTCGATAGCCACTACATTACCTTATATTATCTCGTTTATCTTAGGATATGTCGCAGATCAGACAAAAAGATAAGTATGATAGAATAATGTCTACTAGATTTTTATCAGTTTTTATTATTTTTCATTATTCGCTTTGGTGTGTATTTATGGAATACAATGGTGGATTTTTATTGTATTAGTATTTGTGAATGTAGTTGCAGATATTCTAGGTGGGTATAATAGCTATTTATCAATGTCGATAAATACAAGATTGGTACGTAAAGACCAACTTAGTGAAGCATTGGCATTTATCAGTTCTATAAACAATACAATCTCACTTGGAGGGAAAGCTGTTGGAGTATTCTGTTTTAGGACTTTTAAGCTATAATTATTCATATTTTGAATGTTGAATGCAGCACTATTCTTAATAGCATTTTTTTAATACTTGCAAAAATATAAAAATACGATAAAAGATGAGATCGGTAGTTTTAAAGTTGAGAATAGAGAGAAGGTAAGTACTAAAAGATTTTTTTAAAGGATACTATTGAAAAACTTTAAAATACTTCGTGAGATAAAGAAAATATATAATTTTGTTATACTATTTTTAGGAATGAATTTTTTATTCATCCGCAATGTTCGCGTTACTTTTTTAGTAATTTTTAGTAAAAATGATAGCTTATTATTTGGAAATGTAGCTTTATACTATTACTTTATTAGAAATCGTGGAAGTACTTAGTACAATTGCAGGAGGAGTATACCAAATTAATTTTTATAAAAACATGAGTTTAAGGAATAATGCTATATTAGAAATAATTTTTATTCATTATGTATGTAGGAAATCTATTGCTACTGCAAAATAAATTTATACTTGTTATTTTAACTGTAATAATTGGTTACTTCGCAGGAATATCGAATCCAAAACTAGATGCATTGATTTTACAATCAGTGCCTGAGGAAAAACAAACTTCGATATATAGTATTTTTTAGTACGATAATTACTATTTCTGTTCCAATAGGAACAACAGTAATACTATTTTTCGCTAACGCTATTAGTGCATCGTTTGCTCTGTATAGCTTATTAATACTATTAATTTTTAGTCTTAGTATATTCATTTAGAGTTAAAGAGTAAATTTTTAATATTCCCTTAGAGTTTTCTAGGGGATATTTTATTTTTCGTGTTAAGTGGGGGATGTATTGAATAAAAAGAGAGTTCACAGGGGAAGTTCTTAGTAAAAAAAGTAATGAAGAAGTCCCTTAAAAACTATTCTAAAAAAATTTAAAAAAACTATAGTTATTAGTTGATTTTTTTATTTTTATACTTGATATAATAGTCGCTAGAGTAATTTTATTACTCCTTACTCTCTAGTAGATTAGAGAGTCGCAAAGACCAAAAGGAGGTAACACACACATGAGAAAATATGAAGTAATGTTTGCTGTTCAACCACGTATCGATGAAGAAGCTAAAAAAGCTGTGGTTGATAGATTCGTAAATATTCTTTCAGAAGGTGCAGAAGCAGTAGAAGTTAAAGATTTAGGTAAAAAACGCCTTGCTTATGAAATCGAAGACTTCAGTGATGCTTACTACTATGTAGTAGAATTAACTTCAGCAACAGATGCGTCTACAAAAGAATTCGATCGTTTAGCAAAAATTAGCGATGACATCATCCGTCTATGGTAGTAAGATTAGAAAAAAATAAGGGGTGAAATACTATGGTAAATCGTGTAGTATTAGTAGGTAGATTAACTAAGGATCCAGAATTGAGATATTCTAGTTCGAATATTCCAATGCTTTATTTCTCAGTAGCTGTAAACAGAACATTCACTGATCAAAATGGTCAGAGACAGACAGACTTTATTAACTGTGTAGCTTTTAGAAAGCAAGCAGAAAATATGGCGCGTTTCTTAGGACGCGGAAGTCAAGTTTCAGTTGAAGGTAGAATACAGACTAGAAATTATCAAGGTAAAGATGGAAACACAGTTTATGTTACTGAAGTAGTAGCAGAAAGTGTTCAATTCCTTGAATCTAAAAACAGCTCACATAGTAGACAAAACAATGGTTTTGACTCAATGAGTTTTAATCAACCTCAATCACAACCAGCGTATAATAACAATAATCAAAATTATTATAACAACAATACTAATCAAAACTTTGGACAAGCTAATTCAGCTATGCAAGATTTTTATTAATGACAGTTCATCATTCTCTGATTTTTGGGGAAAACTTCCCGAGTAATCTAGATGATGACTTCATGCAGGATGTAGTAAATCCGTTTAAAGAAGACTAAAATTACATAGGAGGACATGCACAATGGCAGTAACTAACAATCGTCGTAACAACATGCGTCGTCGTAAAAAAGTATGTTATTTCACTAAAAATAACGTAGAATTTATCGACTACAAAGATGTAGAATTACTTAAAAAAATTCATTTCTGAACGTGGAAAAATCTTACCACGTCGTGTAACAGGTACTTCAGCTAAGTACCAAAGAATGTTAACTACAGCAATTAAAAGAGCTAGACACATGGCACTTTTACCATACGTAGTAGACGAAAAATAAGAATAAAAGTGAAAAAGATGAGCTTAGGCTTGTCTTTTTGTGCTTTGATATAATAATAGGTGAAATATAGTAAAAAAATATCGCTTATGACAGGGGGAAAAGTGATGGAATTAAAGAGATTAAATGAAACAAAAGTATTAAAAGACCCAGTCCATAGTTATATTCATATTCATTATGAAGTAATTTGGAATTGTCTTGATAGTAAGGAGTTTCAAAGATTACGTCGTATAAGACAATTAGGGGGAGATTTTCAAGTTTATCCAACAGCCGAACACTCTAGGTTTTCTCATTCGCTAGGTGTTTATGAGATTGTTAGAAGAATGGTTACTGAAGTTAAGTCGCTTTGTGTTGAATTAACGGAATATGAAAAAGTTTGTGTGATGCTTGCGGGACTTTTGCATGATGTGGGTCATGGGCCGTTTTCTCATGCATTCGAGCATGTTACTAATCATAGTCATGAGGAATATACAGCAAAAATAATATTAGGGAATACTGAACTTAATTCAATTTTACGAGCTGTTTCTGATAAGTTGCCACAAGATATAGTCTCTATTATTCAACATACTCATGAAAATGATATTCTGAATCAGATCGTGTCAGGTCAACTAGATGCTGATAGAATGGATTATTTATTGCGTGATTCTTATTTTACAGCTACGAGTTATGGACAGTTTGACCTTGAAAGAATATTGCGTACAATGCGCGTAAGGAAAAACAGCTGAGGGAAGAAAGGTAATTGTCGTTAAATATACTGGTATTCATAGTGTAGAGGATTATATTATGGCGAGATACCAAATGTACTGGCAGGTTTATTATCATCCTGTAGCTAGAAGTTATGAGGCGGTATTTATTCAACTATTTAATAGATTGAAGGATATTTTTCAAAGTTGATAAAGATTATTTTGAAGATATGAAGGTGTTGATTCCATTCTTAGAGAAATCTGAAGTGAGTGTAGACGAATATTTTTAAACTGGATGAAAATTCATTATTATATTGTTGTGCTCTTATTCAAGATAAAGAAGACAAAATTGCTGCTGATTTAGCAAAGAAGATTACAAAACAGAAAATTATTTTGAGTATGTGGATTATAATGAAGAAAATTTAGCTCAGATAAAAATATGCTTAAGGAAAGAGGTTTAGATGAACGCTATTATTTAAGGATTGAGAATATAGAAGCTAGTGTTTATAGTCCGTATAAAGGTAGAAAAAAATTTTAATTGAAAAAATTAAATGGTGATATAGTAGCATTAGAGAAAGCTAGTACTATAGTAGAATCTATAACTAAAAGGTCAGACTAAGAAAGAAGGTACTATATTTTTTCCCGAAATAACATGAAGATCAAAAGTAATTGTTTACTCATCAATTACCTTGATTTTACAACGCGCTATTAATTTATAGAGTTGATATAAATTTAGGATAAGCAATAGTAATTACGGTAAATGGCAAGACCTCAGATGTTTTAACCTGAGGTCTTTGTTTTGTATTTTATAAGTTATTTTTAATATTGGTACTAGCATAGCGTTGCTAATATTTTGTGCAGTATCATCTTGAAGTAGATAATTTACAATTTCATAACCAAATAGAATAGCTACGGCTGGTCCTTGAGCAGTGATTACATTTTTATCAACGATTACCGCTTTTTCGTTATTGTATGTTTTGCAGTTTATTTCTTTGTCGAACCCTGGGTAAGAAGTTACTTCTTTATCTTTTAGAATCCCTGCTTTGCTTAGAACGATAGGAGCTGCGCAGATGGCAGCAAACCAATTTTACCAGCGTTATACATTTCTTGATAGAATTTGATAATTTTATCGTTATCGCGAAGTAGGGTACTTCCAGGCATGCCACCCGGGATTACTATTGCATCATAATCAAGTATATTGTCGATGTCATCGATTTTTTTATCTACTATTATTTTTACGTCATGTGAGCTAGTTATATAATCTTCGTTGTTTGCAGAGATTAGATCAACGTGAATATTTGCACGACGAAGTATGTCTAAAGGTGCAATTAGTTCTAATTCTTCACTTCCATTTTCAACGAATAAAGCAACTTTTTTAGTCATAAAAAAATCCTCCTAATGGGTTATTGTGTGTAGTAATATAGAAAAATATTATAATTCTATGTTCTCTTATTGTGGTGAAGGACGCTTCTGACTGCTCGCACATAAAAATGGATTCTCCAGCTAGTAAATGAGCCTATAGTCTCATTTACTCCTCACAAAAATTGTGTATTAATTTTTGCTCTCACCACTATAGAGAACATGAAATCTATAATTATATATAAATTTGATTATTCAAATGAAAAATCATTATATTTACTTATCATTTCTTATTAATTTTATTTTATTGTATTTTAGCAAGAAAAAAATCAACCACCTACGGAAGATGGTTGATTGTGTTTAAACTCAATATTAATTATTTAGAAATTTCTAATACTCCGTATCCTGTGTCACGGCGTTTATATACTACAGAAATTTCGTTTGTAGTGTTATCTAAGAATGCGAAGAAATCGTGTCCTAGAAGTTCCATTTGAATACAGCTTCTTCTCTTGTCATAGCTTCAACTTTAAGTTGTTTTACTTTACCAAGGTCTAATGCAGTTTCTTCAGCTTCTTCTAACTCGCTAGTAAGGATGTTTTCTTCAGCGAATCCTTTTTCACGACCTTTTCTATTGATTTTGGTTTTGTGTTTTCTCATTTGGCGTTCAAGTTTGTCAACAACTAAATCAACAGCAGCGTATAAATCATCGTTAGTTTCTTCAGCTCGAAGTGTTACTCCTTTAAGAGGTACAGTTATCTCGATTTTTTTCTTATTATTTTTTTGTATACTTTAGCATTAGCATAAACGTTTGCTTCTAAACTGTCAGCAAAGTATTTTTCTAATTTAGAAACTTTACTTTCAACATACTCTCTGATTGCTTGAGTAATTTCTAAATTTTCTCCTCGTACTTGATATCTTAACATTTTAAAGCACTCCCTTTCATAAAGTAGCTTAGCTACTTTATAGGGAGTTCCCTTTTTATAGTTTTTATTATACCACTTTTTGATAACGTTAGCAATATAGTTTGCATAAAAATGTCACTTTTATAAAAATATACATTTATTTTTGCTTTATAAATATTTTTTTGTTAAAATAAAATTAAATATAGATGTTATGTAGTTAGCTAGGAATATTAGAATCTTAAAATGTTAACTAAATGAGGAATTTTACTGAAAATAATTTTGAAAAATTTACAGATAAGGGGTAATAGAAAATGTTTTTTAGGGAATACTGTGAATTTATAGAGGCGCTTTTATATAGTTTATTACTCAAAAATGAGTAATAATGACAAAAATATAAATTATAGAAAAATAAAAAAAGAGCTATGATGATTTTGGAGAAATCAATTCAGATTTTTGATGAAATATACAATGAAATAACGACAGGGGCAGTCTATACTCTAAAAGAGAGTGATTTAACTTTTTTTAAGGAGGTATAATGGACTGCTTTTTATCTATATCCAAATTACTAAAAATGAATATTAAACTTCATTTTTTTAGATAATTGTCAATATATTAGTAAATTGTATTCAATAAATGAGGATAAAGGTAAGTTTCATTGTTTACAATGTGATAATAAAGATCAGCAACAATTTTTACATTTGTTGATAAAAAAATCAGGAAGTTACATATTGTAGAAGATGTATAGATTTTGGGAGAAGTGATGATTATTTTATAAAGTTTCATATAAATATCCCAGTATCGAATTTAAAAAGTACCTGAAAAGACCTAGTGTTAAGTTAAGCGATGTTCAGGAAGAAGCAAGTAAGAGTTTAGTGGAGAATATAGACAGCATGAAAAGTACATTAATCTGGGCGGTATGTGGAGCGGGTAAGACAGAAATAGTTTATGAAGCAATATATCGGGCAATTGTAGATAAGAAAAAAATATTTGCCTATCAATTCCTAGACGAGATGTTGTCAAAGAATTATCTGAAAGATTCCATCGTGATTTTTAAAGGATATCCTATTAGTATTTTTACATGGAGAAGAGAAAAATTTTGAAGAATCGAATTTTTATATTATGACAACACATCAACTTGTTAAATATTATAATTATTTTGATGTCGTTATTATTGACGAGGTCGATGCTTTCCCATACTCAGGTGATGAGTGTTTAGAAAATGGTGCTAAAACAGGTTTGAAAGATGATGGAGTGCTTGTATTTCTGTCTGCAACACCTTCTGAAGTAGTAAAATCTAGCGTCGATGAAGTGATAAAAAAATACCTATAAGGTATCACAGATATTTATTACCTGTTCCGAAAATAAAAATTGAGAGGTCAGATGTGTTTGATTTTTTTCGAGAAAATCACGATTTCTAGAAAAATTCATTCAAGAAAAAAATTAGAGAAAGATAGACGAATATTGATATTTGTTTCTGAAATAGGCATGTGAAACGGCGGTATTGTATGTTAACAAATATATTTCGAGGAAATAACGATAGATTTCGTCTATAGTGGAGATGAAAATAGAAGTGAGAAAATCCAGAAATTTTATAATAGAGAAATAGATGTTCTTATTACGACAACGATATTAGAACGTGGCGTGACATTTGATTATTTAGATGTAGTGGTTTTTGATGCCAAACATGTAAATTTTACGAAGGCTGCATTAATTCAGATATCAGGTAGGGTAGGTAGAAAGAACTATGATAATTCTGGTGATGTCGTATTTTAGCGGATAATATAAGTAGGGAAATGAAAGCTGCTATTAAAGAGATTGAGTATGAATAATCTTGCAAGATATAGGAAGTTGAATAGGAGGTAGGATATGAAGTGTAGTTTTTTGTGGTTTGGAAACAAAGAAAAAGTTAGATTTGATACATTATTTGCAAAAAGAGGATTTTTATCTTTGTGATGGCTGTAGGAACATATTGATATCAACGTCCTGGAAGTAGGAGAATATACTTTGTATTATTTTTGCTGACTATAAATTTTTAAAAGATGAAATCTATTCTATAAAATATTTTTGGAGATGTATCTTGTGCAGTAAAAATTTAAAAATCTTCTAGATAAATTTTTTCTTTAAATAATTTTTGATTTAGTGACGATTGTCCCAGCAAATGAGATTAGGAGATTATTCGAGGGTTTGATCATATTGAACAAGTTTGTAAGTTAAGTGGTGTGAACTACAAGAAAATTCTTAGTTGTGATTATAGAAAGAAACAATCTAAACTGCATAAAGAAAGAAAGGAGAATAGGTATCATCTTTGTGTGGTGAATCAGCCCTTGAAAGTATTGATTCTGTTTTGATAATAGATGATATATATACGAGTGGAAATACTTTATTGGGATGTGCTAGAACTATAAAAAGAAGCTCTATCCAAATATAAAAATAAGTTTTTAACGTTATCGAAAGTAATCTAACAAATAGTATGAGTGTTTTTTCTTAACAACATACGATTTTGTGGTATAATGTTTAAGTTGAATTTTATACATAGTTATACAACTTTTAGAGTCGACATTTTTATGGAAATTATATAGTTAGGAGATGGTTAAAACAAAATTTTATTTTTCACTTATAATGATCGTATTAATTCTAATTCTGGTAATCTTTTTATCTAAGAAATTGAATTGAATAAGGATCAAATTATTATATTTTTGGATATTAGTTTTATTCTGGTCTGCGATAAGTATTATACGTGCTTATAGAAAGTTATATGCGATTACGCCAATAGAACAAGGTGGACTTTCTTTAACACCAGTACTCGCAGCTCAAATAGCAGCTGGATATGGGCTTATGAGTTTAATAGTAAGGTTGCCGATGTTTTTAGCGAGCGATATTTTTCAAAAAGGCGTAAAATATTCGTTCAAATTTCTATTTTTTTACTAATTGTTACTTCATTTTTAGTAGCATTTAACGGTAGCTATATAACGTTATACTTATCTTCTTTATCATTAGGGATAAGTGCGACAATGCTTGCGTTATTTAATGTTATTTTTTTCAGAAACTTTTTCTAGAGATAAGGCAGCAGTGTCGGTATCGATACTATCTGTTGCGCCGTTATTAGCTGAATTTATCGCAGCACCGATACAATATGTATTTACTATGAATACATATAAACACTTTGATTATATGTGGATAGTAGCGGGTGTTATTGCGGTTATTACGTTTATATTATCATTTATGATGAAAGATTATCGCCCTGTCGATAGTGATTTTTCATTTGATAAGGTGAAGGTAGTAATTAAACATAAGAGTTTTATTTTTTTATTTGTTTAATAGCGTTATTGCTTTCATTTATTAAGTTTGCTACAAGTGGAGCTAACATGATTACTTACGGTAAAACAGAGTTAAATATGACGCCGTTAATGCTAGCGTATATGGATGCAGTCTTTGCAGTACCTCAGCTTATTGCTGGAGTTCTTGTAGGAGTGTACTTCACTAGAAAATGGGGAACTCAAAAACCTATTATTCTTACTAGGATGTTCATTAGCGTTCTATATTATAGCATTATATGTTAATAACCCGTATGTTATTTATTTTAGTTATATCCCTAAATGGCTTAGGATATGGTGGGGCTTATAATGCACTTATTTCCTAGCTATGCAATATTTTTGATAGAGAATATCGTAATGTAAGTATGGGAATCTATCAAGCATTCTTCGCATTAGGAATTTATTACGGAGATTATGTCTATGTTTGGATAGCTAAACATGTTAAAAATGGCTTGCTTTGGTTTTTACACAAAGTAAATCTATTTTTCCTTATTGTTATAGGGATAACACTAATAAGCATGCTTATGGTTAAATTGAAAGTTAGAGATAATTAAAAAGTTGATTCACAATGTGAGTCAACTTTTTAATTATATTCTGTTTTATTATCCGCCGATTAAATCTCCGCGAATATATCCAGTGTAGCTACCGTAATCGACATAAGCCCAAGATTCACCGTCTGAGTTTGTCTCAAGTGATCTTATTGTAACAGCTGCTCCACCTTTTTATTGAAGTTATAATTCTACTAGTGTCATTTTTGTCGCTTGAGTTAACACCTACGGCTGGTTTTACATAAGCTGTGCGTCCGCTAATACTATGACTTCTTTCGTTTGATGAACTAGAAGAATTAGAAGAACCTTCTTTTACGATAATAGTTTCTTTTTCTTTTGCTTTTTTTCGTTTAATCCGTTAACAGTGAATGTACGTTTGAATTCTCCTGTTGTTTTTTTAGTTTTAATTTATTTACTGTATTCTTATTAAGCGTGATAGTAACTTCAACTTTATCACCATTTTTTTAAGTTGCTTTTGTTTATTGAAAAGAAATATCTGGATTTGATAATAGATTAGAAATTTCAGCACTAGAGTTTGCAACTTCTGGAACTTTTTTTAATATCAACTTCAGGTTTTCCTTCGCCTTCAGCCCCGTATGTAACGAAATTAACTTCATATGTTGCTAAGTCTATAACATTTTCTTTTTAAGAATTTATTATATCCGAAGTATAACGCTACTACTAGAACAACAAAAAGTAACAATTGCTGTTAAAACAACTGGAAGTATACTTTTTTTCTCTTTTTTAGGTTCTTCCATGTACATAGGAGGAACGTTATAGTTAGGTTGATTATTAAAGTTTTGTTGTTGATTGTTATAATTTTGTTGGTCAAAATTTTGATATTGAGTATTTTGATACTGTTGATCATAGCCTTGATTGTTATACTGAGTGTTATCAAAGTTTTTGATTATTGTAATTTTTGATTATTTGGACCTTGATTATTTTCTATTCATTAATTTCTCCTTTTCCGTATAATAATTTAATTTGCATAATCTCCACCAGGAGCATTAAGGTACTCTTCTAGTGAAATATTTTTTTCGTAAATTGTTTTTGGCTACATCCTCACCCTACATAGCGGATATGCCAACTTTCTTCCATGTAACCAGTTTTATCTACGAACTCTGGTTTATATCTAACGATAAAACCATATTTATGAGCATTTTTAGCTAGCCATTCAGCAGCTTTTTTACTACTTTCGTTAGTGCCTTCAGCACCTAAAAGTTGTCCTTGATTATCTATAAGGTCGAAAACTAATCCAGTTTGATGTTCACTATATCCTGGTCGAGCTGAGAATCTGTCTGCTTCTTGTTTCCCATGTGAAGCAACATAGTTATTGTATAGTCCAGCTTGAGTACTGTAAGCTCTAAAACCAGAAACTTGATTAGAAACATTTAGTCCCAATGCTTGAGCATCAGCAATTAACTTATTAACTTTTTGACGAGCTGTAGGATCTTCTCCAGGGTTATAGTTAGCTGGTAATGGATGTTTTTTATTAGCTAACACAATGCCATTAATAACAGTAGGTTGAGTAACAGTTTCTGGAGTTTTTCCATTCGTTGATGGAGTATCTTCGCTGTTTTTTTATTTGTTTTTATTGTTTTCTTTATTAGTAGAAGATTTTGTGTTATCTTTTTGAGTAGTTTGACTAGGCGCTGTAGGTTTGTCATCTTTAGTAAGATAATAATAGCCACCCTAATGCTAATGTCAATACTACTAAAGTAACAGTAACAATAGTAATAATATATTTCTTCATAAAATATAAGCCCTTTCTCTTAATATAGTAAATGTATTTAATAAAAATTAATACAATAAATACGAGATAAAGTGTAACTCTTATTAAATATCATAAGTTGAATAGCGTATTTTTGTCAATTATAAACATGATTTTCTCAAAAAATAAATACAATGTGATGAGGTAATCTTAAATTTCTAAATTGTTAATGAAAATTAGTTGAGGTAGGCAATATTCTTTTTATAAGAAAATCAGAAACAAAACAAACGAATTTGTTATAAAGCGTAAAAAAATTATATTATCTCTAAATATGTGATGGAATTATTTTTTTATAGTATTATAAGTATTTTTGAGATTTGAATGAGAAAAAGAACTCTAACAAAAAAATTAGTTAGAGTTCTTTTCTTTGTACTATGTACTGTAAAAACATGAAAACAAAGAAAAATTATTAGAATAAATAAATATTCTTGAAATTATAGTATTTTAATGATTTTTATTTTTTTCTTTAAAAAAATGATGAAATTTGGTATAATAATAAAGATACCTATATAGTAAAAATACTATGTGGAGGTATTATAAAAATAAAAAAAGGAGTGTTAATTTGGATAATAACATTTCAAAAATCATAAATCAAGAACTTAAAAAGTTGATGAAGAAAAAAATTTTTTTCTTTAAACAACCTAGTGATAAAAAGATTTTAGCTTATTCAGGAGGTTTCTTATTACTGATTTTACTCGGATCATTATTGAATCTCGGAATTTTGACAGCATTTCTTTCTGTGTTTCCGCTAGCTTATGTTTTTTTGAGCTAAAGGTTGGCGATATTGTTTACCATTGGTTATTATTGCTGGTGGAATATTGGTGTATTTGCTTCACCAACAATCATATTTTGGTTTGGAATACATATGATAGTTGCGTATATGGTCTATAAGACTATAATCTTACGTAGATCAAAAATGCTTCTAACTGCAGCAACCAGTGTTGTAATATTTACAGGATTAGCCTTATATATATTCTTATCTATAAAGATGGGAATTATAACTATTGATAGAACGCAAATATTAGATTTCATTAATTCTTATGTGAATTCGATGGTTGAAATGAATCAAGGTGTCGATAAAAACATGGTGTTAGAGAGTTTTTCGAGTTTGCAGAAATCATTCCCTGTAACATTGTTCATCATGGTATTTGTATATAGTTTAGTATTAGTACATTATACGTTATCGATGTTAGGTAGAGAATTTGTGATTATCCCTGTTTTTTCCAATGTTTAGTCATGTTATGTTAAGTCAAAAAAAGTGGTTATGCATATATTGTAGTCACTATAATAACTTTTTCTTGTTGAGATGGAAGGGAGGTAATACGTATAGTTTTTTTGGAACATTTTATTCCAAAATATTACAGGTGTATTATCACTAGCATTTATTTTTGAATGGATTGTTTACTGCGTTTTTTCTTTATTGAAGAGAAAACGAAATCTAATATTGTTAAACCTGTTGTGTTTGTCTTAATGCTGATTTTTTTAGTCCTATCTTTGAGTTACTTGGTTTCATTGATTGTGTATTCAAGTTAAGAGAAGGATATATTATAATTAAGAAGGAAGATAAGTATGAATGATAAGAAAAAAATATGAATTGATTATTATTGCTATTTTTTTCTAATAGGTGCAGTTTTAAGTGCTATATTTAATATTTATAGCTTGATAATTTACTTATTGATTGGTTTACTTATTTTCGCTCTTTATAATATACAAAGGGAAAAATCTGTTGAACATACTGAGAGGTATATTAGTAAATTAACAAATAGAATTAAGGATTCATCAGAAAAAGGTATTAATAAGTTCCCTATAGGAATAGTTGTAATTGACGAAAATAAAAATATTGAGTGGGCAAATAACTTTATATAAAAAAATATTAAAGTTGCAGACATAAAAGGCCTTAATATTTTTGGAACTTATGCCGGAGATAGAGGATTTATTTGATCTTGAGACTCCAGTGGATAATCAATTTGAAATCTTTGGAAAGCATTATAAAGTTAATTACCAAAAAGATAGTGGATATATCTATTTCTTCGACATTACAGAAAGTAAAGTAGTGATGCAGAGATTTAGAGATACAAGACCCTATTATCCTTAATTTAAGTCTAGATAATTATGAAGATGTTTACGATTCACTAGAAGATGAAGTCGTGAGTAGACTGGATGCTACTGTTGTTATTACTTTTAACAGATTGGGCTAAGAAAAATAGTATTTATCTAAAAAAAGAATAGATGATGATAGATTCATCGGATTGTTAAATGTAAAAGATTTAAAGAAAAATTGAAAAAGAAAAATTCCAGATTTTAGATACTATTAGAAATCTAAAAGAAGAATTTGATGCACCGATTACTTTGAGTATAGGTGTTGGGATGGGAACTGACTTCTTACCAGAATTAGGAGAACTTGCGAAGAGTTCGCTAGACCTTGCGTTAGGGCGTGGAGGGGATCAGGTAGCCATGAAAGATGTTGATGGTACGATTAGATTCTATGGTGGTAAAACTAACCCGCAGGAAAAACGTACTAGAATTAAGGCACGTGTTGTTTCTAATGCGTTGGCCGATATAGTAAATGATAGTGACAAGGTAATAGTAATGGGGCATAAACGTCCTGATTTCGATGCGATTGGTGCGTGTGTAGGTATTTATACTTTTTCTAAGTTTTTAGGTAAAGAGTGCTATATTATCTTAAATGAAAGTGATCGTGATGAAACTATTCACAAAGTAATGTTTGAAATCGATAGTCAAGATGAGCAGCTATCTAAGGTATTCGTAGATAGTGATGAAGCATGGGAGCTTATGACTCCTCAGACAACTTTAATCGTTGTAGATACGTCTGATGCATCACGAGTAATTGATGCAGCGATTTTATCTAAGGCGAATAGAAAAGTTATAATTGATCATCATAGACGAGGTGAAGATATAATTACAAATCCACTGTTAACTTACATTGAGCCGTATGCATCATCATCATCTGAGTTAATTGCAGAGTTAATTGAATATCAGACTAAGATTGAAAAAATTTCTCCAATTGCAGCAACAGTAATGCTCGGAGGAATAGTAGTAGATACACAAAACTTCTCTGTAAGAACAGGATCTAGAACGTTTGATGCAGCTGCATATTTAAGAAGTAATGGAGCAGATCCGATAAAAGTTAAAACAATTCTTAAAGAACCATTTGAGAATTTTATGAATAGAGTAGAAATAATTAACAATTCTATTCAGAAATCCCCAGAAATTATTATGGCAAAAAGCGCCGGAAGATAAATATTATACGAACGTAATGCTTGCTCAAAGTGCAGACTTACTTCTAACTCTTAAAGGGATTGAATGTAGTTTTGCTATAGGATATCTTGAGGAAGGAAAAGTTGGTATTTCAGCGAGATCATTAGGTAATATTAATGTTCAACTTATTATGGAAAAACTTGGTGGTGGAGGCCATCTTGCTAATGCAGCAACTCAGATTGAGGGGATTAGTTTAGACGAAGCGTTAGATCGTCTAAATGATGCTATTGATAAAATAATATCATAAATATAAATAATAGATAAAAAGGAGAAATTGTAATGAAAGTTATATTTTTTTAGAAGATGTAAAAGGAAAAGGTAAAAAAGGAGATGTTAAGGAGATTGCTGATGGATATGCAAAATTCTTAATAACTAATAAAAAAGCTGTAGCGGCAACAAATGCTAATATGGCTACACTTAAAGGTCAACAAAAACGTGTTGAAAAAGATAAACAAGAAGAATTAGTTCAAGCTAACTTACTTGCGAAACAATTAGAAGGTCTTGAAGTGACAATTAAAGTTAAATCTGGAGAAGGTGGAAGATTATTTGGATCAGTATCTTCTAAACAAATTGTTGAAGAACTTAAGAAACAACATGACCTAAAAAGTTGATAAAAAGAAAATTGATTTACCACACGGTATTCAATCTTTAGGTTATACAAATGTTAAAATTAAACTACACACTCAAGTAGAAGGAACAATTAAAGTTCACGTGGTGGAACAATAGTAAATAAGTTGAAGGTGATAATATGAAATATCATATAGATTCTGTCCTTATGGCGGAACAATCGTTATTAGGGGCTCTAATGCAAGAGCCTGAAAAATTAGTAGAGGTCAAGGCGACAGTCGATCCTGAAGACTTCTATGATGAACGAAATAAAGATATTTACAGTGCTATTTTACGTTTAGATGAAATGGAAATAATACCTGACACCACTACAATTTTTGAAGAAATAAATAATAGTGGGGCATTCAGAAATGTGGATGCCTCATTATATATAGTGATTTATATGATATTACCCAAGTTCTCGTAATATAATGCATTATGCGAATTTAGTAAAGAGATATTCTATTTACAGAGAAATTCGTGCTGCATTATTAAGTAGTACTGAAGAGATGAACCAAGGAAATGCTGATATTGATTCTTTAACTGCAACTTTATTCGATCAAGTTGAACGTGCTATGGAGCGTGCAAAGACATCTCAGTTTAAGAATATGAAAGATGTTACTGAGGAAGTTTTTAAAGAAATTTTAGCTCGTATGGCAGGAGAAGGTGAGAATGTAGCTGTTCCTACTGGTTACGGGGCATTAGATAAGCTTGTCGGTTTTGGTAAGGGGGATTTAATTATCCTTGCAGCACGTCCAGCAATGGGGAAAACAGCTTTTGCGCTTAACATTGCACTTAATATTGCTGGGAAAAATCCTCGTTCTGAAGAAGAAAAGAGAACAGTCGCTTTATTCTCACTAGAGATGGGTGCGGATCAGCTTGTATCTAGGATGATTTGTAGTGAAGGAATGATAGATTCTGAAAAAATTAAACGAGGAACTCTTGACAATGAAGACCTATTGAAATTAGAAACGGCAGTTCATTTCTTAAATCAGAAAAATGTCTTTATTGAGGATAGTGCTTTTATTAAAGTAAATGAAGTAAAAAGCGAAATGTAAGTTATTAAAAGCTGAACATGGTTTAGATCTAGTAGTTATCGATTATCTGCAACTTCTTCAAGGAAGTAAGAGAACAGATAATAGGCAACAAGAGGTATCTGAAATATCTCGTAGTTTAAAACAGATGGCGAGGGAACTGGAATGTCCAGTCATCGCTCTATCTCAGTTATCACGTAGTGTTGAATCTAGGCAAGATAAACGCCCCTATGATGAGTGACCTTAGGGAATCTGGAAGTATTGAGCAAGATGCCGATATAGTTTCATTCTTATATCGTGGTGATTACTATAGAAGTGAAGATGCTGATGAAAAATGAACCTCAAGAAACAAGTGACGTTTCAACTATTGAGGTAATCATTGCTAAAAATAGGCATGGACAAACAGGAACTGCTGAACTTGCATTTATGAAAACGATTTAATAAGTTTGTATCTAAAACTTATGCTGAATAGGAGAGGAAGTTATGAAAATAATAATCAAAAATAATGAAATGAATAACAATCAAAATGGTTATTATGATGAAAATGGTAATTTTATTCCTGGAGGATATTATGACCAAGATGGCAATTTTTATACCTGACGATTATTATCCCCCAATAATGGCCTCAACCCCAGCTGGATATTATGATACAAATGGTTTCTTTATTATAACTGGATATTATGATCAAGATGGTAATTATGTAGAAGACGAGGATTTTTTTCAAGTAATAATTTCAATAATGAACAGTATAATCAAGGTGGTGGCTTTGTCCCATTTAATCAAAGAAATAATTTCCAAGGAAATAATGAGAATATAGCTGGTGATAATTCTAGAAGTGATGAAAAATAGTCTTAAAGAAGAACCTAAAAAGAAAAATTCTAAACTGGGTTACCTAGTCGCATTACTTTTTAGTATGTGTAATTGCTGCAGGTATTTACTATTTCAAATTCTACAACAAAGATTCAAAAGTAGTTCACATTGATCAATATAAAGTTGAACTAGCTGCTTATGGAACTAACCGAAATGGTAAGGTTGATGTTAATATTACGGAAGTTCCAGAAGTTAAAGATGCTGATGAAAATATCAAGAAATTCTTAAGAAAACCTGAGGTGAAATATTCGCCAAAAAGAAAAATCTGGAAAATGGAAGTAAAGTTGATGTAGAGATAACTCTTAATAAAGAGGAAGCTGAGAAAAAAGGGTTAAAACTTACTGGTAGCTTTAAACGTACTCTTACAGTAACTGGCTTATCTGAAGAAAATGGCTCTAAAAAAGAAGAGAAAAAATCTACAAGTAATACTCTTTGGAATAAAGAAAAAGCAATAAACTTTATCAATATGTAAAAGAATGGGAAAAAAACTTTAAATCAAAAATTATAAAGAATATACGATTGATAATAAAGTTAATTACTATGGATTACAACTTCCAGGAGATACAGAAAAAGTTGGACAAGCACGCCTAGTACTTGAAGGTGACAAACTAGTAAGCATGAAGTGGTCACCAGAAGGAAATCAAAAAGATGTATATAATGTAGTTGCTGTATATTCTGATATAGAGAATGTTGTAGGACCAGCATCTCATTTATACTACTTTACAATTTTCAATGGTGAACTGATAGTACTAGTAACTGAACAAAACCAAGGAAATGATAAGAAATACTTATACTTCAAGAGAACAGCAAATGTTTATTTACAAGAAGGTTTTTGAAAAAAATAGTTAAAGGTTAGTAAATTAAAAAGCTAGGGACAGATGGCGGAAGGGTTGTTTGTTTCTGGCTTTTTACAAAAATATTATAATAAAGTTTTGGAGGAAAAAAATATGAATTTTAAGAATAAAAGGTTAATATCAACTGTTATTGTTGTGGTTCTAGTGGTATTTTCGTTAATTAAAAGGAACTATAACATCAAGTAACAGCAATAAAAAGATGATGCAGAATTAAACGGATACTTAACAGAGTTCTTGCAAGAACAAAGTGTTACTAAATTAACTCTGAAAAAAGGTGATAGCAGCCAAGTAATTCAAAAGATTTCTATCGAAGGTGAGATTAATGCAGAAATGACGAATACTTATTCAAGAGGTTCTGTTTTAAATCAAATTAAAGAGGCAAAAGGAAATCCTAATGTTAAAGCTATACTATTATCTGTAAATTCACCGGGTGGTGGTGTTTATGAGACTGCAGAGTTGTACAATGCTCTTAAAAATAGTGGTAAAGATGTTTATGTGTCAATGAAGAAAACAGCCGCTTCTGGAGGTTATTATGTATCGACTGCAGCTAAGAAAATTTTTGTAAATACTGAAACAACTACTGGTTCTCTAGGAGTTATTATGAGTTATGTATCTGCTCAAAAATTCCTAAACGATCATGGAATTAAACAAGAAACTATTCGTTCTGGAGAGCAAAAAGCAGTAGGTGGTTTAACAGAGGACTTACCAGAATCAACAAGAAAAATATTACAAGAACAAAACAAAGAAGCGTATGAAAGATTTGTAAAAGCTATAGCTGAAGGTAGAAATCTAAGTGAAGATGAAGTTAAGAAACTTGCTGATGGTAGAACGTACACTGGTACTCAAGCAGTAGCGAACAAACTTGCTGATAAAGTTGGTACTGAAGATGAACTTATTGATTTAATAAAAGAAGAAAAAGGATTATCTAACCCAACTGTAATCGAGTTAAGAGCTGATAAAACTGCAGAAAGTTTAATTTCTAGATTTGTAAAAGCAACAACAAAAAGTTTCATCTCTGAATTAAATAGTGAAGTAAATTCGAGCAAAGTTGAACGTAGCTACTTAGGATAAGGAGGGATTTAAATGAATAATGATTTAAATAATAATAGACCTTCATATGATCCGCTTCTAAATGAGACTTCAGAAGTAGTGATGAAATGATCCGCTACAAAATGAACAATCAACTAATGAGCATAAAGAGACTAGAGAAGCGGAAGAAATAACTGATAAAAAAAGAAAAAAAGACTTCTCGCTACCAACTTCATTAGAAGATTATTTAGTACTTTCTAAAAATTTCTATGCAGGTTTTTTTGGATTAGATTTGTTGCATATTTAATCGATATGATAGTTATTTACGCTATATCTAGTTTATTAAATACTTTTAGTTTTGGACTTTTGAATAAGCAATTAGATTTTTCCTATCTTAGGTGAAGAATCTCTGAGTTATGTTATTGTTATGTTTGTTTATTTTTATATCAATGACTTACTTCTTCTCTCAAACCTTAGGTAAGATGATTATGAAGATAAAAAGTAGAGACTAATAAAGGTGAAAAGCTGAGTCTTGCAGATGTAGTTTATCGTGAGCTAGTTGGTAGATTACTAACGATATTTTTTTAGTTTACCTACCGTATTTAGCAGTAGTTTTCACGAATAAGAAAAAAAGGACTTCATGACTTTATTGCTGATACTGTAGTAGTCAAAGAAGATTTTTCAAAATTACGTCGTCAGATGAATGAAAAGTTAGAAAGTAAAAACTAAATAATATTGTAAGGGTGACTCAAAAATCATGATTTTATAGAAATTGATTTTGTAGAGTTATCCCCTTTTAAACGCCTCTATGATAGTTTTCACTATATATCATAATGATAGCTGTTATTGATTATTTAAAATATTATTGACAATAATTTTTAGATGGTAGTATACTTAATTTATGAAAAACAACTACAAATGTAGACGAAAAATATTTAAGAGATAGGTGTGATAAATATATGGTGAAAAATGAGACATATATAGTTGAAGGGATGAGTTGTGCATCTTGTGCAGCGCATATTGAAGAGAGTTTAAAACAAGTTGATGATTTATCGGATGTCAATGTAAACTTTGCAACAAGTAAACTTACTCTTTCTAGAGGAGAAGGAATAGATAGAACTGAAGTAGAAAAGATTGTAGAAAAATCGGGGTATAAGCTTACTTATGTTTCTAGTATTGAAGAGCGAACATTTATATTAGAAGGAATGAGTTGTGCAACGTGCGCGAAAAATATAGAAGATGCGATTTCATCTTTAGATGGAACTGAAAAAGCCATTGTAAATTTCGCTACTGAGAAGATGGTAGTAAAATTCGATAAAGAAAAATTAAGTATAGCTGAAATCGAGAATAAAGTTGCTGAAGCGGGTTATAAAGCAAGATTAGAAATAGATAATTCGGTTGATGATCAAGCTGAAAAAAAACAGCAAGAAATAGATAGTATTTGGAAAAGATTTATTTATTCGGCTATATTTGCAGTACCAGTGTTATACATAGCAATGGCTGAGATGGTAGGATTACCTACGTTGGAAGGTTTAAGTCCGATGGGAAATCCAAAATTATTTTCAACAGTACAACTAATTTTAGTATTACCTGTTTTGTATCTTGGTAGAAAATTCTTTAGTGTAGGAATTAGAGCTCTTCTTAGAAGAAAACCTAATATGGATTCTCTAGTAGCATTAGGAGCAGGGGCAGCATTCTTATATAGTGTTTATTCAACCGTATTGGTATATTTAGGTGATGAACATGCAGCTATGAATTTATACTATGAATCTGCAGCGGTAATCTTAACATTGATTACACTAGGTAAATACTTTGAAGGAATATCAAAAAGTCGTACTACAAATGCTATTAGTAAGCTGGTTGGGTTGGTGCCGAAAACAGCTAATTTAATTAAAGATGGCGAAGAACATGTTGTAGCAGTAGATGAAATATCTACAGGAGATATACTTCTTGTTCGTCCTGGTGAAAAAGTACCTCTTGATGGAGTTGTGATTGAAGGTCGTTCAACTGTAGATGAATCAATGTTAACAGGGGAAAGTATCCCTGTAGAAAAAGAGATTAATAGTAAAGTCGTTGGAGCTAGTATTAATAAAACAGGTGTTTTCAAAATGAAAGTTACTAAAGTTGGTAAAGATACTACTTTATCACAGATTATTAAACTTGTTGAAGACGCTCAAAATTCTAAAGCTCCGATTGCAAAACTTGCAGATAAAATTTCAGGAGTATTTGTTCCTATTGTTATTGTTTTAGCACTAATAGCTGGAATTTTATGGTACTTTGTTGGAGATGCATCTTGGAGTTTTTCTTTAAAAATTATTATCGCAGTGCTTGTTATTGCTTGTCCTTGTGCCTTAGGTTTAGCTACACCGACAGCTATAATGGTAGGTACAGGTAAGGGAGCTGAACACGGTATTTTAATAAAAAGTTCAGAAGCTCTTCAGTTAGCTAAAGAAGTTGATACTGTTGTTTTTGATAAAACTGGAACATTGACAGAAGGTAAAAATTTCAGTAACTAATGTAGTGACATTTAACGATTTAAAAGAAGAAGTTCTATTGCAACTTGCAGCGAGTGTAGAATATCTTTCAGAACACCCATTAGGTCTAGCTATAGTAGATGAAGCTAAAAATAGAAATTTAGATTTGTTAGAAGTTAAAGATTTTAGTTCATTAACAGGATTAGGTATTTCATCAATAGTTGATGGAAAAATCAATATTAATCGGTAATGAAAAATTAATGTTAGAAAACAATATTAGTACTAAAAGATTCAGTAGAAAAAGCAGAAAAAAATATGCTTCAGAAGGAAAACACCATTGTTCATAGCTGTAGACTCTGAACTTGCTGGAATTATAGCTGTAGCCGATCAAATAAAAGAAAGTAGTTTAAAAACTGTCGAAAAACTACATAGCTTGGGCTTAGAAGTAGTTATGTTAACTGGTGACAATAAAAAAACTGCAAGTAATTGCAAAATCAATTATCAATAGATAAAGTAGTGAGTGAGGTTCTACCTGAAGACAAAGCGAATGAAATCAAAAAAACTTCAAGCACAAGGTAAAAAAAGTAGCTATGGTTGGAGATGGTATTAATGATGCACCAGCGCTAGTGCAAGCAGAGGTAGGAATAGCGGTAGGAACAGGAACGGATGTTGCAATTGATGCTGCAGATATAGTGTTAATGAAACCTGACTTAAATTCTGTTGTTAATGCTATAGTTTTAAGTAAAAAAACTATAAGAAATATTAAAGAAAAATCTATTTTGGGCGTTCTTCTACAACGTTATAGGTATTCCTTTTTGCGATGGGGGTATTCTACATATTTGGTGGGCCATTGTTAAATCCAATGTTAGCTGGAGCTGCAATGAGTTTTAGTTCAATATCTGTAGTTCTGAATGCTTTAAGATTAAAAAAAGAGTAAAAATTAAATTAATAAAAATCAATAAAAAGAAAGAAGGATTAATCATGAAAAATGAATATAGTATCGAAGGAGTAAAATGTGGTGGTTGTGTAGCTGCAGTTAAAGAAAAAAATTATCTAAATTAGATAATGTTGATAATGTTGAGGTTAATATCCAGGACAAAAAAATATTGTAGTTGAAGGAACTGCTTCTAAAGAAGAACTTCAGCTGCATTATTAAATACTAATTATAAAATAGTATAATAGGAAAAATACCTTAGAATTAGTTATTGTTCTAATTCTAAGGTATTTTTGTGTTTTATTTATCGTAACCTAAATATCCTATTGCGATAGCTTTAGGTCCCTGCATGAGATCCAATTACAGGAGAAACAATTTCTGTTTCAACTTCGATATCACCAAAAGTTTTCTTAATAGATGCCATTGCTTTTTCTAATAATTCATCTGTTGTATAAAGAACAAATAAACTCTTTGGATTTTTCTTTTATTTCTTCACACATTTTTGAAAGAACTTTATTCATTCCTCTATGTTTACCGCTCACTGAAAGGAGACCGTCTTTAATAGTGATAATAGGAAGAATATTTAGTAGATTTGATAGAACGAATTGAGCTTTAGTTAGTCTACCTCCTGCATATAAATATTGCATAGTTTCTACTGTCACAAGAACATTTTTGTTGCTGTGAAAGTTCTAAGTATCTATTTTCTATATTTTCGAATGTTAAACTTCCTGCTTCGAATTCTTTAATAATTTTTTCGATAGCTATACCTACCATTCTTGCTATTTGAAGGGTATCTATTATCTTGATTTCTATACCATCGATAAGCTCTTTGGCTTGAACGAAAGAAGAATACGTTCCTGATAATTTGGAAGAGACGCTAAAGGCAACGATACGCTCTACACCTTGTTGTTTTAACGCTTCATAAACGCTTAAAATTTTACCTACTGCAGGTTGGCTTGTGCTAGGTTTTTGTCCTTTATGTATTCTTTCGTAAAATTCGTCAGGAGTTATAGTTACATTATCCTCGAAAATCTCGTCATCAAGACGAACTTCAACAGGGATAACTGTAATTGGATTGTTATATGCAAAATTTTTATTAATTTGTAATGCTGAATCGCACACAAAAGCTGTTTTCATAAATTTTAACCTCTTTAATTTTGTTTTTAAATGATTGTAGTTTAACCACGTCTATATATAATATACTAAAAATAAAAATTTTTTTCAAATAAAAAGTGAAATAAAAAAAGTAAACTATTGTTGTAAATTTTCAAATTTAATACGCTTAATATATTTATTTTTAAAAAGTAATTTTATATTTTAATATTTATTAATATGGATATTAGATATCTACAATTATATTTTTTTATTATTTTGAAGTAGTAATACTGGTGAAGAAACATTTTTCTATGAAATAATAAGTATGATATAATAATTTAGAGAGACTATAGAGTAATAATTTAGATGAAAAATATAAAAAGAAAAAGTGAAGGATATAGATATGAGTATAAAAAGCAGTGTTATTTGATATGGATGGATTAATGGTCGATACTGAAAGTTTGGCGACAGAAGCATTTATTCATAGCGCGAAAAAGCAAGGATACGAGATGACTAGAGAAGAGACACTTTTAGTGCTAGGTTTTTTACTACAAAGAGTATTTATGAATTTTTGGAAAAATTATTTTAAAGATTCTGATGTTAGTGGAAAGCAATTAGTTGATGATCATTATAAATATATAGAGGATATATTGTTTACGACAGGACCTAAGAAAATGCCGTTTATAGAAGAATTGTTAATATACCTAAAAGATAACAATTATAAAGTTGCGGTGGCTTCATCTTCTAATATGAATCACATAGTTAATAATATGGATAAGACTGGGCTTGTGAAATATATAGATGAGCTTGCTAGTGGGGCAGAAGTAGAAAATGGTAAACCCGCACCAGATGTGTTTTTATTAGCTGCAGAGCGTTTAGGTGTAGAACCTGAAGAATGCTTAGTTCTTGAAGACTCTAAGGCTGGTGTAATTGCTGGAAGTACAGTGGGTGCTAAAGTTATTATGGTTCCAGACATGTTTGAACCAGATGAAGTTTGCAAAGAAAAAAGCTTATAAAATAGTTAAGAATCTAGGAGAGGTTATTAAATTATTGGAAAATGGTGAGTAAAGAAAATAGAATGATTGGTCTGGTTTTTGATGTGGATGATACGTTGTATGAACAGATAGTTCCATTTGAAAATGCATATAAGAGTCTATTCGATATGGATATTGACATGGAACAATTTTATCTTATGAGTAGATACTATAGTGATGTGAAATTTTGAAGCTTCTCGCAATGGTGAGATGACTATGGATGAATATCATATTTATAGAATTCGAGAAGCGGCAAAAGATTTGGGGTGTATGTTTATCTGATAAACAAGCACTTAATATGCAAAAAGAATATAAAAAGAATCAACAAAAATTACAAATGTCTGATATAACTATAAGTATCTTAGAACTTGCAAAAAGAATAATGTAAAGCTAGGAATTATTACTAATGGACCAAGTGAACATCAATGGTCTAAGGTAAAAAAGCATTAGGTGTTGAAAAGTGGATTGATAAAGAAAATATTATTGTCTCAGGTGACTATGGTATAAATAAACCAGATGTTAGAATATATGAAATCATGCAAGAAAAAAATTACAACTCCCCAATGATTCTCTATATTATATTGGGGATTCGTTGGAAAAACGATATTGTAGGTGCGAATAATGCTGGTTGGAAAGCGATTTGGATAAATCGTTATAAGAAAAATTACCGGAGAATGCATATATTTATAAAATAGCGGAAAAATAATGCTGAATTGTTTGAAATTATTTCAGAAATTTTTGAAAAGTGAAATAAAATAGTTTTAGTAAGTTAATTTTTATGGTAAAATTAGATATATTGATTTTATTAGAAGTTTACTAGAATAAAGTTGAACTAGTACTTTGTCTAAGGAGGAAAAGAGATGAAATTAGTATTTTTTTAATTTAAGAGAAGATGAAAAAGAGTGCTTTAGAAAACTGGAGAAATTCTCATCCTGAGGTTGAAGTTGATGTTTATACTGAAGAACTTACATTAGCTAACAAACATTTATTAGAAGGAAAAGAAGGTGTAGTTCTAGCACAAAACAAACCTTTCGAACGTGATGTATATGAATATGCCAAAGAACAAGGAGTTAAAGTTTTTGCGACTCGTTCAGCTGGATTTGATATTTATGATTTAGAATTAATGTCTGAGCTTGGAATTAAAATGACGAATGTACCTTCGTATTCACCAAATGCTATTGCTGAGCATGTTCTAACTTCTGCATTACGCATTAGTAGAAATACAAATAAAATTCAACGTAATATTGAAAAACATAATTTTTCTTGGAATCCAGGGATATTATCACGTGAGCTTAGAACTTTAACAGTAGGTGTTATAGGTACTGGAAGAATCGGTACTCAAGCTGCTCGATTATTCAATGCTTTAGGGTCTAAAGTTTTAGGTTATGATGTTTATCAAAATGAAGCGGCAAAAGAAGTATTAGACTATGTTGAAAATCTAGATGATTTAATAGCAAATTCTGATATTGTTACTATTCATATGCCAGCTATTAAAGAATATAACCACATGGTAAATGATGAATTTCTTTCTAAGATGAAAGACAATTCAATCTTGCTAAATGCGGCTCGTGGTATGTTAGTTGATACTAAGGCTGTGTTACGTGCTTTAGATAGTGGAAAAACTTCTTGGGGCGGGACTAGACGTATATGAAAACGAAAGTAAATATGTTCCTAAAAACTTAGAAGGAAAAGAGTTTGATGATGAACTATTACAAACTCTAATAGATCGTGATGATGTAATCTATACTCCGCATACAGCGTTTTTATACAGAAACTGCAATTCAAAACCTTGTAGAAGGTGGATTAGAAGCTGCTGTAGAAGTAGTTACAACTGGAACATCTGCGAATGTTGTGAATAAATAATAATGAATAAAAAAAGACTTGGTTTGTAATATGCACAACCAAGTTTTTATCACTAATAAAGTATGAAGAAGTTATATTAGGGTGATAATTAAATATACTGATAAAGTAGAAATATATTTGTTTGATTAAAGTTAAGATTATAATTATTTGGATTATGTAAATCTATATAATTAATTGAGTAAAAAAATAAGAAAAATAACGGATTTATGAATGTTTCAATTTGGTTACAATAAGTGTTTAGTCTATATGAAAAGTATTGAATCTCTAAAGGATTAGAGATATAATATAATGTATATTAATAATATCGTAAATACTAGATTGGAAAAAGGAGAAGATAGATGTTATTTAATCGACAAGGGCTCCAACAAAAAAATTGGCGCATGGTCAAAAAGGGAAAACACATACTTTTTGGATGTTCACTATTTTTTGTTGTTGGGGAGTAAGCGTTAATGGCCCGCAAGTAACATATGCAAAAAGAAACAACTGAATCAGAAGTAGTCGCTAAAACAAGATAAGACGGACAATATAGTTAAAAAGAAATCGGTGATTGATAATCCAACTCACAAAGGGAAAAAAACAAGTAGAAAATTCTAAAAGATAGGGTTATAAATACTGCTGTTTTAACTGAAAATGATGAAAAAGACGATTGAGAAGTTAACAAAAATTTCTAAGAGAATTAGTAGATAAGATTAAGAATACAGATATCAGTAAAAACTGAAAAATCTGTAAAAGAGCTTAATCTTGTTTTGTCACGTGCAGAAAAAGAACTCAGATAACAAAGAAGTAACTCAAGAAGAAATTGATAAAGTAAAGAAAAACTCTTAAAGAAGTTTTTGATAAATTAGAAGACGAACCTAGGGAAGATAATAAATCGGAAGTTAAAGAAAAAGTTGAATCTAAAAAGATGAAAAAGTAAATTCTGAGAAAGAAATTAAAGAAAAACAACAAGATAATAATACAGAAGATGTTGCTAGAAGATATAATGAGAAAATAACTAAAAAGCAACTAATATTGTAAAAAGAAATCAATAGTTTAGCTAGCGAAATAAATTATGAATTTACTGATTCTGAAAGAGAACTAGTTAACGTTATTGAAAAACTTCCAACCACTAATAATAGTAGTGAAGAAAGTATTCAAAAATTATTGAATGAAGCAATTTATCTTCGAAATAGAGTAGCTAATAGAGTTACTCGTACTAATTCAGGAAGACGAGATCCACGAAATGGAAAAGTCATTGACAAAAAATGGAGAGTGGATTTAGAGCGATTGAAATTAAGCCATTATTAATTAAGGATAATGGGGTTAATATTAATAGTAATAGTACGAATCTTATTGCTTTATAACTCGGATGATTTTCTTGCATTGATGCAATTAACAGCTTCTAAAGGTAGAGGTGATACTAGTAGAGGTTTTTATTTAGTTAATAAAGTTACTGTTACTAGTAATATATTAACTGATTTACAAATACAAGTTTCTACCAATAGACGTGGAGTTGTTACTGATCCAAAGACAGTTCGAGATATTAACATACCAAGTGTCCAAGCGGCTATTATTGGGAAAATTGGTGGGAAAGGATTAGTAAAACCTGGTACATATCAATTTGGTTTAACGGTCAATGACTCTCAACATCCGAATAGAAATTATCAAATTACTTATAATATTACTATAAAACCACAAAGTGAACGTAATACAGTGAAAGATTTATCAATTACTTATGTTGATGATGTCCGACATTTAACAGAAACTGAAAAGACAGCTTTGATTGAAAAGTTTAAATCAGAACATCCTGATGTTGTAAATAGAAAAGACGGGCTTAATAACCCTCAAGTTGACTTCGACCATGCTGAGATTTCTGCTGATGGAACAACGATGACAATCCACTTTAAAGATGGATTTGCTACAAAAACTATTCAAACAAATGCGACAAATGATGTAGAAGCAAAACATCAAAGTATAACAGCTTATTTTGGTGATTCTAAAGAATTATATACAAACCCAAGACAATTAGTGCGTTCTAAAACTGGAAATGAAGTACCATCGACAGCTCAAGTAACTTATAAAACACCTTTTAATTTGCAACAAACGGGAACAAGAAACGTTGTAGTAACAACAACTTATGAAAATGGAGTAACAAAAGATGTAACAACTCCTTATACAGTTTTAGACTTTATAGGAAAACAAGATAAGAAAATTAACCAGAATCAATCTGGTCAATTGGGAGATGCAAGAAATTATATTACTGTTTCGGATAATTCAGCACTTCCAAGTGAATTAACTGTTCGTTGGAAAGGTGGTTCATCGACTGTAGATACTTCTGCTGCAGGTGTACAGTATAAAGAAATCGAGATTCTTCGTGGTAATCATTTGATGAAAACTGTACGTATCCCGGTAGAAATAGTGGACAATATTAATCCAACTATTACAGCACCAGATTCAGTATTATTAACAAGATTAGAAGGGTTGCCAAGTGAGATAAATATTTCTGCACAGGATAATAATAAAGGAGTAGGACTTAAAGATGGAACTGCTGTCACTGTAGAAAATCTTCCTGCACCTTTAACGTATAATGCAGCAAAATCTAAAATTGAAATAAATGATGTTATTCCGAATAACTTCCAACTTGGGAAATCAAGTATTCAAGTGACTGTTAAAGCGGTTGATAAAAAAGGAAATACTGCGACTAAAAATATTACTTTCCATATTCAGTCTCAAACACAAAAATATACGGCAGTTGCTAATCCTCAAAAACAAGAAGTGAGTTATGCTGAGACTCCTGATGCAGGAACTAGCATTCAAAAAAATGGGTTACCAACAGGTACAAGATATAGTTGGGCGACAAAACCTAATACGACAACAGGGCCTGGAGATAAAACAGGTGTTGTAACAGTAACTTATCCAGATGGTTCAACAGATACAGTAAATGTAACCGTAAAGGTTCGTAAACTAAGTGATGAACATATACCAACTGGGAAGACAATTACTGTCAATCAAAATGAACCTGTAACAAATGATAGACTGAAAGCAGCAGTAACAGTGAATAACGGTGGAACTAGTAAAGTGAAGTCAGTCACTGCAACTCCTATCAGCACTGTTCATGCAGGCCCACAAACCATAAAAGCGACTGTTACCTATTTGGATAATACTAGTGATCCAGTTGATATTCCTCTTGAAGTAAAAGATGTCACAGCTCCAACGATTCAAACACCAACTGACAGACAAAATTGGGATTTAATCGCGTTAGACAGAACGGAGCCTTCGATTAAAGTAACATCTGAAGATAATACTGGTGGAACTGGAATTAAATCAACAACAGTAACTGGGCTACCAGATTTCTTGGTTTATGATAATGTATCTAAGACAATTAAGTTTAAAAATGGTGTTCAAGAGGTAACGAAACTACCTGCTGGACAAGATAGTAAGATATATAATGTTAATATTCAAGTAACAGATAATTCGAATAATTCTAGTCAAAGACAGGTAACAATTACTGTTAAATCGATGACTACTAAATACACTGCAACAGCGAATTCACAAAAACAAACTGTAAGTTACGGTCAAACACCGAACGCAGAAATAAGTATTAATAAAAATGGATTACCTGCAGGAACATCATATACTTGGAGAACAATTCCTAACACAACTACTGGTCCTGGACAAAAGGCTGGAGTAGTAATTGTAACATATCCAGATGGTTCTACAGATTTGGTTGATGTAAATGTGGATGTGCGAAAACTAAGTGAAGAACATGAACCAACAGCTACTGAAATAGTTAAAAATCAAAATGACTCAGTATCGAATGCAGATTTGAAAGCAGCGATAACAATCAGTAACAATGGTGCTAGTAAAGTGAAATCTGTAACTCCTGTCGGCACAATCAACACTGTTGAAGCAGGGAAGAAAGAAATTACTGCAACGGTAACCTATCTTGACGATACAACGGATACGGTGAAAATTCCGTTAGAAGTAAAAGATGTGACACCACCAACGATTCAAACACCAGCAAATGGTCAAAATGTTGATTTAATTGCATTAGATAAAGCTTTTTCTCCAATAAAAGTAACATTTAATGACAACGCTGGAGGAAGTGGTGTTCAGTCAACAACGGTAACAGACTTACCAGATTTCTTAACATATGATGATGCGAGTAAAACCATCAAGTTTAAAGAAGGTACTCAGGAAGTTCCTAAATTACCAGTTGGTACAGATTCTCAAACGTATACAACTACAATTCGTGTGACAGATAATGCAAATAATAGTAGTATTTCACAATTAACTTTTACTGTGAAATCAATGACTACAAAAATATGATGCAACAGCAAATCCAGACAAACAAACAGTAAGTTATGGTGAAACTCCAGATGCAGGAACAAGCGTGAGTAAAACAGGACTACCAGAAGGAACAAGTTATTCTTGGAAAACAACACCAGTCACAACAGATGGACCTGGTGAAAAAGATGGAGTAGTAGAAGTAACGTATAAAGACGGTTCAAAAGATATGGTAAATGTAAAAGTTACTGTAAAAGAATTAAGTTCAGAATACGAAGTAACTGGAAATGAAATCGTAGTAAATCAAAACGATCGTGTATCAAATGATGATTTAAAAGCCAAAGTAACAGCGACATCAAAAGTAGGGAAAGTTGATGGAACGGATAAAATTTCAAAAGTAGAACCAAAATCGGAGCTTAGCACGGCCAACTATGGAGATCAAAATATAACTGCGACAGTAACATTTAAAGATGGAACAACTAAGGAAGTAACCATTCCATTGAAAGTAAAAAGACGTAACGAAGCCAACTATCCAAACACCAGCAGATAATACAAACTGGGAAATGACAGCATTAGATAAAGCCTTTTTCTCCAATAAAAAGTAACATCTAATGACAACGCTGGAGGAAGTGGTGTTCAGTCAACAACGGTAACAGACTTACCAGATTTCTTAACATATGATGATGCGAGTAAAACCATCAAGTTTAAAGAAGGTACTCAGGAAGTTCCTAAATTACCAGTTGGTACAGATTCTCAAACGTATACAACTACAATTCGTGTGACAGATAATGCAAATAATAGTAGTACTTCACATTTAACTTTTATTGTGAAATCAATGACTACGAAATACAATGCAACTCCTAATGAACAAAAACAAACAGTAAGTTATGGAGAAGAATTAGATGCGGGAGCGAGTATTAATAAATCTGGTTTACCTGCAGGAACAACTTATACATGGGAAACAAAACCAAGTACGACAGAAGGACCAGGGGAGAAAGCAGGAGTAGTAACTGTTACATATCCAGATGGCTCAAAAGATGCAGTTAATGTAACTGTAAATGTGAAAAAACTAAGTGATGAATATGAACCAACAGCTACTAAAATAGTTAAAAATCAAAATGACTCAGTATCAAATGAAGAATTAAAAGCAGCTGTGACGATTAGTAATAATGGCGCTAGTAAGGTGAAATCTGTAACTCCTGTTGGAACAATTAATACGACAAACTCAGGGAATCAAACAATTAGTGTGACTGTAACGTATCTTGATGATACAACAGATACGCTAACAATTCCACTTGAAGTAAAAGATGTTATAGCTCCAACGATTCAAACACCGATGGAGAATCAAAGTTGGGATTTAATAGCGCTAGATAGAACATTACCACCAATTAAAGTAACGTCAGAGGACAATGCTGGAGGAAGTGGAATTAAATCAACAACGGTAACGGGATTACCAGATTTCTTAGAATATGATGAAGCGACTAAGACAATTAAGTTTAAAAATGATGTTCAAGAAGTACCAAAATTACCAGAAGGAAGGGATGAGCAAACACACAATATTACAATTACAGTAGTGGATAATGCAAATAATAGTAGTAACACACAAGTAACAATTACTGTGAAGTCGATGACTACGAAATATGAAGCAACTACAAATCCAGACAAACAAACAGTAAGTTACGGTGAAGAACCAGATGCAGGAACAAGTGTTAATAAAACTAACTTACCAGAAGGAACTAGTTATGTTTGGAAAACAAAACCAGAAACAACAGCACCAGGAGAAAAAGATGGTATTGTAGAGGTAACGTATAAAGATGGTTCAAAAGATACAGTGAATGTGAAAGTTACTGTAAAAGAATTAAGCTCAGAATACGATGTGAGCGGGACTCAAATTGAAGTAAATCAAAACGATCGAGTATTAAATGATGACCTAAAAGCAAAAGTAACGGCGATATCAAAAGAAGGAAATATTAACGGAACTGATAAAATCTCAAAAGTAGAACCGAAAGCAGAGATTAGCACAGCTAATTATGGAGATCAAAATATTACTACGATAGTAACATTCAAAGATGGAACAACTAAAGAAGTAACAATTCCATTAAAAGTAAAAGACGTGACTCCACCAACTATTACAGCTCCAGAAGAAAATAAAAATTGGGAAATGACTGCATTAGATAAAACTTTACCAAGTATGGAAGTAAGGGCAGAAGATAATGCGAACGGAAGTGGAGTAAAAACAGTAAGTGTAGAAGGACTTCCTGATTACTTAGAATATGATAGTACAACTAACTCAATTAAATTTAAAGCTGGAAAACAAGAAGTAGAAAAACTACCAGAAAATACACCAAGTAAAGAATTTAATTTGAATATTCGTGTGGAAGATAAAGCAGGGAATGTTAGTGAAAGAACTGCGAAAATTACAGTATCTTCGATGAGCGCGAAGACTAATCCTCAGCCAATAGATCAAATGGTAAACTACGGACAAGTACCAAATCCAGAAGATAGCGTAAATAAACGAGGGTTACCAGATGGAACAACGGTGACATGGAAAACACCACCAGTAGTTAATACGCCAGGTTCAACAACAGGAGAAGTAGAAATCACATATCCAGATGGATCAAAAGATGTAGTTACAGTAAATGTAACTGTAAGAAAAGTAAGTGAAGAATATACAGCGACTGGAACACAAATCGAAGTAAATCAAAATGCAAAAGTAACATCTGATATGTTAAAAGGAGCAGTTAATGCGACAAATGCTCAAGGTGAAAATGGTAATGCGAAAATCGCAAAAGTAGAATCAATAGTACCAATTAACACAACAACATATGGAGATCAAACAATTCAAGCAAAAGTAACATATATTGATGGTTCAGAACAAGATGTTACGATTCCGTTAAAAGTAAAAGATGTGACTCCACCAACTATTCAAGCCCCAACAGAAAATACAAATTGGGATTTAATCGCAGTAGAAGGACAAGATCCAAATATCTCAGTAACGAGTGAAGACAACGCAGGAGGAAGTGGAGTTAAATCAACGACAGTAACAGGGTTACCAAACTTCCTAGAATACAATGAATCAACTAAAAAGATTCAGTTTAAATCAGGAGTTACATCAGTACCAAGCTTACCAGTAGGAACTGACGTACAACCTCACAATGTAACTATTACAGTAGTAGATAATGTGGGTAACGAAACAACAACAAACCTAACAATCACTGTGAAATCAATGACTACAAAATATACAGCAACTCCTAATGAACAAAAACAAACGGTAAGTTATGGTGAAGAATTAGATGCGGTAGCGAGTATTAATAAATCTGGTTTACCTGCAGGAACAACTTATACGTGGGAAACAAAACCAAGTACGACAGAAGGACCAGGGGAGAAAGCAGGAGTAGTAACTGTTACATATCCAGATGGCTCAAAAGATGCAGTTAATGTGACTGTAAATGTGAAAAAACTAAGTGATGAATATGAACCAACAGGTACTAAAATAGTTAAAAAAATCAAAATGACTTAGTATCAAATGAAGAATTAAAAAGCAGCGGTGACAATTAGTAATAATGGGGCTAGTAAGGTGAAATCTGTAACTCCTGTTGGAACTATTAATACGATAAACTCAGGGGATCAAACAATTAATGCAACTGTAACGTATCTTGATGATACAACAGATACGGTAACAATACCACTTGAAGTAAAAGACGTGACTCCACCAACTATTCAAGCCCCAACAGAAAACACGAACTGGGAAATGACTGCATTAGATAAAACTTTACCAAATATGGAAGTAAGTGCAGAAGATAATGAAAACGGAAGTGGAGTAAAAACAGTAAGTGTAGAAGGTCTTCCTGATTACTTAGAATATGATAGTGCAACTAACTCAATTAAATTTAAAGCTGGAAAACAAGAAGTAGAAAAATTACCAGAAAATACACCAAGTAAAGAATTTAATTTGAACATTCGAGTGGAAGATAAAGCAGGGAATGTCAGTGAAAGAACTGCGAAAATTACAGTATCTTCGATGAGTGAGAAAAAGAATCCAACGCCAATTCCACAAAATACAAGTTATGGACAAGTACCTTCCCCTAATGCAAGTGTAGACAAAACAGGATTACCGGAAGGAACAAATGTAACATGGAAAACACCACCAGTAGTTACAGTACCAGGAACTAGTACAGGAGTGGTTGAAGTAACTTATCCAGATGGAAGTAAAGATACAGTTGAAGTGACGGTAAATGTAAGTAAGTTAAGTGATGAGTATAATGTAACTGGAACTGAAATTGTAGTGAACCAAAATACTCCAGTATCAAATGATGACCTAAAAGCCAAAGTAACAGCGACATCAAAAGTAGGGAATATTAATGGAACAGATAAGATTTCAACAGTAACAGCACCTGAAATCAATACAGCTAATTACGGTGAGCAAACTATCAATGCGACAGTAACTTTCAAAGATGGAACAACAAAAGAAGTCACAATTCCATTAAAAGTCAGAGATGTAACGCCACCAACTATTCAAGCACCAACTAATGGAAATAATTGGGATTTAATCGCAGTAGAGGGAGAGAATCCAAATATTGCTGTAACGAGTGAAGATAATGTAGGAGGAAGTGGAGTTAAGACAACAACGGTAACAGGCTTACCAGATTTCTTAGAGTATAATGAATCAACTAAGAAGGTTCAATTCAAAGAAGGAGTAACATCAGTACCAAAATTATCAGAAGGAACGGATGTAGAGTCTCATAATGTGAAGATAACAGTAGTAGATAACGCAGGGAACGAAACAACAACAAACGTAACGATCACTGTAAAATCAATGACTACAAAATACGAAGCAACTCCAAACTCTGAAAAACAAACAGTAAGTTATGGAGAAGAATTAGATGCGGGAGCGAGTATTAACAAATCTGGTTTACCTGCAGGAACAACTTATACATGGGAAACAAAACCAAGTACGACACAAGGTCCTGGTGATAAAGTAGGAGTAGTGACTGTTACATATCCTGATGGTAGTAAAGATACTGTAAATGTTACGATAAATGTTCGTGAACTTAATGATGAGTATGATGTAACTGGAAATGAAATCGTAGTAAATCAAAACGATCGAGTATCAAATGATGACCTAAAAGCAAAAGTAACGGCGATATCAAAAGAAGGAAATATTAACGGAACTGATAAAATCTCAAAAGTAGAACCAAAAGCAGAGATTAGCACAGCTAACTATGGAAATCAAAAATATTACTGCGACAGTAGCATTCAAAGATGGAACAACTAAAGAAGTAACAATTCCATTAAAAGTAAAAGATGTGACTCCACCAACTATTACAGCTCCAGAAGAAAATAAAAACTGGGAAATGACTGCATTAGATAAAACTTTACCAAATATGGAAGTAAGTGCAGAAGATAATGCGAACGGAAGTGGAGTAAAAACAGTAAGTGTAGAAGGACTTCCTGATTACCTAGAATATGATAGTTCGACTAACTCTATTAGATTTAAAGCTGGAAAACAAGAAGTAGAAAAACTACTAGAAAATACACCAAGTAAAAAGAATTTAATTTGAATATTCGTGTGGAAGATAATGCAGGAAATGTTAGTGAAAGAGCTGCGAAAAATCACAGTATCTTCGATGAGTGCGAAGACTAATCCTCAACCAATAGATCAAACGGTAAACTACGGACAAGTACCAAATCCAGAAGATAGTGTAAATAAACAAGGATTACCAGATGGAACAACGGTGACATGGAAAACACCACCAGTGGTTAATACACCAGGTTCAACAACCGGAGAAGTGGAAATCACATATCCAGATGGATCAAAAGATGTAGTTACAGTAAATGTAACTGTAAGAAAAAGTAAGTGAAGAATACACAGCGACTGGAACACAAATCGAAGTAAATCAAAATGAAGAAGTAACATCTGATATGTTAAAAAGGAGCAGTTAATGCGACAAATACCCAAGGTGAAAATGGTAATGCGAAAATCTCAAAAGTAGAATCAACAGCACCAATTAGCACAACAACATATGGAGACCAAACAATTCAAGCAAAAGTGACATATATTGATGGTTCAGAACAAGATGTTACGATTCCGTTAAAAGTAAAAGACGTGACAGATCCGGCAATTTTAACTCCAGAAGAAAATAAAAACTGGGAAATGACGGCATTAGATAAAACTTTACCTGTGATGAAGATTAAAGCAGAAGATAATGCAAATGGAAGTGGAATTGCTACGATTGAAGTAAGAAATATACCTTCATTTTTAACTTTTGATGAATCTACTGGAACAATTACTTTCAAGGAAGGTGTACAAGAAGTACCGAAAATTAAATCCGACAATACGATGCATGGTGTAACAATAATAGCAAGAGATAAAGCAGGAAATTCGACATCAATCTTAGTAAATATTACAGTTTGGTCTATGCGAGGAAAATACGATCCACAACCAAAACCACAAACAGTGGATAACGGTACAGTACCAAACGCAGAAGACAGTGTAGAGAAAACAGGCTTACCAAGCGGAACAACAATCGCATGGAAAGAAACACCAGTAGTTAACACACCAGGTTCTCATCCAACAGTAGCGTTAGTAACGTACCCAGATGGAACAGTAGACGAAGTGACAGTACCAATCAAGGTAAAAGAACAAAAAGATACGTTTAATCCAACTCCGAAACAACCAGGACAAACCGCAAAACACGGAAGTGAACCAAGCGCAGAAGGAAGTATCAACACAGAGGGATTACCAAGTGGAACAACGTACACATGGGTAGAAAAACCAGATACAAATACAACACCAGGAAGTAAGCCAGGAAAAGTATTAATCACATATCCAGACAACAGTACAGAAGAAGTAACGGTAATAGTCGAAGTAACGCCACAAAAAGATGATTACGATCCACAACCGAAACCACAAACAGTGGATAACGGAACAGTGCCAAATGCAGAAGATAGTGTAGATAAAACAGGTTTACCAAGCGGAACAACAATCGCATGGAAAGAAACACCAGTAGTTAACACACCGGGTTCTCATCCAACAGTAGCGTTAGTAACGTATCCAGATGGAACAGTAGACGAAGTGACAGTGCCAATCATGGTAAAAGAACAAAAAGATACGTTCAATCCAACTGCGAAACAACCAGGACAAACCGTAAAACACGGAAGTGACCCAAGCGCAGAAGGAAGTATTAATACGGAGAACTTACCAAAAGGAACAAGGTACACATGGGTGGATAAACCAGATACAAATACAACGCCAGGAAGTAAACCAGGAAAAGTATTAATCACATATCCAGACAACAGTACAGAAGAAGTTCCTGTGACAGTAGAAGTAACGCCACAAAAAGATGAATACACACCAACAGCGATAGCGCAAGAAGTGGACAATGGTCACGTACCAGAACCAGAAGCAAGTGTAAACAAAACAGGGTTACCAGAAGGAACAACAGTTACATGGAAGACAACGCCAGAAGTAAGTACACCGGGCAGTCATCCAGGAGTAGCGTTAGTACACTATCCAGACGGAACAGAAGACGAAGTCGAAGTACCGATCACAGTTAAGAAACAAAGTGATACGTTTAACCCAACTGCGAAACAACCAGGACAAATCGCAAAACACGGAAGTGAACCAAGCGCAGAAGGAAGTATCAACACAGAGGGATTACCAAGTGGAACAACGTACAAGTGGGTAGAAAAACCAGATACAAATACAACACCAGGAAGCAAACCAGGAAAAGTATTAATCACATACCCAGACAACAGTACAGAAGAAGTTACGGTAACGGTTGAAGTAACACCACAAAAAGACGATTATAATCCACAACCAAAAGCTCAAACAGTGGACAATGGAACAGTACCAAACGCAGAGGACAGTGTAGACAAAACAGGCTTACCAAGCGGAACAACAATCACATGGAAAGAAACACCAGTAGTGAACACACCAGGAGATCATCCAACAGTAGCGTTAGTAACGTATCCAGATGGAACAGTAGATGAAGTTACAGTGCCGATCACGGTTAAGAAACAAAGTGACACATTCACACCAACTGCGAAACAACCAGGACAAACCGCAAAACACGGAAGTGAGCCAAGCGCAGAAGGAAGTATCAACACAGAAGGCTTACCTAAAGGAACAACGTACACATGGGTAGAAAAACCAGATACAAGTACAACACCAGGAAGTAAGACAGGAAAAGTATTAATCACATACCCAGACAACAGTACAGAAGAAGTAACGGTAACAGTCGAAGTAACGCCACAAAAAGATGATTACGATCCACAACCAAAAGCACAAACGGTAGACAATGGAGCAGTACCAAACGCGGAGGACAGTGTAGACAAAACAGGTTTACCAAGCGGAACAACAATCGCATGGAAAACAAATCCAGATGTAAGTACACCAGGAGATCACCCAACAGTAGCGTTAGTAACGTATCCAGATGGAACAGTAGATGAAGTTACAGTGCCGATCACGGTTAAGAAACAAAGTGACACATTCACACCAACTGCGAAACAACCAGGACAAACCGCAAAACACGGAAGTGAGCCAAGCGCAGAAGGAAGTATTAATACGGACAATCTACCAAAAGGAACAACGTACACATGGGTAGAAAAACCAGATACAAATACAACGCCAGGAAGTAAGACAGGAAAAGTATTAATCACATACCCAGATAACAGTACAGAAGAAGTGACAGTAACGGTAGAAGTAACACCACAAAAAGATGACTACAATCCACAACCAAAAGCACAAATGGTAGACAACGGTACAGTACCAAACGCAGAAGACAGTGTAAATAAAACAGGCTTACCGGAAGGTACAACTGTAACATGGAAAACAAATCCAGATGTAAGTACACCAGGAGATCATCCAACAGTAGCGTTAGTAACGTACCCAGATGGAACAGTAGATGAAGTTACAGTACCAATCACGGTTAGAAAACAAAGTGACACATTTACACCAACTGCGAAACAGCCAGGACAAACCGCAAAACACGGAAGTGAGCCAAGCGCAGAAGGAAGTATTAATACGGACAATCTACCAAAAGGAACAACGTACACATGGGTAGAAAAACCAGATACAAATACAACGCCAGGAAGTAAGACAGGAAAAGTATTAATCACATACCCAGACAACAGTACGGAAGAAGTGTCTGTAACGGTAGAAGTAACGCCACAAAAAGATGACTACAATCCACAACCAAAACCACAAACGGTGGACAACGGTACAGTACCAAACGCAGAAGACAGTGTAAATAAAACAGGCTTACCGGAAGGTACAACTGTAACATGGAAAACAAATCCAGATGTAAGTACACCAGGAGATCATCCAACAATAGCGTTAGTGACATATCCAGATGGAACAGTAGATGAAGTTACAGTGCCGATTACAGTAAAAGAACAAAAAGATACATACACACCAACTGCGAAACAGCCAGGACAAACCGCAAAACACGGAAGTGAGCCAAGCGCAGAAGGAAGTATTAATACGGACAATCTACCAAAAGGAACAACGTACACATGGGTAGAAAAACCAGATACAAATACAACGCCAGGAAGTAAGACGGGAAAAGTATTAATCACATACCCAGACAACAGTACGGAAGAAGTGTCTGTAACGGTAGAAGTAACGCCACAAAAAGATGACTACAATCCACAACCAAAACCACAAACGGTGGACAACGGTACAGTACCAAACGCAGAAGACAGTGTAGACAAAACAGGCTTACCAAGCGGAACAACAATCGCATGGAAAGAAATGCCAGTAGTGAACACACCAGGAGATCATCCGACAGTAGCGTTAGTAACGTACCCAGATGGAACAGTAGACGAAGTCACAGTACCAATCACAGTTAAGAAACAAAGTGACACATTTACACCAACTGCGAAACAGCCAGGACAAACCGCAAAACACGGAAGTGAGCCAAGCGCAGAAGGAAGTATTAATACGGACAATCTACCAAAAGGAACAACGTACACATGGGTAGAAAAACCAGATACAAATACAACGCCAGGAAGTAAGACAGGAAAAGTATTAATCACATACCCAGATAACAGTACAGAAGAAGTTACGGTAACAGTCGAAGTAACACCACAAAAAGATGACTACAATCCACAACCAAAAGCACAAACGGTAGATAATGGAACAGTGCCAAACGCAGAAGATAGTGTAGACAAAACAGGCTTACCGGAAGGTACAACTGTAACATGGAAAACAAATCCAGATGTAAGTACACCAGGAGATCATCCAACAGTAGCGTTAGTAACGTATCCAGATGGAACAGTAGACGAAGTCACAGTACCAATCACGGTTAAGAAACAAAGTGACACATTTACACCAACTGCGAAACAGCCAGGACAAACCGCAAAACACGGAAGTGACCCAAGCGCAGAAGGAAGTATTAATACGGACAACCTACCAAAAGGAACGACGTACACATGGGTAGAAAAACCAGATACAAATACAACACCAGGAAGTAAGACAGGAAAAGTATTAATCACATACCCAGACAACAGTACAGAAGAAGTAACAGTAACGGTAGAAGTAACGCCACAAAAAGATGACTACAATCCACAACCAAAAGCACAAACGGTAGATAATGGAACAGTGCCAAACGCAGAAGATAGTGTAGACAAAACAGGCTTACCGGAAGGTACAACTGTAACATGGAAAACAAATCCAGATGTAAGTACACCAGGAGATCACCCAACAGTAGCGTTAGTAACGTATCCAGATGGAACAGTAGATGAAGTTACAGTGCCGATCACGGTTAAGAAACAAAGTGACACATTCACACCAACTGCGAAACAACCAGGACAAACCGCAAAACACGGAAGTGAGCCAAGCGCAGAAGGAAGTATCAACACAGAAGGCTTACCTAAAGGAACAACGTACACATGGGTAGAAAAACCAGATACAAGTACAACACCAGGAAGTAAGACAGGAAAAGTATTAATCACATACCCAGACAACAGTACAGAAGAAGTAACGGTAACAGTCGAAGTAACACCACAAAAAGATGACTACAATCCACAACCAAAAGCACAAACTATTACAAATGGAGATGTTCCAAATGTAAATGATAGCATAGAGAATGTGAACGAGTTGCCAGAGGGAACAAGAATAGAGTGGAAAGATGGAATAATTCCTAATACTGATACTCCAGGAACTGTTTCTACGAAAATAACAATAACTTATCCGGATAAGACTACGGATGATGTAGATGTAACAATTACAGTTAATAAACAAACAGCAAAAGGAAATCCAGAAGAGCAACCAACGTTACCAGAATTCAGTGGAGGAGTGAACGGAGATCCAGAAGAGCAACCAACGTTACCAGAATTCGCAGGAGGAGTAAATGGAGACCCAGAGGTACAACCAGTCTTACCGGAATTCAGTGGAGGAGCGAATGGAGACCCAGAGGTACAACCAACCTTACCGGAATTCAGTGGAGGGGTAAATGGAGACCCAGAGGTACAACCAGTCTTACCGGAATTTAATGGAGGGGTAAATGGAGACCCAGAGGTACAACCAGCCTTACCGGAATTCAGTGGAGGGGTAAATGGAGACCCAGAGGTACAACCAGTCTTACCGGAATTTAATGGAGGGGTAAATGGAGACCCAGAGGTACAACCAGCATTACCGGAATTCAGTGGAGGAGTAAATGGAAATCCAGAAATTCAGTCAGAATTACCGAAGTATGTTGGAATAGAAAACAATGAGTCAGAAATTCGCTCGAATTTCAAAGTTAAAACTCCTAATGTTGCAAATAAACGTTTAGCTAATACAGGTCAATCACAAAATAATAGTGAGTTAGCAGGATTAGGATTAGCTATTGTAGGTCTATTTGCAGCAATAAAACGTCATAAAAATGAAGAAGAGTAATAGTAAAAGATTATAATTTCAAAATCTATATAGAAAAGAAGGCTCTTTGTCAAATTCGGGGCATGGAGAAAAACAGGAAATGAAATCTAGGCAGCATTTTGCTGCTTAGATTTTTCTTGTTTTCTTTAAAGCTTAATATTATTTTTATACTCAGAAACAAATAATCTAGACATAATTAAAATACGTAATCTGAAATTACTAAAGCTAGAATATCCATAAGATACTCTCTTTAGTAGTTTTATTTTATTATTAAATCCTTCTAATGGGCCATTAGAATACTTATATTTAACAGCGTTAAGCATATACTCTTTGTGCTTTTTCATAGTATTTATAGCTTTTAGATACACCTTTAGATAATCCTTTAGTGTCCATATCTATATACTTCTCTAATTCTACAGAATCTTTAGCCTTAATAGCTTCTCTTATCTCATGAACTCTCTCATAACTAGCTGTAAATTCAGCATCTATAGCTAATATATAATCTAATACCTCTTTTCTAGTTACATAGCGTTTAAAGCTTCTAGAATAGAATGTTTTTGTTGAATTTACTTTTATCTCTATCTTCTAATATTACTTTCAGAAGTTCTTTAGAATAGTGTAAGTAGAGCCTTTTTTTATTCTTATATTGATTCATTAGTTTTACTCTAACTTTATTTAATTCTCTATTAATATTTTTGAACCATATGGAATCTATCTATTATTATCTCAGTGTTAGGAAACATCTCTAATCATATTCATATAAGGTGGGTAAATATCTATACAGATCGTTTTTACTTTCTTCCTTACTTTTTCTTGGGTATCTCATAAAGTATTGTTTTTAATATATGTTGAGTTCTACCATCTACTATATCTATAAAATCATGTGTTTTAGCATCTAAGAATACGAAGCTCATTCCATTTTTTTACTATCTTTAGTTGACTTTATCTCATCAAAACATAGGTGCTCTGGTAGGTTTGAATGAGTCTTAACTTCTACAGCTTCTCTGCATGATTTCATTACTCTTACTACTGTAGATACTGATACATTACTTAATTCAGCTATATCTTTAAAAGATAATGTTTTAGATAGATTCTTCATAATATAAAATATAAGATTTTTGATATACTGCAGTGCTTTTGTACAAAATGATGTTTCAGCACAAAACTTAGAATTACACTTCTGCATTTGAAACGTTGTTTCTTTTAATCTAAGGTATGTAGGACATTCTGACATCTTTAATAAAGCTACTTTTAACGGATCTCCAAATCCATTTTTAACTATATTATTTCTTCTTTCTTACAAACTGCAGTTTGTGCAACACTTTGTTCATAAGATAAAGCTCCATGAAATAAGAATGTATCTTGACCATCTACATTGATTAGATCAAGTTTATCCTCCATAGTTATATTTTTGGTCTTTTATTAATAGTAAATTTGTGATAAAAATTAGACATGACAAATATCCTTTCTTAGTTAATTATTTTTCTACACTTTAATTATATTGGATATTTGTCTTTTTGTGTATAGAAATTGAAAATCCGGGGCTGGAATTTTTCCATGCCCCGGATTTAGTATATAACTCGAAAAAGAATCCCTTGGAAAATTAATTTCAGGGGATTCTTTATGTTTCAAGAAATAAAAAGGTCCGACATTGTCGGACCTTAAAAATTTAATTTATTATTTTTTTAGTAAATCACGGATTTCTTTTAAGGAGTTCTTCTTTAGCATCAACTTCTGTAGCTTCTTCTTCAGCTTTTTTTCTTTTAGCCATTTTTATCTTTAGCTGTATTGATTGCTTTAACGAATAAGAAGATTGCGAATGCTGTGATTAAGAAGTCGATAGTAATTTGGATGAAGTTACATGTATTTAATACCTTCCCAAGCTAAGTTTGTGAAATCTGGTTTAGCTGGGAATACAAGAGCGATAAGTGGCATCATAATGTCAGTTACTAATGAACTAACGATTTTACCGAAAGCAGCCCCCATGATAACCCCGATAGCTAGGGTCTAATACGTTACCTTTAAATGCAAAATTTTTTTAAATTCATTTAACATAAAAAAATATTTCTCCTTTCATAAATTTTTAAATACATCAGTATAATATATCAAAATTTAAAAATCAAGTAAAAAAAGTTACAAAAATATTAAGTAAACATATTTTAATCTTAATTGTCATATTATTTAAATATATTTTTTTATAAATTATTTATAATTTTTTTAAAAACAATATATGTAATTGTTAAGTAAAATATACTATATTTGTAATTAGTATATAAATTACCGAATAAACAAGAAAACTAACCGAATATGCATTATCTATAGATTTTTAAATATTTATTATATAAAAATATAATTATGAAAGGAGCTAAAGATATGAAAGTTGAATTAAATATAGATAAGAAATTTGAAGAAATAATAGTGACTATATCAGCAAATAAAGTTAATGATGAGATTCAAAATTTAGTGAATTATATAGAAAATAAGGAAGATTACTTTATAGGAGTTTTAGATGGGAAAGTACGTTTATTAAATACGGAGGATATTATAAGGGTATATGTTGAAGAAAGAAAAGTATATGTAGTTACAGTTGAAGGTAGATTTATTGTTAGAAAAAAATTATATGAAGTGCAGAATACATTAACTAAGGATTTTATAAAAATATCTCAAAGTGAAATAGCTAATGTTAAATATATTCATAGCTTAGATTTAGGATTGAGAGGAACAATAGTTATAAATTATAAAAAAATTCGGATATAAGTTATGTATCACGTAGGATGTTAAAAAGAATTTAAGATGAAATTAGGATTATAGGAGGTATTAAAATGAAATTATTTCAAAAATTGTAATATTTATGTTGTTAGGGATAGGAGCAGGGAATGTTATTAATCTGATATTCGGTATTTTGTGTGGTCAGTTTTATCCTGGTATGCCATTGTATATCCAGAGTTTTGATAATTTAAATATGGCAGTATTAATTCAAACCTTAGTATACGCTATTTTAGGTATATTACAAGGATTAGCTGGTAAAAGTATTTCAAAGTAAGTTAAATGATAATATAGTAATAGTATTTGCATCACATTATTTTTCTTATTATGTTACCACTTGTGTTAGCGGGCTATTATTTGAAATGGTTTAGTAGCTTTACTACTTTTAATTTTAATGCTGATTACAGCTACTGTGGTTTATGTTTTAATAGGAATAGTTCGATATTTTAGTATTAAAAAAATAGTATAAGTAAGATAAATATAAAATTAAGAGATAATAGATAAGGGCTGGTTAGTAACAAAAGGAGGAGCAACATAAATTAATGGTTTTGTGTTGCTCCTCTAATCTTTATTAATTAGTATGACTCTACAAAATCATGATTTCTTAAGAAACAAAAATTTTTGTCGAGTCACCCCCAATTTAAATATTATTTTTCTTCTTCAACTTTATCTTTCTTTAAGAATTTGTTAAGTAGATTAGAAGCTTTTAGCTTTATTTTCTTCTACTTTTTTCAGAAAGATTTTTCAATTTTTTGATCTGTATTTTTTTGAATCCAGTAACATTAGATTTCATGTTATCTACAGAAGATTGTAAACCATTGATAGATGTTGCTAATCCTTCTGCAGAATTAAATAGTGGATCTAGTTTTTCAGATTTAACTTGTAAGTCTTCTGCTAGAATGTTTGTATTTTGTAATAAAATATTAGTTTCAGCCATAATTGGCTCTAAGTTACCTTCTACTTTTTTAACCGTTTCATTAAGATCTTTAGCAAGATTTAGTGCATCTTCTGCAATGTTTGTTACATCTTCTACACATTCAGTAGCAACAGTAAGTGATTTTCTAACAGTTCCAAGTGTGATTGCTGCGCTTATGCATAGGATTAATACTCCTACTCCCGCTAAAAAGATTCCAGCATAAGCTAAAATTAACCAGTTTATATCTAACATAATGTTTCCTCCTTTATAAGTCTTTATAATCAATTATATTTTAATATTGACTATAATACAACTAAATTATTTTTGATTTTTGTTCGATAAATTTATGACAAAGTTTATTAATATTACCAGCTCCCATAAATAGGAATACACTATTGTCAAAGTTAAGTTTATCAAAATCATTTTCACTATTTATTATTTGAGCGCCTTTAGTTACTTTTTGTAGATCTTCGATTCCAACAATTTTTCTTTCTCACGTACTGAAGCGAAGATTGGGCAAAGGAATACTCTATCTGCAGTTTCTAAGCTTTCAGCGAATTCATTTAAGAATTTAGCTGTACGTGTATAAGTATGAGGTTGGAAGATAGCGATAACTTCTTTTCCTTCATATTTTCTACGTGCGCTGTCGATAGTTGCTTTAATTTCACTTGGGTGGTGAGCATAGTCATCTACAATTACATTATTTCCAATTTTGTGTTCGCTAAATCTTCTTTCAGCGGGTTTGTATTGATCAAGTGATTCTTGAATTTTTTCAACACTAATACCATTGATATCAGCTAAAGCTATAGCTGCTGTAGCGTTAGAAATATCGTGTAATCCAAATACTGCCATAGTAAATGTTCCTAATAATTCAGAATCTTTATAGACATCGAATTTACTGTGTTCTGATGTAGTTTGAACATTTTTTATTTGGTAATCATTTCCCTCATTGAAACCATATTTAATAGTTTTAGCATTTGCAGGTTTAAGCTGAGAGGCTAAACGATCATCTCCACAAATTACTACAGTATCTTTTACTTGATTCACAAAGCTTTGGAATGCATCAAACATATCATGTTCATCGTTGAAATAATCAGGGTGATCGAAATCAATATTAGTAACAATAGCGTAATCAGGATGATACGCTAGGAAATGTCTGTAATATTCACATGCTTCAGCTATCATAAATTCAGAATGTTTTTCACCATGTCCAGTACCATCCCCAATTAGGTATGATGTAATATGGTTGTGTTTAAAGATGTTACTAGTCATAGTAGTTGTAGTGGTTTTTCCGTGTGCTCCAGTTACTGCAATTGATGGAATTTCAGAAAGTAATTTTCCTAAAAATTGAGAATAAGTGTAAGTTTTTAAACCTAATTCTTTAGCACGTCTATACTCAACATGTGTTTCATCGAATGCGTTACCTAAAATTACATCATAGCCTTCTTTAATATTTTCTGCTCCATAGTAGAACATTGGAATATTTCTTTTGTTCTAGTTTTTTTCTTGTGTAAAAAGTATGTTTCTTCGTCTGAACCTTGTACTTCATGCCCCATATCATAAGCAATTTGTGCAAGAGAACTCATTCCAGAACCTTTAATACCTATAAAATGATATTTACTCATTATCATATCTCCTAAGTTGTCTTTTATAAAATAAAAAAATTTCCTTAATATTTTTCATAAGCAATTCAATTTTACACCAAATCTGATAAAAATTCAATAAATAGAGATTTTTATATCATGGAATTTTCAAAAATTTTCTGTTTTTTTCATGTAATATATTATAGAAAGTGAGAGTAAGTTAAGTATTAACTTCAATATATTTACTAAAGATTAACTTATGTGTTTTTTTAAAAATTTACTTAATATTTTTCTATGTAGTATAATTTTATAGTAAATATTTTTGTAAGGAGAATATGATGACTAAATTTTATGCGGTAGAAAAAGGTAAAAACTGGAATTTTTTCAACGTGGGATGAGTGTAAAAGAGCAGGTTACAGGCTTCAAGGTGCAGTATATAAAAAGTTTTAAGACTTTAGAAGAAGCAGAAGAGTTCGTAAAAGGTAATGAAGAAAAGATAGAGAATGTGGAAGCAGTTGATGGAGTGTATGCATATATAGATGGAAGTTTTGATAGAGTACGTGGCATCTATGGTTCTGGTGTAGTTATAGTAGATGGAGATAAGAAATATGAGTTCAAACATGCTGGAAATAGAGAAGATTATGCTCAATTACACAATGTTGCAGGTGAATTAGAAGCAGCTAAATTCGTTATGTGGTATGCTGTTGATAAAAAAATTAAAGAAATTACATTGTTTTACGACTATCAAGGAATAGAATCTTGGGCAGTTGGAGATTGGAAAGCGAACTTATCTTATACACAGGATTATGTGGAATTTTATAATAAGGTAAAAGCAGTAGTGAAGGTTAATTTTGTAAAAGTTAAGGCACATACAGGTGTTGAACTTAATGAAGTAGTTGATAAACTTGCGAAGGATGCAATTGAAGAATTTAAAGCGAATTAAATAAGAAATAGATTAAGTTGGGTAATGATTTGAAAATATAATTTTTGAGTCTTACCCTATTATTTGTTTAAGTGATTAAATATGTTATAATTATTAGAATATAGTTTAATAGATGAAAAAAAGGAGGGTGAAAAAAATGGACAAAACGATAAATAATAAGCAAATATTTAGTAAAATAGCAAGTCTTATTTACAGAGATAAAAAAACGTATAATAATTGCATTGATAGTCTCAATTGCATCTTATTATTTTACATTATACCCAAACCGATAGGCTAAGTTATATAGTTGATGGTATAGCAGGAGGAAATATTGACTTCGATGGTGTAGTTAATGAAATTCTAAGAATTGTTTTTAGCCGGAATAGCACTGTATATTGTCTACTTCTTTAAAGAATACTATACGTTTATAGGATATGATAAAAGTAATTAAGGATATGACCTATGATATTCAATATGATATTTATAGACATACTCCAGTATTTTTTTAATAAATTTAGTATAGGTGAGGTAATTAGTAGATCGACCAATGATATTACAAACTATATTGCACCACTTTTTGGTTATGGTATTTTTATTAATTTTTGATGGGATAATTTACAATTTATTTATAAGTGTTCTTATATTTAACAAATCGAATTTTATCTATTTATTGCTAATTCACATACCACTAGTAATACAAACTATTTATTTAGTAAGTAGACGAAAAGTACAAGAACAGTACTACAATGAAATGGCGAAAACTATGGATGAAATTACAGAAGAGACTTTAGAAAATGTTAAAGGTATTCGAGTTATTAGAGCGTATAGCTTACTGGATAAAGTGAGAAATAGTTTTGTAGGAAAACTTAGAAGTTATGCTAGAAGTAATGAAGAATACATGAAAAAAACTCTTGTCTATCAACCGCTTAATACAGTATCGTTAGCGACAAGTTATGTTATAGCTGTAGCTTGTGGATTTTATTTTATTAGTTTAGGAATGATGACATTAGGGGAGTTAATCTCAGTCTGCGTAGTTATAGGTATGATTCAGTGGCCATACATTGCTTTATCTGAGTTAGTTATTATGATTATAGAAGTTCGTCAAGCTACAAAAAGAGTCTTAGAGATCTCTGATAAAAAAGCTGATGTTAATAATGAACTAGCTGAAAGTAATTTTGAGTTTAATAGTAGTATTGAATTTAAGGATTTTAATTTCAGTTACGAGGATAATACTCATGTGCTAGAAGATATTAATTTTATTATTAATAAAGGTGAAACTATAGGAGTAGTAGGGAAAACTGGTAGTGGGAAAACGACATTTATCAAGCAACTATTGCGATTATATCCAATAAAAGAAAATACGTTACTTCTTGATGGCAAGGGGATTGAGAGATACAATGATTATTCTGTAAGAGCTAAGATAGGATATGCACCACAAGAATATCAGTTGTTTTCAAAATCTATTAAAGAAAATGTACTATTCTATAGATATGATTTAGAAGATAGATTGGAAGAAGTATTAGAACAAGCGGATATCAAGAAAGATATTAGTAGATTTAAAGATGGTATTAATACTCTTGTAGGAGAAAATGGTCTATCTTTATCGGGAGGTCAAAAAAACAACGTCTAGGTATAGCAAGGGCATTGTTATCTGATCCTGATATCTTAATACTTGATGACAGTTTGAGTGCGGTAGATTCTAATACAGAAAAACTATTATAGAAAATATTAAGAAAACTCGAGAAGGTAAGACTAATATAATAGTAGCCCATAGGATTTCTGCAGTAAGGCATGCTGATAAAATAGTTGTATTAGATAATGGTAGAATATTAAATTTCGGAACGCATGAAGAACTTATTGAAAAATGCCCTTGGTATAAAACAACTAGATGAGTATCAGAATAAGGAGGTGAAGATGATGAAGAATAAAAATCCGTTATTTCAATTTCTTCCTTATATGAAAAAAGCAAAGAGATCATATATAATAGGTTTTGTCTTTTCACTATTAAATGTGGGGCTAGGTGTTGCTGGTGTGTACGTGTTGTCGAAAGTTTTTGATGGAATAACTGGAGATTTAACACGTCAGATAATTCTAAAATCATTGGTGGTAGTAGCCGGTTATGGACTTATACTATTATGTTCGGGGATATCTAACTATATTAGAAATATTTACTTAGTAAAAGGTGCTAACGAGGTTTACGTTAGAATTCAGATGCAGGTATACGATCATATTCAAAGTCTGCCGATTAAGTATTTCGATAATATGCCCGCTGGTTCTGTAGTATCTAGGATAACGAGTGATGTAAACCAAATTAGAACATTTTTCGTTTCGACATTTGTGCAAATATTAATAATCGTGCTAAAGATTATTTTTTTCTTATATTGTATTATTTTATGTAGATGTACGCTTTGGATTGTTTATGCTAGTGCTATTCCCGGTAATGTTTATAGTATTAAAAATTTACAACAAGTTATCTATAGATAGTATTAAGGGGTATCGACGTAAGTTTTCTCAAAGTAATGGGATTATAAATGAAAATTATCAAAATTTAGAAATCATCAAAGCTTTTTAATAAAGAAAAAGAGAGTATAGAAGATTGGAATAAGCATAATGAAGAACGCTATAAATATTGGAAAAAAATTAAATCTAGTAGATAGTCTATTACTTCATAATATAACTGGAGTATTTAGAATAGTGATTTTCATAGGTATTGTTTATTACTATTCGTATTCACATTTTAATAATGTTTATGGTATTACATTGGGTATGGTATATCTATTTATAAATTATACTACTGATATAATTTATAGAATCGCAGACTTTACAATGGGGATTTCTAATTATATCAGAGCGCAAGGTGCGGCTATAAATATTCAAGAGATACTTAAGCTAGAAGTTGAGGAAGACAATCATAACGATATTACTGAGGATGATTTCCGAGGAATATTAAATTCGAAGACGTGTATTTTTCTTATAAAGATGATTTCTATGTGCTACGTGATTTGAATCTTGAAATTAAGGAAAATCAAACAGTAGCCTTTGTAGGTCATACAGGAAGCGGTAAGAGTACTATAATGAACTTAATTGTTAAGTTTTACAGTGCGACTAAAGGTAATGTCCTAATAAATGGCAGAAATATAAATGATTATAGTAAGGAGTACCTACGAGAAAAAACGGCTATAGTACTTCAGGATTCATTTTTATTTGAAGGGACTTTACTCGAAAATATAACTACTTCAAATGATGAAAAGATTGCCAGAGGGGCCTTGTCTAGAGTTGGAGGAAATTTTATATTAGAAAATCGCTCGTTAGACTCAAAAGTAGAAGTAGGTGGAAATAACTTTTCTACAGGTGAGAAGCAACTTATCTGTTTAGCTAGAGCTTTAGCTAAAGATCCTAAGATTTTGATTCTTGATGAATCGACGGCTAATATCGATAGCGAAACAGAACAAAATGTAAGTCGAGCTATAGAAGAATTAAAACAAGGACGAACAACGCTCATTATAGCTCATAGATTATCGACGATAAAAAATGCAGATATGATTTATGTCCTTAGAAAAGGGAAAGTAATTGAAAGTGGAACACACGAACAATTATTAGCTCTTGAGGGAAGTTACAAAAAAATGTATGAAACTCAAGTAAAGGATAAAAAGAGTGATTCGAAAATCAGATTCGGTTGAACCTGATTTTTCGAGTCACTTCTTTTTAATAATTATTTTTTTGAATACAAATTCGTATGCTAAATCGATGTCTTTGAATGAAATCATAACTGTTTCATAACCAAGTGGCTTGAAAAGTTCATTAACAGCAGTAGCAACTTTTTCGCAAACTTCAACTGGACGGTGAACCCAACCGATTTCTAAGTTTGCTCTACTGATTTCTTCTCCATCAAGAATAGCAACACTTTCAATTAAATCTAGTGTAAATGCTTCACGTGGTCTTTCGATTATTTCAGCAATAGTATCGAAAAAGCTCAGCACTAACTTTTTAAGTCCTCTTTTTAAATCCTCTAGCAATTATACGTGGCATAATAAACCTCCATTATCTGAATTCGTTTTCTTTAATTATAACATAATATATTATTTTTTTGTTAGAAAAAGTTTAGAACGAGAGAATTTTTCAAGTATATGAAATTAAATTTTTATTTATAATGAATAGTAATAACTTCTACTATATATGTAATTTGAAGAAAATATTGTGTTTTTAGATGGTTAGTAGAAAGTAAAAAGTAAATTATTGATTATTTTATTTACAAATATTACCATTTATTAGAATAATATGGTATGATAGAAAGTAGGAAAAAAATATTAAAATAAATACTAAGGAGAAATTTTTATTAAACTTTTATATAAGAAATACTTTTCATTAATAATATTAATTTTAGTTTGCCTGGTGATATTTTTTTATTTTCTAGTCAACCGGGTGAGGAATCATCAAAGATTTCTAATGATTTAATCATAAGAAAAATTAGGTCACTTTAGTGAATATATGACCTTAGGTTTTTTTCTCTTTTGTTATTTATCTAATTTTTTTATAGGAAATAACAAGAAAAAGATTTTAAAAAAACTGTTATATTAAGTTTTTTTATTTTCTGTTATCTATGCCTCTACTGATGAATTTCATCAAACTTTTGTTGTAGGAAGAGATGGAAATATTATTGATGTATTAATAGATAGTAGTGGATCTTTAGTAGGGATATTACTTTCTAGTATTGTATATTTTCTCGTAATAAAAAATAGTAAAAAAATATTGTAGTTTTTTAGTTGTATTTTTAGAAAAGTTATAAAATAATTATTTAGATAAATAAAATTAAATTAAAGGAGGAGTTATTGATGCTTAAAGCGCTTATTATAGAAGATGACAAATTATTAGCTGCATCATTGAGAGCTGCAATTTCAGAAAAATTTGATGCTGATGTTTGTTATAATGGATTAGATGGACAAAGACTTATAAATGAGAACGTGTATGATTTTGTTATAGCTGATAGTATTTTACCAGGAATGGGCGGAATAGATCTACTGGATTACATTCGTGAAGAAAAAGAACTTAAAACACCAGTAATTGTAATAACTATAGCTGAATCAACAGAAGAAAAGGCTAGAGTTATGAAGCATAGAGTAACAGAATATCTACCACGTGTAGCGGATGCTTCTCTTTTATTGACAACAATGTCAAACTTACTTCAACGCGAAAGTAATTTGAAAGGTGAGAATGAGATTACTTATAAAGATTTAGTATTAGATCTTAAAAATGAATTGGTATCTTCAAATGGAGTTCTTTAGACACCATTAAAGGAAAATACCTTGAATTATTATCATTCTTTGTAATCAATAATAATATCGTACTAGAAAAAGAAGAAATCTTCGATCGTGTATGGGGTGTTGATTCAGAAACAACTATTAATGCTATTGAGGTTTATATTTCTGGATTAAGAAAAGAATTAAGAAAAAAATTGGTTACGATAAAAATCTAAGAACTGTTCGTGGTGTTGGATACACATTTGAGTAGGTAGAGTATGGAATTTAATTATCCGATAGATTATACATTATACAATACTGATGAGATAACTATTATTATTAAATTTTTAGATTTAATTGAAGAATGTTATTTGACAGGGTGGAACTTACAGAGTTTAAATCTGCATATAAAGCATTTAAAAGTGTAGTTCGAGCTAAGTCTGAGGAAAATACGTTATATCGTGAATTTAAAGAAATTACTGGATATGATGGTTATCAAGCAGTAAAAAGAAATGAAAAATGAAAAAAACCAAAAAAATTAAGCTGTAATGCTTAGTTTTTGGTTTTTTCATTTGTTCAAGAAATCCGAAATGAAACTTAGTGTTTTTTTCTAACGATTCTAGTGAAATTATATTTTTCAAATATATTGTCTTTAAAGTGAGCTTTAATAATTATTTTTATCTTTTTCCGACGCGACTAGCTTCTTTTTATGAATTCTTCGTATGGGAAACTTTTTATCAGCTAACGGAGTAATCCCTGATAGATTTTTCAGATTCTTTAATATTATGCGAGAACATTGGATCAAAGTATACTATATCAAATGAATTATCAGGAGTACTCTTTAAATAATCTATACAATCGTAGTTATAAGTTATGATTTTTTCTCATCGCTTTGTTTATTTCCTCACTAGGAGACACATAATTTTTAAGTCCATTACTCGTAATGAGATGAATAATCTTATTCTTTTCAATAGCAGTAACATTGTGTCCGTAATAACTTAATAAAAATACTATCACCTGCAAGCCCCATGGTGCAATCTAGAACACTTTTGCTTTTCTTTACCTATTATTTCAACTAAAGGCTCATTGTCCGAATTTTTTTATTTTTTAATGCAGTCGTATCCAAATGGAAGAAAAATTCTGAATCGTTTTCGAAGTAACTTAGTTTATTTTTTTATAAACGACTATTACTCCTTTTTGTGGTTTCTAGCAACTGTTTGATAGTAGTTTTTATTTCTTTTGACATATTTCAAATTTAATTCATCAGCTAGTTTTTGTGCCGTATCATTTAATTCTAAGGTGGTTTTTACACTAGTTGTTACAATTATATTTTTCATTTATTATTAAAGTTTTCTCCTCTGTAATAATAATATCTACATTTTTATCGTACTGATCTATTGGAACTTTTTTTCTTGGAGAAGCTTATCATATGATAAACCTATACTTGTTTTATATTTGTTTTTTTGCAAAATATTTATCGTAGTAGCCTTTCCCGTAACCAAGTCTATAGCCGTTCTTATCAAAAAAACAATCGAAGGAGTGATTACTAGGTCAATATTACCGTTAAAAGTACTCGCAACTTGTTGGCTCGAGTACCCCGAAATGGCCTTCGGTTAATTCCTTCAGAGAAGTTATATGTACAAGATTCATCGTATTGTTGTCTATTTTTGGAACAAAAATTTGCTTTTTATTTATCCACTTTTTTTATAAAAGGTATAGTTGCTATTTCGCTACCAAAGCCAACGTAGATAAACACTTTTTCAGCTAATTTGAATAACTCGTTGTTCTCAATAGTTGAAAAAAATTTTTAGTAGATGCATAGTCTCGATACTCTTCAGATAGCTTGTTTCTCTCAATAATAAACTTTTTCTAAGTTCTTTTTCATAGTAGATTCACCTCAATTTATATTATATCATAAAATTAAATACAATTTTAATTTGATTGTAGCATACAGGACATCTGAGGTTATGTAAATGAAAAAAAGTATATTTTATATGTAATAAAAAATTTTTTAGCCTTTTATTATTTCTAAAAGCTAATATAAAAAAACAAATATGGATTTTAACAATAAATATACTTATGATGAGAGTATATTTATTATGTATTAATTTTTAGAATTTTTATAATAATGTATGTACAAGTATAATCAAAATTTTAAGAAAATATAAATAAATGTAAAATCAGTTAATGTTGATACAAAAAGGATTTCAAATTTTCAAAATACTAAAGGGATTTATAGAAATAAAAAAATCTTAAATTATGATTTGATATATGTAAAGAAAGAAAGTAGTAAAATAAAAAAATAATTATTCATTATTTAATGGAAATAATAGTATAAATATGATATAATATAAAAAGAAAATTTATGAGAAAGGAATCTTCTACAAATAATGACAAATTCAGAAAAAAATAAAGATATATTAAGCACTGATGAATTGGGAAAAAAATAGTAAAAAAAGCAGATGATTATTCAAGTTTACTAGAAAAGATTAGAAAACAAGTAGACATAGAAAATTCTTTCTACTTACACTAGAAAGCCGCATGACGAACAAACAGGGTCTTGAAGAAACAGTCGTGATGCCTACTGTAAGTGAAGAAGTAGATGTTCATGCTGAAACAGTCGTACTCGACAGAAATGAAATAGTTCATGCGATCGAAAAAGAACAAGCAAAAGAAGTGAAGAAAGAAGAAGTGGAAGAAAATCCAGTTGTGCTAGAAGTTTTAGGACTTAAAAAAACGTATTGGATTAAAAACAATAGTTGAGGATATTACTTTTGACATGCGCGAAGGTGAAATTATCGGACTATTAGGGCCAAACGGAAGTGGTAAGACTACTATAATGAGAATGATGGTAGGATTAACTAAAACAACTAAAGGGGATGTTTATTGCTTTGAGAAACCTTTAGGTTTAGGAAAAACTGCTATGCTTAAAGAAGTTGGAGCGATGATCGAAACACCTGAGTTTTATAACTATATGTCTGGATGGTCTAACTTAAAACAAATTGCTCGTGTTTGTGGTAAAAAAGTAACAAGAGCACGTATGAAAGAATTAGTAGAATTTGTTGGACTAAAAAAAGTTATTAGAAAGAAAGTTAAAACTTATTCTCTAGGTATGCGTCAACGTTTAGGATTAGCGCAAGCATTACTTAATGATCCTAAGGTACTTATTCTTGATGAACCTGTAAATGGTCTAGATCCACAAGGGGTGCAAGATTTCCGTAATAAACTTAAAGAGATAGCAGCTACTGGAGTATCTATTTTAATCTCGTCTCACCTATTAGACGAAATCGAAAAGGTTTCTGATAGAATTATCGTTATCGAAAAAGGAAAAAAATCATTGCAGATGATAAACTAGAAAACCTTGTGTCAGATGAAATTATTAAGACATTAATAAAAACACACGATGTAGAAAAAAACAGAATTATTAGTAAGAGAATTAGGTATTAGATATGAGTTGACTAAAGATGGATTTGTATTCGAGAACTTAAGTCGTGAAGAAAAATCTCGTATTATTTCATATCTAGTTAATAATCATGTTGAGTTAGATACAATTCGTGAATTACATACATCATTAGAGGATCGATTCCTACAAATTACAGGAGGGAGAGAAAATAATGAAATTACTAATAAATGAGTTTATAAAAGATTATAAAAAAAGAAAACTACATGGTTATATTTCTTACTATCATTTGGGATTATTTTATTAAATAGTTATTTTACAAAAAGACAGTTTGAAGACGGTATCGATGCTGTGAAAAATCTTAAGCGGAATAACAGTAGTTTCTGCTGCATTAGCTATGGTATTTTCATTAATTATGTTAGCTAATAACTTATCGCAAGAATACTCAAAAGGAACTATTAAATTTTTTTATACAAGACCTAAATCACGTTCTGCAATACTAACTGCAAAAAAATAGTTTTAGCATTTATCAACTATATTATTTTCTTAGTGGTAGGAACAGTATTTGACTTTTTAACAAAGTATTATATTTTTTTCGATAGAAAAGTAGGATTAAATCACTTGAATGATACTATAGAAGAAGGATATTTTGGTAGAACAGTTGCTAGACAACTTATCATTACAAATTTATCAGATCTAGCGGTATATATCTTCTTTGTAGCTATGGTAGTATTGGTTTGTGTAGTGTTCAAAACACAAATTTTATCACTAGTACTAGTAATGTTATCTCTTTTAGGAACTTCGTTAATTCAAGCATTAACAGTTTTTGCAGTTTCAAAAATATTCATGGGCAAAAATACCATATGTTCGATGTACCGTTATTTAGCTCATATTATGCAAGTGAAGCAGGAAGACAAACTGTAAAAAGAAATATTCAAATTTGATAATGCAAATGCATTAATTATTATGTTAGTAGCATATAGTGTTGTATTCTTTACAATTTCATATATTGTAAATGCAAGACGTGATATTACAATAGATTAAAATTAAAAAGTTGTTAGGAGGTAGGTAAGATGAGAAGTTCATTAAAGAAAATTGAGCGAATTAAGGATATTTTTAGATTTAAATGGAGATGTATTGACTTATAAATATACGGATGAAGAAATCCGATTTAATTTAGGGGAAGAACAGTTAAGTAGTATTTTTTTAGTAGATTTATTAAGAGAAATTTACCTAAAAGTAAAAGAAGGACTAAAGGCTGGTAAGTTAGTAAAATGTCAAAGTGGATTAGGGTTTCTTGTTTATTCATACCAAGTGAGAATGAAGAAGATTTCTACCTAATTACCCCATTTTTAGAGTACTTAATTCCAACAAAATTATTCCAAGAGTCATTAACTAAATACGGAGCAAGTATCAATGAATTAATTTGTGATGTATACTTTTCATTACCAATTACACCACGTAAAAAAATTCAACTACTTAATAGAGTTATTAGTAGAAGATGAAAATGTTGACTTCTTAGACGCTATCGTTTTTAATTGAAGACTCAAGTGTGAAAAAAACGTAAGAAGATCATCTTCTAGAAAAAAATACATATTTAAATGGAATTTTAGAGAGTGAAGTTAAATTCAAACGTGAAATTTTTAGAAGCGGTTGTAGATGGAAATATTTCTCGTGTAAATATGCTATTTGATCTTCGTCATAGAAATCATGGTGTTGAAGAGTGTCATATTGAACAAGGAATCAACGTACGTCGTAGAAAATCTTATAACATGAATGATTTATTACGTTATGCTTTAGAGCAACATAACGAAGATTACCTAGGAATTGAAGAATTATGGGTTAAGATCAAAAAAATAAACTAGATAACTACGATTTATCAGAAGACGTTATTAGAAGCTATTGCTTACTTGTAGATAGAAATAAATATAAAGATAAACAAGCTGTAGTACGTAACTGTATTGCATATATTAACGATCGTATTTCAGAAAAAAATCAGCTTAGATAATGTAAGTGATTATCTAGGAGTTAATAAGAGTTATCTATCTTCAATCTTTAACAAGGATATGGGGATTAGTATTGTAGATTATATCCATGATAAACGTATAAATAATGCATGTTATTTACTAGCTAATACTGATTTTTCAATTTCAGAAGTAGCTGATTATATTGGATACTTTGATACAAGTTACTTCATTAGAATATTCAAAACTCTAGTGAAAATGACACCTCTTAAATATAGAGAGTCATTATCTAAAAAGATAATATACTGAAGATTATAGGTTAAAAAGCCTATAATCTTTTTTGTATTTCTAGTAGGTTAATTTATTGACTTTAATATATTTGTATTTTTACTATTTGCATTAGAATAATTGTGGTATAATATAATCATTCTTAAAAATAAGTTAATCATAGGAGATTGTAGATGATTTTTGCATTAGATGTTGGAAATACCAATATAGTACTTGGAGTATTTGGAAGTGATTATAAGATGCTTCATTCTTGGCGCATTGCCACAGATAACACTAAAACTGAAGATGAACTTTTACGTTATTATTCGAAATTTCTTCATTGATAAAGGGATAAAGTTTGAAGATTTTGATGGGGTAGTTATCTCAAGTGTAGTCCCTAAGATGATGTTTGCTTTAGAGCTGCTAAGCAAAAAATATTTTAAAAAGGAACCAATTATTGTATCTGCTGAAATTAATACTGGTATAAAAGTTCCGGAACCGTATAGTAGTAAACTTGGAGCGGATCGTGTTGTTGATATCGTAGGAGCGAAAGTTAGTTCATACTTACCTGCAATTGTTGTAGATTTTGGAACAGCGACTACATTTGATTGTGTGGATGAAGATATGAATTATCGTGGAGGAATTATTTGCCCAGGAATGAATATTAGTGCAGAAGCATTGTATGCAAGAGCTGCTAAGTTACCAAGAGTAGAATTTGAAGCTGTGAGTACTTCATTAGGTTTAGATACAACTAGCCAGATGCAAGCGGGACTATTCTATGGTTTCTTGGGACAATTTGAAAATATTATTAAGCATCTTAAACAAGATTTAGGTAAAGATTACAAAGTAGTATTAACAGGTGGTTTATCTAAATTTATCGCAAAAAGCATAGTAATGTAGTTGATATAGTTGATGAAGAATTAACTCTGAAAAGGTATTATTGAATTATATAAAATAAATAAAGAGCAATAATATTATTTGTTAAAATAAGAAGAATTGAAGATTTACCACTTGAAGAGGAGAGGTAAGTCTTTTGTTCCGAATATAGTAAAAAAACTAAGATTTTAGTATATTTTTAAAAAGGAGGTCAGTTAGTATGAAAATTACTGTTTTTTTGTGGAGCTAATAATGGTAAAAATGAAGCATATAAAGAAAAATGCAAAAGAGCTTGGGAAGTGGATTGCCGATAATAATCACACATTAGTTTACGGTGGAGGTAAAGTAGGATTAATGGGTGTTATAGCTGATACTGTTTTAGAAAATAATAGTGAAGTTATCGGTATAATGCCTCAATTTTTAGTAGATAGAGAGATAAGCCACACTGGTATTACAGAATTTATTATTGTTGATGACATGTCTATAAGAAAGGAAAAGCTTGTTGATTTAGGCGATGTATTTGTTGCTTTACCAGGAGGACCTGGAACATTAGAAGAAATATCACAGGTGATTTCATGGGTTCGAGTGGGGAAAAAAAGATGCACCATGTATTTTAATGAATGTTGACGGATACTATGATTTTTCTAGAACAATATTTTTGATAAGATGGTTGAAGAAGGATTCTTAGCTAAAGAAAATAGAGAAAAAAACATTATTTACTGATAGTGTAGCTGAGATGCACGAGTTTATCAGAAATTATAATAATGAATAAGAAGTTGTTATGTTAGCGAGGCTGACTCAACAAAATCTTGCTTCTTAAGAAATCACGATTTTTGAGTCACTCACATAAAAAAATAGACAATAATAGAAATTAAATGTATAATAGAAAATCGTAAGAAATTTTTTTAGAAGTATAAGAATTTGAAAGGAAAATATTTTTAATGAAAGATTATTTAATTAGAGGACTAGCCTTTAATGATGAAATTAGATTTTTTTGTAACAAAAACTACAGATTTAGTAGAAGAAATCAGACAGAGACATGATGCGTATCCAACGGCGATCGCAGCAGTGGGACGTACTGCTACGGTTACTACTATGATGGGAGCTATGCTTAAGAGTGGTGATAGAATTGATGTTGCTGTACGTGGAGACGGTCCTGTAGGAACTATATATGCTTCATCAAATGAACTTGGAGAAACTACAGCATACGCGAAAAATATGCAAGTTCATATTCCAAGTAATGCACAAGGGAAACTTGATGTAAAAGGAGTAGTAGGTGGTGGAAATATCACAGTAGTGCGTGATTTAGGATTAAATGAAAAATACACTACTACATCACCAATCGTATCTGGAGAAATCGCTGAAGATTTCACATATTACTTCGCAGCTAGTGAACAAGTACCTTCTGCAGTATCTTTAGGGGTGTTAGTAGAAACTGACAATTCTGTAATAGCTGCAGGTGGATTCATTTTACAAGTACTGCCAAATGCAACTAATGATACAATAACAAAAATTGAAAAAGCAATTAGTAATATTAAACCAATTTCTACGCTTATTCATGAAGGAAAAACACCAGAAGAAATAGCGAATATTATCTTTGGTGGAGAAGAAAACTACCGTATCTTACATAAAAATGAAGTTGAGTTCAAATGTACATGTTCTAAAGAACGCTATGCTGATGCTTTAGTAACATTAGGTAAAGAAGAGTTAGAAGATATCGCTAAGCAAGAGACAACAGAATTAGTTTGTGCATTTTTGTAAAGAAAAAAATATCATTTTTCTCAAAAAGAAATAACTGACTTATTAGAAAATTTAAAAATAATATTATGAATAAAGAGCCTTAATGAATAACATTTCATTAGGGCTCTTGAATTTTCAATGAAAGTTTGGTATCATAAATAAAATTACTCAAAGTTTATATAGGAGGAGTTATGGAATTACTAAGAGAAATGGTTATTACCGATGGTAAAGTTTATGATAATAATGTCCTTAAAGTTGATTCATTTTTAAACCATCAAATCGATGCTGGTTTAATGATGAAAATGGCAGAGTCTTTTTATGAGTATTTTAAAAAAGAGAAGATAACGAAGATTTTAACAATTGAGGCAAGCGGTATTGCACCAGCAATTATGGTTGCTAATTTATTTAAAGTGCCGATGGTGTTTGCTAAAAAGAGTAAGCCATCTACTTTGAAAAATAATGATGTGTATACTGCCGAGGTTCATAGCTATACTAAAAATATAACTAATACTATAGTAGTTTCTGAAAAAAATTCATTAATAAAGATGATAAAGTTCTTATAGTCGATGATTTCCTTGCTAACGGGCAAGCTACTCTAGGGCTTATGGAAATAGTGGAACAAGCTGGTGCCAAAACTGTAGGTGTTGGTATCTTAGTTGAGAAAAGTTTCCAAGATGGTAGAAAATTATTAGACGAGAAAAAAATGTAAATGTTTGTTCTTTATGTAGAGTAGCTTCTCTTGAAAAATAACGAAGTTAAATTTAATATATCAGATGACGAAAAAAATAAGAAAGGATTTTAATAAAATGTGGGAAAATAAATTTCAAAAAGAAGGTTTAACATTTGATGATGTACTTTTAGTACCAGCAAAAAGTGATATCTTACCTAAGAAGGTTGATTTAAAAGTTAGTTTAACGGAGAAAATCAAATTATCAGTACCTGTTATTTCTGCTGCAATGGATACAGTAACAGAACACAAAATGGCGATTGCAATGGCACGTGAAGGTGGTCTAGGTGTAATTCACAAAAATATGAGTATTGAAGAACAAGCTGAGCAAGTAAGAAAAGTTAAACGTTCAGAAAGTGGAGTAATAACTGATCCTTTCTTCCTTACACCAGATAGCTTAGTATATGAAGCAGAAGAGTTAATGCAACAATACAGAATTTCAGGTGTACCTATTGTAAATAATGAAAAAAAGATATGAAAGTAGTAGGAATCATTACTAACCGTGATATGAGATTCTTAACTGATTTTGATATTAAAATTAGTGAAGTAATGACTAAAGAGCACCTTATTACTGCTCCAGAAAAAAACTACTTTAGAAGAGGCTAGTGAAATCTACGTAGCCACAAAATTGAGAAATTAATCTTAACTAATGAAGAAGGAAAATTAACAGGATTAATTACAATTAAAGATATTGAAAAATTAGCTAAATACCCTAACTCAGCAAAAAGATGCTAAAGGACGCTTATTAGTAGCTGGATCTGTTGGAATCACAAACGATACAGTAGACCGTGTAGATGCTTTAGTAGCTGCTGGAGTAGATGCTATCGTAGTTGATACAGCTCACGGACACTCTAAAGGTGTATTAGATGCTGTTAAAACATTAAGAACAAACTATCCTAACCTAGATATTATCGCAGGTAATGTAGCAACTGGAGAAGCTGCTCGTGATTTATTCGAAGCAGGGGCAGATGTTGTTAAAGTTGGTATTGGACCAGGATCAATCTGTACTACTCGTGTAGTTGCAGGGGTAGGTGTACCACAAATAACTGCTATCTATGACTGTGCGACAGTAGCTCGTGAATTAGGAAAAACAATCATAGCTGATGGTGGAATTAAATATACTGGTGACGTAGTAAAAGCTATCGCAGCTGGAGGACACGCAGTAATGTTAGGTTCTATGCTTGCAGGTTGTGAAGAATCACCAGGTGAATTAGAAATCTTCCAAGGTAGAACATTTAAAGCATACCGTGGAATGGGATCAATTTCTGCAATGGAAAAAGGATCAAAAGACCGTTACTTCCAAGAAGACGGTAAAAAATTAGTTCCAGAAGGAATCGAAGGACGTACACCTTATAAAGGTGCTGTTTCTGAAACAATTTACCAAATTATTGGTGGATTACGTGCAGGTATGGGTTACACAGGTTCACGTGATTTACGTGCACTTCGTGAAAACTCACAATTTGTTCGTATGACAGGTGCAGGATTAATCGAATCTCACCCACACGACGTTCAAATTACAAAAGAAAGTCCAAACTATTCTAAATAATAATTATGAATAATAAAGAAGCTAGGATCTTGAATTTCAAGTTCCTAGCTTTGTTTTTATTTCTTAGATTTGTTTAGTTAAATCGATCATCTCAAGAAGACCTTGGGCGCAGTCGCTACCTTTGTTTCCTGCTTTTGATCCAGCTCTTTCGATAGCCTGATCTATGTCTTCAGTAGTTATAACACCGAACATAACAGGAATGTCGCTATTAAGACTAATGTGCTCAACACCTTTTGCAACTTCGTTACAAACTAGGTCATAGTGGCTAGTACTTCCACGAATAACACTCCCTAATGTAATAACACCATCGTATTTATTTGTAGCTACTAATTTTTTTAGTGATAAATGGAATTTCAAATGCCCCAGGAACCCAGTAAACATCGATATTTTTCTTCTTTTACTTCGTTTCTAATTAGGGTATCCTTAGCTCCACCTAATAATTTAGATGTAATAAATTCGTTAAAACGAGCTACTACAATTGCTACTTTAATATCTTTACCTATAAATTTTTCCTTCAAATGTTGTCATAATAATATTCTCCTTATATGTCTAAAAGTGATTAAATTTAATTTTTGTTTGTAAATAGTGTTTATTTTCTTTTTTTGTGGTTTTATATTTATTGGAACACGGTCTACCACATTAATTCCTAGAGAGCTTAGTTGCTCTACTTTGTCAGGATTATTCGTAAGAAGTTTTACCGATTTAATCCCTAAGTAATCAAGCATGTCTACGGCTATAGTATAGTCTCTTTCATCGGGAGCAAATCCTAGTTGAACATTGGCCTCGTAAGTATCAACGCCTTGTTCTTGTAGTTGATAGGCAAGAAGTTTATTTCTTAATCCTATTCCTCGTCCTTCTTGTCGTAGATAAAGAACTGCTCCGCGACCTAAGTCTGAAATCTTTTGTAGAGCAGCATGTAGTTGTTCCCCACAGTCACACCTGTGTGAAGTGAAGACATCACCAGTTAAGCACTCTGAGTGAACACGTATTAATAAAGGCTCTTCAGAAGTCAAATCACCTTTACTAATTATTAAATGTTCTTTATTAAATTCGTCTTCGAATAGCTGTAAATCAAAATCACCAAATTCTGTAGGTAATTTTACTTTGACACTATCTTCAAATGACAAAAAACGTGTTAGTTCATCCAAATCAACAACCGTTAAATTCCATTTTTTAGCGAATTCATATAAGTCATCTCTTCTAGCCATAGTGCCATCTTCATTCATAATTTCACAGATGTATGTAGCTTCTGTACTATTAGCTAATCTTGCTAAGTCTAAACTTGCTTCTGTGTGACCGCGACGAACCTTGATTCCACCGTCACGACCGATTAGTGGGAACATATGTCCAGGTCTATTGAAATCATCAGGTCTAGAATTAGGACTTGCTAATTCTTTTATAGTTGTTGCTCTTTCGAAAGCTGAGATTCCCGTAGTTGATGTTTTGTGGTCGACGCTCACAGTGAATGCAGTCTCATGTGGATCTGTATTTTTATCTAGCATAGAGTGCAGATTTAATCTTTTAGCTATTTCAGTTGAAACTGGTGCGCAAATTAATCCACGAGCATGTTTTGCCATAAAATTAACAGTTTCACCTGTAACGAATTCTGCTAGTCCTACTAAATCTCCTTCAGCCTCTCTGTCATCATCATCGATAAGAACGATTAATTTTTCCAGCTTTTTAAATCTTCTATTGCTTGTCTTACGTTATTAATCATTAAACTTTCCTCCAAATAGTTTTAATTGAGCTTTTATGTATTTTGCTAATATATCTGTTTCTATATTTACACTATCGCCAATTTTTAATTTTTCTAAATTCGTATGTTTAGCTGTATGTGGAATTAGCGATACCGTAAATTTGTTATTATCACAAGTTACTACTGTCAAACTTATCCCGTTAATTGTAATAGATCCTTGGTTAATAATTTCACCTTGGAATTTACTTGGATAAGAAAAAGTAAGTAGGATGGCATTTTCGTCTTTTTGTCTTGCTGCTAATTGTGCTAAACCATCACTATGTCCAGAAACAATATGACCTTCAAATCTATCTGAATGTCCCATTGCAGGTTCTAGGTTGACAGCGTCATTTATTTTCAAATCTTTAAATGTCGTTCTTTTATAAGTTTCTGGCATAATATCTACAGTAAACTGTGATGAACTTTTTTGTACACATGTTAGACATACACCGTTTACCGCCATACTATCACCAATTTTGTATGTTTCTAGTAAATTCTTACTCGCTTGAATAGTTAGTTTTTATACTGTGGCTAGACTTGATAATTTTTTTACTATTTTACCTTGTTCTTTTTATTAATCCTGTAAACATTGAGATATTCTCCTTCCTGAGATACGTATATCTTCGCCAAGTTTAGTAATCTTAGTATCATGAAGTTTTATTTTTTTCATTTGTTATTCTACTACTAGTGAATGATGAAGTATTGTTCCCCCCTAAAAGAATAGGTGAGATATAAGTTATGACTTCATCCCAATAACCGCTAGCTAAAAATTGATCGTGAATGTTAGGTCCACCTTCTACATAAACCGATTGAATACCTAGTTTCGCAATTTCTGATAAAATTTCTTTTATGCTGAAATCATTAGGTGTGATAAGAGTCACATGTGAAGGTAAGTTTTCGTGTTTAACTTTTGTGAAAACTATAACTTCAGATGAACTATTGTTAAATAAGTTAAGATTACTTTGTTCAAAGATAGAGCCTTCAGCATCTAGGACAATTCTTTTTGGTGGGAACAGTGATGTATTAGCGCCAAGTAATGTTGGATTATCTATTAATACCGTTTTGGCACCTACGAGAATTGCTTGATAATTATCTCGTTCATTTCTGACAAAATCATAGACTTCTTTACCGGTAATCTGTGTTCTTTCATCGGTAAAGGCTAGCTTTCCATCGAGACTAGTAGCTTGTTTTAAAACTACATAAGGTCTTTTTTCAGTATGATATAGATTATAAGCGTAGTTTAAATTATAAGCCTCTTTTTTAAGAATACCAGTTATTACTTCGATACCATTGTCCTGCAAGTATTTGATACCTTTTCCACTAACGATAGGATTAGGATCTAATTGAGCAACGACTACCTTTGAAATTCCCATTTCTATGATAGCATCTGTACAAGGTGGTTGTTTCCCTTTATGATTACAAGGTTCTAGCGTAACGTATAGTGTTGAATTAAATAATTTTTCAGGAGTTTTGCAAGTAGAAATTGCATTTTTTTCAGCATGTTCACAGCCGTATCGAAGGTGCGAACCTCTTGCGATAATTTCATTATCTTTTATAATAACTGCTCCAACCATTGGATTAGTATGTGTATACTTAGCACCACGCTTGGCTTCAAGAAGAGCAAGATTCATAAAATATTCATGCATATTATCAACTCCTTTCTAAAAATAAAAATCCCAATTACATTTGAATTTCAAATTTAATCGGGATTGATGGTTAGTTTTATATTCGATTAATACACCTTAGTACTCTTAGATGCACCATAGGCTATAAAAAAATATTCTCGATAAAAGCATTAGGTATTTTTTTATCCTAATACTACTAATTTCTTCTCCCATCCAGACTTTACTGTCGGTTCTGGAATTTCACCAGATCAGCTTGCGCTCACGGACTTCTAGTAAACTAGTCACCGCCGGTTGGGACTTTCACCCTGACCCCGAAGAAATATTTAATTCATGACTTAATATTAACACTAATGAAAACGGTTGTCAATGATAAAAATAAAAACTATCACAAAATATGAAATATACAATGTGATAGTTTTATTTAATTTATTATAAGAATTGTGCTAAACAAACGATAAGGATAATAATTGGAAGTACATATCTTAGTAAGAATAACCATACTTTTGAATAATGCTAGGCTAGATTTTTTTATTTTTTTGTCGATGTGTAATTGTTCTAAAGCTACTTTTTTTATCAAGTACATATCCTGTGAATATTGATAAAAGCAAGACAACCAAGTGGCATTAGAATATTAGAAACTAAGAAATCCATTAAATCAAAAACTGTTTTTCCAAATATTAATGTATTAGATAATGAACCGTAAGATAGGGCAGAAGGAATTCCAACGATAAAAGTTAAGATTCCGATAATGATACTAAATTTAGTACGATTAGTATTTCTTTGATTAGTGATATTTCCTACATTAATTTCTAACATAACTACTGATGAAGTAATAGTAGCGAATAAGAATAATATTAAGAACAAGATGTAGAAGATTTTACCAAATGCCATATTATTGAATAATTGAGGTAGCACGATGAATAATAAACTTGGTCCACCTTCAGACTCCATACCGAATGAACTCATTGCAGGGAAGATTGCAAGACCAGCCATTACTGAAACAGCGATGTTCATTAATACAACTGAGATACCAGATTGAACAAGATTAGTTCTTCTATCAAGGTAAGAAGCATATGTAAGCATAGCTGTAACCCCGATTGATAGTGCGAAGAATGATTGTCCTAGTGCGAATAATATTCCAGAACTAGTGATTTTAGTGAAATCTGGTTTTAAGAAATAAGTTACTCCGCCCAACGCATTAGGTAATGTTAATGATCTAGCGATAATTACTAAGAAGATAATGAATAATAGTGGCATCATGATTTTTGATGCTTTTTCAATACCTTTTTGAACACCACGAGATACTATATAAATATTCAATAAGATGAATAGTGCTTGAGCACCTAATGCAATCCAAGTGTTAGAAATAATACTAGTGAAAAGTGTTGCGTGATCAGTAGTAGCGTGGATGCCAAGTGCATCCGCGATTGAAATACCAAGATATACTAAGATCCATCCACCGATAACACTGTAGAATGATAGTAAGATAAATAGTGCGAATCCACCGATATAACCAATAACATTGTATTTTTTATTTTTTCCTAATTTACCAAAAGTTCTAATTGCTGATACTCCCGCACCACGGCCTAGTACGAATTCAGCTAGAAGAAGTGGTAAACCAATTAATAATGTAAAGATAAGGAAGACCAGTAAGAATCCACCTCCACCATTAGCTGCGGTCATATACGGGAACTTCCATACTGCACCTAGTCCTATTGCAGAACCAGCAGAGGCAAGTATGAATCCTATTTTAGAACTCCATTTTGAATTATCTGACATAAATTTTTTCCTCCTAAATTTGATGTTAAAAATAAGTAAAAGCTATTTAGAAAAATACTAAATAGCTTTTTAGAAATATATATTATTATACTCAAAGACCATTTAGTATTTTTTTACCAATGGCCGAAAACAAACTTAACTAGCCATTGTAGACATCGTTGCACTTATATCTACAATGCTATGAGATATAAGTGCTGCTAAAATGGCACAAAAAAAGTATTCTCTTTTACTAGTTAAAAATTGTGTTTTTTTCATAATTGAGTAGCTCCTTTTTATAATTGTTGATAAAATCTTAACATTTATCTGAAAAATTTGTCAATTATTTTTGTAATCTTTATGAAAAATGAAATAGGTATTAAATTTTTCAATTGTAAGTAGAATCATTATTCTATGAATTAATGTTAATTTATGAAAGTGGTTTTTAATTGATAAAAAAATATCGAATAGGGGATAAGTTAAATAATTAATATGATTAAAATTTCTATTGTAAAAAAAGTTAAAGAAAGTTTAATATAATAAGGAAAGTGGAAGTTAAATTAATTTTAATTATAGTTATTATTTAAAAAAATTGTAAAAAAACCTTTAAAAAATTTACGTAAAGTATTGCATTGAATTTTTGATATATGTTAATATTGTAACTATATGAATTTAATGCATAAATTAATGTATTTATAGAAAATTTAGGAGGAAGTTTAATAATGAACAAAAATGTTAAAAAATTAGTAGCAGCTACAGCAGTTGCTGGATTAGCAGTAGCACCAGTAGCAGCTCAAACAACTACAACAGTAGCACAAGCTGCTGAACAAGCTCAATCAAAAACACGTTGTAGCTAAATTCGTACAAAACGCACAAGGTAACTTCGTACAAGTTACTGCAACTCAAGATGTACAAGATGCAAAAGTTACAATCTCAGTTGACGGGAAAGGTCAACACGTAGTAAACGTTGGAAACCTTAAAAAAGGTGAAACTAAATTAGTACCTTTCAACGTTGATGCTAAAAAAGTAGGAAACGGATTTGCTCCAAAAGCATTACCAAAAACTGCTGCAGTAACTGATCACGTAACAATCTCAAAAACTATCAACTCTCACTTAGTAAGAGCAACAGTTTCTTACAAATATGAAGATGGTAAAGCAGCTGTTAAACCTGAAGGTAAACCAGGAAACAATGATGGAAATGGTAAAAAAGAAGAAGGTAAACCAGGAGATCGTCCAAGATTTGATGAATTAGTAGCTGGAGGAGAAAAACCAACTCCAACACCAGCACCAGGAAATGATGTGAAACCAGGACCAGCTCCGGCTCCAACACCAACTCCAGAACCACAACCAGCACCAACTCCGGAACTAAAACCTACTCCAACACCAGCACCAGGTGAAGGATCAACTACGAAACAAGAAAGACCAAAGTATAAAAACAACAATTGGTCACGACGCTGACGAGTTCCACTTCTAAAACTTGATTGATAATCTAATTATTATTCCAATCTAACATAGATATTTCAAAAATGGATGTAATCCTTAATTTAGGATTGCATCCATTTTCTTTTAATATCTTTTTATTACACAGAAAACAGACTCTAGAACTCTAGAATCTGTTTTTTTCTTTATTTTATTCGTTATCTAATTGCATGTAAACAACCTGAGTAGTTAAGTATTCTTCTAAACCGTGTTTACCGTCTGCTCCACCGATACCAGATTTACGACGTCCAGCGTGGAATCCTTGCATTGCTTCGAAGTTTTCACGGTTGATATATGTTTCACCGAATTTTAGGCCATTAACTGCTTTGAATGCAGTGTTTAGATTAGTAGTATAAACTGATGAAGTTAACCCGTATTCTGAATCATTAGCGTATTCTAATACTTCTTCTAAAGTTTTGAATGTAGCAATTGGAATTACAGGTCCGAATGTTTCTTCTTTCATGATGTTCATTTCGTTAGTTACGTCTGTTAAAACAGTTGGTCCAAAGAAGTATCCAACTTGATTTTCATCGCGAGTTCCACCGTAAGATAGAGTAGCACCTTGTTTAACTGCATAAGCAACTTTTTCTGCAACTGTATCTAAAGCACGTTTTTCAATAAGTGGTCCATAATCTACGCCACCGTCTTTATTTGGATCACCGAATTTAACTTTGTCAAGTTCTGCGAATAATAATTTTTCGAATTCAGCTTTAACATCTTCGTGTACATAAACTCTTTCTGCACAGTTACATACTTGTCCAGAGTTAATTACACGTGAAGCTACGATTGCTTTTGCAGCAAGATTTAAGTCAGCATCTTTAAATACGATAGCTGGTGCTTTTCCTCCAAGCTCTAGAGAAACATTAGTAATATTTTCAGCTGCGGCTTTCATAACTTCTTGTCCAGCTGTTAAGCTACCTGTTAAGCTTACTAATCCAACTTTAGGGTTAGAAGCTAATCTATTTCCAACTACAGATCCACGACCATGAATGATGTTTAGGATACCTTTAGGTAGACCTACTTCTACACAGATTTCAGCGAAAATATCAGCGTTAATTGGTGTTAATTGACTAGGTTTAATAACAATTGTATTACCTGTTAATAAAGCAGGTGCTGCTTTTCTAGCGATTAAGAAGAATGGGAAGTTCCAAGGTAGGATACCAGTAGTTACTCCATGAGGGCGTTTGAATAGGAAGATGTGTTCATCTTTTCTATCACTTTGAATAATTTCTCCTTCGTATCTTCTAGCCCATTCAGCCATATAATCTAAGTAATCTGCAGTGAATAATACTTCGACTTTTAGCTAAACCGAAAGTTTTACCACCTTCATTTACGATAGTTTGAGTAATTTCTGGCTCGCGTTCACGAATGCGATTTGCAATTTTTCTTAGATATGCTCCTCTTTCGACTGCAGGCAATTTCTCCCAATCACGTTGTGCAACTTCTGCGATATCGATAGCGCGGTCTACATCTTCTCTAGTTGAAGAAGGAACTTTTGCAAGGACTTCTTCTGTTGAAGGATTTAGTACGTCAAGATAATCATAGTTTGAAATATTTTCAAATTCCCCATTGATAAAATTTTTTTAAAACTTTAACTTCGCTCATAGTTTTAATCTCCTTTTTATTATTTATAAAGTAAACGTTATCATTTATTTGCTATCATTATATATTATGAAAAAAATATAAATCAAGTAGTTTGTTTATACTTTTTTTGATATATATTTATATATTTAAATATTAAATTCGATAATTTTTAATAAAAAAATTGTATATGTATATTTTTCAAAAATAAGTGTTAATTAATGGGAGAGGTGAAAAATTAAAAAAATATAAATATCTGTAATATAGCAAATAAAACGTATACATAAAAGAAAAAGTTATTTATCTACAAAAATTAAATTTTTTTGTACTTGTTACAGATTGATGTTAAATTTAGTATTTAATACATTAAGTAAGTAAAAGTAAATAATAAGAAAAAAATTTTCTCGAGCAAAAATTATTTCCATATTCAATATGTTTAGTGGTATAATCTTAGGGTAAGAAACAATTAGGAGGTTCATTAATGAAACAGAATATAGGAGTTATTGGTTTATCAGTAATGGGAAGTAACTTAGCTTTAAATATCGCAGACAATGGATTTAAAGTTGCGGTATTTAATAGAACAACAACAGTTGTTGATAAAATGCTAGAGGAGCACCCACACAAAAATGTAGTAGGAAGATACTCACTACAAGAGCTAATTGACGGTCTAGAAAAACCTAGAAAAGTTGTTTTAATGGTTAAAGCTGGGTTTGCTGTTGACAGTTTAATAGAACAATTAACACCACTATTAGAAAAAGGTGATATTATTATCGATGGAGGAAACTCATTCTTCAAAGATACTCAAAGAAGATACGACTTATTATTAGAAAAAGGAATCAACTACTTCGGTGTTGGTGTATCAGGAGGAGAAGAAGGTGCAAGATTTGGTCCTGCTTTAATGCCTGGTGGAGATGAAAAAGCATATGAAGAAATTCGTCCGATTTTAGAAGCTATTGCTGCTAAAGTTAACGGTGTTCCATGTTGTAGTTACACTTCAACTGGTGGAGCAGGTCACTATGTGAAAATGGTCCACAATGGTATTGAGTATGGAGATATGCAATTAATCTCTGAAGCTTACAAAGTTCTTAAACACCTAGGTGGGTTTACTAACGAAGAATTACAAGAAACTTTTGAAGAGTGGAATAAAGGTGAATTAGAATCTTATCTAATTGAAATCACTGCAAATATCTTCAAAGTTAAAGAAGAAGATGGAAGCTACTTAGTAGATAAAATCTTAGATAAATCTCAACAAAAAAAGGTACAGGTAAATGGACTAACGAACAAGCTATTGACTTAGGAATCGATGTATCAGTTATTACAGCTGCTTTAAATGGAAGATATATGTCAAACCTTAAAGAAGAACGTGTTCGTGCTGAACAAGAATTCACTCGTAAACCTTATGCAGTTGTAGAAGATAAAGAAAGATTAAAAAAATATTGTAAAAGATGCATTATTCATTTCAAAAATTGTATCTTATGCACAAGGATTTAAATTACTACAAGCTGCTGAAAAAAAGAATACAACTGGACTTTTGACTATTCATAAATTGCTAAAATTTTTCCGTGGTGGATGTATTATTCAAGCGAAAATTTTACAAAATATTATCGAAGCGTACCAAAATAATCCAAAAATTAGAAAACTTAATTTTTGATCCATTCTTTAAAGAAGTAATTGAAACAAGACAAGATAGTTTACGTGAAGTTGCTACATTAGCAATTACTAATAGATTACCACTAAGTGCTATGACATCTGCAATTTCATACTTAGATATCTACACTACAGCAAACAGTGGTGCTAACTTAATTCAAGCGCAACGTGACTATTTTGGAGCACATACTTTTGAAAGAACTGATAAAGAAGGAAGTTATCACTATGACTGGGTTGGAAACAATGGAAAATAAAACAGCTATAACACTTTTTGGGGGGACAGGAGACTTAACATATAGAAAACTGTTACCTGCATTATATAACTTAAACGCATTAGGTAAATTAGCCGATGATTTTAAGATTGTTGTGATAGGTCGTAGAGGATACACACAATCAGATTATATTGATATTGCTCGTACGTGGGTTAAAGAATACGCTCGTACAAAATTTGATGATGCACAATTCGATGAATATGCTAAGAGAATTATTTACTTCAAAATGGATATGACAAATGAAGATGATTATGAAATGCTGCAAAACTTCTATGTTGAGCAAGATATTCAAAATCATGTATACTACTTTGCAGTAGCGCCTTCGTTCTTTATAACTATTACGAACGGACTTAAAAAACATTGTTCTGAAAATAATGCGAAGGTTATTATTGAAAAACCATTCGGAGAAGATTTAGAAAAAGCTGGATTACTAAATGATGAGCTTGCTAAATTCTTCGACGAGAATGAAAATTTATCATATCGACCATTATTTAGGTAAAGAAATGATTCAAAACATTCTTTCTTTACGTTTTGAAAATATAATCTTCAAAGGTATTTGGAATAAAGACTTTATCGAAAATGTTCAAATTACAGCTGCTGAGACAGTAGGTGTAGGAACAAGAGCGAGCTACTACGATAAAAGTGGTGCTTTAAAAGATATGGTTCAAAACCATTTATTACAAGTATTATCACTTGTAGCGATGGAAGAGCCTAAAGAAGAGGAAGCCGTGGTATTCACGAAAGTCAATATAACCTTCTTGCTTCACTTAAACCAATTGAGGATGTTCATGAAAGTCTAGTAATGGGACAATATGAAGGGTATCTACAAGAGGAAAACATCCCTGCTGATTCTAAGACAGAAACTTACGCAGCGTTAAAATTATTTGTAGATAATGAGCGTTGGGAAGGTGTACCATTCTTTATTAGAACTGGTAAAAAACTAGAAAAAAGAGAAACTCAAGTAGTTGTTCAATTTAAAGCTGTTGGATCATCTCCAGGTAATGTATTAATAATAAAAATTCAACCTGAAGAAGGTGTGTATTTCAATTTAATGCTAAAAAAACCAGGAGCAGAGCAAGAATTACAACCTATCTCTTTAGACTTCTGTCAAAGTTGTATATTAGAAAATATTATAAATACTCCAGAAGCGTATGAAAGATTATTAGATGCTTGCTTCAGAGAAGATAGAGCACTGTTCTCACAATGGAACCAAATCGTAGCTTCTTGGACGTTTGTTAATGAACTAATTGCTAAATATGAAGAACAAGGTTCTCCATTATATACTTATGAACAAGGTTCAAAAGGGCCCTAAAGAAGCTGACGAACTTGTTAATTGGGTTAAATAAATAATTAAATGTATTGTGTGAGTAAAATCATGCAATACATTTTTTTAGTTTTAGATATTATTTAGTAGGGTTGCAAAGTTTACGATAACGGATAAGTGTAGTATAATTAAAAGATATACAAAAAAATAAAAGATTTTTGAAAAGGAGCAATTAATGAGACTTTTAGATTCAATGTTAGAATATAACGAATATTTTTGTGAAATTTGAAGAATATCAAAAATATAAAACTGAGGATAAATACCCGGCTAAAAGAGTTGTAATGTTTACATGCATGGATACGAGATTAGTTGAACTTTCAACAAAATCTTTAAACTTGTCTTCTGGGGATGTAAAAGTAGTAAAAAATGCTGGAGCAATATTAACGCATCCATATGGTTCGATTATGAGGAGTTTGATAATAGCAGTTTATATGCTTAAGGCTGACGAAATTATCGTTATGGGGCATCATGATTGTGGTATGCAAAATATCGATACTGGTTTAATTATGGAAAAAATGCAGCATAGGGGTGTAGGTAAGGAAACTTTAGAAATTCTACAGTATTCAGGCCTTGATTTGAGTTCATGGTTACATGGATTTGATGATGTTAATGAGAGTGTGGCCCATGACGTAAATATGATAACAAAACATCCATTGATTCCAAAAGATGTTCCTGTTCATGGGTTAGTTATTAATCCTGAAAATGGAAAAGTAGACTTAGTTGTAAATGGATATGAAAATCTAAGAAATTAGGGGGGAACGCGAGTTGAAAAAAATATTAATACTAAATACAGGTGGAACTATCTCAATGAGTGAGGACCAGAAAACTGGGAAAGTTGCCCCAACTGATAGTAACCCGATAGGTGCTGGTGGAAACATATTTTCTTATATTGGAGATTTGTATGTAGAAGATTTATATCATCTTGCTTCTCCTCAAATAACAGAACGTGAAATGTTAGGTATAAAAAAATAGAATTGAAGAAGCTGTGAAAGAGGGCTATGAAGGTGTAGTAGTTACTCATGGAACAGATACACTAGAAGAGACGGCTTATTATTTAGAGTTGACATTAGATATAAACATTCCTGTTGTCGTAACAGGTGCTATGAGATCAAGTAATGAAATAGGTGCAGATGGACTAGCTAATCTTAGAAGCTCTTTAGTAGTTGCTGTTGATGATGAGAGTAGGGATAAAGGTGTATTAGTAGTTATGAATGATGAGGTTCATACTGCAACATATGTTACAAAGACACATACTACTAATGTAGCGACATTCCAGACACCAACATTTGGTCCGATAGGTCTGGTATCTAAAAATAATGTTATATATTTCCAAAAATTGATTAAAGAGGAACATTATAAGGTAAATACTACTGAAAAGAAAGTATATTTACTAAAAGCGTATGCTGGTATGGATGAGAAGTTGATTAATGCTGTATGTGATTTAGGTGCGGATGGTTTAGTTATAGAAGCTTTAGGAGCTGGGAATCTACCGCCAAAAACTGTTTCTTCTGTTAGAAACTGTATCGAAAAAGAATATACCTGTAGTTTTTGTTTCTCGTGCATTTAATGGAGTTACTCAAGATGTTTATGACTATGAAGGTGGAGGAAAAAGATTCCAACAAGATGGAGTTATTTTCACAACAGGCTTGAGTGGTCAGAAGGCCAGAGTAAAATTAATGATTTTATTGGAAGCGGGTATATCATTTGAAAAACTAGGAAAACTATTTTTAATAATTGTTTTAATTACTATACTATATTTTTTTTATAAGGTTGAATAATTTTTTTATAATTATGGTAGTATATTAAATGATTAAAAATTAGGAAAGAGGTGTAAAATTGAAATTTAAATATCACAAGTCGTATCGCGGTTTTTATCTACTTGATGAAAACAAATTTAAACGACCATACCAAAAAAATTAGATCAAGAGAAAAACATTAAAAAAACTTAGGTAATAAAACTGAGTTTAATAAAAATGAAATAATAGAAATAGAAGATAAGTTAGTAGTCTTTTTTGAAAAAAATGCTGAACAATCTACAAAAACAAAAATAATACAAAAACAAAAAGAATTCAAAAATTGAGGGAATTGATTTTTGAAGTACTAGAGTTAAAAATATAAAAACTCCAAAGCTTCTGTTGAAAAAAATTATATAGTATTATTTCGGAAAAATTCTAATAAAAGCAGGACGCGACTTAGAGTCAGTTTTATCAGTAATAGAAAATATTACGCTTGCTGATAGTTTATTCTCATCAAAAGTTAAGAAAATATTCTATTATAGTGATAAAGAATTAGAGAGTCTACTAACTAGATATAATTTTGACGATATTAATGTTGCTGACTTGAAAAAAAGATATAGAAGTGAATTACCCTAGTCAATACATCTCTAATTTACCGATAGATTATAAAGAATATGAAATGATTTTTTTGTATTTTTACTTTATAATACTAATTGAATTACTAACAATTTTTAAAATAAAAAAATGGATTTTTGATTAAAATCTTCCTAAAGACTTGATTTTTTTGTTAAGCCTTTGCTATAATTTTAATCAGAAAGTTTATTTTTTTAGAATAAGTTGGTCAAAAACGACCTAACTGGACATTAATTGTCCACAGAATAAATTTTCAATTTTACAGGGAAACTTAAGATGGATATTTTACATTTGTTACATATGCAAAGTAGACTCGTTCCTGAAATGTTTATGAAATTTAATAATAGATACGAACTACTAGTTGTTATTAAAGTTAATCAACCAGTAGGTAGAAAAACACTGTTGAATTTCATTAATATGACAGAAAGACAATTACGTACGGAATGTGAAGTTTTTATCCAAGTTAGGATTGATAACCAAAAAAAGCTACAGGGATGAGTGTTACAGAAAAAAAGGAGAAATGCTTCTTTTTGGAAATAAAGGAATCGGTAATAAACGATGCGTTTGTTAAAGAGAGAAGTTTTATTAAGAATCATTTTTTTCTATAAAAACAAGTTCATATAGTTGCGGGTGACTTTATAAATAATGAAGTCACTAGGGAAGAAATGACAAGCCTACTTCTGGATAAGGTTAATGCTAAAATAACTAAAGATTGCGTAATTGGAGTCAGCGGAGGAAGTACGATGTACTACATAGCCGGCAAAGCTAATGCAACATTTGGTTATGGAAAAAATGTTACTATAACACCAATTAGAGGTGGATTATCTGTGGTAGACACAGAATATCAAGCTAATGATATTGCCTCTAAAATGGCAAAAAATTCTGGACATGCTTATCAATTATTACATGCACCAGATAATATAGGAGAAAAAGCATTAGAAGAACTCGTAAAAGAACCAGTTGTAAAAAATGCGCTTGATGTTATAGGAAAAACATCCATAATAATCCATAGTATAGGAAATGCTTTTGAAATGGCGGAGAGACGAAAGTCATCTAAAGAAATTTTAGAAGTATTACATGAAAAAAAAGCCGTAAGTGAATCATTTGGAAGTTATTTTGATGAAAACGGCAATGAAATATTTAAAACCTCTACTATAGGTATGAGTTTTAAAGATGTTAATGGCATTGATAATGTCTTTACGATAGTTGGTGGAGATGCAAAAGCTGATGCAGTATACAGTTACTTGAATACTAATCCAGCGAATGCAACACTGATTATTGACGAGGCTATTTGCAAAAAAATAATAAAAAAAGTTAATAAAAATTTTTAGGAGGAACTAAAAAATGACAGTAAAAGTAGCAATTAACGGATTTGGACGTATTGGACGTCTAGCATTAAGAAGAATCCAAAACGTAGAAGGGATCGAAGTAGTAGCAATTAACGACTTAACTCCAGTTGCTCAACTAGTTCACTTATTAAAATACGATACAACTCAAGGTCGTTTTGACGGAGAAGTATCTGCAGCAGAAGAAAGTATCGTAGTAAACGGTAAAGAAATCAAAGCTTTCGCTAATCCAAACCCAGCTGAATTACCATGGGGAGAATTAGGAGTAGACGTAGTATTAGAATGTACTGGTTTCTTCACTTCTAAAGAAAAAGCAGAAGCTCACATTAAAGCAGGAGCTAAAAAAGTTGTAATCTCAGCTCCAGGTGGAAACGACGTTAAAACTGTAGTTTACAACGTAAACCACGAAATCTTAGATGGAACTGAAACAGTTATCTCTGGTGCTTCATGTACTACAAACTGTTTAGCTCCAATGGCTAAAGCATTACACGATAACTTCACAGTAGTTGAAGGATTAATGACAACTATCCACGGATACACTGGTGACCAAAACACACTAGACGCTCCACACCCTAAAGGAGACTTACGTCGTGCTCGTGCTGCAGCTGCTAACATCGTACCTAACACAACTGGTGCTGCTAAAGCAATCGGATTAGTAATCCCAGAATTAAGCGGTAAATTAGATGGAGCTGCTCAACGTGTACCTGTACCAACAGGATCATTAACTGAATTAGTAGCAGTAGTAGAAAAAACTGTTACAGCTGAAGAAGTTAACGCTGCTATGGAAGCTGCTTCTAACGAATCATTCGGTTACAACGTAGACCCAATCGTATCTTCTGATATCGTAGGAATTTCTTACGGATCATTATTCGATGCAACTCAAACAAAAGTTATCACTGTTGGTGACAAACAATTAGTTAAAGTTGTATCTTGGTACGACAACGAAATGTCTTACACTGCTCAATTAGTAAGAACATTAAAATACTTTGCAGGATTAATCAAATAATCTAATTAGGTAATAAATAAGAGTAGATAAGGGGCTTTCCCAAAAGTCCTAAAACTTAACAAAGTTCATATGAGAGTACATAAACGCAGTGGTTTATTGATATCTAAATTCGCTTTGTAAAAGCTCTTTAGATATCTAATAAACTTTGTGGGGGTGACTCGACAAAATCGATTTCTATGAAATCACGATTTTTGAGTCACTCCCTTGTCTCATATATTCCAAAAAAATATTTAAAAGGAGCTTTCCATGAAGAAATCTATTAAAGACTTAGGTAACTTACAAGGGAAAACTGTCTTAATGCGTGTTGATTTCAACGTGCCTTTAAAAGATGGTGTAATTACAAACGATAATCGTATTACTGCAGCATTACCAACTATTGAGTATGCTTTAAATCAAGGAGCTAAAGTAGTAGCGTTCTCTCACTTAGGACGTGTTAAAGAAGAAGCTGATAAAGCTTCAAAAAGCTTAGCGCCAGTTGCTAAAAGATTATCAGAATTATTAGGTAAAGAAGTAAAATTCGTACCTGAAACTCGCGGTGCTGAATTAGAAGCAGCGGTTAAAGGATTAAATGAAGGTGAAATCTTAATGTTCGAAAACACTCGTTTCGAAGATGTAGATGGTAAAAAAGAATCTAAAAACGATCCAGAACTTGCTAAATATTGGGCTTCTCTAGGTGATGTATACGTAAACGATGCATTCGGTACAGCTCACCGTGCTCACGCTTCAAACGTTGGTATTGCATCTAACATTGGTGAAGGAAACTCTGCTTCTGGATTCCTAGTAGATAAAGAAATTAAATTTATCGGTGGAGCAGTTGATAACCCAGAAAGACCACTTGTTGCAATCTTAGGTGGAGCAAAAGTTTCTGATAAAATTGCAGTAATTGAAAACTTATTAGACAAAGCTGATAAAGTAATCATCGGTGGAGGTATGGCTTATACTTTCATGAAAGCACAAGGTAAAGAAATCGGAATTTCACTTTGTGAAGATGATAAAGTTGAATACGCTCGTGAACTTATGGCAAAAGCTGGTGATAAATTAGTATTACCAATCGATACAGTTGTAGCTAAAGAGTTCTCAAATGATGCACCTAGCCGTGTTGCTGAAGGTGATATTCAACCTGATGAAGAAGGATTAGATATCGGTCCTAAATCTGTTGAACTATTCAAAAACACTCTTGATGGAGCGAAAACTGTAATTTGGAACGGACCAATGGGTGTGTTCGAAATGCCAAACTTTGCAAAAGGTACAATTGGTGTATGTGAAGCTATCGCTCACTTAGAAGGTGCTACTACTATTATTGGTGGTGGAGATAGTGCGACAGCAGCTATTTCTTTAGGATATGCAGAAAAATTCTCACACATTTCAACAGGTGGAGGAGCTTCTCTAGAATACCTAGAAGGAAAAGTATTACCAGGAATTGATTCATTATCAAACAAATAATTTTTAAAACTCAAGGAGAGTAACATTATGTCAAGATTACCATTTATCGCAGGAAACTGGAAAATGAACAAAAACCCAGAAGAAACTAAAGCTTTTGTTGAAGCAATCGCTGGGAAATTACCATCAGCTGACAAAGTTGAAGCTGGTATTGCAGCTCCAGCTGTGGACCTAAGTGCATTACTTAGCGCTGCTGAAGGAACAGGATTAAGAGTTGCAGCTCAAAACTGTTACTTTGAAAATTCAGGAGCATACACTGGTGAAACTTCACCAAAAGTATTAGCTGAAATGGGAGTTAATTATGTAGTAATCGGTCACTCAGAGCGTCGTGAATATTTCCACGAAACAGATGAAGATATTAACAAAAAAGCAAAAGCTATTTTTGCAAATGGTTTATTACCAATAATCTGCTGTGGTGAAACACTTGAAACTTATGAAGCAGGAAAAGCTGCTGAATTCGTAGGAGCTCAAGTAAAAGGCGCTTTAGCTGATTTAACAGCTGAACAAGTAGCATCATCAGTTATCGCTTACGAACCAATCTGGGCTATCGGAACAGGAAAATCAGCTACTAAAGAAGACGCACAAAAAATGTGTAAAGCTGTTCGTGATGTAGTTGAAGGACTATACGGAAAAGAAGTTGCTGAAAAAGTTCGTATCCAATACGGTGGTTCAGTTAAACCTGAAAACGTAAAAGAATACCTATCATGTCCAGATGTAGATGGAGCATTAGTAGGTGGAGCTGCTTTACAACCAGAATCATTCTTAGCTCTTTTTAGAAGGCGGAAAAATTAGATTAGGTTTAGCAATTTTTTTAAAAATTGTAGTATAATAGAAATATAAATTAAAACAACAAGGAGAAAAATTAATGTTAGCAAAAACATTTGATATTATCGCAGAAGTATATGCAAGAGAAGTTTTAGATTCACGTGGTAACCCAACTGTAGAAGTTGAAGTAACAACTGAATCAGGAGCGTTTGGACGCGCACTAGTACCATCAGGAGCATCAACTGGACAATACGAAGCAGTTGAATTACGTGATGGAGACAAAGGTCGTTACTTAGGTAAAGGTGTAACTAAAGCTGTAACTAACGTTAATGAAGAAATTGCACCATTATTAGAAGGTAAATTCGACGTATTTGATCAAGTAGGAATTGACTACGCTATGATCGAATTAGATGGAACTGAAAACAAAGGACGTCTTGGAGCTAACGCTATCTTAGGTGTATCTTTAGCAGTAGCACACGCTGCAGCTGATTCTTTAGGAGTACCTCTATACAGATACTTAGGGGGAACAAACTCTAAAGAATTACCAACTCCAATGATGAACATTGTAAATGGTGGATCTCACTCAGATGCTCCAATCGCATTCCAAGAGTTCATGATCTTACCAGTAGGAGCACCTACATTTAAAGAAGCTTTACGTTGGGGAGCTGAAGTATTCCACAACTTAGCTAAATTATTACACAACCGTGGATTATCTACTGCAGTAGGTGACGAAGGTGGATTCGCTCCAACATTCGAAGGAACTGAAGATGCAGTTGAAACTATTCTAGCTGCAATTAAAGCTGCTGGATTAGAACCAGGTAAAGATGTATTCTTAGGATTTGACTGTGCGTCATCAGAATTCTACGAAAACGGAGTTTACAACTACGCTAAATTCGAAGGTGAAGGTGGAGCAGTTCGTACTTCAGCTCAACAAGTTGATTACCTAGAAGAATTAGTAAACAAATACCCAATCATCACTATCGAAGATGGTATGGATGAAAACGACTGGGAAGGATGGAAATTACTTACAGACCGTATCGGTGACCGTGTACAATTAGTAGGTGACGATTTATTCGTAACTAATACTAAGAAATTATCACAAGGTATCGAACAAGGTGTTGGTAACTCAATCCTAATCAAAGTTAACCAAATCGGTACTTTAACTGAAACTCTAAACGCTATCGAAATGGCTAAACGTGCTCGTTACACAGCTGTTATTTCTCACCGTTCTGGAGAAACTGAAGATTCAACAATCTCAGATATCGCAGTTGCTACTAACGCAGGACAAATCAAAACAGGTTCTCTTAGCCGTACAGACCGTATTGCTAAATACAACCAATTATTACGTATTGAAGATGAATTAGACGCAACAGCTGTATACCCAGGAGCTAAAGCATTCTATAACATCAAACGCTAATTAGAATATATTTAAAAAGGTAGGAGTCTATGACTCTTGCCTTTTTGCTGTTCTATAAAAATTTAAAATAAAACTATATATTTTTGAAAATTTAATTATTTTCAGAAATATATTAAGGATATTAAAAACCTATTATTAAAAATAATACTTAGTTGAGATAATGAGTATAATAGTTCTATTGGTGTATTGGTATACCTATAGTAAATGGTATGTACTAGGGATCGTGGTTTATAACACATATTTTTAAATATAGGATTTAAGAAGTTATGGCTTTCTCCATTATTAATAAATGCTCTTGCGTTTGGAGTATTATTCATAGGAATATTCTATAAATTAATTGAAGGGTAAGAAGTGGGTGTATCAGCACTAAATGCATATATGCCAATATTATTTTTTTAAACATTATAATGAATCTGCTAGTGTTTATGATTAGGAAAAATTAAGTTAAGATTAAAAACAGTAAAAATTAGCTATTAATTAGTCGTAACGAAGATAATAATTTATTATGTTGAGACTAATTAGTAATTTTATTTTATAACAGTATTAGATTTTTTAATTATAACAAAGGATTCTAAATGAAAGTGAAAATCAATGAAAATTAGGGGATATTATTACAAAATTATTTTTAGAATTTATATTTGTTTTTTTATAATTACAAAATAAATATATATAAGTAAATTTAACAAGTATAAGAATCTTGAAAAAGTGTTATTAAACAGGTGTTTTTATAAAAATAATTAAAATAAAGATATATTTTTTATAGTTATTATATATTTTCAAGAGTAGAAGATTTATCTTTATTATGTTTTTTTAATGAAAACACTGTCTTTCAAGCCCTTTATTAGTTAAATATTTTGTTGATTTGAAGTGATTTCTGTTATATAATGTAATTAAAGTATTAATTATCTATTATTACTTTGTCTTTTAATAACAGGTTTCTTGTAGATGTATACAACATATTTAGTTATCTTAAGCAAATAAATTTTTTTATTGTAAGGTGTAAAAAAATGGAATTAAGAAGAAAGTCCTTAAAAATTAATGGGATCTCATATAGATATTCTTATTTTTGATAGCGTTGATGCTGAAAAATATTTTAGATGATGCTGTAGAAATGTTAAAGATGTATGAACACAGATTTAGCGCAAACGATGACAGTTCTGAATTAATGGAAGTTAATCATAATGCAGGTATCAAAGCAGTCAAAGTCCATCCGGATTTATTTGATTTGATTAAGATAGGAAAGGTTCATAGTTGTGCTAAAAATAGTTTTTTTAAATATTGCTATTGGCCCAATTGTGCAAAACATGGAGAATAGGGTTTAAAGATGTAAAAGTTCCAACGAAACAAGAAATTGATGATTTATTAGAAATAACTGATCCTAATCAAATAATTCTAAATGATGAAGAGCAATCTGTATATCTTGCCAAAAAAGGAATGGCTATTAATTTAGGTGCCTTAGCGAAAGGATATATTGCGGATCTTATGATTGAATATTTGAAAAAAAGAGTAGATGCAGGGATTGATTAATCTAGGTGGTAATGTATTAACTTTTGGTGATGCTAAGCATAATCAAGATTTAATGTAGCGCATAGGTATACAGAATCCGGTTGAACCAAGAGGAAATCATTTATTTACGATAGGAATAAAAAATCAATCAGTAGTAACTTCTGGTATTTATGAACGTAATCATACAGAAAATGGAAAAACTTACCATCATATTCTAAATCCAAAAACAGGTTATCCCTGTCGAGACGAATGTAGCCGGGTTGTCTATAATCTCTAAAAACTCTGTAGATGGAGAAATTTGGACAACAAGATTATTTGGGAAAAATATCCAAGATATTATGGATGAAACAAATAGTTTACCTGACATAGAATGCGTTGTAGTAACAACTGAAGGTAAAGTCTATTATACAAGCGGAGTGCTAGATAAAATAATATGTTAAATAAAAATATCTTGAAGAATACTGAATATACTATTAATTTAAGGAGGCTCTATTAAAAGTGGCTGAAGTAAAAAAACAAAAATGTTAAAAACAAGACAAGAAAATCTAGATACAAATAAAGTAGATAGTACAAAAAAAGAGAGGAAACAAAAAAACATGGTAAAATTAATTGGTCTAGTTGGAACAAACTCTAAAAAAATCTACAAACCGCCAACTTTTTACAATATATTCAAAAACACTTTTGCAGGTAAAGCTGACATCGAATTAGTTGAAATTAAAGATCTTCCTTTATTCAACAAACCAGCTAATAAAGAATTACCTGAAGGAGTTAAGAAATTGCAGCTAAAATTGAAGCAGTTGACGGGGTTATCATCAGTTCACCTGAGTATGACCATGCAGTACCTGCATCATTAATGAGTGCAATAGCTTGGTTATCTTATGGAATTCACCCATTACTTGACAAACCAGTAATGTTAACAGGAGCTTCATACGGAACTCTTGGTTCATCTCGTGCACAAGCTCACCTTCGTCAAATGATGGATTCACCAGAAGTTAAAGCACGTGTAATGCCAAGTTCTGAGTTCTTATTAGGACATTCTTTACAAGCTTTTGACGAAGCTGGAGATATTTCTAACCCAGAAACAGTTGCTAAATTAGATAGTTTATTTGCTGATTTCTTATTATTCATCAAAATTACTGAGAAAATTAATTAATGCTCATAAATTAGCTGAAAAAGAAATTGAAAACTTCTCTTGGGAAGATTTAAAATAGGATAGGAGTGTAGACACATGAAATTAGTAGGAATCGTAGGTTCAAACGCGGAAATTTCTTATAACCGCAAATTAATGGAATTTATAGCAAAAGAATATAAAGATTTATTCACTTTAGAATTATTAGACATTACTAACTTACCAATGTTTAACCAAGATGAAGATCATTCAAGAGAAAACAAAGATTTATTAGTAATGAACCGTAAAATTTTACAAGCTGATGGTGTTATCATCGCTACACCTGAGCACAACCACACAATTACTGCATCACTTAAGAGTGCATTAGAGTGGTTATCATTCGAATTACACCCACTTGAAAACAAACCAGTAATGGTACTTGGAGCTTCATACTATGATCAAGGATCATCTCGTGCTCAATTACACTTACGTCAAATCTTAGACGCTCCAGGTGTAAACGCGATTGTATTCCCAGGACATGAGTTCCTTTTAGGTAAAGCTAAAGAAGCTTTCGATGCTGAAGGTAACTTAGTTGACGATCGTACAGTAGGATACTTACGTATGTGCTTAACTAAATTCGTTAAATTTGCTACAGTAGCTCAATCATTAGCAGAAAGAAAACCAACACCGCCAGAAGACTTAACAGCTAGTGGAAAATGTGATACAACAATCGAAGGTGTTGATGGGAATGCTGATGACTGGTATGAAAAAGCAGCTGAAAAAGTTAACGCTGTATCTGGAGATACATATGTTAAACTTGATCGTGGTATCTTAACAGTAGACCAACTTAACTACTTCTTAAACTCTATGCCAATGGAATTAACTTATGCAGACAGCAATAACCAATTCTTATACTACAACTACCACAAAGAAGATTACGAAATGCTTGCAAAACGTCGTCCAGAACAAGTTGGATGTTCATTAGCAAATGTTCACCCAGAGCACCCAGAGAGAATACATAAGAGTGTAAACTGGTTAGTAGGATTACTACGTTCAGGACAAATCGATGTATTCCGTACACACGTTCCAACTCACGGACCAGATAAATTTGTTGTGCATAACTATCAAGCTATGTACGACAAAAATGGTAAATATGCAGGTATCAATGAGTATATCTTAGACTTCAAACCAATCGTAGACTGGTACTTAAAACAAACAGGTCAATCATTAGTTAAAAATGGAGTGCCTGTAGGTCACGGATATGCAGCAGCACCAGCACCTGCAGCAGCAGATGCAACAAGTGGAGCTTCTGACGCTGGTCACGGCGGTGGACATGCAGCAGCGCCAGCACCTGCAGCAGATGCAACAAGCGGAGCTTCAGCATAATAAAATTGAAAACAAATGATAAAAAGGCTTAAGTATTATTCTTAAGTCTTTTTATTTTTAGAGCATATTTAGAGAATATTAGGAAATATTAAGTTATTATATTAAATAAGTACACATTAGTGTAAAATAATCTTTACTAAATACGGAGAGTATTGTATGAATAAAAAAATAATGTTTTTGTCTAAATTATTTCATAGGTATTTTATTGTTGCCTTAAATGGAATGGCCTTAGGGTTATTCTGTACTTTAATTATTGGATTAATTATTAAGCAGATTGCTATAAATCTGAGTGGTAGTTTATCGAGTTTTTTACTTGTTATAGCTAGTATCGCAATGGCATTAACAGGTCCAGTTATTGGTATAGGTGTTGCGCATGCCCTTAAAGCTCCTAAGTTAGTGATCTTAGCTTCAGGTGTAGTCGGATTTTTAGGTGCATTCGGATCGAATCTAGGTACTAATAATTTGCTAGATCAAGGTAAATTGATAATTAGTGGTTCTGGAGATCCATTAGGAGCCTTCATAGCTGTAGTTATAGCCGCGGAAATAGGTAGACTTATTTCTGGAAAAACTAAAATAGATATTATTGTCACTCCATTTGTAACAATAATCATCGGAGGAATAATTTCTTATCTAACAGGTCCATATTTAATAAAAGGGATGAAAATTCTTGGTACATTTATAAGAGAAGCAACTGAATTACAGCCGTTTATTATGGGGGTAGTTGTTTCTGTTGTTATGGGGATAATTTTAACATTACCTATAAGTTCTGCGGCATTATCTATTATACTTGGATTATCGGGTATCGCTGCAGGTGCATCTACTGTGGGATGTGCAGCTCAAATGGTTGGCTTTGCAGTAATAAGTTTTAAAGCTAATCGTTGGAATGGATTACTTGCTCAAGGATTAGGTACATCTATGTTGCAAGTTCCTAATATTATGAGAAAACCGATAATTTGGATTCCGCCAATAATAGCGAGTGCTATATTAGGCCCTATAGCAACGATTATTTTTAGAATGGAAAATAATCCAGCTGGCGGAGGAATGGGAACATCAGGTTTAGTGGGACAACTTATGACATGGCAAACAATGTCGTCTTATACAGCTCATTCAGTACTGTTAATTGAAATATTGTTACTACACTTCATATTACCTGCGATTATTTCATATGGGGTCTATTACTATATGGAGAAAAAGGATTTGTTAAAGCTGACGATTATAAATTAGATTTATAAGAAATTAAGAACTAGCTATAGAAAAAAATATAGTTAGTTCTTTTTATTTTTTTGTATTTATAATTTTTGTAAAGATAAAAAGGTAATTGAGTGTATATATGGAACTAGAATGGTATTTGTAATAGGAAATAATATGTATTTTTTTCTAATTAATACGCTCAAAAACATGGTCAAAGCGAAAAAGAAGCCCTGTTACTGATGTAATAGGGCTTTTAAGCTTCTTCTTATTAACGTACTTCTTTAATACGAGCAGCTTTACCACGTAAGTTACGTAGGTAGTATAATTTAGCACGTCTAACTTTACCTTTACGTACAACTTCAATTTTTTCAACTTTTGGAGTGTGAACAGGGAATGTTCTTTCAACACCAACACCGTTTGAAATTTTACGTACAGTATAAGTAGCAGAGATTCCTCCACCACGACGTTTGATAACTACTCCTTCGAATTGTTGGATACGCTCACGTCCACCTTCAACGATACGAACGTGTACTCTTACTGTATCCCCAGCTTTAAATTCAGGAATGTCTGATCTTAATTGCGATTTAGTGATCGCTTCAATGATTTTGCTCATTATTCTTTCTCCTTTTTTTACAAAATGTTCATTACTAATGCTTGATTAACAGAGGAACATCGTAATTTAATGTTTTCACATCTCGACTATTATAACATTATTTCAGGTAAATATCAATAGAAAAACTTAATAAAATTTATTATAAAAGAGCTTTTTTTCCCAAGTTTCTTCTTTTGAATCCAAGAAGTAGGATATCATTTTTCAAATCAAAAAGCTAAAGGACGCTTGATTAACATACCATTTTTCATGAAGTAATGTTAAAAGCTTCCTCAAGAGAAAGAGTCTCTAATTTGTCTTTTAATCCAAGTTCTTTATAAACTAACCCACTAGTGTTGAATAATTTCTTTAATGGTAGATCGAATGTCTTAATAATCTTTTTTAAGTTCTGCTACTGTTGGTGTTTTTCTTTAACATTGAAATATGTTGCTTCAATGTTGTTTTCTGTTAAAAGTTTTTTTGCTTTTCTACATGTCGAGCATGTTGGGTATTCGTAAATAGTTAGCATATAATCTCCTCAATAATTTTTATGTAAATTCTAAATAATTATTGATATTATAATATTTATTTTTATTAGTGTAAAGAAATCTGTTTAGGATTTAGTGTGTATGAAAAGCGTTTAGATTAATTGAACAAATAAGTTGTGATATAATTAACTTATAGAAATAAAGGAGAAATACTATGCAAAAATAATTGTAAAAGATGTTTCTAAAATATATGGAGAAAATAGTAATAAAGTTATAGCGAATGACGCTATTAGTTTTTGATATTAATGAAGGAGAATTTGTTGTAATTTTAGGTCCAAGTGGAGCAGGGAAAGAGTACACTTCTTAATATTATAGGTGGAATGGACAATGCTAGTAAGGGATCAATTAATATTTTTGGAAAAGAGATTGTTGGTTTAAGTGAAGCAGAACTAACGAGATATAGAAGAGAAGATATAGGTTTCGTTTTTCAATTTTATAATTTAATTCCGAACTTAACAGTTTTGGAGAATGTTGAATTAGCTGGGCAAATAGTAAAAACAACCAAAAAAAGGCAACTGAAATATTGAAGTTAGTAGGATTAGAACATAGAATGGATAATTTTCCCTTCGCAAATCTCTGGTGGAGAACAACAGCGTGTTGCTATAGCGAGGGCGATAGCTAAGAATCCAAAACTATTACTTTGTGATGAACCAACTGGAGCATTAGATTATAAGACGGGAAAAAATATCTTAAATATCCTAAAAGACTATAGTGTGGATGAGAAAAAAACTGTAGTTATTATTACTCATAATAGTTCTATAGCTGAAGCTGCAGACAAGGTAATAGAAATATACGATGCTAAAGTGAAAAAAAGTAACACAAAAATATTAATCCTAAAAAGTATTGATGAAATAGAGTGGTAGTGTTATGAGAGCAATAAATAGAGATATATTAAGAGAAATATCAAAAACAAAGTCGAAGTTTATATCGATAATGATAATAATGTTTCTGGGAGTTTTTATCTTTGTAGGTTTAAAAGAAACATCACCTGCTATGGTAAATACCTATAATAAGTACATAGAACACCACAAGATGTATGATTTACGAGTAAGTCATAATTTTGGAATCAATGAAGAGGATATGAAAATCATAAATGCTCTGGATAATATTGATTTAAGTGAGAGTTATTTTATAAAAAAACTACAGATAAGTAATAGTAATGACTTTGTAAATATTGAATCTTTACCTGAAGAATTAGTCTTTACCTAAGGTAACTGAAGGTACTTTACCTAATAATGACGGAGAAATAGCTTTTAGTTGAGTCTCTTCAAAGTAGTTATAAAATTGGAGATGAGATTTCATTTATTTCTGATAAAAGTGAAAGTAATACTTTTAAAACAAAAATAAGTTTAAAAGTGGTTGGTTTTTGTTCAAGGAGCAGATCATATTGAGGTATCTAATAATAATTTAGCTAATAAGGACTATTTTTGGGTATGTAAAAAGAGATGTTTTTAAATTTGAAAATGTAAGTGGAGTAAATATAAAAGCTTAAAAATATTAACTATAAGTATAGTGATAAAGATTATATTACAGAAGTTAATAAGACTAGAGATAGTCTGATAGAAAAAAATTAAAAAAACCAGCAGAAAAATTGATGAGAAAAAAATTACTTAGATAAAAATAATAAAAATTAAATGAAAATGAAAAAGTAATAAATCAAGCACAAGAACAACTTAATAGTGTTAAAACAAAACTTGAATTACTAAAAAAACGTAGATAATAAAAAGTTATAATGAACAATTAGAAAAAAACTGAACAAAGCTCAAAAAGAGATTGATGATAATAAAAACAATTAAGTATTGCGAAAGCCAGTCTTTCGGAAGAAAGTTACCCTAGATTCTCAGTAGAAAATATTAGAGGTTTAAAAAAACTATGCTCAATTTATAGATTCTGCAAGTAGTTTAACCTTTGTTGCGAATGTTTTTTTCAATATTCTTATTCGTTGTATCGATTTTTGGTTTCACTAACAACTTTAACTAGAATGATAGATGAAAAACAGAATAAACATAGGTACTCTTAAGACACTAGGGTACAGTAATTATCAAATTTCTAAGAAAATACTTTTGTATATGGTGGGTTATCTACCTTGATAGGTACGATATTAGGAATTATCGGAGCGTATTTAGTAATTGTGCCAATAATATATAATTCTTATGCAAGGTTTTTCACTTTTAATACACCGGAGATCGTATACACACCGAGTATACTTATCGCAGCTTTTTGTTATTTCACTAGGATGTGTAAGTTTAGCTATTTATATCCCGCTTAGAAGAAATTTAAGAGAAAAGAGTGCGTATTTGTTACGTCCTAAGGCCCCTAGTGGAGGAAGTAGGATATTTTTTTAGAAAGAATACCATTTATTTGGTCAAGGCTTAGCTTTTTAAGAAAGGTAACCTTTAGAAATATTTTTCGTTATAAAATTAGAATGTTAATGACAATTTTTGGAGTCGCAGGATGTCTAACTCTTATGTTTATAGGTTTTGGTATTCGTTATGGGGTAATAAATATTTCTAATGAGCAATTCAAAGTAATTAATAAGGTAGATATTGCAGCTACTTATAATCCTTATATAGGCAATGAGAGTGTGGGAAAAAGCTTCAAAAAGATATTGATAATAATAAGAATGTTAAAGCTAGCACCAAAGTAAATATTCAACTGCTACTTTCGAGAGTAATAATGAAATTGTTGATTCTGCACAGTTGATAACTGTAAATAAAGATGATTATAAAAATTATATTACATTAACTGATAATGATGATAAAGGAATCAACTTGCCAGTTGATGCAGCTGTGAGTTAGTGAAAAAAACTGGCGTATTTACACAAATTGAATGTTGGAGATAGTTTCAATGTAATTGTAAACAATAAAGAATACATACTTACCGTTGGTAAAATTAATAAAAAAATTACTTTGGACATACAATATATATTAATAAAGACTATTATGAATCAGTATTCCAAAAACAATATAAGGATAATACGTTTTTTAGTACAAACTACAGGAGGTAAGGAAACTGTAGAAAGTGTAGTAAGTAATTTAAATAATAATAGTGACATAGTGAATATAAGCGACAATTCTAAAAATACAAGAAATACTTGATAATTTTTATTAAAAGGGAATTGATATAATAGTAGCGGTCATGGTGATCTGTTCAGTTACCTTAGCACTTGTAGTATTATATAATTTAATAAACGTTAATGTATCTGAGAGAATTAGAGAATTATCAACGATAAAAGGTTCTTGGTTTTTATCCAAGTGAAGTAACTATTTATGTATTTAGAGAAATCTTTTTACTTAAGTGGGTAGGTATTATTTTTAGGTAATTATCTTGGTTACAAAATGTACTTGAAGATAATACTAGAACTCGTGGTAGAGATATGATGTTTAGTAGTAAAGTGCCTTTTAGTAGTTTATTTATTAGCATCGGGTATAACAATATTGATTACTATGGTTGTAATGATAGTAATGCATAAAAAAACTTAAAAAGTAAACATGGTAGAAGCTCTTAAGGCAATAGAGTAGAATAGGAGAAAAAAATGGCAATAATAATAAATGACGAAGCAAAAACAATTATTAAAAGATAAAAATAAAAACTATATATTAGTATCACTATTTCAACAAGCTTGTTGAGGCGGAAGAGTAAATAAAGTTATCAGGGGTTTCGATAGCAAGCAAATTCGATAAAGAATTATATTCAAAATATGTAGTTGATGGAATAGATGTTTATATTGACTATAGATTAAATATAGGAGAAAATGTAGAAATAGGTGTAGAAAAAAATTCCTATTTATGAAATATTTTAACCAGGTTGGGATCACTGCGTTATAAATAAAAGAAACAACTAGAGATGAAAAAGTATCATCTCTAGTTGTTTTTGTTTATTAATTAGAAGATGCAATAAGCTCTTCTTCTTTTTTATGTTTGTCATTGTAGATTTTTTTCATAATACCGATAACGATTGATAGTGCGAATAAACACATTAATCCGATGAATAAATTTCTAACTCCCCCAGAAAGTGTACCACCTACGTATGAGTAAACTATTGTTGCTGGTAATTGTCCAACACCAGTAGCTATAAAGAATCTCCAGAAACTCATATTTGTAAGTCCAGCAGCGTAACTAACGAAGTCGAAAGATACGAACGGCAATAATCTACAGATAAGAATAGCTTTGTCTCCGTAGCGTTCGAAGAATACGTCAATACTTGCCATTGCACCTTTACTTGTAAGTTTTTCTACGACGTCTCGTCCTAATCCACGAGCGATATAGAAACATACCGCAGCCCCTATCATTGCTGTTGACCAAGATAATACAGCTCCTAGTACCCAACCGAAGATAGCAGCGTTAGATAATGTGATTAGAAATGCTGGAATTGGAGCAGCTATTGATTGAAGTACCATTAAGATTCCAGAAACAACAGCAGCCCAAGCTCCCCAACCACGTAGATATTCGATTACTGCATTTGTATCAAATTGAGATAAAGTAGCGAATGCTGTATTAATACCAGTTTTAAAACTAGGTACTGTAAAGTAAATTGCGAAGAAAAATTGCAAAAGCAAGCAAGTGTAATGTATCTTACTTTTTTTACGTTGTGCTTTTAATTTTTTCTCTTCTTCAGGATCTACTTCTCTTAAATCACTTAGTTTTACTTCCTTTTTCTTTTTAATGCTTTCAGTTCTTCTTTAGTATAAACTTTTTGGTATTTAGATAGTGTTAGAATGATATAAAGGTTGATTAAGTTAACAATAATAACACCAATGATAAATGGAATCTTAATCTGGTTAAGAGAACCAGCGTGTAATACTTCTCGTGCGATATATAATAATGTTTTAGTTTTTTTCCAGAGAACAGCGCCATTAAAAAGTATTATCGCTTCAATAATAAAGAATGTATATTTACGATTAATTCGTTTAAAATACAATCCTGTCATGATACCATAAACAGTCCAAACGAAAATTACAAGACTTTGGTCAGCTAACATTTCAAACTGTGTAAAGAAGAATAGTAGAAATGCGAAGAAATAACCCACGGCGATACCAACACTAGTAAAATAAAAATAACAGTCTTAATCGTTTCATTAAATCTCTCCTGGTATTAATTACTATTTTTTTAATGCTGTAGATAACAGCTGCATATGTTCCATCTTCAGGTAGGATATTTTCGTTACCAGTGAACTTAACTTCTTTACGAGTTTCAACAGCTCCATAAGTGTAAGTAGTATTTGAGATGATACCAACAGGGCAGCTATCTAAACAAGATAAACATCCTGTATTTTTATCAATAGCGCGCTCTAAGTTACCACCGAAGCGGAAATCGATTTGTTTTCCATTACTGTCTTTTACTACTTCATTGATATCATATTTTTTATCGGCACCATTCCAAGTAATTTCAGCTTTAATTGGAGTTCCTTCTACATGAGTAGTAGTCGCATTGTTTGGATTCATGTTATTTCCAGGTTTTGCACCAATCTCAATTAGAGCATTGTAGAATTCTTCTGGTTTAGCAAATGCTGTGAAGATTGATTTTGCACCATTTGTACCACTTTGTTCTACAGAGTTATGTCTTGTAGCTTCATCGAAGTATTTACCGTTAATTTTTGTAAGAACAGTAATAGTACCTGCTTCTTTGTCGACTTTAATAGGTTTATCTAATGATACACCTGCTACGTAGTCTGCAGGTTGGTTTGAATTTTGTGAAGTTGAATTAGATGAACTGCTACATCCAACAGCAGTAAATGCTAATCCGGCAGCCATAAGGACTGATAATATTTTTGGTTTCATAAAAGAAGCCCCCTTATTCTATAAATTTATTATATATTTGTATTATAACATTTATAGAAAAACTGAACAATATTCTATATAAAATATTCTATAAATTTAATTATCGTTACATATATACTATTTATTATCATGAGAAAAATATTATTATATTTTTCTCATGTTTATTATGTTAAAAAAATAGTAAAAATAAAATATATGTTGAATAAATAATTTATTATAATTTTGTATATTCTAGATTATAAGACTAAAACAGTGATGAAAGATAATGTAATGATAGTTGTTATCAATTATAAAGTGATGAATTTTATATTAAATTGAGCATTACAATTATTAGCGAAATAACTTGAAATATGGTATAATATTTCAGTTATAGATGAAAAACATGAAATTTTTAATGAATATATGTAAGAAACTAGAGAAAGGAGAAGAAAATGTTAATTCAATTAAATAATGTAACAAAGAATTTCGTAGTTAATGAAATTTTTTTCAAATGTTAAATTAGAAATTAATGATAAAGATCGTGTTGCCATTGTTGGAAAGAAATGGAGCTGGGAAGAGTACGTTATTAAAAATTATATCTGGTGCTATTAGTTTCGATAGTGGGGAGAGAACTATCTCTAAGAATACAACTGTAGGGTATTTATCTCAGGAATTTATCGTAAGAGAAGATTTGTCAATTTATGAAGAGATGATTACATGTTTTTGATGAAATTATTACATTAGAAGCAGAATTAGAAAAAAACTTTCATTTGAATTGACTCCAGAAAATATAGAAAATGATCCAACGCTACTTGATAAATTTGATAGATTGCAAAAATGAAGTGTTAACACATAAGGATTATCATTATAAAAAGTAAGATAGAGAGTGTTCTTTATGGACTAGATTTTACAAAAGGATGTTTTTGATAAAAAAATAAGTACTTTCTCTGGTGGAGAAAAAAACAAGGTTATCAATGGCTAAACTATTATTAAGTGAGCCAGATCTATTAGTTTTAGATGAACCGACCAACCACCTTGATATGGAAAATGTAGCATGGTTAGAAAATTACCTTTCTTCATACAATGGGGCAATCGTTATAGTCAGTCACGACAGATATTTTTTTAGATAAAGTTGTAAATGTTGTATATAACTTGGAATTCGGTAAACTTAAAAAGTATGTAGGTAACTATTCGAAATTCCTAGTGCAATATGAAGAAGATTATGAAAAAAACAACTAAAAAGAATATACGAGTCAACAGAAGGATATAAAAAAATTAGAAGAGTTTGTTCAGAAAAAAATATTGCTAGAGCATCTACTAGTAAAATGGCTAAAAGTCGTCAAAAAGTATTAGATAAGATGGATCTTATTGATAATCCAAAAAAAGATGATAAGGCAGCGGGTATAGAGTTCCTAATTAAGGAACAAAGTGGTCGTGATGTTCTTACGATTAGTGATTTACAAGTGGGTTATAATGGAACTAAAGTTGGTCAAAGTTATAATCTTTCTGTATATAAAGGTGACAGGATAGCGGTAGTTGGAAGAAATGGGATAGGGAAATCGACATTAATAAAAACTATAGCAAAGAGACAAAAAGAAATTTCTGGTTCTGTTCAATATGGAAGTAAAGTGTCATTAGGATACTATGATCAAAAACAAGCAGAGTTTGAATCTTCGAAAACAATATTAAATGAATTGTGGGATGAATATCCTTTAATGAAGGAAGCGGAAGTAAGAACGGTGCTTGGTAGATTTTTATTTAGAGGCGATGATGTTCTTAAGATAGTAAGAGATCTTTCTGGTGGAGAAAAAGCGAGACTGCAACTTGCTAAATTGATGCTAGAGAAAAATAATCTTCTTATATTAGATGAGCCGACTAACCACCTTGACATTACTAGTAAGCAAGTATTAGAAGAAGCATTAAAAAAATTACGAAGGTACTATTCTTTTTGTTAGTCACGATAGGTACTTTATTAATAAGATAGCTAATAAAGTACTAGATATTACTGATAATGGTCATAATATGTACTTAGGAAATTATGATTACTATTTAGAAAAAAAGAGAACAAGAGAGAATAGCTCAACAACTAACTAAACAAAATGAAGAAGTAGTTGTTGAAAAAGAAACGAATAACTATATACTAGATAAAGAAGAAAAAAAGACGTGTTAGAAAATTAGAGAGAACTCGTGATGAGCTGATGAATAAAATTGAAACTTTAGAAGAAGAAATACAAGCTGTAAATAATGAACTTGCTAAAGAGGAAGTATATACTGATATGATAAAAACTCAAGAATTTAATGAGCAGTTAAAACAACTATCTTCTGAATTAGAAGACTTAAATGATTCTTGGTTAGAAATTGAAGAGGAATTAGAGAGTATAAATGGATAGTAAAATAAAAATAACGACTTATGTTGACTCTGAAAAAAATACATGAGGAATCTTGTGTAGGAAGTTTTTTTAGAGCAAACAAGTAGTGAAAAAAATAAGCTATAGTGATAAAAAAATAACAAAAAAATAGAGATTTTTATTGACAAAATAAAAAGAAAGTGTTAGTATAGAAAAAGACGATTCAAAAAAATGTACTTAGCATATACGAAAACAAGTAATGACTACAGTACACAATATGGTCAGATGAAATTAGAAACACAGCTTGTAAATATAAGTAAAAAAACAAAAAAACAACCTTACTTTTATACGAAATAGTGTACAATATACATTTCGGAAGTAATGATAAACAGCAAAAATAAATTGAAAATATTAGTGAAAAAAATATAGTAGGTAATTAGGAGGAATTTTTTTGGTGAAAAAAATAAAATAGTAGAATTAATACAAAATTCTTTAGCCAAATTAGAAATCGATGGAGTAGATATTCATGTAGAAACTCCGAAAAATACAGATAATGGAGATTTTTCTTCAAATGTGGCGATGCAATTAACAAGAGTTTTACGCAAAAACCCTAGAGTTATTGCCGAGGAAATAATTAGTAATATAGAAGAAGACGAAGCGGTAGAAAAAATTGAAATAGCTGGCCCAGGATTTATTAACTTTTTCGTTAAAAAATCAAGTCTTGGAAGTGTTGTTGGAAAATCTTAGAAGATGATTTTAAATACGGTGAAAACAACATTGGACAAGGTAAAAAAGTTCTTTTAGAATACGTGTCAGCTAATCCGACTGGAACATTACACGTGGGGCATGCTAGAAATGCTGCATATTCTGATTCATTAGCAAGAATAATGAAAAAATCAGGATATGATTTATCTCGTGAATACTATATTAATGATGCTGGTAATCAAATTAATAATCTAGTAATTTCTGCAATCGTTCGTTATAAACAAGCACTAGGGATGGATGCTGAAATGCCGGATGATGCTTACCACGGTGAAGATATTAAAGTTCTAGGCCAAAAACTAAAAGATGAATTTGGTGAATCATTATTAGAAAGAGAAGACTTAAATGAGTTTATTCGTGAGTATGCAGTAGCATATGAAATGGAAAAATATTAAAAAAAGATTTAGGTGACTTTGGATTAGAATATGATGTATTCTTTCAGTGAAAAATCATTATATGAAAACGGTCTTGTGGATAAAGCTTTAGAATCTTTAAGAGAACAAGGCTTTGTTTATGAAAAAGATGGAGCTTTATGGTTAGAGACAACAGCTTTAGGTACAGGTGATGATAAAGACCGTGTATTAATTAAAGCAGATGGTTCACTAACATACTTAACTAGCGACATAGCTTATCACAAAAATAAATTAGATCGCGGATTTGATTTATTACTAGATGTACTTGGTGCAGACCACCACGGGTATATTGCAAGATTAAAAGCAAGTATCGTTGCGATGGGGTACAAGGCAGAGCAATTAGAAGTTCTAATTATGCAAATGGTACAACTTCTAAATAATGGTGAAGTTGTAAAAATGAGTAAGAGAACAGGTAAGGCAATTACGCTTCGTGATTTAATAGATGAAGTAGGAGCTGATGCTGCTCGTTACTTCTTAGTAATGAGAAGTGCAGATAGTCACTTAGACTTTGATTTTGCAGTGGCAAAAGAACAATCAAGTGATAACCCACTATACTATGTTCAATATGCCCACGCTAGAATTTGCTCAATCTTACGTCAAGCAGCTGAACAAGTTGAATATGATGTTAATAACTGTGATTATGAATTATTAACAGATGAGTACTCAGTAGACTTACTGAAAAACTTAGCATATTATCCAGAAATAGTTGCACAAGCAGCTAAAAATTATGAACCACACAGAATCTGTAATTATTTACAAAGTCTTGCAAGTTCATTCCACAAATTCTATAATAATAACAAAGTAATAACTGAAAATAAAGAACAAACTCAAAGTTACCTTGCATTAATCACTGCTGTTAAGATAACTTTAAGAAATGCTTTAGACTTAATCGGAGTATCAGCTCCAGAAAAAAATGTAATAAATAAAAAGAAGGGAATCTAATATAAATGGTAAAATTAAAAGATTTAAGCGCAGAAAAAAATTAAGGAAATGTCACTAATAGATTTATGTTATGTATATATGGTAGAAGAAGGAATTGAAAAATTAAATATTTATGATTTCCTAGATTATATTAAACCATTAAGAAATGTTGACGAGGAAGAATTTACTGCACAAGCTGCATATTTCTACACTGACTTAAACTTAGATGGACGTTTTGTATGTGTAGAAGATGGTAGTTGGAAATTAAGAGATAGTTTATTCGTAGAAGATATTAAAAACTTCGTTGAACCAAGTGTACAAAAATTTGAAATTGATGATGAAGATGATATTGAAGAGCTTGGAGAAGAAGAACAAGAAGATATCCATGATGAAGTTGATGCTCTAATCGAAGAAGAAGATATGGAAGAGAGTGAAGATGTCTTCGATTTTGATAATGAAGGTATTGTATCGAAATTCAACATTGCAACTGAAGAAGAAGAGTTTTAATGGGAGTGACTCAAAAATCGTGATTTCGTAGAAATCGATTTTGTCGAGTCACCCCCGAACAGTTTATTAGATATCTAAAAAGCTTTTATAAAGCGAATTTAGATATCAATAAACCACTGCGTCTATGAGTTCTCATACTACACTTTTTTTGGAGTCAGTCCCATTTTTGTAGGTCTTTTTAGTTGCATATACTTTCTATATGAAGTATAATGGAGAAAGTCAATAAAACATATAGTAAAAAAATTGTAATACAGGTTCTAAGTTTTTAAGTGAATAACACAATACACATTTATTTTATTTATTATCTTTAACAGCAAGAATACGATTGATTATTGATAATAATAAAATATAAAGGAGATTGTAACTTATGAAACAAGGTACAGTAAAAATGGTTTAACGAGGAAAAAGGATTCGGATTTATCGAAGTAGCAGGAGAAAAGATATTTTTTTGTTCACTTCTCAAGTATTAAAAAAAGATGGATTCAAAACTTTAAAAGAAGGCGATAAAGTTGAATTTGAAGTTGAAGACGGTGCTCGTGGACCACAAGCAGCTAACGTAGTTGTTCTTTAATTAGAAATGTGAGAAAGTTATAATTAGACTGTTAAGTCTAGTTATAGCTTTTTATTTTTTTAAGACTAGAAATTAATATAAATTGATTGGAAAAATATCAGAAAGTTACTATAAAGGGTATTATATTGAAAAACGAATACGATTTTATTGAAAAATTTTCTGTAATAAACTATAATAAAAATGAAAAGGTATAAGATATCATTTATTACAAAGTCTATTTAAAAAGAAGATAACTTTCTTAAAAAACTCTCGTAATGAAGTATTGACCAAAAAGTTGATATCTTATCAAAAATAAAAGGAGATTTATAAGATGAAAATTACAGAAGTAAATACACCAAAAGCACCAAAAGCTGTAGGACCATATGTACAAGCAAACAAAGTAGGGAATCTAATTTTTTTGCTCGGGTCAATTAGGAATTAACCCAGAAACTGGAAAAAAATAGTTGAAGGTGGAGTTATCGCAGAAGCAAAAACAAGTATTTAAAAATATCGAGGCAGTTTTAGAGGAAGCTGGGAGTTCTATGAATCATGTTGTGAAATCACTAGTATTATTAAAAGATATTACTGATTTTGCTGAAGTGAATAAAGTATATGCTGAACAATTTAACGATGTACTTCCTGCTAGATCTGCTTTCCAAGTAGCAGCATTGCCATTGGGTGGTAATATTGAGATTGAAGTTATAGCTGTAGAAAAATAGTAAAAAGAAAAAAATCAAGGATGGCAATTTGCTATCCTCGATTTTTTTGCGTTATAACTTGCTATTGCAGCATCTATTTCTTCGTTTGTAAAATTAGAAATATCACCTTTTAATTCATTTTCTATAATCCTTCTGCTTATTGCTCCCTCTTGAGTATAACGAATTGTATTATAAGTTTCTACAGCTTGTTGACCGAATATTTGAGGGTGGATTTGAGTATTAGGTATAGATGAAGGTTTTTTTAGTATCTGTAGAATTATTCTTAGTACTATTAGAATTTTTATTAGGAGATGTAGTCTTTTTTTAGAGACTACTTTATCTTCTATTTCTTTTTTTAGTTTCTTCTTTTTTAGTTACGTTAGTTTTGTGATCTTGTTCTAGTTCTGAGGTTTCGGAATTTAGTAGCTTTTCTTTTAAGGCTTCGTATTTAAATTCATATTTAGCTATAATAGTTTTTAACTTGTTCAGCATAGTTAGGTGAAGTTTTATCTAATTCTAAAATCTCAGAAAGAGCATTATCATAATTATCTAATTGTGTATCTAAATATGAAATTGCTTTTTGAAAAAGTACGATTTGTGTCTAATTTTTTTGCTTGTTTTAAATGTTCATAAGCAGTTTCTGTGTCTGCATTATTAAGTGCATTATCGATTTTTACTAGTTCACTAGCAATATTAACTTCATTATCAATATTTCTTAATGTTTCTTTAGCTTTTTTTCTGTAGTTAAAGTTTCAAGGCCGTTTAAGCCAGTTTTTAAAATCATATGAATCATTAATTAATGATATATATTTAGAATGTTCTTCTTTAAAAATTCTTATTTTCCGAATTAAGATAGTAGTATGTCCCCACCCACTAGGGAAAAAAATTGCTAATATAGGTATTAAAATAGAGATTATTTTTTCATAAAGAGCTACGTTCCTTTCTTTAATGTCTTTAACTATAATTAATTGTATAATGTTAAGAAAAATCAAGTGAATTCAAGTGAATTAAATAATAAGTAATTAAATTAAATATGCATTTTTACCTGGTTGGTTGCTTAGGATATCTCTAGTATAGTGAAAAAAATAGTAGCTATTAATATTGAATTTTTGTAGAAAAATAATCTTATATACAGGCTAGAATATTTGAAATGGATTTTTAAAAATAATAAAATGAAATAAATAATAATTTCTTGACAATAATAATAGTTTGGTATAATATATTTAAAAAGAAACGTGACAAAAAAAAGTAAAAAGAATTTTATTTTATGTTTTTAATTAAAGAGAATTTAATCCCTAGGCTGAAAGATTAAATATTAATGATTAAAATAAGTAACACTTTTTTTGTAAAACTTAATAATTTAAAAAAATAAGGTATCGATATTTCGATATGAATTAGGGTGGCACCACGAATTTAGTTATCGTCCCATATAGTATGAGCTATATGGGGCGATTTTAATTTATATTGAAGTATGATTTGTAGATAAATCATTGAAAGGAGAATGAAATGGTAATTAGTATGCCGAGAGGAACTCAAGATATACTACCTGAAGAAAGTATTAAATGGCAGTATATTGAAGGGAAACTAAGAGAGATTAGTAAAAACTTTTGTTATGAAGAAATTAGAACACCGATGTTTGAATCAACAGAATTATTCAGTAGAGGTGTTGGAGATACTACTGACATTGTTCAAAAAGAGATGTATACTTTCCAAGATAAAGGAAATAGATCTTTAACACTAAGACCTGAGGGAACTGCTGGAACAGTTCGTTCATATATAGAAAACAAATTATTTGCAAAAACAATTCAACCACAAAAACTATATTATGTTGGTCCGATGTTTAGATATGAAAGAAAACAAAAAGGACGTTATCGTCAATTCGTTCAATATGGGGTTGAGGTTATTGGAGAAGAAAGTCCAAAGATCGATGCAGAAGTAATAAGCTTAGCGTATAATATTTACAGAATGTTTGGTATAGAAAATATCAAAGTGAGTATCAACTCTTTAGGTAATCCTGAGGAAAGACAAGCTTTATAATGAAGCGTTAGTAAAACATTTTGAACCTAGAATAAATGAGTTTTGTGAAGATTGTAATAATAGACTTTACAAAAACCCTATGAGAATTTTAGATTGTAAAGTTGATGCTGGACATGAACTTATTAAATCAGCACCAAAATTATTAGATTATTTAGGTGAGGAATCAAAACAATATTTTGCCGAAGTACTAAAACACTTAGATGCATTAGGTGTAAAATATGAAATCGATCATAATTTAGTTCGTGGATTAGATTACTATACTCATACTGCATTTGAGATTATGATAGATAATCCAGAAGTGGAATTAAAAACTCTATGTGGTGGTGGTCGTTATAATGGTTTAATTAAATTGTTAGATGGGCCGGAAGATAAAAAAGGTATTGGTTTTGCTCTAAGTATTGAAAGATTATTATTAGCACTTGAAAGTGAAAATATTGAATTACCTATAGATGATACAATCGATGTGTTTGTAGTTGCTATGGGTGAAGAAGCTTCAAATGCTGGAGTAAAACTTACTAATGATTTGAGATTAGCTGGATATAGCGTACAAAATGATTATTTTCGATAAAAAAATGAAAGCTCAAATGAAGATTGCAGATAGATATAATGCAAAATATTCTATAATAATTGGACAAAGTGAACTTGAAAATGGAACACTTGTCGTAAAAGATATGAAATCATTTGAACAAGAAACAATTAATTTAGATAACATTGTTGATTATTTACAAGAGAAATTGAGAGGAGAAAAATAATGAGCGCATACGGAAGAACGGAATACGCTGGTCGTATAGATGAAAAATATGTAGGAAAAAAAGTAACATTAAAAGGTTGGGTTAGTAAACGTCGTGACCTTGGAAACTTAATCTTCATTGATGTAAGAGACAGAATGGGTGTAGTTCAATGTGTATTCTCAGGAGAAAAAAATGCAGAATTACATGAACTAGCTGGAACTTTAAGAAACGAATTCGTAGTTTCTATTGAAGGAGAAGTAGTATTAAGAAATGAATCTACTGTAAACGAGAAAATCGCATCAGGTAAAGTAGAAGTTATTGCGGATAAATTAGAAATTTTATCAAAAGCAAAAACATTACCATTTGTATTAGACGATGCAAGTTTATCAAGTGAAGAACTACGTCTAAAATATCGTTACCTTGACTTAAGAAGAACAGAACTTGCAGAAGTATTACACTTACGTTCAAAAATTACTAAAGCAACAAGAGATTATTTAGACAACAACATGTTTGTTGATGTTGAAACACCAATTTTAACTAAGTCTACTCCAGAAGGAGCACGTGACTACTTAGTACCAAGTAGGGTTCACCCAGGTGAATTCTATGCATTACCACAATCACCACAATTATTTAAACAATTATTAATGGTTGCTGGATTTGACAGATACTATCAAGTAGCTCGTTGTTTCCGTGATGAAGACTTACGTGCAGACAGACAACCAGACTTTACACAAATCGATATGGAAATGAGCTTTATGTCACAAGAAGAAATTCTTACTATGATAGAAGGTTTAATTGCTCATGTAATGAAAGAAGTTAAAGGAATTGATGTAGTATTACCATTCCCACGTCTTGACTATGAAGAAGCAATGGAAAGATTTGGTAGTGATAAACCAGATACTCGTTTCGGAATGGAATTAAAAGATGTTAGTGATCTTGTTAAGAACTTAGACTTCAAAGTATTCTCTAATGCAGTAGAACAAGGTGGAGCAGTAAAATGTATCGTAGCTAAAGGATGTGCAGAGCAATATTCTCGTAAAGATATTGACGCTTTAGGTAAATATGTTGCAAACTATGGAGCTAAAGGATTAGCATGGGTTAAAGTAACAGAAGAAGGACTAAATGGAGCAATTGCTAAATTCTTTACTGATGAAGTAGCTCAAGAATTAGTAGCTCGTGTAGATGCAGAAGTTGGAGATATTATTCTATTTGCTGCAGATAGTAAGAAAGTATGTTACGCATCACTAGGTGCATTACGTCAAAAATTAGCTGCTGATTTAGACTTAATTGATAAAGATAAATACAACTATCTATGGGTAGTAAACTGGCCATTATTAGAATATGATGAAGAAAAAGGTCGTTACAGTGCAGCTCACCACCCATTCACAATGCCAAAAGTAGAAGATGTTGAACTACTAGAAACAGCACCAGAAAAAGCATATGCACAAGCTTATGATATAGTACTTAATGGATATGAGTTAGGTGGAGGAAGTATCCGTATTTATGATAAAGAAGTACAATCTTCTATGTTCAAAGCGCTAGGATTCACTCAAGAACAAGCTCAAGAACAATTCGGATTCTTATTAGATGCATTTGAATATGGTGTGCCACCTCACGGAGGATGTGCATTAGGATTAGATAGATTCGTTATGTTATTAGCTGGACGCGATAACTTACGTGATACAATTGCATTTCCTAAAACTGCGAATGCAGCAGATCCAATGACTCAAGCTCCATCACCAGTAGATCTAGAGCAGTTATTAGAATTAAATATTTCATTACTAAGAAAATAAATCAAATAGTATTATAATGCAAATCTGAGGAAGAGTAAATCTTTTCCTCAGATTTTTTTAAAAATTTGTATTGACATAAAGTAAAAACAGATGATAGAATAGTAAAAGTCTTCTCAAGAAGAAGACGAACAATCAAACATTTCGAAAATATTAAATGTTAAGAAATTATAAAAAAAGTTCTTGACAAAAATATAAAAAGAAATGATAAACTTATAAAAGTCTTGAAGAAAGACAAAATCAATTATTTCAATGAAGTAAACGGTTGAAAAAGTTTTTAAAAAAATATAAAAAAACTTTGACAAAACATTCGTAGAAATGATAGAATAATAAAAGTCTTCTGAAGAAGATGGAAAAAAACATTTTTAAAAAGTTTTTTAAAAAAAGCTTGACAAAGAAATTTTAAAAAAATGTTAAAATATAAAAGTTGTTAATCGCAACGATTTGAACATTGAAAAACTAAACGAATTAAGTCAACGTTAATTCCAAAAAAAGGACAGTTTTAAAAAGAAACTATAAAACTTTTTAATGAGCTAATCAAGCTAACAAATTTATTTGGAGAGTTTGATCCTGGCTCAGGACGAACGCTGGCGGCGTGCCTAATACATGCAAAGTCGAGCGAAGTTTTTTTCTGGTGCTTGCACCAGAAAAAAACTTAGCGGCGAACGGGTGAGTAACACGTAAAGAACCTGCCTCATAGACTGGGACAACTATTGGAAACGATAGCTAATACCGGATAACAGCATTAACTGCATGGTTGATGTTTGAAAGTTGGTTTTGCTAACACTATGAGATGGCTTTGCGGTGCATTAGCTAGTTGGTGGGGTAAAGGCCTACCAAGGCGACGATGCATAGCCGACCTGAGAGGGTGATCGGCCACACTGGGACTGAGACACGGCCCAGACTCCTACGGGAGGCAGCAGTAGGGAATCTTCCGCAATGGGCGAAAGCCTGACGGAGCAACGCCGCGTGAGTGAAGAAGGATTTCGGTTCGTAAAAGCTCTGTTGTTAGGGAAGAATGATTGTGTAGTAACTATACACAGTAGAGACGGTACCTAACCAGAAAGCCACGGCTAACTACGTGCCAGCAGCCGCGGTAATACGTAGGTGGCAAGCGTTGTCCGGAATTATTGGGCGTAAAGCGCGCGCAGGTGGTTTAATAAGTCTGATGTGAAAGCCCACGGCTCAACCGTGGAGGGTCATTGGAAACTGTTAAACTTGAGTGCAGGAGAGAAAAGTGGAATTCCTAGTGTAGCGGTGAAATGCGTAGAGATTAGGAGGAACACCAGTGGCGAAGGCGGCTTTTTGGCCTGTAACTGACACTGAGGCGCGAAAGCGTGGGGAGCAAACAGGATTAGATACCCTGGTAGTCCACGCCGTAAACGATGAGTGCTAAGTGTTGGTCTCATAAGAGATCAGTGCTGCAGCTAACGCATTAAGCACTCCGCCTGGGGAGTACGACCGCAAGGTTGAAACTCAAAGGAATTGACGGGGACCCGCACAAGCGGTGGAGCATGTGGTTTAATTCGAAGCAACGCGAAGAACCTTACCAAGTCTTGACATACTGTGAGGACACAAGAGATTGTGTTGTTCTGACCTTTGGTTAGACACAGATACAGGTGGTGCATGGTTGTCGTCAGCTCGTGTCGTGAGATGTTGGGTTAAGTCCCGCAACGAGCGCAACCCTTATATCTAGTTGCCAGCAGTAAGATGGGGACTCTAGATAGACTGCCAGTGATAAACTGGAGGAAGGTGGGGATGACGTCAAATCATCATGCCCCTTATGACTTGGGCTACACACGTGCTACAATGGATAGGAACAAAGAGAAGCGAGCTCGCGAGAGTAAGCAAACCTCACAAAACTATTCTCAGTTCGGATTGTAGTCTGCAACTCGACTACATGAAGCTGGAATCGCTAGTAATCGCGAATCAGAATGTCGCGGTGAATACGTTCCCGGGTCTTGTACACACCGCCCGTCACACCACGAGAGTTTGTAACACCCGAAGACGGTGGCCTAACCTTTTAGGAGGGAGCCGGTCACGGTGGGACAGATGATTGGGGTGAAGTCGTAACAAGGTAGCCGTATCGGAAGGTGCGGCTGGATCACCTCCTTTCTAAGGATAAGGAATACGTTGATAATTCGTTTAGTTTTGAGTGTTCAAAGAATACTCAAGCACAATGAAAACTGAATATATATATTAGATCAAAAATAATTTTCTATAAAGTAAAAGAAACAGATTTACAAAAACCGAGAAAAAAAGTAAGTAAGTTGTAAAACTTATTCACAAAGAGTTCAAGGAAGAAGAACGAAGCGTAAAAAGCTACACACGATTAAGTAGTAAAAGGGCGCACGGAGGATGCCTTGGCACTAGGAGCCGATGAAGGACGTGACAAACGACGAAATGCTACGGGGAGCTGTAAGTAAGCAAAGAGCCGTAGATATCCGAATGGGGAACCCACCGCTTTTAAAAAGGGCGGTACGCGAAAGCGAGGTAACGCAGGGAACTGAAACATCTAAGTACCTGTAGGAAGAGAAAGAAAAAAATCGATTTCTAAGTAGCGGCGAGCGAAAAAGGAAAGAGCCCAAACCAATGTGCTTGCATATTGGGGTTGTAGGACTCTCAACAAAGCGTATGATAAAGTATAGTAGAACTAGCTGGAAAGTTAGACCGTAGAAGGTAAAAAGTCCTGTATACGAAATGCTGAGTTGGCGTGAGAGAGCACCTGAGTACGGCGGAACACGAGGAATTCCGTCGGAATCTACCAGGACCATCTGGTAAGGCTAAATACTACCTAGTGACCGATAGTGAACCAGTACCGTGAGGGAAAGGTGAAAAGAACCCCGGGAGGGGAGTGAAAGAGAACCTGAAACCGTGTAGCCATAAGTAGTCAGAGCCCCATGAGGGTGATGGCGTGCCTTTTGTAGAATGAACCGGCGAGTTACTTTATCATGCGAGGTTAAGTGGAAGACATGGAGCCGAAGCGAAAGCGAGTCTTAATAGGGCGAAATAGTATGATGGAGTAGACCCGAAACCAAGTGATCTACCCATGGCCAGGTTGAAGTTTAGGTAACACTGAATGGAGGACCGAACCAGGACACGTTGAAAAGTGTTTGGATGAGCTGTGGGTAGCGGAGAAATTCCAATCGAACTTGGAAATAGCTGGTTCTCTCCGAAATAGCTTTAGGGCTAGCCTCGTTGTGAGTTTACTGGAGGTAGAGCACTGTTTGGACTAGGGGCCCATCCCGGGTTACCGAATTCAGACAAACTCCGAATGCCAGATAAATATCAACGGGAGTCAGACTGCGGGTGATAAGGTTCGTAGTCGAAAGGGAAACAGCCCAGACCGCCAGCTAAGGTCCCAAATTGTATGTTAAGTGGAAAAGGATGGATGATGCACAGACAACCAGGATGTTGGCTTAGAAGCAGCCACCATTTAAAGAGTGCGTAATAGCTCACTGGTCGAGTGACATCGCGCCGAAAAATGTACCGGGGCTAAAACATACAACTGAAGCTGCGGATATAACTAATGTTATATGGTAGGAGAGCGTTCTAACATCGTAGAAGCCGAGCTGTAAGGCGAGGTGGAGAGGTTAGAAGTGAGAATGCCGGTGTGAGTAGCGAAAGATAGGTGAGAATCCTATCCACCGAATGACTAAGGTTTCCAGAGGAAGGCTCGTCCGCTCTGGGTAAGTCGGGACCTAAGGTGAAGCCGAATGGTGAAGCCGATGGACAACAGGTAGAAATTCCTGTACCACCAAATATCGTTTGAGAGAAGTGGGGACAGAGGAGGCTAATTGATCGTCCTGATGGAATAGGACGTCTAAGCACAAAGGTTGAGTAGTAGGCAAATCCGCTGCTCGTAAGACTGAAGTGTGATGGGGAGCGAAATATAGTAGCGAAGTCAATGAAGCCAAACTCTCAAGAAAAGCCGCTATCGAGATAAGAGGTGCCCGTACCGCAAACCGACACAGGTAGTTGGGAAGAGAATTCTAAGGTGAGCGAGAGAACCATCGTTAAGGAACTCGGCAAAATGACCCCTGTAACTTCGGGAGAAGGGGTGCCTACGAGAGTAGGCCGCAGTGAATAGGGCCCAAGCGACTGTTTAACAAAAAAACACAGGTCTCTGCAAAACCGTAAGGTGAAGTATAGGGCTGACGCCTGCCCGGTGCTGGAAGGTTAAGAGGAGTGCTTAGCGTAAGCGAAGGTATGAATTGAAGCCCCAGTAAACGGCGGCCGTAACTATAACGGTCCTAAGGTAGCGAAATTCCTTGTCGGGTAAGTTCCGACCCGCACGAAAGGCGTAACGATTTGGGCACTGTCTCAACGATGGACTCGGTGAAATCATAGTACCTGTGAAGATGCAGGTTACCCGCGACAGGACGGAAAGACCCCATGGAGCTTTACTGTAGCTTGATATTGAATTTTGATGCAGTATGTACAGGATAGGTAGGAGCCAGAGAATCATGCACGCCAGTGTATGAGGAGGCGTTGTTGGGATACTACCCTTGCTGTATTGAAATTCTAACCCTCGGCGTAGAAGACCGGGAGACAGTGTCAGGTGGGCAGTTTGACTGGGGCGGTCGCCTCCCAAAGAGTAACGGAGGCGTTCAAAGGTTCCCTCAGAATGGTTGGAAATCATTTGCAGAGTGTAAAGGCACAAGGGAGCTTGACTGTGAGACCTACAAGTCGAGCAGGTGCGAAAGCAGGACTTAGTGATCCGGTGGTTCCGCATGGAAGGGCCATCGCTCAACGGATAAAAGCTACCCTGGGGATAACAGGCTTATCTCCCCCAAGAGTCCACATCGACGGGGAGGTTTGGCACCTCGATGTCGGCTCATCGCATCCTGGGGCTGTAGTCGGTCCCAAGGGTTGGGCTGTTCGCCCATTAAAGCGGTACGCGAGCTGGGTTCAGAACGTCGTGAGACAGTTCGGTCCCTATCCGTCGTGGGCGTAGGAAATTTGAGAGGAGCTGTCCTTAGTACGAGAGGACCGGGATGGACGTATCAATGGTGTACCAGTTGTCACGCCAGTGGCATAGCTGGGTAGCTAAATACGGAAGGGATAAGAGCTGAAAGCATCTAAGCATGAAGCCCCCCTCGAGATGAGATTTCCCACGGATATTAAGACCCCTTTGAAGACGACAAGGAGAATAGGTTAGGAGTGTAAGCACGGTAACGTGTTCAGCTGACTAATACTAATAGGTCGAGGACTTAATCAAGTGAAAGTTCTTTATAAGTAACTGTTGACAAAAAGAAAAAAGATGATATAATATGTATATGAAGTTTTCGTCTGGTGGCGATAGCGAAGAGGACACACCTGTACCCATACCGAACACAGAAGTTAAGCTCTTTAGCGTCGAATGTAGTTGGGTTTACGCCCTGTGAGACTAGAACGTTGCCAGGCATTTGAGGTCTAGTGCTAAAGCATTAGACTTATTATTCCACAGTAGCTCAGTTGGTAGTAGCATCTGACTGTTAATCAGAGGGTCGCAGGTTCGAGTCCTGCCTGTGGAGCCATTTTTTGGCCCGTTGGTCAAGTGGTTAAGACACCGCCCTTTCACGGCGGTAACACGGGTTCGAATCCCGTACGGGTCACCATTTGAACGGAGGTTTAGCTCAGCTGGGAGAGCACTTGCCTTACAAGCAAGGGGTCAGCGGTTCGATCCCGTTAACCTCCACCATTTTTAATAAGCCGGGAAGATAGCGAAGAGGCTAAACGCGGCGGACTGTAAATCCGCTCCTTCGGGTTCAGTGGTTCGAATCCACTTCTTCCCACCATTCTAAATATTATTGGGATATAGCCAAGCGGTAAGGCAACGGACTTTGACTCCGTCATTCCCCTGGTTCGAATCCAGGTATCCCAGCCATGAGCCATTAGCTCAGTTGGTAGAGCATTTGACTTTTAATCAAAGGGTCGAAGGTTCGAGTCCTTCATGGCTCATTAATTGAATAAAAGGCTAATTATTTAGCCTTTTATATTTTTGGCCCGTTGGTCAAGTGGTTAAGACACCGCCCTTTCACGGCGGTAACACGGGTTCGAATCCCGTACGGGTCATCTTTAACCTAGTCGTAACGTTAGTTACGACTTTTTTTTATTTTGAATAGTAGAAAGAAAGGTCATTAGAATATAAATTCTAATGACCATTTAACTTTATTTTTTTAATTCTTTTTGCTGTAAAAACTTAGAGGTAATACTTCTTCAAAGAAGTTATATACTGCGTAGGTATTTTCTGAAGTGCCTAAGATTAATTCAAAATCTTCATCTGCAAATTCAGAAATCACTTGTCGACAAACTCCACAAGGTGGACAATAATTTTTCTAAATTACCATTAGGGCCACCTACCACCGCTATTTTTTTGAATTTTGTAACTCCCTCACTTACAGCTTTAAAAATTGCTGTTCTTTTCTGCACAGTTTGTTGGAGAGTAACTAGCATTTTCAATATTGCAACCAGTATAGATTTTTCCCATTTTCAGCTAATATTGCAGCACCTACTCTAAAAATTAGAGTAAGGAACGTAAGCATATTTTTGTTGCATCGATTGCAGCTTTTACTAATACTTCATTGATATCTTCTTTAATTTCATTGTTTTTGTTCTATTAATTTGAATATTGTATCCGCAACACCGCCTTCAGAATTTGTTTTTTCTGTTACGTATTTTGCTTGTTCTTTTAATATTGTATTACCATTTTTCATAGCAACGCTATATCCAACAATATCTAGCATTGCTTGATCATTTAGATTATCTCCAATTGCTACAGCATTTTCTAAGTTGATTCCATAGATTTTAGCTATTTCTTTTAAGGCTTCACCTTTAGTAGCATTCTTATGCATTATTTCTATATTATTCGCACCCGATGATGTGACGCTTATGTTTGTATTTTTCTGATAATAGTTTAGTAGCATTTTCTAGTTTTGATATATCATTAGATATTGCTATTATTTTGATTGGTGGATTTTTCTTCTTCGTTAAGGTATAATTCTATATTATCAACCTCGGTAATATATCCCAAATCTAGTTTTTTGTTGTGCTTCTGCACGTAAATGCTCAACATCTGGTTCATATCCATTAGACCCTAATTAAATCTATATAAGCATTTATATCAGTTTCTATACTTCTAGTATATATAGTATTTTTTTGTATAAAGTTGATAACTTATATCAAAACTTTTTAATATTTCAATTGTATAATATAAATCTTTGGTTGCCATTGGAGTAATACTGATGATATTTCCATTTTTTTATCATAGACGATACCACCATTAAAAACTAATCACATCACAACTAATATTTTTCTTCATTTAATGCTGGTAAAGCTTCATAATAGGCTCTCCCTGTTGCCACTACAAATTCTATTCCTTGATTTTTAGCAAAATTAATAAGTTTTTACATTTTCTTTAGGAATTTTATGGTTATGATTTAATAAAGTTCCATCCATATCACTAGCTATTAATTTAATCATAAAAATTTAGAAATACGATAGTAAATCGTATTTATCCCCTTTCTTAAGTGTAATTTGATTATATCATATATATATAAATATTGTAAGTAAGTATTGGAAATTGCATTAAAGTTGAGTTTAATTTCTATTATTAATTCTTTATTTATGATAAGATAAAAGGTAACTATACTGTTTGTAGAGAGTGATGTAATATGATAATTAAAGATATAATAATAAATAATAATTTAGAAGAATTATTTGCTAATGTGAAAATTGGAATTGAAAAAGGAAGGACAACGTGTTTTTAGAAAATGGGGAAGTAACTAAAACTGATCATCCAAAAATATTTGGAATAAGACATGAACATCCGTACATTCAGACTGATTTTTGCAGAATCACAGGTTGAGTTGATAACAACACCAGAAAATAATGAAAAAGATGTATTAAGGATTTTTAAAAGCTAATCCATGAAGTAACTTTAAAAAAACTTACCAAAAGATGAATATATTTGGCCTTTAAGTGTACCAGCAATATTACCTAAAGAAGAAGATATAAGAGTCGCACAATTTGAAAAAGCAGTTTGATATAGAATATAGAGAATACTTTAGTAAAAAAATACGGCAAGTATAAACAAATGGTATCAGGGTATACATTATAATTTCCAACTAGACGATACATTGATGCAGAAAATTTCTGAAATTACTCATGAGGATATAGTAAAAGTAAAAAAATGATGTTTATTTAAAACTTGCTAGACAATTTTTAAGATATCAATGGCTTTTTAATCTATCTTTTAGGTGCTTCACCTTTAGCAGAGGATAAATATTTTACAGATGGTATAAAACCAACTGATTTTTGTAAGAAGTTTAAGAACTAGTAGATATGGTTATGTAAACGATGATGATATTAAAGTATCATATAGTTCGTTAGAAAAATATATTAAAGATATAACAGGATATGTAGAAAATAAACAATTAATAGCTGAAAAAGAATTTTACTCTAGTGTCCGTTTTAGAGGTGCAGATACTATCAAAAATTCCCAGATCAAGGAATTAAGTATATTGAATTTAGATTATTTGATTTAAACCCATTTGCACCATTTGGTATTTTAGAAAAAGATATTAGATTTGTACATTTATTCATAAAAACTCTAGTTTGGATAGAAGAAGAGGATAAAAATACTTCTGAATCTTTAGGGTATGAATATAGTGAGAATGTAGCTCTTTCGCATCCAATGGAAAAAGGTTAAGTACGAAGAAGAGGGATTATGGCTATTAAATCAAATGAAAGATATGGTAGGAAAAAGTAGGTTTCTTGGAAAGTGATATTGATTTAATAGATGAAAAAGATTGAAGAATTAAAAAAATCCTGAACTTACTATAGGAGCTAGACTTTTAAAAAGAATATCAAAAAAAGAAAATGATATGGCTAAAGTAGGAATGAAGTTAGCTAAAAATATATAAAGAGGATGCTTTTAAGAGAATATTATTCATTAAGTGCATATTCTAATATGGAACTGTCTACACAAGCTGTAATTGAAGATGCAATAAAAATGGAATAAAAGTTACTGTTATTGATGAGAATGATCAGTTTATACGCTTTAGAAAGTAATGGAAGAGTAGAGTATGTAAAAAAACGGAAACATGACAAGTAAAGATAGTTATATTTCTCCGTTGATTATGGAAAATAAAGTTGTTACAAAAAAAGTATTAGCTGAAAAAAAGGTCTTAGAGTTCCAAAAAGGATATGAAGTTTCAAGTTTAGAAGAAGCATTACAAAAATTTAATTATATAAAAAAACAAACCGATTGTAATAAAACCTAAGAGTACTAATTTTGGATTAGGAATAACTATTTTTTAAAAAGGTACGAGTTCAGTAGAAAACTATTCTAAAAGCTATAGAGTTTTGCTCTTAAGGAAGATAAAGATATACTTATTGAAGAGTTTATTGAGGGGACAGAATATAGATTCTTTGTTATTGAAGGAAAAACTGAAGCTGTATTATTAAGAGTACCTGCAAATGTTGTGGGTGATGGTAAACATACAATAAGAGAATTGGTTGAACAAAAAAATTCAGATTCACTAAGAGGGATGCAAAGAAAACTCCTCTGAAAAATAGAGCTAGGTGAAATTGAAAAAAACTTCAATTATCTGAACAAGGATTAAATTTTGATTCTATATTAGCTGTGAATGAAGTAGCATATCTTAGAGAAAAATTCAAATATCAGTACAGGTGGAGACTCTGTGGACATGACAGATGAGGTCCATGACAGTTATAAAGAGCTAGCAGTTCGGATTTCTGATGCTATGATGGCTAAGGTTTGTGGTGTAGATTTAATAATTTCAGATATAAAAGAAGAAGTTAGTGAAATTAATTATGGTGTTATCGAAGCCAATTTTAATCCTATGATGATGATGCATATTTATCCACATTCAGGTAAAATCTAGAAGATTGTCATTAAATGTATTAAAAATGCTATTTCCAGAAAAGAATATAAAGGTAAATTATTTAAAAGATAACATAATAACGCAACGTGTCAATAGACTGTTGCGTTATTATTTTTTTACTGTACTATCTTATAAAAAAACAATTGTAATATTATGAAAGTATGAAAATAATATTTTCATAATATATTTATTTAAAATTAAAAATTAACATAATAAACAGAAAAAAACATAATAAAATTCGCCTTACATAAGTTAATTAAACTGATTTTATATACTTTATCGTAAAAAAATATATATAATATATTAAAAAAACAAAAAAATGGAAATCGATTGCATTGTTTGTAAGGTGGAAAACTAAAACATTTACAAAAATAATAAATGATATAATCTATTTGTATGCAAAAGGTATACACGTCATAATAAATAAGAATTAAATAAAAAGGAGGTACTAAGATGGTAGGAATTATCATCGCGAGTCACGGTGAATTTGCTGCAGGAATTAAACAATCAGGTTCTATGATTTTTGGTGAACAAGAAAAAGTAGAAGCAGTTGTATTTATGCCAAGTGAAGGGCCAGAAGACTTGCAAAGAAAACTTCAAGAAGCTATTGCTAAAGTAGATTCTGAAGAAATTCTTTTCCTTGTCGATCTTTGGGGTGGAAGTCCATTTAACCAAGCTAACAAGTTATTTGAAGAAGCACCAGAGAAGAGAGCAATCGTAGCAGGATTAAACTTACCAATGCTTATCGAAGCATATGCTAGTAGATTCACTATGACAACAGCTCATGAAATTGCAAAAGCAATCACACCAACAGCTATTGATGGAGTTAAAGTTCGCCCTGAAGAACTACAACCAAAAGCAGAAGTAGCTGAAAGTACAACAGCTGCACCTCAAGGAGAAATTCCTGAAGGTACAGTATTAGGAAACGGGAAAATAGACTTTGTATTAGCCCGTATCGATACTCGTCTACTACATGGACAAGTTGCTACAAACTGGACAAAAGTAACTCATCCAAACAGAATTATTGTAGTTTCAGATTCAGTATCAAAAGACGAATTACGTAAAAAACTTATTGAGCAAGCAGCTCCTCCAGGAGTACGCGCACACGTAATTCCATTAGATAAACTTGTTCAAGTTTATAACGATCCAAGATTTGGTGATACAAAAGCATTATTATTATTTGAAACACCACAAGATGCACTTGCAGTAATTGAAAAAGGAGTAGAGATTCCAGAATTAAATATCGGATCTATGGCTCACTCAGTTGGTAAAGTTCAAATTAACAACGTATTATCATTAGATCAAGAAGATGTAGAAGTATACAAAAACTTCGTGATTTAGGTGTTAAATTTGATGTTCGTAAAGTATCTAACGATTCTCCATCAGATTTATTCAAACTTATTGAAGCTAAATCAAGTGAAGGTTTAAAATTATAATTTAATAAAAAAATTAGGAGGACACTATGGAATTTAGTATTCTAACAGTTATATTAGTCCTAATTGTTGCGTTATTAGCTGGTATGGAAAGTATCTTAGACCAATTCCAATTCCATCAACCAATTATTGCATGTTCATTAATCGGTTTAGCAACAGGACATTTATCAGAAGGTATTATTTTAGGTGGAGCTCTTCAATTATTAGCACTAGGATGGGCTAATATTGGGGCAGCGGTTGCTCCAGATGCAGCGTTAGCATCAGTAGCATCTGCTATTATTTTCATTAAAGCTGGAGATTTCTCAGCTGAAGGACGTATTATCGCTATCGCAACAGCTGTTACATTAGCTACAGTTGGTCTTGTGCTTACAATGGTTGTTCGTACATTATCAGTAGTTATTGTTCACCAAGCTGACCGCGCGGCAGAACACGGTAACTTCCGTGGAGTTGAATTCTGGCACTACGTAGCACTTGCAGCTCAAGGATTACGTGTTGCTATTCCAGCAGGATTATTAATGTTCATTCCATCATCAGTAGTTCAAAAAGCTCTTGAAGCATTACCAAAATGGTTTACTGAAGGTATGGCAATCGGTGGAGGAATGGTAGTTGCAGTTGGTTTCGCAATGGTTATTAACCTAATGGCAACTAAAGAAGTATGGCCATTCTTCTTCTTAGGATTCGCATTAGCACCAATTAATGAATTAACACTTATCGCAACTGGTATTATCGGATTATGTTTAGCAATTATCTACCTAAACCTTTCTAAAAACAAAGGTGGCGGCGGTGGTGGAAATGCCTCATCTGGGGATCCACTAGGCGATATCTTAAACGATTATTAATAAGGAGGAACTACAAATGTCAGAGAAAAAAATTACATTAAGTAAAAAAGATCGTCGTAGCGTTATGTTACGTTCTCAGTTCCTTCAAGGTTCATGGAACTATGAACGTATGCAAAATGGTGGTTGGGCATTTGCTTTAATCCCAGCTCTTAAAAAATTATATCCAAACAAAGAAGATGCTACTAAAGCATTAAAACGTCACTTAGAGTTCTTTAACACTCACCCATATATTGCAGCACCTATTCTTGGGGTTACACTTGCTTTAGAAGAAGATAAAGCAAATGGAGCTGATATCGATGATGCAGCAATCCAAGGGGTTAAAGTTGGTATGATGGGACCATTAGCAGGTATTGGGGATCCAGTATTCTGGTTTACAGTTCGTCCTATCCTTGGAGCTATCGCAGCTTCATTAGCAACTGGTGGTTCAATTATTGCACCATTATTCTTCTTTATCGCATGGAACTTAATTCGTATTGGATTCTTATGGTATACACAAGAATTTGGGTATAAAAAAGGTTCAGAAATTACAAGTGACCTTTCAGGTGGTATTTTACAAACAATTACAAAAGGAGCTTCAATCCTTGGTATGTTCGTAATGGGTATCTTAGTTCAACGTTGGACTAACATCAGCTTCCCATTAGTTGTTTCTAAAGTACAATTAGATGAAAAAGCATATATTCACTTCCCAGAAAAAGGTACACACGTTACTGGTGAAGTATTACAAGATATTGTTACAAAAGCAACAAGTGGAAAATTCTCATTAACACCAGAAAAAGTTACAACATTACAAGATAACTTAAATCAACTTATTCCTGGATTTGCAGCGTTATTATTAACATTCGTATGTATGTGGTTATTAAAACGTAAAGTAAGCCCAGTAGTAATAATCTTCGGATTATTTGCTTTAGGTGTAATTGCTCACGTAGCTGGTGTAATGTAATAAAGTTTAGGAAGTTGAGTCGAATTGGTCTCAACTTCCTTTTTTAAAATTAATTGTGGAAATCTATAGGAGGTGTGAGGAATGGTAATGTCTATGAATACTAAAGTGATTTATACGACGAAGGCTAATTGCCTTACAGGATCAATTGGTAATAAACATGGAGACGTAATGGTTGGTGATAAAGCTTTTTGAGTTTTATAATTTTAGAAATCCTGAGGATTACATTCAGATACCTTGGACAGAGGTGGATAAAGTTAGAGCTCAAATGTTTTTTTAGAGATAAATATATCAGAGGATTTTTTTATAGATACAAAAAAAGTGCAGGAAGTTTTAACTTTATTGTAAAAAAATTCTGGGAAATGCTTAAAAAGAAATGAGAGAATTTATTGGAAATGAAAAAGATAGTTAGAAATAAACCTATATTATCATTAAAAAAATCTATTTAGGAAGAAAAGATTAATACTTTGATATTAATCTGAAAAATAATTATTTGAAAACGTATTGTAAAATTAACTTTTTTTCTTGCATTTTCATATATTTTTATATTAAACTATAGTTGAAATTAAAATCAGTATTATAACAGGCTGACGTTGTATTACTAAATTATAAAAAAAGAGGTATATAAATGGAATTATCTGCAAATTCACCTACGCGAAAAGCAAGGAATTATCATGTTTGGTATCCTAATTGCTGCATATGTAGTATTTGCTACTAATTGGGTAGCAGGATCAAACTTGTCAAAACAAATCACTGATCACTATTTTTAATGGAGAAAAGGTTTCTCCTATAATTTCAGAAGTAGTCAATTATACAATAACTATAGCAAGAATTATTGCTAATTTACTTGCTGCGTTTATATTAATTAAGTTACATCCGAAGAAAAGCTGCAATATTAGCATTATTTTGTCTATGTTTTTCATTTTTTTGCTATCTTTACTCACAATTACTGGTTATATACATTCTCTAGAATGATTATGGCATTTGGAGGATCAATGATAATTGTATTCATAAACTCGTTTGTGGCTAAGTTTATACCGAATGATAAGAAAATAATGACTAGTGCAATTATCACTGCTGCTTATAATGTTGGAGCTGCATTAGTAGCTATCTTATTCTTATTATTTAAAGAGCATTTTGTAGAAGATTGGCGTTATACTATGATAGGGTTTAGTATTTTTAGTATAATCCTATTTATCTGTTGGTTAATTTTTCTCTCATGATTTTTGAACCAACAATTACTTGGAAACATCCGAATTATTTTGTTTATAAATTGTTGATTGAATCAAAAGAAACATTACACGAAGAAGATGCTAAAAAAATACACTTATGCTGATGGCTTTTAAAGATAAATTTATCTATGTATTTTTCATTAGGTTTCGGTGGATTTTTTTATTCCTTTATGTTATGCCGTTAGTATCTCTTCCTAGAGTTGTAGCGGAACATGTACATAATACAAGTTTTTAAAACCAGAATTTATGATATTAACTGTAACACTTGGTGGAATAATTGGAACTTTATTTAGCTTAATGGTTACTAGAAAATTAAACTTTAGAAGAAAACCATTTTTAATCGCTCATGGAGTATTGATGATTGGATTCATGGCATTAGGACTAATTTTTGTATCTACTAATGTTGTGTTATCATATGTAATGTTTAGTCTATCAGGATTTTTCATGTATTCACAGTACCCAGTATATTTAAATCTTCCATATGAGTTACCAAATATGAACTCACAAAGATTAACAATAATGTTTGGAATATTTTGGGCTTTTCGGATACGCAATTTATACATTATTTAACTTTACTTGGAGTTTAGTTTTAAATCACTTGGGGTATAATTCGTCAATAATATTCTATTTATTAGGAAGTTTAATTTATATCATTTTTGTATTTACATTTCCTGAAACAAGATCGAAAAAAAATAACAAAAAAATCTTTAGAGGTAATAGATATCTCTAAAGATTCTTTTTATGTTCTATGATGAAAAAAATAGGATATTTTTCAAGATAAAATTAAAGTACAAATATTAGTTTGATTTTAACAAAAAAATTAAATAATATATTTAATGCAAATTAGTAGGATATACGTGGAAATTGTGATATATTATCATAAAAAAACAATATAGTAGGAGTAAAATAATGAGTAAAATAAAGAAAACAGCATTAATAGGAGTTGTAGGAGCGTCTGCTTTGACTGCAGGATATTATACTTTGTAAAGCCAAGTAGTCAAAGTTTAACGTCAAATTCTACTTCAAAAATACAAAAAAAGATATCAAAAAAAGAAAGTAAAGAAACAAAAAGTACAAGTAATAATACTTCGTCTTCTTCAGGAAAAAGAGACTGTTACTTATAAAGATGGAACTTATACTGGAGCAGTAACAAAAACAAACGTAGGAAATTTTCAAGTAAGTGTAGCTGTTCAAGGTGGGAAAATAGCCAATGTTAATGTACTTCTTCAGCCAGATGAAGAATTTTTCAAAAAAAGCATTAACAAGACAGCACTTCCTAAGTATGTTGAGGAAGCAATAGAAGCTCAAAGTAGTGATATTGCATTAGTTTCTGGAGCATCTGAAACATTTAAAGGATTTAAAGGTTCTTTACAAGATGCATTAAATAAGGCTAAATAAAATGTTTAAGTTTAAAACCTATGTATTGAAAAAGAATGAACATGCCTTTTCACAATTGTCTTTGTTAGAGATAGTTTTGATGAAATTTTTAGTAGATGTGTTGAATCAAATTGTTAATGAAATTGATAAATATTTACAAAATGTGGAAGAGAAATTTTCGCCGTTTCTATCAGAAAGTTTGAGTTAGTAGGCATACTGACTTAGGTGAAGAATTACAAGATGATTTTTTTGATATAGAGTATCAAGAAGTCTATAGCAGGTCTATAATCGCTAAAAAGAAACTCATGGTTTATTTTGATCCATTTTTTTGATGGAAAATATAATCCAACAGGATTTGTAAAGGGATGGGCGATAGAGAATGCTTTTTATGAAATATATAAAAGCCACTTATTGATAATAATATTTTAGAAGCAGGAGCAATTAATGGCGCAGGTGATATGCAAGTTGGTACTAGACTTGATAGTAATTTTTTTTGGAAAATCGGGATAGAGAATCCTGAAGACAAGGAGAAAATAATTGCTAAGTATAGTATAAAAAATGGGGCAGTGGCAACTTCGGGGCTTAGTAAAAAGGTCAACATATCAAAAGTGATAACGATATTAATCATATTCAAGTCACAGTAGTTGGAACATATCTATCAGAAGTTGATGTACTAGCAACTGCAGGAGTAGTTGCTAATGAGAAAATTTGGAGAGAAATAGTAGAAAATAAATTGTTAACAGGGATTTTGTTAACGAAAGAGGGAATAAAAAGAGTTTTTGAGGAGGGAAAAATAAAAGATGTTGAGAGAACATAGATTTATATTTAATATGATTTGGTTAATAGTCTTGTTAACGATACCGTTACCATTAATAGTTACATTAGGAAATGGTTTGCCAGAGGTTTTTGGAAGTAGAGTATTAGCGATCAATTTAGGAGTGTTTGCATATTCATGGATGTTATCAGCGATATTCCTGTCTTCTCAGCCAAAATGGCTAGATAGAATAATAGGTTTACCAGATATGTATATAATTCATGGAGTAACAGCAATTTTTGCTGTAATCTTTATGTACTTACATGATCAATTGTTGAAAATCATCAGGGCTTATAAAATTAACAGGAGAATGGTCAATGAATATATTTATAGGAATCATTGCATATTCACTTGTTTTTTTATGGTTGGTTGGTTAACTTCAAGAATAAGTATCTTAATGAAAATCAAAAAGATGTTAGAAAAAAATCTTTAAACATGAGTTATCTATGTGGATACATAGACTTAATCTAGTGGCTGCGTTATTAGCTTTCTTACATGTTCTTTTGATTCCATATATAAGAAGTATAGTTCCATTTACTATTTTTAGTTATTTTATATACTGTAATTGCATTCGGTGCTTATGGACACTATGCATATTATAAGTATTTAAATGTACAAGTTGGGCTTTTTAAAAATGTTAGAAAAAGTAGATTCAAATATTACGGAATTAACGCTTACTACTAGTAAATCTGCTTTTAAGAAAAAAATAGAAGCGGGTGATTTTGCATTTATCTCTTTCCTAATGTAAAGGGGATGAAAGAACCACATCCATTTTCTATATTGAATATACCAGAGCGAGATGGCTATGTTCAGATGTCGATTGAAGGTGTAGGGATTTCACAAAAAAATCTTCCTAATTTAGAGATAGGAGAAAAAGTTAATTTAACAAGAGGATATGGGGTCTTAAGTTCAATGATTGAAAAATCTGGTAAGAATGAGAAGTTTGTTCTTATTGGTGGAGGAATTGGTGTTGTTCCTTTACTTGGATTAGCCGATAAATTTGATAATAAAGATATAACATTCCTATATACTGTGAAGAAAAGATAAAAACTTTTATATCAAGAAAAAAATTTGAGTTATGGAATGAAAGAAGTAATTTTAAAGCATATTCTCAAAATGGAAGATTTACAACAGAGCAGTTAGATAAATATTTACCGATTGGTGAAGAGTACAATTATATAATTGCTGGCCCAATGGTGATGAATCTAGCATATGAAAAAAATGCTTAAGGAAAAAAAGGTATAAAGAAAAAAATAGAATATTCTATGAAGGATTTAACTCTAGAAATTTTTAAAAAGATTGGGATGATCCAAAAGTCCTAAAATTTAATAAAGTTTATATGAGAACTTATAGGCGCAGTGGTTTATTGATATCTAAAATCGCTTTAAAAAGCTTTTTAGGTATCTAATAACTGCGTGAGGGGTGACTCGACAAAAATCGATTTCTATGAAATCACGATTTTTTTGAGTCACTCCCATCTTTTTAGAGGGAAAAAGGATTTTTCTAATATTTAAATTATTGTATTAGGTATATTATAATGATACAATGTATTATAATATAAAAAAAGAAAAAAATTCTAAGGAGAGGAGGATATTTTTGAAAAAAATTGCAGTTATTTTAATGCGTAAAAATTCAAAAGGATTATTAGATAAGAACATAAAGTTGTTCTGTGAAAGACCGTTATGTTTTTTTATACAATTGATATAGCAATAGATAGTAAGAAATTTGATGAAATTTGGATATCATCTGATTCGGAAGAGTATCTTAATTTGTGTGAAGGAGAATATGGTAATCGCTGTAAATACATTAAACGAGCCAAAGATGTTTCGTTAGATTCTTCTACAACTTTTGAAACTTTAGAATTTTTTTATTTAAAGACATTAAAGAAAAATTTTATTTTTATGAATTTACAAGTAACTTCTCCACTTAGAAAAGTAGAACATATACATACAGCATTTGATATGTTTAAAGATTGTGATCACCTTGTTTCGTTTACTAAACCTAAATTAAGTAAAAAGTCTATTTATGGATGAGAAAAAGGATACTTTAGTTCCTTCTTGTCATGGCGGAAATTATAGGAGACAAGACGAGCCTTATTACATTTATCCCTAATGGCTCTATATGGATGTCGACAAAAATAATTACTTTAAGGGATAAAAACTTTTATACAAATAAAAACGAAAAGTATATGAGATGGATAAAATATACAGCTATGATATTGATGATAAATTAGATTTTTGAAATCTGTGAGAATTTATATAAAAATTATATAGAAATAAAAAAAGAATCGTGAAAAAAATTCACGATTCTTTTTTTATTACCCTCTATTTTGATTTGTAGCTCTATTTGTTTGATTTGTAGCTCTATTTGTTTGATTTGTTCTACCTGCTGTTTGTCTTTGTGTAGCAACAGAACTATTTGCTCTATTAGTAGAATTTGTTAAAGAGTTGAATACTGTTGTAAGTGCAGAACGACTGTCACGTTGTTTTTGTGCGATAGCAGCTTGATAAACTGCGTCTCTGTCAGTACCAGCATACATATGGTCAGTTTCTGTGTTTCTTTCTTTAGCATACTCAACACCATTTTTTGTCTCAATTCCTGCAGGTTTTTCAAATGCTGCAGGTGTTTTCTTATCTGAAACTTTCTTCATAACATCAGCCATGATTACCTGTGTAGTTTTCGCCTGCTCTGAAGATAGAGCTTTTGCAGCTGAGTCTACCATATCAGCACCTTGCCAAACCGAAACAGTATAGTCAGTAGTATAACCTATCATCCAACTGTCTTTAGTAGAGTTCACAACATCTATTCCATAATTATAGTATGCAGAATCGTCAAATGTACTTGAGCCTGATTTACCAGCCATATCAAAGTTTTCAACTTTACCATTAGGCGAAGTACCGTTACTAGAAAGTACACCTTTTAATACATTTGTAATTAAATAGGCAGTTTCTTCTGACATTGCTTTAACAGGTTCATCTTTAATATTAGGTAATTCTTTACCATTTGCGTTAAACACTTTAACTATTGTTGAAGGCTTATTGTAATATCCTTTATTACCGAAAGATGCGAATGCACCTGCCATTTGAAGAGTAGAAACTCCATCGACGTTCCCTCCAATTGCTGTAGTTGGTTCATCTTTTGTTACAGGAATACCAAGTTTTTCAGCGAAATGTTTAGATCTTTCGTATCCAACAGTTTCGAAAGCACGAACCGCAGGTATATTATAAGACCATGATAAAGCTGTACTCATAGTAACTGTACCGTGATAAAGTCTATCCCAGTTTTGGATATAGAAGTTAGTCCCAGCAATTCGATATGGTGAGTCTGAGAATGTAGTTTGAGAATCCCATCCAAAGTATTCAATACCTGGAGCATAGTCAATTAAAGGTTTGATAGATGAACCAGGTTGAACTCGGGCATCAACGGCATAATTATATCCACCAGCTTTATAATTTTTCCCACCACCAATTGCTTCGATTAGTCCAGTCTTTGTATCAAGTACTGAGATAGCTGCTTGAGAAGCATGACGTATCATAGGAGCACTTTGATTATCTAACATATCTTGAACATATGTTTGTAATTCTGGATTTAAGTTAGTATATATTTTTAATCCCATAGAAAGTGGGTCTTTAATATTTTTCAAAGTTTTGATTTTTCTTTTAATTCTTTTGTTATTTGATCAATATATGCAGCAAACTTAGGATTATAAGTGTGTTGGTTTGCACGTTCTTCTTTTTGTTTTTTTCAACTATTCCGTCCATAATAGGTGTGTTAATTGCATTGTTATATTCATCTTCTGTAATCTTTATCATTATTTAGAAGTGCATATAATACTGTGTTACGGCGCTCTTTTGCTTGTTCTGGATAATCATATGGATTATAAAGAATTGGTTGTTGAGGCATACCAGTTAAAAGGGCAACTTGAGGTAATGTTAATTGGTTTAACTCTTTATTGTAAAAAGTACTTAGCTGCTGTTTTTAACACCGTATTGACCGTCAGAATAGTAAATTTTATTCATGTACATCTCTAATATATCATCTTTAGAATATCTGTTTTCCAATTTAAGAGATAGATAAGCTTCTTGAATTTTTCTTTGTAATGATTTATCAGACGTTAGTAGTGAATTTTTACTACCTGTTGAGTAATTGTACTAGCACCTTGTTGTGCTGAATTAGAACGGATATTTACAAGTACTGCTTTTGATAAGACGAATAGGATCAATACCAATATGTGATTTGAATCTAGAGTCTTCTGTAGATAGTACAGCATCTGTAATATTTTTAGGAATATCATTTATCGAAACGTATTCCCTTTTTTTCAGCTCCAACTGTAGCTATTAGATTAAGATTTTTATCATAAATTTCTGATGATAATGGATCTTGCAAATTAGCCTGATGTTATATCCGGAACATCTTTTAATTCTTTAGCAAATAGTATTAAAAATAGCAAAAAAATAATACTAAGCATATTGAAAAAGATGGAACTAATATATTTAAATAAAGTTTTCATCTGTTGTTAAAACTCACTTTCATTATTTTTTTATAATAGTTATATAATCTAATCTTATTTTTGTAGTTAAATGATAATTCAAATGCAGTTTCTTCAAATTCACTAAGTTTTATAGATTTTTCTGCCGCCGTTTTTGAGCGCGATCATAGAAAAATATAAATTTTTTAAATGGAAGTATGAATGTTTTATCGATTTTTTTAAATCTAACGATAATAAAAAGTAATTCCACCATGATTTAAAAATCTTTTGCATATGATCTATTTGATGTTCGTGAATATTATTTAAAAGAAAAATGATGTGGCTGAATTAGTTTCCTTAGCCTCAAAATCAATATATTTTCCATTCCAAAAGACCGTTGTAATCAGTAGTAGAAGGGGTTTTATAAAATGCTTTTGGTAATCATAGCACTCGATCTGTTAGGATAATTCACTTCCACTATTTGAATTGGAATAGGTTTCTTATGAATAACTGCAATGTCATTATTTAAGTAATATTTATTCGCAAAATTAATGTCTTCTTCGAGTTCCATACCTCGATTAGAATATTTAGTTTTTTTGAATGAAATTACCTTTCTTATTAGGATAATTAAACATATATCCCTCCATAAATAATTATCCTATCTATTATACTATATTCTGTGGAAATTTGAAATACAAATAGTCGAAAAAGTGACATAATTTTGCAAAATTTTTAATTTAATAAAAATATTTTTTTGAAAAATTATTATAATTTATGGTATAATAATATAGGAAATTTTAAATATGAGAGGTGGTATTGTTGTGAGACAATCAAAAACATTTATTCCAACAACAAGAGAAGTACTGTCCTCTGCAGAAGCAACAAGTCATAAGTTGCTTATTAAAGCGGGGATGGTGAAGCAGGTATCTGCAGGAGTTTATACTTACCTTCCTTTGGCTACTCGTGTAATTCAAAAAAATTGAAAAAAAGTAATTAGAGAAGAACATAGTAAAATTGGTGCAGCAGAGCTTTTAATGCCTATTTTACAATCAGATGAATATTGGAAAAAATCTGGTCGTTGGGACAAAATGGGAGCGGAACTTATTCGTGTAACAGATAGAAAAAATGCAGATTACGCATTAAGCCCAACTGCAGAAGAAATAATTACTCAAACAGTTAATAATATGATAACTTCATATAAACAATTACCTATGAACTTATATCAAATTCAAACTAAGTTCCGTGATGAAATTCGTCCACGTTTAGGATTATTACGTTGTAAAGAGTTCATAATGAAAGATGCTTATTCATTCCATGATTCGCCAGAATCTTTAAGAGAAACATATAAAGATTATTATCAAGCATATAGTAATATTTTTGATAGATTTGAACTTAAGTATCGTGCAGTACAAGCTGATTCTGGTAATATTGGTGGAAGCTATACTCATGAATTCCAAGCGTTAGCTGAAGTAGGGGAAGATACAATTGTGTATACCGAAGAGAGTGATTACTCAGCAAACATCGAAACTGCAGCGGTAGTTGAACAAAACTATACAATGCCTACAGGTTTTGAGAAAAAAGAACGTAGTTTATTAGAAACTCCAGATCAACAATCAATCGATGATATCGCAGCATTTTGTGGTGTAGAAGTTAATCGTGCGATGAAAGCATTAGCTCTAAAAGCTGATGGAGAATTCTACCTAGTTCTTATGCGTGGTAATGATCAACTTAATGATATTAAATTCATGAAAGCTACTGGAACTTCTGAAGTTGAAATGGCAACAGAACAAGAAATTGAAGAAGTTATGGGAAGTGTAGCTGGTTACATGGGACCTTTTGGAATTAAAGGATGTAAAGTAATCGGTGATAATGCGATTAAATATATGTACAATCATAGCTGTGGTGCTAACAAAAAAGGGTTTCACTATATTAATGTAAATCCAGGAGATTATGAAGTTGATGCTCACTATGACCTTCGTATGATTGAAGAAGGTGACTTAGCGGAAGATTTATCAGGACCAGTTAAATTTGCTAAAGGTATCGAAGTTGGACAAGTATTTGAACTTGGTAAAGGATATTCAGAAGCTATGGATGTTACTTATTTAGATGCTAATGGACGTGCAAATCACTTCTACATGGGATGTTACGGTATTGGGGTAACTCGTTGTATTTCAGCAATTATCGAACAACATAGTGATGAAAAAGGTATTATTTGGCCTAAAGAAGTAGCACCTTATCAAGTACATTTAGTGTGTGTTGATGTTAAGAAAGAAGAACAAGTTAAACTTAGTGAAGAATTATATTCTCAACTAACAGCAGCAGGATATGAAGTTCTTTATGATGATAGAGCAGAGCGTGCTGGTGTTAAATTTAACGATGCTGATCTTATCGGTATTCCATTACAAGTAGTCGTTGGTAAAAAAGCCGTTGAGGGTGTTGTAGAGGTTAAAGAAAGAAAAACTTTAGAAAAAGTTGATACACAAGTAGCCGATGTATTATCTAAAGTAGAATCATTTTTATAAATAATAATTATAAGTTTGAATTAAAAAATGCCAATTAAAAAAATAAATAGTTGTTAGGAAAATAACCATTTGTTTTTTTAGTTGGTATTTTTAGTATAATTTAGTTATGTATAATATATTCTTGTTTATAGAAAAATATATTAAAAAAATTGTATGATAAGTCAATTCATTTTATCTTTATATAGAATTAAGATGAATGAATTTTTTTATGTTTAATGGAAGTTATTAGAATTATTGTGGAAATTAATTTTTTTCTCTAATGGTAGATTAGAGAGGTGCTTAGAAATTAATGAAAAATATAGTCAGTTATATAAAAAGTAGGAGGAATCATGAGTAATAAACATTTTTTTCTTTATTAGTTAAAACATTAGAATTAGAAGAACAGTTATCGAATTCAAAAATTCATAAATTATTCTTTAGATAATATAGAAAAAGATAATAAGAATAAGATTTGGACGTTTAATTTTTAGTGGAGAAAGTTTACCTTCAGTAGAAGAAGTAACATTACTTATTCAGAAATTGCGAGAAAATTTCTTAGGTGATTACATTGTTAATTATCGTTTGAAGGTAAGTGCTGAAGTCACGGATGAGCAAATAAAAGAATTTTGGAAATATATAATATTAGAAAACTTCTCAGAGATTTCTCAAGTTCTAATGGAGAGTATTTTATTTAGTGAAGTTGAAGTTAACAATAGTGTTTTAACTATGAAAATAATGGCTCCATCGATTTGGAATAACTTTTATTAATGAACGAAAAACAACAAATAATAAGTAGTTATGCAAATCTAGGTATTGAAATTAAAGACATTATTCCTAATTTTTCTAAAACTGATGTTGAAGCGGTACTTGTGAGTCAAGAAGAAAAAATTTCCCAGGAAATCGTTAAGTTAGAGGAAATAGAGAAAAAAGAAGCTGAGAGAAAACCAAAAGAACCTGAAAGAAAATTTGTTGCCTTTGGAGGCGGTGGTGGAACTCGATATGGTCAAGAAATTCGCGATGAAGACATCGTAGAAATTAAGGATGTTGTTGGTTATGCAGGAGATGTAACTATAATGGCTCAGGTTTTTGGAACTGAAGAGATTGTTCATAGAAATGGTTCGAGTCAGTATCGTTTAAAACTTACAGATTATAGTGATTCTATAATACTAAGATTATTTGGTAACAATCCTAATTCAAAATTCCAAAATAAACGTAAGAATGAGCTTATCGATTTAGTAAAAGGAATTAAGAAAGGTCAATGGCTTAAAATTCACGGAGCTGTAAGTAATGATCCATATTTAAGAGACACAATCATTGAGCCTAAGTCTATTGAGGTTGCTAATAAAGAAGAGAAAAAAGATAATTACAGCGGGAAAAAGAGAATAGAGCTAAATACTCATACGAAGATGAGTCAGCTTGAAGGTATTTCTTCTGCAAAAGAATATTTAGCTCGAGCTATAGATTGGGGACATGAAGCCATTGCTTTTACAGATACATATGGTGTTCAAGCATATCCTGAAATTTGTTTGAGTTCAAAAGGAAAGGATATTAAACCAATCTATGGGTTAAATGCCTTTATCATGGATGATAGTATTACTGCTACGACAAATCCCAAAGAACTTAAATTGAAAGATGCTACATATGTTGTATTTGACGTCGAGACTACTGGTCTTTCTGCAGAACGTGATAGATTAATCGAGATTGCTGCGGTTAAGGTGAAAAATGGGACAGAAATAGATAGTTTTGAAAGTTATATTAATCCACAAAGACCTATTTCAGAACTTATTACAAGAATAACGAGTATTACTAATGATGATGTTAAAGATGCTCCACTTTGAAAAAGAAGTAATGACTAATTTTTATAATTGGTTAGATAAAGATGATATATTAGTAGCCCACAATGCGAAGTTTGATCTAGGCTTCTTGGATACTTGTTTTGAACGACTAGGTTTAGAGAATAAAAACAATGCTAGTATAGATACATTATTCGTCTCTCGTGCTGAAAATAAAGAAGCGAAAAGACATGGTCTTAGCAATTTAGCTAAACTATACAAAGTTCGCTTAGTTCAACACCATAGAGCGATTTATGATACTAAAGCTACGGCAGAAATTTTGTAAAAATGCTAGATCAATTATACGAATTAGGGTATAGAATATCATAACGAAATTGACGAAAAAAATTGACTTAGAACTTGCCCATAAACGCTCAAGAACATTTCCTTGTTCGATTTTAGTTAAGAATGCTAAGGGGCTTAAAGATTTATTCAGATTAGTTTCATATAGTTGTACCAAGTATTTGAACTCTGCTAAACCTACAATTCCACGTAGTTTATTAGAACAATACCGAACAGATTTATTAATTGGTAGTGGTAATGGTGATAATGAAGTATTTGAAGAATTGCTAAATTCGAAAAGAAGCTAAGGTTGAGGATATAATTGATTTTTACGATTATATTGAAATTCAACCAAAAGCATCATTATGCTAATTTTATAAGAAATGAAAGAATAGCAGATAATGCTGAATTAGAAGAAATTCTGAAAAAAATTAATTCAATTAGCTAAGAAAAAAAGAAATAATTGTTGTCGCAACAGGAGACTGTTATTATTTAGATGAATACCAACATGTTTACAGACAAATACTAAGATTAACTGTGAAAAAGTAATCCTGGTGCACGTGATTTAAAACCTATGGCAACATTTCTAACAACCGAAGAAATGTTAAAAAGAATTCTCTTATCTTGATGAACAATTAAGAGAAGAAATAGTTATTGATAATACGCATAAAAATCAATGATATGATTGAATTAGTTGTACCGTTAAAAGATAAACTGTATACGCCAAATATTGAAGGTGCAGCCGATGAAGTACGTAATCTAAGTTATGATATGGCTCATAGAATATACGGTGAAGAGCTGCCGGAAATAGTAGAAAAAAGATTAGAGAAGGAACTTGCATCTATTATCGGTAATGGATTTAGTGTGGTTTATTTAATTTCACATAAACTTGTGAAAAAATCACTAGATGATGGATATCTAGTAGGTTCAAGGGGGTCCGTTGGTTCATCACTTGTAGCTACGATGATGGAAATTACAGAGGTTAATCCACTAGCTCCACATTATGTTTGTCCAAAATGTAAACATAGTGAGTTTTTCCTAAATGCTGAATATGCATCGGGGTTTGACCTTCCGAATAAAAACTGTCCACATTGTGATGTTAAAATGACAAAAGATGGCCAGGATATTCCTTTCGAAACATTCTTAGGATTTAATGGAGATAAAGTACCCGATATAGATTTAAACTTCTCTGGTGAATATCAAGCAACGGCGCACAACTTCACTAAAGAAATTTTCGGTGAAGATTACGTATATCGTGCTGGAACTATTTCGACAGTAGCTGAGAAAACGGCTTATTCATTTACTAGAGATTATTATGAGAAAAATGAAATAGAGAAGAGAAGTATAGATATAGAACGTATTGCAGCAGGATGTGAAGGTTCTAAGAGAACTACTGGACAGCACCCTGGTGGTATACTAGTAGTTCCTAATGATATGGATATTTTTGACTTTACTCCATATCAATTCCCGGCGGATGATGAAACGAGCCCATGGAGAACAACTCACTTCGATTTCCACTCTATCCATGATAATATTTTGAAATTTGATATACTTGGACACGATGATCCGACTATGATTAGAAAATTGCAAGATTTATCTGGTATTGATCCTAAAACAATAGATGTATCAGATCCAGAAGTAATGGGTATTTTCTCAACAGTCGAGGCGCTTGGTGTAACTAGAGATCAAGTAGATTCAGCAAGCGGAACATTTGGTATTCCTGAGTTTGGAACAAACTTTGTTATTCAGATGTTGGATGATACAAAACCAACTACATATTCAGAATTAGTTCAGATATCTGGATTATCTCATGGTACGGACGTTTGGTTAGGGAATGCTCAAGAATTAATCAAAAATGGTACTTGTGAACTTAAAGATGTAATTGGTTGTCGTGATGACATTATGGTATATTTAATTCATGCTGGATTAGAAGAAGGTTTATCTTTCAAAATAATGGAAAGTGTAAGGAAAGGTAAAGGATTAACTGAAGACTTTGAAAAAGAGATGATAGATAATAATGTACCAGAGTGGTATATTGATTCATGTAAAAAAATCAAGTATATGTTCCCTAAAGCCCACGCATGTGCATACGTACTTATGGCGCTTCGAATTGCTTGGTTTAAAGTTCATCAACCATTGACATACTACTGTGCTTATTATTCTGTCAGAGCTAGTGACTTTGACATTATTACAGTTGTTAAGGGAGCAGAAACATTAAAAAGCGAAAATAAAAGAAATAAAAACTACAGATAAAAATGAATTATCAAATAAAGATAAAGATGCACTTGTAAGTTATGAAATTGCTAATGAGATGATGGAGAGAGGATTTACATTCTCGAAAGTTGATTTAGAAAAATCAGCAAGTCATGATTACATAATTGAAGGAAATACGTTAATTCCACCGTTCTCGATTGTTCCCGGACTTGGAGATAACGTAGCTAACAAGATCGTTCAAGCGAGAGAAGAGAAAGCCTTTTTATCAATTGAAGATTTCTCAAAACGAGGGAGTGTTTCATCTACAGTAGTAGAGTACTTACGTGAAATGGGGACACTAAAAGGTCTTCCGGAAAAAAAGCACAATTATCTTTCTTTGATGAATTGTAATTGATAGAATTTTTCAATTAAAACAGCTTATATTTAAAGATTATTCTGCAAGATAACTACAATATTTTTTTGGAAGTAATTTATCTTAACTCTTGCAGAATAATTTTTAATGTTTCGTATTTAAATACGAGTTAATTTCAATCTTACCTAAAATAAAAAATAATATTAAATCTTTGTTTAAAACTAGTTTTATATTTCATGTATAGAAAAAGGCATACTTTTCGTAATAAAATAAATTTTTAAAAAAATATTTATTCAAACTTTATTTATTTTTATAATTTGTGGTAGTATTATATGTGATATAAAATGTAAATATAGAGATGGAGGAAACAACTTGGAAAAGATAGTCGTTAAAGGTGGAACACCTTTAATAGGAGAAAGTACAAGTTTCTGGTGCGAAGAATGCGGCATTACCAATTTTAGCTGCAGGTTTATTAGCAACAGAGGGTACAAGTAAATTTTATAATGTTCCTAAGTTATCAGATATTAAGACAATAGGATTATTATTTGAAAGTCTAGGAGTAAAGGTTGATTATAGACCAGAAGAAAATACTTTAGAAATGGATGCGACAAAACCATTATTAACAGAGGCTTCATTTGAATTTGTTAGTAAAATGCGTGCATCATTTTTAGTATTAGGACCTATGTTAGCGCGTGAAGGAAGTGCAAAAGTAGCAATGCCTGGAGGATGTTCAATTGGAAGTAGACCTATTGATCAACACTTAAAAGGGTTTGAAGCACTAGGAGCTACAATTATTCAAGATGCTGGTTTTGTTGAGGCAAGAGCAGAAAAAGAATTAGAAGGAACAACGATTTTCTTCGATTTCCCAAGTGTAGGTGGAACTCAAAACGTTATTATGGCAAGCTGTTTAGCAAAAGGGAAAACTACTATTGTTAACGCAGCTCAAGAACCTGAAATCGAAGATATGATTAACTTCCTAATTAAAATGGGAGCTAAGATTGAAGGTAAAGGAACTTCTGTTTTAGTTATTGAAGGAGTAGAAAAATTAGTAGGTACTGAGTACACAGTTATGCCTGACCGTGTAGAAGCTGCTACATACATGATTGCAGCGGCAGCAACTAAAGGGGATGTACTAGTTAAAGGTGCACCTTATAAAGATAATGTTGCCTTAGTAAGTAAAATGCGTGAAATGGGCGTTAACATAGAAGTAGTTGATGAAACGTCTATGCGTGTAAGTAATAAACTAGACAGTTTAAGACCTGTAGATGTTAAGACATTACCACACCCAGGATTCTTAACAGATATGCAGTCTATTATGTGTGTATTAACGTTATTAGCTGATGGTACTAGTACTATCACTGAGACTGTATTTGAAAATAGATTTATGCATGTTGAAGAGTTACGCAGAATGAACGCGAAGATTAGAATTGAAGGTAGAAGTTCACTAATCGAAGGATTACCTCATTTAGAAGGAACTACTGTTAAAGCAACGGATTTACGTTCAGGAGCAGCTCTTGTCATTGCTGGTTTAATGGCTACAGGAACTACTAAAGTTATTGACATTTACCACATTGATAGAGGTTATGTAGACATCGAAGAAAAAATGAGAAAACTAGGTGCAGATATTCAAAGAATAGATGAGTAGGAATTTATTATGAAATCAAATGATAAATTAGTAAGGTATTTGCGAAACATAGCCCTAATGATCATAATATTTTTATATTGGATTGTTATTAGGGTATACTATTTTAGGTAAGGGCAGTCTTTTTCGATGCTTTAAGTTTAAAGCCGATAAGACATATTAAAAGACATTATATACAATTAGGAGGAAATGAAGATGGCAAATGATTTATTTGTAGAACTTCAACAAAAAAATTAGAAGGGAAAAATGTACGTATCGTACTACCAGAAGCATATGATGAGCGTGTATTAGAAGCGGCTGTTAAATTAGGCGCTACTAGTTATGTTAAACCTGTGTTAGTTGGGAAAAAAGAAAAAGTAGAAGAAATCGCTAAAGGATTATCTTTAGATGCTTCTAACCTAGAAGTTATCGATCACGAAAACTACGAAAAATTAGAAGAATTAGTTGCTAAGTTTGTAGAACGTCGTGCAGGAAAAAGTAACTGAAGAAAAAGCTCGTGAATTATTAAAAGATGTTAATTACTTCGGAACTATGTTAGTATACACTGGTGAAGTTGAAGGATTAGTATCTGGAGCAATTCACTCTACTGGAGACACTGTTCGTCCAGCATTACAAATTATTAAAACAAAACCAGGAACAAAACGTACAAGTGGTGCATTCATCATGAGTAAAGAAGACAAACGTTATGTATTTGCTGATTGTGCGATTAACCCAACATTAGATGCTGAAGGATTAGCAGAAATCGCAATCGAGAGTGCTAAAACAGCTAAAAGCTTCAACGTTGATCCAAAAGTAGCAATGTTAAGTTTCTCAACTTTAGGTTCAGCTGTTACTGAAGATACTACAAAAGTAGCAGAAGCTACTAAGTTAGTTAAAGAAAATGCACCTGAATTAGCGGTAGAAGGGGAATTACAATTCGATGCTGCAGTTGTACCTTCAGTAGCTAAATTAAAAGCTCCTAATTCAAAAGTACAAGGGGATGCTAATGTATTTGTATTCCCAAGTTTAGAAGCTGGTAACATCGGATATAAAATTGCTCAACGTCTAGGTGGATTTGAAGCTGTAGGACCAATCTTACAAGGATTAAACGCTCCTGTAAATGACTTATCTCGTGGATGTAATGCAGAAGATGTATACAAACTTTCATTAATTACAGCTGTTCAAGCTTTAGAAAAATAGTATTGTAATTATAAAGGGACTGACCTAAAAGACCTGAATTTTAACAAAGTGTATATGAGAACTCATAGACGCAGTGGTTTATTGATATCTAAAAATCGCTTTTAAAAAGCTTTTTAGATATCTAATAAACTATGCGAGGGTGACTCTAAAAAAATCGATTTCTACGAAATCACGATTTTTGAGTCACTCCCTTTTAGTTTTATTCATGGCATTATTAGTAGTATTTAAAGAGTGTACATAAATTTAGTTTTATTGTATAAAAATACGGTTAGTATACTAAATCCGGGGCATGGAAAAAAATTCCAGCCCCGGATTTCAATTTTCTATACACAAAAAGACAAATATCCAATATAATTAAAGTGTAGAAAAATAATTAACTAAGAAAGGATATTTGTCATGTCTAATTTTATCACAAATTTACTATTAATAAAAGACCAAAAATATAACTATGGAGGATAAACTTGATTTAATCAATATAGATGGTCAAGATACATTCGTATTTCATGGGACTTTATCATATGAACCAAAAGTGTTGCACAAACTGCGGTTGTATAAAAAGGAAATAATATAGTTAAAAATGGATTTGGAGACCCATTAAAAAGTAGCTTTATTAAAGATGTCAGAATGTCCTACATACCTTAGATTAAAAGAAACAACGTTTCAAATGCAGAGAGTGTAATTCTAAGTTTTGTGCTGAAACATCATTTGTACTAAAAAGCACTGCAGTATATCAAAAATCTTATATTTTTATATTATGAAGAATCTATCTAAAAACATTATCTTTTTAAAGATATAGCTGAATTAAGTAATGTATCAGTATCTACAGTAGTAAGAGTAATGAAATCATGCAGAGAAGCTGTAGAAGTTAAGACTCATTCAAACCTACCAGAGCACCTATGTTTTGATGAGATAAAGTCAACTAAAGATAGTAAAAATGGAATGAGCTTCGTATTCTTAGATGCTAAAACACATGATTTTATAGATATAGTAGATGGTAGAACTCAACATATATTAAAAACAATACTTTTATGAGATACCCAAGAAAAAGTAAGGAAGAAAGTAAAAAACGATCTGTATAGATATTTACCCACCTTATATGAATATGATTAGAGAGATGTTTCCTAACACTGAGATAATAATAGATAGATTCCATATGGTTCAAAATATTAATAGAGAATTAAATAAAGTTAGAGTAAAACTAATGAATCAATATAAGAATAAAAAGGCTCTACTTACACTATTCTAAAGAACTTCTGGAAAGTAATATTAGAAGATAGAGATAAAAGTAAATTCAACAAAAACATTCTATTCTAGAAGCTTTAAACGCTATGTAACTAGAAAAGAGGTATTAGATTATATATTAGCTATAGATGCTGAATTTACAGCTAGTTATGAGAGAGTTCATGAGATAAGAGAAGCTATTAAGGCTAAAGATTCTGTAGAATTAGAGAAGTATATAGATATGGACACTAAAGGATTATCTAAAGGTGTATCTAAAGCTATAAATACTATGAAAAAAAGCACAAAGAGTATATGCTTAACGCTGTTAAATATAAGTATTCTAATGGCCCATTAGAAGGATTTAATAATAAAATAAAACTACTAAAGAGAGTATCTTATGGATATTCTAGCTTTTAGTAATTTCAGATTACGTATTTTAATTATGTCTAGATTATTTGTTTCTGAGTATAAAAATAATATTAAGCTTTAAAGAAAACAAGAAAAATCTAAGCAGCAAAAATGCTGCCTAGATTTCATTTCCTGTTTTTTTCTCCATGCCCCGAATTTGACAAAGAGCCAAAAAAATACTGTTGACTATATTTGAATATTTTTGTATGTACTAGTCTTTATAATTGCATTTATACCAACTTTTATGGTATCATAATATGATGTATAAATATGGAGGTAAACATGGTTGCGATAGAATCAAAAAGATGATTTGTATGTTATTAATTTGTTAGAAGATTTTTGATGAATTTTTATCTAGAATTAGAAAAAAATATGCGGAAGAAAATAGAGTGCCGATTATAGATAAGATTGGGATAAGATTCTTAATTCAAATGCTTAAAAGTAAAGAAAAGCTAAGAATTTGTTAGAAATAGGAACGGCAATTGGATATACATCTATTAAATTAGCTGAAAAAATAGGATGTAATGTAACAACTATTGAGCGTGATGATAAGATGTATAACCAAGCAAAAAAACAACATAGAAAAGAGAAATCTTACTGATAAAAATAACATTACTTCATGCTGATGCATTAGAACTTCAAGATGAAGTAGTGACAAACGCCCCATACGATGTAGTATTCATTGATGGTGCTAAGAGTCAAAAGTAGAAAGTTTTTTTGAATTATATGAACCATATTTTTGCTGAGGATGTCGTAGTTATTACGGACAATGTGTTATTCAAAGGAATGGTTGCTGATCCAAGTATTATTAAACATAGTAGAGATTTAAAACAACTTTCTAGAAAAATTAATAATTACAACGAATGGTTATTAAAACATGAAAATTATGAGAGTGTAATATTACCATTTGGAGATGGAATAACTATAACAACAAGAAAAATAAAATTATAGAACTGTGAAGTTAGTATATTTTATTAAGAGAGGATAAAAAAATGACAGTAGAGTTAGTTGTAACACCGAAAAGTATTGATCATATTTATGAACTGATAAATGTAGGAGCTGATAGTTTCGTTATTGGTGAAGAAAAAAATATGGATTACGTCTTGCTGGTGAATTCAAGAGAGAAGAATTAAAAAAAGCTATTGAGATTATACACCAAGCAAGTAAAAAAAGCATATGTTAGTGTAAATGCAATATTCCATAATGAGCATATAGATGACCTAGTTGATTATTTACATTATTTATCAACACTAAATGTAGATGCTCTAATATATGGAGAACCAACAATTATAACAATTTTGAGAGAAGAAAATCTTGATTTTAAACTTCAATGGGATCCACATACATTAGCTACGAACTCTTTCTCATGTAATTATTGGAAACGTGGAGCATATAGAACGTGTCTTTCAAAAAGAATTAACTATTGATGAAATTATTGAAATTACAGGAAAAAAAGTGAATATGAAATTGAGGTGCAAGTTCAGGGAATGCTTTGTATGTTCCAATCTGTAAGGAAATTGGTTGATAACTATTTTATGTATAGTGGTAAAGAGAAGTATATTGAAGAATATAGTAATTCTAAGAAACTATTCCTATACAGTCAAGATAGAAATGAACGTTATCCAATTTTTGAGGATTCAAATGGGACCCACATCATGAGTGCAAATGATATCTGTGCGATAGAAGAATTAGATCGTCTAATTGAAGCAGGGGTAACTGCATTTAAGATTGAAGGTGTTTTAAAAGATGAAGATTATATCACAGAGGTTGTAACTATTTATCGTGATGCTATTGATCTTTATTATGAAGATAAAGAAGCTTATGAAGATGAAAAAAACAAGATTTCTATAACGATATAGAAAGAATTAAACCAAAAATATAGAGAAGTAGACTTAGGATTCTTCTATAAGAAAACTATGTACTAATCATATTTTTAGATTTTTGAAAAGAGGATAAGGTTTCCTATATAAAACCTAATAAAAAAGACAAGGAGGATGGGTCATACTTGAATGTGACCTTAACTTATGGCGATACCAAATATTTCAGAAATTAGAGACGGTAAGAGAGTAATAACGAAAAAACCAGAATTACTGCTTCCAGCAGGGAATTTAGAAAAAATTTAAAATAGCTATTCATTATGGAGCAGATGCTGTGTTCTTAGGAGGACAGGAGTTTGGGCTTCGTAGTAATGCAGACAACTTCACAATTGAAGAGATTAAAGAAGGTTGTGAATTTGCAGCAAAATATGGAGCTGATATTTATGTTACAGCGAATATTATTGCGCACGATGAGAACTTTGAAGGATTAGATGAATTCTTAATGGCGCTTCAAGATGCAGGAGTAAGAGGAATTATCGTAGCGGATCCATATATCATTGAAAGATGTAAAACTGTAGCTCCAAAAGTAGAGGTACATATTAGTACACAACAATCTATTTCAAACTATAAGGAAGTTAGATATTGGGAAAGCGAAGGAGTACACCGTGTAGTATTAGCTCGTGAAACAGGATATGAAGAAATTAAAGAAATTCGTGAAAAAACAGATGTTGAGATCGAGATGTTTGTTCACGGTGCGATGTGTATAGCATATTCTGGACGTTGTACATTAAGTAACTACATGACAGCTCGTGATAGTAACCGTGGAGGTTGTTGTCAGTCATGTCGTTGGAATTACGATCTTTATGAAGAAGGAACTGACGAAGATACTAAGTTATTCGATGAAGGTGCAAATCCTTATGCAATGAGTCCTAAAGACTTAACTTTAATAGAAGCAGTACCAGAGATTATTGAATTAGGTATTGATTCGTTAAAAGTTGAAGGTCGTATGAAATCTATTCACTATGTGGCAACAGTCGCAAGTGTGTATAGAAAACTAATTGATGACTATTGTGCAGATCCAGATAACTTTGAGATGACACCAGAATATAAATTAGAATTATATAAATGTGCTAACCGTGATACTGCAATGTCATTCTTCTATGAAATTCCTAAGTATTCTGAACAAATGTTTGGAAACGAAGGTGGTAAGAAAACAAATTATGACTTCGTTGGGCAAGTTCTTCACTATGATGAAGAAACTCAAATTGCAACGATTCAACAACGTAACTTCTTTAAAACAGGTCAAGAGGTAGAATTCTTTGGACCAGAGATCGATACATTTAGACAAGTTATCGGTGAAATTTACGATGAAGATGGTGAACTACTAGATGCAGCAAGACATCCACTTCAAATTATTAGAACAAAATTAGACTCTAGAGTATTTAAAAGCAATATGATGCGAAAGGAAATGGGACGCTAATGGCTACAAAACGACCAAAAATTATCGGTATTGTTGGAGGAAGCGGTAGTGGTAAAACTACTGTTACTAAAAGAATTATAGACGAGTTAACTCAAGATAAAGTTGCTTTAATCGAGCAAGATTATTACTACAAAGATCAAAGCCATATGACAATGGATGAAAGAGTTAAAACAAACTATGATCACCCTAGTGCATTTGATAACGAGTTACTTTACAACCATTTATTAGAGTTAATCGAAGGAAAGGCTGTTGAATTACCAGTCTATGATTACGTAAACCACACTAGAAGTAGTGAACAGAAACACCAAGAACCTAAAGATGTAATTATTATCGAAGGTATGTTTGGTCTTTATTCAGAAAAAAACTACGTGAATTAATGGATATTAAGATTTTTGTTGATACACCAAGTGATCTTCGTATTTTAAGAAGATTATTACGTGATATTAATGAGCGTGGAAGAACTGTAGAATCAGTAATTAATCAATATTTAGTGTCTGTTAGACCGATGCATGAAAAGTATATTAAACCAACTAAAACAATATGCTGATATTATTGTTCCTGATGGTGGATATAATGACATTGCGATTGATATTTTAATAACAAAAATCAAATCGCTACTAGCAAAATAATAAAAAAAGATATAATATAGAGTAGACTAAAAAAAGGAGTATTATCATGGCTTTTAGAAGAAAAATTAGAATATCAAATGACCCAAGAAGGTTATGACAAACTTGTTGAAGAATTAGAACACTATAAAAAAGTAAAACGTCCAGAAGTAATTGAAAAAAATTAAAATCGCACGTAGCTTCGGGGACTTATCTGAGAACTCTGAGTACGATGCAGCAAAAGATGAACAAGGATTTATCGAGCAAAGAATTCTTGAAATGGAACAAATGATTCGTTACGCTGTTATTATCGAATTAGATGAAAAATCAAGCACAATTCGTTTAGGTAACAAAGTAACTTATCAAGAACTACCAGATGGTTTAACAGAAACTTACAAAATTGTAGGTAGTGCTGAGGCTAATCCATTTGAATACAAAATTTCAAATGAATCTCCAGTGGCACAAGCTTTATTAGGAAAAGAAGTTGGAGATATAGCAAAAGTTTCATTACCAACAGGTCCAGAAGATTCAATGGATATTAAAATTCTAGCGGTAGAATAGTATTATGATAGCATTAATCGGTGCAATGCCAGAAGAAGTGGCTATAATAAAAGAAAAAATAGAAAATTTACAAGAAAAGAAAATAGCGCATGTAACATTTTATGAAGGTAAATATGAAGGACGTGATATTGTTCTTATGTTAAGTTTACCAGGTAAGGTGAATGCTGCTATTGCTACAACTCTATTATTAGATCACTATAAACCAGAATATGTGATCAACATAGGTACATGTGGTGCCTTACAAGGTGATATGGAAATTGGGGACATGATCGTTGCTACTGAAGTAAAACATTTTGATGTTGATGCAACAGAGTTTGGCTATGAAATTGGTCAAGTACCACAAATGCCAGCGGCATATAAGAGTGATGAAGAATTACAAAAATTAGCTTCAGAGATAAGTTTACCAAATCATAAAATCCACTTTGGGTTAGTGGGGACATCTGATTCTTTTATCTCTAATAAAGAGTTGAAAAAAGGAATATTGAAAAACTTTCCTAATATGCAAGTAGTTGAGATGGAAGCAGCAGCGATTGCTCAAACTTGTTACCAATTTGGAACAAAATTTATAGTTTGCCGTAGTGTAAGTGATAAAGCAGAAGAAGGAACTCGAGTTACTTTTGATGAATTCTTACAAATAGCTGCAGTAAATTCATCTATATTAACTACAGAACTAATAAAAAAACTTTAAAATTAATTATAAATCAGCAAAGGAGAGCAAAAAGCTTTTTCTTTGCTGTAATATTTATGTGAAGTAGGAGGAAAGTATGATAACTATATTATCGAAATTATTTTTTAATATTAACATCTGAAAAAAACTTCCGAGTTATACATTGAAATCAATAAAAAGTGGAGGATATACAAAAGAAGAATTAGATATAATCTGTAAAATTGTGAAAGATGATTATACAAGATATAAAAAGGTTTTAAAGTAGCAGTAGTAATGGTATTTTTTTACAACTACACTCATATTATTCCTCGGATTATATCAAAGAGCCCCTGGAGCGTTTTTTTAATTGATATGTTGATTTTGTATATTGTGATATTTACATTGATATTTATGTTGATTTATGTACAAAAAGTCAATAAAATTCGAAAAAAACATTTTTTTAAAAGCGGTGAAAAAAAGGTTATCCAGAATTATATAATGAATATGAAGATAAGTTACATGAATATGAAGATTAAAAAAATATTATAGTCATAATTTTATGTAATTAATTGTATTGAAAAAGTTATAAAATGTTAATATAAAGTAGATAAATATTATATAAGGAAAAAGAAAATGAAAAATATTACTGAAAGAAGATCCTTTAATTATTTGAAGAACTTAGTTCAGATAAGTTTGGGATTATTGATATTTTATTTAATTTTTTTCCTATTTTTAAAAAAAGAGATAGTTAGTTTAGACTTCAAAAAATACATCATCTCACTCTAACTATAGGAGAGGTGAAATTTTTAGTGGTTTTATTAAGTGGCCTATTAGGGTATAAGTATTTTATGCTTATATGATTATTTTTGTTCTAAAGGCTATTAATTTAACGAAAAATATGTCTTCATTCCGTATTTTTTTAAAATTAGTTTTATGACTAACACATTAAATATGGTACTAGGTTTTTGGTGGCTTTTATTGGTGCCGGACTTAGATATTATATGTACAAACCATATACAAAAAAACGGAAAAAAACATTAGTTACTGCAATAGGGATGATTCTTATTTCTATGCTTTCTGGAATCAGTCTATTGTCAATTTTTTTGTAGTATTAAATGTCTTTCCAGGACAAGCGTTATATGCTAATAATAAAATCTTTTTATTATTCATTAATATTGATGTCTTTATTTTTACCATTATATCTATTTTTTTAATTTGAGAAAACCAAGAATTAGAACGGATAGATACTTAAGTGTTAAATTGACAGTAATTTCTTTTTTAGAATGGGTATTTGCAGCCCTTATTATTCTTATGATTCTTTATTTTTATACGGGAGATTTAGTAGCTGATAAGGAATTACAGATAATGGGAGTTATAATAGTAGCATCAATAGTAGGCTTATTAACTATGATTCCAGGAGGATTAGGTACTTTTGATACTTTAGTTCTTATCGGACTTAAAAATTTGGGTATAAATCCAGAAATTATAGGTGCGACAATTATAATATACAGATTGTCATATTATGTTGTTCCGTTTACTATTGGATGTTTTATGTTCCTAACTGAAGGAATTAGAATGATAAAAGATAAATTTAAGAGAGGAGAAAAGTTATGATTACGACGATAATTTATGCGATAGTTGCCTATTTTATTGGAAATGTTATGGGTGGAAAAATTATTAGAAAAGATCTATAAAGAAGAATTTACTAATAAAGGCTCTGGTAATGTTGGGGCAAGAAATGCAGGACGTGTTTTAGGTCCTAGATCGTTTTTATTTGTTCTAGCAGTAGATTTTTTTCAAAAGGATTTTTTTGTAGTTATATTACTGAAAAATATTAGATGTTGATCCAAAAAAATTATATATATCTGTATAGTATTAGTATTATTAGGTCACATAAAACCTATTATCTTTAAGTTTAAAAGGTGGTAAGGGGTTGCGACATTCTTTGGTTGTTTAGCAGCATTATCATTAAATTTATTCTTAATCTTAATACTTTGTACATTAGTTATAGCTATTATCGTAAAAAGTTTAACAATTGGGTTTTTATTCTAGTCTTCCATTTGTAACGTATATAAACTATGTAGAAAATCCATCATTTATAATACTAGGAATTTTTTTCTACTAGCAGTTTTATTAATAAGTGTAGTAGCTGTAAAAGATATAGAAGAGTCATTTAATAAATATTTTTAGTACAAGAAAAATTAAGAAATCAGTTCGATAGTGAGCTGATTTCTTTTTGTTATTTAGAATTGTTTTTTCGTAGTTCTTGTCTTATAAGTAGAGTGCGTTTAATATTAATTATTGCATATAATAAGAGTAATATTGCAGAAATTGCATATAAAATATAGGTATATTCTACTCTTTTTAATTTTTACTGATAAAGCCAAGTGAAGGTATTGAGAATATTGTTAGTATTGCTACAGTGTATATAGTAAATTCATACTTTAATAGATTCAAAACTTTATTTGTTTTTATTAATAATTTATTTTTCTTGAAAATATCTCACAAAGCTCACGTAGACACATATCGGAATAGTTGAGTAGAAATAGAAGATATTTTTTTGTATAAAAAAATGCTGAAACTAGTACGATCAAAATAGGAAAAAGTGATGATTAAGTATTTGTTATATTTCATATAATTCCCTCCCTTTTTTTATATGAAAAGTAATATATAAAGAATAATAAAAGTGAAATTGACTAAGTTTCAAGTCCTTTATCTAAATTTCATTATAACATAATAAATGAAAGAAGGTATCATATTTTTTTGAATAATTCTATTCTAAGAGAAATTATTTTTCTGTATAATATAGAATAAAATACTATGAAACTTAAATATTACTCTAACTATAATTAAATTTCATTTTTAATTATAGTTTAAAGTTGATTTAAGTGATTTTTAAAGTAGGTGGCGTATAATACATTTATTAAATAACTGATTATAAATAAAAAGTAGGAGATGATTTATATGTCGATTAAGAAAATAGCAAAACTACTAGCGGATAAGAGAGTTAGGAAAATAGTATGGATGATAATAAGTCATCGTAAATTCAAGAAAATATTGAAGAAAATATAGAAATAAAGAATAAAAATTACGTATAACAACAGCATTAATTATATTAGCTGCTGGAACAGTTATTAGTGAATAATTTATAAAATAAAATAGGTAGAAATCTACAATAAAGTAGTGTTTCTACCTTTATTTAATTTTAACTCGAAGTCAATTTCATTACGATTTAGGTATTTGTAAATCGTAATAGTTACTTAAGACGAGAATCTATTGACTTGTTATATAAAACATAATAAAATTTAACTATAGAATAATAGATTAAATAATACGGAGGCGATTAATATGAGCAAATGTGAATGTGAACACCACTGCCACTGTCATGATGCAGTAGAAGATTGTAAATGTGGAAACTGTGTTGAAGGAACATGTGAATGCAAAGAAGGGTGTGCATGTGGATGCCATAACGCAAAAAGAAGATTGTGAATGCGGAAATTGCAAGACAGGAGATTGTCATTGCGATAAGCATGCTGCATAATATATTTACAGAGATCTGGTATTTTTACCAAATCTCTTTTTATTAACTAAAATTATCTAAGAGTAATTAGAAGGTTAAGCACTCCTGTAAGAACAAGAAGAATAACACTCCATTTAATTGTTTTAGCAAAGATTTCACTATCTCTGTTAACTAATCCAACGGCTGCTGCTGCAACTGCGATAGATTGAGGAGAAATCATTTTAGCGATAGCTCCACCCATGATGTTAGCAGCTACAAGTAATGAAGGATCAATTCCAATTTGAGATGCAGTTACTGATTGTAATCCAGCGAATAATGATCCACTGTTAACAACAGATCCTGTTAAGAATACCCCGATCCATCCTAAGATTGGAGAGAATAATGGGAAGATTTTACCAGTGTTAGCAAATGCTAATCCTAGTGTTGATGACATTCCTGAATATGTTGAAATGTAAGCAAATGCAAGTACTGAACAGATTGTTAAGATTGGTCCCCATAATTCAACAGCAGTTTCTCTAATAGTAGAAATAACGATACGGCTGTTAACTCTAAAAATAATAATTGTTAAAATTCCTGCAAGTAAAATTGCTGTTGTAGTTGAAGTAAATGGAGCAAAACTAAATACTGCTTTAATTGGAGTAGGTTGTTTTGCGATAGGAGCAACACGTGCAACTGTACCATCAATGTAGTATGGGAAGTTGAAAATTAGTGAGTTTAAGCTCCTGCTGCTTGACCTGTTTTAGGGTTTGCAGGTTGGATTAATTGTTTGAAGAATCCAGTGTTTAGTAAAGTAACGAATAGAGTTAAAAGAATGAACGGTGTCCATGCTCTAACAACTTCTTTACCAGTTAGAACTTCTTTATCATTAGCAACTTCTTTAGTTTCAGCAGTAAGTTGTTGTTTTGGTTGCCAGAATCTTAAGAATACGATTAAAGCAAGTAAACTCACAATAGCTGAAGAAACGTTAACAAGTTCTGGTCCTACGAAGTTTAAGAAGATGAATTGAGTAATAGCAAATCCACCACCAGAAACTAAAATTGCAGGGAATGTTTCTTTGATACCTTTGAAACCATCTACCATAAATACGATAAGGAATGCAATAATAACAGTAACAAGACATAAGATTAATGATGTGTTTTTACCAAGTGTTAATGCATCTAAATCTGTTAAAGTAGCTGGAACTGTTACTGGAATACCCATCGCTCCATATGCACCACCAGCGATGTTAGCAACTAAACAAATTGCAGCAGATTGTAATGGTTTGAAACCTAAACCTACTAAAATTGCAGCTGTAATAGCAACTGGAGCACCAAATCCTGCAGCACCTTCTAAGAAAGCGTTGAATGAGAATGCAATTAAAAAGAACTTGAATTCTTTTATCTGGTGAAATAGATGAGATACTTTGTTTCATTACATCGAAGAATCCCATTTTAACTGTTAATTTGTATAAGAAGATTGCAGCAAGAACAATACTAGCAACAGGCCATAAACCTGAAACGATACCCTGTTCCGCAGCTCCTGCGATTTTATCTACAGGCATCTTATAGCATACAGCAGCTACTATCGCTGCACTGATAATACTTAAACCACCGGCTATATAACCTTTTTAGTTTAAAAGACAACTAATGAAATTAAAAATATAACTATAGGAAGAGCAGCAACTCCTGCAGATAACCAAATATTACCCATTGGATTATACTGTTGTTCCCAAATAGTATTAAGAATCATTATAATTCCTCCTAAATTGAAAAATTTGTATATGAATATTATATATAAAAACTGTACTAATGCAAGATGTTTGCTTACATTTTCATGATGTTTTCAATAATTTAAAAGTTTACGTATATTTAAAAAAATGATTAATTAAGTTCAATTTTTCATTAATCGATATAATGTAAACACTTATAAGTAAACGTTTAAATATAGTGAAAATCCGGGATTCATCAATTTTATTAATTAAACGAATATTTTTAGTAACGAACATGTGAAGTAGCTCTTTATTTTATATGCTAAAATAACTGTATTTATATATAATTCAGTTTAAGATAACCAATGTGAACATTAGAAATATCGCTAAAATCTAGATTTATTCTGTATTTTCTAAAAACTGTACCAGTACAGATGCCGCTGGTTATCATAAAAATTACAATATTATTACCGAGTTAAATATTATTATTTTTATTGTGAATATAAATTTGACATTTTTCGTGAAAAAAATAGTATATTATAAGTGTAATATATGATTAATAAATAATTTATATACATTTAATAAATATATATACAAACTTTGGAGGTTATTATGGTAAAAAAACATCAAAAGATTTAACTAAACAAGAGCATTTAGAAATGTACGAACTAATGCAACTTATTAGAGATTTTGATATGGAGTTGAGTAAACTATACTCTCGTGGTTTAGTTCACGGTATGACTCACTATTCAGTAGGGGAGGAAGCAGCAAACGTTGGAGCTATTTATCCATTAAGAAAAGAAGACTTAATGTACTCTAACCACCGTGGTCACGGTCAAACAATTGCTAAAGGAATTGAAATTGATCGTATGATGGCTGAAATCCTAGGTAAAGCTACAGGTCAATGTAAAGGACGTGGAGGAAGTATGCACGTTTATGATCTTGAGCAACGTAACATGGGATGTAACGGTATCGTTGGTGGTGGACACGGTTTAAGTACTGGTGCAGCTTTAGCTCAAAAAATGAAAAAAACAGGTAACGTTGTTATTTGTTGTATGGGTGACGGAGCTACTAACGAAGGAAGTTTCCACGAATGTCTAAACATGGCATCTAACTGGGATTTACCACTTATTTTCTACGTAATTAACAATAAATATGGTATCTCAATGGCTCAAGAAAGATGTATGCGTGTTAAAGAAATTACTGAACGTGCAGCTTCATACAGAATCAAAGGTATTCATGTTCCAGACGGAAATGATGTATTAGCAGTATACGATGCAATGCAAGAAGCTATCGAACACGCTAGAAGTGGTAAAGGTCCTGTTTTAGTAGAAGCAGTATCATACAGATGGTTCGGACACTCTGCATCAGACGCTGGTAAATATCGTAGCCGTGAAGAAGTAGCTGAGTGGAAACTTAAAGATCCTAACGTAAAATATAAAAACTACTTATTAGAAAACGGAATTGCTACAGAAGAAGAATTAAAAGAAATCGAAGATAGATCTAAAGCAACTATCGATGATGCTGTAGAATTCGCTAAAGAATCACCATTTGCAGACGGTGAAATTGCGTTCCAAGATAACTACGCTGACTAATATTTTTAGCTTAAAATAATTTAAATAATATTTTTATATAATAGGAGATTAATAGTTATGACTAAAGAAACAAAAATTATGACAGTTCGTGAAGCCATAAAAGAAGCTATGACTCACGAAATGCGTGAAGATGAAAATGTATTTTTAATGGGTGAAGATGTTGGTATCTTCGGAGGAGACTTCGGTACTACAGTTGGTATGTTAGAAGAATTTGGACCTGAACGTATTATTGATACACCAATCAGTGAAGCTGCAATCTGTGGTTCTGCTGCTGGTGCTGCATCAGTAGGTATGCGTCCAATCGTTGACGTAACATTCATGGACTTCGTAACAATCGGTATGGATGCGATTGTTAACCAAGCTGCACCAATGCGTTATATGTTAGGTGGAGAAGTACAAGTACCAGTTACATACCGTTGTGCATCTGGATCAGGAACAGGGGCTGCTGCTCAACACTGTAAAGCGTTAGAAGCATGGTTCTGTCACATTCCAGGTCTTAAAGTAGTAGCACCAGGTACTCCTGGAGATGTTTACTCAATCTTAAGAGCTGCAATCAGAGATAACAACCCAGTTATCTACATTGAACCAAAAGCGTTATTCGGACGTAAAGGTGAAGTAGAAGTTGGTAAAATTGGTGTAATCGGTCAAGGTGACATCAAAGTTGAAGGATCTGATGTAACATTAGTATCTTGGGGAAGAATGTTAGAGCGTAGCTTAAAAGCAGCTGAAGAATTAAAAGAAGAAGGAATCTCAGTAGAAGTACTTGACCCAATTACATTAGTACCACTAGATACTGATCTAATTGTTGAATCAGTTAAGAAAACTGGAAAATTAGTAGTATGTCACGACTCATTCAAAACTGGTGGATTCGGTGGAGAAATCGTTGCTCGTATCGCAGAAAGTGATGCATTTGATTTCTTAGATAGCCCTATTTACCGTGTTGCTGGTGCTGACACACACATTCCATCAGCTAAAAACTTAGAAAAATTAGTTGTACCTGATGTAGAAGACATCAAAGAAACTATTAGAAAAGCTGTAAACAAAAAATAAAAATTTAGTTAGTGAAGGATGTGAATAGAATATGGCAGTAGAGGTAATAATGCCAAAAGCCGGTAGTGAAATGGAAGAAGGCGAAATCGTACAATGGTTTAAGCAAGAAGGTGACGAAGTAAAAGAAGGTGAAATTTTACTTGAAATCGTAACAGATAAAGTAAATATGGAAGTAGAAGCTGAAGCAAGCGGAACTTTATTAAAAATCGTTCACCCAGCTGGATCAGTTGTACCAGTAGTTCAAACTATCGCATGGATTGGACAACCTGGAGAAGCTGTACCTGGAGCTGGAGCAGCACCTGCGGCTGCAGCGGCACCAGCTGAAGAAGCTGTTGTTGAAACTAAAGTTGAAGCAGCTCCTGCTCAAGAAGTAGAAGTGTTCGACAACTCTGGACTTCGTGCTACACCAGCGGCTAGAGCATATGCTCGTGAAAACGGAATCGACTTATCTCAAGTAAAAGGTACTGGAGCTAAAGGTCGTGTTCATAAAGAAGATGTAGTTGATTATAAACTAAATGCAAAAGCTAAAATGTCTCCACTTGCTGCACGTATTGCAGAAGTTGAAGGAATTAATACAGATGGTATCGTTGGAACTGGACCAAAAGGTAAAATTATGAAAGCAGATGTTCTTTCTGTTCTTAACGGAAGTGCAAGTGAAGCTGCTGCAAGTGCTGAAGTTGCTGCACCAGCAAGCGCTAAATCTGCTAAAGCACCAAATGAAAATCAATGGGGTGTTGTTGAAACAGTACCAATGTCACCAATGCGTAAAGTTATTTCTAAACGTATGAGTGAATCTTACTTCAGTGCACCAACATTCGTTGTTAACGTTGAAGTTGATATGACTGAATTATTAGCGTTACGTAAAAAAGTTGTTGATGCAATTATCGAAGAAACAGGTAAAAAAGCAACAGTTACAGACTTTATTTCATTAGCTGTAATTAAGTCATTAATGAAACACCCATATGTAAATGCTTCATTATCAGGTGATGAAAAAGAAATGTACTTACACCACTATGTAAACTTATCTATCGCAGTTGGTATGGATAGTGGATTAGTAGTACCTGTAATTAAAGGTGCTGATAAGATGAGCCTTAAAGAGCTTGTAGTAGCTTCTAAAGAAATTACAACAAAAGCTCTTGCTGGAAAATTAAAACCAGATGAAATGGCAGATTCTACATTTACAATTAGTAACTTAGGTATGTATGGAGTTAAGAGCTTCGTACCAATCATTAACCAACCAAATACAGCTATTTTAGGTGTAAGTGCTACTGTACCAAAACCAGTAGTATTCAATGGTGAGGTTACTGTAAGACCTATCATGACATTAACATTAACAGCGGACCACCGTGTTGTTGACGGATTAGAAGGAGCTAAATTCATGAAGACTCTGAAAGAAGCTATCGAAAATCCACTATCATTACTAATCTAATAATGGTATAATATATATTAAAACAAGATAAAGTGTATAAGGAGTGATTAAAACATGGCAGTTGAAGTTATAATGCCAAAAGCCGGAAGCGAAATGGAAGAAGGCGAAATCGTACAATGGTTTAAGCAAGAAGGTGACGAAGTAAAAGAAGGTGAAGTCCTACTTGAAATCGTAACTGACAAAGTAAATATGGAAGTAGAAGCTGAAGCAAGCGGAACTTTATTAAAAATCGTTCACCCAGCTGGATCGGTTGTACCAGTAGTTCAAACTATCGCATGGATTGGACAACCTGGAGAAGCAGTTCCTGGAGGAGACAGCGCTACTGCAGCAGCTCAAGAAATCGTTAAAGAAGTTGCAGCAGATGTTAAAGTACCTGAAACTAATGCAGGAGAAGTAGCACCAAAACGTGAACGTCGTGGAGAATATGACGTAGTTGTTGTAGGTGGTGGACCTGCTGGATATGTATCAGCAATTAAAGCCGCTCAACTAGGTGGTAAAGTAGCATTAGTAGAAAACCGTGAATTAGGTGGAACATGTCTAAACCGTGGATGTATTCCAACAAAAACATTCCTACACAATGCTGAAATTATCAACCACATCCGTTCTGCTAAAGACCGTGGTATTAAACTTGTAAATGATGCATTCTCAGTTGACATGGAACAAACAGTAGCAGTTAAGAATAAAATTTCTAAAACTCTATCAGGAGGAATTGCAGGATTACTTAAATCTTACGGTGTTAAAGTATTTAACGGTGTAGGACAATTAACAGCTGACAAGAAAGTTACTGTTGATGGTAAAGAAACAATTGATGCTGACAGCGTAATCTTAGCTGGTGGATCAAAAGTAAGTAGAATTAACATTCCAGGAATGGATAGTGATAAAGTTCTTACAAGTGATGAATTCCTAGATATCACTGAAGTACCATCTCGTTTAGCTGTTATCGGTGGTGGAGTTATCGGATCTGAATTAGGACAAGCATTCTCTACTTTCGGATCTGAAGTAACTATCGTTGAAATGGCTGATCGTTTAATCGCTGGAATGGATAAAGATGCATCTGCAGCATTAGAAAAACAATTCAAAAAACAAGGTATTAAAGTTCTTACATCAACTAAATTATTAGAAATCGTTGATAAAGGTCAAGAAGTAGTAGTTAAAGTTGAAGGAAAAGAAGATATCGTTGCAGATAAAGTATTATTATCAATTGGACGTGTTCCAGATAACACATGTCTTGGAGAATTAGCAGATAAATTCGAAATGGAACGTGGACGTGTTAAAGTTAACGAGTACATGGAAACATCTGTTGAGGGTATTTACGCTCCTGGTGATATTAACGGAACTAAGATGTTAGCTCACGCAGCATTCAAGATGGGAGAAGTTGCAGCTGAAAATGCAATGGGTCACCACAAAAAAGTTGATCTTAAAGCTACTCCAGCAGCAATCTACACTCACCCAGAAATCGCAATGGTTGGTTTAACTGAAGAACAAGCTCGTGAAAAATATGACATCAAAGTTGGTAAATTCAACTTTGCAGCTAACGGTCGTTCACTAGCATCTAACCAAGGTGAAGGATTCGTTAAAGTAATTATGGATACTAAATACAGAGAAATCTTAGGTATCCACATAGTAGGACCAGTTGCAGCTGAGTTAATCAACGAAGGATCTACTTTAATCCAAACAGAGATGACAATTGATGACGTAATGGATATTATCCACGGTCACCCAACGTTCTCTGAAGCTTTATATGAAGCTATGACTGACTGTGTTGACTTATGTCTACATGCACCTAAGAAAAAAACTAAATAATAGTTAATCAAAAAAGATGGCTAGCAATTTGCTAGTCATCTTTTTTCTGTATAATTGAGTTCTATCGAATTCAAGGTATGAGAAATAATAAACACTAGGAATATAGGTATATGTTGCTACTTAAATTCCTAATGTAATTTAAATTTTTAGTTTTTAACTTCTGCGATACTAATTTTTTTCATGAAGAGTAGTTTCATCTATTTTTTTATATTTTGATATTCGTCATTTACTGGAAATTTTTAATGAATAATTTAAAGGTTTAGAAATTTCTACAAGACCGTTTAATATTTCAAAATCAAAGATATGTCCACCCGCTTTTAAATCATTACTAATGTAGTGTAAATGAAATCCACCAACACCTAATCCTTGGGCATAATAAGGAGAGAAAAACCAACTATTATACCTTGTGTATTTTTCATAATGAAAAATATTTTGATTCTCTAGTACTTCTAGTAGAGGTGGATATGGTTTTTCTTGTTTTTTTGGAGATCTAGTATTCATCTTCTGAAAGTTTCCTGAAATTTTTTTATTGCATAGAAATAATTTTTGATTTAAGTAATCTTGAACTTTTTCTAATAAGTTTTTAAACGTAAGATTATCAAATTTCTGGTATTCTTTTTCGAATGTAGTAATTGTAGCGAATGGTGTACTTTCTTTGATTGATTGAAGATATGAATTACCGAAAATAATCTGTTTTTATAAACTTTACTATCTAAAATTACCATTTCACCATCAATGCCATCAAATGTACCAATTCCAAAATTACCGTATTTTTAGTAGTTCTTCTATAGTTAGGCTTCCACTATAAGCTCCTTCTATAATCCCTGCCATAGTTCCATATTGAAATATCATTTTTATCCTCCTAGTAACTAATAGAATTAAATTCTTCTCTTAATATTCCGTATTTTACAGAATCATAATAAACTCCATTGTAATATCTAACTTTTCTAATTCTTGCTTCACAAAGAAGACCTAGTTTTTTTCTGCGAGTTTCATCATCCTAGTGTTTCCGCTCCAAGTAGTTAGTCCAATGTGTTGTATTTCAGGAAATTTATTAAAAACATATCTCAATCCACTTATATAAAGCAGCATATCCTATACCTTTTCGCCCAAATATTCTGGTCATATATTACAATTCCAATTTCTAGCCAACGAGTGGCTAAGCTTTCCCAATAATATGTTACAATGCCGATTGGTTTATCATTTAAAAATATTCCTAAGACACGTTCACTTAAGAAATATTCATGATGATTTTTCAATAAAAAAGTTTCTAAATTTATGAATTTATATTCGTTAAAAATACGGTGCATTATATTTACTCCATTCAGGTTCTTCTGATGAGTAAATTATATTGTATAAATCTGATAAATGTTTTTTTCTTCGATTTTTCTTTAGTGTAATCATATACTCCTCCTTTTTACTTATTATATCATATTTAATGCTTAAAACTTGTTTTACAATCTAATTCATTAGAATATTGATTTTTTTATTATGATATAATGGTTCTTGTACAAAAAAATTAAAGAGGTGAAATATGGAGAAATTTAGTAAAATAATATCGGATATTTTTCCTTTGGATAATGAACATCGGATTATTAATCATAGGAGTATTACTATCATTTGGATTAATAATGGAAGCTAAAGAAATATATCATGAAGGTGTGAAATTTTTTAGCTGATCAAGGTAATTATCAACACTTTGTTGAAGGAATATTAGTATTCTTCCTATATTTTTGAGTTTGTAGCTCTTATTGTGAAATATTTTAAAAACAATTATCATTTTTCCACTACGATACTTTATTTATATTGGAATAACGGCGATTATTAGGGTTGATTATAGTTCAACATGATGATCCAAAAAAAGTGTTCTTATTTGGGCTGGAGCAATTTTATTGTTAGTAATAAGTTTAGCAATTGCTGAGAAATTTATAAAAAGATTAGAAAAGACTTCGAACAAAAATTTGTTCGAAGTCTTAATTTTATTTTACAGTATATTTCCCTGTTTTTGTAGTCGATAGTAACGCCTTTTTTTGGAAGTTTGGTAAGAATACATTGTATTTAACACTCTTACCATTATCTTCAACTGACATTGCTTCCATGATAACCCCTTGAGCAACTAAGTCATCACCTTTGAAAATAGGAGTTACACGATAACGTACATGTTTTTTAGTTTTCTTAACATAATCTGCAACTTCATTTTCAAAAGGAATCATATTAAGATTCATAAATCTTGTTCCAGTCATAAGGTTTTTTTATCATTATCATTTTTCTCCAGCTAGTTGGAAAGCAATTAAATGTGATCTGTCATAAACATGAGTTCCTCTGTTACTTTGCCACCCACTAGGACGAACATGCGCAATTTCTTCACGTTTATCAGTTGGCATTAAATCAATACCAATAATACCATTAGCTTGTCCAACACGTCCAAGTTTATCTAAAGGACTATAGTTTTCAAATGAAGTAGTAGATAAATCTTCCTTAGCGAAGTATGGATTATTATTATTTAGCACTTTATACTTATTAGCGTCTGTTGCTTCACTTTCTTTAGGTGCTGTAAGAGAGTTTATCACATCATCAGGAATTTTTTGATACACTTGTGAATGTTGTAGTAGTATTTGATGTTTTGTTTGACGATTTATTCGTGTAATAAGTAATAGCAAATGATGCTAAAATTACTATTGCAATTGATATAATTGAAAATAGTGACAATTGTTGTTTTTTTCTTTTTGCCATAGGGCCTCCTTATTTTTTTATAATAATTCAAACGACTAAGAGGAAGAGTAGAGCTCTTCCCCTATAAAATATTTATTTTTTGAAATAATTAATTCCCATTGCATCTTTTACTTCATCTAAAGTAGCAGCTGCAACTTTTTCAGCTTTTTCACTTCCTGCTTTTAGCATTCTGTATACTTCAGCTTTATCTTTTGCGAATTCTTCACGACGTTCTCTAATAGGGCGTAAGTAATCTTGCATTACGTCATTTAAGCGGCGTTTTAGTTTCATATCGCCAAGTCCACCGCGAGAGTAGTGTTCTTTAAGTTCTGCAACTTCATCAGTACGAGTATCGAAAATGTCTAAGTATTTAAATACAACATTTCCTTCAACTTGACCTGGATCTTCAATCTTAATGTGATTTGGATCAGTGTACATTTTCATGATTTTAGCTTTAATGTTCTCTTCACTATCCCCTAAGTAAATACCATTGTTTAAACTCTTACTCATTTTTCCTTGTCCATCAATACCTACAAGACGAGCATGATTTTTTGGTGGTAGTACAATCTCAGGTAATACTAAAACTTCTTTATTGTATGTTCTATTGAAGTCGCGAACGATTTCACGAGTTTGTTCAAGCATTGGTTTTTGATCTTCCCCAACAGGAACGTGTGTTGCTTTAAAAGCAGTGATATCAGCAGCTTGGCTTACAGGATAAGTAAAGAATCCTGCAGGAATACTTTCACCGAATTTTTTGTCATTAATTTCCTGTTTAACAGTAGGGTTACGGTGTAATCTAGAAACTGATACTAAATTCATGTAGTACATGTATAATTCTGCAAGTTGTGGAATTTGTGATTGAATAAAAATAGTAGTCTTGCTAGGATCGATTCCTACAGCAAGATAATCAAGTGCTACTTCTGTAATATTTTCAATAACTTTTCCTGGGTTGTCAGCATTATCAGTAAGAGCTTGTTGATCAGCAATCATAATAAATACTTCAGTGTCATCTTCATTTTGTAAAGCTATACGATTCTTTTAAAGAACCAACATAGTGTCCTAAGTGAAGTTTACCAGTTGGTCTATCTCCAGTTAAAATAATTTTTTTGTCATAAAAGGGTAACTCCTTTAACATAATTTTAATAATTTCTTATAATTATACCATAATCTGGCTGAAGTTTGTTTGAAATAACATAAAAAAATATTAATTTGGATAAAAATTTAGTGTTTTACTTAGCAAAAGATGGTATAATAAGGAGTAAAGAAATAGTTAATTATTAAGGAGATTAATATGATATATATAGAATCAAAAAGTAATGATCCACGCTACAATACTGCATTAGAGCTTTATGCTTTTAATGAGTTAGCAGAAAAAGATGATGTGTTTATGCTATGGATAAATTCACCATGTATCGTTGTTGGTAAAAACCAAAACACAACAGAAGAAGTAAACCAAAAATTCTGTGACGACAAAGGTATCAAAATCGTTCGTCGTGTAAGTGGTGGTGGAGCAGTTTACCACGATTTAAACAACTTAAACTACACAATTATCTCAAATGGTAGAAGTGGTGAAGAATTCGACTTCAAATCATTCTCACAACCAGTGCTTGACGCATTAGACTCATTAGGAGTTAAAGCGGAATTTACAGGACGTAATGACCTTGAAATCGATGGACAAAAATTCTGTGGTAATGCTCAATACGTACGTAATGGCCGTATTATGCACCACGGTTGCTTAATGTTTGATGTTGATACATCAGTTTTAGCGGATGCTTTAAAAGTATCTAAAGATAAAATTGAATCAAAAGGTATTAAATCAGTACGTTCACGTGTAACAAACATTAAAGACCACCTTCCAAATCAAGACATGACAGTTCAAGACTTCGTAGCAGCTCTTAAAAAATATATGAGTGAAAAATACGAAATGACTGATTTTGTTGCAACTAAAGAAGATGAAGCTGCAATCTTAGCTATCCAAGAAGAAAAAAATAATTCATGGGATTGGGTATACGGTAAAAACCCTGACTTCAATATTAAACGTAATAGAAGACTTAAAACTGGTAAAATTGAAGCTAACATCATGGTAGAACAAGGTGTTATTACTAATATCAAGTTCTACGGAGACTTCTTCGGAGTAATGGATGTAGAAGATATTGCTAAAAAAATTAGTGGGTGTAAAATACCAAAAAAAGAAGATATTCAAAAAGTTTTAGAGCAAATTGATATTAATTCATACTTCTTAGGAGCAACATTAGAAGAAGTAGTAGATATTTTAGTAGACTAATAAATAATTTTGGAGGGATGGAATATGATAATTGCAACAACAAATTATGTTCCAGGAATGGAAGTAGCAGAATATAAAGGGTTAGCTACAGGTGAAGTAGTAGCTGGGATTAATGTCATCAAAGATATCGGAGCAGGAATTCGAAACCTTTTCGGTGGAAGAGTTCAAGGGTACGAAGATGAAATTATTCAAGCAAGAGCTGAAGTTTTAAAAGAGTTAGAAGCTCGTGCAGCTGAGATGGGATGCTAATGCTGTTATCGGAGTTAGAATTGATTTCGATCCTATAGGAGGCGACGGTAACAATATGCTTTTTAGTTACAGTTACAGGAACAGCTGTAGTAGTAAGATAAAAGTAAATAATTTGTAAAATAAAATTAATAGCAATATTTGTAGAGATATTGTATAATGTTAAACAGTGATTAAAATTTCAATAGAGAGGAAAAATATTAATGAAAAAAAGTATTTAACTTTAAAAAGATTTTTCTCTATTTTACTTTTAGCAATTGCTTTAGTAACATCTGCTGTATTTGTAGCAGGATGTAGTGATGACAAAGGAACAAGTTCTAGTTCATCAAAAGCAACTTACACAGTAAGTAAAGAAGAGAAAGATTATTTATCAAAACGTTTTTCAGAATTATCTAAGACGAATAATGAAACTGTTGCTTATGTTTATGCTCCAGGTACTCAGTTAGATGAACCAGTAGTTCAAACTAATGATAACGAAACATACTTAGATAAAACATTTTGAAGGTGGACACGTTCCTTACCTTGGTACTGTATTCATGGATATGGATAACAAAAAAGATTTCCATGATAGATTAACTTGGTTATTCGGTCACGCTCGTGGAAGTAAAGTTGGAGATCACCGTATGTTCAACGATGTTAACTACTATGACAAACAAGAATACATGGATAAACACAAATTCGTAGTTATTGAAACTCCTGAGAGAAAATACTACTACGAAGCAGCATTCTTAACAATCGTTCCAGAAACAACTTCATTCTACCGTTTAGATTTTGAAAATGATGAAGATTTCTTAAGCCAATTAACAAATGTTAAGAAAGATGCAGCAACTAAAAACGACAGCGTTCAACTTAAAGGAAACGATAAATACTTAGTATTATCTACTTGTCGTGAGGAAGACGAAACAATCTCGTTCTAACCTGTACCTACGTCAAATTCCAGATAACGAAATGAACGATTTCTTAGCTAAACATAAAGATGAATTAAAATATGTAGCTACAAGATAATAAATAACGAAAAGCAATCTAATGATTAAGTTCACTAGATTGCTTTTTTAATTTATCTAAATAATATTTTGCTTTAGGCATCATTCTAAATTCTCTTATTAAGAAGAATAATGAAACTGAGAATGCACAAAGGTCAGTCACTGGAGTAGCGTAGATTATTCCCTCAATACCAAAAGAAATGTGAAAAGAATAAATAACATTGGTATTAGTACTATAAGTTGCTTTAGTTAAGGCAATAGTAACTCCAATTTTTGGTTTTTCCTATTGCAGAGAAGAAAAGTAGAACTTGAAATTTGAACACCATTTATAAAATGTAAATAACAAGAAGAATCTCATATACCTAACTGCAAACTCAAAGTATAGTTCATTACCATTTCCGAATAGACTAACAATTTGTTTTAGGGAAAAATCTCAAAGATTAAGAAGAATGTTATTGAGATAATCATTGCATACTTCATTGTATATCTCATTGTAGTACGAACTCGTTCGTATTTTTTTAGCTCCGTAATTATACCCGAAAAATTGGTTGAGCCCCTTGAATTAATCCAATAATAATAGCTATAAATATTATATTAATTTTAGCTACGATTCCTGCTACAGCTATAGGGATATCATTTCCGTATACAGAATTAGTACCGTGAATATTTAATAAATTGTTTGTTACTATTTGAGCTATCATATTAGATCCTTGGAAAACAAATGAAGGCATTCCAAATCCTGCAGCGACTTTTAACAATGGTATCTTAGGTATAAAGTCCTGTTTAGTGAATTTAACACTTTTGAATTTTGGAAAATATAAAACAAGAATCAATGCAGATAAGAATTGGCTTATAACTGTAGCCCAAGCTGATCCAGCAATACCCCAACCAAATCCAAAGATGAAGATTGGATTAAGAATAGTATTAAGTACTGCACCAAAAATAATGGCAAACATCGAATATTTAGGGCTATTATCCGAACGAACAATAGGGTTAGTACTAATAGAAATTAGTAAGAATGGAATCCCTAAAGATGTAATACCGGCAAAGGTCATTGCATACTCTAAAATTTCATCTGTAGATCCAAATGCATACATAAGAGGTTTTAAGAATATATGAACTAAAATTGTGATAATAATACCAATTATAAATAATGAAGATACTGCAGTACCAACTACAGATTTTGCTTTCTCAGGGTTTCCACGACCTAACTCAAGATTAAAGTTAGAGGCAGCCCCAATTCCTATCATTAAACCTATAGCTAAGCAAATAGTTGTAAGTGGAAAGGCGACATTTGTTGCAGCATTACCTAAGTAACCAACACCTTGACCGATGAAAAATCTGATCAATTACACTATACATCGCATTAATAATATTAGCAGTAATAGCAGGCCAAGCAAATGATGTAAGTAATTTTTATAGGTTTTATACCTAGCGGATTTTTCTATATAATTTTTGTGTCTTTTTCCATATGATTCCCTCCTTAAGTTATTTTTATTTAATAGTGTGAAGAAAGTAGAAATTTCTTCTTCAGTCAAGCTTTTAAGAACTTCTTTTTCAGCTGTGTTTAATAGATTAGAGTAAGTTGATAATACCTCTTTACCTATTTCAGTTAAATGTAATGTATAAGAACGTCTATCTTTTATTCCGCGTTTTCTAATAACAAGATTTTGTTTTTCTAGTGCATCGATATTACGTCCAACAATATTTCTATCTTTTCTATGTATTTCAGCAAGTTGAGCTTGGGTAACCCCTTCATTTTCCGAAACGTAAATAAGAGTTATGAAATGCCCATGAGTAATACCTATCTCGGCAAGAGGTTGTTTAGTATAACTTCTCATGTTCTCTAATAGCGTAATAAAGCTTTATAACCCTAACGCATCTTTTTAGCATAATTTCACCACCTAAAAATAATATAGCTAATATATTATATACCTAGTATACTATTTTGTCAACATAACACTGAAAATAGTGTGCTTCATACTTTTTTTCAGAGTTTTTCTTTGCATTTTTTAAAAATTAGATTCTGTTTGAATTGACATAGAAATTTAGTAATAATTAATGTTCTAAACCACCTGTTATTTTTGTATCTTCTTTATCAAAAGTAATTTGCAGCAGTTTTTTTATTATTAATTCTAAAGCAATGATAATATCTTCTTTTTTTCATAAAAGGCATATTAGGTTTGTCTTTAACCTGTTCTTCAATATATGGGATATGAATAAATCCAGCTTTAATCTTTGGATATTTTTTTGAAGCTAGGTATAAAGATTCATACATAATGTGATTGCAGACAAAAGTACCAGCAGTATTAGAAATAGCAGAAGGAATATTATTTTTTTATTCAATTCGTTAACAATTGCCTTTTATTGGTAATGTAGAAAAATATGCATTTTCTCCATCTTTTTCGTATAACTTCATCAATAGGACTATTTCCAATATTATCTGGAATTCTAGCATCATCAATATTAATAGCGATACGTTCAGGGGTAATCTTACTCCTTCCACCAGCTTGACCAATACAAATCACGATGTTAGGAGAAAATGAGTCTATATTTTTCTTCTAAAACACGTGAGCTGTCTTTGAAAAACTGTAGGTAGGGTAATTTTTTATTTCTATATTATCTATTATATCTGGTAAGCTATTAACACATAAATTAGAAGGATTAATACTCTCACCACCAAATTTATCAAAACCAGTTATTAATACTTTCATGAGGCACCTCGTAATTTTAATAAAAAAATATGTTGTAATAATTAACTTAATAATATTATAAGGTAATTACAATATCATAATTAAATAAATTTTTAAATTATAATAATTATAAAACAGTTTTAGATAATTTGAAAATAGTATTTCTATATTTTAGGAGATAAATTGTAATTTATTTTTTTAAAAGTGATATTATTAAAACATAAGGGGTGAGGATTTTTGTCTAGAGAAGAAAAAAATTAAGAACAATTATTAGTACGATAGATAATTCGGAGTATAGTGCTACTAAGAAAACTACTAACAATAAGTGTATGATGAGAACATTTAAAGAAGCTAACGATACTTGGCTAGCAGAAGCGTATTCTAAGAAAAAATATGCTGATTATAAACCATTTCAATTCGTTGATGGAGAGGGAGTAAGATGTTCAATATATCTTAGCGGTTGTCTATTCGCTTGTAAAGAGTGCTTTTAATGAAAGTATCCAAAACTTTTAATGCGGGACAATTATATACGAAAGAAATAGAAGATCAGATAATACAGGATTTAAGTAATTCTTATGTACAAGGACTAACGATTTTGGGAGGAGAGCCGTTTCTTAATACTCAGGTAGCTAAATCTTTAGCTAAAAGAGTAAGGGATGAATTCGGTTCAGCAAAAGATATCTGGGTCTATAGTGGTTATACATACGAACAACTGTTAAATGGTAGTGAGGATAAAAAGGAATTATTAAGTCTATGCGATGTCTTGGTAGATGGGCCATTTATGATTTTTCTAAAAGATCTAAGCTTAAGATTTAGAGGAAGTAGTAATCAAAGGATTATAGATATAAAAACATTCTAGTAAAAGATAATGTGGTACTGTATATGGAGTAAGTTTGAATATAATGAAATTACTTTAATTAGGAGTTAATTCATGGTATAATAATTAGATTGAGGATTAGGGATATAAAAATATCTCTAATTATTTTTGTTAATTAATTTATAGAGAGGAGATTAAAAGTTGAAAAAAATATTATAGAGATTTTTAGAAATGATATAAAAAGAAGTATTTAGAAAAAGCTAATACGTGGATAATTATAGTAGGTTTAATATTTTTACCATCAATGTATGCATGGCCTAATATATTATCTTCATGGGATCCGTATGGACATACCAATAATATAAAAGTTGCTGTTACATCAGAAGACGCTGGAGCGACTGTTGATGGAAAAGAATTAAACCTAGGTAATAGTTTAGTAGAGGATTAAAAAATAATAAAAATTTAGATTGGCAGTTTGTATCTAATAAAGAAGAAGCTGAAAAAGGAGTAAGAATAGGTGACTATTACGCAAGTATAGTTGTACCGAAAAACTTCAGTCAGGATATGACATCTGTTAGTAGAACAGAACCACAAAGAGCGACAATTGAGTACACGGTAAATGAGAAGATTAATGCTATTAGTCCAAAAATAACAAACAGTGGTGCTTCTGCAATAGCTAATAATATTAGCAAAAACTTTGTAGAAACAGCTAATGGTATAATTTTTGAAAAACTGCATGAAGCGGGGATAAAATTTGAAGAAAATCTTCCATCAATTGAAAAAAAGCAAAAAGAGGAAATCTTTAAATTAAATGATAATTTTTCTACATATGAAAGTACTTTAAGTGAATTAATTGGAAAAGTGGAATATGGGTATAATATTTTTAAATAATGTTCAAAAATACACTTCAGAAATAGATAGAGTAGCTACAAATAGTATTATGATTGCTGATAAGGCTGGAATTACTATTAATAATATTCAGGGATTCAATGAAAGATTATTACCAATTATTAATAGTCATCTTAATGTTGTGGAGGAAGTATCTAAAGAAGCTAATGTGATAGCAAAAAGAGTTGCAAAAGAAACCAGATAAAACGGAAGAAATAAAAGGCAAGACAGAAAGCTTTTAGATAGTAGACTACAAGCGAGTATAGAAAGATTACAACTAGTAAAGAATATTTTTTTGAGTATTTCAATAAATTATCAAATGAGAGATTATTTAATAATCAACTTGAAAGAGTAACTACTTTATCGAATGATATTACGACGATAAAAAGAAGTAAATAATAGTATTTACAATAAGATGGATCATTATGATGAGATAGCAGATACTGTAAAAAGAGGAATTTGTAAATAAATCTGCTAGAATAAATGAAGTTTCTTCAAATATGAATTCAAAAATTAAACGTTGAAGTTGCTCCTTTAATCTCTCAAGTTCTTAGTAAGGCAGAGGTTAATATCGATAAGGTAAGTGGCATAATTGCTGGGGCACAAGGAGAACTACCTGCAGTTGAGAGAAAATTATCTGAAACTGAGGTGAAGATTAGTAATGCATATGGTAAACTATTATCATTACAAGCCCAAATGCCATCTGCAAAAGAGCAAAAATTCAAAAAGCTAACGGATGAGATTAAAAAAAGGCTGACAGCGGTATAGATAAAAAAATCAATTGTTTAATTTATTAAAGGTTGACTATAAACAACAGGCAGAGTTTTTCGCAAATCCTGTTAAACTTCAAGAGAATAAACTTTATCATATAGAAAACTACGGTTCAGCGATGACTCCATTCTATACAGTTCTTTCTATTTGGGTTGGTTCGTTATTAATGTCTTCATTATTAACTACTAAGGTAGAAGATGAGGAAAATAAATATAAACCATATCAAAAAAATATTTTGGTAGAGGTCTGTTGTTTGTAATTATATCGTTATTCCAAACATTAATAATTACATTAGGGGATATGTATGTTCTTGGAACGCAAGCGACCTCACCATATAGGTTTTGTATTATATGCATTATTAATATCGCTGCTATTTTCTTCGATTATTTATACAATAGTGTGTATTCTAGGAAATGTAGGTAAAAGCAGTTTGTATAGTGCTGTTAGTATTACAATTAGGAAGTTCAGAGGAACATTCCCAATTCAAATGACTTCAGAATTCTTCCAAGCGTTATATCCAAAAGTACCGTTCACTTATTCTATAGGGTCTACTACGTGAAGCGGTAGGTGGGGTATATATTCCAGCGGTAGAACGTGATATTAAGATATTATTTATTTATCTAATTGTCGTTCTTATAGGAGGAGCAATTCTAGTTAGTTTAAAAAGCACGTTCTGCTAAATTAAGTAGGGAAAGAGAACGTTCTAAGTTATTCTTGTAGAATATAATTTTCAGTAGAGATTAAGTAGTTACAATAAAAATGTAATTTTGTAATATTACTTTAATCTCTACTTTTTTTCATAGGAAATGAAAAAAATAGTGTTTTTTTGTGATATAATTAAAAGATAAAAACCTTAAAATATAGAGGATAAATTATGGTTAAAAACATTAGATAGAACCAAAGACATCTTCTTAGATACGATGCTTTTTGGGAAATGAAATATTAACGAAAAATAAAAACAACTAATAAAACAAAAATTACAGTAGTTTTAGCAGCATATAGAAGTGTTGATAGACTAGAAAGTATTGTAAAAGACATTTTTAATCAAAGTTTTCAAAGAATTTGAAATAATAGTAGTTGATGATCTTTCTGATTCTGAGATAGAAGAAGCGGTAGCCGTATTAGATAATAACAAAATTAACTACATAAAAAAACAGCTAGGTTCTAATTCATCAGCGAAAAAAACTGTGCTTTGGATTTTTGCTAAAAGGAGAATATGTAGTTTTTTGTTGAAGAGAGTTCGAAAATTAAAATCAAATTATTTGGAATTACTATTTAATGAAGTATCACAGAAAAATCTTGATATAGCAATGTTAACTAGAAATGGTTATCCAAGCATACTAAATGAAACTGTATCATCAGGACAAACTTATCTTATAGAAGAAATTAAGAGATTAAAAAGTGATTTGAATTATAATGTTACTTCTTGTATTTTTTTAAGAAAAAAATTCTTAGATGTTTATAATTTAAGATTTCAAGAAGATATGTTAGCATTAGAGAATTTATATTTCAAATTACGCGTCTTTGATGTTGCGGGTAAAAGTAAGTCAAGTAGCAAAAAGTTGGTTACAAAGATTTACAAGAAAAGTAAATCTATAAGGAACAATGCGATGATTGAAGCTTCAACTAGAAGAATAATGATTGCATTTAATAAAATAGAAGAATTTAAACAAAATAAAAAAATATGAGGATAGTTTAAATCTTCTTTGTGGATATCTACTTTTTGATGTATTAAGAATGCAGGAAAAATATGTCCGAGGAAATAGAAATATTAGATCTAATAAAAATCAAGAAAAATTATTTTGATAGTGACACATTCATTAATAAAACGATGATAGCAATGTCTCCGATAATGTTTGCAAATCATCTTAACAGAAAAGGATAGGAGATAATTATGAGGCGAATATTACATAATGTGTTTTCATATGCGTTCATAGCCTTGTTTACAATAGCTTTAACCTGGGCATATGTTGCACCATTTGTCTATGAAAGAATATTAAATCCGTTGGCACTTCTGTTAGGTGTACCAGTGGTTTTCATATTGTTTATTTATGCAGTAAAAAAAGTTTTAGCAACTGATGAAGTTGGATTAAAAAAATATAATAGAATTATAGTATTAGTATATTTAGTATTTCAGGCGATTATTTTATCTATGGATACACTGAAACTTTTCGGATGGTGCAGAAATAGAAAAATGAAGCACACTATATGCTAAACTATGGAAAATTCTCAGGTGAAAGATATTTTTTTAGTTTATCCGAATAATATTACACCGACAATTATTCTATACTGGATATATCGTATTGCCGCATTCCTACACATATCAGAAGTGTGGACATTACATATATTTTGTTTCTTAGTAACAACAGCGACAATATTTTTAACATATAAAACAGCTGGAAAATTACTTACAAAAACAAAAAAGCAAACGATAATTTTTAGGATTAATGATATTATACATTCCTTTTCCAAATGTATAGTTTATTCTATTACTCTGATACATTAATGGTAATTATGGTTGCTTTAATAATATATGTTCTTATACCATCAGATGGAAGTTTTATCTTTAGAACAAAGCATATTGTAGCAGTAGCTATTCTAGTTGCATTTGCATGGAACTTAAGATCTAATATAATTATTATTTTACCAGCGTTAATAGTGTACTTACTGTTTTTTTCAAATGGTATAAAAATTTAGTTTTATTATTAGTAACCTTTGGAATTGCATTTGTATTCTTTGGAAAAGGATTCGATATGCTGTGGGCACACTATGGATTTTGGAAAGATGATGGCTATAAGTTTCCGATGTTACACTGGGTAATGATGGGGATGAGTATTCAAGGTGGAAGCTATAACTGGCAGGATTTCCAATTTACATATCTTAGTCAAAATAAGATGACAGATGATCTGGGCTTATTCTTTAATAGGTTAACTCATAGACCAATCTTCCTTAACTTACTTATGGTAGTTCTTAAAAGTAAGAGGTAATTGGAGTGATGGTACTATTAACTATACGAATGGTACACGTGCACTAAGAGATGGTGATGGTTTCTTGTGGCAACTTTTCTATGGAAGTAATAATAGTTTCTTCATATATCTTTCGCAAATGATGTATGTTGTGATTATTTTTGGGATGGTATATTACATCTATAAACGTAGAAAAAGAATACATTACTTCATGTTTCTTATTCCAAATTATTATTTTCGGAGTGTTTATGTTCCACTTAATCTGGGAAGCTAAACCGAGATATGTATATGCATGGATGCCGATAATTTTTCATTCTAGGAGCAAAAGGTATAATACTATTTGCTGAAAGATATGAAACGACCATATTTGATAAATACAAGAAAAAAACTTTATATTGCCTTCGGAGTAGTATTTGCTCTTCAAGTTGGAAGTGATAGTTTCTTAAGACCATCTTATTCGATGAACTTAGATTATGATTCACGTGTAATTAACGGTATTAGTATTTATGCAACGGATAATTATTTAAGAGATGGAATAGTTAGAGTAAATAAAGATACAGAGGTAGAACAAACATTTAAAGCTAATCGTAGTTTTAATTATGTTCGAGGATATATTTCTTCATATGATGAGAAAAAAATAATTCGAAGTATAAAGTAGAGATAATAGATAAAAAAAGATAATAAAGTTGTAAGAGAACATGAATTTATTTATCGTGAATTGTATTGGGAAAGTACCACTACAAACGTATACTCTTCGTTGGTATTTCGACGATCTTCCAGCAGGAGACTATAGTGTGAAATTCTCTCAAGTAGAAAGTGATAATAATGGAAGTATAGTTATTTCTAGTGTACCAAATGAAATGATTGATATGTATGAAGCAGGTAAATTATATATTAATGGCGCTGATCAAAAATAAAAAGATTTATCATTACAAATAGGACATAGATATCAAAAAAACTTTGGTGGTATTAATGAAATAGAGAAAAATAATATCTTTAATTAAGATAAGAGGCTCATCTTCGGATGAGCCTTTTCTTCATATTTAAGAGTAAGGTGGATTTTTAATTTAAGTTAAGTTATAACATAAGGTTAACATAAAGTAGGGAATATATAATATAAATATGAGAGTAACTTAACAAAATCTATTTCTTAAAAAAATCACGATTTTTAAGAAATTCCCTTTCTCCAATTGACATAGCATATTACTAATTTGCAAACGATTTATTGTCAAAGAAGGTAAAACTATGTTATAATTAGAATACAACATAAAAGGAGCAAATAACTATGGTAAATATTTATGATAAAAGCAAATGAATTTGAAAGAGCATTAAGAGAATCTGATGAGTATAAAGCATCATTAGCAGCATCTGAAGAATTATACGCAGATGAAGAAGCTAACGCTTTATATACAGAATTCGTATCAAAACAAAAAAAGATTTAATGGAATCTGCTCAAGCAGGAAATGAACCTACAGAAGAAGAATTATCAGTATTTGAAGAAATTCAACAAAAAATTATTAGAAAATGCTAAATTCTTAGAGTTTGTACAGACTCAACAAAAACTACAATTTTTAATTGAAGATTTAAATAAAGTAATGTACAAACCTTTAGATGAACTTTTCGAAAAAAATACGGAAATAAATAGAATAAGATTTAACACAAAGTATTAGATATTTTCTAATACTTTGTGTTACTATTAAAAAAATCACCCTAGATGAGGTTATTATCTAGGTGATTTCTTTCATACATTTAACTTTTTATTTATCTTTGTTTTCTTCAACATAATCTATTAATTCTACTGTAAGATCATATCTGAAGAATGGTGTAATTAGATAAATTCCTTTGAAAGTGTTTTCAAAGCAACATCTAGTAATTTTTTTACTTTCTTCTAAAAGCAATTTTTTTGACAAAGATCCTTGTCATCTTTTACTTCTTCTAATTTAGCTAAGAATTCTTCTGATAACTTGATACCAGGTACCTCATTGTGTAAGAATACAGCATTGTTGTAACTAGTAATTGGCATTATACCAACGAAGAATGGTGTATCTGGATAATCAGCAGCAAATTCTGCTAATTGTTCAATTTTTTCAGCTTCAAAGACAGGTTGTGTAATAAAGTAGTCAGTACCTGCTTTAATTTTCTTCTCAACTAAACGTTTTGTTTTACTTAAGTCACGAACATTTGGATTATATGCTGCAGCAACTGTGAAGTTTGTAGTCTTTTTCAGAGAAGCCCCGTTATATCCAAGTCCTTCGTTAAGTTGTTTAATGAAAGGAATTAACTTAAGACTAGTCATATCATATACACTAGTTGCTCCAGGGAAGTCACCAAGTTTACTTGGATCTCCAGTAAGAGCAAGGACATTATTAATTCCAAGAAGATCAAATCCCATTAAACGAGATTGTAATCCGATAAGGTTGTGATCACGACATGTTAAATGCAGAAGTGTAGGGGTAGAAATGTGCTCTTTAAGCAATGTAGCAGCAGCTAAATTACAAATTCGAGTACTAGCTAAAGAATTATCTGCTAAAGTTATAGCTTCGATATTCTTTTTTTATCTATAGCTTTTAGCACCTTCGATAAATTTATCTACATTTAAATGTTTAGGTGGATCCAGTTCAGCAATTATTGTTACTTGTTTTTTCACTTTATCAACAATTGTTGGCTTATTATTTGCTACTCTAACAAGTTCTTCCTCAGCTGGTAAAGGTGTGATTATTTTTCTTTTTACAGGTTTTAAATCTTTTATCCCTTTTTTAATAGCACGAATATGCTCAGGAGTAGTTCCACAGCAACCACCGATTAATCTTACTCCTTCTTCAACTAGTAACTTAGCACTTTGTTCAAAGTATGCTGAGTTTTTTCTAAAACGATATTCGTTACCATTAATTGTTTGTGTTAACTGTAATAAGCTGGCATTTGGATAAGCCGATAGATAGCTTTGTGCAAATAATGGCACTTGTTTTAAACTTTTTATCATATGATAAGGACCAAGATGACAGTTTAATCCAACTATATCAGCACCTAAATTAACAAGTGCACTTAAAGCATCAGTAACTTTTTCCCCATTTTGAGTTATACCTGCTTCTAATAGTGAAATATTAGTGATAATAGGTAAGTCAGTTAATTTTCTTGTTTCAGTTAAAAACAGCACGAATTTCTTCTTGATCATAATAAGTCTCAAAAAGTAATGCATCAATTTTATTCGTTGATAATAATACTTTTACTTGATCAAGTGTTTCGTTAACGATTGTTTCTAATGATAGTTCACATTCACGAAGACCGCGAATAGCTCCAATAGTACCGAAAACAAAAGTATTTTCTCCAGCGGCTTTACGAGCAATTTCAGCGGCGCGAATATTTATTTCTTCAAACTTATCTTCATAACCATAAGTTTTCAGCTGACATTTTTTTGCAGCATAAGTATTTGTTTGAATTATATCTGCTCCAGCTTCGATATAAGCCTTATGTATTTTTCTCTACAGAATCTGGATTAGAGATATTATTATATTCATGACAACTTTCCAATCCATTACTATAGAGAGCTGTACCCATAGCTCCATCAGCTACGAGTACATTTTTTTCTAATCTCTCTAGTAAGTTTCTCATATGAACCTCCTATTTATCGGCAAGTTCACTTCTGATTTCTTTAGTTACCTCAACTAAAACTTCTAATGCTTCGATTGTTTCTTTTTCAGCACGTGTTTTTAATCCACAGTCAGGGTTAATCCAGAATTGTTCTGTAGATAGTTTTTGAAGTGGACGTAAGATGTTAGTACGTACTTCTTCTTTTGTAGGAACACGTGGAGAGTGGATGTCGTAAACTCCTAAACCAATACCTAATGGGTAGATTGCAGTTTCGAATGCAGAGATTAATTCTCCGTGGCTTCTACTAGTTTCGATAGAAATAACGTCAGCATCTAGTGCGCGGATAGAATCGATAATTTCATCGAAGTTAGAATAACACATATGAGTGTGAATTTGTGTATCATCTTGAACTGATGAAGTAGCTAGACGGAATGAGAATACTGCTTCTTCAAGATATTTCTCTTTTTTGTTATCTCTTAGAGGTAATCCTTCACGGATAGCTGGTTCATCAACTTGGATAATTGTAATTCCAGCTTTTTCTAAAAGTTCAATTTCATTTTTAAGAGCGATAGCTATTTGGTTGAAGATTTCTGCTTTAGAAATATCAGTTCTTTCAAATGACCAGTTTAGAATTGTAACTGGTCCAGTTAACATACCTTTAACAGGACGGTTAGTTAAGCTTTGAGCATAAGCAGTTTCTTTAACTGTAACAGCTTCAACGTGTTTTACATCTCCGTAAATGATTGGTGGTTTAACCCCACGAGAACCGTATGATTGAACCCAACCGAATTTAGTAGATGCAAATCCAGCGAAACGTTGACCGAAGAACTCAACCATGTCTGTACGTTCGAATTCACCGTGAACTAGTACATCGATATCAAGATCTTCTTGGATTTTAATCCAACGAGCGATTTCTTCTTCGATGAATTTTTCATATGCTTCATTAGATAATTCACCTTTTTTCCATAGAGCACGTTGTAGACGTACTTGTTTAGATTGAGGGAATGATCCGATTGTAGTAGTTGGTAATAATGGTAAGTTGTATTTTTTGTTTTGAACTTCACGACGAACTTTGTAATCAGATGGACGAGTTGAACGAACATTTTCACTTGATTCTAATTCAAGGTTTCTGAACTCAGCATTTTGTAATTTATTGAAGTCTTCAACGTGTTTTTGGTATGCTGCATCTTCTTTACCATCTAATTTGTTAGCTAGTAAGTTAAGTTCTAGTAATTTTTGATCGGCAAATGCTAAACCGTTTAGTAAAGTCTCTTCTAATTCAGTTTCATTTTTAGTTGTTACTGGTACGTGTAGTAATGAACATGAAGGTTGAATTACTAATTCAGCAACGTTAGCTTTAATTTCTTCTAATAATGCAGAACTATCTTCGAAATCATTGCTCCATACGTTACGTCCATCAACAACTCCAGCAAATACTTCTTTATTTTTAAATAAACCAGCTTTTACATTAGCTAAGTTTTCTTCTCTACCGTGAACGAAGTCTAAACCGAAAGCTACTGGTAAATCAGCAAGTTTTTCAGCTTCTACTAAAGCTTCAAAGTAAGTTTGGAAGATGAATTTAGCATCTACTTCATTGTTGAAGTGGTTGTATACTTTGTGAGCTAATTCTACGTAGTTTCTACCTTCATCAGTAACAAAGATTGGCTCATCTACTTGGATGTAAGAAGCACCAGCTTCAGCTAATTCTTTGAATACTTGAGTATATAATGGTAATAATTTATCTACAGCTTTTTCGAAATTCTCCTTTAGCTAGACCACTAGATAAAGCAACATATGTAATTGGTCCAGTGATTACTGGTTTAGCTTTATCTCCTACGATTTCTTTTGCTTCTTTATATAAGTCTAATAGACGAGTATTGTTTAATTTAGGGTTAACATTTTCCCATTCTGGTACGATGTAGTGGTAGTTAGTGTTAAACCATTTTTTAAGTGCAGATGCAACATTATCTTTGTTACCACGCGCGATATCGAAGAATAAGTCTACATCAACTTCTCTTCCTTCAAAACGTTGTGGAATAACGTTGAATTGAACTGATAAATCTAAAATGTGATCATAAAGTGAGAAATCACCAACTGGGATAAAATCTAATCCAGCGTTTAATTGTTTCTCGATATAAAGACGACGAAGTTTTCCTGCTTCTTCAAATAACTCGTTTTGGCGAACTGTACGAGCCCAGTATCCTTCAATTAATTTTTTCCATTCTCTTTTTTCCCCTAAACGTGGGTATCCTAAACTTGAAATTTTTGTCATTATTCTTTCCTCCTGAGATTTTTCTCTTTTTGTGTATATTGAATTATAAAAATAAAAACGCCCTTAAACAATAATCTAGTATTGTCTAAGGACGTGCGTTTCATACGTGGTACCACCTTATTTTTATGGAAAATCTAAAATGATAAATTGAATTTTTTTAGTTTTTCCACCTCATTAAAATTTTTAACGCTATTTTTCTGCGTAATTATCTAACTTTCGCTCGATAATTAAAAACTCAAAGACCATCTTCAAAAAAACTCATTAATCTCTTTTCAGCTACCGAGACTCTCTGGTGTAAATCCTTTTTTTCTACTCATCTTATCTATGTTATTATGTATTAATTTGTAAAAAAATATTTTTTTATTCAGTCTTAAATACGACAAAAGGGTAGTAACACAAGGGACGAAATGACCGTGTTACCACCCAATTTTATAATCTTAAAATAAATTTTAATCTTACCTCAATGATTATTAACGGTTATCAACCGGAACTAACTTATATATACTCATTAGTTCAGCTCTGTGACCATTTACAATACACTCAAATCCTTTTTCACCAACCAAAAAGGTCTCTAATAATTAAGAAATATTGCTCTTCACTTCTTCGCTTTTTTTAAAACTGTTAAAGAAATATTAACATAAGATTTTTTTCTTTGTCAACACTTTTATTAAAAAAATTAAAAAAACTTTTTTTCGAAATTGTCAGAAATCTAAGGTGAACCATATATATTAGTATATTTTTTAAAATAATATTTTTTTATAATATCTATTTAAGAATTATTTAAACATTTACTAATAGTTAGTTAATATCTATAAGGTATACTGTATTCATCAAACAAAAAGTTTTGGTAATAAAGTATTAATAAGAGGAGAAAAATACAAATGAAGAATAACTTTATGAAATCAGAAAATTTTACAAAATGGGCAATAAGAAAAGTTAGTGTTGGAGTAGTATCAGCAGCAATTGCAAGTGGTATTTTTGTAATTGTAGGAGGTGGAGAAGCTCACGCAAGTGATAAACAATTAGATAAAGCACCAGTAGTTGAAACTGTAAAAACGCAGGTAGATGAAAATGTAGTTACTAAACCAACAGAAAAATCTGAATCAGTAGAAACAACAACAGTAAAACCTAAAGAAACTGATAAAACAGTCGAACAACCTGTAGTTGGAACAGATAGAGAAGCTAAACCTGAGGTAACAGAAAATAGTATCTTAAGTCTTGCTAAAGATACTGTAGATGCACCAAAAATGGATGCACCCAGATATGACTACACACAAAACAACACCAGTTGAAGTTAAAAAAGCGGTAATGGAAAATACGAAAGATGAAGTTAACGTACCAGCTAAATACCTAGATAAAGCAAACTTCCCTGGACCATTCACAGCTGGAGTAAACCAAGTAATTCCTTACCACTTATTCGCAGGTGACGGAATGTTAACAAGATTAATCTTGAAAGCATCAGATAAAGCACCATGGTCAGATAATGGATCAGCGAAAAATCCAGCTCTTCCTCCAGTAGAGAAATTAGGACATGGATTATACTTCTATGAAGTAGATTTAGCAGGAACACAAGGAAAACAAGATAAAGAATTATTAGATTTACTAAAAGCAAATGGAACACAAAGCTACAAAGCAACAATCAAAGTATACGGTGAAAAAGACGGAAAAGCAGATTTAACAAACTTAGTAGCTACAAAAGATGTAAATGTAAATCTAAATGGATTAACAACTGTTAATGAAGTTAAAAAGCAGTGATGGAAAATACAAAAGATATAATTGATGTACCAGCTAAATACTTAGACAAAGCAAACTTCCCTGGACCATTCACAGCTGGAGTAAACCAAGTAATTCCTTACCACTTATTCGCAGGTGACGGAATGTTAACAAGATTAATCTTGAAAGCATCAGATAAAGCACCATGGTCAGATAATGGATCAGCGAAAAATCCAGCTCTTCCTCCAGTAGAGAAATTAGGACATGGATTATACTTCTATGAAGTAGATTTAGCAGGAACACAAGGAAAACAAGATAAAGAATTATTAGATTTACTAAAAGCAAATGGAACACAAAGCTACAAAGCAACAATCAAAGTATACGGTGAAAAAAAGACGGAAAAAGCAGATTTAACAAATTTAGTAGCTACAAAAGAGGTTACCGTAAATCTTCATAAAGAAGCTATGGAAATGGAGAAAAACCAGGTGAAAATATGATGATGGATCATAAAAAAACATGGATTAATGGATTCAAATATGAGCGGAAAAACTATGGATATGCATAAATCAGATGACATGACTATGAAAGCACATATGGATAAAGATATGAAAGCTAAAAATATGAATGCTCATATGAACAATAATATGATGAAAAAAGGAATGTTACCAAAAACAAGTGCAGCTCCAGAAGGAACAATGAATGCAACAAACTCAACAAATTCTTCAACTACAGGAATAGTAGGATTAATCATCGCTAGTCTATTAGGGTTTATTAGGACTTAGAAGAAAAAAATGAAATCGACTAAATAGAATGGGAGTGACTCAAAAATCGTGATTTCAGAGAAATCGATTTTGTCGAGTCACCCCCGCACAGTTTATTAGATATCTAAAAAGCTTTTATAAAGCGAATTTAGATATCAATAAACCACTGCGTCTACGAGTTTTAATATGAACTTTGTCAAATTTTAGGACTTTTGGGTAAGTCCCATGTATTAAACGATTTAAAATCAGTGTGATTTGATAGTAGTCTCTTTTTATAAAAATTTTTTTGAATATCTAGAATTATGTGGGAAATCTCAATTAAATTGATATTTTTTTAAAATAGTGAGAGATAGTACCTTGCAGAATTTAACGGAATAGTGCTATACTTTTAAATGTATAGTGCTATTTTTGTTAGGAGGAGTAAAAGATATGATGAATAAAATTTTATTAGTAGATGACGAGATAGAAATAACGGAGATAAACAAAAGATATCTAGAACAAGGTGGTTATGATATAGATATTGCTAATGATGGGAAAAGAAGCATTAGAAAAATATAAAAGAAATAAGTATTCACTAATTATTACCGATATAATGATGCCAAATATGGATGGCTATGATTTGATTAGTGAAGTACAATATTTAGATGCAGAGCAACCTTTTTTATTTATAACTGCCAAAAACAACTGAGCCAGATAAAATTTATGCTTTTGAGCTTGGGGGCTGATGACTATATAGTTAAGCCGTTTAGTCCTAGAGAATTAGTATTAAGAGTTAGGAACATATTACGTCGAATTGAAAAAAAGTAGTACAGATAGTATTTTGACTTTTAGGGGATTTAGAAATAAATTATAATAGTAGAATAGCGATGGTCAATGGAAAACAACTAGACCTAACGGTGAAATCTTTTGAATTATTATGGTTATTAGCTAATAATCCAGAACGTGTTTTTTTCTAAAAACAGAATTATATGAAAAAATATGGCATGATGAATATGTAGAAGATGCTAATACATTGAATGTGCATGTGCATTCTTTAAGGAGAATATTGATGAAATACTCTACAGAGAAAACACCAAATATAAAAGACAGTGTGGGGACTAGGATATAAAATGGAAAAAAACAAGTTTAAAAAAATGGAAAGGAAATATAGAATGAAATTAAGAGATTATATTATTGTTGGATATATTTTTGTCATTTTTAATAACTATAGCTGCTGTATTTTTGGGCTTCAAAACCAAATGTTAATTGAAAAAAAGATACCTATTTTTATTGTTGCAATTACTGTGATTGCAGGGATTAATCGAGTGCGACGATAAGTCTAGCATTACTAAAAAGGTGTGTTTAAATCATTAGATGTACTAAAGAAAAAAACAGTAAATATAAGTGAGAAAAAGATTTGACATTAGTGATGAAGTGATACGTCCAGTTGAATTTAGAGATTTATCTATTGCATTTGATGATATGGCGGAGCACTTAAAAAGAAAGTTTTGAATCACTAGAACAAAGTGAAAAAGAAAAAAATCTCTTATGATTGCTCAACTTTCTCATGATATAAAAACTCCTATAACTTCTATTCAATCAACAGCTGAAGGAATGTTAGATGGTATAATAAAAAAAGATGAATACAAGTACTATTTAGAAACAATTTGTCGTCAAACAACGAGATTAAACAAATTAGTTGAAGAATTAAATTATTTGACGCTAAGTGTGAAAAGAAACTGATTCTGCAGATAAAAAAAGAAACAATATTTTTAGATAAATTATTAATTGATTGTATGTCTGAATTTAAGTTAAGAGCAGAAAAAAAGAACAAAAGAGATATTTTTTTATTAAAAGTAATACCAGAAAATGCAAAAATAGTAAGTAATTATAATAAATTACAAAGAATAATAGTTAATTTACTAGGTAATGCATTTAAATACTCACCAAGTGGAACAAAAAAATCGAAATAGTTGCTGAAATTAGTGATGAAATGCTTTCTATTTCTATAATTGATGAAAGGTTGCGGTATAAAAAGAAGAGGAACTTGATAATATTTTTAAAAGATTATATCGTGTTGAAGCATCAAGAAATATGAAAACAGGTGGCTATGGGTTAGGTTTAGCTATAGCGAAACAACTAGCTGTGCAACTAAATGGAGACATTAAAGTAGAGAGTGAATATGGTAAAGGAAGTACATTTACCTTGGAAATTTTGACAAAAATAAATTATTCAATGTATAATGAAAAAAATATACTGAGGAAAAAAATATATGTCAAAGTCAAAAGTACATAACGCGTTTAAAAACGTTCTGAAGGACAGCTTAGAGGAATTCAAAAAAATGATAGAAGAAGAGCGAGATTGTATGGATATTATGATTCAGCTAAGTGCAGTTCGTTCTAGTGTTGACAAAGTTATTGAATTATTAATAACAGAAAATCTTATGGAATGTATTAATAATCCTACAGAAAAATCCTGAAGAGCATAAAGAAAAAATAGGAAAAAGCTATACAGTATCTAGTAAAAAAAGAAATAGCATACTAAATTAGTAATAAAAGTCTTGATCCAAGATTATTTTTGGGACCAAGACTTTTTATTTTTGAAATGTAATAATTTTATAGAGAATTTTTAATATTTTTAATTGTTAGTTGTTTTTTTACTAATTGGTTGTTTAATTCTTTATTTTTGTTTCTCCAGGCCAGTTATTCATACCACCCTTCGACATTTATAACATCGAATCCCTCTGCATCAAGAAAATCATATGCTTTAGCTAGAACGACCACCCTGCCTGACAAATCACATAGTATTTTTGATCTTTGTCCAATTTAGAAAAATCTGAGCCTAAAAGTACTTAAAAGGGAAATTTTCAGCAGAAGGTATGTGACCAGCTGCGTATTCATGAATTTCTCTCACATCAAGAATAGTGAGTTTTTCACTACTATTAGTATATTTTTCATAAAAAAATCTTTCATTGAAATATTGTTTTTCATAGTTGATTCCTTTCATATTACTAAATTTAACTACTGTAAAACTCTGAAAACATGTTATGTTTTTAACAGAGCTAAATTATTCATGGTCTAATTTTTAAACTATTTTTACCTCGCCATGCATGCATTCCGCCTTTAACATTGACAACATCGAAACCTCTTTTTAAGTTTCTTTGCTGCAAGTTTACTTCTTGCTCCAGAGTGACAAATTACATATGTTTTTTTGTCAGCGATTGGAGTAAAGCTACCGATTTTATTTAGTGGAATATTTTTTTGCATTTTTTTATGTGGCCTCTTCTAAACTCACCAGGTGTTCTTACGTCTATTAGTTGAATATTTTCCTTTAATTTATTTTTCTAACTCAGTAGTAGAAATACTGTCAACTTTTGTGAATAAAAAAACATTTTCCTTACCTCCTATATACCCCTATAGGGTATATTAAATCATGAATTTAAAGTCTATGTCAAGGATGATGATTATATAATTTAAAAATATTTTCAGATTATATGAATAAAAAAATTATCAGTTGTTGAAATAATTGTATATAGCTATTAAATCTTAAAATTATTTATCTCTTTGAAAATACGAAAGTAATTATATGAAAATAATTTTTCATTTTTTTCAGGAATTATATGCTTGACAAATAAGAAAAAAATAGGAGAATAATGGAATAGAAAAGTAACCAAAAATTTTTATAAAGAACAACCAATAATTTAGGAGGAATTTTAAATGAAAAATATCAAAAGGTAGCTACTGCCAGTGTACTATTATTTACATTAGCGAATCCACTAGCTGTATTCGCTGAGAATAGAGTAGGTAATGTTTCAGAAGCAAGTAGTAATAAAAACAACACAAGATCTTACAATTAGTTCAGAAGAAATCAATGGAGATATAGTATTTCATGTAACTGCAGTTAGGGATACTTATGAAGCTATTGTTTATGCTAAAAATTAATGGGAAAAAAATTATACTTATAATCTAGGTAATCTAAAAAAAGGTCAAGTATCAAAAATAGTTCAACCTGATGCAAGTATAAATAACAATAGTGCTTCTATTTCAAAAAGAAAGTAAAAAAAGAAAAGATCACTACCTAATACAAGTGTAGTAAGAGAATTAGTAGAAAAAGTCGGTTTCATATAGTAATGAATTAAATGGGAATGTAATTGAAGCAAAAGTTGTCTATAAAGTATATGAGCTAGTAGAAAAAAATCCAACTATAAATGAAGGAACAAAATATATTCCAGAAAAGTAAAGTTAAAGAAGGTGCTATTGTAAAACCAGAAGTACTAGTAAAAACCAGAATATAAAGAAAGTTTTAGGTGGAGCAATAGTTGAACCTGCTGTACAACCGGAATTACCAAAAGCAGAAGAGCCAGCAGCGCCAGCACCGAAAGTAGAAGAGCCAGCAACTCCAGCACCGAAAGCGGAGGAACCAGCAGCGTCAGTACCGAAAGCGGAAGCCAGCAGCCCCAGCACCAAAAGCGGAGGAACCAGTGGTACCAGCACCGAAAGTAGAAGAGCCAGCAACTCCAGCACCGAAAGCGGAGGAACCAGCAGCCCCAGCACCAAAAAGCGGAAGAGCCAGCAGCCCCAGCACCGAAAGTGAAGAGCCAGCGCCAGCACCGAAAAGCAGAAGAGCCAGCAACTCCAGCACCGAAAGCGGAGGAACCAGCAGCTCCAGCGCCAAAAGCAGAGGAACCAGTAGCGCCAGCGCCAAAAGCAGAGGAACCAGCAGCGCCAGCGCCAAAAGCGGAGGAACCCGCAGCTCCAGCGCCAAAAGCAGAGGAACCAGCAGCTCCAGCACCGAAAAGCGGAAGAACCAGCAGCGCCAGCGCCAAAAAGCGGAAGAGCCAGCAGCTCCCAGCACCGAAAAGTAGAAGAGCCAGCAGCCCCAGCACCGAAAAGCAGAAGAGCCAGCAACTCCAGCACCGAAAGCGGAGGAACCAGCAGCGCCAGCGCCAAAAGCAGAGGAACCCGCAGCGCCAGCGCCAAAAAGCAGAGGAACCCGCAGCGCCAGCACCAAAAGCAGAGGAACCCGCAGCTCCAGCACCGAAAGCGGAAGAGCCAGCAGCTCCAGCGCCAAAAAGTGGAAGAACCAGCAGCGCCAGCGCCAAAAGCAGAGGAACCCAGCAGCGCCAGCACCAAAAAGCAGAGGAACCCGCAGCGCCAGCACCAAAAAGCAGAAGAGCCAGCAACGCCAGCGCCAAAAGCAGAGGAACCATCAGTTCCAGCACCGAAAAGCAGAGGAACCATCAGTTCCAGCACCGAAAGCAGAAGAGCCAGCGACACCAGCGCCAAAAGCAGAGGAACCCGCAGCTCCAGCACCAAAAGTGGAAGAGCCAGCAGCTCCAGCACCAAAAAGCAGAAGAGCCAGCAACTCCAGCACCGAAAAGCGGAGGAACCAGCGGCTCCCAGCGCCAAAAGCGGAAGAACCAGCAGCTCCAGCGCCAAAAGCGGAAGAACCAGCAGCTCCAAAAGAAGATAGTCCGTCTGAAAGAAGTAGCACCTAAAGATGAAAAAAACTTGAGGAAGCAAAAAAAGATGGAAAAAGATGTTATTGAAAAAAATTGCGGCTTCAAAACTTAGTGAAATTGAAAAAAAGTTAAAGATGAAGCAGAAAAAGCTAAATTAGAAGCTAAATTAAAAGAATTAAAAGAAGCAGGATTAGAAGCGATAAATAATGCTAAAGATCACGATGCAGCAGTAGATGCTGCAGATGAATATCAAACTAAGATTGATGAGATTAATGTTCCAGGTGAAGAATTACCGGCACCAAATTATAATAAAGATAATTTAACAAATGGTCGTAACGAAGGAACTACTATTGATAATGGAAGTACAGCAATAGGTCATGGATCAGGAGAAGCTACACCAACGCCGACACAGCCTACTACTGAAAGATCAACTACATCAACAGCACCAACACAACCTGCTTCAACTTCAGAAGGAACTTCAGTTTTAGAAATGCTCCTGAAGTTCAAGTTAGAGCAAGAAGAGTAGCACGTGCGGCAAATCAACCAGACGGTACGGTAAATATAAGTTATAATTATGATGGAATGCCAGATATCAATGGATTTTTATCTGATCCAGGAGAAAATAATACAGTAGCTATTCCAAATTCAGCAACTGAAGATGAAGTGAAAGGATTAGTTAAAGCAAAAATTCAAGCTAAGGCTCAAGAATTAGCTAAACATGGATATAAAGTAAAAAGAAGAAATAGTATTCGAGCAAGATACTATTGTGAAGAACTTTAATTATGTAGTTACTTTCATTAAAGAGAAAACAGGAACTACAGGCTTCAGAATTGCACCAGAAGTTCAAGTAAGAGCTAAAAAAAGTTGTAAAAAGAGATTTATCAAATAAAACAAAACAAATAAATATCTATTACAATCTAACAAATCTAAAAGATATAGCTGGGAGCATTAGGTGAAGTAGGAGAAAACAATATGTTAACTTTATCTGGAAATGCTACAAAAGAAGAAATTAAGAAAGCTATTGAAGAAAAAAACAAAAAGCACAAATAGAAAAAAATTGAAAAAAACAAGGTTTTTAAAGTTGTTTCAACTACTGACTTAGATCAAATCGTTGAAGGTGGAGATAGCTATGATTATGTTGTAGAATTCACAAAAGAATCTAAATCTACATCAGCTAATAATACAGGTTTTAGAAAAGCACCGTTAGTTCAAAATAGAGCAAAAAAAGATCAGCAGAGCAAAAAAAGAAACTGTAGATGTAAATGTTTTATTTCAATTTAAAAAAACTTTACCAGGAATAGCTGGAGCATTAGATGTGGATGGAGATACTACTATAAAACTTCCTAAAAGATGCAACTGTAGAACAAGTAAAAAGCTGCTATACAAGCAAAAATTGCTAAAGTAGAAAAACGAGGATATAAACGTAATAGATGCCTACTTCGGAGCAAAAACAGAACATGGATATGATTTTGTAGTAGAATTTAAAAAAATAGCATAAAATAAAACTGACCTCAGAGTTTAGATAATAATCTAACTTGAGGTCAGCTTTTTATATTTTATTCCTCTTCAGTTTCACGAGGGAAAATCATAGATTCACTGAAGTTTAAGTCACGAAGAGCAGTATAAGAATCTTCTAGAGAAATATAATTCAATTTTTCTCATCGTTAATATTCTATATTTTTAAAAGTCGAACTGCTTCCATTTGAAGTTCTTTAAGTTCTTCTTCAAAAATCGATATCTTCTAAAAAAATACTTCAAATAAGGTGAATGAGTAGTATTTATATACATCTTTAACGAATTCTGCAGTATTTTTCATCTGAACACTTTTTCATCAATAACCTTATAGGCCGTCTCAAGAAGTACTTTTTCTTACTGTAGGCGAACAATCAATGATAGCCTGAATTTGACTAGAAGAAGCTTCGGCTCTTTGTTTAATTTCATCTAATTTATTGACGAAGTTTAACTTTTCTTCTTTTTGGAACTTTTTTTCTTTAAGTTTCTCATAAAATTCTGGAGTTAGATCTTTAGCTACGAAAATGACGAGTTAAACGACGTTTTAGACTAGATTCTTTTATATATATTCTCAAATTAAGAAGTAAACTTTTTGGTATTGAATAAGTAAATAAGAAAGATTTTTCTAAGTTGCATGATTTTAGAAATTTCCAATATTTGCTCGATGTTAGGATTGTCCTTAAGTATTTCAGGAAGAGCTTTGTCTTGTGCTTTCATTATTTTTTTGTGTAATGCTAGTGCTTCACTAGCATTTCTTTAAATCTTTCCAGTGTGCATGTTTCTATAGTATGCTTTCATTTCATGTAAACTTTTTATTTCAAAAAGCATAAGCAACTTTTTTTCTTCGATAGATTTTTAGAAATATCACGTTCTTTTAGTTCTTCAAGTGTTCCTTCTAAGATTTTTTCACGAAGAGAGTACTGAGTATATTCTTTTTCTTCATCTTCTCCTTTAACAACAAGTGGAAGGGCGATTGTACCAATAACAATACTTAGTAACACAACATTACTCGCAATGAAAAGGATGGTATTTCTAAGTGGGAAGTTATCCCCAGTAGCCGTTACAACTGGAATCATAAGGGCTGTAGCAAGTGTTACTGTACCATGAATACCACATAAACTAGCAATTAAAGAGTAGCTAAATCTAGAATAGTCACCTTTGTCGAATTTTCTATTTAATATCATTTTTGCTGTTTTTCTAGCAGTAGTAAAAAGATGAGGTTGGAATGATATGTAGTAAAAATATACGAAACCCTAATCTAACAATCATTAAACCTAAAACGATTACTAAAGAGATAATAAAACCATAGACAATATCAATTTCTCTGTTGTTAAACATTGTATGATATATCTCTGGGAGTAAATATCCTAAAAAAATGTAAATACGAAACCATTTAGTACATAACTTGCTATTTGTTGAGTACTATCTATAGTTACTGCAGCATCACTACTTACAATAGTGAGTAAGTGAAGTTTTCTCTGGTAGTTGTAAACTAGAGCTGTAATTACGACAGCAACGATACCAGAGACACCGATATGCTCTGCTAGATAGAATACTATAACTGGTGTTATTAATTGAAAAATAACTAAAATATTAGATTCATCAGCAAACTTTGTTAAGAATGTAAACTTAATATAAGAGAATGCTATACCAATAATAAGTCCAAAAATTGCTCCACCTCCTGCAACTACTAAAAATTTATAGCTAGCATTTGTAACAGAAAATGTATTAGTAAGAACAGCGGCTAGAGCTATATTAAATGACACAAGACCAGATGCATCATTAAGAAGAGATTCCCCTTCTAATATAGCCATAAGGCCTTTAGGTAATTTCATTCCTTTAGTTATTGATTTAACAGCAACAGCATCTGTAGGTGATAGGATAGCGGCTAAAACAAAACATGCTGCCCATGGAATCATTGGAAGTAATAAATGAATTATGCTACCAACAACAATTACCGTCATAAGAACTAAAAATATTGCCATATATATTATTGGTCGTTTGTATAACCAGATATTCTTTAAGGATGCGTTGAAACCGTCGGTAAATAGTAAGGGTGCGATAATTAACATCATAAACATTTCTGATTCAAATTCAAAATGAAGTGGGAGATTAGGAATAAATGTTACCGCAGCACCAAGTATTATTTGGAATAAAGCTGCTGGAATACGTGGAAAAAGATTATTTAAAAATGAACCAAGTATTACAATTATGACAAATATACCTAGGGTAGTTAGTATTTCCATAGAAAAACTCCTTTGTAATTATTTTTTATTATTTATTTGTACCAATATATTTTACAATTATTTAATATTAAAATCAACAATTATACAATCTGAAGGAAGTTAATAATGAATATTGTAAAACAATAATTTTAATAGTTTTTAGAAGATGTGTTATTTGTTATTTTTTTAGAGTTTAAGTAGGGCTTCAGTACACGTCAATAGACGTCAAAGATATTGATTTTAAATGATTTTTTTGATTTTTTTGAAACTTATTACATCGTACTATAAATCAATAAAAATTCTACCTTTTTTAGATAAATATATCAGTTGGATATTGAAGTTAAGCCCTGCTATCATTTTCGATGGTAGGGCTTTTTTTAATATTTGATACACTAACTTCTTATCTATATTTTGGTGGAATTGAAGTTGACATCTATAAAGTTTAATGTTAGAATATATTCAAAAATAAATTTGAATGAGGTGTTTTATGATTCAAAAATATTGTTACTTCAATAATTCTGTATTCTGGGACAGCCGTAGACTTACTTATTATCCTAATGTTATTTTTTTGCCAAAAGAAAAAAAGCAGAAAAGACATCATTAACATCTATTTAGGACAATTTCTAGGCTCTGTTAGTCTAATATTGCTAAGTTTGCTTTTTGCGTTTGTCTTACATTATATTCCTAGTAAAGAGATTTTTAGGTTTGCTCGGTTTGATTCCAATTTTCTTAGGTCTCAAAGTTTTTATTTTTTTAGGAGATTCTGATGGAGAAGCTATTGCCAAAGAAGGGTTGCGCAAAGATAATAAAAACTTGATTTTTTTCTAGTCGCTATGATTACTTTTTGCAAGTTGTGGTGCCGACAATATTGGTATCTTTGTCCCATATTTTATTACATTAAATTTAGCGGATTTGATAGTGGCTTTTACTTACATTTCTAGTCATGATTTATCTCTTGGTTTTTTTCTGCCCAAAAAAATTGGCACAAGTCCCATCTGTTGGAGAAACTTTGGAAAAAAATATAGCAGATGGTTTATTGCCGTTGTTTATTTAGGATTGGGGATATATATCCTGATTGAAAATAACATTTTTTTAACATGCTATGGACTATGTTAGGATAGGAGAAAATATTATGAAAAAAAAGATAGTATCTGCCAAGTGAATATTATAAATCAACAAAAATGTTACAACCGCAATGAACTACCTTGAAAAGGAAAAAGTTCAAAAATCACTTCGCATTTTAACAAAGTTTACCGATAATAAACAGATAAATATCATCTTTTATCTCCTTGCTGTTGAAGAACTCTGTGTCTGTGATATAGCCTGTTTACTAGATCTCAGTATGGCATCTGCATCCCACCATCTTCGTAAACTAGCTAATGAAAACATCTTGGACACTAGAAGAGAGGGAAAATTATATATTATTTTATAAAAAGATGAGGAAATCAGAGATTTTTTTAATCAACTAGGATAATAACTATTTTTTTACTACTTTACCATGATTATATATAGGACTTATCTATGAAATTTTCTGATGAAATTTACTCACAAGAAATACCTACTCGTATCATATTGATACTGTCAATAAATATGTGTAAACACTCAAGTAGAGTTACGGAGTATTAATCAAATAAGCTTTCGAGTGTGTCATAACATTGGCCCCCCCCTTTATGGATTCGTTGACTTTGCTTGAAATTATAATCTTCAAACAAAGTAACTAAGTAACGTTCCAGAGATTCCTCGTTAGGAAAAACCTTCTTTTCCGTTTGACGTTTGATTTCTTTATTAAGAGACTCAATGAGGTTTGTCGAATAAATGCTGTGTCAAATCTGGTAGTGAAACTGATAATATGCACTATTATAACCTATTTGTACATTTTTATTTTTATCAAAACTGTACATTCTTATTTTTATCACTTTCAATTAGTAAGTCTAGAATCACCAGATTATGGTTTCCATTTGTTTCGACACACTCATGATTCAATGTTGCTTAATGTAGGTACAAATTGAAAAGAACTTGGGGCATAAGTCAATGTCAACTACTATGGATACTTACGCAGAGTTAGCACCTCAAGGAAAGCTAGAAGCAGTCAGCATTTATTTAGATTAGATTGCTGAAATAACATTAACTGTCTTTACAGGTATAAAAATATCGCTACATCTATGTATTAATACCAAGATGTAGCGATTTATTCAAAATATTTATATCAGATATTTAAAAAGTTACCAACTAATTACTTTTTCCATCTTCTATTTTGATATCAGCATCATAAAGTCTGTTTAGAAGATTTTCATCGAAAAAAAGTTAGCGGCTTGATCATTTTTTAATTACTTTTTCCATCAAGAAGAGCAATAATATTATCACTGTATGCTAGTGCTTGATTTATATCGTGTAGGACCATGATAATAGTAATTCCTAGAGATTTATTAAGATCTCTAACAAGTTGCATTATAGATTTTTTTGATATTTTATATCAAGGAAAGTAGTAGGCTCGTCTAGTATAATAATATCAGTACTTTGTGCTAACGCCATTGCGATATAAACACGTTGAAGCTGACCTCCTGATAACTCATCCACACGTTTATCTTTATAAGCCTGTAAACTAGTTTTTTTCAAGAGCAAATTCAATCTTTTTCAACATCACTAGCAGTAGGTTTGTAAAAGAAAATATTTTTGGTAAGGAAGTCGAGCGAAACTAACCATATCATAAACGGTAATTTCTCGTGGAGTTTCATTCTTTTGATAAACAACTGCAAGAATACTCGCAAGTTCTTTTTAATGAATATGAATTTAATTCTTTACCTTCAATTTTTTTACACTTCCAGCATTATAGTTAAGGTTTTTTTGGCTAATATTTTTTTATAAGTGTACTTTTACCACAACCATTTTTTTACCAAGTAGGGTAGTAATCTTACCTTTTTCAATGCTTACATTTAGACCTTCAAAAAGAGCATTTTTATTATTATACTTAAACGTCAGGTTATTAATTTCTATTATATTTTCCATTAACTTACTCCTTTCTTAACTAAAATAATAAATGCAGGTCCACCTATAATCATCATTATTAAATCAGCAGGTATTTCGATTGGCGCGAAAAATAACACGACCGATTGTATCGAATAATAGTAGAATAAATGATCCTAGTAGAGCGCTAAATGGGATGGTGTAAATATGATTTCGCCCAATTATAATCTTAGCTATATGAGGTGTAATAAGAGCTAAGAACACCATAATACCAGCAACGGCTGTAGAGACAGAAGCAAGAGCTACTGCAACAAATGAAATTAATAAACGAATCACATTAATATTAATACCAAGTGAACTAATAATATTATCATCTAAAGCGAATATATTACATAGTTTAGCTAAGAAGAAACTAATAACTAGTAATATAGGAATCCAACTTAGTAATAATGAAACATCATCCCAGTTTTTAGTTCCTAAACCAACAGTTTTGAATGTAGATGACGTAGTAGAGTTAGCTGCATTCAAGTACTGTATAGAACTTAGTATTCCTGTGAAGAAATAACTTATTGCAATACCGATTAAAAATAATTTTAACATTGTTTTTTTGTTCTACCAGCTAAGTAATAGATGATTAAAAACCAAGGACACCACCGATGATAGAAAATACAGACTTAAATATCATAAATTGTGGGAATATCCCTAATCCTAAGTATAAAAAAATAGGTTTGCTCCACTAGAAACACCAATAATACTAGGATCGACAAGCGGGTTCTTTAATACTGTTTGTAATAATAAACCACTAACTCCAAGAGCAGCACCAACCAAAAATAGTGATGATAATTCTTGGAAAACGAACGTCTATAATTGCATTTACATTGGCATATTCTCCGGTAAAGATACCAATAGCTAATTGTCCGACGCTAGCTTTTTATACTACCACTGTTCGCTGCAAAAAAATATTGTACTTAATAAAAGTAAAAATAAGAACAGAAAAAGTGATTGCTTTTTTTGTTTTTTTAAACATTAAGAACCTCCTTATATATTTTTATATGTTTAGTATATCATATGTTGTTTTTAATTTGAATTATAAAAAAACCAGAGGCAGCAATGTGCTACTTCTGGTTTTAAGTATTAGTTACTATAGAAAATACTGTATAGACTTTCTAATCCTTTTTGGTAATCGTATGTAGCTGTCATACCAAACATTGAGCTATCTAAATCGACAACTTTATTATTTTTTACCGCATCAAAAGTGAGACCAACTCTTATTGTTTTCAAATTCTTTTTTTAAACATTTCATTTACATTATCAGGCATAGCATGAGCAGTACGTAAAATAAAGTCTGGTTTATCATTTAAAGCAGTTTCTATATTTAGATTTTTAAACTCTTCAGTACCTTTAATGATATTTTCACCACCTGCTAACTTTTACAAGGTTACCAACATAAGATTTTCTCAGTAGCAGCCAAGTAGCTTCCAGGTAAGCCCATAAGAACAAGAACTTTTGGTTTCTTCTTGTTTGCGATTTTTTTCATTGAATTTAGCGAAAAAAACTCATCGTGTTCTTTCTTTAATTCTTTTGAATTTTTTTCAGTTTTACCAAATTCTTTTGCAAGATCTTCTGTAATAGCATATAATCCGTTTACACTACGAATATCTACAAATTTATAAGAATTTTTATTTTTTTCTCGAATCCTTCTTTTATCCAGTCTTGCAAACTATCTGGAGCATATACAATAGAAGGATTAATCGACTTGATAACTTCCATATTTGGATTCATCGGAAGTCCGATTTGAACAGTGTTGTCATATCTTTTAGGCATACGACCTAATTTCGTAGTAGGCACACCTGCTAATTTAATATCAAGAACATTAGCTACTTGAGCTAATGCTACAGAGTCCATTATGACACGTTTACCATTTTCTTCTTCAGATTTTTTATCTTTATTTACACCTGTTAAGTCAATAGTCTCATTAAAAGCTTTATCAGCTAGATTAGGATCTGTTCCAGTAGTATTACCAGCTTTATTTTGTGATGAACAAGCAGTAAGTACTAAGATACTAGCCATAAGTAGTGTAAATAGTAGGGATAGTTTTTCTTTTCATGAATTATCTCCTAGTTATTTTTCTTTTTTTACGAGGAAAGTAAAGTCCAGCAGCTATTGCAAGAATTCCAATACCTCCTAAATAGTAAGGTGTGTAGTTTGTTTCTTTAATAGCTTCCATATCTAAACCATCATTTCCATTTTTAATAGTATCAGTATTAACTTCTACGAAGTAACGAACAGGACGGTTCATAGGTTCTACATACATTTGTACCATAGCTAAGAAGTTTTCATTTGGTACTTCAAAACGGTAGTCAACATAGCTATCTTTATATTGTTCAATGTTAACTTTTGTTTCAGTAGCTTCCACTTGTTTAAATTCTCCGTCTTTTTGAAGAACTTTAATGAAAGGACCTTGTTCTTTACTACGTTGAACCCAGTTCATAAGGTGTACACGGACAGTAGCGTATAATTTACCATCTTTTGTACGTTGAAGCATAGCTTTAGACCAACGTTTTTCACCGTTAGATTTTTGATTTTTAAGGGCTTCGTTTAAGTCACCACCTGCATTAATAGGTGAGATTACACCTTGAACCATACCTTCACCGATAGCAGCGTTTTTAGTACCACCATCAGCAGTAACACCAGTAAGAGGGTTCAAGTATGAACCTGTGATGTCAAGATTATAAAGACCTGGATTTTTTTGTTTTTTTGATCTGTTTTGAAGTAATCTTCTAGTTTTTTTAGCAACAAATCCTTCAGGGCCTTATTTTCATCTTTTTTTATCTTTGTTTTTCTTCTTCTTTTTTTCTTATCTTCAGCTTTTTTTCTCTTTTTTTCTTTGTCTTTAGATGAATCTTCAGAACCAGATACTAGATTAGCTGCAGACCAGTTAAATTTAATAATAGCATTTTGAGATGCATCGCCACCCATAATTTGGTTCATGGCATCAACCGCCACTCTAACACCAACTTTATCAGGTTTAGCTTCACCGAAATTAAAGCTTAGAGTTCCTGGGTAAGTACTAGTACCACCGTCTAAGTTTAGTATCATTATAAGTGCTTGTTACAGAAGCGGCAGTAAGACTTCCTGAGAAAATAGGAGATGAATAAATGCTAAGTGATAATAAGTGACCATGCATATTACTGAAATCCATTGGAGTAAATTGTACAGAAATAGTAGAAGTATTATTATCATGAACATTTACAGTAGCATGTGTAGCTAATGCATTGTTCCCCATAGAAAGACGACCACTATTTTCAGCATGCCACAGCTCAACAGGTACGCTGTATACCTTATCAGCTGCGTGTACATTTTTAACGAAAGGTACATTACTAGATGTAACGATAAATGTTAATGTAGCAATAACTATCGTCAACAGTTTTAAAACTCGTTTCATTATAAAAACTCACTTTCTTATTTGTTATTCAATTTTTTAATAAGAAAGACGGGAAAAATCCCGCCTTTCAGAGTAGATAATATTATAATTATTTAGCGAGATATTATCTTACTATTTTTATTTTTGTTTTCTTCTACCACCATGAAGGCACTCATTAGAGTAAGTGCTCCTGCAAGGATAGATGATGAAGTTTCTAAACCAGTATTAGATAATCTTCCATTGTTTAGACGACCACCTTTTGGAGTTAAAGCGTTAGCTCCATTACCAGCAGCACTTGCTCCAGGTTGACCACCATCAATAACTGCAGTTCCTTGTCTTTCAGTAGCATTAGACCAGTTCAGGCTTAGGATTGCATCTTTTTTACCAGCACCAGGCATAATGTTTTCCATTGTTGGAACGAATACTGAAACAGGAATGTTAGTTAGTTTTTCTGGAGATGTGAAGTGAACTTCTACTTGGTTCATAGCACCACCTGTTCTGTTAACAGGGTATTCAGTTCCATTAACCCAGAAGCGAGTAATACCGTCTGTAAGTGTTCCTACTTTAATATCGTGGAAACGAACTTTGTAGTGATAAGTATCTCCGTGTTTAAATACAGTGATTCCATCTAATGCGGCATTCCCCATAGAAGCACGTCCTGATTCATATGCATTTAGTAGTGTAGCAGTTACGTTATCGAAGTAAGTAACTGGTACTTCAACGCCTTGCCCTTGAGGTGTAGTAGGTAGAGGTGTAGTTGATGTAATAGGTGAAGTAGGTTGTTGTCCTCCTTGTTGTCCACCTGGCTCTGATGGTTTAGGAGTATAACCACTGTTTCCTGGTTTTCCACCAGATATTGGTTGACCTTGTTGTTCAGTTACGCCAGACCAGTCAAATGATAAAGTGGCATTTTGTGTACCACCACCAGGCATAATTTCTTCCATAACTTGTACGAATACAGAAACGGGAACCGATGATAGTCTTTCAGTAGATGTGAAGTGCACTTCTACTTGTTTATTAGCACCACCAGTAGGGTTAACAGGGTACTCTGTACCATTCACCCAGAATTTAGAGATTCCACCAGTGAATCCTTGAGTTGAAAGATCATGGAATCTTACGATGTAGTGGTAAGTACTTCCTTCTTTAAATACAGTAACATTACTATGTTCTAAAGCTGCATCCCCCATAGATTTTTGTCCAGGACGATAAGCATTTAATAATGTAGCTTTTACTCCTTTATAGTAAGTTGCAGTAGCCGAAGGAGTAGGTTTAGGAGTAGGTGTAGTCACTACAGGTTTAACTGGTTTAGCTGGCTCTGCAGGTTTAGGAGTTTCTACAGGTTTAACAGGTTTAGCTGGTTCTGTAGGTTTAACAGGCTCAGCTGGTTTTGTAGCTCCTGGATCAGCTGGTTTATTCGAAGGCTGAGTATCTTTTGGTGTCTCAGGTTTTACTGTAGGTTGAGTTGCAGTAGTCGTAGTTTCAACAGGTTTAGCTGGAGTTTCAGCTGCAGGTTTAGGAGTCACTACAGGTTTATCAACAGGTTTAGGAGTAAGTTTTTCTTCTAATCCATCTGTCTTGATTTGAAGGAATGCACTTTGCTTACCACTACCTGGCATTATTTTATCCATTGCTGTAACGAATACTTCTACTGGTATTTTATTTTTCTAATGTTGGTAAAGTAAATTCAGTTTCTTTTTGGATTCAATGCACCTGGATAGTTAATGTCATTTAGAGCTACTTCACTACCATTCACCCAAAAACGTCCAATTCCATCGTTTTGTCCACCGAAAGTAATATTTTTGCCAGATTACTTTATATTTATATCCGTTATTAACTTTTTGTACAGTAGTTTTTTTACTAATGCAGCATTTCCCATCGAAAGTCTATTTTTCGTAAGCATGTCTTAGTTCACTATCTACCTCTACTTCTGGATTTTTGAGTATCAGCTGCTAATAAAAACTTTGTTATTGTTTTTGTGTAGTTGCTGAATAATCTACCACAGCAAGGGTTGAAATGATAGTTGCTGCAGATAGAACTTTTAATAATTTATTTGCTTTCATTTTATTTTGATTTCTCCTTATATTTCTTTATACATGACTTTTATACAAAGGGATAATTTATCCCTTTGTATAAGAGTTCGTGTTATATTATTTATTATTTTTTCTGCGTAGTACTAGAGCAGATAATAATACTAGTGCACCTAAGCCAACAGTTGCTGTTGAATTTACTCCAGTATTAGCTAACGCTTTAAGTCTTTTAGCTACAGTTTGTGAAGTTTTTTGAACAGTAGTTTTTTGAGCTTCAACTTTTTTATCTTCTTTGCTTTCATTTTGTCCAAAGACATCTTGTGCTGATGGTTGTGTTTGTTCTTTTGCTTTTTTTGCTCTTTATTTAACTCTTTGATATCGAATTCTGGTAATTCAGGTTGAACAAGAGCTTCACCAGTTTCAAATTTTGGTTTTTCGTTTGATCCTGGTGCAACAGGTTGAACTGGAGTTTCTCCATTAATTGGTTTAGTTGGAGTACTTGGTTCGCTTGATGGTTTATCATTGTTGTCAGTAGGAGCAGGGTTTACAGGAACAGGTGTATTCTGATCTCAAGCCACAGTTTTTTTGATTTTTACAATTGTGTATAAACTGAAGTGACTTGTGAAGAATGTAAGTTTACCATCTTTGTAAACACTTGGAATTCTTTCTAGTTTATTACCATTTACATAGTAAACTTCTAGTTTTTCATCTTCGTTAGCAACAACGGCTACTGTAACTGCACGAGTTTCTCCTTGTTTATCGATTGTAGTTCCATTAGAATCTGTGAAGTGTAAGTCTATTGTTTTAACAACACTTAGATTTTCATCTTCTTTTTTTAACAAGTTCTTCAACTTTTTGCAACAGTTTCTTTATCAGCTTTTTCAACTGAGAAGTTAGAAGCTTTTACAGTAGAGTTATCGAATGAAACTTTGATTTCTTCTGATGAACCATTTTCTACAACTTTAGCAACTAATGTATCTTTAAGTGATGCAGAATTAACGATTTCTTTAAGTTTTGATGCTTCTTCTTTGTTAACATCTTTGTTGTTAGCAATATTAGCTAATGCTTCTTTTTTAAGTTCTTCTAATTTTGCTTTTCTTTTTCAAGTTTTTCTTTTTCAGCTTGAGCTTTAGCAGCAGCTTCTTTTTCTAATCTTTCTTTTTCAAGACGATCGACTTCAGCTTTTTTTGAGCTTTTTCTTTTTTTCAGCTTGAGCTTTAGCAGCAGCTTCTTTTTCTAATCTTTCTTTTTCAAGACGATCAGCTTCGGCTTTTTGAGCTTTTTCAAGTCTTTTCTTTTTCAAGTTTTTTTCTTTTTTTCAGCTTGAGCTTTAGCAGCAGCTTCTTTTTCTAATTTTTCTTTTTCAAGACGATCAGCTTCAGCTTTTTGTGATTTTTTTCTTTTTCAAGTCTTTCTTTTTCGGCTTGAGCTTTTAGCAGCAGCTTCTTTTTTTCTAATCTTTCTTTTTTTCAAGACGATCAGCTTCAGCTTTTTGAGCTTTTTTTCTTTTTCAAGTCTTTCTTTTTCAGCTTGAGCCTTAGCAGCAGCTTCTTTTTCTAATCTTTCTTTTTCAAGACGATCAGCTTCAGCTTTTTGAGCTTTCTCTTTTCAAGTCTTTCTTTTTCGGCTTGAGCCTTAGCAGCTTCTTCTCTTTCTAATTTTTCTTTTTTTCAAGACGATCAGCTTTCGGCTTTTTGAGCTTTTTCAAGTCTTTCTTTTTTTCAAGTCTTTCTTTTTTTCAGCTTTAGCAGCTTCTTCTTTCTCTAATCTTTCTTTTTCAAGACGATCAGCTTCAGCTTTTTGAGCTTTTTCTTTTTTCAAGTCTTTCTTTTTCGGCTTGAGCTTTAGCAGCTTCTTCTCTTTCTAATTTTTTTCTTTTTCAAGACGATCAGCTTCGGCTTTTTTTGAGCTTTTTCTAATCTTTCTTTTTCAAGTCTTTCTTTTTTTCAGCTTTAGCAGCTTCTTCTTTCTCTAATCTTTCTTTTTCAGCTTTAGCTTTTTGTAGTTTCATCTTTGTGTAGTGATGTTACTTGATCAGCTGTTAAAGGAGCAGCAGAATCCCAGTTGAATTTAAGTGTTGCTGCAACATTTGAATGACCTTTTAATGGTTTTCCATTTACTGATACTGAGAATGTAATAGTTTTTTCAGTTAATTTTTCAGGACTTGTGAAGTGGAATACTTTTTCATGACCTTCACCACCAAGATCAGTTCTTTCAGCTGCATTACCATCAACAGTTATAGTATCTACAGTTCCTACTAGAGTATTGACATCTAAGTCTTTAAATGTTAAATAGTAGTTGTAAGTATCATTTACTTTTTCAACACGAGTTTTTTCATGTACTAATGCACCATCTGCCATTGAAGTTCTATTAGATTCATGAGCATTATTAATTATAGCCGGAACTAAGTTATTAGCAACTTCTTCTTTAACTTTTTCTACAGTAGGGAAGTCTAGAGCTATTGTACTTTCAGCAGCACGTTCTTCAAATCTAGGTTTAGCTCCACCTTTAGTTTGTACGCTAATTACAGTATCAACTTGGATTTTATCTAGAAGAGTATCAGTTAAGATTTTACCTTCTTTTAGTTTAGTAGCTGCATCAACTTCAGTAAAGTTAATTTCAGTTCCTTTATAAGTAAGTTTAGAAACTGTAAATGGTTTATTACGTAATAAGTAAGTAGAAGATTTACCTTCTTTTACTTGAATAGTGTATTGATATTTATCTCCAACTTTTTCAACTTTTTACATCTTTAACAAATGCATTTTCATAGATTGAGCTTGAATTAGTAGTTCTACCATTTAATTCACCTTTAACAGTAGCAGGGAATGTAGTAGGAACTTTATCAGCATCTACTTCATGATCAGGTACTGAAGGTTTAGCAGGTGTAACTTCTTTAGGTTTTTCCACTTTAGGGAAGTCTAAAGCTATTGTACTTTCAGCAGTTCTGTCTTCAAATCTAGGTTTAGCACCACCTTTTGTTTGAACATTTAATACAGCATCTACTTGGATCTTGTCTAGAAGAGAGTCAGTTAAGATTTTACCTTCTTTTAGCTTAGTAGCTGCATCAACTTCAGTAAAGTTAATTTCAGTTCCTTTATAAGTAAGTTTAGAAACTGTGAATGGCTTATTACGTAATAAGAAGTTAGTAGATTTTCCTTCTTTAACTTGGATAGTATATTGATATTTATCCCCAACTTTTTCTACTTTTACATCTTTAACAAATGCATTTTCATAGATTGAAGCAGTACCAGTAGTTCTACCATTTAATTCAGCTTTTACTGTAGCAGGGAATGTAGATGGAACTTTATCAGCATCAACATTGTGGTCAGCAGCTGTTGGTGTAGCTGGTTTTGGTTCTTCTTTTGGTGTAGTTGGTGTAGGCTTAACTGGTTTAGGTTTAGCAGGTGCAACTACATCTTCTAATTTTACAGGTCTTTCCTTATAGTCAGTAGCTGTTTCATAGTATAGTTTTAATGTAACAAAGTGTGACATTAAAGCACCGTTAGGATATGGAGCAGTACCGTCTAATTGAATTTTTTCTAATAGTTTGTCAGTAATGATAGATCCTTCTTTTACTGAAGAATTTCCGTTTGACGCTAAAGTAGTTAATGGAATATCTTTACCTTGGTATGCTACTTTATGTAATTCAAATGGGTAGAACTCTCCACCTACATCAGCAAGACCTTTTTTGAATCTTAGAGTATATTTGTATTTATCTCCAACTTTTTCAACTTTAACATAACTATCTAAAAGCAGAACCGTATAATGATTCTTCATCGTTGTTGTTAGCATTTCTTAAATGTCCTTGAACGTGGATAGGGAAGTCTTTTTAATAGTTCCTTTGTATTCAACGTCTTTGTTAGGATTTTTCGTAAGTTGCAGCTTCATAGTTATCAGCTGTGACTTTTTTTCTAGCTAAAGAAGATAAATCAAATTTTAAAATCATTTTTTTGAGTTCCAGTTCAGAGTATTATTCTTTTTACCAATAGATTCCATAACAGGAACAAACACTTTAGTAAATGTTTCTAGTTTATTATTAGCATCAATTTTTATTTTTTTATCTACATTGAAAGTAACAGTTTTTGGATAAACAGTACGATTAGGGAATTTTTTCTTTGTAGCATCTACGAAATTGTCAGTATCATTGGCACTGTAATTTTCAACTATAGTTGAGTCTTTATACTCAGTGATCATCAATTTTTCACGATCTGCATGTGTCTTATCTCCATCATAGTATTTTAAATCTCCTAAATAACCAGTAAGACCACCAAATGTGATAGGTTTAAATGAAACATTTACAGAGTATTCTCCATTTTTTTACTATTAATTTTGTTTTTTTCATTATCGATTGCAGCGGCAGCCATAGAAGGACGACCTTCTTCATGGAATTTTTAATGCTTCAGCACTAATCTTATATTCCCCATCTTTTTAAAGCTTTTAACATCTTGAGCTACAGTTGCTGGTTCTTCAGCTTTTAGGAGCAGTAGTTGCTGTTGCTGGCGTAGTTGCAGGGGGCTGCAGCAGAGTTCACTGCTGGAGTTGCTGATGAATTAGTTTCTCAGTAGTAGATGCTGGCGCTGTAGGTTGCGTAGTAGTTGGCTTCGTAGCAGAAGTTGTTGTATTTGCTACAACAGGTGTTTCTTCCGCTGCGAATGCAAAACTATCTTGATCGTATGCTTCGATTGCTGCAACAGCAGAAAAAAATTGCAGTTGCTGACAAAACTTTTAATAATGTTGTATTTTTCATATTAGGAATTTTCTCCTTTATTTTGTATATTATTAGATATTAAATCGTTACCACTATTATAATACAAAAAGCTATAAAAATAAAGAAAAAATGATAATTGATATCAACTATCCCTAAAAAAAACAGGTCTTTTCTCAAAAACTTCAAAAACAAGTCACAATTTAGACATCAAAATTAAAAACAAGCTTGGAATTCACCAAACTTGTTTTTAATAATAATTATTTATTAGTTTTTCTACGTAAGATAAATGCAGATAGTAAAGTTACTAATCCGAAGAAGCCTGTAGTTGCAGTATTAACACCAGTGTTTGCTAATGATTTTTAACATTTACAGTAGTGACATTAGATTCTTTAGTGCTTACTGGAGTAGCTACAAACGTATCTTTAACTTCAGATTGTCCAAAAGATATCATTGATAAGTGGTTTTTTTATCTGATGTAGTAGTTGTTTCTTCAGTCAATCGTTTTTGTTCTCTAAGGTACCCATCTAAATCAAATTCAGGTTTTTCTAATATTGTAGCTTCTCCTTTAACTGTAATTGGCCCTTTATGGTTACTAATGAACCCATCTAAATCAAATTCAGGTTTCTCTTCAATTGCAGGTTCACCTTTAGCAGTTACAGGTGGTTTTTCTCTTTCAAGTCTTTCTTTTTCAGCTTTTTCCTTAGCTAGTTTTTCAGCTTCAATACGTTCTTTTTCAGCTTTTTCTTTAGCTAGTTTTTCTCTTTCGATACGCTCTTTTTCAGCTTTTTCTTTAGCTAGTTTTTCTCTTTCAATACGTTCTTTTTCAGCTTTTTCTTTAGCTAGTTTTTCAGCTTCGATACGTGCTTTTTTTCTTCTTTAGCTTTTTTTATCGGTAGCAACTTTTTCATTTGCTTTAGCTTTTTCTTCATTTTGAAGTTGATTTACGATAGTTTTAGTAAGTGGAGTAGCTTTAGCCCAATCGAATGCAAAACGTGCAGGTGTATTTTTGTGGAATGGTCTACCACCAGCGTCAACATCAACTGTCACATTAACTACATCGTATTTTTCTTTACTTGTGAAGTGGTATAGTTTTTCGTGATTTGAACCACCAAGTTCAGTTAGAGTAGCAGTTGTACCATTAATTGTAAGATTTGTTAATTCACCAACGTATGGTCCGAATGCTAAATCTTTCGCAGTTACATAGTAGTGATATGTATCTCCAACTTTTTCAACACGAGTTTTTGATTTGTCGATTGCACCATCTCCCATTGATTTAGTGTTAGCAGTTGCATCCATCATTGTTAGTGGTACAAGATTATATTTAGGTTCTGTTATAGTTTTTGTAGTTAATGAATTTAAATTATATTCAAGGATCATTCGTTGAGTACCTGAACCAGTAGGAAAGCTTCCATTACAGGAACGAATACTTGAGTATATGTTTCCAGTTTATTGTTAGCGTCGATTTTATTTTTGTCTACATTATAAGATAAAGTTTTAGGATAAACTGTGCGTCCAGGAAATTTTTTTCTTGTATACATCTATAAAAGCATCTTTTTCATTTTCTGAATAATTTTCAACGATAGTCGTATCTTTAAAACTCATTGTCTTGAATATCGTAGCGATTACTATGTGTTTTATCACCATCGTAATATTTTTAAATCACCAAGGTAACCTTTCTGATTGAACAAATCAATAGGTTTGAAATTCACATTTACAGAGTATTGTCCATTTTTAACAATCAATTTTGTATTATCTTTGTCTAATCCAGCTGAGGCCATAGATGGATCCCCATCTTTACCGTAGAATTTAAATGCTTCTGATTTAATATCGTATGTACCATCTGGTAAATTCTTAACATCTTGAGGTACTGTTTTTGTTTCTACATCGCTTTTGATTGTTAGTAGCAGTTGCTGCAACTTCAGTAGCGAATGCGTTGTGATCATAAGATTCTATTGCTGCGATTGCAGTGAATATTGCAGAAGCAGAAAGAACTTTTAATAATGTTTTATTCTTCATAATTATAGAAATTTCTCCTTAAAAATTGTATTTTGTGATTATAAAATTTATCATAACTATTATAATACAAGAGTGTCAATTAATAAAGAAAAAGTGATAACTAATTTTCATTTACAACCTAAAATAGACGAAATTTACAATAAAATTACATTGATAATTCACAAATTTGCCATATTTGAAAAGAGGTTAATTTTAAAATATGAAAAATATTATTATAAAAAGTTCTATGATATAAAAAGTAATTTAATTATATAAATTTTGTAAGCCCTTTAAACTAAATTGTTGACATTTTATATTTTCTATGCTACGATTTAGAAAAGTGAATAGAGTAAAAATCACTGGGGAGCCAGTAGGCTGAGATAACATAGTTAGACCCTTTGACCTGAACTAGATAATGCTAGCGTAGGAAACGTGAATATTTTCAAAATAGAATTAATCCAATGCAATTGGAAAATATACTATGAGTAATATATGTTTCAGAGTTCTCTTACGTTAGTAAGGGACTTTTTATTTATCATAAGTGATATTATTTTATACTAAAATTAAATATATTTAGGGGATATACCCTATGAAACTTATTACTGATATTATGGAAGAGAAGGCATTACCAATCGTTGATAAAATATATAATGATGGCTTTATTCAAGGATTAATTCGTGCTGATTTATCAGAGAAAGCAGTAGAGCACTATCTGAAAGCTGATGCACTTTTATTTAGAGAACTTTTGAGCGATATTTATGCCATTCTTTTTAGCAAAAAGTAATGATAAAGTTGAAAAAAACTTTTTTTCTTAGGTCAGATTAAATTTTGTATTAAATGAGGAAATTGCTGCACACAAGAACTTAGCAGATTACATAGGGAGAGATTATCAAGAAATTATTAAAGGCGGAGAGTGGTATCCATCTGCAGACCATTATATAAAACATATGTACTACAATGCCTTTGCATTTGGTATGGCAGAAACACTAAGTGCAATGGCGCCATGTCCATGGATTTATAAAATGGTAGCTAGAAAGATTTTAGCTAATCACAATTTAGCTGAAGACCACCCACTAAAATTCTGGGTTGAGTTTTATGCTGATGGCTTAGTAGATGAAGTACTTACTGAGTATCACAAAATTATCAATCGTGAAGCTGAATTTATGAGTGAAGAAGGTAAACAAAGACTTATTAAAAACTTCTTAGAAAGTTGTGAACATGAACGTCGTTTCTTCAATATGGCTTATACACAAGAACGTTGGGATTTAGAGGTATAGGGCATGAGTAAACTAAATATTGCATTAACTATTGCAGGAACTGATCCAACGGGTGGAGCAGGAATTATGGCAGATCTAAAAAGTTTTCAAGCACGAGAAGTGTATGGAATGGCTGTAGTTACTAGTGTCGTTGCACAAAAATACGTTAGGTGTTCAAAATGATAAGAAATTTAGATTTAGATATATTAGAAGCGCAATTAAAAAAAGTGTGTTTGATGATATAACACCTGATAGTATAAAAACTGGAATGATAGCAAATGCTGATATGATGAAATTAATTAAGAGTATTTACCTAAAGATGTTCCTTATGTTGTTGATCCAGTCATGGTTGCGACAAGTGGGGATAAATTGATAGACGATGTTGCGAGAAAACACCTAAAAGAAGAGATATTACCACTAGCAACTATTATTACACCAAATGTACCTGAAGCAGAAGAAATTGTTAATTTTAAAATATTAACAGAAGATGATGTTAATCGTGCAGGTAAATTCATTATCGATGAAGTTGGATGTAAGTCAGTCGTTATAAAAGGTGGACATCTAACAGGAGAAGCGAAAAGATTATTTATTTTTAAATGATGGAACTAAAAAAGTATGGACTAGCGAAAGATTTAAGACCAACCATACACATGGAACAGGTTGTACATTTTCAGCAGTTATTACAGCAGAATTAGCAAAAGGAAAAAGTATTGTTGAAGCTGTAGAAATTGGGAAAAAATTTATTACAGCCGCAATTAAATACACACCAGAGCTAGGTCATGGAAATGGCCCTGTGAATCATATAGCATTTAAAGGAGATTTATAAATATGACAAGTTTAAAATTATTAAAAGAGAAAGCACCATTAGTAATTTGTATAACTAATGATGTAGTTAAAAATTTCACAGCAAATGGATTAGTAGCACTAGGAGCATCACCAGCGATGAGTGAATATCCAGAAGATTTAGAAGACTTATTAAAATATGCTGGAGGATTATTAATTAATATTGGTACATTAACAGATGAAACTTGGAAATTATACCAAGAGGCACTTAAAATAGCTGAAAAATACAATGTACCCGCAGTATTAGATCCTGTAGCTTGTGGAGCGGGAGCTTATAGAAAAAAAGTATCAGATGATTTAATCAACAATTACAAATTAGCAGCTATCAGAGGAAATGCTGGAGAAATTGCATCTTTAGTAGGAATAAATGTAGCTTCTAAGGGAGTTGATAGTGCGGGAGTAGATAATATTGATGAAATTGCCTTAGCAGCAAATGCTAAGTATAATATCCCTATAGTAGTAACTGGTGAAGTAGATGCTATTGCAGTCAACGGAGAAGTAGTAACTATCCATAACGGAAGCGCAATGATGCCTAAAGTTATTGGAACAGGATGCTTATTAGGGGCAGTTCTAGCAAGTTTTGTTGGACTAGAGAAAGGTGAAGAATTAAAATCATTAGAGACAGCTATGTTAGCATATAATATTGCCGGGGAAATGGCAGAAAAACGTCCTAATGGACATCTTCCTGGAACATTCAAAGTCGAATTTATTAATGCGTTATATGAAATCACTGATAAAGATATTGAAAACATTTAAAAAGGTGAAATAATTATGTTTAATAAAGAACTATTAAAATTATATTTTATTTGTGGAACTACTACTTGCTTAGGTAAGGATTTATATACAGTAGTTGAAGATGCTTTTAAAAGGTGGAATAACTTTATTTCAATTTCGTGAAAAAGGTGAAGGAGCATTAGAAGGTAAGGAAAAAGTAGAATTAGCAATAAAACTACAAGATCTTTGTAAAAAAATACAATGTTCCGTTTATTGTTAATGATGATATAGAGTTAGCATTAGAAATAGATGCTGACGGAGTACATGTAGGGACAGGACGACCTAGGGTGTTGATGAAATTAGAAAAATTAATGCCTAATAAAAATAATAGGTCTTTCTATAGGAAATGAAGAAGAATTTAAACAATCCAAAGTTGAATATGTAGATTATGTTGGTGTAGGACCTGTATATGTCACACAATCAAAAGATGATGCTGGCGGTGCTATAGGTTATGAAGGTCTAGAGTTAATGAGAAGATTATTACCACAAATGCCATTAGTCGCAATCGGTGGTATTCAGACACAACATATTAAAGATATTATGAAAAACAGATGTTGATGGTATATCTATTATATCAGCAATCGCATATTCAGATAATATTGAAAAAAACTGTTCGTGAAATGATCGAACAATTCTAAAATTAGCCTCCAAAGTTTAATCATTCCTTGATAATTTTTAAGGCATGATAATAATAGTAGAACAAAGAGTTAGATTAATTTTTTGTTCTACTTTTTATTATCAATTGATAAATATGAATATAAGTTATATAATTAGTGTGAAAAAAAGATTACTAAAAATAATAGTAGGAGGAATTTTTGATGACGAATATAGTATTAATACATGGTACATGGTGTGATGGAACTGTTTGGGAGAATTTTGTTAATGAATTAGAAAAATTAGGTTTAAATGTATATACTCCAACTTTAAGATATCATGATTTACCTTATGAAGAAGTTGAAAAAAAGGTAGCAGATGTTAGTTTAGATGAATTTGCTGATGATATTGTAGATCTAATAGAAACGCTAGATGAAGCTCCGATTGTATTGGGGCACTCTTTAGGAGGACTTCTTGCGCAGAAAGTTGCTATGAAGACAAAGACTAAGGGACTTATTTTAATGGGAACAGCACCTGCTGCAGGAATATTCGCTTTTTACCCAAGTATGGTAATTTGTTTCTATAAACATTTTCTACGTTGGGGATTCTGGAAAAAATCTATGCCACCGTATAAGCATGCCTTCTATGATTATTGTATGAATAATCAAGATGAAGCTGACAAGGAGAGAGAATTTTCTAAACTAGTTCCAGAATCAGGTTTTACGTATTTCAAATGGCACTTCCATTTTTAGATAAGCAAAAAGGTGCATATATTGATTTTGAAATAGTAACTGAACCTGTATTAGTAATAACTGGAAGTGAAGATAAAATGGTGCATCCAAATATAGCAAAAAGCAACAGCTAAGAAATATAAAAAAATTCGACATTAAATATTATAGAAGGATCAGACCACATGTATGAGGCTCCGAAATATAGAGATAAAACAGTAGAAGTAATAGAGCAGTGGTTAAAAAAATAACAAACAAAAGAATTGTAAGAAGAGATAGTCATTTATGTAAATGAAAAAGTAAATATTCAGTGAATTTTTTCAAAAACTTTTAAAAATTCAAAAAGTGTTGACAATTTTTATTTACTAATGATAATATATAGTCAAGTTAAAAATTACCGATATTCAAATAAGTACTTTATAGGAACTTTTACAGAGAGTGAGTGAGGTGAAAAGCACACAATGCAGATCATAAAGGAAAATGGTTTGAATGGTAAAAAGTGAGTTTTAAAACACAAGCTTTTTTTCGTAGGCGTTACGTTACAAACGCACACTATCTCGTGTATATTCTAGATGCATAGACGTTGTAGTGGTAAAGTTCGTAGTTTACGAAAAAGTAAGGTGGTACCGTGAAATTAGTTTCGCCCTTATTCTCTTTGAGAGTAAGGGCGATTTTACATAAATTCGCAAAAACCCAAAAAAATAAATAATAAAATCAAAAGGAGAAAATTATATAATGAAGAAATTATTATTTTTAGTAACAAGTTTCATACTTGGAATCGTATTAATTGGATGCTCAAGCGCATCAAAAACTGAGAAAAAAGGTATCGATGTTGATAAACTAGATCCTAGCAAACCTGTAACAGTTAAAGTTGGAGCTACTAACGTGCCTCACGCTGTATTATTAGAGCACGTTGCTCCACAACTTGAAAAAGAAGGAATCAAATTAGACATCATTACATACCAAGACTACTATGTACCAAACAAAACGTTAAACGATAAAGAAATCGACATTAACTACTTCCAACACGTACCATTCTTAAAAAATGCTATTAAAGAAAATGGATACAAAATTGAAGATGCTGGTGCAATCCACTTAGAGCCAATCGGATTATACTCTAAAAAAGTTAAAAACGTTAAAGACCTTAAAGAAGGTGCTAAAGTATTAGTAAGTAACAACAAATCTGAATGGGGACGCGTAATTAAATTATTAGCTTCTGAAGGATTAGTAAAAGTTAAAGATGGTGTAGACCCAGTAACAGCTACTTTCGATGATATCGCTGAAAACCCTAAAAAATTACAATTCAGCTACGAAAATGATCCAGCTTTAATGGTTAAATTCTACCAAAACGGTGAAGGTGACCTAGTTTCAATCAACGCTAACTTCGCTGTTGATGCAGGATTAAACGCAGCAACTGAGCCAGTATTAGTAGAAAAAGCTACAGACGACAACCCATACGCAAACATCATCGTTGTTCGTGAAGGGGACAAAGACAAACTTGTTGTTAAAAAACTTGTTGCAGCTTTAAAATCTGAAGATACTCAAAAATTCATTAAAGAAAAATGGAATGGAGCAGTATTACCTGTTAAATAATTCCAATTAAAAATCTTTAAAAGGCAGTTCGTAAGAGCTGTCTTTTTGTTAATGGCTTTTAGCCAGTTGAGGAGGCGAAGTCTCCGAAACGAAAAACCACCCGCTATGCGGGTGCGAGATAAAAGTTAAACATTGAAAAATCATCCTTTCTTGATAAAATAAGAGTAGTTCAAGCTCTAAAATAAAGAAAGGATGATTTTTAATTATGGCAAATAAACATAATAGTTTATCGCATACAAAGTGGTTATGTAAATACCATATTGTATTTACCCTCAAGTATAGACGAAAAATAGAATTTAATCAATACAAACGAGATATAGTAGATATAATAAAAAGGTTATGTAAGTATAAAGGAGTGGAAATAATAGAAGGACATATAATGCCAGATCATATACATTTGCTATTATCAATACCACCGAAATATAGTGTATCAAGTTTTATGGGGTATTTGAAAGGGAAAAGTTCACTGATGATATTTGATATGCATGCAAACTTGAAATATAAGTATGGGAATAGAAAATTTTTGGGCAGAAGGATACTATGTAAGTACTGTAGGTTTGAATGAAAGTACAATAAGAAAATATATCAGAGAACAAGAAACGCATGACATTTCAATAGACAAATTGACAACAAAGAATATACAACTCATTTGGAAATAAGAAAAATAGATAAACCCGTTTAACGGGTAGCGGGCGTTAATATACAATAGGGCTTGAACGAATGTGAAAGCTAGCGCCTGAGGTGCGTGTTAGTAACAAAGGGTTATACCGAAGAGAAAACCACCCCTTTTCAGGGGTGGTCATTATTGTTTATGAAGTATAGAAGATGTGAGATTATGTATATATTAAGAAATGAAAAATTGGACTGACAAAAATCAGTCCAATTAGTTTATATGAATGTTGATATTATTAACCAGAAATTCAAGATTATCAATACTACTGTACAGATCCACGCAACGATCTTCATCCATGGTTTAATAACGAAAATCTCCATAAGTTTTTTTGTCTGATGTATAGAGTGTTAATGGAATAATAGATATTGGTAGAGCAATACTCAAGAATACTTGTGTATAAATTAGTAAACTCTCAATTGCTTGTTCACTATCTCCAAAGATTATTAAACAAATAACAACCGGCATTACTGCAATTACACGTGTCAGCATTCTTCTAATCCACATAGGAAGTCTCATGTGGATGAAACCTTCCATAACTATTTGCCCTGATAATGTTCCAGTAATAGTAGAGTTTTGTCCTGAGGCCAAAAGCGCTACTGCGAACAATGTACTAAGAAGAGGCGAAGCAATGGCACCAACTATACTACTATCTTGTAAAGCATTGTATAAATCAGTAAAACGACCAAGGCTGTCACCATGTCCATGGAATAATGCAGCACCTAGAACTAATAGTAAACAGTTTATAACGAATGCTATTGATAGCTGGATATTAGAATCTATAGTAGAAAATCTAATTGCATCTTTCTTAACTTTATTATCTTTTCTGTCGTATCTTCTTGCTTGCACAATAGAAGAATGTAAGTATAGATTATGAGGGCATAACTGTAGCACCTACGATACCTAAGGCGATAAATAATGCACCTTTATTACTAATTACTTTTTATTTGAATGAATCCTTTTATTAATTCTCCGGTATTAGGATTAGCCAATAAAAACTTCATAGAAGAATATTATTAAAATCGTAAAAAAATTAAAGTAGCCACAATAGCTTCGATTTTTCTAAATCCAAAATGTGCTAATAATAATAGTAAGAACACATCGAAGATAGTTATAATAACTCCTATTAGTAATGGAATACCGAATAATAATTTTAGTGCTACAGCACTCACCGATTATTTCTGCAATATCAGTAGCCATAATAGCTAGCTCGGTAATTATCCAAAGCACAACTCCCATTTTTACCAGTATGTTTTCTAGTAGCTTGAGCTAAGTCCATACCAGTAACGATACCTAATCTTACAGACATTGATTGAAGAAGCATTGCGATAAGATTCGATATAAGTATTACGAATAATAGGCTATACGCATATTGAGCACCACCAGCGATAGAGGTAATCCAGTTACCGGGATCCATATAACCGACCGCTACTAATGCTCCCGGCCCACTATAAGCAAGGACTTTCTTTTAAAAAGCTTCCTTCTTTAGGAACATCAACTGTATTGTTGATTTCTTGAAGAGAAAGTTGATTCGCTGCTTCTAACTCTTCTTGACTTTTTCTTAAAAATTTTTAAAAAAATCATTCAATCACCTTTTTCTAAAAATAATAGCTTAGTATAAGACATACAAAACTACTTTTCCTTAAGGCTGAAATCTTGCCTTCGGAAAACTATAATTAATATTGTACTATAAAAATGAAAAATGTAAATTCTTTTTGAAAATGGATATTGCTATGAGTGGACTAGAACGATAATAGATATTGAAAATGAGTATGATTTATTGTGAAAATATATTCAAGATGAAAAAGTTGTATACAGAATTCGAAGATATTATATTAAGAATAAAAATATTATTTATTGGTTGAAATTGGACAAAAGGATAAAGTTGGTTAGGTAAATATTCTTATGATAAAATATAATCGAAGGGTTATAAAATAGGGGGATATTTATGGAAAGTTCTATATTTATTATTATCTTAAGTCTTATTTTTGCTAGTGCTATTAAGTGTTTAGTAGATAGTGAGAATAAGAAAGAGTTTCTATTTAGGCGAAGTCGTTGTTCTAGTTGTCAAAAAGAATTAAGGGGTTCGGACTTAGTTCCAATTTTTTTAGCTATTTATATAAAAAGGGCGATGTAGTTATTGTAATCAAAAATCCCATTGGATGTATTTTTATACGAAATTTTTACTTTTATTACTATAGTATTATTTATTATTTTTCCAAAAACAGTTTATTTTTATTAGTTATCTTGAAGTTAGTATATTTATTATTCTCATTTTTTAGGAATAGAAGATGTGAAATCATTTGAAGTCAATGATGAGTTGTTTTTATCTTCTAATTATATTAAATTTTTTTCTTCATATATATGCATTATTATTTATTCAATTTTTTAGATTTTATTTATCTTATTATTATCTTTCATATACTATATATTTTCACAAGAGGTGGTTTAGGTTATGGTGACATAAAAAGTTTTTTTGTGTATTAGCCTTTAAATTTAAACTTATTTGAAGGAGTGTATTTGTTAATATTTACATTTTTATATGCAGGATTCTTCGCTATTTGGTTAATTATTTTGAAGAAAGTTAAAAGGAAAACGAAACTACTGCTAGTGCCATTCATAACACTTAGCTATTTAACAATAATATTAATAAGGGAGGGATTATTATGGTAGCATATACTATTAAAGAATTTAGTGAGGAAGATCGTCCGAGAGAGAAATTTAAAAAACTAGGAGCCCTAGCTCTTAGTGATAAAGAGATTCTAGCAATATTATTAAGAACAGGTACAAAAAATCAAAATGTAATTGAGCTTTCTGACACGATACTAAAAGACATGGGAGGTATTACAAAATTAAGAGATGCAACCTTAACAGAACTTATGAAACATAAAGGAATAGGTCAGGAAAAAGGCGATACATATTCTGGCAAATATAGAGTTCGCAAGAAGAATATACGCGACAAATGTCCTAGATGTGAAGTGTGATAGCCCGCAGTCAATAGCCAATTATCTAAAATCATCTTTAGAGAATTTAACACAAGAAGTCTTCGTAGTATTAGATATTGATACAAAAGGTAAAATAATAGAAAAAAGAGAAGTATTCAAAGGTAGCTTATCTATGTCAGTAGTGCATCCAAGAGAAGTATTTAAACTAGCGATAAAAATAGTGCTTCGAGCATCGTCTGCGTGCATAATCACCCGAGTGGAGATGCAACTCTTCTATAGAAGATATTAAAACAACGATAAATCTAATGGAAGTTGGTGAAATAGTTGGTATTGAAATGCTAGATCATATTGTAGTAGCGAAAAAGGATATGTCAGTATTAGAAAAGTATTGAACTATCTGGCAGTAGAAAATATAGATTATAAATACGAAGATGTTACAAGCGAACAATTAAATTATATACTGAGAAAATACAAGATTGTAGGGGAGTATTAAAAAAGTAGAAGGTAAATTCCCAAGTAAGTTCCAGTAAGAAATCAAAGAGAAAGTTTTACTTTGAGAATAAATATAGAAAAATAAACGAGAAAAGTGTCTCAAAATCTTTGATTTTTTTATTTTATCTATGTTAGAATATAAGCATGAAAGAGAGGCTGTTTTAAAGACGGTGGCTCTAGTTTAGGTATTTTTATAACCATCTAGCCTGCCAAAGCATAAAGATGGTTATTTTTATTGTCTTTTTAAAGCTACAATACATGCACTAACTACTGAAACAATCAAAAGATTTATTCCAATAATCGTCTGTATAATTTTCGTAAGCTGACAACTTGCTACTCCTTTCATCCAGATTTTAGTGTATGCGAGCATAGCACCATCCCCTTTCATATAGAAGTAGCCACCATCTTTATCGGAAACTAATGTCCCCTAACTCCTCTCCAATTTTTGATTATATCAAATTAAGTTATGATAATCAACAATTTATAAATATACGTAATATTATAAATTTAAAGAATAATACAGTATTACAGAGAATATAAAAACTCATTTTCTGAAGTTTTACAGGGGTTATTATATAAAAAAATGGTTTTGATGAAAAATAAATTTGAAAAATATATATAGGAAGTAAAGGAATACTTTTTTATTTACGAGAAAGTGAGGCACGGATTTTTAGTTTTCATTTAAAAGATAAGTTTCTGGTTACAGTCCAGTTTTTGTGAAATAGAATTAACAAATTAAATTTTTCAGAAATAACATTGACTAGCAATTTTTATTTGATATAATTTCTATAATTTAACTAAACGTTAATTGATTTTATGTTGAGTGGAAAGTTAATCTATAGATTGAATTATTTTTATAATATAAAAATATTAAGAAAGAAATTGATTGGCTTCTATGAGCAATTGATTTCTTTTTATTATATTTAAATTTTTAAAAGGTTATTTATTAAATGGAAACTGAACTTTTAAATAGAAGAACTCAATTAAGGGTGAGAAATATGAGGAAATTTTTATTTGCGGTAGTTTTATTTCTTATTACAGTCGTTTCGGGGATTAATATTTATTTTTTTCTTATCAAATTAAATATGTTGTTGATGCACTTACTACTAAAAATGAACAATTATTCTATAATCAAATTATATATTTATCTGTAATTATTATACTAATGCTTATATGTGAATATTTACGTCAGATTTTTAGATACTGTTTATCTAAATAAAATTGGATTTAATATTCATAGAACGCTTGTGGGTAGTTTATTTAGAAATAAACTTGATACAAAGAGTAAAAATTTATTATCTACTGTAAACAATGACATTGAAATGGTAAAAGATCAATATTATAATACGATTTTTCTTTGTATCAGGGATGGTTTATTTTTATTTTTGCTACTATAGCGTTGTTCAAATTAGATGTAACAACAGCTTTTTTTGGGTTATAGGATTGTCACTATTTCCGATTGTAATTCCTAACCTATTCAAATCATATTTGAAAAATGTTCAAAACAGTATTTCTATACAAAAGGCTAGATATAACGATAAACTTGAAGATTTTTTTAGAGGGATTATTAGTTATTAAGAACAGTGATTCGGCTAATATATTTTATGAAAAATTACTTAATGAATATAAAAATAAATAAACTTGTTAATAGAAAAAATGTTTTAGTATCACTTGTAAATGTCTTAACTGGATTAGTATTCTACGCTACTATTATTGCTATTTTATATGTAGGAGGTCGTCAAGCTCTGTTAGGAAATACGAGTGTAGGAGATATAGTATCTATTTTTACTATTTCTACAGAATTAGTAATGCCTGTTAATTTGATAACAGCTTCTATAGCTAATATAACATCGGTAAAAGATATAAAGAGAGAATTGATTCTAAAGAGAAGTTTGAATATCTAGATAGTCATGATCTTATCGATTTTGAAAACATAGAATTTCGAAATGAAAGTTATAAATTTAATAATAGAGAAATTTTTAGTGATTTTTCAGCTAGTTTTGAAAAAGGTAAAAAAGTATTTAATTCAAGGAGATAGTGGTAGGAAAATCAACGTTAGCATTACTATTAACGAAAAACATTGAAGGATGTAATATATTTTTAAACGGAAAAATATTAGCAATTATGAATACAACACAATTCAGAAAATAATAACTTATGTTCCTCAAGATAGTTTTTATATTTGTAGGAACGGTTAGCGATAATCTTACTTTTTATAAGAACATAGAAGCGGATAAAAATAATGACTTTAATAAGAGAAACTAGATTAGATGACAAAATTAAAGAAGCTTCTGATTTGATAAATACTACGTACTGATAAGAGAAAATCAAATTTATCTGTGGACAAAACAAAGATTAGCGTTAATCAGGGCTATATTACAGGAAAAACAGGTTATAGTTTTAGATGAAACATTATCAGGGTTGGATAAAGATACATACATCTTAGTTGAAAAATTACTATTAAGTATGAAAGATAAAACTTTAATTCATATTTCGCACAGATCTTATCCAGAAACTTTGAAAATGTATGATGAGGTACATGTAATGGGGAAAATGGGATTGAATAAAAAGTCCTAAAAATTTAATAAAGTTTATACGAGAGCTTATGACTTGGTGGTTTATTGATATATAAATTCACCTTATGAAAGCTTTTTAGATATTTGATAAACTTTTTCGGAGATGACTCGATAAAATCTCTTTTCTCCGAAATTACAATTTTTGAGTCACTTTCATAATACTTTAAAATATAGAGATAGGAGAGTCTAATATGTTAAATAGAAATTTTAATTTATTATGGTTATCACAGATAGTTAGTTCAATTGGAAATAAACTGACTATATTTGGATTTCCATTAGTAGGAATATTCATTTACGATACTACGGTATTAGAAACTTCTATGATTACAGTAATGTCGTTTTTACCGAGCTTACTTTTTGGAACAATAATAGTGTTGTTGTAGATAGGGGAATAAAAAGAAAAATAGGGATTTTTACAAATATAATTTGTTTTGTTATTTCTATAATATTATTTGTATTTTTCTATTTTTAAAATATTACCACTGTGGGATTTTACATTTTAATTTTTCTTATTGAATACATTCTTATTATTTGGGAGTATATCTTTTATAGTCAAATTCCTATGGTAGTAGAGAAAGAAAATCTAAAGAAAGCAAACTATAAAATGGAATTAAGTAATAGTGTTATTGATACTGCCGCTCCAAGTGTCGGTGGGATTATATTTAGTTTATTTTTCAGCTCCGTTTATCTTTTATAATAGATGGGATAACATTTATACTAGCAAGTTTTTTGTCAGATATTACTTCCATGTAATATAGAGAAAGATAGAGTAAAAAAACAAAAAGAAATCGATAGTTCACATAAGAGAAGCATATAATTATGTTTTTAATAATCAAATATTATTTAGATTGGCGATGAGTTACTTTGTATTGGTATTTGGTATAGGTATTTTTCAGTCGATTCAGTTTTTATTACTTAGTAAAGTTTTAAATGTTGCTCCATATACAATTGGGATGATTATAAGCGTAGGGAATATAGGTCTTGTAGTAGCATCTGTAAGTTCTTTAAAAAAATATCTGATACTATAGGAATGGGAAGAACTATAATATTATCATTTATTTTATATGCAGTGGGTTTCACTCTTTATTATTTAAGCAGTGAAGAGAGTACATTATCTTTATTTGTTGCAACTATGTGTATAGGAGCAGCGATGCCTTTATATAATGTGAATGCTACTACAATAAGACAAAGTAATGTTGATTTATCAATGTTGGAAAGTGTTTCTGCTATTTGGAGAATTTTTGGAAGAGGGCTTATTCCACTAGGAGCGACAATAGGTGGAGGTATTTCAACATATTTTTCGGTAGGAATTGCGATATTAATATCCGTTATTATAGTTTTTATTAGGGTTTGTGTATAGTATTATTTTCTGATGAATTAAAAATACACGTAACATTACATCACAAATATTTTTGAATACGTTTTTAGAAAAATGGTATAATACAATCGAATAAGTATAAATAATTATATTGTATTAGTTAATAAAAAAAATTTTAAAGAGGAGGGAGAAAAATGAATAAGCTTAAAGATTTAGGTTTGTTGGTATTGCAAGTTGAAGTAGTAGGTTTCTTATTCATAGCTATGAATAAATATTTAACTAACACTACAAGCTTTTTTTACCTGAAGCTTTTACTCAGGATAAAAACAGACATTAAGGCATATAGTTTAGCTGCATTGGCGTTTATGATATTAGGTATTGCTCAATATTATGTGGTTGACTTATATGAAAAAATCAACTGGAAAAAAAGCGAGTATAATAGAATACTTGGTAGAAGTAGCAGGAGTTTTACTAGTATTTATCTATTTACAATTTATAGATAATCTAGCTAAGTTCGCATTTCTATTCGTGTTAGTTTCATTTCTATTCGTAATGAGATATTTATACTTTTATAAGAAATTTGCATAAGTTTATACTTTTTGAACAATTACTAGAGGAAGATACTGTTCAAAGTGTAGAAATTTTTAGTTTAAAATTTTAATTTGGAATGTAGGTATTCAATATAATTGTTGTACTATTGTTGCTGGATTTTATAGGGAAAAATAAAAAAGAGTGACTCAAAAATCGTGAAATTGCTTTGAGTCATTTTTTTGTGTTTAAACATTTAATAAGTGATATTACTGTGCTTTTTAATTCTACACATTCTGTTAGTTGTTTTTGATTTCTTCTTGTATATGGTGAGAAATCATTATTAAAAGTTAACTTATCGTCAGCTAAGATATTGTTTTTCTATCTGTACTGCTGTTTTTTTCATCTAATGCTGAGGTTGCTTCATCAAGAATTAAAATTGGATAATTTCTAATTAAAACTCTCGCAAGAACTAATCTTTGTTTTTCTCCTCCTGAAAGGATTTCTCCCATATTAGATAAGTTATGATCTAAGCCATCAGGTAAAGCTCTAACTCTATCAGCTAAACAAACTTTTTCCAATATGCTCCATATTTCTTCATCTGAATAACTATCATCTAAAGTGATGTTATATCGGATTGAACCACTAAAAATAGATGTTTGTTGACTCACATATCCAATCTCTTTCGAGAAGTTAATATCATCCTGTATTTCAAGAGGATTTCCATCGATTAAAACTTTATCTTGGTTGGATTGTAATTTCCTAGTAGCAACTTGATTATAGTAGATTTTCCAGAACCACTTTTTACCGATTACTGCATATTTTCCACCTTTATTTAATATTAAAGTTGAAGTTTTTAATGACATGGTTATCTCCGAAACTATAATTAAAGTCTTTTAAATTCAATATTTTTCTTCAACGTGTGGATAAAGTGTTTCTTTAGCAGTTGCTTTTAGTTATAACGCTATTTAATATTTCTTTTGTACCGATTACCTTAATATACAGATCAACCAATTGATTGATAGAAGTAAGGTATATGCCTAGTATAGTAGATACCGAAGCTATTGTTCCGATAGTTAATTCATTTTTTAAAACTAAGTAAATCGCAAAGATAAAAATTAATAATTCAAGTAGCTTCTCGATACTTTGTAAAGTTAATTCACCGAAATGCCATTAATTTAGAAATACTATACTGTTGATCTTCTTTTTGAATCTGACTAGTCTTTAACATTTTTTTGAGAATAAATTTATCTTACCAATATTCTTCAAATCTTCATAACCTGTTAAATACTCCTTTAGAAACTCCAGAAAAATTTCCTGATAAAATTGATAAATTTGTATATCCTACACTAATTTTTATTACCAAACTTACCGCTTATTAAGAAACATAGCGATTGATGATAATAGGGCAAATACAACAAATTTCCAATTAATAAGCCATAAAAATACGACTGATGAGATAAATAATACAATAGCACTAAGTAAACCAGTTAATGGTGAGAATAAATACGCGGATAATAATTCAAGTTGATAAGTGTATTTAGTCATATGCTCACCAGAATCAACCTTATTAAATTCTGATTGAGACATAGTTTCTATGTTTTTACTAATTCTATCACCTAGATATATCTTTCCATTGTTTAACTAATTGTGCAATTATAATTTTTAACCACGCTCTAAGTAGTTCTACTATTATTAAAATACAAATAATAATGCCAACTTTTGTCCAAAGAGATCCCTGTTTTTGTATATTACAGAATCAACAATATCAACACGAGCGTATACAACATAAACAGTCCCTATTGATACTATTAATGTCAAAATAAAACATAATGCATAACTTTAATTTGTTTAATGTTATAACTTCTAAAATATTTTTTTAATCATATTTCTCTCCTTTGAATAGATTACATAAATGTTGTTTGTATTTAAGTTACTAAGCTTTTATGTAACTTTAATTATACTGACTGTGTCAAGATAATTAGAGAAAGTTTTCTGAAAATTATAATTTTATATTGTTATCATCTTTTTCATACTATAATAAAAGTATAAATATAAGTTGGTGTTTGCATATGTTTCTCAAAAATTCCCTTAATAGAGTGTTATTAAATTGAGTGGAATTAAAAGTAGGAGGTATTTATGAAAAAAATATTTTAAAATTTAAATATAGGTTCTTATTAATTTGTTTTTCTTATATTGTTAAGGCAGTTATTTCTTATGAAAAGTAACTTTTTAAATGCAGATGCTATAACTGTTCTTACCAATAGAAATCTACATAGTTTCTTTTGAAATTATCTTATTCTTATCCGTTACGTGGTTTGTTATTATAGTAATTGATAGGGTGGTAAAAGGTAAGAGAGGAGATTTTTGTTCAAGATATTGGAATAGATGTTAAGGATAATCTGTCTACTAGCCTTTGTAGAATTAGATATTGAAAAAGTATAAAGATAACTCACCTGGTGTTTATCAATCTTGGTTTAATAATGATATTCAAATGATTCAAGAAAAAAAGGGTTTGAGGAATATATTTCGCTATAATATACAGTCTTTCTGGTGTGGTATTTTTCTCTTTATGCTCTATTGAAATATCACTGGATCATTTCTTTAATTACTATTATAGGAACAGGAATATTAATTTATCTTCCGAAAAATTTTTTTAATAAAAAAACTTCATAATATGGGAAACAGAGGTTACTAAAGAAAATGAGAACTATGTTGCTTTCGTTAGAGGAGACAATTTTTAGGTTATGATACTTATTTCTCTCTTAATAAATTACAGATAATTCCCAAAAAGAATAGCTACATATTAGTAGTATTTTTGAAAAATGTATTTGTTAAACAAAGTAAATTGGAAAGCAATTATTATATGCTTAACTTCGGTTTAAATGTCTTTTTTTCCAAGTGTTATTAGTATTTGTTACAGGGTATTTAGTTGTTAATGATAATTTGGAAATTGGTGCAGTTGCAGCTGTAGGAATGTTTTCAATCTTGTATTTGATGGTATGAGCCAAGTAGGGTTATAGAATAGCATTTATTAAAGGTGACAAAACCTATATTTTTCTAAGCACGATGAGTTCATGTCGAAAAATAAAGATACTCACTTTACCGGTTGAATATTCTTTTAAGAGAAACATTATTTAATATTAAAAAAATTTATGTTTTTAGTTATGGTGACAAGGAAATCTTAAATAATTTGAACCTTGATATAAAAGAGGGAATAAATATCTAATAAGCGGAGATAGTGGAGTAGGAAAATCAACATTTTTTTAAAAATTATTACAGGGACAACTGAGAAATTATGAAGGTAGTGTAGAGTATTGTAGTGTTGATTTGAAAAAATTGTCTACTAAAGCAAATACTAGAAAAACTGACTATAATTCAACAAGAAAAATTTTGTATTTTTCAGGTACTGTCAAAGACAATATTACTATGGGAGAAGTAGCTGAGGATAGTGAAGTAACTAAAGTATTTAGAAAAGAGTGGGCTTAACACAGAAGGACTTCTTATATTCAGAAGTAGAGGTTCATGGGAAAAAAATCTTTCAGGAGGGCAACGTCAAAGATTGGCTATAGCTAGAGCGTTATTTAATGGTAAAAAGATACTGTTAATTGACGAAGGAACATCAGCTTTTAGACAAAGAATCAGCGAAAAGTTTAGTAGAAATGCTGTTAGGAAATAAAGACTTAACGATAATAATGATTAGCCATGACATAAGTGAAGAACTAAGAGGAAAAATTTGATAACATTATAAAATTGTAATGTAAGTTAAAATTAATAAAATAAAGATTTAGATTCAAATATAAGAATGAAAAAATAGGGGAGTGGCTCAAAAATCGATTTCTCGAAAATAAGATTTTTGAGTTATCCCCAATTTGATAAGGAGGACAAGTATGAGTTATAAGTTTATGAGTGATGCATTTAGATAATAATCTAATGCCAATAGGTAAAAAGTGATTTTTTTCAAATCTATTTAAAGATTTAGGAAATAGAAGAAGGTGATATCCTGATTGCACATGTTTCTCTTAGCAAATTCGGCTATATAATAGGTGGTGCGAGATGTATTTATGAAGCACTTATGGAAGGATTAGGAGAAAATGGAACGCTCGTTGTCCCAACGCAATCTTTAGAAAATATGTCTCCAGAGTATTGGGAATATCCTAAAGTTCCCAAGGAGTGGATAGAAAAAATAAAACGAGAGAGTTTATCTTATGATGTTAATCTATCTAGTACACGAGGTATGGGAAAATTTAGCGAGTTTGTTATGAATTTAGCACACTCAGTTAGAAGTTCTCATCCACTATATTCTTTTTCAGCAGTAGGAGAAAAAGGACAGGAAATAATAAAAGAGCATCCATTAGATGATGGCTTAGGATATAATTCACCATTAGGGAGATTATATGATCAAAATGCCAAAATTTTATTATTCGGAACTGATTTTGAATCCAATACAGCATTGCATCTTGCAGAGTATTCACTAAATCGAAAAAAACAATAAAAAGAAAGTGCTAATGTGGATGGAGAGTGGGTAGAGTTTTCTAATATCGAATTAGATATATATGATGATTTTTTTAACAGTTCAGAAAGAATTCATGGAGAATTGTAAGGGAAGTTATCAAATAAAAAGATATACAGAAAGACATCGGTTCTTTGTATAGATTTAAAAAGTTGCGTAGATTTTTGCGAAAAGAATATTATAAGAAAAAGGAAGAAGTGAAGTAGAGAGAGCATGATTTTATATTAAAATTTTTCAAATTGTTACCATTTTATTTTCATATTATAATAAATATAATAATTATTTATATGGTATGAAAAAAGGGGAACTGTAAGTAGAAGGGAATTAATTTATGAATAAATATATGAGTGTTTTTAAAAAAATGTTGATTTTATAAAGTATTTTTTTCGATTAACTTTACAACATTAGCACAATCATTTGTTAGTATAAGTATTATCTGGTTGATCTATGAAGAAACTAAAAATCCATTATTGATAGCTATTTTTGGTGTATTGACTCAATTACCAGCTATAGTTTTTGGACCATTAATATCAAAAAGTGTTAGATAGGTTTAATATTGGAAAAAGCAATGTTCTTGTTTTTACTACTAAGAGCTAGTATTTTTCTGATTATATTCTTATTGCCGTTTAATGATAAGATATCTTTAAGTATTATAGGATTATTGATAGGTTTGAATAGCGTTATAGGGAATTCCTTTATCAGCGGGAGGAGATATAATAATAAAAGAGGTGTGTAATGATGAACAATTAGTAACAGCTAATGCATTGATGATAATATTTTTTCGACATCTCTTATATCTTTGGTTCGATTTCTGTTGCGATAATGGGAGTGTTAGGTAATAATAGAATAGCTTTTATAATAGGGTGCTGTATTATTTTTCATTTCAGCGATAATAATAAGTACAATAAAAAGTGACGAGATATTTAGTAACAGTGAAAAACAGACAGGAAAAAAATATACAATATTTAGTTCTATGAAGTATATTGTAAAAAAATAGTGAAATATTCCTATGACAATTAATACGACATTGTGGAATATGTTCACTTGGGGAAGTTTTCATCGTATTATTACCAATATATGTAGAACAAAAATTTAAATAATGATAGTGTAGCATATGGAATATTAAATTCTTTTGCAATCTGTTGGTATTATCTTGGCTTCACTTATAATAGGTTTGCAATTTATCTCAAAAAAATTAAATTAGAGAAATTAATTTGCTTAGGTATTATAGTGCATTGTTTATTATTGATACTGTTTTTATTTTAGTACGAATATTATTCTTTCAGTAATTATACTTATTATAGCAGGAATCGCTTCAGCACCAGTACTAATTTATAAAAGCAACATTCTTCCAAAGAAAAAAATTTTCTAGAAAAATAATGGGACAAGTATTATCATTAATCCTAGTTTTAGGAAGTGTCTTGTATTCTCTAGGAGGCATAATTATAGCGTTCCTGATAGAAAAAAATTAGGAAAAGAATATTTTTTTCATATATAAATTTATATTCTTTAATTATCATTATAGTAATATCACTAATGAGTCTTAAAAAAATATCGTAGATTTATCTGATATAAATTAAAAATATATTTTTTTCCGGGAGTGAATTGAAAGGTATTTATTTTTGTTATGAGAGAATGATATAATTATACGTACAACAGAAAGGAGAAAAATAATTATGGATCCTATGATTGAAAAAAATGTTTAATGATAATTTACTAAATTTTTAAAAATTATTGCTGAACTAGTAGATTATTTAAGGGGTTAAGTACGGTGAGGAACTGTCATTTACATTTGCTTGTTTTAAAAAAATGGGTTAAACTACAGAGCAAACCGAAGATTTGCTTATGTTCTATTCAGACATTACTGAAGAAATAGCAGTCGAGGATATACATTTATTAGATAGAAATTTATTAATAGAAAAACTAAAGAAAAAAATACCAAATTTGACAGATGATAATAAAATTGGAGAAATAGTAGACAGTTATATTAATTGTTGCTTTTTGTTAAAAGAAGAAGGATGAATAGAAATTATGAAACCATAGAAAGTTTTTTTGAAAAATTATTAATTTACATATTTCCGATTATTATATTAATAGATATAATAAATAGATATTTAATTAATAATTATATGATGTATATTTTAAATAATATTATGTATGTAGGATATTTTTATAATGATTCTTATGTTTCTTTTTCAATAAAAAAATAAGAAGAGAAAAAGGAAAGAAAAGAGTTAAAAATTAAAAGGAGATTGCATAATCAGATTAGACATTTGAGTGTATTTTTGTTTCTCCAAGGAGTGGTTCAAAAATCGTGATTTCGGAAAAATCAATTTTGTCTAGTCCCCACCGCAAAAGTTTATTAGATATCTAAAAAGCTTTTATAAAGGAATTTAGTTATCAATAAACCACTGCGTCTATGAGTTTTCATATACACTTTTATAAAATTTATCACTTTTGGGTCAGCCCCATTTTTATTGTGGTAGAATATTGTCCCTTTTTAGTTAAGATATTATCACTTTTTATTCACATATTTTTAGAAAATGATGGATTTTTATTGTAGTTTTAGTTAATGTATGATATACTGAACATACAGATCGAATAGAAGCCCCTGCTGTGAACACAGTGGGGGCTTTTTCAATAAGAGGAGAATGGTCACTTATGGAGAAAATATATAAAAACTCAAACAGAGAGAATAGATTTATTAGTCAAAAGAGGTATGACTATAGAGGAATCTAGTAAAAATACTTGAAAAATATAGTCATTATAATTTAATAAATGCTTATAAAAATCCATTTTTGGAGAATAGAGGTAATTATTCAGCAGGAGCTAATACAAATGAGGATTACTATATTTTAGAACTACACCAGAACATTTTTGAGGCGTTATATCAATTTGATAGAAAATTAAGATTAATTTTTAGAAGAAATATTAATTATTGAGGAAAAATTAAAAACACGCTATAATTCAATCTTTTTATGATGTTCATACTAATTATGGTCAGAACAAAAGCAATTGCTGAAACTTTGCATAAGGAGAATGAGTATTTACGAAGAATTTATTATAATAGGGAAACTTTTTAGTGTCGAAGAAATAGAAGAAAAAGTGGTCATAGATATACAGTGACAGATGGAACAGAGTATGACGCAGCTACTCTTAAATACATGAAGCCTAAGAAAAGAGATATACAAATGACACCGTCTATGATGAGATTATGACAATGATATATTCAAATATAGGAAGACAAAGAAAAAGAAAGCATATATATAAAATATATAGATGAACACACATATCTCCCAATGTGGGTTTTAATGAATATTATGACATTTGGAAGTGTTGGTAAATATTTTTAATATACAAATAGATGAAGTTAAAGAAAAATATTAGAGAAATTTAATATAGCTGGAGATGGAGGGCTGCTTATAAACAGTGTTAATTTTTTTCTAGAATACTAGAAATCCTAGGTATTTATAGGAATATTACAGCACATAATGAGAGATTTTTATTGTACTAGTACCTCGATTCCAATAGATGATAATTTTATGAAATTCATAGATAAATTGCCGTATTCAGAAGATGTTAAGAGACTAGCTGGAACCAACCATCATATTAATAAAACAAGAGGGAAAACTATCTAATGTAAGGAAGAGTATATATTCATTAATGTTTTCTATATCTATATTTCAAGAAGATGATGAATTGACATTATTTAAGGATAAGATTAAAGTGGAGTTGGAGAAAACTACGTTCATCATTACCAGAAAGGTCTTATGAATTTATAAAAAGAGATGAGGGTTAAATTTTTGAGTGGTATAATAAATTAGTAAAAATAAGAGGCAATATTATGAAAAAGAGTTAAAAGACAAAAGAAATAGATTACTAAGTATCAACCTTATCTCCTGATTTAGTGAGATGGGGTTGTTTATTGTTTCAAGAATTACCGAATTCGATAGCAAAAATAATTTCCTTATCGTAAATTAAAAGAAAAATTACTATAATATTCAGAAAATATTGACTTTTAAAAAAAGAAAAACACGTTAATATAGTTAAAAAAATAGGAGAATAGGTTCTAGAAAAATAGTAGAATTTGATGAAGAAAAATCATCATAAATCAGATAATAAATTAGTAAAAATAAGAGGAAATATTATGAAAGAGATAATTAGTGTTGAGAGTCTAAGTAAAGACTACATAATAAAAAAATAGAGTTAGCTTTTTAATACGGAAAAAGACAGTTAAACAAGCGTTGAAGGACATAAATTTTTAGTATTAAAGAAGGAGAAATTGTAGGATATATAGGAAATAATGGAGCTGGAAAATCTACAACCATAAAATTACTGTTAGGAATATTAACTAGTACAAAAGGCTCAATAAGAGTGTTTGGTAAAGATCCATTTATTAATAGGCAAAAATGCTAAAAATATAGGTGCGCTATTTGGACAAAAAAATCACATTTATGGTGGGATTTACCACTAATTGATTCTTTTTGAGTATTTATCAAAAATCTATGAAGTAGATAATAAAGAGTGGTTAGACTATCTGATATCAGAATTAAATGTAACAGAGTACTTATATCAACCAGTTAGGCAACTATCTTTAGGGCAAAGAATGCGTGGAGAGTTTATAGCTAGTATTATTCATAAGCCACAATTGGTGTTCTTGGATGAACCGACAATCGGTTTAGATATAGAAACAAAGAAAAAATTATGGAATTAATACTAAAAATAAATGAGAAGTATAATACTACTATCATACTAACGACTCATGAAATTTCAGATATAGAAAAAGTCTGTAAGAGAATGATTTTTGATAAGTGATGGTGAAATCAATTATGATGGTGAAGTGAAGAGCTTCAACAGATTTTTAATAAATATAAAAAAACTGAAAATGTACGGAGAGAATATAATAAATTTAGATGAAGAAGGAATATTACCTTTACGAACAAATGTTGATTCTAAAGAATTTGTTTTTGATGAAACTAAATTTAATATTTTTGGATATAATAAAATTACTGCCGAGTGAAAGTATAATTACACAAACTGAAGTACTGGACTTAAATCTACAAGAGGTATTGCTTGTAAAGGATAAGACAGGTGATAAATATGAATAGATTTTTGCCTATACTTTATATCAATACAAAAGTTTATTACAATACAAATTTAATACGATAATGCAGATAATTGCATCACTATCTATGGTATTAATACAGTATAGTATCTGGATTTATGTTGAAAAATACAATTCTAAAAATATTGATGAAATAATAACTTATGTTTTTGTTTGCGATTATTTTTACAAATAGTTTTACCTATAAAAATAACTACCAATTTTTGTATCTGAGAAGATTTTTAAAAGGTACTATTATTAATTATTTGAATAAGCCTAATAGATTAATAGTTATAACGTTTTTCACTACTTTAGGCAATTTTCTCTATAAATTAAAATTTCAAGTACTGCCGATTTTTTAGTTATTTATATTTTACTATTTTTATAATTTAATATTTTAGAACCATATCTCTTAAGAGATTTGTACTTTTTATATTTGTGTATATCTTGAGCTATGTTGTTGCTTTTTTTATTAGGTTATATTATTGCATTGTTATCAACAGTATTTATAAGAATAAACGGTGTATCTGAATTAGTTAATGCTCTTCTTATTATTTTCGGTGGAGGATTGCTACCTTTTAGATTTTATATCCGAAACTATTATTAAGAATATCAGAGGTAACTCCATTTTACGCTGTAATGTATGCACCTATTTCTATTATTGTACATGATAATGATTTAGGAAAAGTCTTATTTATTCTTGGTGTACAGATATTTTGGTTAATCATATTATTGATAATTTCAAAAAGACTATCACAATATGTATTTAACAAGTTTGATATAATGGAGGTTAATATGAAGAAACATTTATATTTATATGCAGAGTTTTTTAAAAATGGATGTAAAAAGGATATTGAGTTATAAACTAGATTTTATTATAGGAAATTTGGGTTATTTACTAGATACACTTACAACATTATTTGTATTACTTATTACGCTTAATTATACAGAATTAATCGGTGGTTTTTCTTTATATCAATTGTTGTTTTTATATGGTTTTTCTAACATTAACATCGGCGTTATGGGAATTTTTCTTCGTTACAACTTTAGAAGTCCCATATTTAATTCAAACTGGAGAACTTGATTTATTTTTATTAAGACCGCTTAATATACTTTATCAATTTATTATTTTTTCAATTAGATGAGGAAGCTTTATTTGAGTTAATTACAGGTATAGTAATTGTGATTTTTCATTATATAACTTAGATATTGATGTAAATTATTTATTTATAATAAAAATTCATTTTTATTTACAATATCAGCGGTTTTTAGTAAGAGAGGCTATATACTTAGCACTAGTATCAATTAGCTTCTTTTCGATAACAAATGATGGTATAAAATCAGTTTTATGGCAATTGTATCAATTGGCAAATTATCCAGTTAATATTTATCCGTTTTTTTATTAAAGTAGTACTAATAATTATTCCATTCGCATTTGTGGGATATTTTCCCAGTGGTAAATTTAATAAATTCACATGACAGTTTTAATTTAGAAACATGGCTTTTAATATTATTTGGACCGCTTCTACTTATATTAATCTATAAAAACAATATGGAATTTCGGATTAAAAATATCAAAGTACAGGATCATAATAGTTAAGAAGGTTAATGATTTGTAAGAAATAAGAACAAAGTGAATCACATAGGAGGTGTTTTTATAGAATCTAATGTTAAATTAGCTAGAAGTTTATATTTATGTTTTGAATTTAATTTTGAGTGTTTTATATTCATACATAACGGTGAAATTTATATCCGTATATAATTTTCCCTATATATTTTATTTTGTTAATAACGACTTTGATAGAAATATTTATTTTTTTCTAGATACTAGTTATTTTAGATTATTAACTAGTATAAAAACAAAGTATTTTTTTATTATATCTTAATAGTTTTTTTCAGTAGTAGTATTTATTCTTAAAAAAATAACATAAATTTATATTACGTCTTAACATTCTATTTTGTATATTACTTATTAATTTCAGTCGTACTACTAAATTACAATTTATTTGTAATAGAGAAAAAGTAAGTCTATCAAAGCTGGAGTGACAGATATTTCCTATATAGCAACTTGTCTAAATTACTTGGTTTTTTTCTTTAGGGAGTTATATTTATAAGGTGAATATTGATGAATATTTAATAGTATTTATAATTATGTTTGTTTTTATTTTTCAAGTTTTTAAAAATAAATAATTTTAAAAATGAAACTGAGAAAAAAATTCTGAGAGATTAGTTTTTAATAAGTTGAAAAAGAAAAATATATTATAATCAATACAGCGCTATTGTCAGGAGCAGCAGTGTTTTTTTATACCGCTGTTTATAAAAACAATTAGCGGCTAGGAATTTAATACAATATTCTAGTATTGTATTTTTTTATACCAGGACTAACAGTAGTTTTTATTTTTAATATTTACTAAGAAATATGATATAAATTTAAATAAGATACTTATGTCTTACATAATTTTTGATATAGTATTCTTCATATTGGTTATTTGTGAAGTATTTTTTTACCATTGCAAGTGATACTGTTATCTTTAATAGTCGCACTGGGAGTATCAATTAGTATAAAATTAAGGACTAATTTCATAAAAAAATAATGATAAAGATTATAGAAAAAGTATAGTACAAATTTTTTTCGAATAAAGTGCGCCATTATTTACTATTATTTTAAGCTTTGTAGGGTTATATGTAGAAAACATTGCTTATTATATTTTTGTTAATAAATGCAATTTTCGGCTATTCATGTATTGTATGTAAATTTAAAGAATAGAGAGCACACTTTATAAGATTAAGGGAAAAGTTTTTAGAAAAAAATGTAAAAAAATAAAAATTAATAAAAAGATTGTATACTTAGTTAATTATTGAAATAGCTAGGTGTACATTTTTTTGCTTTAATTTAGAAGTAATACCAAGTCATATTCCTATTTAAACTTGTATTTATTTACTCTAAAAAAACAAGAATTAATTTTTAAAAAGCGTCTTTTCATATTGCTTTCATATCGTTTTTATATTACAATAAAATTATAAAGCTTTATAACCTCATAAAATAAGGAGGACAAAAAAATGGTATTAGATATTGGAATTTTATAGTTTAAATGTAAAAATAATAATAAAGAGAATCATCATTGATTTTTTTGATTTACTAATAATCTTAAAAATGATTGTTTCTTATTATATCTTGAATAGAGGAGAAGAGTTAACTATTTTTAACAAACGATAATGATTTTATAGTATTTGTTAAAGTAGACACTCGATTAATAATTCATTCATTCAAGAAGATGCACTTTTATTGTGTGAGATACATGTAAACTACATATTAAAGAGTTAAAGGTTGGTTTGTATTTGCAAATCAACCTTTTTCTAAAAAGTAATTAGAAGTAAAAACGTAATATCGGGAGGAGGGAGTTAGATGGTAAATCTATTAACAGTGAAAAAAATTTATCATACAAATATAAAAACTCTAGTGATTACGCGATTAAAAAAATATTTCTTTTTCTGCGGAAAAAGGAGATATGATTGCACTTATAGGTAAAAAGTGGTTCAGGAAAACTACGATAATTAATTCTACATTAGGATTGTTTTCTAATATCGAAGGAGAGGTATCTTTTGGTGAAGGTGTGTCTGTTCGAGATATAGACTACTGTATGCAAAACCAATCAGTAGATTGGTACTTAAATGTATATGATAATATTTATATGGGGTATTATACTCTCAAAAATACTATTAGCAAGAAAAGTGTAGATGAGATTATTGAGGTTCTAGGTTTAAAAGGTAAGGAGAAATCAGACTTAACAGAATTATCTGGAGGACAACTGCAGAGGTACAAATAGCAAGAAGTTTGATATCAGATTCAAAAATTTTATTTTTTTAGATGAACCTACTACAGGATTAGATGTAGTATTATCAAAAATATATTAGAATACATAAAAAAATAATAATAAAGAACATGCTGTTTTTTTATATCTTCTCATGATTTAGATCTTATAGAAAAAGTATTGTAATAAGATAATTTATATAAACGACGGGAAATGTTTATATTTTGGGAAATGAGCACTTTCTTAAAAGAATATAATAAAGAAATAGTATACAACATTTCTTACAGTGGCGAAATAAGTAAAGATGTAGTAGAAAAATATAAAGATACTATTACAATCGTTGATGATAAAAATTTAAAAATTTTCTTGGAAAAAGAAGAGGAAATTTCAAATGTATTAAAACTACTATTGGCAGAAAATATTACAATAGGAAGTCTACAGAAAGAAGAAATTACCTTGAAGAGAATATTGGAATTGGAGGAGTAATTATATGAAAAATGTTATGAAGAATTTTTAAGCGACATCGTATATAGAATACAAGGCGATTGAAAATAATAAGCAGATTATATATACTCAGCTAATGGTTCCAATATTGTACTTTGTATTTCTTTTGGATTTGGAATAGGTAACTCTTTTTCAAGTTTAGCTTTTAAAGGAGAAAATGTTAACTATATAGAATATATTTTTCGTTGGAATTATAGGAGTAATACTAAATTCTCAGATGAATCAGTCGGTTTATAGGGTGAATTTAGATAAAAAATGGGGACTCTTAGCGTATAAAAGAATAAAAGGAACATCAGCAATTTCATATTTTCTAGGAAAATTAGTATTTCCATTAGGAATAACAATAGTACAAGTATTACTAATTTACTTCTTATCGTTCTTTTTAGGAATAAAAATACAGATAGTTCCTTTTTTTAAAAAGTATTAATTATTGTAATTGTCAGTCTAGTATTTTGGTTTTCTCTTGGAGTTATTATTTCATTAGGAACTGTATCATATAGAACTAGAGATCTTATCTTAGGAACATTATTACTGCCGATAATTTTTGCTGCACCGACTTTTTATAGTTTAGACAATTCTAAGGTGCTATACTATATATCAAAACTTAATCCATTAACTTACCAATTAACGAGCATGAGAACTGTAATTTTTTGATATGGATCTTGATATAAATACTTATGTTACAATATTTTTAAGTCTAATAATGTTTGTTTTTAGCAATAAGCGTAATAATAAGATCAGAATTATTAGGTGATGAGAGATAAAAATGTACACTTAGTTGTGTGATCTGACCCCAAAAAGTTAGACTTAGGATAGCGTAGTAGTTATAATGACTGCTACGCTATCTTTTTATATTTATACAGTCATATGTTTTTATTCTATATTGTTTTAGGACTTAACCATCCTAGTTTCTCTTTTATTCTCTCTTCATTATAATATTTTTATATATTTTTCAATAGCTAATTTCAGTTCCCTATAACTATTATATGTTGTTCCATAGTATATCTCTTGTTTTTAATATTCCGAAGAAATTCTCCATTACCGAATTATCCAAACAATTTGCTTTTTCTAGACATACTTTGGTAAATACGTTCTTCTTTTAACCTTTTCGAGTACGCCTTCATTTGATAAGCCCATCCCTTGATCAGAGTGAAAAGTTCTCCTATAAGGTGATTTAGCTGTGACTTTAATAGCTTCTTCTAGTGCATCCATTATACTTTGGGCTGATGGGTTCTCACTTATACTATAGCTTATTATCTCACTATTATACATATCCATAAATGGATCTAAATAAAGTTTCTTTACTACTAATTTACCTCTCTCACTAACTTCATAATATTTAAATTCAGTTGTGTCTGTAGTGATTTTTGATGTGGAATATTAGTATTGAATCGTCTTCTAATTCTATTCTTAGCTGTTTTTCCAATTTTTCCCCTTATATGAATTGTATTTTCTACTTTTTCTAGTGAATGATGTAACCTGTAAGCCTAATTTTTGTATAATTCTTTGAACTTTTCTTTTTGTTTATTATATATCCCTAAAATTACGTAACGCACCATATATACGTCTATAACCATAATCTTTGTTATTCTTTCTTATTTCTAATATTTTCTCTTCAATTTCTTTATCTGGATTAACTCTATCGAATCTCTTCTGCCAGTACATATATGTTGCTTTTGGCATTTTTGCATATAAAAGAAGGTCTTTAAGTATAAATTCTCCTCGGAGACTGCTTATAATTCGCGCCTTCTTTTCATTTCTGCTTCTTCCGCTAAACGCAATCTCCTCGCTTCTTTTAAAAAAATGCATTTTTCTATCCTTAGTTGTAGTAATTGATCTTCTAATTCTTTTACATATTCTTCAGATATATTATCATTTGTAGTTTGATTTGTTGTTTCATTACTTAACTTTTTAGGTGATTTATCCATTAAGATTTCCGCCCTTTCCTTCGTTCTCTCAATGCATCAGGACCAGCTACTCTAAAAGCGATTAACCCAGTTACAAAATAAGTGCTGGATTATTTATACCTTCTTGTAAAGCTAAGTCATTGTATGAGAGTTCACTTGATAGTATAATTCTACAACATATCTTTTTCGAAAGAATATTCTTCATTTTTTTCTTGAACGATATAATCCTTCATCTCCATATTTCTTATATTTGGCAACCCAAATTTCAATATTATTATGAGATTTTATAGCATACTTTCTTGCTAACGATCTTATGCTTATATTTTCATTTATATACTCTAGTACGACTTTCTTTTTAAATTCAAAATTATATTTAGTCATAAAATACTGACCTCAAAAAGTTAGATTTTTTTGGTCTAACTTTTTGGGGTCGGTACAGTGATATATGACTAAGTGTACATTTATTTTATCTTTTTACTAATTTTGTTTTTGTTTACTTGATATTTTTACAGGTTTAGGTATGTAAGGTGGGTAAAGTTTACGTCCTAATAATATTTGAAATGCTACAAGGATACCACTTACTACAAAGTAAATACCTATAGCAGCAATACTCGTATACGTTAAAAATGTTAGCATTATAGGAGTAATCCAAACCATATTTTTAGAAACATTTTGTATACGTTCAGCCTCTGGTGTGTTTTGTGACATAGGATTGCTTTGCATCATACTTTGAGAAATTTTACCAACAATCATATATATTACAAAAACAAGAACTAATAGTATATAAGATTTTTCTCCAAGTGAAATAGATAAAAAGCTTGAATCAAGAATATCTTTTTGAATAGACTGGGTTTTGTAGAGTAAAGTATAAAACCAGAAATAAACGGTGCTTGAATAAGAATAGGTATTAGATTACCGAAAATTGCTGGTGAACAATCATATTTTTTTATATTTTAAAGAGTTCTTTTTGAAGTTCAGTTTGTTCAATTCTTATTTTCATTCGTTCATCATTACTAAGTGCTCTTTTGATCTTCACTAAGCTTTTTAATTTTACTTTGAACAAGATCTAATTCAGGTTTTGCTTTTTCCATATTGATAGATGATGTACGTTGTTTTTATAATTTTTCAACATAAAAGGAAGTATAATGCCTTTTACTATAAGTGTAATAATAATTATAGAAATACCCCAATTTTAACGTAGACATTAATATTCGATAAAAACATATCCATATTTTTTGGTGAAAGTATTATAAAAGAAAACCGTCGTTATCTTTTAGAAGAACATCCAGTTAAAAAATATAATTAATGTTAGAGTATAAAAAGTAGAATAGATATTTTTTCATTTGTTGCCCCTCCTTACATATATATTATCATACATATATATAAAATGAAAGAGCTATCATATAAATATTTAGAAATATAATATAAAGAATAATTAAAAATATTTTACTGAGATTTTCGTATTGCTACCATTATATTTTCATATTACAATAAAGGTGTAAAGTTTAACAGCACTATAAACATATACAGAATATGAAACTTCAAATGTAAGAGGAGGTTATTGGTAATGGACAGTATATTAGGATCTATCGTTGCAACTATAACTATTGGTTTTATATATTTTATGTTTAGAAGAAAATCTCAACCTATTTTTAAAAAGAATAAACAACAATTACTGCAGGATTAATACCAATAGCTATATTTTTGTATTTTCTTTCCAAAGGTGATCAAAATTGCTATAATTTTTAGTAGTTGAGATTATTTTTATATATAATAGATTATTGCAATGAGAAGAAAAAAATTCTACAAAATAAGATTATATAATTCAAAAAAGTAAAAAGGAAGTAATATTTACTAAATTTTTAAAAGAATTTCATTCTTTTTCCATAATAATATTATCTATGTATTAATTTGACGTTGGTTAGTTATTTCGATATAATAAGTATAGAAGAAGTCGGAGAGTAATACCGACTTTTAAAAGAAAAATACTCAATTTGATGTAGTCGTAGGAGTCACGACTCTAAAAAGAAAAGGCTCTTTTTCTATATAGTTTGAATTAGGTGTAACCATCACAAAAAGAATTATTTATCAGTAAATTACTAAAATATATCAAATTAAGCATTGATAATAGCCCCTCAAAATTTGTCTAAACTTTGAGGGCTATTACTATAGTTAACTAGTCTTTTTCTTTATTATATATTTAATGATTATATAAGATAGCGATATAAAAATAATATATTTTAAATTTGTTATTTTTATATTAATTATGTAAAGGATATTTATTATACTTGTAAAAATTAGTAATAAAATTATATCGATTTTATCAGTTAATATATTTAATTTATTTTTATCTGAATCTATTATTATGTAGAATATTCCGAAAAAGTGATACATATAAGTAAATAATTTATTATGAATGTGTTCTTTGTTATTACATAATTTATTATATTAATAATTGTTATAAATTTAAAACAAGTTAATATGTTTTGTAATCATTATTATTCCATTTTTATTTAGGTATTTATCAATGAGACTAAAGAATTATGATTTCATTGAAATTAATTTTTAAAGTGGCTCAATATTGATTAAGTTAATTACTTTATCTTTTTCTTTTCTCTTCTATTTTCTTTTAATTTTTCTATTTTTATTGACGAAATATGAACCTGTTCCTGATAACAGGCCTGTTAATACAGCGAATATTGCTATTTCTATATATTTTTCAGTACTCATTTTGTTACCTCCTACATACTTTTATTATTGTTTTTATTTGAGACGAATAATATTTTACCTAAGATAAAGAAAAATAACTTAATTATATAGAAGATATAGGGGTGATTAAAAGACTAGTAGAAAGAATAGTACGTATAAGTTTAAAATTTTTATTCATGAAATATAACCTCTTTTATTAATGTAGAGAATAATATTACAGATAGCTCAAAATCATATTTCTATTATTAACGCTTTCATTGTAACGTACTTTTGTGTTAAAAGTCAATAAAAGACAATAAAACGTACATTTTATGGGAGATTGTATAATTAGATTAGACACTCAAAAGTAAAGAGAGATTAGTATATGTAATTAGATATAATATTCTTGTATTTAAAAACTTTATTAGTTTTCTTTAATATTAAAATTCGCAATTTTCATATTATTAATTTATATTATAGTTATTAATATATTTTTGTTATTTTTCAGATATTTATTGTCTTTTTTTCAGAAAAAGAATTGACTATATAATATATCAGTGCTAATATATATTCATAAAAATAAATTAGGGTTGAAAAACATAAGCCATCAAAACAATATGAATACCGAGTAGGTGGAAGGTAATATCTGTTAATTGCAAGATTAATAGTAAAAATGAGTTGGAAAATATTCTTATAAAATATGATTTTTGATATAGCAATTTGTTGAGCTGATACTCTGTTTATAGAGATTGATTACTGGTTTAGTGATTTATTGTTTCAATACAATAAGTCATTTATAACAGGTTCTTACGCGTCAACAACGATAAACTTTGCTATATTGATCCAAAAAGAACAATGAGCTTAAGTGACTTTTATGGTGATAATATGATAAATGATGATAGTATATTGGATAAAAAGCACAATCGAGTATAATGACTCCAATTCCATTTATGGCTTCTGGAATGATATCATATAATGTGTTTTCAGAACTTACAGGTTTTTGGAAATATGAAAGATATAATTTAAATCAACCTACTCACATGGGAGGTGTATAATTTTGAAATTACTAAAATTTTTCCTGAGAATTTTATTAATCTAATCTTAGGGCGTTCAGTATTGAATATAGCAGATAGCTTTTTATATGGTTGCAATAACGATTGCTTTGGTAGATGTATATAATATAGAAGCGAGTACTTTGACGTCGTTCGCTTTAATAGGAATGATTCCATCGCTTGTAGCATTTTTCATATAGTTATTTCTTTAATAAGATAAAAATACAAAATTTTGGATTCTCTGTTTCCAAATTATGCATATTATCTTAGTTAGTCTTTTAATAGTTGCATTAGTTAATAAAAGCTCATATTGCTTTTATATTTATTTATAACTTTTATTTAACTTAGTGAATTGTGTTCTTACTTCATTAAATGTAAAAGTGACACCAGAGTTCTTAATAATGATAATAATTTGATTAATAAATCAGTTGATATTCAATATTTTACATCAAACTCATTAGATATACTTAGCAATTTCATTGCGTCGCTATTACTTGGTTTTATCACTTATTTATCACTTATGAAACTAAGTATTCCAATCTTTTTAGCGGGGTATACTTCTTACAAAGTTAAACCTTAATAAAAGTATTCAAACTATCGAAGAAGCTGAGGAAACAGAAGAGATGGTTGAGGCTAGTATAATCGGCAATATAAAGACGTTGTTTTCACGAAATGCAGCGTCAAAAGATAATTGTTATCGAAGCATTTCTTAGTGGTGCTACTGACTTGCTTTTTAAAATTGCTTCGCTTTATCTTATTAGCATAAATATTGATGTAAAATGGTTAGTTTGGTTCTTTCTGTATGGCGTGGTGCAGACTTAGTAGGAGCGATGGTTGCACCTTTTTGTAAAAGTTCCTCCCAAAAATTTCTTTTATATGGATTATTTGATATCGGGAACTAGCTTTTTATTAGTATTTATAATAGATAATAGTTATCTAAAATTATTGTTTTTCTTTATCACCTTTTGTCGTAATAGGAGTTTCTGGAAACTTCTTTGAATGCTTTACGATGATTATGAAGGGAAGATCTTGGAGCTGTTCACGCTATTATAACTAGTTTTTATTCAGTATTTGGTGTCTTGTTTTTATTAATACCTTTTCGTTTATGATAATATAAAAAGTTCTTGAGTATCTTTTGAACATATTATAATACTGTTCGGCTTGGGAATATTTGTTTTTATTGAAATTTGAAAAAGCGTTAAAAAGGAGAAAATTTATCATAAGTTTTTAAAAAAGAAATAGAACGAGGAATAAATAATAATTCATAAAAAGAATAGAAATTCATTTGAAAAGTGGAGAAGTCGTATCAATCTGATATGATTTCTTTTTTGCTATGAGAGAGCAGTGTAATCTGATATAATGTATAGATGCAAAAATATATAAATTGATAAGATCATAGATTTATTGAAATCTACTAAAGTAGCTTTTTGTATGATAAAATTAGTTGTTACAGAAATAACAACGTAAATTAAAATACAATTGAACGTTATAAAAGGCTTGTTATTAAGTAGTTTCAACGAGTTAGATATATAAAAGAATAGGTAAAAATATTTTTTGATATATTATAGGATTTAAATATTCTTTTAAAGAAAACATAAATCGTTTAAAAGTTTAGTAATCGTTAGAAAGTAGTAGCCTAAAAATAAGATTAACAATAAGATTATAAAACCTATTGTTAATAGAGTAGTTAAGCCAATTTATAATGCTGTTGTAAGATTGATTATAATCTTTGTAAATAATAGGGTCGTAAAACCTGTGTACAATAATGCAGTAAGACCAATTTATAATAATATAATCAAACCAGGATATAATAGAGTAGTCAAAGCTTTTGTAGAGCCTATTTATAACAAAGTTATTAAGCCAGCAAGTAATTGGATATCAGGTAAATATAATAAAGCAAAAAAACTGGATAAAAATGGTTTTAAGAAAGGAAATGAGCAAAATGATAAAAATTATACTGGTGATATTAGCGTTAGCGACAATTTATTTTATAGGGATATAAATTTAAAAGGTAGTTCAGTGTATTATGCAAAAACATTCACCAAGTAGTAATACTAGGATTTAGAAATAATGATGGTAGAAAATATACAGGCAAGTGCTAACCGTGAAGGGTTTAGATATGAGAGTTGACGGAGATAAAAACTATACAAAATACTACAAAAATGTATATCTATCATATGGACACAGTGTAAATGACGATAACTATGAATATGCATATATGCATGAGGATGGACTAGATTATTATTTTGATAATTTTTAAAATTGAAAGGTATATAATTCTAAAGAAGTTCGTTATTATAAAAGATATATCAACAGTAGATGAAAATAAAATAAAAGAAGAAATATATGATGATTTTAAACCTATATTAAAAGAATCAGAAGAAAATAGCCATTTATTAATTTGCAGTGGATTTTTCAACTGGGTATACAGAGATAGAATAAAGTAAATTATAACTATAAAATACTAATATAAAAAGTTTAAAAATGTAGTAAGACCAATTTATAATAATATAATCAAACCAGTATATAATAAAAGTAGTCAAACCTTTTGTAGAGCCTATTTATAACAAAGTTATTAAGCCAGCAAGTAATTGGATATCAGATAAATATAATAAAGCAAAAAAATTGGTTAAAAATGGTTTTAAGAAAGGAAATAAGAAAAATGATAAAAAAATTATGCTAGTGATATTGGCGTTAGCAACAATTTGGTTTATAGGGATATAAATTTAAAAAGGTAGTTCAGTGATTATGCGAAACATTCACCAAGTAGGAATGTTAGAGATTTAGAATTGATGATGTTTACAGAGAAATTTAGATTATTTTTGGTAAGAAAGATGGTTTTAAATATAAACATAAAATTCAAGAAATTAAGATAGTTCAAAATGTTGAAAAAGATGTTTATTTTACGTATTGGTTTTATGAGAATGCACATACATATGATTATAGAGATGATAAGAGAAAAATTATTATTTTTGATGAAAATTTTAAGTTGAAAAAGTAGTAGATGTTTGGTAACAATAGGCAACATGTAGATATATCAACAGTAGATGAAAAATAAAATAAAGGAAGAAATTTATGAGAATTTTTAAACCAATATTGGAAGAATTAGAAAATAACGAACCATCTATAAATCTTCAATGGATATTCAATTGGATGTATAGAGATAGAATAAAAGTAAGTTATAATTATAAAATACTAATATAAAAAGTTTAAAAATGTAGTTGTTTTAATTGTGTTGAAGAGAGAATAAGAATTTCATAATATATTTATTTAGAGATAGAGTTTAAACATATCGTAGATTTTTTTAGTCTACGGTAGGTCTTTTTGTTTTACGGGTTAAAAATCAGCTAATTTATTTTTTCTTGCGATTTGTAGGTGTTAATGTCAACGTAAAAATATACAATAAAGACAAAAATAAAAATGATACAATTAGTCAAAAATTAATTAGTGGATTTAGGAAATGTTTTATCCTTTAATCTATATGAAGGTCCAATTATATTTATTACATGAGAATGATGGTAAAATAAATATAAGTCTTGAAAATTATTTAAAGAATAAATTTTTAGGTAAACAGCTGGATATTAAATAAAAAGAGAACTAAATATACAATGAAAAACGGAGAAGTCATCATCAATCATGATTTCTTTACTATGAGAGCAGTGATATTTGATATAATGTAAAGAAATAAAATATACAAATAGATAAGATTATAGATTTATTGAAATCTACTAAAGGAACTTTTTGTATGATAAAGTTAGTTATTACAGAAATAACAACTTAAAGTAGAATACAAATAAACATTATTGAAGTCTCTATTAAGGATTTGAATAATTAGTTGTTAAAAAGTAAGGTTGATATTTTAGAAAATGGAGAAAGTGATGGATAATATATAGATGTAAAGGGTCTGAAAAGAAGTTTTTAAGACCTCGGAAAAATGGTGAATTTGAAGCTATAAAAGGAATAGAATTTTCAGTGAAAGAAGGAGAAATTTTTGGTTTGTTAGGACCCTAATGGCGCTGGTAAAACAACAACGATAAAAATTTTAACTACGATGCTTGCACCAAGTGAGGGAGTGTAAAAAGTTTTAGGTTTTGATACTTTTCATGAAGCCAAAAAGGTTGAGAGCATATAAATTTTTGTTTTTGGTGGAGAGCGTAGCCTATACTGGCGACTAAGTGCAAGAGATAACCTAGCATATTTTTGCTGATCTTTATAAAATCCCAATGTAAAGCGCAAAAATGAACTTATTGAAAAATTTAATAAAACGTGTTGGTCTTAGTGAATTTATTGATAAAAAGTAGAAACCTTTTCAAAAGGTATGAAACAAAGATTACAGATTGCACGTTCATTACTCAATAATCCGAAAATAATATTTTTAGATGAGCCTAGTATAGGTCTAGACCCAATAGGAGCAAAAGAACTTCGTGAACTTATTAAAGAATTAGCCAAAGATGGCGTAACTATATTATTAACAACTCATTATATGCCTGAAGCAGAAGAACTTTGCAATAGAATTGCAATAATAAAAAGGTGAACTGCTTGCCCTAGATGATGTGGTAGGATTACAAAATCTTGTTTCTTACGAACGAAAAGAAGAAATAAAAGCGAAAAAAATTCGTGAGCAAGAGGAGAGAAATAAACAAAACCTAGAAATAACGTTGGAAGATATTTATATAGAATTATTGGGGGAGAAATAATATGAGGGCTATTTTAATGAGTGCAAGGGTTCAGATGAAGCAATCGATAGCACGACCGATGTTTAGATTTTTGTATTTTTTTATTAGTCCCTATACTGAGTGGCATTTTATTAGGTATGATATATCAAAATCGTAGTATCGAAGATTTTATGCTTTATGCCTTTATAGGAGCTGGGATATCTACATTTTGGGGAAGTATTTGTTTCTCATCAGCGAGTGACATGGATAGAGAAAAGTGGATGGGAACCATGCTGATGATTTTCACTTCACCGATAGGGTTCGAAAATATTATTTTTGGAAAAATATTAGGTAATACATTTTGGGGAATGTTTAGTTTTGGACTTAATATGTTAACTGTAAAAATCTTATTTAATATAAATATAGTATTTTCTAATTTTCTATATTTTATTTTAATTACATTGTTAATGATAATTTCTATGATAGCTGTCGGTTTTTATGATGGCAGGTTTATTTACTCTATCAAGAAAAATAAGCGTACTTATGAACGTAATTGATTATCCAATAATAATGTTAACTGGAATGGTCTTTCCAATATCGATTTTTCCAAAATTTATTCAGTATTTTTCATATTTATTAAGCCCAACATGGGCTATGGAAGGATATAAATTAGCTGTTCAAGGTGGAAGTAATGAAGAATTGTTAAGAGTAGCATTGATTTTAGTTTTTCATTACTGCTATTTATTTTTATAATTAGTATATTTTTCATTTAAAAATAAAAACTTTGTGTAGTAAATGGAACATTGGAGGTGTTTTAATATGGAGAATATATCTAGATTTTTTTAGAAGAATTAGATTTTTCATATAAAATGGCTTCTGTACTTAGTGATTAGCGTACATTCTTTACTATTGATTTATTAATCCCATTAATGCAAATGATGTGTTATTCTTTAGTTGGATATTATGTTTATGGAGCAGAAAATATTGAAAAATGGGTTATAAGTAACGCGATAGTAACAAGTGCCTTTTCAGCAATTTATAGAGTAGGATTACAACTTGCAAGAGAGCGCTAGTGGAACGTTATCGTTAATGCTTGCAACAAAGACTAGTATTTCAGAAGTTTTATTATCGAGTGCGATTTCTACGATGCTTTTTAAGTTTCATTTCAGTAGTTTTTTTGGGATTAGTGTTCTTAGTGTAACATTAGGATTAGTATGGACTGTTCAAAAAGTTTTAGAATTTATTTTGATTTTAATACTTGCGATTTTCACTGCAACTTGTTTTGGATTTTTCTTCTCGTGTTTTATACTGTTAACGACTGAAATTCATTTAGTGACTAACACAATAAAAGTACTTCTAATATTTACAGGAGCAAACTTTCCAGTTAGTAGCTTTCCACATTTAGTAGAGCAGTTTTGTTATATGTTGCCACTAACACGTTCAATATTATTAGCACAAAGATTACTAAGTGGTGAAAGTGTGATAAATAACTTATATCTAGTTAGAGGAGAGGTGAGTTTTAGCTTCTATATTTTTAATACTAGGAATAATAATGTTAAAAATATGGAACGTGTAGCAATAAAAGGCGGAACGTTAGATATGCTATAATTTCAATAAAGGAGATTTAGAGTTGGTATTCTAAATCTCTTTAACTATATAAATATTGTAAAAATTCTTTTTAGTATTATAATTTTGTATAAAGTATAATTTTTCAAAATATGGTGTAAATAAATATGAGTCTTGAAAAATTATTTAAAGAATAAATTTTTAAAAAGGTAAACAGCTGGATATTAAATAAAAAGAGAGAACTAAATATACAAATGAAAAACGGAGAAGTCATATCAGATTGATATGATTTTCTCTTTTTGCTATGAGAGAATAGTGATATCTGATATAATGTATAGAAGTGAAATATATAAATTGATAAGATTATAGATTTATTGAAATCTACTAAAGGAGCTTTTGTATGATAAAATTAGTTGTTACAGATATTGATGATACGCTATTAAATAGTGATCGTGAGATTTCTAAGAAAAATAGAGAAGTAATTGAAGAGTGTAAGAAACAAGATATTAAGGTTATTTTTAGCATCAGGTAGACCTGATTTTGGAATGATGAGTATAGTAGAAGATTTTACAACTTGATAGTTATGATAACTACTTACTTTCATTTAATGGAGCTAGAATCGCTAATCTTAAAAACGAATGAAGTAATCTATGAGAAGTTTTTATCTCCTGAGAGAATTAAGTTCTTAATAGATGTTGCTTTGGAGAATGATTGTGATATTCTTACTTACCAAGGTGGGAAAGTTCTTACGAAATCGTGATAATGAATATGCACGAATTGAGTCTGGTTTAGTAAGTGCAGAATTAGTAATTAGTGAAAATATGAAAGACGATATTAAAGAAGGAGCTGCTAAGGTAATAATTCTTAAACATCCTGATGAAGCTGTTGCGGTGAAAGATAAACTTGCACTTGAATTAGGTGATGACTATGAAGTAGCTATGTCTAAACCATTCTTTATCGAGATTAACGATAAGGGTATTTCTAAAGGAGTATCTTTAGATTCATTATGTAAAAAACTTGGTTTAACAAATGAGAATGTAATGGCATTAGGTGATGGTCTTAATGATTTAAGCATGATTGAGTTTGCTGGTATGGGAGTTGCGGTTGATAATGCTAGTCCTACTTTAAAAGAAGCGGCGAATTTTATTTCTAAGTCAAATGATGAAGATGGTTTTGCTTATGCTATTGAAAAATTTGTTCTTGGCAAAGATGTATAGATAGAAAGAGGTTCTGATGAAAGTAACTTTGATTTGTGTAGGTAAAGTTAAGGAGAAATTTTATAGAGATGCTATAAAAGAATATGAAAAACGTCTTGGAGCATATATTAAGTTAAATACTATTGAAATTTCTGATGAAAAAGTAAAAGGTAGAGAATGATTCAGAAATAGCTCTTTATGATGGAAAAAGAAGGAAACAAACATATTATCAAAAAAATTAAAGATAATCAATATGTTATTACTTTGGAAATTTTTAGGTAAAAATCTATCGAGTGAAGAATTTGCATCAAAAATTGATAATTTAATGCTTACAGGTAAGAGTGATGTGGCATTGGTAATTGGTGGAGTTATGGTCTTTCTGACAGTGTGAAAAACGCAGTGATTTTTGCATTATCGTTTAGTAGATGACGTTTCCACATCAAATGATGCGTGTTGTTTTACTTGAACAAGTGTATAGAGCTTACTCGTATAATAACAGGTGCAAGTTATCATAAATAATTATAAAGAATGAAGTTGCCTTTTAGGTGATTTCATTCTTTTTACTATTAATTTATAAAGATTTTTAGTATAATAAAAGGTGAAAGAATCGATGTAAGAAAGGAGGATAGTTTGTGGATATATTTAAAATAACAAACAGTCAGAAAGAGAATGTTATTTCTAAAGAAATAATATTGCACTTAGAAAAAGGTGGAAGTGACACAAAAAGAGCAATAGTAGAGTATTTTTAGAAAAATTCAGAAGTTATAACTGAAGAATATATTGATTTTCGTCGTATCTCAAAAAGTAATAGAGAGTATTCTCCATTCAAGTTTTTTTCTTTAATTTTTACTTTGAGTTATTTAGAAAAAGCGGAATTTTTAAAGAAAAAAATGATAAAGTATATACTCTAACAAATAAAGGACGAGAAGCTACTCTTGAGACTATAGATTTTTTTCGGCTTTATATAAAGAAATTAATAAGGGAATTAAACGAAAAAGAGGTTGCTGATCTTGAAGAAGTAGTTTCTGAAGATGAAAAAGAAATTGTAGAAGATCAGTGGAGAGATGAGCTAATTAGAAAATTAAAAAAATTCAGTCCAGCAAAATTTGAGATGTTCGCAAGAAAAACTTGTTTCTAAGATGAATGTTGAAATGGATGAAAAGATAGGTATTCAAGTATCTAATGATGGTGGATTAGATGGCTTCGGATATATAACAAGTGATGATTTTCGAACTGCTAGAGTTGCTATTCAGGCAAAAAGATGGGAAGGGAATGTTCCTTCTCCAGAAATAGATAAGTTTAGAGGGGCAATGGATAAATATAATGCTGAATTTGGTATATTTATCACAACATCAAAATTCTCAAAGGCTGCTATAGAAAGCGTCTCATCAGGGGACTAGAACTATAACATTAATTGATGGTGACATCATTGCTGATTTAGTAGCTAAATATGAATTATATGTTAAACCCGTAACAACTTATGTGTTAGACGAATTTTATGATGTAGAATAGAAGAGAAGAGGAAAGTTATGTTTGGATTTAATAATCATATGTTAGAAGTATTATTTGATATCTTCGGAGGATAGCTATTCTATACGGTAGTATTGGATATATTATTTCAGTTATCTTTTCAAAAATTATGTTTGATATACTTGGTGTTAAACTGATTTTATCGCTTATACCATTTTTATAATACTTATAGGATTTATAAAGAGTATAAAGGTCGTGTTTGGAAGAGAAATTGGGGAGTTACATATCTATTAACTTTTGCGTTACCGATGGCAGTCATAGGAGTATTCGTATTTACATTAATTAACTTACCTATAATTACAGGTGATAGATTTTTATGACTATTATGCACTGACTCTAATTTTTAGGTTTGGTAGTATTGGTAGTTGGTGGATTGATAATCTCAGTGTTTAATTTTATCCTGTTATTCACTATGTATTTACCAATATTTAATACAAAAAGGTAGAAGAGTGGTATTGTATATTCAAGCTGCACTAACATTGTTAGTTGTATTTGGAAATAGTATCATTCTTAAAATAGATCCTCATTTTGATTCTCTATTGTTAGTGAAGATACAAATGATTTTTCTGTTGTATTTATGATTGTTTATCTTTTATCGGCAAGAGAAGTTAGAGCTAGAATTAGAAGTGGAGAATATGTTCTTCAGGAAAAATTAGATTATGGGACTATGGATAGTTTTGAAGTAAATGCAACTCTAAAAGCTCGTGAGAGAAAGCTAGTCGTACATCTAGAATTTCTAAAACAACGAATTATTATGTATTGGATGATAATGTAATTTTAAAAATAATTATATAAAAATAAAGGAGGAATTCTTATGTTTGAAATAGATGAACATCTGCTAAGTCAGATATTGACTATAGCTTTTAATTGTATTTTGTTTTATTATAGTAATTTTTCGGATATATTATTACGGCAATTTTTTCAAAAAAATTATGTTTCGATATACTTGGAGTTAAAGCTGGACTCGCATTTTATACCGTATTATAATACTTATAGAATTTATAAAGAATATAAAGGGCGTGTTTGGAAGAAAAATTGGGGAATTGCCTATATAATAACTTTTTATGATTCCTATGATGGTTATAGGAGGATTTGTATTTGCGTTAATTAACTTCCCGATTACAAGTGGTAAATTTTATGAAGAAATTTGCACCAACACTGATTTTAGTTTTGGTAGTATTGATAATTGCTGGATTAGTAATCTCAGTGTTTAATTTTTATTATGTTATTTATTATGTATCTACCTATTCTTGACACCAAAGGTAGAAGAATAGTATTATACATTCAAGCTGGATTAACAGTATTATCTATGTTTAGTACATTTATTTTTCAGGATAATAGTACATTAGCAATATTTTCTACTATTTGAATTTGCATTTAATATTATATTTATGGTTGTATACTTTGTTGCAGCTACAGACATTAGAGCTAGAGTTAGAAGTGGTAAATATGTTCTTCAAGAAAAGTTAGATTATAACAATCTAAACTAGTTATGAGATTGATTCTATTCTGAAAGCTCGTGATAGAAAAATTAGTTGTTCCTGTTATGTATAATGGAATGGATAGCTATCCAATGGGTGACTATCCTTATCCTGTGAATAATTATCAAATGAACAACAATGAAGAAGTAAATAGAATTGAATATGTTTAATGTGGAAAAATCTGAGTGATTTAAATGTAATGTTTAAATCTCCTGGATTTTTATGTAAGATTTTCATGATTTTTCAGTAATTTTTCAGTAAAGTATTTAAAGTATTGTTAACTTATGATACCAGTATGTTAGATTTTTCTAACGTACATTTACAACTGTAGTGTGTTTTAAAGTATAATAGAGAACGTAATATAACAAATTTAATGAGGAGTTGACTCTTAATGGATAGATTTTTAGAATTATTAACTACCGTTAATGACTTTATGTGGACTTATTTCCTAATAGGGTTAGTAATGGTAACTGGTATTTATTTTACATTTAGTACTAAGTTTGTTCAATTTACTTACATCAAAGAAATGTTCAGACTTATTACTGAAAAGCCTAAAGTAGGCAAAGACGGAGAACAAAAAGGAGTATCTGCTTTCCAAGCATTTACAATCTCAGCTGCGTCACGAGTAGGTACTGGTACAATTGCAGGGGTTGCTATTGCGATTGCAATGGGTGGACCTGGATCAGTATTCTGGATGTGGGTAATGGCGCTTTTTGGTGGAGCTTCATCTTTTGCCGAATCAACATTAGCCCAAGTATATAAAGTTCGTGATAGAAAAGGTGTTTATCGTGGTGGACCTGCTTACTATATGGAAAAAGGTCTTGGACAAAAATGGATGGGTGTGTTATTCGCGATTGTTATTTCAATAACATATGGTGTAGCATTCAACTCAGTTCAAACTAACACTATAGCACAAGCATTACAAGTTTATAATATAGATAGTCATATTGCAGGAATTGCTTTATTAATTCTTACAATTTTCGTAATTTTTGGTGGAGTAACAAAAGTTGTTAAAATTACTCAATGGTTAGTACCAGTAATGGCGGTAGCGTACTTATTTATCGTATTAGTTATTATGGTTATTAACATTGATAAGTTACCTGGTGTTCTTGTTCAAATCGTTAAATCAGCATTTGGTCTTGAACAAGTAGGTGGTGGAGTAATTGGTATGGGAACATCAATTCTTTTAGGAATTAAACGTGGTATGTTCACTAACGAAGCTGGTTTAGGATCAACTCCTAATGCAGCGGCGACAGCTGATAGTACTCACCCAGCTAAACAAGGATTTATCCAAACTTTAGGAGTTTACTTCGATACATGTTTAGTATGTACAGCAACAGCATTCTTAATTTTACTATATCCTGGTGTTGAATATGGTGCTGATAAGTTACAAGGTATCCAACTTACACAAGCTGCTTTAACTTCACAAGTAGGAAGCATAGGAACAATCTTCTTAATCGTAGCTATTTTCTTATTCGGATATAGTTCTGTAATTGGTAACTACTACTACGGAGAAACAAACATTCAATACTTACTTCCTAAGAAAATGGGCTGTAAATGTTTATCGTGTTATCGTATGTATCTTTGTGTATGTAGGAAGCGTAATAGATTTAAACTTAGTTTGAGGGAATTGCCGATGTAACAATGGGTATTATGAGTTTACTTAACTTAATCGCTATTATCGGTCTTTCTGGTGTAGTTTATGTAGTATTAAAAGACTACGTGAAACAACATAAACAAGGAAAAAGATCCAGAGTTTTATCTAGATAATTTACCAATTAAGTTAGATAATGCAACTGCATGGAAAAAAATAAAAAAAGAAGATTAATATTTAAAAAAATACTTCAATGATGGAATTAGATTTCTAATCATTGAAGTACTTTTTTAGTTCCTCTCTTAAATTTCTCATGGAATCATCAAAAAGTATGGGTACGACAGTTTGTAAAAATCAGATTCACTTTGTTCAAGAAGTTGATATAGTTCGTATCTTCCCATGAACTTATTGAATAAATCAATGCTCATAACAGCAAGATCTTCTTGACCATTTTTGGTAATAATTATGGGTTCACCTGTTTTATGACAAAATGAAGAGAGTTCATTGTAATTTTTACATAAATATGTATTTGATTTAATGTTTGGCATAATAGCACCTCCTCCAATCTAAAGATAATGTACTATTATTTCTTGAGATTGTCAAATTTATAACAGGTAAGGGACGTTATAGATATTAACGTTCTTTCACAGTTAAATTTACAAAGTTTTCATTTTCACTTGCATTATAAAAAAGTATGTTATTATATTAAACATATTTTAATTATAAAATATATGCGATGAGCCGATAAGTAAAAGTTCTTGCGTACCGTAGGATACAGAAAAGAAATCAGTGGTTGAGAGATTTCTCCTAGGCAGGACTTTGAAGTAGCCGGTGAGCATTTAGAGTGAAAAGTAAGTAGCTTTAAACGTGGTTAGAGCGTTAATCTTATTAAGTGCTAATTTATATAATTAGAATAAAGGTGGTACCACGGAAACTTTCGTCCTTATGTAAGGATGGAGGTTATTTTTTACCTAGAAAAATATCACCAATATAACTAGTAAAAAAGTAAAAAAATAATTAATAATAAAATAAAAATTTAGGAGGAACAGTCATGACTGAAATGTCTACAAAATATAATCCGACCGAAGTAGAAAAATAATCGCTACAACTGGTGGTTGGAAAAAGAAGTTTTTAAAGCTGATAATAAAAGTAAAAAGAATCCATATACAATCGTAATTCCACCACCAAACGTTACTGGTAAGTTACACATTGGGCATGCTTGGGATACAACTTTACAAGATATGTTAACACGTTACAAACGTCTTAAAGGATTTGATGTGCTTTATCTTCCAGGAATGGACCACGCTGGTATTTCTACACAAGCTAAAGTAGAAGCTAAAATGCGTGAAGAAGGATTAAGTCGTTATGACTTAGGTCGTGAAAAATTCTTAGAGCGTGCATGGGAATGGAAAGAAGAATATGCTGGATATATTCGTGCACAATGGGCTAAACTTGGATTAGGTTTAGACTATTCAAGAGAAAGATTTACATTAGATGAAGGATTAAACAAAGCAGTAACTAAAATTTTCGTAGATCACTACAACAATGGTACAATCTATCGTGGTGAGAAAATTATCAACTGGGATCCAGTTCAAAGAACTGCATTATCTAATATCGAAGTAATTCACAAAGACGTAGAAGGTGCATTCTATCACCTTAAATATTTCTTAGCTGATGGAAGTGGAGACTATTTAGAAGTAGCAACTACTCGTCCAGAAACTTTATTCGGAGATACTGCGGTTGCTGTTCATCCTGAAGATGAAAGATATCAAAAATATATTGGTAAAACAGTTCTTTTACCAGTAACAAATAAAGAAATTCCTGTTATTGCAGATGAATATGTAGAAAAAGATTTCGGAAGTGGAGTAGTTAAAATAACACCTGCTCACGATCCAAACGACTTTGAAGTTGGTGAACGTCATAACCTAGAACGTATCATCGTTATGGATGAAGGTGCTGTTATGAATGAACATGCTGATAAATATAACGGTATGGATCGTTTCGAATGTCGTAAATCTCTTATCGCTGATTTACAAGAAAGTGGAGTATGCTTCAAGATTGAAAAACACCTTCACTCAGTAGGACACTCTGAGCGTAGTGGTGCGGTTGTTGAACCATATCTTTCTAAACAATGGTTTGTTGACATGAAACCTCTTGCTGATAAAGTATTAGAAAATCAAAAAGATGCAGATAGAAAAGTTAACTTCTATCCACCACGTTTTGAAAATACGTTAAATACTTGGATGGAAAATATCCAAGACTGGTGTATTTCTCGTCAATTATGGTGGGGACACCGTATCCCAGCATGGTACCACAAAGAAACTGGTGAAGTTTATGTTGATGTAAACCCACCAAAAGATATTGAAAACTATGTTCAAGATGAAGATGTTCTTGATACTTGGTACTCTTCAGCATTATTCCCATTCTCTACATTAGGATGGCCAGATTTAGAAAGTGAAGATTTCAAACGTTACTATCCAAATAGTTGTTTAGTAACTGGATATGACATTATCTTCTTCTGGGTTGCTCGTATGGTATTCCAAGGATTAGAATTTACAGGAACTCGTCCATTTGAAGATTGCTTAATCCACGGATTAGTTCGTGATGAACAAGGTCGTAAGATGAGTAAATCACTTGGTAATGGTGTAGATCCAATGGAAGTAATCGAACAATACGGAGCTGATAGCTTACGTTACTTCTTAGCTACTAACTCAACACCAGGTCAAGACTTACGTTACTCAACTGAGAAAATCGAAGCAAGTTGGAACTATATCAATAAAATTTGGAACGCTTCTCGTTTCGTAATTATGAACCTTGAAGGTTTTGAATACAGTGATATTGATTTAACTGGAGAAAAACATTAGCTGATAAATATATCTTAACAAAACTTGCTAAAACTATTGAAGATTTCGAAAGATTATTCGAAAAATATGAGTTTGGTGAAGCAAGCCGTATTCTATACAACTTCGTATGGGAAGAATTCTGTTCATGGTATATTGAAATTGCTAAGATTTCATTAAATGGAGAAGATGAAGCTGCTAAGAAAACTACTAAATCTATTTTAGTATATGTACTTGATGCTTCTCTAAAAATGTTACATCCATTTATGCCATTCGTAACTGAAGAAATCTGGCAACACATTCCTCACACAGGAGATAGTATTGTAACTAGTGAATTTGCTAAAGTTGATGCAAGTCTAGTATTTGAAAAAGAAACTGAAGATATGCAATTCATCCAAGATGTAATTACTGCAGTACGTAACATCCGTAGTGAAGTGAATGCGCCAATGTCTCGTGAGATTCCTATTAAGATTAAATACTCACAAGATAGCGTAAAAGAAGTATTATTAAGTGGTAGTGCGTACTTAGAGAAATTCGCTCGTCCTAGCGAACTTATTATCGAACGCGAAGTAGAAGCAAGCGAAACTGACATCAGTCGTATCTTACCAGGTGCTGAAATCTACGTTTCATTAAGTGATTTAATTGATGTAGACAAAGAAAAAGAACGTCTAGGAAAAAGAATTAGAAAAATTACAACAAGAATTAGATAGAGTAAACAAAAACTTTCTAATGAAAAATTTGTTGGTTCTGCTCCAGAAGCGGTTGTAGCTAAAGAAAAGAAAAAAACAAGCAACATATCAAGAACAATATGATAGTGTTAAAGAAAGAATAGCTGCATTAGATAATTTAAAAATAGTATAAAGTAGGAAAGAGTGATTCGAAAATCGTATGAGATTTTATCGAATCACTCTTTTACTTATTATGTAACGAATATATGCAGATTAACCATAATAAAAACTCTAGCTAGTTTTACCTAGCTTAGAGTTTTGGCTCTTTGTCAAATTCGGGGCATGGAGAAAAACAGGAAATGAAATCTAGGCAGCATTTTGCTGCTTAGATTTTTCTTATTTTCTTTAAGTTTGACATTATTTTTTATACTCAGAAACAAATAATCTAGACATAATTAAAATGCGTAATCTGAAATTACTAAAGCTAGAATATCCATAAGATACTCTCTTTAGTAGTTTTATTTTATTATTAAATCCTTCTAATGGACCGTTAGAATACTCATATTTTACAGCGTTAAGCATATAGTCTTTGTGTTTTTCATAGTATTTATAGCTTTAGATACACCTTTAGATAAGCCTCTAGTATCCATATCTATATATTTCTAATTCTACAGAATCTTTTAGCCTTAATAGCTTCTCTTATCTCATGTACTCTCATAGCTAGCTGTAAATTCGGCATCTATGGCTAATATATAATCTAATACTTCTTTTCTAGTTACATAACGTTTAAAAGCTTCTAGAATAGAATGTTTTTGTTGAATTTACTATATCTCTATCTTCTAATATTACTTTTCCAGAAGTTCTTTAGAATAGTGTAAGTAGAGCCTTTTTATTCTTATATTGATTCATTAGTTTTACTCTAGCTTTGTTTAATTCTCTATTAATATTTTTGAACCATGTGAAATCTATCTATTATTATTTCAGCGTTAGGGAACATCTCTCTAATCATATTCATATAAGGAGGATAAATATCTATACAGATTGTCTTCACTTTCTTTCGTGCTTTTCTTGGATATCTCATAAAGTATTGTTTTAATATATGTTGTGTTCTTCCGTTCTACAATATCTATAAAGTCATGTGTTTTAGCATCTAAGAATACGAAACTCATTCCATTTTTACTATCTTTAGTTGATTTTATCTCATCAAAACATAGGTGTTCTGGTAGGTTTGAATGAGTCTTAACTTCTACAGCTTCTCTGCATGATTTCATTACTCTTACTACTGTAGATACTGATACATTACTTAATTCAGCTATATCTTTAAAAGATAATGTTTTTAGATAGATTCTTCATAATATAAAATATAAGATTTTTGATATACTGCAGTGCTTTTTGTACAAATGATGTTTCAGCACAAAACTTAGAATTACACTCTCTGCATTTGAAGCGTTGTTTCTTTAATCTAAGGTATGTAGGGCATTCTGACATTTTTAATAAAGCTATTTTTAATGGATCTGTGAATCCATTTTTAACTATATTATTTCCTTCTTTTTATACAACCGCAGTTTGTACAACACTTTGGTTCATATGATAAAGCTCCATGAAATAAGAATGTATCTTGACCATCTACATTGATTAGATCAAGTTTATCCTCAATAGTTATATTTTTGGTCTTTTTATTAATAGTAAATTTGTGATAAAATTATTCATGACAAATATCCTTTCTTAGTTAATTATTTTTTGTACACCTTAATTATATTGGATATTTGTCTTTTGCATATAAGAATTGAAATCCGGGGCTGGAATTTTTCCATGCCCCGGATTTAGTATACAACCAGAGTTTTTAATCGTCTTTATTATTCTTTTTTTCTCCAGATTAGAAGAAAATTATAGCGATTATTATGATTATACCAATGTATGCACCATAATTTTTTTAACCGCTTCTCCTGTGTTAGGAAGAGTATTTAGTGATAGTAGATTCATCTTAAATCCTCGTTATTATTTTTTTCTTCTTTTTGTTCAGGAGTTTTGTTTAGAACTTCAGTCTCAACGCGTTCTTTAACTGATTCTAAAGTTTCAGTTGATTTATTAGAGAAATTTTTCAACTTTTTCTTGAACATTTGATTCGTCAACGTCTTTTTGATGTTAGAAACTTGATCTTTAATTTTTTTCGAAAGAAGAAAGTGCTTTTTTTCTTTATAAGCTTCTACAGAAGGTTTTAATTCTTCAACGATTTTTAGCATCCCCTAGATTTTTCTTTTAACTTCTGCAGTGTATTCTTTTTACGTTAGATACATGTCCTTTAATATCTGTTACATTATTAGATAATTCTTTTCCGTAATCAACAGCATCGTTGTATTTATTCTCTAAAAGCATTTTTAGCTTTTTAAGATTTTTACTAGGTCGTTGTATAGGTAGATTGCCGCTTCTTCAACACCGTTTTTCTTAGTGTAGCGAATCATACAACGTGTATAACCATAGTAATCTTTTAGATTTTTTTCTTAACATATTCAGCATGTTCTTCGACTTTATTTGGATTTTTTTGAATAATAGTTAGCAACGGCTATTCCTGTACCGATTACGAATAGTTTTGATAATTTTTGACATACAATTTTTTCCCCTCAATATATTATTAGATTAATTATAACATATAAATATTTAAATTTAAATAAAAATAGATATCGAGTAACTCTATTTTAATAATTTGGTAATAAATGTTATTAATATCACATAATATATCTAATTTAAAAAGTAAATAACTGAATATATTAAAAATATTATTACACATTAATTAATGATAACGCTTGAATTAATGTGTAACATATTGTATAATAAAAATTATGATACAAGAAGGAGGAACAATGAAACTTACGGAAAGACACAAAGCTATAATTGAAATAGTAAAGAATTTTGAGCCGATAACGAGTGATGAAATTGCAGAAAAGCTTTCTTTGGGGAAATCTACTTTAAGAAATGATCTTGTGGTCTTAGGGATGTTAGAAAATTTTTGGAAGCAAAACCTAATGTTGGATATTACTATAATTATAACTTTTCACCAGGAGAAGTACGCGAGGAAATTAAAAAGTAAATTAGTTAAAGATGTAATGGGAATAGCGATAACAGCTAAAAGTACAGCGAACTATTCTGAGGTATTATCAAAATTATTTATTTATGATGTAGGGACTATTTTTATTGTAGATGAGAATAATCACCTTGCTGGTGTAACATCTAGAAAGGATATGCTGAAATTATCTAGAAATGCTGATGGACAAAATCTTCCTATAGTATTAGCAATGACACGTGTTCCGAATGTTATATACATATATGAAGATGAGTTAGTTACTGATGCATTAAGAAAATTAATTTTACATGAGATTGATTGCTTACCTGTTGTAAGGGATGAAAAAGGATGGTAAGGTAATCGTCGGGAAAATATCGAAAACTACATTAATTAAGTTATTATTAGAAATATTGGAGGATAATATGTTAACTGTACATATAATTTCTGACTCTATAGGAAATACTGCAAAAGATGTAGTAGATGCAGCATTAGTGCAATTTTTCTTATGAAAATAAACAATATAAAGTACTTAAGAATTCGAATGTTTGTACAAAAAGAAAAAGTAGATTGTATTATATCCAATGTTAATGATGGAGATGTAATTGTGCAAACTTTAGTTGATGGTGCTTTTAGCAAGCTATGTGAAAGAAAAAGGGTTAGAAAAAAATATAAAAGTTATAGATCTATTAGTGAAATGCTCAGTACTTTCGAAGAAAAATTAGGAGTAAAGGCGAAGGAAATCCTGGTTTAAATAGAAAGATGGGAGCTGAGTATTTCAAGAGAATAGATGCTTTAGAATTCGCTGTAGTATGATGACGGGAAAGATATAAATGGTCTAAAAGAAGCAGATGTTATAATCTTAGGTGTATCAAGAACTTCTAAAACACCATTAAGTTTATATTTAGCAAATAGAAATATAAAAGTTATGAATGTTCCTATTATTCAAGATTTAATACTGCCAGAACAACTATATGAAGTAAAAAGAAAAGTAATTGGTTTAACAAATTCGGTAGAACAACTTAATAAGTTGAGGGAAGAAAGACTAAAAACTCTAGGGGTAGTTGGAAAATTCGGATTATACAGATGAAATCCAGATTTTTTGAAGAGTTAGAATATGCTCTAGAGATTATGGGAAAACTTGGATGTCCGATAATAGACGTTCAAAATAAAGCTGTAGAGGAGACAGCTGAATTAATAATTGGGATTATGAGAGAAAGAGGCCAAGAGGTTTAAACAAAATAATATAAAACGAAATTTTATAGAATAATAAAAATTTTTATAGGGGGATCTTAAAATGTCAAAAAAATATGTTTATAATTTCAGCGAAGGAAACAAAGATATGAAATCTTTATTAGGAGGAAAAAGGAGCAAACCTTGCAGAAATGAAAGGTTTAGGAATTAGTGTTCCTCCTGGTTTTACTATTACCACAGAAAGTTGTAATAGTTATTATGAGAATGGGGAAAAGAATTAAACCTGAGATTTTAAAAACAGATTAATGAACAACTTGAAATTTTAGAAGAAAATATTGGGAAAAATTAGGAAGTATAGATAATCCTTTATTAGTGTCTGTTCGTAGTGGCGCAGTATTTTTCTATGCCAGGAATGATGGATACTATTTTTAAATCTTGGATTAAATGATGAAACTACTATAGCATTAGCTAAGAAAAATAATAACTATCGCTTTGCATATGATAGTTATAGAAGATTTATTCAAATGTTCTCAGACGTTGTTATGGATGTAGAAAAATATAAGTTTGAGGAAGTTTTAACTAGAGTTAAAAAAATGCTAATGGCTACAGAGCAAGACAGCGAATTAAATGAGAAAGATTTATTCAATATTGTTGAAGAGTTTAAGGTAATCTATAAAAAGAAGTAGGTCGTGAGTTTCCTATGAGTGTAAAAAGAGCAGCTTATGCTAGCTATTGAAGCTGTTTTTAAATCATGGAATAATAATCGTGCTAAAGTTTATAGAAGATTACACAATATTAGTGATAAACTTGGTACTGCTGTAAATATTCAAGCTATGGTGTTTTGGTAATATGGGAGATAATTGTGGTACTGGTGTTTCATTTAGTAGAAACCCTGTAACTGGAGAGGATGAACTTTTTGGTGAATACCTAATTAATGCACAAGGGAAGATGTTGTAGCTGGTATAAGAACTCCTAAAAATATTAGTGTCTTAAAAAGAGGATATGCTACATTTATATAAAAGAATTTGTTGAAATTTCTAAAAATTAGAACAACACTATAAAGATATGCAAGATATTGAGTTTACTATAGAAGATGGTAGATTGTATATTCTTCAAACAAGAAATGCAAAAAGAACACCAAATGCAGTAGTTGAAGTTGCGGTATCATTGGCGGAAGAAGGTGTAATTTCTAAAGAAGAGGCGATTTTAAGAATAGGAACAGAAGAAATTAATAAACTTCTTCATGCTACATTTGAGGAAAAATCATTAAAAGAAGCTAAACAATTAACTCAAGGGTTAGCAGCATCACCTGGAGCAGCAGTTGGTAGTATTTATTTCACAGCACAAGAAGCAGTAGAAGCGGCGAAAACAAAACCTGTTATTTTAGTAAGGGAAGAAACTTCTCCAGAAGATATTGAAGGTATGATTAGCTCGGAAGCTATTGTAACTTTACGTGGCGGTATGACATCACACGCTGCTGTGGTAGCGAGAGGAATGGGTAAATGTTGTGTCTGTGGTTGCCAAAATATGATTATTAATTATGCTGAAAAAACTCTAAAAATTTCTGGGGTAACATTACATGAAGGTGATACAATCTCAGTAGATGGAAGTAGTGGTAAAGTGTATCTTGGTGAAGTAGATAAAGTTGATGCTAAATTTAGTGATAGATTCAATAAACTTTTAGGATGGGCTGATGGAATTAGAGAACTTAAAGTACTAGCAAATGCAGATAATGAAACTGATACTAAAAGTTGCTTTTGAGTTTGGAGCTGAAGGAATAGGATTATGTAGAACAGAGCATATGTTCTTTGAAGAAGATAGAATTAGTCTAGTTAGGAAAATGATTTTAGCAAGTGATACTAATGAGAGAATTAGATTCTTAGATAGATTACAACCAATTCAAAGTGAAGATTTCTACAGGATTTTCAAAGAAGCTAAAGGTAAATCTGTTAATATAAGACTGTTAGATCCACCGCTTCATGAATTCTTACCAAAAGATGAAAATACTGTAAAACTTATTGCCGAGGAAATAGGTGTGAGTGTTAACCAATTAGAAGCGAAAATAGCTAGTATTGCAGAATTCAATCCTATGATGGGACATCGTGGTTGTCGACTAGGGATTACATATCCAGAAATTTACTTAATGCAGGCGAAAGCTATTAGTTCTGCAGCAATTAGAGCTCGCAAAGAAGGTATTGAAGTAAATGTTGAAATTATGATTCCTTTAGTAGGTTTAGAAAAAGAACTTGCAGTATTACGAGAACAAATCGTTGAACTTGTGGAAAAAGAAATTCAATTGTACAATGCAGATTTCAAATATAAAGTAGGAACGATGATTGAAATTCCACGAGCTTGTCTAATTGCAGATAAGATTGCAGAACATGCAGATTTCTTCAGTTTCGGTACTAATGATTTAACTCAATTAACATTTGGTTACTCTAGAGATGACGCTGAAAAATTCATTGATATTTATAAGAAAAATATCTTAGAGTCAGATCCATTTGTTCATCTTGATGATAGTGGAGTACTAGAACTTATGAAACTTGATGGTTGAAAAAGCAAAAAGCTACTAAACCAGGTATTAAACTTGGAATCTGTGGAGAACATGGTGGAGATGAAAGATCAATCTTACTATGCTCAAAAATAGGACTAGGATATGTATCATGTTCACCATATAGGGTAATTATTGCTAGAATTGCGGCAGCTAAGGCAGCTATAAAAAAATATTGAAGCAGCAGTAAATAAATAAAATTTCTATAGAGAAGCTTTATCGACTCAAGATAGCTTTTATTTATGTATTATAATGAGCTTTAGAGTATAATAGTAAATTATTTAAATTTGATATTAATTATTAAGCATATAATTGAAAGAGCTTGGCTTTATGTTACAATATTGTTAAATAATAGTTAATATATGCAAAGTAAATTGATTTTTTTCCCAATATACATTAAAATTAATGTAGTATATTATGACATTTTATTATGAAAAATTAATATGAATAAAGTGAAAGTTTAAATATAAAAAAAGAGAGGATATACTATGGCAGAAAATAATAACAATCGGTTATCAAGAAGAGATAGACACTCTCACGAAAGAAAGAGTGTTATGCCAGGTGGATATATATCTAGAGAAAATACTAATCCAACGAACAATGGTCAACCAAGAAGGCCATTAACAAATGAAGAAATAATGAGAAGAAGTGGACAAGGGAAAAATCGTCCTGTTCAGCCGCAAAATCCTCAGCAACCTGATAGAGGAAAAAGAACAGGAGGTCTGAGAAGACCGACAGGTCCAAATAGAATAAGTAATCCAAATTCTAAAAAGAACAATAAAGCATTATGGATGAAAATTATTAGGTATGGTTTATATGTAGCAAGTGTTGCTATTATATCAATTTTCTTATTATGTGTGTTCTGGATATACCAAGCACCGGCATTTGATTCTAAGATATTAGATAACAATTCAAGAACAATTGTTTATGATACAAATAACAATGAGGTGGCGAAATTAGGTAACCAAATTGGTGAGAATTTAGAAACTGCGGATATACCACAAAAATGCAAGATGCTATCTTAGCAACAGAGGACAATAGATTCTTCGAACATGGTGCGGTAGACTTTAGACGTCTAGTAGGAGCAGTTGTGTCAAACTTAACTAGTGGTTTTGGTTCACAAGGGGCATCAACTATTTCTCAACAATTGATTAAGAGAACCTTCCTTGACGATAATAAGAGTGTAAAACGTAAAGTTCAAGAAGCATACCTGCATATAAACTTGAGCAAAACTATGATAAAGAATCAATATTTACAATGTATGTAAATAGAATCTACTATTCAGATGGGGTTTACGGCTTAAAAACCGCTGCGAAATATTATTATGGGAAAGAATTAAATCAACTTACTCTTCCTCAAATGGCTCTTTTAGCGGGAATGCCACAGCACCCTAATACTTATAATCCTTACGATAATCCAGAGGCTGCTAAGGCGCGTCGTGATACGGTGTTATACTTAATGGGTATCATGGAAAAATATCAGAAGCTGATTCACAAGCTGCTCAAAAAAACAGATGTATTATCAGGAATAATAGAGCGTGATGAAAGTGAACGTGTATTACTATCAAGTGAGTTCGATTCTAAATATACTTTACATGAATCAAATTGTAAATGAATTGAAAAACAGTAAAAGAATACAAAGACTATGAAGGAGATGTCTTAAACTTAGGACTTAAAATTTATACAAACTTTGATTCTAAGATTCAAGACACTTTAACTGAAAGTGTTAATGCAAACTATGCTGGAATAAAACAAGCAAGTAACGTTGCAATGGTTGTATTAAATAATGAAAATAGTGGTATTGCTGCTTTATATGGTGGTAAAAAACAAACGTTCCATGGATTTAATATTGCTACTCAAGCGAAACTGCAACCTGGTTCATCGATTAAACCGATTTTTGCATATGGACCTGCGATTGAGTACTTAAACTGGGGATCTGATCATACTGTTAATGATACTAAGATTCAAGGTTCACAAATTCAAAAACTGGGATAGACAATTCCACGGTAATATAACTATTAATAATGCATTAGTATGGTCATATAATATACCAGCTATTAAGACTTACCAAGAAGTAGGATTTAATAGAGTAAAACAATATGCTGCTAATGTTGGAATGAATATTACTGATGATTCAATTACTACTCCAATTGGAGGAAGTAGTGATGGATTCTCACCACTGCAAATGGCAGGTGCTTATGTTCCGTTTAGTAATGGTGGATACTATGCAACACCTAAAGCTATTAAGAAAGTATATGATAGTGAGGGAACTGAAGTGAAAAGCTTCAGTACAGATGATAGAAAACGAGTTATAAAAGACTCTACAGCATACATCATGACATCTATGCTAAGAAACGTAGTTAATGGAACTGCAGCTAATGCTCGTATTAGTGGAGCTGATATGGCGGTTAAAACAGGTACTACTACTTTCGGAGAAGGTGAAGCTCAGAAATACGGTTTCGATATAAACAACTATTCTAAAGATTCTTGGACAATAGGTTACACTAGTAACTATACAATGGCTGTATGGCAAGGATTTGATGCAATAGATGGTCCTACTAAGTATATGACTCAAGATGATACTCAGAAGACACAAGCGTTGTATCGAATTAATATGCAAAATATTGTAAGAATTCATCCTCCAAAAGGATTTACGGTTCCAGGAAATGTTGGTTCTATAAATGGAGGAGTTAAGATTATTACAGAAAGTGAGCGTCGTCAAATAGAAGAACAAAACAAACGTGAGCAAGAAGAAAGAAGTCGTGAGAATAACAACGATAACAACAATAATCGTAATAATAATTTGATGATGATAATTCAAATAATAATCAAAACGATACATCAAATGATAACAACAATAATTCATCATCAAGAGGAAACAACAATAATACTGTTGCGACTCCAGGTACAAGAAACAATAATGGAGTAAATAATGGTGTTAATAACAATACAAATAGGAATACGAGATAATTAGTCTCTTAACTACTGTAAGATTATTTTTCTACAGTAGTTTTCTTTTTATTGATATTTTTAAAATACTACACAAAAATTAGAAATGGTGTACAATATAGAAATGGAGCAGTTTATTTGTTCTTTGTTTAACAGAATATATTATTCCATAAAACTTATATTATTATAAAGATGGATGTGAAGCTATGAAGAAAAAAATTAGTTATAATTACAGGAATAAGTGGAGCAGGGAAAAATACAGCATTACAAGTCTTTGAAAATCAAGGGTATTTTTGTACAGATAATTTACCTGGATTAGTTGTAGAAGATTTTTAAGAATAATAGAAGAAAAAGATATTGATAAAACAGCGATAAGTATTGATATAAGAAGTAAACATATTTTTTTGTTGATTTAAAAGAATTATTAAAAAACTACAACAAAATGAGTACTTTGATGTAAGAATCTTGTTTTTAGATAGTGATGATCAAGTCTTGGTAAATAGATATAAAGAAACTAGAAAAATCATCCTTTATCTACAGAATTTAGTTTACTTGAAGGTATAGCGCAAGAAAGAAAAGATATGAATGATATCAAAGGGATTGCGAATTATATTTATGATACTACAAATACTTCTGTAAAGGATCTGAAGAAAAATACTAGAAGACTTTGGAATTGAGAAGAAAGATAGTTATCATATTACAATCTCAAGTTTTGGTTACAAATATGGGGTTCCAATAGATGCAGATAATATTGTCGATGTTCGTTTCTTGCGAAATCCGTTCTATATAAACGAATTAAGAGAAAAACTGGTCAAGACAGTGAAGTATATGATTATGTTTTTGAGGATGAAGTTACTCAGGAATTTTATGATAAATATTTAGAGCTTATGAAGTTTATGGTAGATAAGTATCAATATGAGGGTCGCGATAAAGTTGCTATTGCAGTAGGATGTACTGGTGGGAAACACCGCTCTGTAAGTGTAGCTAGAAAATTACATGAAGATATTTCGAAATTAGGATATAGGGTGTATTTAGAACATCGCGATATTAATAAGGGTAGGTAGGAAAATGAGAACTAAAATAAAAGTAGTTACTATTGGCGGAGGAACTGGTTTGTCTGTTCTTTTAAGAGGATTAAAGAAATATCCTCTTGAGATAACTGCTGTAGTAACAGTAGCAGATGACGGAGGAAGTTCTGGTAAGATTAGAAGTGATATGAATATTCCTTCACCGGGAGACATTAGAAATGTTATTGCAGCGTTATCTGATGTTGAACCGTATTTAGAAAAAATGTTTCAATATCGTTTTGATAGTGGAGAAGTTAAAGGGCATCCTGTTGGGAACCTAATGATAGCGGCTATGACTGATATTCATGGTGATTTTTCTACTGCGGTAAAAGTTATGAGTAGAATTTTAAATGTACGTGGAACTGTTTTGCCGACTACTAATGATATAGCGACATTAAATGCTGTATTATCAGATGGAGAAATTATTCGAGGAGAATCTTCTATTACAAAAAGCTGGAGGAGTTATTGATCATGTATACATTACTCTTCTAGAGTTAAACCTAATGAAGATGTGCTTAGGGCAATAGAAGAAGCTGATTATATTATTATGGGACCAGGAAGTTTATATACTTCTATAATACCTAACTTAGTAATATCTAAGGTTTCAGAAAAAAATAAGAGAAAGTAATGCTAAGAAGATATATGTTTGTAATGTTATGACTCAACATGGAGAAACAGATAATTATACAGTTTCAGACCATATAGTTGCGATAAATAAACATGTAGAAGAGAATATTTTTGACTTAGTAATTGCTAATTCACGTGAGTTTGATGATAGTATTTTATCGAAATATCACAAAAGAAAAACAAGAACCGGTCAAAATCGATCAAGAGAAAATTGAAGAGTTGGGAATAAAATTAATAAAAAAATAATGATGTAGGAATCGTTGATAATAATACTGATTAGACACAATGCAGACAAAGTTTCGAATTAATTTACGATTATATTATAGACGATAAGCCAACAATGATTTATAATAAAAGGTGAGAAAACAAATAAGGAGAACCAAAAATGCACTTAAAATTTGATTATTCGAAAGCACTTAACTTTTTAACGAACAAGAAGTGAAAAATATGGAAGGTTATGTGAAAGTTGCTCACGATCAATTACACAATAAAACTGGAATTGGTAGTGACTTTAGGATGGGTTGATTTACCAACTAACTACGATAAAGAAGAATTCGCTAGAATTAAAGAAGCTAGTAAAAAAATTCAAGGAAATTCTGATGTACTTGTTGTTATCGGAATTGGTGGATCTTACTTAGAGCTCGTGCAGCAATTGAAATGCTTAATGATAGTTTCTATAACTTCTATGAAAAAGATAGAAAAACTCCTCAAATCTTCTTCGTAGGTCACACTATTTCTTCAAGTTATACTCAAGAGTTAGTGAATTACTTAAAAACTACAGGAAAAGATTTCTCTGTAAACGTAATTTCTAAATCTGGTACAACTACTGAGCCTGCGATTGCATTCCGTATCTTCAAAGAATTACTTGAAGAGAAATATGGAAAAGAAGGAGCAAGAGAAAGAATCTTCTATACTACTGATAAAGCTCGTGGAGCATTAAAATCATTAGCTGATGATGAAGGATATGAAACATTTGTAGTACCTGATGATATCGGTGGACGTTTCACAGTTCTTACTGCAGTAGGGTTACTTCCAATTGCTGTAAGTGGAATTGACATTGATAAAATGATGGCTGGAGCTAAATTAGCTCAAGATGAACTTTCTTCACCAGATTTAAGTACTAACATTGCTTACCAATATGCTGTAATGCGTAACGTACTACAACAAAAAGGTAAACTAATCGAAATTCTTGTTTCTTATGAACCATCAATGGTTTACTTCAACGAATGGTGGAAACAACTTTACGGTGAGTCTGAAGGTAAAGATGGAAAAGCATTATACCCATCAAGCGTTTGCTTCTCAACTGATCTTCACTCTATGGGACAATATGTTCAAGAAGGACGTCGTATTCTAATTGAAACTATCTTAAAAGTTAAATCTCCAAATAAAGATATTGAACTTAAAGAAGCTGAAAATAACTTAGATGGACTTAACTACCTAGCTGGAAAAACTATGGACTTTGTAAATACTAAAGCATTTGAAGGAACTCTTCTTGCTCACACTGATGGAGGAGTACCTAACTTTGTAGTAGAACTTCCAGATATGAGCGAGTTTACATTCGGATACTTAGTATACTTCTTCGAAAAAGCTGTAGGTATTTCTGGATACATGCAAGGTCTAAATCCATTTGACCAACCAGGAGTAGAAGCGTATAAGAAAAAAATATGTTTGCTCTTCTTGGAAAAACCAGGATTTGAAGACTTAAAAGCAGAATTAGAAGAAAGATTAAAATAATCTGAATAAAATAAAAACTGATAGAGGAATAATTTTCCTTTATCAGTTTTTTTATGTATATTTAGATAATTTAATTTTACTATTCAAATATTTTTAAGTATGGTGGCGGATTTGTTCCATCTAACTTTAATTGTCATTTAGACAATTAAAGTGGATATTACACCTTAAAAATTAGGGCCTCTAGTCTTACTTTCTACCGATGGAACTTTTCAAGTTCCATTTTTCACCATTACAAAAATATTTGAGTAAAATTAATAATACTAGTTAAATATTAATAAATTGATTTGTTAATCAAGTTTATATTTTTTTCTTACTGTTTTGTAGTAGCTGAAGTGAAACACTTTTTGTGTTTCACAGCGAGGGTACAGACTCAAAAGTACTAGGTTTAAAAAAATAGTTTTCATGAAAAACTCATAGACGTAGTGAGTTTATTGATATCTAAATTCGCTCTATAAAAGCTTTTTAGATATCTAATAAACTGTGCGAGGGTGACTCGACAAAAATCGATTTCTTCGAAATCACGATTTTTGAGTCACTCTTCTAACCGGAATATCCTTTTGAGATAACAAAAAGATATGAAGGTGTCGTAGCTACAATTAAAACAGTAAGGATAGTTTAAAATTAAAAACAGAACGACTCTATAAATGATCTGACCCCAAAAAGTTAGACTTAGGATAGCGTAGTAGTTATAATGACTGCTACGCTCATCTTTTTTATATTTATACAGTCATATGTTTTATTCTATATTGTTTAGGACTTAACCATCCTAGTTTCTCTTTTATTCTCTCTTCATTATAATATTTTTATATATTTTTCAATAGCTAATTTCAGTTCCCTATAACTATTATATGTTGTTCCATAGTATATCTCTTTGTTTTAATATTCCGAAGAAATTCTCCATTACCGAATTATCCAAACAATTTGCTTTTTCTAGACATACTTTTGGTAAATACGTTCTTCTTTTTAACCTTTTCGAGTACGCTTTCATTTGATAAGCCCATCCTTGATCAGAGTGAAAAGTTCTCCTATAAGGTGATTTAGCTGTGACTTTAATAGCTTCTTCTAGTGCATCCATTATACTTTTGGGCTGATGGGTTCTCACTTATACTATAGCTTATTATCTCACCATTATACATATCCATAAATGGATCTAAATAAAGTTTCTTTACTACTAATTTACCTCTCTCACTAACTTCATAATATTTAAATTCAGTTGTGTCTGTAGTGATTTTTGATGTGGAATATTAGTATTGAATCGTCTTCTAATTCTATTCTTAGCTGTTTTTTTCCAATTTTTCCCCTTATATGAATTGTATTTTCTACTTTTTCTAGTGAATGATGTAACCTGTAAGCCTAATTTTTGTATAACTTTTTGAACTTTCTTTTTGTTTATTATATATCCTAAATTACGTAACGCACCATATATACGTCTATAACCATAATCTTTGTTATTCTTTCTTATTTCTAATATTTTTTCTTCAATTTCTTTATCTGGATTAACTCTATCGAATCTCTTCTGCCAGTACATATATGTTGCTTTTTGGCATTTTTTTGCATATAAAAGAAGGTCTTTAAGCATAAATTCTCCTCGGAGACTGCTTATAATTCGCGCCTTCTTTTCATTTCTGCTTCTTCCGCTAAACGCAATCTCCTCGCTTCTTTTTAAAAATGCATTTTCTATCCTTAGTTGTAGTAATTGATCTTCTAATTCTTTTACATATTCTTCAGATATATTATCATTTGTAGTTTGATTTGTTGTTTCATTACTTAACTTTTTAGGTGATTTATCCATTAAGATTTCCTGCCCTTTCCTTCGTTCTCTCAATGCATCAGGACCAGCTACTCTAAAGCGATTAACCCAGTTACAAATAAGTGCTGGATTATTTATACCTTCTTGTAAAGCTAAGTCATTGTATGAGAGTTCACTTGTTAGTATAATTCTACAACATATATCTTTTTTCGAAAGAATATTCTTCATTTTTCTTGAACGATATAATCCTTCATCTCCATATTTCTTATATTTGGCAACCCAAATTTCAATATTATTATGAGATTTTATAGCATACTTTCTTGCTAACGATCTTATGCTTATATTTTTCATTTATATACTCTAGTACGACTTTCTTTTTAAATTCAAAAATTATATTTAGTTTATAGAAAATATTGACCTCCAAAAAGTTAGATTTTTTTGGTCTAACTTTTTGGGGTCGGTACAAAAATTCGATTCTAATAAAATCGTAATTTACGAGTCGTTTTTATCTTTTTGCCATAGTTACAAATGTGAATTTGTCTGGTCTATATGTTAGTATTCCATATTGTAGGATATTACCATTTGATAAATATGTGATACTTCAACAACAGCGACCATATTATATTCACCTAAGTCCATATGTTGTTTTTTTCTTCTTCAGTAGCATATCTAAATGAAATTTCACGTCTTGAGGTGTGATATTTAATCCTAATTCTTTTTCCAAATATTTATAGATAGAAGATTCTGCAATTTCTTTATTAATAAATGGAACAAGTTTACGATCGAAATAAGACACTTTCGTATTCTAGTCGTTCGCCGTTTATTAATCTACTACGACTAACTCTGTAAAAATCATTATCTTCATCAGATCCGAAAATATCCATTATCTTTTTATCACCTTGAATGATATAAAGAGATTCTAAAGAAGTTTTTAATTTCGTATTTTCCATCAATATTTAATTCAGAAGAAGTTTTAATATTTCCAAGATAGTTATTTTTTAATCCTACCATGCCCAAGAATCAAAGAGTTCTTACCTTTGATTTTTTTGAATATAACCATTAATTTCTAATAATGATAGAGCTTTTTTCTGATAGTATCTTTAGAATAACCATATTCTTTAACTAGCTCATTTTCACTCGGTAACTCAGTATTACGTTTATATACTCGAGTGTCAATTTTTTTCTTTTAAGTCTCTGTAGACTTGTTTGTATTTGCTCATTTACTATTAACCTCTCAAAGTTTATCTATATTATTATAAATGTACAAGGATTAAAAAAATCAAGAAATATGTAAAAAGTTTTCATAGTGTTTTTCAACATTTACGTATAGGTTACATAACTAAATAAAAAGAATTACATAAATGTGTTGACAAAATGTAAGTGTTTTTATTATAATAATTATTGTTGATTAATAAGAACTTATTTTGTACAGACAAGTTGAAAATTAAATGGAGGAAAATAGAATGACAAAACGTTCAAGTGGTGTTTTTAATGCATATAACATCATTACCAGGTGAATTTGGAATAGGAACATTTGGTAAAAGTGTTATGATTTTTGTTGATTTCTTAGAAGAAACAAAACAAACTTATTGGCAGATTTTACCATTAACAACTACAAGTTATGGTGATTCACCATACCAAAGTTTCTCAGCTGTAGCAGGAAACTTAAATCTAATTGATTTCATTATTAAAAGAAGATGGATTACTGAAGAAAGTGATTATTCAGAAGTAAACTTTGAGAAAATCTTGAAAAAGTCGATTATGCATTATTATTTGAAGCAAGAAGACCTATCTTAGAAAAAGCAGTTGCTAACACTAGTAAAAAAATAATGAAGTATTAGCAGAAATTGAAAAGTTTGAAGCTGAGAACTCTAGCTGGTTAGCTGATTATGCTGAATATATGGCTATAAAAGAAAGTTTTGGATATAAGAGCTTTTATTCACTGGGATGAAGATATCAAAAAGGTGAACAAGCAGCTCGTGAAAAATATCGCACAGAACTTCAAGATAGCATAAGATACTACACAGTAACACAATATTTCTTCTTTAAACAATGGTTAGCATTAAAAGAATACGCTAATGAAAAAGGAATCAAAATTATTGGAGACATGCCAATTTATGTAAGTGCTGATAGTGTTGAGATGTGGACTATGCCAGAACTATTCAAAGTTGATGCAAACAATGAACCACTTTATGTAGCTGGATGTCCTGCAGATGACTTCAGTCCTACTGGACAACTTTGGGGTAATCCAATCTATGATTGGGAAAAACACAAAGAACAAGGATTCTCATGGTGGATTTACCGAGTTCAAGAAAGTTTTAAAATCTATGATGTACTTCGTATCGATCACTTTAAAGGATTCTCTGATTTCTGGCAAATAGATAAAGATGCAGAAAATGCAGTAAATGGTACTTGGGAAGCTGGTCCTGGAATTGAATTATTCCAAAAAATTAAAGAACAATTAGGTGATTTACCAATCGTTGCAGAAAATCTAGGGTTTATCGACGCTAAAGCAGAAAAATTACTAGATGATTCTGGATATCCTGGTATGAAGATTCTTCAATTTGCTTTCCCAGGAGAAGATAATTTAGATCGACCTCATCATTATACTCAAAATAGTGTTGCCTACACAGGAACGCACGATAACGATGTAGTAAATGGATGGTATGAAAAATTAAGTGAATCAGAAAAAGAACTAGTTTCTGAATACTTAAACCGTCGTGATGAGGAAAAAATCACAGAAGCTATGATTAGAGGAATTTACTCTTCAGTAAGTGATTACGCAATCGTAACAATGCAAGACTTATTAGATAAAGATGCAACAAGCAGAATGAACGTTCCATCAACAGTTGGAGGAAACTGGGAGTGGAGAATGCTTACAGAAGATCTAACAGAAGAGAGAAAAGAATTTTTAAGAAACATTACAGTAAGATATTCAAGAGAGAGGGTATAAAATGTCATTTAGTAAATATGTATTAGAAAATACAAGTAAAGAACTAAGTAATTTAGATAATAAAGAAATATATGTACAGTTATTAAATTATGTAAAAGAAGAAGCTGATAAAAAGCTTTAAACTCTGATAAAAAGAAAGTTTACTACATTTCAGCAGAATTTTTAATTGGTAAACTATTATCAAACAACCTAATTAACTTAGGGATCTATGAAGAAATCGAAAAAGAATTAAACGCAGCTAACAAACGTCTTAGCGATGTTGAAGAAGCAGAATTAGAACCATCACTAGGTAACGGTGGTCTTGGGCGTTTAGCATCTTGCTTCATCGATTCTATCTCATCATTAGGAATCAATGGTGATGGAGTTGGATTAAACTACCACTGTGGATTATTCAGACAAGTATTTGTTAAAAATGAACAACACGCAGAGCCAAACTTCTGGATTGAAGATTCTTCATGGTTAAGAGACACTGATGTTAAATACACAGTACCTTTCAAAAACTTCAATTTAACTTCATCACTAAAAAGAATTGACGTATTAGGATACAAAAAAGATACTAAAAACTACCTAAACTTATTCGATATCGAGTCAGTAGATAGCAGTATCATTGAAGATGGTATTAGTTTTGATAAAACTGATATCGAGAAAAACTTAACATTATTCTTATATCCAGATGATAGTGATAAAAATGGTGAATTACTACGTATTTACCAACAATACTTCATGGTATCAAACGCAGCTCAATTAATTTTAGATGAAGCAATTGCTAAAGGAAGTAATGTTCATGATTTATACGAATATGCATATGTTCAAATTAACGATACTCACCCAAGTATGGTAATTCCTGAATTAATTCGACTATTAACTGAAAAACACGGAATTGAATTTGAAGAAGCATACACAATCGTTCAAAAATGACAGGTTACACAAACCACACTATCTTAGCTGAGGCATTAGAAAAATGGCCATTAGCATACTTAGAAGAAGTGGTACCACACTTAGTAACAATCATTAAACAATTAGATGCAGTTATTAGAGAAAAATATGAAGGTGAAGATATTCAAATAATCGATAAAGACGACAGAGTACACATGGCAAACATGGATATTCACTTCTCTAACAGTGTAAACGGGGTTGCATACCTACACACTGAAATTCTTAAAAACTCTGAGTTAAAAACACTTCTATGAATTATATCCAGAGAAATTTAACAACAAAAACTAACGGTATCACATTCAGACGTTGGTTAGAGTTCTCTAACAGACCGTTAGCGGCTTACTTAAAAGACCTAATTGGTGATGAATACTTAACAGATGCAACTAAATTAGAAAAACTATTAGCATTTGTAGATAGTAAAGAAGTAGCAGCTAAATTAGAAGAAATCAAACACGAGAATAAACTAGTTCTAAAGAATACCTAAAAGAAACTCAAGGTATCGAATTAGATGAAAACAGTATTATTGATACTCAAATCAAGAGATTCCACGAATATAAACGTCAACAAATGAACGCTTTATATGTAATCAAAAAAATACTTAGATATTAAAAATGGAAAATTACCAGAAAGAAAAATCACAGTATTCTTCGGTGGTAAAAGCAGCACCAGCTTATATTATAGCTCAAGATATCATTCACTTAATTCTATGTCTATCAGAATTAATTAACAATGATCCAGAAGTAAACAAATACTTAAACGTATTCTTTAGTTGAAAACTATAATGTAAGTGTTGCAGAAAAAAATTAATTCCAGCAACTGACATTTCTGAACACTTTCATTAGCTTCTAAAGAAGCAGTGGAACAGGTAACATGAAATTCATGTTAAATGGAGCATTAACTCTAGGAACACTAGATGGAGCTAACGTGGAAATTGATGAACTAGTTGGACGTGAAAATATCTACATCTTTGGTAAAGAAAGTGATGAAATCATTAAACTTTACGAAACTGCTGGATATGTTTCTAAAGAATACTATGAAAAAGATGGTGTTAAAGAAGTTGTTGACTTCATCGTTTCTAAAGATTTAGTTAAACTTGGAAATAAAGAAAGACTAGAAAGACTATACAATGAACTACTTAATAAAAGACTGGTTCATGACACTTATTGACTTTGAGGAATATTACGCTAAGAAAGAAGAAATGTTAGCAGATTACGAAAACCGTGAATTATGGATGAAGAAAGTTATTATGAACATTGCAAAGGCAGGATTCTTTCCTCATCTGACCGTACAATTGCTCAATACAATGAAGATATTTGGAATAAATAAAAGAAGAGGGGAACATCAAATGAGACTATTAACAATTAATGTACATAGTTGGTTAGAAGAAACCAGCTTGAAAAATTAGATATTTTAGCAAAGGTAATTGTAGAAAAAAATTATGACGTGTTGCTATGCAAGAAGTAAATCAATTGATTAATAGCAAAGATGTTCACGATGGAATTAAAGAAGATAATTTTGGGAAATTATTACTTGATAAAAATTAGAGAATATGGAGAAGATAGTTATAATTACTATTGGACTTATTCTCATATAGGATTTGATAAATTCAAGAAGGTCTAGCGATATTAGCTAAAGGTGAAGTTGTTGCCGTAGAGGATTTTTACCGTACGGCACAACAAAACCGTGACTTCTATCGAATCGAGAAAAATTTTAAAAAGTCGATCTTAAAATAAATAATGAGATCGTAGAATTTTACAGTTGTCATATGAACTTGCCAACATGTAAAAGGAGAAGACATAGATCAAAAATCTTAATAACCTAATTAATTATACAGATAACAATAATCTTAAAGTTTTCATGGGAGATTTCAATATGGATTATTTCCATCAAGTAGATGATTATAAAAGAATACTTGATAAAGGATTATACGATACATATGAATTAGCTGAGAAAAAGACGGGGGCGTTACCGTATAAAAAAATATAAGTGGTTGGGAAGATTCTATGTGTCAGAAAAAAATTGGATTATGTTTTTATTAATAGAAAAATTAGAAGTAAAAGAAAGTTTTTGTTATATTTAATGATGATAATTATCCAATAATTTCTGATCATAATGGCTTAGAAGTAACATTAGCAGAAAAAAATAAAAAGGAGGAAAATGTTATGTTACAAAAATTCAGCGCTTTGGTGGCTGCATGTTACTGCCATCTATTTTATTCGCATTCTTCGGATTAGTAGTTGGATTAACTTCAATCTTAAAAAACCCTAACTTAGTAGGGAGCATCGCGACAGAAGGTACTCTTTGGTACAACTTCTGGTTCGTAGTAGAACAAGGGGGATGGACTATCTTTAACCAAATGCCAGTAGTATTCGCACTAGGTATTCCAATTGGTCTTGCTAAAAAAGCAAATGGTCGTGCAGCATTAGAAGCGTTCTTAATCTACATGGTTTATAACTACTTCATCAACGGATTCTTAACTCAATTTAAATTCTTTGGAGTAGATGTAACACCAGCTCTTAAATTACCTACAGGTTTAACTAGAATCGCTGGAGCAATCACATTAGATACTTCAATCATCGGTTCTATCGTTATTGCATCTATCTCAGTATGGATTCACAATAAATACTTTGATAAAAAATTACCTGAATTATTAGGAATTTTCCAAGGATCAACATTTGTAATCTTAGTAGGATTCTTAATCATGATTCCAGCTGCTTTCTTAACAGCTCTATTATGGCCAAAAGTTCAATTAGGAATCGCTGCTTTACAAGGATTCTTAAAAGTTTCTGGAGTTGCGGGAGTATTCACTTACACATTCCTAGAAAGAATTTTAATCCCAACTGGATTACACCACTTCATCTATGGACCATTCATGTTTGGACCAGCAGTAGTAGAAAATGGAATCACAGCTTACTGGGTACAACACATCCAAGAGTTCTCTCAAAGCTCAACTCCATTAAAAGAGTTATTCCCTCAAGGTGGATTCTCATTACACGGTAACTCAAAAGTATTTGGATTACCAGCAGCAGCTTTAGCTATGTATGTAACAGCTAAAGACAGCAAGAAAAAAGTTGTAGCAGGGTTATTAATCCCAGCAGCACTTACTGGTTTCTTAACAGGAATCACTGAACCAATCGAGTTCACATTCTTATTCGCAGCACCAATGTTATTCGCTACTCACGCAGTATTAGGTGCATTAATGTCAGCAACTATGTACCAATTTGGAGTTGTAGGTAACTTCGGAAGTGGATTAATCGACTTCTTAGCTCTTAACTGGTTACCAATGTTCAAACACCACTCTTCACAAATGTTCGTTCAAATCGGAATTGGATTAGTATTCTCTGTAATCTACTTCTTTGTATTTAGATTCTTAATCCTTAAATTCCAATTAAGCACACCTGGACGTGAAGCAGATGATGCCGAAACAAAACTTTACTCTAAACAAGAGTACCGTGAAAAAGGTAAAGATGCACCAAAACCAGAAGTTAAAGATGATGCAGCTACTCATGATGACCAAGCTCTTATCATTCTTGAAGGTTTAGGTGGTAAAGATAACATCGTAGACGTTACTAACTGTGTAACAAGATTACGTGTTAATGTTAAAGATGAAAGCCTAGTTAAAGATGATGCATTCTTAAAACGTTCTGGAGCTCTTGGAGTTTCTCGTAACGGTAAAGCTATTCAAGTAATCATCGGGTTCTCAGTAGGACAAGTTAGAGAAGCTTTCGAAAAAGAATTACACAAATAAGATAATTAATCAAAAAGAAACTGATGTGAAAGTCAGTTTCTGATATGATAGCAAGTTATCAGACATTATTTGCCTTCTATTCAAGAGAAGGTATACAGGAATTTGAGAGTGTAATAATATATGTTTAATTAGCGTGGAAGATTATTAAACAGAGTGATTTAGGTAGTTATAAAGGTATATTAAAGAAAATACTTAGCAAAACATTGTCTGCTAAGTATTTTAATTTATATTAGAACGCTGGAGTAGCGTGTCCTTTTGGTTTAAGTTCTTTGTTAATATAATCTTTAACTTTTTCACTAGCTAATGCTTTTTAACTGCTTGAACTTTAGCATCGTCTTTGTTATCTTCACGAGCTACTAGTGAGATAGCGAATGTTAAGTCTCCTTCTTTTTCAAGAGCTAGACCGTTTTTATCAGGAGTTAATCCTAATTTAGAGATGTAAGTTGGGTAGTTAAATACTAAATCTTTTTCGTTATAAGCTTCGTTTAGGTTAAGTAAGCTTACTTTAGTAAATTTAAGGTGTTTTGGATTGTCTTTGATATCCGCTTCTGTTACTGTAAAGCTATTTGGATCTTTAAGAGTAATAACCTTAGCGTGATCTAATAAACGTAAAGCACGAGCTAAGTTTGTTGGATCTGAAGGGATAGCTACATCAGCACCATCTTTAAGATCTTTAATGTCTTTAAGAGTTTTTGAGTAGAATGCTACAGTAGCGTTGTAAATAGGTTGGATAGCTACTAGGTGAGCATTATTTTTTTGGTTAAATTGTTCCATGAATGGTCTGTGTTGGAAGAAGTTAGCATCAACTTCTTTATTGTTTAATGCAACGTTAGCTTGAACGTTATCAGAAACTTTAACGATTTCTAAGTTGTAAACCGTCTTTTTTAAGATCTTCTTTGATCATTTCTAACATGTCTGTCATTGGAGAAGTGTGAGAAGCCACTTTTACAGTAACTGGTTCTTTCTTCTCTTCTTTTTTAGGTGCTTCAGTTTTGCTTGAACACGCTGTTAAAACTAATAATAAAAGCAGCTAGGCTAGCTATAAATGAAATTATTTTTCTTCATTATATATATCTCCTGTTAGTTATATTTTTTATTTAGAGGTAAGGTTGTTGATTGTATATATTATAGATTTTGGATTAATAATAATAAATATTTATTAGAAAGCTGCAGTAGCTTTACCATCATAATTTTTGTAGGAAGTCTTTAACTTTTTGACTAGTTAAAGCTTTTTCACTGCTTGAATTTTTAGCATCGTCTTTGTTGTCTTCACGAGCGGCAAGAACACCAGCGTATGTAAAGTCAGCTTTATCTTCCATTAGAAGTCCATCTTTCATTGGTGTAAGGTTTAATTTAGCAATGTAAGTTGGGTAGTTGAATACTAAATCTTTTTCTGCATATGCATCACTTAAGTTTAAAAGACCAACTTCTGTAAATTTAAGATGTTTTGGATTATCTTTGATATCTTTTACAGTAACGTTGTAGCTGTTAGGATCGTTTAATGTAATTAATCCACCGTGAGCTAATAATCTTAATGCACGAGCCATATTAGATGCATCAGATGGGATAGCTACATCAGCTCCATCTTTAAGATCTTTAATGTTTTTAACAGTTTTTGAGTAGAAAGCAGGAATTGAGTTATAAACTTTTGCTACTGCTACTAAGTTAGTGTGATTTTTTTCGTTGTACTGTTTCATGAATGGTTCATGTTGGAAGAAGTTAGCATCGATTTCTTTGTTTGCTAAAGCAACGTTAGCTTGAACGTTATCAGATACTTTTACAATTTCAAGAGTATATCCTTCTTTTTTGTAAATCTTCTTTAACTAATTCTAACATGTCAGTGAATGGTGGAACATGAGCAGCAACTTTAATAGTTTTGTCTTCTTTTTTTTCTTCTTTTTTTTCGCTAGTTTTACTAGAACATGCTGTTAATACAAGCACAAGAGCTAAAAGACTAGCAACAATAGATAATACTTTTTCATTAATCTATTTCTCTTCTTATTTGTGAAACGTTTAGCTAATCCATAACCCTATAGATTGAATAATAAATACATATATAATAAATATTATTACTATTAAATACATTAGATCATAATTGTATTCTTGATATCCATATCTAAATGCAAATTCACCAAGACCACTGGCTCCGATTACACCCATTACAGTAGTATACGCTAGTAAACTAATAGTAGTATAGGTGAATGATAAGATTAAGTTATCCATTGTAGCAGGTAATAAGAAGTATCTAATAATTTGAATTTTTAGTAGCTCCCATACTTATAGCTCTATCTACAATCTTCTTAGGAACATTTATAAGGGCTTGTTCAACAAATCGTGCATAGATACTTACACCAACTAGTGTAAGAGGCAAGATTGCTGCAATATTCCCAAAAGATGTTTTTAAATAGAAATCTATTTACAGGAATTAATATGAATACAAAAAAATTAGAAACGGAACACTACGTAGGGCATTAAGAGAAATGCTAAGTCCTTCATAAACTGCTCTATTCTTTAATAAATAATCACGACTGAAAGCAAAAAGCATAATACCTAATGGTAGGGAAATGAAAAATACTGTTAACATAGAGTAAATCATCATGTAGTTTGTTTCCCAAAATGCTTTCATAATACCATCGTAATTGGCTTTAAATAAATCAATCATTTAATAAAAACTCCTTTACGTAGTTATAGTAATTACTGTCGTAATCGTCTTTTGCATTTTTGTTAGGTACGACAATATCTTTTATAGTCGAATCATCGATAACTACTACACGATCACAAAAAGTTCTTAAGTAATGAAAGACTGTGAGAAATCATAACAATTGAAATGTCAGTTGTTGTACGCAATTTATTTAAAAGAGCGAAGATTTCTTTTTCACTATTAGTATCTAAGGCAGAACTAATTTCATCACAAAGTAGAACTTCAGGTTCTTGTAATAGTGCCATAGCAATAGCGACTTTTTGTTGTTCACCACCACTTAGGCTACCACAAAGACTATTTTTTTAGTCTTGTAATATTCATGAATTCAAGAATATCATCTATTTTTCTTTTTATCAACAGAAACCTTATTTAATTTGTATACTAGACTTAAATGATAATACACTGTTTTGTTATCAATAAGATTAGAGTGTTGGAATATGTATGCTAGATTTTTTTCTAGTATTTCTAAGGGTACTTGCATCCATACCTTTTAATAGAAGAGTTTTTGTAAAGTATATCTCCGCTATCATATGAAACAATACCATTAATCATTTTTAAGAATAGTACTTTTACCTGTACCATTTCTTCCGATAATTCCAATAACTTCTTTTTATTAATATCAAAAGAAATATTTTTCTAATTTAAAGTTAGCATCTTTATATTGTTTTGATACGTTTTTTTAATTGAACTATCATATTATACCTCCAATGAAAAACTATATCACTTTTTAGTAAAAGGATTTCAAGAACTTTGTTTAATTTTTAAAATTAATTGTTCGTATTGTTTCTATGCATGTTTGATAGTGTTTGGAGGTCTGTTGCGTGAAAAATTATTTATTTGTACTGGTACAGTTAGAAGATTTGGATTTTAGAATAATTAATTATGTAATAAAAATAGTAAAGATTACTATTATCAGAGTAGTTCTTATAGTTTTTATAATAAAATTAGCAAAGCAAATTGTATTAGAATAATTATTAAAAGTAAAAAATATGTCGCTATTACAGGAGGGGAAATTTTTCATTTCAATAAATATTTAGTGATTATTTTTTTCTAAAAATGTTCTTATATAATTCTTTATTTATTTAGTTGAATCGTTTATAATTATAGTTATGGTCTAAGGAGGTAATCTATGAAAAAAATTGACAATAGTAGATATAGCGAAAAATGGCCGGAGTAGGTACTACTACTGTCTCTAGATACTTTAATGGTGGGAATTTAAAAAAAGAAACAAGAGAAAGAATTAAAGAAATAGTAGATAAGTACAACTACACGCCAAATACCTTTGCTAAAGCATTGAAGAGTACTGATAGCAAAAATTATAGGAGTAATAGTTCCGTGTCTTCACTCTTATGTAAGTGGAAATACTTTTAAAAATATCTTGATAAAGAGTTAAAAAAACAACAATTATGAAACGCTAATAATGAATGCTAATTTTGATGAAAATAAGCAATTGGAGTATATAAAAAAATTAGCGAGAATGAATGTAGACGGAATTATTTTTATTGCCGACTACTATGAGTAAGACATATGAGAGTACTATTAAGTCTATAGATGTCCCTGTTGTTATGTTAGGGCAAGAAGGGGAGTATACATATAGTGTTGAGTACAATGATTTTAATGCTGCTAGGGATTTAACGAACTTTATCTTAGCAAGTGGACATAGAAATATAGCTTACTTGGGAGTTGGAGAAGATGATATTGCTGTAGGTTATTATAGAAAATTAGGAGTAATAAGAACTCTTGAAAAGTATAATCTAGAACCCGAGAATGTGCTAATTACTAATTTCGGAATGGAAGAAGGATATGAAATAGTAAAAGAGAACATAGAAAAGTTGAAAGAAGACAGTTGTCTAATTTGTGCAACGGATAATCTGGCTTATGGGGCGATAAAAGCTCTAGAAGAATCTGGTTTAAGTGTTGGAGAGAATTATTCAGTAGCAGCATTTGGTGATTATACATCGTCAGCATTACTAAAATCGCCGTTAACAACAATTAAGTTTGATCTTAAGGATGCCGCTAAGCAGACTGTTGAGATGTTATTGAATATTATAAAAAAAGAAGAAACAGCTATGAAGCTATTAATCGGTTATGAATTAAAAACAAGAGATAGTGTAGTTGATTTAAACAAGATGGAGAATACAAAATGACTAAAAATAAAAGCAATTTTTTGATATTGATGGAACGATAAGAAGTTTTAAAACAAAACAATTCCCGGAAAATACAGCAAATACATTAAAGAAATTAAAGGAACAAGGAATTAAGATATTTATAGCTACAGGAAGAGCACTGTTCCATACTACATTTTTAAATGACCTATTAAATTTTAAATTTGATGGCTATATTACAATAAATGGTCAATATTGTTATTTAGAAAATGGGGAAGTTTTTAAACGATAAAATATTATCTAAAGAAGATATAAAAAAAGTGTCCTTCCTTATTTTAAGGAGAATAATATTGCTTGTGATTTTGCTTTATTAGATGGAGCATTTATGAATTTGAAAAATTCAAGGGTAAAATGGTTAGAAGATGAGCTAGGAGATCCAGAGCGTTTTAAAGAGGATCCGCTAGCATATGATAAAGCAGTTAGTGAAAAAAATCTATCAACTTAATGTCTTTGTATCAGAAGAGGAAGAAGCGGACTTTTTAGCATATATGCCTAATTCAAAAGCAGCAAGATGGACTACTCATTTCACTGATGTTATTCCAAAAGATGGTGGAAAAAATACTGGAATTGATGCGGTTATCGCACACTTTGGTATTAAACTAGAGGAGACTATGGCATTTGGTGATGGTGGTAATGATATAGATATGCTTAAACATGCTGGAATAGGTGTGGCTATGGGTAATGCTGGAGATAATGTTAAAGAGATTGCAGATTATATCACGACAAGCGTAGATGATGATGGAATTACAAATGCTTTAAAAACATTTTTAATGTGATTTAGAAATTAAAGACTAGAAGAATCTTACATGAATCTTCTAGTCTTTTAATTATTTACTAAATTTTTTTCTAAAAATGTATCAACACTTTCTTTTGGCATTATGACAGTAAGTTTGTCATTAGCTTCTAAAATTGTTGTTCCTTTTGGTACAATTTCTCTACCAGAGCGTTCGATATGAGAGATAAGTGTATTTTCAGTCCATTCTATTTCTTTTTATTGATTTTTCCAACTAAAAAGCTGTCGTTAGAAATTGTTGTAAGGATTTCTACTTCCATTTCAACTTCGTCATCATCTAGTTTATTGCTTGATAAAATACGATCTAATAGATATTCGTAAACTGGTTTTTGTTCCTAGGATATTCGCAGTTATATATGCAAATAAGCAGCAAAGTGCTATTGGAAGGAAATAGTTAAGTTTTTGTGTCATTTCAAATAATAATATTATTGAAGTAATAGGACTTCTACAATTGCTGTTAAATATCCAGACATTGACAAGATAACAAATAAAGCAGTATATTTGGCATCAAAGAAGTTACTAAATAATGTACCGAGTACAGCTCCTTGAATCAGAATTGGTAGGAAAATACCACCTGCAACGCCGGATGTGAATGATATAAGTGAAAATAAAGTTTTTATAAAATATAAAGTTAATAAAAACATAAAGCTAAACTTATTTTCAATTAAAAATTCTACTAAACTATGTCCACTTCCTAGAACTATAGGATAAAAAAATAAATAGGACAAATGAAATGAGAAAAGCTACTTGGGGTCTAAACACTATATTTAATTTGAAATATTCGTAAATTTTGAATAGTATTTTTTATAGTAACATTATAGAATGTTCCAAATATTCCTAGCAAAATACCTAATAAAGCAACCCAAGGATATATGCTAACTCCACATACGGTACATCTGGGAATTTAAATATTGCTGTAAGCCCAAAGATGTACTGTCCAACGATATTAGCTATAACAGCAGCACTAAAGCAACAAATTACAATTTTTGTGATTTGCTTTATGAACTTCTTCTATAGAAAAATAGGACACCTGCAAGTGGCGCACCAAAAGGCAATAGATAAACCTGCACTAGCACCACAAGTAATAAAGATATTTTTTTCTTTAATACTATCCTTTTTAAAAATTCTGAAACAAGTTTTTCCGCTCATAGCTCCGAGTTGAATGGATGGGCCCTCTCTACCCAAAAGATAGACCACCTAAACTAGCTGTTAATCCTCCGGTAATTTTTATAAATAAGTACACGTAATGGATTTTGAATTAAGTCTTCCTGTTATTTCTGCTGATACTTGAGGAATTCCACTTCCACTTGCCATAGGTTCTCTTTTGAGTAAGAATCCAGAAAATAATGCGAGTAGTATTAAAACTGCTAATAATATAATTTTATATATAAAACCAGTTTTTATAAAGTCAGCTGTATAGTGAACAAGTTTTTCACTATATCCAATAAGTAATCTATAGCTCGCACCGATTATTCCTGCAGCTAGTCCAACTAATATTCCATCAAAAAGTAATGAAGATTCGAGTTTTAAATTTTTGTTGTCTATTTTTACTAATTTTTGGAAATTTTTCATTTAAATCTCCTTTCTAAAAATGTCTATAACATAATTTTACTCTTATTTTATAAAAAAATCAAAAGTAATTTTATAATATCATTTATTATTAAAAAAATACAAAATGTGTGATATAATATAATTATGTTAAGAAAGGAGTAAAAAGGATGAATATATTATTAGGTATTGGTATAATACTATTAATTATCTTCCTAGGATTATATGCATTTTAGCGTAAATTGCTAAAAAGGTAAGCCAGGAAGGATTGCAGGGGCAGAAGTAGAGAAAAAAACTTTCGATGAAGCACTTGTTGTAGATGTGCGTTGGAGAAAAGAGTATGCAAGAGGGCATGCGATAAATGCGGTAAACTTACCGATTAAACTTTTTCAAAAATAATAGCGATGTGCTAGATGAGTATAAGGATAAAGATATAATTTTATATTGCGTAGTTGATGTAACATCTCGTAATACTGAAAAATTATTAAGAGAGCGTGGATTCACGAAACTTCATATTGGAGATGGAATTAAGCAATATGATTATGGTAAAGCAATATACAGCAATGCATTATTATCTGAATTCAAATATCGTATTTCAGTAAGTAAAAATAAGCAGTTTTTAAACTTAGGTAGTGAAATTTTTAAGTGATGAAGAAATCAAAGTTTTACCTAATGAAATAGATAGTATTTTAGATAAGTTAAATAAAGACGCAGAAATTTTTTTGTTTATAGTGACAAAACCTGAAGAAAGTAAAGAAGTATGTAAAAAAACTTGGTTTAGATGGATTTACTATTATTAATCTAGTCGAACCATTTAAGTTAGATAGATATAAAAATGCGTTTTTATAATAAAAATGATTATATAGAAACTAAAGATGAACAAGAAGCATCATCTTGTGGTTGAGCATAGATATTAAAATAAAGCGATAGGTTATCGTTATAATAAATTTTAATAAAAATGTCTATAATTTTTATTCGAGAAATTATAGAAAAAAAGAAATTGTAATCAATTATTAGAAATTCACGTTAAGTAAAAATTACTAGACGTGGATTTCTCTTTTATTTAATTATCTTAAATTTTTAATGCCTTGACTATAAAAATTTGAAATTAGGTTATAATATAAGTGACGGAAAATATGAAATAGAGGAAGATAATTATGAAAATTTTACACGTATTAGCACAATTACCTATTAAGACAGGGAGTGGTGTATATTTTACTAATGTTATTGAAGGGCTAAAACAGTTTGATGTTGAGCAGGCTGCGGTTTATGCAACAACACCGGAATATGATTTTAATTTCTTAGAAGAGAAGTTTGAAGTTGAGTTTCAAGGTAAGAATATTAGTTTTCCTATCGTAGGTATGAGCGATATTATGCCTTATGAAAAATACTTTCTGTACAAAAATATGACAGATGAAATGTTGGAAACTTGGCAGGGAGCATTCTGTAAAAAAATTAGAGAGAGCTAAAAAGAATTTAAACCAGATGTTGTAATTACACATCACTTATGGATTTTAAGTTCGATAGTTTGCGATGTGTTTGAAGATGAAAAAGTAATTGGAGTTTGTCATAATACGGATATAAGACAAGCTGAAAAGAACCCAGCGATGAAAGATAAGTATGTCAAAAGTCTTGGCAAATTAGATAAGATATTAGCACTAAGCAGTGGTGTTATAGAGGGAATTTCTAATATTTACAATTATCCTGAGGATAAGATTGTAAATATTGGTGCTGGTTATAATGAGAAGATTTTTATCCTGCTGAAAAAAATATGAAAAACGTGACAATGTGAAAAATTTTTATATGCAGGAAAATTTGATGAATCAAAAAGGTTTCTATGAGTTGATAAAGGCATTTTAGATTATTAGAGGAAAAAGATAATAATGTAGAATTAGAATTAATAGGAATTTAAAAAGAAGAGGATAGACCTAGGGTTGAAGCCTTTAGTTGGTGATTCTAAGAAAATAAAAATTTATAATGCCGTAGATCAAGCACACTTAGGCGAGATAATGAGGCATAAAGATATCTTTATATTACCATCTTACTTTTGAAGGATTAGGTCTTATTGCGGTAGAGGCTTTAGGAAGTGGACTAAGAGTAGTTGCTACTGAGATAGAAGGGCTTATAGAATTTCTTGGAGACAAAATAAATAATTCTGAGATAATAGAATACATAGCAATGCCAACTATTTATGACACTGATAAGGCTGTTGAAGAAGAAAAACCGGCATTTATTAATAGAATAGTGGGTGCTTTAGAACTTATGATAGAAAGAACAAGGGAGAATCGTGAGATTCCTACTGAATTACTAGAAGAAATTGAACACCACTCTTGGAAGAGAAAAATAGAAATTATTTACAATTTATTGTAGAATAATAGGTAGTGAATATTTCTAGAAGTAAATACTTAACAACAAAGCTTAGTAGTTTACAGGTATTTAAATATATTTAAGAAGTGATTTTCAAATAAGAGATAAATAGTATGGGTGACTAAAGAAAATCGATTTAATAAATACGATTTTTGAAGTTACCCCATTTTTAGTTGTTTAAAAAACAAATATTAGGAGAATTAGATGGATAAGATAATATTAATAGATGGTAATAGTTTGAGTTATCGTGCTTTTTACGCTATGCCAGCTTTAAAAAATAAAAAAGGATTGTATACAAATAGTGTATATGGTTTTACATTAATGCTAGAAAAAATATTGGCAGATACTAATCCAAAGTATGCGTTAGTTGCCTTTGATAAAGGGAAACAAACCTTTAGACACCAAAGTTATGAAGCATACAAAGGTACTAGGGATAAAACTCCTAGTGAGTTAGTAGAGCAATTCGGGTACGTTAGAGAACTTCTTGATTCATATGGAATAAAGTATGAAGAACATTTCGACTATGAAGCGGATGATATTATTGGAAGTTATGCCAAAATCGCTGAAAAAGAAGGTTTAGAAGTAATAATAGTGACTGGAGATAAAGACTTAACTCAACTAGCTAGTGAAAATATAACGATTTACTATACTAAGCGTGGTGTTACAGACATAGATTATTATACGCCTGAGTTTATTGCTGAAAAATATGGTTTAACTCCAGAACAAATCGTTGATATGAAAGGCCTTATGGGAGATAAGAGCGATAATATTCCAGGTATTGCTGGAGTTGGTGAAAAGACTGCGATAAAATTATTAACAGAATATAAAACTGTTGAGAATGTGCTAGATAATATTGATAATATTAGTGGTAAAAACCAAAAAGAGCGTCTAACTGAAGGGCGCGAAGATGCTCTGTTAAGTAAGAAGTTAGCTACTATTTATACTGAAGTTCCAGTTGATAATAAGTTAGAAGATTTAACTTATAGTGAGAATGTAGAACTTAAAAAGAGTTATTTGAAAAACTTGAGTTTGTTTCGTTCTTAAGAAAAATTATCTCAAGAAACTTCTAGTGAAGAGGCAGGAGAAGTAGTTGAAGAGAACACTACTCCTAAAAAGAAATTAATATTATTTTAGCGGATAAAAAAATACTAAAAATAGATTTTTACCGACAGTACTTTTACATATTGAGTGTTACACAGAAGATTATCATAATTCAGATGTAGTTGGAATCGTAGTCTATAAAGAAGGAACTGCTTATATTTTTTTAGTGAAGAACAGTTTTTCACTAATAAATTTGTAGTTGATTATCTTCAAAGTGAAATTACAAAACTGTTTATGATTTTAAGAAGATTTTTATTTATAGCGAAGAGAAATGGCGTAGATATTAATGGAGAAGTTTTGATGTAAAAATTGTGTCTTACTTAATTGATGTTAATGCAAAAACTGAAATTGATAAAATCGTCTTTAACTATCTTGGGAAAAATAATAAGCAGTGACGAAGAAATCTATGGTAAGGGGGCAAAAAGAACTTTTACCGGCTCAAGAAGTTATTAATCCGTATATAGCTGAAATTGCAGAGAGTATTTCGGTAATGAAACCATTGATGGAAGAAAAACTTGCAGAAGAAAATATGGTGGATTTATATAAAGATATAGAGATAAAAGTTGCTAAGGTGTTAGCTAATATGGAATTTGAAGGAATACATGTTAGTAAGAAAGCTCTTGAGGAAATGAGTGCAGAGTTTGATGAAAGAATTAAAACTTTAGAAGCTAGCATATATACTTTAGCTGGTCTCAGAATTCAATATAGCTTCACCTAAACAATTAGGAGTAGTATTATTTGAAGATCTAGGATTACCACCAGTTAAGAAAACGAAGACTGGATATTCTACAGCTGTAGAGGTACTAGAACAACTACAACATAGTCATGAAATTATTCCATTGATTATGGAATATAGAACAATTACAAAATTAAACTCAACTTATGCAAAAGGCTTAGTAAAAGATATTACTCGAGAAGGAAAATTCATACGTTATGAGCAAACATTAGCTCAAACTGGACGTTTATCTTCAGTAAATCCAAATCTTCAAAATATTCCTACGAGAATTGAAGAAGGGAAAAAAATCAGAAAAGCATTCGTTCCAGCTTCTGATGATAGAGTAATCTTATCAATTGACTATTCTCAAATAGAGCTTCGAGTTCTAGCTCATATCGCACAAGACGCAGGAATGATAGATGCGTTTAAACATGATGTAGATATTCATACTAAAACAGCTAGTGATGTTAATGGAGTTAGTCTTGATGAAGTAACTTCTTCGATGCGTAGAGAAGCTAAAGCTGTTAACTTTGGTATTGTTTATGGAATTTCTGATTTTGGTTTATCTAATAACCTTGGAATCACTAGAAAACGTGCGAAAGAATTCATCGATAAATATTTAGAAACATTCAAAGGTGTTGATAAGTATATGACCGATATCGTAGATTTTGCAAAAAGAACATGGTTATGTAGAAACTTTATTCAATAGAAGAAGAGCGTTACCGGATATTAATGCGAAGAACAAGATTGTAGCTAATCTAAATGCGCGTATTGCGATGAATTCACCAATTCAAGGAACTGCTGCGGATATTATTAAGATAGCTATGGTTAATGTATTTGAATATTTAGAAAAACAAATGTAGATGCAAAATTATTATTACAAGTACATGATGAATTGATCTTTGATGTAAGTAAAGATATCGAAGAAGAGTTTACAAAAAGAAATGATAAAAAAATCATGGAAGAAGCAGCTAATTTAGATGTTCAACTAAAAGCGGAGGTTAGTAGTGGAGCATCGTGGTATGATGCTAAGTAGTTTTAAGAAAGTTGATGTAAATTCACAAAGTGATTTATAGTAGAAAATAAAAAGAGAAAGTCAACTTAAAATAGAAATAAATGTAAATTTACATAATGTTTTTCTGTTAAAAATTTTCAAAAATAATATATAATAGGAACAAGGGAGAATGATAATTATTTTTCGTTATCGAGATATTATCATTCTCTTAATTTATTATATGAAAGGATGTTTTTATGGAAGAAAAACAAAGTTTTGTTAAAGAAATGCAAAGTAAGCATCTAATTACACTGTCATTAGGTGGAGTTATAGGTACTGGAATTTTTCTTAGTTCAGGTTACTTGATTCAAGAAGCTGGAGCAGTAGGAACTATAATTGCGTATCTTATTGGAGCATTTTTAGTGTGTCTAGTTATGTTATGTTTAGGAGAGCTTACAGTTCATGATCCGAATACTGGAGCATTTCATACTTATGCCAGTAAATATATTCATCCAGGTGTAGGTTTTGTCGTTGCTTGGTTATATTGGTTAACTTGGACAGTTGCCTTTGGGATATCAATTTATTACACTTGCAATATTTATGGGGCGATGGTTCCCTGGTGTTGAGCAGTGGATTTGGTGTTTAATTTTTGCACTATTTATTTTAGGTTTAAATATTTTCAACTTGAAATTATTTGCTAATAGTGAGTTTTGGATGTCGTTTATAAAAGTTATAGCATTAGCTGTTATTTTAGTTTTAGGTTTATTAGCAATTTTTGGTGTTTTAAAATATCAAAGTGCATCTGAAGCCCCATTATTTAAAAGAATTTACTAAAAATGGTGTTTTTTTCCAAATGGATTTGGTGCAATAGCTTTAGCTATATTATCAGCTAACTTTGCTTTTTTCAGGAGCTGAAATTATCGGGGTTGCAGCAGGTGAAACAAAAATCCTGAGAAAAAGTGTTCCAAAGGCAATATTCCAAACATTGGTAATATTAATCGTACTATTTATAGGAACGATTGTTGTTATTGGAGCTTTTATTACCACAAGAAAAAAAGCAGGATTAGATGAGAGTCCATTTGTAACAATATTAACTAATATAGGTATTCCGTATATTGGAGATATAATGAATTTTTATTTTGATTGTAACTTTATTATCTGCAGCTAATTCAGGATTATATGCAGCTTCAAGAATGCTTTGGTCATTATCAAATCAAAATACTTTACCGAAATCATTTTTCTAAATTAAATAAAAAGGATTGCCCGTTTATGGTTTTAGCACTTACTATGCTAGGAGGTTTCTTATCGTTATTTTTCAAGTATTTATACAGCAGAAACAGTTTATTTAGCTTTAACATCTATTTCAGGTTTAGCTGTAGTAGGAGTATGGTTAGGAATAGGATGGTCACATTATAATTTTTAGAAAACAATATGTCCTTAATGGTGGGAAGATAAATGATTTAAAATATAAGGCGCCTTTATACCCATTAGTTCCTATATTAGTAATCATACTATGTCTAGTGTCTATGATCGGAATAGCGATTGATCCCTAATCAACGAATAGGATTATTAATATTTATTCCTTTTGTTATATTATGTTTTGGGTATTATCAATTAGTGTTTAAAAATAAAAATAGGAGTTATCTTATGAGTAAATTTAGAGAATGGTTGAATAATCAAAAATATGTTGTGATTGATGGTGCTATGTCTACAGCATTAGAGAAAAAAGGTATGGATTTAAATCATAAACTATGGACGGCGAAGGTACTGGTAGAAAAGCCAGAAAAAATAAAAGAAGTTCATAGAGAGTATTTTGAAGCGGGTGCTAATGTAGCTATAACATCAACATATCAAGCGAGTATTTTTAGGATTTAAAGATTTAGGATACTCTGAAGAAGAAGCGGAAAAATTTATGAAAAAGTCAGTCGAATTGGCAAAAGAAGCAAGAGAAGAAACAGTCTCAGATAAAGATATGTGGATTGCAGGCTCAGTAGGACCTTACGGTGCATATCTAGCTGATGGTTCAGAATATAGAGGAGATTATATAGTTGATAATCAATTTTTAGAAGAATTCCATGAAAAGAGAATTGATATTCTTATTAAAGAAGGTGTTGATTTACTTGCTATTGAAACTATTCCTAATTTAGAAGAAATTAAAGTATTATTAAATATATTGTCTAAATATCCAGAAGTTGTTGCTTGGATAACTTGTTCATTAAGAGATTCGGAACATATAAGTGATGGGAATAGATTAGAAGATGTACAGGTTCTCCTTGAAGAGAATAATCAAGTTATAGGTTACGGAATAAATTGTGTAAAACCGGAATTTGTTGCTGGAACAATTGAATTATTGTCTAAAAACAGTTCAAAAATAATTGCTTATCCGAATGGTGGAGCAATTTATGATCCTTCGAAAAAGAATGGAGTAATACCGAAAGTAGTAAGCATATATTCAGTGCTGATAGTTTAGATTGGTATGAAAAGGTTGTTCAATGATAGGTGGTTGTTGTTGTACGACGAAAGATGATATAAAAATTCTTTCTGAAACTTTATCAGAAAAAAATTGAATAATAATTAAATTTCAGGTGATTTTATAAAAAGCTAGATTACAATTTTAAAAATATGTAATACTAGCTTTTTTTATAAATTTCTGTTATTGAGAGTTAATATATTAAAAATAAATAAAATACGAAGTGAAAAACAAAAACGTTTACAAAAATATATTGTATTTGTTATAATTAATAAAAATATTACATGACAAATGTAAAATAACATTCTAAGGAGATGTGATTATGAATAACAATCCATTAGTTAACGCAAGAGAGCAAATTAAAGGTGCTTGTGAAGTTTTAGGTTATAAAGAAGAAGTGTATGAATCTTTAAAAGATCCACAAAGATTTATTGAGATTTCTATACCTGTTAGAATGGATAATGGTGAGGTGAAATACTTCAAAGGATTCCGTTCTCAGCATAATGATGCAATTGGTCCTACAAAAGGTGGATTAAGATTCCATCCACTTGTAACAGCAGATGAAGTTAAAGCATTATCAATTTGGATGACATTTAAATGTGCTGTTGCTAATCTACCATATGGTGGAGGTAAAGGTGGTATTATCGTAGATCCAAAAGATTTATCAAAAGGTGAATTAGAAAGATTATCACGTGGATATATTCGAGGACTGTACAAATATCTAGGTGAAAAACAAGATGTGCCTGCACCAGACGTTAATACTAATGGACAAATCATGTCTTGGATGATCGATGAGTATAATGTTCTTACTGGAGAACAAGGTATAGGAACGTTAACTGGGAAACCATTAGAATTAGGTGGTTCTTTAGGTAGAACTCAAGCGACTGGATATGGTGTAGCACTTGCTGCAAAATTAGCGCTAGAGAAATTAGGTAAGTCTACAAAAGGTGCGAAATTTGCTGTTCAAGGTTTCGGTAACGTAGGCAGCTATACTGTAGATACAGCTGTGAAGTTTGGTGCTACTGTAGTTGCTGTAACTGAGCGTGATGATGATGGTGTTCAATATGCTGTTTATCGTGAAGAAGGATTATCATATGCAGAACTGCAAGAATGTAAAGATAAGAGAGTAAGATTCCATACATTACCAAACACAAAACGTTTAACTTTAGATGAGTTTTGGGCTTTAGATGTTGATGTAGTGTGTCCTTGTGCATTAGAGAATGCAATTGACGAAAAAGAAGCTAATTTAATAAAAGCTACTGTTGTTTCTGAAGGTGCTAATGGGCCAGCAACTTTAGCTGGCGATAAAGCTCTACAAGAAAGAGGAATAATAGTAATTCCTGATATTCTTGCGAACAGTGGTGGTGTTACTGTATCTTACTTTGAATGGGTACAAAACTTACAAGGTTACTACTGGACAGAAGAAGAAGTTGTAGAAAAACAAGCGAGAGTTATGACAAAAGCGTTTAATGATATTTGGGAAGTGAAAGAAAGATTTGCTATTCCGATGAGAAAAGCTGCTTATGTAAATTCTATTGAGAAAATTGTTAAAAACATGAAACTAAAAGGTAAATTAAGCTAATTATAATTTAAAAAGGTGAATCGCTAGGCGGTATAATTTCTAGAGATTCACCTTTTACTATTTATTTGAAAGAACTTCGAGTATGTAATCATCAAATTGATGTTGGAATATTTTTTTATAATCTAAGAATAAATAATGTTGAATTTCGACATTTTTCTAGAGTGCTTTAATAGTTTTCAATTGTGCATCGATAGGCGTTCTAGGGTCTAAGTATGATAATCCATAATGTACTTTTTGAGTTAAAGAATAGCTGAAATTTAGTACATCTATTGAATTTAGTGTGGTATATAAATAATCTATTCTATCAAAAAAATCTCTTTCAAATTTATAAATATTTTTGAAGAAAGGATCCTTTTTATTATTGTTATAGGTGTTTTTAATATCACAAAGTGAACAGTCGGAGATGAATAGTTCTTTAATAGAATCGTAATAACTAGCACAAACTATACTAATAGCGGCTCCTTGTCCCTAGTCCAGTCACTAGAATTTCTTTATTTGGAAAAGAGTTTTTCTATGATACTTATAGTATCTAGCGCATCTTGAAAAACTAAATTAAAATATAAAAAGTGATGAGCTATTATCTAAAAATGGGAAATGAGAACAAAGGTGTTTTATTCTCGCTATTACCTGCTTGTCCTCTAATATGGAGAGAGGCTAAAAGCATAGTCTAGCATACTGTATTTTAGTTAAATTCAAATAATCTTTATTTTTTTACTTTGAATTCAGGGAAGTCAACTATGACTCCTTTAATGTTTGACTTAGGTATAGCTAAATCTAATTCTATTTGTGAATTATCTATTCCTTTAAAAATTATTTTCTTATATTGAATGAATGGATGGGGAATATCAATTATATTTTTCTTTGTATACTAGTTTTTCTGTTTTTCTAAATTCATGTTTGACTCCTATTCAACTCCTAATAAAAAAACTAACTATTTTATCATTAAAATTCAGGGATGTTTTTCATGATAGTACTTTTTTGTAGATGCAAGATTTTTTTCTACTAGTAATTTCATTGTATATTTTTTTCTTGAGTCTCTTTTTGGACAATCTTCATCAAGGTTAGTGATACCGAACAAAAACGGAACATTTTAAATTTTTGCAGAAATTTATAGTATCTAGATAGTAAAAGGTTATTCAAGAAGTTTTTCAGTATTTTCACCGGTTGTATTAAACCAACGCCCGTGGTGAGTTAATTCACCATAAGCGTTTTTTTCTATTGTCTTTTTTCATAGATATTTTTGAAATTTGCGAGGAAGGGATATAGGCTAATACATTTAGTAACGTTTTTGTTTAGCGCTGAAAATATTATAGAAAATGCTCCTCCTTGAGATGCTCCAAAACTAACAATTTCTTTTCTCGTTAATGTCTCCAAAGGATGATACGATTTTTGGATAAAAATAAGACTATCTAAAATATTTTTTATAAAAATCATATTTTCTATATTTTCATCAAGTCCAACTGTTAGATGGCCAAATACTGAGGGTGCAGAGTTGCTGAATCTTTACTTTTTCCCCTTGATTCCTAAAAGTCTATGGCAACTACGTCGTAACCAAGGGAAGCGAATGTTGATTTTTCTAACCAGTTTCTGCTTGATGCAGGATATCCGTGAAAATAAAATAATACAGGAATTTCTTTCTGAGGATAGATTTTTCTATATTTTATATTTTTTTATACTTGGCATAAATTTTAGAATTATCATAGCTAGTGAAAGTTAAATCATAGAACTCTATGTTATCAAATTTTGAAAATGAAGTTTTTATTTAAAATTGTATTTTGGTTGTATATCCTCGATAAGTTTTATTTTTATCCCAAAAATTATTAAAGTCTACAAAATTTTTCATCTGATACCTCATTATAGCGTTTTCATATATTTTATATACTACCACTCGATAACAAATAATTCCAATATAATGAATTTTTCAAAGAAAAGTATAGTATAGACATCATGTTTGTTAAATCAATGTTTTTAAAAGGTGTAATAATAATTGAAAAAGTTTATATGTAGTAAAATTATTTATTAATGACTAAAAATAAAAAGGAAAGAGGTTAAATTAAAACCATATGGATCTCAGTATCTTAATTAAAATATTAATAATTGTATTATTACTTATTGCCTCAGCAATATTTGTAATGTTTGAATTTGCGCTTGTTAAACTTAGACCAACAAGGGTGAAATGAATTAGTAGAATCAGGAAATAAAACAGCAAAAATATTAGTTACGATGGTAGAACAATTAGATCACTACTTGTCTGCAACACAGCTAGGGATTACAATTGTTTCTCTTGGATTAGGTTGGATAGGGGAATCAACATTCCACGCTTTATTTAATCCTATTTTTGAATTGTTAAATTTAAACGAAACAGTTACGCATACTATTTCATTAGTAGTATCATTTGGATTTATGACGCTTTTACATGTTGTTTTAGGAGAATTAGTTCCTAAAACTATAGCTATTCAATCAGCAGAAAAAACATGTTTACGAGTAGCGTGGCCAATGTATATGTTCGACAAAGTTATGAGACCGTTAGTGTGGTTACTTAATTCATTAGCTAATCTTATAGCGAAAATGTTTGGATTCGAACCTGCTTCTGAGCATGATGATATTCATAGTGAACAAGAACTTAGAACAATTATGAAATCTTCAAGACTACACGGTCAAATTAACGATGTAGAATATAGATACGTTGAAAGAGTATTTGAGTTCGATAATAAAATTGCTAAGGAAATTATGACACCTAGAACTGAAGTTGAAGCAATAGACATGAGTGATTCTTTAGGGATTATAATGAGACAATTAAAACAAGAAGAGTATACAAGATATCCGGTAATTGAAGACGGAGATAAAGATAAAAATCTTAGGGATTTTGAATGTTAAGAAATTATTGTTTACAGATAAACCTATAGAAACAACCAAGGACTTTAGAAGAGTATATTACTCCTAGCGATAAAAATCTTTGAGCATACACCTATTTCTCAAGTATTAGCAACTATTAAAGCAAAATAGAGAACATATGATAGTTATTACAGATGAATATGGCGGAACTAGTGGAGTAGTTACTCTTGAGGATATAGTTGAAGAGATTACTGGAGAAATTCGAGATGAGTTCGACGAAGATGAACAAAGCTTAATTAAAAATTAAAAAAATGGCCACTATCTAATTGATGGATGGGTGCCAATTCAAGATGTAAATGCGTTATTCCAGTCCATCTACCTCATGAAGAAGTTGATACTATTGGTGCGTATGTATATTTAGAAAAAAATACGAAGCTAAAGGTTGGAGCTGTATATTCTATAGATAAACTAACATTTGTTGTTAGAAAAAGTAGAAGAAAATCAAATACGAACTTTAGAAGTTTGGAAAGAAAAATAAAATAAATTAGAAGAGATAGTATGAAAATGCTATCTCTTCTTTTTATATCTGAAAGTAATAAAATGTCTAATTAGTTAAAATGAACTTAAAAATCTCTGCTATATCTTTACTATTCCGAACAATGAGTGGTATTATATACATATAATATACGAATAAAATATATTGAATGTATTATATAGTTTAGAAATCTTTATATATACATGTAAGGAGTATAAGATGAAGTTAAAGAGAAGTGAAAGAATAGTAGTTATGACGGAATATTTATTAAATAATCCAAATAAATTAATTCCATTAACATATTTCGTTTCAAAAATTCAATCAAGCTAAGTCTTCTATAAGTGAAGATATCACATAATAAAAAAATGGTTTTAAAGAAGAAAATATTGGAGAAGTTAAAACTCTAGCAGGAGTAAGTGAGGTGTTTTATTTACACCGACATTGGTAGAAGAAGACGCTAGAGAAATTCTTAATGGTTTTCTTGATAAGATTAATGATGGAAATCGTTTATTAGCTGGTGGATATATTTTTCATGTCTGATATTATAGGAAATCCTAGTTTAATGAACAAGCTAGGGCGAGTGGTTGCTACAGTTTATAAGAATAAAGAAGTAGATGCTGTAGTTACAGTAGCAACAAAAGGTATTCCTGTTGCTTACGCTATCGCTTCAATACTGAATAAAGCCTGTAATTATTATAAGAAGGGATAATAAAGTTACTGAAGGAACTACTGTTGCAATAAACTATGTTTCAGGTTCGACTAAGAAAATAGAAACGATGATTTTTATCTAGAGAAGTTTAAATACAGGATCAAAAAGTACTATTAGTGGATGATTTCATGCGTGGAGGGGGAGTCCTAACAGGTATGGAAAGTCTAATGAGTGAATTTGATGTTGATGTTGTTGGAAAAGTAATAATCACGCAATGTTTTTGATTCGCCAAGAGAACATGAGGATGATTATTTATACTTATCAAAAATTGAAAATATCGATGAATTTAATGGAACATTTGATGTTAAACTAGGGAATGTTATAGAAAAATTACGCCAAGTAGAAAAAGAGGATATTGAAAATGAGTAATAATAGATATGCAGTTATATTAGCGGCTGGAAAAGGAACTAGAATGCAGTCGAAGTTATATAAGGTATTACACAAAGTTTGTGACAGAACAATGGTTGAATTAGTTTTAGATAGCCTTAGTGATTTAGAAATGCAAGAAGTGATCACTGTAGTTGGTCATGGAGCAGAAAGAGTTAAAGAAGTCTTAGGGGATAGAACTAAATTTGTTCTACAAGCGGAACAATTAGGAACAGCCCATGCTGTTAAAGTTGCTAAAGATGAACTTAAAGATAAAGAAGGAACGACTATAGTAATGTATGGAGATACTCCTCTAATTCGTCCTGAAACTATCAATAGTATGCTAGATCACCATGAGAATACAAATGCTAAAGCAACTGTGTTAACGGCGATTGCAGACGATCCATTTGCATATGGTCGTATAATTCGTGATGTTAACGGAAAATTAGTGAAAGATCGTTGAAGAAAAAGATGCAACAGAACAAGAGAAAAATCAAAGAAATTAACTCTGGAATCTACTGTTTTCGATAATAAACTGTTATTTGAAATGTTAGAAAAAGTTAAAAATGATAACAATCAAGGGAATATTATTTACCAGATGTACTTGCTTTAATTCGTGAACAAAAAGAAATAATTGAGACATACCTATGTGATGATTTTGATGAAACTTTTGGAGTAAACGATAGAGTAGCATTAGCTTATGCTGAAAATGTTATGAGAAATAGAATTAATACTAAGCATATGCTTGCTGGAGTTACATTAGTAGATCCTACTAATACGTATATTGCACCGAATGCAATTATTGGTCGTGATACAACAATTTATCCAAATGTTACTATTAAATCTAATACGGTTATTGGTGAAGATTGCCAAATTAAGCCGAATTCATATTTAGAAAACGCTCAAATTGGAAATGGTGTAAAAGTTTTATCTTCAACTATTAGTGATTCGAAAATTGGAGATTATACTAGTGTTGGACCGTACTCACATATTAGAAATAACTGTGACTTAGGGCAAAATGTAAGAGTAGGAAATTTTGTAGAATTAAAAAATACTATCTACGGAGACGGGTCAAAAACTGCTCACTTAAGCTATTTAGGAGATACAGAAGTAGGAAGTAACACAAATATTGGATGTGGAACAATCACAGTTAACTACGATGGAAAAAATAAATATCGTACAAAAATTGGAAGTGATGCATTTATAGGATGTAACTCAAACTTAATAGCACCTCTTGAAATTGGAGATGGCGCAGTGGTTGCAGCAGGAACAACAGTTACAGAGAATGCTCCTGATGATACATTAGTAATTGCAAGGGTTAAACAAGAAAATAAAATGGGTTACGCTAAAAAAATGCCAGCAGGAAGAAAATCGTAAAATATTATAGTATAAAATTTATTTGAGTTGTTATAGTAAAAATACTAAAATAAACTGTATCAGTAAATTTACAGAGAAAACTTTAATATTATTTTACAATAAAAGAATGAGTTAATATTTATAAGAAAATAATGAAAGATAGGTAATACAACTTATCTTTCATGTTTTTTATCTTGAAATAGTTCTGTAAAAAGTATATAATTACATATGAGTAGAATGTGTTACAAATGATATGTTTGTATTATAATAAAAACATAAGGAGGAAAAAAATCATGAAATCAAAACACCAGAAAATATTAGAATATATTAAGAGTCTTCCTATAGGGAGTAAAATATCAGTTCGTCAAGTAGCTAAAGAACTAAAAGTTAGTGAAGGGACAGCATATCGAGCGATAAAAGAATCGGAAAATCGTGGTTTTGTTTCTTCTATTGAACGTGTAGGTACTGTAAGAATTCAGAAAAAAGAACGAGATAATGTAGAAAAATTATCTTATTCTGAGATTGTAAATATTGTGAGTGGACAATTGATCGCAGGTCGTGGGGGTGTTCACGAGATAGTTCAAGACTTTGCTATAGGAGCTATGGATTCAGAGCAAGTTGGTCAACATATTAGACAAGGGACATTATTAATTATTGGTAATCGTCCAAAAATTATCGAGATGTCATTAGAAAAAGGATGTGCAATTCTAGTAACAGGTGGTTACGTACCGAATGACTCTATCAGAGCATTGGCAGATAGTAAGAACTTACCATTGATTATTACACCTCACGATACTTTTTCTGTTACACACTTAATTAACAGGTAACAAATGACCAAATTATTAAAGAGATATTATTACAGTTGAAAAGCATTTATATTAGTGTTGAGAAAATATACACTATTAATTTAAATGATACTGTTCAAGACTGGTATGAACTGCAGTTAAAAGCAGGGCACACTAGATATCCAGTTGTAAACGAATATGGTAAATTAGTTGGTATAGTAACAGCACGAGATGTATTTTTACAAGAAAAAGATGCTTTAATTAAAGAAGTAATGGAAAGAAAAGTAGAAACGACTACTTTAGAAACACCTATATCTTCAGTAGCTAATACTATGTTATCTGAAGGTTATGAACTTATGCCTGTAATTGATTCTAAAAATACATTATTAGGGGTTGTAACTAGAAAAAAATTGTTATTAATTCACTATTAACTAATAATAGATTCCAAGATGGAAATAATAATGATACATTTGATGAAATAATGCGTAAAAGGTATTGTTCCTAGAGCAGATGGACTGCAGGTTAAAGTTATTCCTCAAATGTTAGATCAATTTGGTACTTTCTCTAGCTCTGCTTTATTAAGTATTATAGATGAGTCAATTCATATTACAAGCTATAACTATAACAGAAGTGAAGTTCTAATGCAGAACACAACACTTTACTTCTTAAAAATCAGTACCATTAGATAGAACTATAACAACAAAAGTAAATATCTTAGATATTGGTCGTAAAAACAGCAAAATTCGATGTTGAAGTATACGATAAAACAGAGTTAGTAGCTAAAAGCTATGGTAACTTGTCAAGTATTCAAAGAAACTAACAGAAAGAAGAAGATTAATGGATATATACGAAAATTTATATGAGGAAATTTTTTTCAAAAAAATCAAAAGAAAACGATAAGATAATTATTCATGAGACATGAAACGCCCGGATCCAGATGCTTATGGATCTCAGGGGCTATGTATCAACTTATCAGAGAAAATTTTCCCTGAAAAAAACAGTTATAACAGTTGGTAAAGATTCACCATCATTAGATTTTTATTTAAAAAAATTCTGAAGTTACTGAAGAAGATTACAAGGATGCTCTTGTTATAGTAACTGATACGGCGAATTTTCCAAGAATTGATGGGAAATTATTTACTAAAAAAACAACTTTCTTATAAAAATAGATCATCACCCACCATTAGACAATTATGGAGGAATAAATTTAGTAAATACTGAAGTTTCATCTTGCAGTGAGTTAATTTATAATTTTTTATGAATATTTAAATAATAAATATGATATTAAATTAAATGACGAAGCAGCTAAATTATTATATCTTGGTATAGTGGGGATACTGGAAGATTTTTATTCCCGAATACTTCTAACGACACACTAAGAGTTGCATCAGAACTAATTAAATATGATTTTTAATATGAGTAGATTGTTAGATAAGATGGAGATTATTAGTGAAAATATTATGCGTTTTAGAGCATTTATTTTTGAAAATTATGATGTCTATCAAGATGGTGTTGCATATCTGAAAATTACAAAAGAGGATATGGATAAATATGGAGTAGATCCTGGCGAAGTTTCAACGAGGGTCAATCTGCTTAGAAGTCTTAAAAGATTTATATGCATGGTGTTTTCGCTATCGATGAAGGAAATAAGGTGCGAGTGCGTATACGTTCTAAAGGTCCTGTAATCAATACTCTTGCTGAAAAATATGCAGGTGGGGGTCATCCGTTAGCGAGCGGAGCAACGGTAAAAAACTGGGAAGAATTAGATGATTTACTAGATGATATGGCTCGAGTAGTGGCAGAATATCTTAGAGAAAAATAATATTAAAATAGAAAATTAGATGATTATTTTCAGAATATTTTTATAGAATGTTTTCAAAAAATCATACTTGACACCAGAAAAATATAATGGTATACTTATTAGAAATTAATAGTAACCAATACTCGTATAAGTAATAGATGGAATATTTTAAAGAGAGTACCGTTAGCTGAGAAGGTATATTATAAAATTTATGAAAATGGTTCGAGTGGTTAATAAGGTAAACATAAAATGTAAACTTTGTTCCGGGTATCCACGTTATAGGATAGACTATGTTAGTAGTTGTAATAAGTAAAATATAAGGTGGTACTGCGTATAACGCCCTTTATTCTGAAGTTCAGAGTAAGGGTGTTTTTTTATTTTCAAAAAGAGAAAGGAGATAGACATGATTGAATTAAAAATGTTAATAAGATATATAATAATAAAGTTCATGCTCTAAAAAGATATTAATTTAAAAAGTTGAAAAAGGTGATATTTATGGAATAATCGGTTATTCTGGAGCTGGTAAAGAAAGTACGTTAGTAAGGCTGTTAAACGGACTTGAAGTAGCGACAGATGGTGAATAATTATCGAAGGTGATGACTTCAATAAAATAACTGAAGAACAACGTCGTTTAAAACGTCAAAGAATAGGGATGATTTTTCCAACACTTTTAACCTACTATGGAGTAGAACTGTTGCTGAAAATATTGCATTTCCATTAGAAATTCTAGGAAAGTCAAAAACTGAAATTAAAGAAAGAGTAGAAGAGTTAGCTAAATTAGTAGGTCTAGAAGAAGATTAAATGCTTATCCATCTCAACTTTCTGGAGGTCAAAAACAAAGGGTAGGTATTGCACGTGCGTGGCTGGTAATCCTTCAATCTTACTTTGTGATGAGGCTACGAGTGCTCTTGACCCAGAGACAACTGCAGAAGTATTAAACTTAATTAAAAGAAAATTCACAGTAAAACTAATATTACAGTTGTTCTTATAACTCACGAAATGAACGTAATTAAAACAATTTGTACAAAAGGTTGCTGTTATAGATGGTGGAACAATTGCAGAAGATGGATTAGTTTCAAGTATTCTATCACCCAACTCAAGAAGTTACTAAGAAATTCTTAGCTCAAACATCATTCGCATCAGAGTTTGAAGAGAGAAAATATTGAAGAGTGGAAAAAATATTCACTGAGGAGTAATTATTAAATTTACATTTGATAATAATACATCGAAAAACCAATTCTTAGTACTTTAGTAAGAGAAATCGATTTTGACTTTACAATAATTAATGGACATATTGATAAAAACTGCAGATGCTAATATTGGTACACTGTTTGTTCAATTAATTGGAACTAAAGAAAATACAGATAAGGCAATATCTAGATTAAATGAACTAGGTATTTTAACGGAGGTGTTATAATGTTTGATTTTTGCAAGAGTTAATTGGGATAAAGTACAAGACAAAAACAATAGAAACACTAATTATGACTTTTTGAGTCGCTTATTGCAGTGTTTGTAGTTGGACTATTTTTAGGATTATTATTATACTTTAACATCTAATAGTAAGACTGCATTTGGACGTGGATTTTTATGCAGTGGTTACTGCAAATAGTAAATATATTTCCGTGCGATTCCATTTCATTATCTTAATTGTATTATTAATTCCGTTTACTAAGTTTTTAATTGGAACAATTATAGGTGTTCAAGCAGCAATTCCAGCACTGATTATCTCAGCTGCACCATTCTATGCACGTTTAGTAGAAATTGGGCTACGAGAAGTTGACAAAGGTGTAATTGAAGCTGCACGTGCTATGGGTGCTAAGAAATCTACAATTATTTTTAAAAGTTTTAATTCCAGAAAGTTTACCAGCGATAATCTCAGGATTAACTGTTACGGCTATAGCATTAGTTGGATCAACAGCGATGGCAGGTGTTATCGGAGCAGGGGGACTTGGTAACTTAGCTTACTTAGATGGATTCCAACGTAACAATAGTACTTTAACTTTTGTTGCAACAGTATTAATCTTAATTATCGTATTCGCTCTACAAATTCTTGGTGATACAATTGTTAAGAAAGTTGATAAAAGATAAATATGAAGAACAAGGTAGCATAGCTATCTTGTTTTTTTGTTTATAAATAAAATTATGGTTATAAAAAAATAATGAACGATTTTATAAATTATTATGACTGGAAATTATAAAATATTAATGTTTTACGAATAATTAACACCCAAAATAGGTTAAAAAAACTTGAAAATGTGGTAAAAATAATAAAGACTGTTTAAAATAAGAAATTTATAAAAATAAAAAGATAAGGAGATAAATTTATGGTTATTCAATGGTTTTCCAGGTCATATGGCTAAGGCAACAAGAGAAGTTAAAGAAAAGCTTAAATTAGTAGATATAGTTTTTGAATTAGTAGATGCACGTTGCTCACTTTCTTCACATAATATGTACCTAGATGAAGTAGTGAAAGATAAGAAAAAAATAATTATATTTTAATAAAATTGATCTTATGTGATAGAGCTGAGACAGCTAAAGTGGAAAAAGTTATTTTGAAAATAAAGGATATACAGTAGTTTATACTGATGCAAAAAAATAGTAATAACTTAAACAAGGTAATAGATAAAGCGAAAGAAGAACTTGCAGAAAAATTGCACGTCAAGTAGCTAAAGGAATTAAACCAAGAGCAATTAGATCAATGGTAATAGGGGTTCCTAACGTTGGAAAATCAACATTTATTAATAAACTTATTAAGAAAAATGTCGCTAATACAGCTAATAAACCTGGTGTTACGAAAAACAACAATGGTTAAAATTAAATAAAGATATAGAATTATTAGACACACCAGGGAATTCTTATGCCTAAGTTTGATAATCAAGAAATTGGTAAAAAAATTAAGTTTGATTGGTTCTATAAAAGGATGATATTACACCACTTGACGATGTTAGTTTATATTTAATAGAATTATTAAAAAAATAATTACCTAGAGAATTTAAATAATCTTTATAAAATAAACGTTACAAGTGAAGATGAAAATGTGTTTATTATGGAAAAAGTAGCTGAAAAAAGATTTAAAAATTGGTGGAGATTATGATTACGATTCAACCATAAAAGTTATTAATTCAAGATTTTTAGAACACAAAAATTTGGACTTATTACATTAGATAACTATAGTAATTTATTAGAAAATGAGGAACAAAATGAAAATTAGTGAAGTAAAAGAACTCTTAAATCAAGATAATATTTCCGAAGAAAATACTTAAATGAATTAAAAAGATGAGAGAAGTGGAGTTCAGAAAATTACTTGTAAGCTATGCAAAAAAGCAAGAAAAAACTTTTTTTATAAAAAAAGAGTATGAAAAATCATTTTACGAAAATAAATGTTATAATAATGGATGTAAAGTATATTTGCGGGAATAGATGAAGTAGGGAAGAGGACCGCTTGCAGGACCAGTAGTGGCTGCAGCGGTAATCTTAAAGACAAGATAGCTATTTCGAAGGATTAAATGATTCAAAAATTGTCAGAAAAACGTGAAGAATTATATGAACAGATAAAGAAAAGAAGCTGTTGCATATGCAATTTGTGAAGTAGATAATATTGAGATTGAAAAATATAACATTTATAATGCAGCTCGTATTGCTGATGCAAAGAGCTGTAGAAAAATTGAAGTCAAACCAGATTTTTTTACTTATTGATGCTATGCCGTTTGAAAATTATCCAATACTAACTTTTAGTATGGTAAAGGGTGATGAGAAAGAGCGTATCTATTGCAGCTGCTTCAGTAATAGCAAAAAGTATATCGTGATAATTTAATGAAAGAATATGCAAAAAAATATCCACATTATGATTTTTGAGAATAATGCTGGGATATGGAACAAAAACATTTAGAAGGTTTAAAAAGAATATGGGAGTAACACCAATCCATAGAAGAGACTTTTGAACCTATAAAATCAATGATACAAGGAGGAAAAACATGAGTAACAATAGTGGAATAAGTATTTCTAAAAATTTACAGAAAAAATAATAACAATAAAAAAAAATATTGAGTAACCGCTCGAAGATTAAAAATAAAAGTTGTTGCAAAAGAACAAACTAACAATTCTAAAACAAGTAGTAAAGAAAATTAACAGTGTAAATCAAGACTAAATCTCAAAACAAAATAAATCTAAGAAAATTAGCGAAAAATTCGCATTACTCCATTAGGAGGGTGTGGAAGATAGCAGAAAAACATGTATATGGTTGAAATCGGGGAGATGAGATCTTTTGTTCTTGATGCAGGATTAATGTTCCCAGAAACAGAGATGATCAGGTATTGATGCAGTTATACCTGATATAAGTTACCTAGTACGTAATAAACAAAAAGATTAAAAGGGATTTTTCTTATCGAATGGACATGTAAGTTCAATGGGGAGCTGTACCATATATTATTGATAAATTAAAATGCCCAGTTTATGGTTCTAAATTAACAATTGATTTATTAAAAATCACCTTAAACAACTAGGGATTAAAGAGAAGAATCAAGTTTTACTATGTAAAAGATAATAATAAGTATGACTTTAATAATGCTAGTGTTACATTCTTCAAGACTACGTACTCAATGCCGGATTCTTTAGGTATCTGTATTGAAACTAGTCAAGGAAATATTGTTTATACTGGTGAGTTTAAATTCGACCAATCGGTAAGTAAAGAATATAAATCTGATATCGTAAAAATTAGTACATTAGGTCAAAAAGGTGTTCTTGCTCTATTAAGTGATTCAAGTAACGCTAATGTTAAAGGATATAATGTTCCTGAAAATGAAGCGGCTGAACAAATTGATAATGCATTTTATCAAGCGAACAAGCGCATTATTGTAACTTGTTATGCTTCTAACTTCCTAACAATCTCTCATATTGTAAGAGCAGCATTAGCACAAAATAGAAAGATTTTACTTTTAGGTCAAGCTATTGAGGCATCTATCAATACTGCTAGAAATATGAATTATTTACAAATTGAAGATAGTAACCTTATTTCAGTAGAAGAATTAAAAGATTATCCTCAAAAATGAAGTATGTATTCTTTCTTCAGGTGATCAAGGGGAACCAATAGAGGCTATGAAAAATATTGCTGAGAAGAAAATTGATGGAATTCAAATTGAATCAGGCGATACAATCATGATTGCTGCAACACCGTCTCCTAATATGGAAGTTATGTTATTCCAAACATTAAACTTATTAGTTAAACTTGGGGCGAATGTTGTTACAGCTTCTAAACGTCTTCACGCTGCTAGCCATGCAACAAAAGAAGAGTTAAAAATGATGTTAAACATGCTTATGCCAAAACACTTTATCCCTGTTCAAGGAGAATTTAGAAATCTTCGTAAGCATGCAGAAATCGCAGCTGAAACAGGAGTTGTAGCTGAAAATATTCATATTTTAGCTAAAGGAACAACTTTAGAATTAAGTGGAAATAAATCTAAGACATTACAAAACAATGTTCCAGTAGGTAATATACTAGTTGATGGACGCGGTATCGGTGATGTTGAGGATAGTGTGTTAAAAGATAGAAAACTTTTATCAAATGATGGTATCTTTTGTGGCATCGTACGCTATTAGCAGAAAAAGAGAAAGCTCTAGTTGGAAGACCAGTTATTCAAACAAAAGGTTTCTGTATATGTTAAGAAGAGTATGGAGTTAATTAAAGAAGCGGAAGAAAAAGTATCGAATACTTTGAGAGAATAATCCTATTAAGAGTATTAGAGAATGTGCAGCCGTTAAAGCTGAAATAAAGTAATGCTTTTCAAGTTTACTATATGATAATACTAAGAAAAACCAATAATAATTATTAACTTTTCATTAATTTAGTAATGAAACATAACGGGAAATAGGAATAGGAATAATTCAAATAGACTTTTTATATAAAGTCTAATTTTTGAATTGCTCCTTATTGTTCCCGTTTTTAGTCTATTTAAAAAGAGGGTGAAAAATGTCAAAAGTTATTGCTCATATTGACATGAATTGCTTCTATGCAAGTGTTGAAGAAAAGTATAATCCTGAGTTGAAAAGGTAAACCATTTAGCAATTGCAGGTGAAGTGAAAAACTAGGCATGGGATAATTGTAACCTCTAACTATGAGGCTAGAAATTTAGGAATTAAGACGACAATGAGAGTTGGAGATGCTAGAAAGATATGTCCTAATATAAAAATACTTCGTCCCGGATATAGCTAAATATCAACAGGAGTCTAAGTTGATTTTTGATTTAGTACGAGAATATACAGATAAGATTGAGATTGTTTCTGTTGATGAAGCATATATTGACTTAAGTGATTTTTCTCAGAACCAATAAAAGGTATAGCTGTTATTCAAAGAAGAATATATAAACAATTAGGTATGCCTTCATCAGTCGGGTGTTTCTTTTAATAAATTTTTCGCAAAGATGGGATCTAAATCTAAAAACCTCTTTAGGATTTTCAATTATTAATAAGAAAAACTATAAAGACATACTATGGAATCTTTGATATAGGAGAAATGCATGGTTGCGGTAAAGCATCTACCAAAGAAACTAAAAATATTGGAATTAAACACAATTGGTGATGTGGCTGAGGCTAAATGAGGTGATTCTTCATAGTCTTCTTTGGTGTTCAAGGATTGAGACTGAAGAATAAAGGCAAATGGAGAAGGTAATTCTGAACTGAAATATACTGTTGATAGAAAATCCATCGGTAATTCAAAAACATTTACCAACGATTTAATAGATGAAGATGATATTTTAAAAGAAATCAAAAAAATTAAGTGAAAAGGTTAGTTCAAGAGTGCAAAATGACGTAGCTATGTAGGAAATAATATTTCAATAATGGTGAGATTTAGTGATTTTAAAGACAATTACTAGATCTAGGAAAGATACCAGAATTTATCTCTGATTCTAATGATATTTTTAATTATGCATGAGAATTACTACTTGAACATTATGATTTTCACACAAGGTATTAAGATTACTAGGTGTTTCATTAAATGATATAAAAAGCAAAAAGACTAAAGGTTCAGCTTGATATTTTTTTGATAAAAAGATTATAAAGAAGAGAAACTTAGAAAACTTTCTAAGAAATTAAAAAAGCAGAGTTCGGTGATACAATAATAACCGATTTTGAAAATTTTGATAAAAAAAGATAAAGTCGATTATTACGACAAGTTTTTAGTAAAGATTTTTAGATTAATAAAGGAGATAGAATGTTAGCAATTAATAAGAGATTACAATTAGTGGCTGAATATGTAGAAAACAGAAGATTAGCTGATATTGGAAGTGATCATGCCTATTTACCAATTTATTTAGCTAAGAATAATAAAATTGATTATGCTGTAGCAGGAGAAATCGTTGAAGGACCACATAAAGTTTCTATAAAAAAATGTTAGAGAAGAAGGCTTTAGTTGGAACTATCGATTGTCGATAAAAGCTGCAGGTTTGGATGCTATTGAGTTAAGTGATAATATCGAAGTAATAACAATTTGTGGTATGGGTGGAAAGCTAATCGCAGATATTTTAGAAAAAGGAAAAGAAAAGATTAGCGAATAAACCAAATTTAGTACTACAGCCAAATGTTGGAGAAAAATTTTTGTTAGAGAAAAACTACAAGAATTAGGATATGAGATAACAGCAGAGAAATATTATTGAAGAAGATGGTCATATTATGAGATTATCGTTGCGAAAACCTGGTGTTATGGAATTATCAGAAGATGAAATTAATTTTGGTAAGTATTTATTAATAGAAAATGAATTGTTTGTAAAAAAACAAAAACAAGAACTTTCAAAAGATTGAATATATTTTGAAATCAATTAGAAAAAGCAAATGAAGTTCAGGAGAATAAAGTAGCTGAATTTAAAAAGTAAATATAAAAAAATATTAGAAATTATTTCTTAATATTTTGTTTTATAAGGAGGAAAGTATGCTGCAATCTTTGCATGATGAAAGAGAAGCTAAAAAGTTATTAAATTTTAGCGTGAAAAATCGCTGAAGAGTATGTTGTCATATGGAGCAGAAGTATATAGAGTTGAAGATACAGTTAATAGAATTTACAAATCATTTGATAATATTAAGGCTGCAAATAGTTTAGTTACTTATAACTTTTGTTATTGTATCTTTTTATATATAATGATAATACATATACAGCCATGCGTAGGGTTGTTTTGGGAGATCGTGATTTAGAAAAGATTGCACTACTAAATGATATTTCTAGAAAAAAATGGTAATGGGTGGTTGTACTTTAGATTATGCATTTTAAAAATGAAGGAAATCAAGGCTAGGAAAAAGATATTCAGACTAATGTCAGTTATTGCTGCTCTGACATGATATCAGGTCCATTTCTTTTGCAATAATGTTTGGAGGAACATTTAAGGACAGTCTATTAGCATTTTTTTAATAATGGCTATTCAGGCTGCGTTTCTAACATTAACCGCAAAATATAAACTGACATCATTTGTAAGTAATTTCTAGGGCATTCATCGCGACTGTTTTGGTAATGTTATTAAATAAGATTTTCTTAATACACAATCCATTTAGTATTATTATTATGAGTTTGATGCCTCTTGTTCCTGGAGTTCAGGTTACAAATGCTGTCCGTGACTTTTATGGCTGGTGATTACCTGTCGGGGATGATAGGAATTCAGGCAGCAATCTTTCGTATCAACAGCTATTGCACTCGGTGTGAGTTATGGGATTAAAATTGGTATAAGGAGAAATTTATGGAGAATAATGTTTTTATACAATTTATTGCAGGTTTTGTGGTTAGTATAGCTTTTGCAATTTTCTTTAATGCACCGAGAAAATCACTGTTTATGTGTGGTGTTATTGGAGCTGTTGGTTGGTTAGTTCAGGTAGTAACAAATTTATTGTTAGCTGATGTAGTAGTAAGTAGTTTTTTAGGTGCAGTATGCGTAGGTGTTCTTTCAACTAATGCGTCTAGAATTTTAAAACTACCAGCCACGATTTTTATTTATACAGGTATGGTACCTTTAGTTCCAGGTTATGGTATGTATAATACGATGCAAAAATATTGTAACTAAGAATTATGGAATTGCGTCTAAGGTGGGTATTGAAACAATACTTCAAGCTGGAGCAATCGCTATGAGAATATTACTTGCTTCAGTCTTTTTCAACTTCAATTCAGAGAGTGAAAATACAAAGAAAACGATAAAAAGTGATATAATATAATTATGAAACTTTTAGAAGGAGATTAGTAGACAAATGGAATATATTTTTATATTTTTGCAGAAAGCTGTCCAGATACAGCACCGTTCAAAGAAAAATTATCAGAATTAGGGAATTACATATAAAGAAGTAGAAGTAATGACTTCACTAAGAAATTTTTAAAGAATTTCTATATGTTAGAGATACATATTCACAATTTGAAGGAATAAGAGGTAATATGAAAATTGGTATTCCTTGTTTAGTTGTTAATGAAAATGAATGTATCTTGGATCTTGATGAATTAGATAGCTAAAAAAATAAATCAATAGTAAACTCCAAATTAGGGATAATATGATTAATTATAAAATTAATTAAAAACTTTTCCTAGTCTGGAGTTTATTTTTTTGAAAATTACATTTATTCTTGCTTTTTATTTTTTAAATTTGATATAATTAAAAAAATGCTAGGTGGGGAGTTAGCGGTGCCCTGTACTTGCAATCCGCTTTAGCAAGACCGAATACCGAGATGCGGGTAGAATAGGGAATGTCGAGTTTAACACGTAATGTTGAGACTAAGGCACCTTACGACGCAATACTTATGAACCATGTCAGGTCCGGAAGGAAGCAGCATTAAGTAAAGTCTATTGTGGGTGTAAGTTTTTGTCGAGGTTGAGTTGTCGATTAGACTAACGGTTTTTAATCTATTCAAGTCTCGGTTGCATATAGTATAAATCGATGATATCTAAAAGTAAATTCGCTTTTGGATTTTTGTGTTTTGAAAAATAAAATTATGTAAACAATAGGAGGGCTTATGTATCAAGGAAAAAAACTTTTCTGAAAGAGCAAGTATTTTTATTAAATTACTATTGCCTGTTTTTAGTTTATCAAGTAATTTCATATTCATCTGGGATGATTGGAACGTTTATGGCGGGACATTATAGTCCTACAGATTTAGCCGGTGTAAGTATGGGTGTTAATATTTGGAATCCAATTATGTATACTTTAAATGCGATCGTATTAGCATTAATCCCAATAGTTTCACAGTTGATTGGTAAAAATAAAGAAGAAGAGATACCTACAGTTGTTAGACAGTTTCTGTATATAGCTGTAATAATTAGTATTATCTTAATTATTGGACTAAATACTTTAGCAACACCGATAGTAGATCAGTTAGGTATGGATAGTAATATTGCAGAAAATAACTAAGAACTATTTATTTTACGAAAGTTTTCGGGGTGCTATCGATCTTCTTATATGTAGTTTTACGTTCGTTTATAGATAGTTTAGGGTTAACAAGATTATCAATGATAATGATGATAGTATCTGTACCTGTAAATGTATTCTTTGCTTATAGTTTTCATTTTTGGAAAAGTTTGGTATGCCTGAGCTTGGTGGTGCAGGAAATGCAGTAGCTGTTTCAGTGACGTATACAGTACTATTTTTCATTGCATTATTTATAGTTTTAACAAATCTAAAATCAATAAGTATAAAATATTTGAAAAAGAAAAAAATTAAATTTGAAAAAGTGGGAGAAATCTTTTAAAGCTAGGAATTCCAATAGCTATAGCTACAGCACTTGAGACGGTTGTCTTTTTCAACGTTATCTTTAATGGTGTCACGTTTTGATACGACAGTTATTGCGTCCCATCAAGCGGCATTAAATTTCTCCGGATTTTTATATACATTACCAGTTAGTGTTGCAAATGCTGCAACAATTATAATAGCATTCCATGTAGGAGCAAAAGACTATAAAATGGCAACAGAGTATACAAAACTAACGGTAATAATGGGGATGATATTTTCTAGTATAGCAGGATTAATAGTGTTCTTCTTCGATACAAAAATCCCGTATCTTTATACTAATGATAGTGGAGTAATCACTTTAACGGCAGAATTATTATTATTCGCAATTGGTTTTGCTATCTGCGACTCATTTGCCTCAGCATTAGCAGGAGTTCTACGTGGATATAAAAAGTAGTACCAATATGTGTTGTAATGTTTATAGGGTATTATTTAGTAGGAATCCCTACAGCTTACTATTTTGTTTTTAAACAAGGTATTGGGTATAGAAGGTCTATGGATAGGATGGATAATTGGTCTAGCTGCCTATGCCTTAGGTGTATTATTCTATTATCTATATATGAGACGAGGAATTAGTAAAAAAATTAAACTTAGCTAAATAATAAAAAGATTTTGTAGTAAATGTAAATACTACAAAATCTTTTTATTTTTCACTTGTATAATCACTTGACTAATATTTTAGAAAACTATATAATGTGATTATCAAAACTAGATAAGAAGGAGGCAAGGATTTGAACAAAGTATATCCAAAAGTGGTCTGAGTTACCAAATATTGACTTATATTTAGATCAAGTGTTATTATACGTAAATCAATTAGATAGCTCCTCAATTGTAGATGATGATAAAGGTTTAACATCCGCAATGATAAATAATTATGTTAAAAATGGTCATCTGGATAAACCGATTAAGAAAAATATAATCGAAAACAATTAGCAAGATTAATAGTTATCACATGTTTTAAAAATGTATTTTCAATTCAAGAAATTAGTAAGACAATAAATAGTTTAACTTTAGAAGGTAGTTCTGAAGAAATGTACGATAACTTTGTTATGTGTATGAATGGAGAAAAAAGAGACGGACTAGCAGATGTAATAGTTGCAGCTTGTGATACTGTAAGATTATATAAAAAAACCCATGATTTAGTAGAAAAAAATTAAAAATAAATACACTTGGAGGTAAAATGATGGAGTGGAAGATTGTAGTTGATACTGCATGCGATTTTAGAGAGATCCCTAATAAAGCTGAAAATGTTACTTATGAGAGAGTGCCATTTTCATTGCAAATTGAGGATAAGGTATATGTAGATACTTTAGATCTAGATATTGATGAAATGATGAGAGAAATGTATGCTAGTTCAGAAGCAGCAAGATCAGCTTGCCCAAGTCCAGAGGCATATCTATCAGCATATAGAGGTGCAGAAAATGTAATAGTTTTAACTTTGACTGGTGGCATGTCAGGAAGTTATAATAGTGCAGTAATTGGCGAAAAAATGTTAAAAGAAGAAAATGAGAATGTTAATATTCATATTGTAAATACTCTTTCAGCAGGAGGGCAAAATGACTTATTTCTTCTTAAGATAAATGAACTAATTAAAGAAGGATTATCTTTCGATGAAGTAGTCTCAAAAATGAATGAGTACCAAAAATACAAAACTTATTTTTCTCTAGAAAAAGTAGATAATCTAGTGAAGAAATGGACGTTTATCTAAACTTGCTGCTGCCGTTGTAGGATTATTAAATATGCGTATGGTAGGAGAGGCGAGTAATGAAGGGAACTCTACATTTACTACATAAAGTAAGAGGGAGAAAAAAAGCTATTTCAACAGTAGTTGATGAGATGATTAAAGGCTGGATATAAAGGCGGAAGAGTTGTAATTACTCATAGAAATAATGAAAATATATGTAAAAAAATAGAAGAAAAATTAAAAAGAAAAGATTCTCTGATGTAGAATTTATAACTGTGCCTACTTCTGGGATTTGTAGTTTCTATGGAGAAGAAGGTGGAATGCTTTTTAGGCTATGAAATATAGAATGTCTATTCAAATAAAATAATAAAAAAAGGAAAAGTGATTACTCTGTGTAAAAGCACTTCTCCTTTTTATTGATTTTAACTAACTCTGTTTAGCTCTTTTTTTACTTCTACGCAGCTTCCCAATTAAAAATCCAGTTCCCTTGCCCACAAAGGCTGAAGAATATATATCCTAAAACCATATATAAGAATATCAAAGTTTAAAATAATTAAACAAGATATAATGTAAAAAAATTCCTATAATAAATGAGAAAATATAGCTAAAGTCTTCTTTATTATATGCATATAGAAATGATATTAGAAAACTAATAACAGGGTATAGGATAATTAGTAGTAATATTATCATACCCTGATCTATTCGATATAAAAATAAGAACACAGAGGAGTATTATAAATAAAAAAAGAAAGAAAAAAATTAAATATGGTACTTTTTCTAAAAAAATTTCTTCATCATCTGCCTCCTAATTATAGTGTTATTCTATCATATATTTAATTAAAAAAACAATAAACAAATATACGCAATGAAAGCTATAAAATTTGAAAACCGTTTTTTCAAATGTGATATGATTATTATATTAACAAATGAGAGGAACAATAATAATGAAATTTTTATTGATACAGCCAATGTAGAAGATATTAGAAATGCTAATGAATTAGGGGTGGTTTGTGGAGTTACTACTAATCCATCTTTAATCGCTAAAGAAGGACGTGATTTCAAAGAAGTTATTAAGGAGATTGCTTCAATCGTAGATGGACCAATAAGTGAGAAGTTAAAGCGACGACTACTGATTGGAAAGATATGGTAGAAGAAGCTAGAGAAATTACTAAAATTCATCCTAATATGGTGGTTAAAATTCCTATGACAGAAGACGGTCTAAAGGCAGTTAATGTACTGAAAAAAGAGGGTATTAAAACAAATGTTACATTAATCTTTAGTCCAACTCAAGCTTTACTAGCTGCAAGAGCAGGAGCAACTTATGTATCTCCATTTTTAGGTAGATTAGATGATATTGCTCATAATGGACTATTATTAATTGAAGAAATAGTAGAAATTTTTGCGAATAATGATATTGATACACAAATTATTGCAGCGAGTGTTAGAAATCCAATTCACGTTACAGAATGTGCTAAATTAGGATGTGACATTGCTACTGTTCCCATATAATGTAATTAAACAAATGGTTAAACACCCTTTAACTGATATCGGTATTGAAAAAAATTCAAACAAGATTATTATAAAGTATTTGGTGAATAATCAGTAGAGAGCTTTTTACGTCAAAAATATTTTTTTCTTTAAAAAAATTTAAAAAAATTTTTGTATTTTATACTAGAAATATTTATAAAGTAATGTTATAATATATTTTGTTGTATGAAAAAGTTGTTAAGATTAAATTTTATAGGAGGTTATATTAATGCGCGTAAATGTAACATTAGCTTGTACAGAATGTGGTGACAGAAACTACATTACTAAAAAGAACAAAAGAAATAATCCAGACCGTATTGAACTTAAAAAAATACTGTCCAAGATTAAAAAGTGACTTTACACAGAGAAACTAAATAATAAAGTTAGAAAAGCCTTTAAAAGTATCAACGTTTAAGGCTTTTTGTTTTGCTTTTGACAATGTTTTGACAATGTAATTATTATAAAGCCATAAACTTAGCAAATTTATCAGCCATATTATCTCTTTGTTTTTTTCTGTTACGTGAGCATAAATACTCATTGTTGTTTTTAAGTCAGAGTAACCTAATCTATCTTGTACTTCTTGAATAGTAAAGCCACTTTCAAAAAGTAAACTACAATGTGTATGTCTAAAACCATGTACTTTTATTAGTTTAAATTCATTCTTCTTACATATACGTTTTAAATTAGCATTCATAAAATTAAGGTATAAATAAGAGTTTGTTATCTCTTCAGTAAAACAAGGTTGATGTTTCTTTATTCTAGTACCCTATCATTAAAAATCTTTCCCTTTGTTTGAGTTTCCAACGTTTTTAAAATATTAGCGGTTTGCTCATCAATGCTAATACTTCTTATACTACTTTTGCTTTTTGGAGTTTGAACAACTACCTTTTTATCAGTATTCAATGCTAGTGTTTTATTAACAGTAATCATATTGTTTGTAAAAATCAATATCATCCCAGTTAAGAGCCTGTAACTCACCTTTACGAATACCAGTATAAGCTAGCACCCTAAACATTGCAGAAAGCTTAATATCATTTGTACTATCTACTAGTTTAAGAAAAGTGGTTTAATTCATCCTTAGTATAGTATAAATCAGTGTCGTTGCTATTAACATCAACTTTCTTTTTGGTAGTAATACATCTTTCATAGGGTTACTGTAGATAACTTTCATCTTAACAGCATAATCAAAAAAATCATACCGCCATATATTTTTGATTTTTCTTAAGTGTCGATAGTGAAAATTCTTTACTATAATCAGTAATGATTTTTGACAAAAAGGCAATGTTATCTTTTTAAGTTGAATATGTTCTAATTTATCAAGTAATAGTTTGAACACGTATGAGTTTACAACTCAAAAGTACTTTCTTTGATAGTATGTTGGTAACCCTCGTACCATAATTCATATATTTCTTTAAATGTTGTAACATCTGTATTTAATATAGCCGTTAGTAGCTATTTCAGTTTTTAATCTTAGCTTCACATAGTTGAGCTTCTTTTTTTAGTTTTTAAAACCGCGTCTTGTTGTTTTTTTCGAACTTTACCAGTTATTTCATCTTTTTCCTAAGTAAAGTTGGATCATATAATATTTTTTATTGTCTTTTTGTTAGTATATTCTTTAATCATTTTTATCATTTTCCTTTCTATCTAGCACATGTAAAAGAAATTAATAAATGATTAGTTAAAAACACCCTGTATAATAAAACATGGTGAGACTTTTAAAGGTTAGGTAATGTAATTACACCTTTTAATAATTAGAACGCTTAGAAGCGGTTTAAACGGCTTGTAATTTTAAGTGAAGCGGAAACCTTGATATAACAGCATTTTCATGGTATAATGTTATTATATTCTTTAATACAGAAACTATTTATCAAAGTATTTTTATACAATTTTTAAGCACTGGTAATTTTACTAGTGCTTTTTTATTTACCGCTTCTTACGAAAAACTTTCTGTTTTTAAATATCTAAGTTTTTCAATTGAACAGAGAACGAACAGTGAAAATAATTAAATATTTGTACTAATGGTGTATAAAAAAATAATGGTATTACTGGATATTAGATAATTACTAATCTACTTTTACATTATTAAGAGCTTCTAATACAATTTGTTTTGCTTCTTCTCTTGTAACACCTTTTTCCTCAAGTTGGGTGATTAATATATTTATAACCTCATTAATATCAAATTGCATAGTTTTTCATGAAACTTTCTACGTTAAAAATTTCAGATTGAGCCTTTATACCCCTTGCCATTACATCGTTAAAAATTATCATATGCAGTTAATACAACACTATTATAAATTCTATTAATGCTATCTAAATCATTAATTGTTATTTTTAGTGTTACCTTGTACTTGATTATGATTAGCTATAGAATTTAAAATTTTATCTATAATCATCAAATTCAACATCTTCTATTTTTGTTTGTTTAAACAAGTTTTGAAGTTGTTTTCTAAATATTCATCAATTGAACCATATAGCAACTCATTTACAGTTAAATCAGCAATTTTACTAATACTAGCTATTCTTTCTTTTGTTAGGTGAGAAATTCCATTTTCCCATTGTTGTACATTACCTTTTTAGCTCCGAAAAGTTTTCCGAATGCTTCTAAGGTATAACCTTTATTCAATCTTATTTGCTTGATACGAAAGCCGACAGCTTTTTATCTACGATAATTTTTCATGTTATTGTGTTCCTTTTTATATTTTATCTTGATTATATTATATATGATAAAATGAAAAATAAACACTAAAAGTAAAGAAAAGTAATTAAAAATTGAAAATATTACTTGACTTGTTATTTTTATCATGATATTATTTAGTTGTCAAGTAATTAAAAGTAATTAATTACTTATGGATGTATTAAGAAAGGAAGTGAGGGAAATGCAAGATATAAAAATTAATAAAATTCAAGCTTATAGAAAAACATTGGGTTTAAAACAAAAGATATAGCAAAATTGCTGAATATCAGTGTAGCTATGTACAGTAGAAAAGAAAGGAAAAGAAACAGCTTTTACTGATAGAGAAAAGATTAATCTACTTAATTATTTTTAGGCAGTACTTACCTAATGAAACAATTGATAGTTTATTTTTAATTGAAAAGTAATTAGAAAGTAATTAAAAACCTTTTCAAAGTCACTAGCTACCAACTAAAAACACTTTGAAAGGTATAAAAAGATATTAACAAAAATACTTTCTTACATTATACCATAAGAAAGGACTTAACAAAATGGAGAACAAAGAACTTTACATTAATACTTTTTGTTGTGCAGTGGTGTGTATACCATTCATAACAGCATTTATTTATATACTAGCTATAGCAATGGACAGCATTTATTAAAGGAGCGTGATTATATGTTTAGTACAGAATTTGAACAAGAAGTAATTAAGGCGGTTCGTGAGATAGTGAAAGACATCTTACAGGATGAAATAAAGCAAGATAAAACGCTTATAACCAAAAAGAACTATGTGAAACTTTAGGGATAGAGCTTAGAAACACTATCAGACCTAAATAGACGCTGGTTTAAGACCAACTAAAGTTGGTAGGCAGTATATTTATTCTTGAAAGCCAAGTAAACAAGTTTTTAAGAGAAAAATACTATTTAAAAATATTGAGTATCTAGCACATGTAAAAGAAATTAATAAAGGCGGTTATAGTACGCTTCTAAAAACAAAAGATTGGAGATTGGCAATAATGGAAACAGTAGACCAAATTAAAAACTAGAAGAGATTGAAAGAAAAAGTAAGAGGTGCAGTTATAAACCTTAGTATATTAAAGAATTATGGTGAACAAGTACCCTAAAGATGTTGAGTTATTAGAACAGTTTAAAGAGGACTTTGTAACATCTATTAGTGAGATGATACCAGTACTTGAAGAAGTGTTCTTTGAAGATGTTGATGATTTACTTCATAGTTTAAACCAAAAAGAGGTGATGTAATTTGATATATGACAAACAGGGTTAAAAATAATGTATTAAAAAGTTATTGATACTAATAAAACAGCATTAGAAACCCTAGCAAGCACTAACGCACCTACTATAAGCCTAAGCCAAGATGAAGACATCAAGCGATATAAAGCTAATAACATGATGTATTTCATTAGTGGAGAAATACAACCTAATGAAGACGGGAGCTATACAAGAAATGATAGCAACCTAAACTCAAGAGACTTGATAGTAATTGATATTGAAGATACTGGTTTAACATCAGAGGAGATACAAAACATCATACAAGAGAAGTTAGCTAGTTATAAATACCTTTTATACTCAACTATCTCACATAAGCGAAATAACCCACGTTTAAGGCTCGTATTAGAACCTAGTAGGGATATAGTCAAAGATGAATACAAACCGACTATACAGCACGTTATGGAGCTTCTGAACATCGAGTATGATACTAGTAGTTGTACATGGTCACAATTGCAAGGGTTACCTATTGCAGTAAGTGATAATGAACATATATTCATTAAACACCTAGACGGTGAACCTTATCCAGTACAAGAAGCGGTTAAAAAGGAAAAGAAAACCGCTTCTTATAAGGTTGATGAGGGGGTTAGTATCTCTGATGAAGACTATACAAAGATGTTTAACAGGTATTTAGAGTTAGATTATGAAAATATCAATACTGAAGATGATAACAACTATAACCGAGCCTTAGGGATATTGTTATCTTTATCTCGTGATGTTTGTTACAACGTAATAAGCTATGATGTTGCTTGTGAGTGTTCTGACTTATTAGCAAATATTGGAGCAAACCCCGAAAAATACCGCCAAGAGAACATAGAAAAAATTAATCATGCTATCAGAAGTTGGGAAAGTGACAGCAACTTTTTTGAGAACGGGCAAAGCTATTCAATGTTACAAAGGTTTTGAAATCGTGGGAAATGAGAAAGACAAAAACTTTTTATATTCTGTAAGATATAAGCAAAAATAAACCTATTTCAAGCACTAGAGAGCTTCACTGGAGGTTATTTTACTACTGGTGAACAGTGGAGAGTGAAAAACACAAAGATTGATAAGGACGAAACGAAAAAGTACCTGTAATGAATTTTAATATTATTAGTAGTATATTAAAAAGCATATACCTATGAAGTTAACAGGAGAAACAGAAGATACATCTATTATCTATAGTTACAACTTTAGTGAGGAATATATACAGGTCAAAGCTTATATTAATAGGGCTATTGCTAAACCAGAACATAGGTTTGACCCTGGAAAATATACTCAAGTTTATAAGTTTTTAAAAACTCAATTGCCATTTTCACCTAGATTAGAGGATAAAAACCTAATTGCAGTAAATAATGGTATATTTAATGATGTTACAAAGGAATATGAGTATTTTAATTCTAATTACTTTATAACCCTCAAAAATTAGCTACAAAGTATAATATACATGCTATAGAGAACTATGAAGCTATAAGAAAAGATTATGATGTTGATGATTGGTTTCTATCTATTGCAAACGGTGATGAAGAGCTAGTTATAGTATTTTGGCAGATGATAAAAGAAGCTATAAACCCTAATTATACTCGAGAGAAAATGGCAATATTGTATGGAGAGGAAACAACGGAAAAGGAACGTTTCAAGCTATGCTACTAATTTAATAGGTATAGAGAATATAAGCACCTTAACACCTCATGATTTTAGTGGAGAGTTTAAGCTAGAAATGTTACAAGGTAAGGTTTGTAATATCGGTGATGATATTAGTAATAAGTACCTTTGATGATATGAGTAATCTAATGAGTATAGTTACAGGTGACCCAGTAGCAGTGAATAGAAAAGGTAAAAGTGTTATTACAACTCGTTTTAAGTTGTTTAATATTTTTAGTGCTAATAGACTACTGAGGGTGAGAAATAAGAGCCAAGGGACATATAGACGATTATTAATAGTACCATTTAATGCTGATTTTTAATGGAGCAGTACAAGATAGACGTATTAAAGATGAGTATTTAAAAATGAAATCGTACTAGAGTATATTTTTATATAAAGCCCTACATTTAGAAATCATTTTGATAGATTTACAGTACCTAAAGTGAGTGAAAAACTTATTAGAGGAATATAAAGAAAGTAATGATTATCAATATAGTTTTGTAAAAAGATTGGTATATAGAAAAAGGACTTTACATGAAGTTGAGCGTGTGCCAGTACCTTTAATAAAAGATATGTTTAGACATTATTCAACAGTAAACTATTATGATTTAAAAATCACTAGTAGTTTCGGGAAAAGATATCTCTATACATTTAAATACTTGTTTCAAAGAAAAAGGTTATAAGTTTTCGGTTGAAAGGGTTAAACTCACAAAGGAAAATAAAAATAGGGTTAAAAAGTGTCTTATCAGAAGTTGAGTATAAGGGAAAATTCCAGAAAAATACTGTTCATTGTATTATTAAATCATAATAAATTTAATATTTATAAAGGGTGTTTTTGATACCTTTAAGGTAACCTTACAAGAAACGTTGATATAATAGTATTTAAGAGGAAAATTTTTATAAAATAAGGTTACCTAAAAATTTTTAATAAGGTAACCTTTGAAAAATGTTATAATAACAACGTTTATATTAGTTTAGGGTTACCTTGTTACCTATTATTTTTATATCTATAAATATAAATTATAATATGTATAGGTAATAGTGTAAATATAAACTGAAGTTTGATATTAAGGTAACCTGTAAACCGAAAGTGTCAAACCCCTTGAAACTCTAAGGATAAGGTAGGTTACCTTAAAGGTAACCTTCAGGTATCCTTTTTGATAAAAAGCGATAAAAATACATATAATTAGTAAGAGGTTAGAAATGAACAACGAAATAGTAAAAGAAAACTTAATAAAAATGGTGAAACGTGAAAATATTACTTTATTGAAATAGAAAGATATTTTGATTGTATCGGTTACTGTTATGAGGGTGATAAGGAATTAGAAGCGGTACTGATAAAAATACCATATTTTTGGAGTGGTTGGAATAATCCAAGCTATACAATTGTTACAAGAGTTAGTACAAGATAACTTGATAAATATGAAGTGCACTCAATACATAGCATACTATTTAAAATGGTGTAATTATTGAGTATCCAGTATATAAAAGGTGATAGACCATTTAAACAATGGTTACCAGTAGAATTTAATTAAGGAGAAAGAAGATGTATAAAATTACTAGAGTTGTAGCTATATTTTGTTTCTATGATGAATTAGAAGCAAAAATAACTGATGTTATAGAAAGTTTACAAGATTATGAAATATTAATTGAAATAAAATATTGTATTTCTGAAATCCGTAAAGGGATACAAAGAAGTTTATTGTCATATGAAAAGGTTATCTAAATGCAGTTAACAGCTCAGAAAGTAACCGATTAGACTGGTACATAGACGATGAAAAACAGACCAGTAGAAGCTATTAAGTTGATGATGAATACTTATCAAGTTTGACCGCTTCTGATAGTGATGAATTGATAAGTATTTATTTTTAAATTTGAAAAAGAGATTAAAAAGCCAAAGGCAAAAGGCAACGGATAGAAAAGCATAAAGCTAACATGTATAATTTACTTGTAGAAAATGGAGTTTTAGGAAAGAAAACAGGATGAAAACAGAAGTAAAAATATATAAGTTAGAGCTATATAAACGACTTACAGAAGATGTAGGTTTGATAAATGTAAAATTGAAGTGCTTAAAGAAAAGCTAAAGTATAAGAATAGTATTAAAGCCGTTGACTATTCAAAGGAGAATGTACAAGGTACTAATTCTAGTATTGATTTTAGCCTTAATATAATATCTGAAATAGAAGAGTTAGAGAGAAGAAGAAAAAGACTACTTACTAAGATTGAACAAGCGAAACAGAACATACTAAAAGCTATTAATAATATGCAGTGTACAGATGAGCTTACGAAAGATATTTTTCAAAAAGAAGATACATACATCTTGAGAGTTGGGAAGAAATATCTAATAAATTAAATCAACCTCTTAACAGCATATTAATCTTTCACAATAGCTATTTATACTTTATTGAACTATAATACCGCTTCTGTATAGCCATAAAACTTAAACAATTTAGAAAGGATAAAAATACACATGGATGAACTGGAAAAATGATTAAAAGAAATAAATGTAGAAGAAAGTCTTAAAAGCGATTGATGAGAGTATTGACTTTGAAGAACTTAATAAACAATTTGCTCGTTCCTTGAAGAACTTAATGAAATATGGAATGATAATCTTGAAGAGTTTAATAATTTTTAGATATTAAGGTGACAAAAGGTGACATATTAAAAAGGGCATTTTTGAGAATAAAAAGAGGAAAAGACATCTATTAATAGGTGTCTTTTTTAGATAAAATATGTTGAAGCGTGAACGAAGCGTGAAAAAATTCATAAAATGCACCATTTTTAAGAAGCGGAAAAATACTAAGAAATCCTAAGGTTTGAAAATGTATATAATAATTATTTATTTTTCCCTTTAAAAGTACTAATATGCAGTTACTAGACCGCTTCTGAGTGGAAAAGGTATAATTACACTAAATTGAGTTGAAACACGTTAAACAGCTTTTTAAACAGCAGTGAAAAAGCTACTTTTTACTAACAAAAACTACCATTTTTAGAGGTGAAAAATAACGTTATTTTTACATAAAAATATCGGAAAATATCGGAAAAGTAACCTATATATAGAATGTTGAGATAGTAGCTTTTTAGTTACATAAAATTCTATAATGTATAGTGTAAAATACTGGAAAATACGGGAATAAAACTCTATATATAGATAAAATTTAAGAAATATGAGTGTTATTCATGTTGTATGGAATGTTGGTAAATGTTGGTATAAAAACATATATATAGATACTTGTCAAAACTTGACAAATAAAAACCTATAAATGTTGGTAAATATGGGTATAAAAATCTATATATGCTATTAAGAACCTCAGAAAACCCTCAGATTAATTTATATATAGGAATTGATCTATATTGATATTGTAATAAGAAAATACTACAAAATTACTACATTTAATCTTTTTATAAGAACCAAAAAACCCTAGAAAACCTTATAAATAATTTTTTATATAGAAGCGGTTGAACCTCGAGTGAAGCTCGAGAAAAATTAAAAAGTATTCAACAGTTTCAGCACCCCTAAAAAGTATCAAGTATTTAGTTGAACCAGAGCGAACAAAGAAAACTAAAAAGTATCCGGCTATTTTAGACGCCCTAAAAGAAACCTAACATTTCTAACTCCTAAAAAGTATCAGCCTATTTGGCCCGCCCTAAAAAGAGGATATAGGGGGCGTTTATTTGCCTTATGAAAGAGGTCAAGGGGTGTAAATTATAAGGAAAATAAAATCAGAACGCTTAGAACGTAAAATACAGCGTGTATATTATAAGAAATCTTAAAACTATACCGACATTTCCGAGACCCTAAAAAGTATCCGGACATTTCGGGTCCCTAAAAAGATATCAATATTTCTATCCATATAAAAATAGTATAACAAGGGGTAGTTATAAAAAATATATTATTTTAATTTTTATAATACTACGCTATAAAGTAAAGTAAGTATTAAATTTTTCAGAAATTTTTATGTTTTCGTTGAAATTCGTTGAAATTTGTGGAAAAATGAAGTAAAAATGATATAAAAGATAATGTAAAGATAAAATTATCTTATATATTGTTGATGAAAAAAATATTTGTTTAACGGAGTAATCGTAGATGAAGAAAAATAAAGGAAATCCGACCGTTAAAAGAGAATTCACTAAAATAAAAATATTGAACATTTATTTATCATGTATTACAAAAATAGAATAGATTGTTATTTAGAAGAAATGTTTTTAATATAGTTCGACAAATAACAAAAAGTACTAAAAAAATACAAGACGATAAATTATTTCTAAATAGTAAAGGATAGTTGAGTATGATTTGTATCTAAAGGACAGATTAGGTAAATTGCAAAGAGAAAAAGTGGTGAAAACCATGCAACCCGACCGAATTATTTATGAAATTAGGGTTAATGAGACTCATATAAAGCATAGAATATTGTTTTTCCCGTATACTGTTTTTAGATGATGGAATTTTTGGTTTTTGTTATGGATTTTCAAAACAAAAACAAGTATACTCATACAGGAATAGATTTAACAAGTACATTGTTAGAAAATACAAGAGAAATTAAAAATTTATTTGCTAATAGTACTAATATAAAATATAGCAAAATGAAATTTAGAGGTGAAAGAGAATGTTGTATGATAGTTTTTAAAAAGCAATAAAAAATAAACAATATCCTGAAATCAGAACAATTTCAATATTCTGAGAAAATAATGGAATTGAGAATAGAGTTAGAGTTAGACATTTTTGAAATAAGTGAGATATTAAATATTTCACCTGAAAAATATTTAGACATAGAATATTCATCATTAGATATTCCTGTGTGGGAGTATAAAAATATTTTGGAAAAATTACTAGTCTTTTAAAAGAAGGTAATTCATATATTTTTGAAGAGACAAAAATAAATGCAGATATTACAGAATTCTCTCTTAGAAAAATAAAAAGATAAGTTCAGAAATAGGAAATGATTCTAGTTTTGTATTAAACAATATAGAAGCATTGTTAATAGCATAGGAGATTTTATGGAAACCAATTTTTACAATTTGAAGGTTATCAGATAGAGAAAATAGTTTATAGAAAAATGTAGAGAATAAAGAAGAAAAATGATATAAAGGCTGAAGTATCTACCAGGTTAAGTCAAGATAAAGATAAGGGAATGAGTACAAGTAACAGTTAAAACTTTTTGAGAAAGAAGAAAAAGGAAGTTAGAGTTATCAGTAGCAGGTTTTTTTATGTTTTCAAATATTAATGATGATGAAAAATCAAAAAGTTCTTGCAATAAATGGAACAACTATTCTATATCCGTATGTTAGAGCTATTGCATCTGTAGTAACATCACAAGATACGAATCCGGCAATAATTCTCCCAACGGTTAACACACTAAATTTTTAAAAATGAAGTTATTAATTTAGATGAATAATATAATTAAAAAGCTAGCTTCTTTATAGAAAAGTTAGCTTTTTAAGTTTATATAAAATATAAAGACGATTAAAAATTATTTAGCTGGTTAGTGCAAAAATGCACATACCATATCTTATAATATTAAAAGTGGACTTAATTTCTTTGATATGTGTTAGAACCTGATAGCAATTTAAACGTAAGACCATTACATGAAAAATAAAGCACTTAGTATTTAATACTAGGTGTTTTTATTATTTAATTAAAAGTGGTATAAAATACACAACTGCTGTTTATTTAAGCGCTAGACGACCTCAAGAGTAATTACATCAAATAATAAACTAAAAACGATATACGGCGTTTTAATGGCTATAAGAACTTGTCAAAACTTGATAAATAGCAACTATAAATCTTGAATGTAATTTTTCACTATTTTTGACCTAAAAACAAAATGTGTTATATTTAAAAATGTTAAAAAGAAAGGCGAGAATAACAATGGATTGGGATAAATTTACATCAAGTATGAATAACTACAATTCAATGATTCATACTGTTTCAAAAAGAGATGCGAAACTATACTTCTTCTATGATGAATCAAATAATATGCGCCTCTTTAGAAATAAAGAGACAGGGATTTAATAAGACTTATGAAGAAAATTTTTGTATTAGGTGGAATAGTAAGCAGTGAACCAATTAAAAACTTAGCTTAGAAAATTTTATTAGACTCCTTAATCTTAATAAAAATATGACAGAAATAAAAATTTAATCATATTTCAAATAAAGAAAATGATTTTTATATATAAATAATGAAAAATTGACTAAGTTTTTAGATTATTTATTACATGAAAATCTAATAATTCATTTCAAGTTCTAAACCCGTTCTATTTTGGTATCGTTGATTTGATTGATGAACTTCCTGATAACCTAGACTATAACTTAAATTGGGTATTAAAAATGAGATTATTTAGTATATGTGTAGAACAATACAATGAATGCAGTGAACTTTTTAAATTATAAATATCCTTGTATAAAAAGAATAGATGTCAAAGAGTTTTTAGAAAAATTCACTTCACTACTAAAAGGGCAATAATATAAAAATAGGTATAGAGCGATGGTTATTAAGAATTTATTTAATAGATTTATTTGATAAATTAAAAATTCTTCAGATAAATTAATCTTTCTTGATGAAAGTGAGAAAGAAAATATTCTTGTCAAGAATTTTTCTGAAATTTACAGGAGATTTATATATTTATTATAACTCAGAACATATATTTGACGAAGAAACAACTATTAAGAAAATTTGGGAAAAACGAAGAATTTGATAAATCATCATTAGGTACTAGATATTGTTTGAAAATCTCATAATGATTTAAGAATACAAATTAGTGATTGCATTACAGGATTTATTAGAGCTCTGTTTGATTATCTTATCAGTTAAAGATATAAATCAAATCATGGAAGATTTTTGAATCACTTGATAAGAATAGTACACCTTACTGTAATTTAATTAAATTACAGTTATTACTAGAAAGAACTCAAAACTTTGATTCCTATTTATTGAATTATACTATTCCATTAGAGAATATTCAGGAAATTCAGGTTTTTATTCATATTTTAGTAAGAATAATTAATTCTGAAACAAGGATAATATCATAATTCCTTTTTACATGTGCTAGATAATTAAATTACTTGAATGCCATTTGAATGCCATATTTATTTTTATACGGGGTTCGTTAGAGAATTCTTGTAAACAAAAATACTATTATATCAGTGTTTAGAGTATGTTGAAGTTTTATGGAAACCATGGTATTAAACAGAGAAACTAAATAATAAAGTTAGAGAAGCCTTTAAAGTATCAACGTTTAAGGCTTTTTGTTTTACTTTTTGACAATGTTTTGAGCAATGTAATTATTATAAAAGTCATAAACTTAGCAAATTTACTCAGCCATATTATCTCTTTGTTTTTCTGTTACGTGAGCATAAATACTCATTGTTGTTTTTAAGTCAGAGTAACCTAATCTATCTTGTACTTCTTGAATAGTAAAAGCCACTTTCAAAAGTAAACTACAATGTGTATGCCTAAAAGCCATGTATCTTTATTTCTTTAAACTTGTGTTTCTTGCATATCTTACTTAATTTATCATTGGTAAAGTTAAAGATATAAATAATCATTTGTGATATCGTTGGTAAAGAGCTAAGTTGATTTTTCTTTACTCTAGTACCTAGAGAGAAAACAATTCTCTTTGTTTACGCTTTCCAACGTTTAAGTATTAGCTTAGTTTGTCATCAATACTAATACATCTTATACTACTCTTACTTTTAGGGGTTTGAACAGTTATTTTATGTTCGCTATTTATAGATAAAGTCTTATTGATGTTTATAGTATTGTTGGTAAAGTCAATATCAGACCATTCAAGAACCTGCAACTCACCTTTACGAATACCAGTATATGCTAATAACCCAAACATTGCAGTTAGTTTTTATATCCTGTTCACCTCAACTAATTCAAGAAATTGTTTTCAATTCTTCTTTAGAGTAATATTTATCCTTATCATCTGAAGTAATATCATCTTTTTCTTAGGTAATAATACATCTTTCATAGGGTTGCTGTAAATAACTTTTCATCTTAACAGCATAATCTAAAAATCATGCTACCATAGATCTTTTATTTTTAAGAACAGCAAGTGAAAAACTCTTGCTGTAATTGTTAATGATTTTTGGCAATAAGAGTAGAGTAAGTTTTTTAATTGCATATTTTCTAATTTATCAAGTAGTAAATTAAAGATGTGTTGATTAACAAGTAAAGTACTTTCTTTAATGGTATGTTGGTAACCCTCGTACCATAATTCATATATTTCTTTAAATGTTGTAACATCTGTATTTAATAAACCATTATTAGCTATTTCAGTTTTAATCTTAGCTTCACAAAAGTAGAGCTTCTTTTTAGTTTTAAAACCACTTCTAGTGGTATATCTATCTTTTCCAGTGATCTCATCTTTTCCAAGATAAATATGTACTGTATAATACTTCTTTCCGTCTGATAGTATATTGTTTAATCATTTTTATCATTTCCTTTCTATCTAGCACATATCAAAGAAATTAATAAATGATTAGGTAAAAATCACATCATATAATGGACGTGGTAAGACTTTTAAAAGGTTAGGTAAAGTAATTTACACCCTTTGATAATCAGAACGTTTAAAAGTCGTTTAAATGCTTTTGTAATTTTTAAGTAATTACATGAAACATTGATAAAACAGCATTTATATGGTATAATAGGTATATATTCTTTAATAAAGAAACTATGTATTAAATCATTTTATATAATTTTTCATTTTATTAAAATCCTAAAAGCACTGGTAATTGTACTGGTGCTTTTATTATTTTTAAATTAAAAAGTAAAAACCGCAAAATATCAAAAAATGACATTTACGGTTTTTCGACCTTACAGGTCCTCTCATTAGTTAAAAGTATATCATTTTGTAATGAAAAATCAATATTTTTATTAAAAATTTTTACTTTTTAGTTCTTATTTAGTTGATGGTTTAGGAAACTTGCTATATATAATTTCCTTTTTAGATAAACTAGCCAATACATTTAAATCTTCTAAACGCTTTATACCTAAATTAGCTCGAACCGTATCAAATGCTGTTGAATTTATTTTATCACTAAGAGTATTAAGTAATAAAGTTACTTTAGTTATAAACGTGTTGTATTCATCTTTATTTAAATAATATTTGAAGTAAACGAATAAATCAAATAAAGTTTTATTTTTATCTCTATAATATCCTCTTGAAAGTTGAGAAAGATAATTTTCATATATTCTTGAATTAGTTTGTTTAATATCAAATATACGTTCATTATGAGCACATTTGTTTCTGTACTTTTTCTTAACCAATTTAGACTACCTATTAATAACCTTTTTTCTCTTCAAGAGTATTTCCACCTATCTATTCATATCATATAAATCACATATATCTGTAATAACATCGTCTTTTGACACTTCCATAAAATCAATAAATGTTGAAAAATTAATTACTGCCACTATCCAAGTAGGAATATATCTATTTTATCAAAATAAAATTTAATATAATCACTCTTGCTATTTAAAAGCTGTTGGTGAATATTTGCTATAACTAAAGTTATTAGTAACTGAAATATTGTTGTAGGCTTCTATATTGAACCAATGTATCATATCATTATCATTAATTTCATCAAATTTATATGCAAACAGTGCTCTTATCTCTACTTCTATTTGAGTTAAATAATTTAATATCAGCATTCTTAAATTATCATCAAATACTTTTTAAATTATAAAAGGCTGTCTAGTAGGTGTCAGGTAGATAAATATGTTGGTTCTTTTTCATTTTTACCGTTTGTAAAAGGTTTTTATAACCATTAATCAAATTAAAATATCCAGATTTTTACTAATATATTTTTATGTAACTGTCCATTACAAGCTATTTTCTTTTCATTATGTAATTTGTTAATTTGATCATCGTATGTTAAAAATACTTTTGTGTTATCCATTGTCTACTTCCTTTCTAATGTTTTTATATTTTAATTTGTACTTTTTAATAATTGTCAAAAAGCAATATCGCACATATAAAGCACTTCTTGAGTGGTAGGTAACTGTTAGTTGATAACCAGTAAGTAAAATGAAAAAGACTTATTTTTCCATTTTACCTAAATAAATGGGAATAGATGATAAATCAGAGTTTTTCAACAACAGAAATTAGTTTGTTAATTAAGTTATGTTTTTCGATTTCCTTGTCTTCCCTATTGTTTGCATTATCTTGCTTAAACTGTCATCTACTATTGATGATATTTTCTTATAAGTATTTCATTATTCTCCAATCGTAATTTTCTATAACTCAAAAGAATAAAGGAAATATATAATTTTTCAATATTACTATTTTTCAGCGATATCTATAAAATTAATGTATATCTCTTCACCGATTTTTACTATTTCTTTTGTCTTGAATTGGTTTTTGAATTAACCTCTGGAAATTTCTTTTAATTCAAAAATCATCTATTTTAGCGTTTATTAATACGAATTCTCTTAATTCCATAATTCTGTGATATTATTAAATAAATATTCTCGCGTATTAGTAAAGTATTTCTTTAATAAGTATAAGTTATCTTGAATATAAATGTATATATCATGGTGAACTATAAAGTCAAAGCACTATAAAAACACTAATTACTGTCTCAAGATCATTAATTGTAATTTCAGACTTATTTAACTCTGGCTAACTCTTATACTAAGTTTAGTTTGAGATAACAAGTTAAATATTCTAAATGTGTGTGTAAATGGGTATTTATAATTGTTTATAAAGTAGTTCTAAATTATTCTCAATAAATTCATCGATAGAGCCATAAATTAGTTCATTTACAGTCATATCAGCAATTTTTGATATAGTTGTAAGTCTTTCTTTGTTAGGTAGTGATTGACCTTTGTTCCCATTTTTAAAACATTACTCTTTGCTTACATTAAATAGTTTTTCCAAAAGCTTCTAAAGTATAGCCTTTTCTTATTCTAATTTGATTTATACGAGAACCTACAGATTTCTTATCTATAATAATTTTCATAATCTAGTATTTCCTTTTTATTTTATCTAAATTCATTATATATCATTTTAATTAATTTTTAAACAGTGAAGTTGAGAAAAGTTAACTATATTTTTGGAAAAATACTATTGACTTTTGATTTTTAACCATGATATTATTTATTTGTAAAGTTGAAAAAGTTAACTAAAATAAACTTGTTTTGAAAAATATGATGAAAGGAATTGATGATAATGCAAGAATAAAATTAATAAGGTACAGGCATATAGAAAGGCTTTAGGGTTTAAAAACAGCATGAAATAGCTAAAAATACTAAATATTAGCGTAGTTATGTATAGGTAAAAAGAACGTAAAGAAACAGCGTTTACTGACAAGGAAAAAGTAATACTATTAAACTTTTTCAGGAATATTTCCTAATGAAACAATTGATAGTCTATTTTTAAAAATAAAAAGTTGAGAAAAGTAAACTAAATAAAAACCTTTCAAGTACCTAGCTACCAACTAAACTACTTAAAAGGGTTTAAAGACAAGTATTTAAGAAAAATACTTTCTTCATTATAACACAAGAAAGGACTTAACAAAATGGAAAACAAAGATCTATACATCAATACCTTTTGTTGTGCAGTGGTATTCATACCATTCATAACAGCATTTATTTACATACTAGCTATGCTAATGGATAGCGTTTATTAAAGGAGAGTGATTATATGTTTAGTGAAGCATTTGAACAAGAAGTAATTAAAGCGGTACGTGAGATAGTCAAAGACATTTTACAAGATGAAATAAAGCAAGATAAGCGATACAACCAAAAAGAACTATGTGAAATCTTAGGTATTGGAGTTGATACCTTATCGGACTTAAATAGACATGCGGGTTTAAGACCAACTAAAGTTGGTAGACAGTACATCTATCTTTAAAGTGAAGTAAACAAGTTTTAGAGAAAACACAATTTAAAAATATTGAGTATCTAGAACATATCAAAAGGAATTAATAAAGGCGGTATTCTTACCGCTTCTTAAAAATAAAAATAGAATGGAGATAATAAAAATGAAATAAAGGTAATTAAAGACGGGACAACGAAGAAATGGTTTATAACGGTTTAGAGCTATTAGAGAAGATAGCAAGTAAGATAATTGATAAGAGTAATAGTATTGTATCTTTAAAAATCACATCAAGAAAATAACAATGCAGTAACCTAGAAACCTTACAGCAAGATAACGATTTGTTGCTAACGTTTGTTGGAACGTATTTCGTCAATAGTACCTACTTTAAAAGATATGGTTTCAGAGTATCAAAAATAAAAGATAGTGAAACCTTTAGAAGTAAAATCATTGATAGACAAGTTAGAAATTTAACTAGATATAATGATAGTTTAGAGGTTGGAAAAATCACAGATTTGAATGTTTTAAAAATTCAAACTCAAGACGCTTTCAAGTCATACTATTGCATATTAGAAAGCTAAAAGATACATACAGCAAAGATGAAATACTTTGAAAATTGAGTGTAAGAGAGGTGATGTAATTTGATCTATAAAGAAAAAGGTGTACGTACATCTAAAGGGAAAAAAGTTCCGAACCTTACTAATTTAACACCGCTTGAGATGTTAGTAAAAACCCCAGTTTCTGAGGTTGAAGAGTACCTATATACAGAAGATTATAAACTATCAAAGGCTTATTATTTTTATAAGTGGAGAGTTTACAGAAGCTATTAACGGAGAATATCATAGAAACAATGGAGGTTTATTAAGTCGTGACTTGATATGTATCGATATTGAAGATACTATGATGAATACAACAGAAGTATTAAATACTATACAAGAAAGCTTGAAAGAGTATACAGTATATTATATTCAACATTTAAACATGAAGAGAGTAACCCACGTTTAAGGCTTTGTATTAGAACCTAATAGGGATATACTCAAAGATGAATACAAACCAACTATAGATCATGTTATGGCTTAGTAGGTGTAAATTATGATACTAAAAAGTTATATATGGTCTCAACTTAGTGGGGTTACCCTAGTTGTAGAAAAAGGTAATAAGCATATTCATTAAACACCTAGACGAATTACCTTATCCAGTACAAGAAGCGGTTAAAGAAGAAAAAGAAAGTTATTACTAATTATACCGCTTCTGATACTAACATCTTATTGACTGATGAAGAATATACAGAAATGTTTAAAAGGTATTTAGAGTTAGATTATGAAAATATTAACACTGGTGATAGTAAAGAATATAACAGATCTTTAGGATACATTATCAGTAACACGTGATTTTTGTTACAACATAATAAGTTATGATGTTGCTTGTGAATGTTCTGACTTATTAGCAAAACATAGGAAAAAGACCCTGTCAAATACCGCCAAGATAATCTAGTTAAAATTAACTGCGATTAAACATTGGAAAAACGACCCTAATTATTTCAATAATGAGAAAAGTTATTCAATGTTACAGAGTTAGAGATAGTTGAAATGCAGAAAGATAAGAACTTTTTCATATTTAGTACGATATAAGTTAAATAAACCTATTTTTAAGCACTGGAGAACTTCACTGGAGGTTATTTACTACTGGTGAATAGTGGAGAGGAAAATACAAAGCTTGATAAGGACTGGAAATGAAAAGTACCTGTAATGAATTTTAATATTATTAGCGTATGTTAAAAAGCATATACCTATGAAGTTAACAGGAGAAACAGAAGATACATCAACTATTTACAGCTATAACTTTAGTGAGGGAATATACAGATCAAGAAGCTTATATTAATAGAGCTATTGCAAAACTAGAATTTAGGTTTGATCCTAGAAAAGTATACACAAGTCCACAAGTATTTAAAAACTCAATTACCATTTTTATCTAAACTAGAAAATAAGAACCTAATTGCATTAAATAATGGAGTTTTTAATAGTAAGGAAAACAACTGAGATATTTAACCCTGACTACTTTATAACCTCAAAAATTAGCTACAAGATATAATAAAAATGCTATTAACAGTTATTTAGCGATAAGAGATACATACTTTGATGTTGATAAATGGTTTCATCCATTGCAAATGGTGATGAGAGAGTTAGTTAAATTACTTTTGGGAGATAGTAAATGAAGCTATAAACCCTAATCATACTAGAGAGAAAATGGCAATACTTTTATGGAGAGGGAAACAACGGAAAAGGTACTTTTCGCCAATGCTTTTACTAATTTAATCGGTATAGAAAATATTAGTACTTTAACCCCTCATGATTTTTAGTGGAGAGTTTAAGCTAGAAATGTTACAAGGTAAAGTTTGTAATATTGGTGATGATATTAGTAACAAAGTACTTAGATGATGTAAGTAATTTAATGAGTATAGTTACAGGAGGTCCAGTTGCAGTAAATAGAAAAGGTAAGAGTGTAATAACAGCACGTTTTAAAGCTATTAAATATCTTTAGTGCTAATAAGCTACCAAAGGTTAGGAATAAGAGCCAAAGATGCTTACAGACGGCTTTTTAATAATTCCATTTAATGCAGATTTTAACGGACAGGTGCAAGATAGACGTATTAAGGAAGAATATTTAAAAATAAAAATCATACTAGAATACATTTTATATAAGGCTTTACACCTAGACTTTGAAAAGTTTTTCTACTACTAAAGCAACTGATGGAATGCTAGAAGAATATAAAGAAGACAATGATTATTTATACAGTTTTGCAAAGATTGAGTATACATAGAGAACCACCTGTAGTAGAGAGAGTACCGATTACCGTTAGTGAAAATAGAGTTTAATAATTATCTTGAAACTAATAGCTATGATTATAAAATTACTGGTAGCTTCTGGAAAGACTTAGCTATACACCTTAATAACATTTATAAAGAAGTAGGATATAAGTATAAAGTAGAGCGTACAAAATCAAAGTTGAAGACCGTGAGGAATAACTCGATATTTACCACCAGTGGAACGTCAAAAATACCAAATAACTTAGTACATTGTATAGTGAAAAATACAATGATTTTAAGGATTATTAAAGGTAACCTTGATTATTTTTTTAGGTTACCTTTTGAAGAAAAAGTTATTATAGCAACGTTTAACGAATATATTTTTAAAAATTGAGTAACCTAATTATTCAGTTTAGGTTACCATTAAAAACCGCTTCATATAAAGGTTTATTGACTACAAGGTAACCTAGTAACCTAAATATTTATATTTTAGAAATATTAATTAATAAATATATAGGTATTATACGTAAATATAAAAATAAAATTGATGTTAAGATTACCTTCTCCTTGAGGGTAAAAAGTGTTGATATAACTGGAGTTAGGACGGTAACCTAAAAGGTAACTCTAAAGGTTACTTTTTACAGTAAATAACTATAAAAATATATAAAATAATGAAATTTTAAAAAGGAAGATACAAAATGAACTTAGATAAAAATAAAATTAGACTTAGTGAAGCTAATAAAAACATAAGAAAGGAGTAAGCTTCGTTGAAATAGAAATATATTTTTGATAAAGATGGCTTTAACTATAACGGAGATATAGCAATGTGTAGAGATCATGAAAATATAGTATTTTGGAATGGTTAGAATGAACAAGCCTTTAATTTAATTCATGAGTTATTAAGAAGTAAATTAATAACAATGGATCATACTGATGTACTGATATACTATATTGACGGAAAAGTATTAATCTTACCAGTATATAAAGGTAATAAATCATATGAACAATGGTTACCAGTAGAATTTAATTAAAGGAGATTAGACAATGTATAAAAATAGTTAGAGTGGATGAAATATATAAAAACATCATTAAGGAGCCTGCCACTTACAATTAACAAATACATCAACGAATAATTAAAAGAAGATGAAATTTTAGTTGATATTGAGTACTTTAAAAATAACAACGAAGTATTTCCAGTAACACCTACAACAGCTTACTTACATAGCTAAAATAATTAAGGAGTAATAAACAACATGCAGTTATCAAGAGAAGAACTATCTAAACTAGACCTTATAATAGAACGTTATACGGACGATACGACCTCTAAAGAAGCGGTAGCTATAAAATACCTACCTAAACAAAAATGAGACAACTTAGAACGTGAATTTATTGATAGCTGTATACTTTTAATCTTTCACGTAAGGCAACTGATGAAGAAAACAAGGTTATTAATGAACATAAAGTAGAAGTTGTTCAATCTATTATCTGATAAAGGATATATAAAAGTTAAGACCCCGCCAAAGAGTTGAACAAAGATTGAACAATGATAAAAAGAAAAATTAAATAGGGTATAGAGCCTTAACAGAACAGTTATATAGATTATATAACTTAGTAGAAGAGTTGCAAGAAAAACAACAAATTAAATCACATGTTCAGACAATGGACTATACAAGAGAAAAGTAATATGTAGTAGAACTAACTATGATTTTTACTGGTAGCTAATCTACTAGCTAAAAATACAAGGTACTGAAAGTAAGATTAATATATTAAAATCAGAAATAAAGAAGAAAGAGTACCTATCAAGCGTTATAGACCAAATAGAAGACATACGAATAAGGTATATATTTTTGTTGGAGATACTATATGTTAAGAGAGAAAAAGGTAGCAAGAATGGTAGGTTTAAAAGTGAACGATACTGATGAGTTACATAATGAGTGCTTAGAAGAACTGGATATAAAAACTGTTGAACAGTGAAGACATCTATTTACTAGGTGTCTTTTTATTTATCCTTAGAAGCGGTAATATGCAGTCATTAGACCGCTTCTGAATCTGATGTATAGATATAAGAACTTGACAAATAAAACCTATAAATGTTGGCAAATGTTGGTATAAAAAAATCTATATAGCTTTAAAATCGGCTGTTTCGGCTGTCTTAAAGGAGTTTTCAAAAACCTAGAAAAACCTTATATAAAAATATATATATCAAAAAGAAGTTTTAAAAAGGGGGATAGTACCTCTCTACTATGTTGTTCGGACTTCACGCCGTCACTGTACATATTTTTCGTGTGAAAAATAGTACATATAATAATTAAGAAAAACAAAAATTTCTGTATGGAACTAACTCAAGTGAAATAGTATTTTATAAACATCACAGAAAAAATATAGGATTGATATACATAATCTAAACAGGTGTATCGTTATGTTAGTTTAGATCTTATTGTTTACTAATTTTCTAAAGCACTAAATCACTTTACATCATAAAATAAACTGAACACATTATACGCTGTTTAAATAGCGATAAGAACTTGATAAATAATCTATTTTGAACTTATAGGTGAAAATGGAATACGTAGCATAAAAATATAATCTGTTTTTAAGGGTTACTAATTATACAAAAATGAGTTAATATACTTAATTTAAGGGCTATAGACACAATATTTTGAAAACTAAAAAGTTAACTAGGTATTGTTTTGTTATGAATATTAACAAGTTGAAAAGTTATGTTATACTAATCTTATGAAATAATCAGGATGTTTTTGATCCGAATCACTAGAAAAATAAAAAAATTTAGGAGGATTTAAATATGTATTCAAATAAATTCATAAATATAAATGGAAAACAAGAAGCTTTTATACTTGATCATGGCAAACTGAAGATGGAGTGTTAAAATATAAAGATGACTTCACAAGTTATAGTTGGAATGTTAGACAAAAATAACAAGTTAAAAAGTTGGAGCTCTAGTTTTAAATCGTCGACCTGGTAAATTGAATAAGGATAAAAATTTGAAATATATGGAGGATGTATAACTCATATAACTGAACCAGATAGTAAAGGAAATGTTATAGCAAAAATTAGTGATGCGTTTATAATAGATCCTTCAATTAGACAAGGTGATCAGTTTATAGAAGATTTTCAATGGACACACAAAAAAACAAAAACAGGAACTTGGGAACACTTCTGGAATCAATATGGAATTAATGCAATTTCAGTTGATGATTTTAGAAAAATAGTAGATCACGCAAGGTGTATACCTTTTGGTGAAGACCTTATTTTTGAAGACCTTAATATCTCCGAGAATGAATTAAAGACTCTTAAAAATTCTCAAGAAGAAAAACTTTAAAGTTATTATAGAAGATAGCGGAAAAAAACAGAAAATAAAAACAAGAAAAATAAAGAAACAGGCGGTTAAAGGGACTAAGATTGATTATGATAGAATACAAAACACAAAAAGATAAGATTGGAGCTCTTGGCGAAGAAATAGTTTTTAACTACCTAAAAGAAATAGCTGAAAAATAATTTTTAAACAACTAAGCATATCTCTAAAACAGAAGGTGATGGATTTGGATATGATATTCTTTTTAATGAAAAGAAGAAAGTTTATATCGAAGTAAAAGCAACGACTAAAAAAAGTATTCAGATGGATTTGAAATGACCCAGAATGAAATCATAACTACAAAATAAACAATTTCAGTACAAAAATCTATCGAATTTATGAGATTAAATCTCGAAACTAGAGAGTGTAAACTAAAAATATATGATGGGCCAATAGATGATAATAATTATGAACTTGAAGCAAAATGTGTAAAAGTCTACCAAAAATAAAACTTAAGATTAATCCATTTGATATGTATTAGATTATTGAATTTATTTTTTGATTTTTCTTATTAAAAAAACATCTGAGATTTTAGAATAAATAATAGTAAGAAAACTTGATGTATCAACTTTATATGAACTATTATAAATCTGTAAAAATTTTAAAGTGAAACAATATAAAATAAAATCATATGAAATAAAGCATTTAGAAATTAAATATAAGTGTTTTTATTATCTAATTAAAAGAACTTGTATAAAAGTCTACATAGTTTCTATTTATTTAAGCACAAGAATTCTTCCAACGAGGGAAAGGAGTAAAAATTACATTAAACAACAATTGAAATGCGGTATACAGTATTAAAATAGATATTAGAATTCAATATATGACATCTATAAATATTGGCAAATAGTGGCATTTATACTACTTCTAATGCAGTAAACATATATAAGCGTTTATTTGCCTTGTGCCTGTAGGGAAGTCAAGGAGTGCAATTACAAAGGAAAAATATAATCAGAACGCTTAGAACGTAAAAATACAGCGTGTATATTATAAATAGTCAAAAACAATTGCAGTTTTATAAGAACTATAAGGAGAAACAGGAGCCCCTAAAAGTATCCTAACATTTCTAAGACCCTAAAAATGCTAAACTATGTATTTTAAATATTTAATTATATTTGTTAGGTGCTTTTATAATTTGAAAAATGGTATAATTAATTTAAATAAAGTGAAAGGAGTATTGAAATGGAAATAAATGGCATTACCTAGTAAAAGAAATATTACAGTTTTCGAGAGATATAAACCCTTGGATTGTAAAAAGATATTTTTGATGGGAATAAAAACGTTTGTCTTTAAAGAAGATACTCTAAAGAAATATTAGAATTATTTAATAAAATAAAAAGATAAACTAGGATATAAAGTTAATGATTATATAATAGAAGATTAGAATTGGTATTATACAAAGCGTTTATTTGCTATGTACTAAGGTTAGGGATGTAACTACAAGAAAAACATAAAACCGAACGCTTAGGACGTAAAATATAGAGGTGTATTATGGAATAGGAGTGTCTAAAATGATGTATCTACCTAAAGAGTATATAGAAATAAAGATAACGAAGAAGAAGTAAGAAGAATAATATTTGAATTAGAGTTAGATTTAAAAACAGATAAAACTTTAACTTCAACTGAAGCTATTTCAATGTTAGAAGAATTAGGAGAAAGATTTAATCATTAAAGAACTAGATCTCATGAAATAAGACGGTTAAAAACCGACCCTTAATTCCTTTGATATGTGCTAGATAAATAATAAAAATAATCTTAAGTTGACCCACACTTGACCCACAAATTGGAAATATTTACCAACATTATTGATAAATTATCAAATATAGAAATGTTGATATATCAATGGTTGGGAAGTGTTGAAATTTATAAAATTATCAAATCAAACAGAGAAACTAAATAATAAAAGTTAGAGAAGCCTTAAAAGTATCAACGTTTAAGGCTTTTTGTTTTGCTTTTTGCCCACACTTGACCCACAGGTTTAAAATAACGTTAATGAAATTATATAAGTGAGATGTTATAATAGATTTGAGGTGAAGGATAATGAAAAAAACAATAGAAAAATAAATAAGTTTAGAGATGAGAGAAATTGGAGACAATTTTCATAACGAGAAAAGATTTAGCGATATCAATTTCTCTAGAAAGCAAGTGAATTATTAGAATTATTTCAATGGAAAACATCTGAGGATACAGTATCAGAAAAGTTGCCACAGATTAAAGAGGAGTTAGCTGATGTTTTAATTTATTCATTTATGCTTGCAGACAATCTAAATCTTGATGTAGAAAAGATTATAGCTGACAAGATTATTATTAATTCTAAAAAGTACCCTGATTAAAGAAAGTTTTGGATCAAATAAAAATATACGGAATTAGAAGTTAAAGAAACAACTAGATAAACTATAACATGTTTTCTATATTATCAAAAATATTGATAAATTATTTTTTAAAAAGGATTGATATATTTAAAATCCAATTAATGTATCAAACCTTTATTTTTATATTATTATTTGGTTACTGGAACTTCAAAACTGGCTGTTTCAATTGTTTTAGCATCTTGAGTAAATTGGCTAAAAAGAAATTTTTAATTTTGTCACTTTCCGTGCTAAACCGTATCCTATAGTAGATTCTGAAGTTGCACCAACTGGAGTGGGTTCTGGATATTTTTGAAAGAACTAACTGGATAAATTCTAGCTTCCTTTTCTGCTCCATCAACAACTGTTCTAGGTACTAAAAATAGATCTTGATATTCATTTTAAATCCTAAATTTTCATAAGTATACTTTTATGATAATTACATGCGCTATATTTTCTTTTAATATGTTTAGTTCTATCTTGAGTAGTTTTTAACCTCTGTTATTTTTAGTTTCCATTGGCCACCTACAATCCATTTCTTCATTAAGACCGTATACTTTATCTTTCGAGTTTTCAGTTTTAGTAGCTTTATTTTGTTTGATTGATTCCTTTTTATTAAAGAACAACCACTTAGGATTACTGAAGCAGATAGTAGACCTATAAATAGTAATTTAATTTTCATATTTTTCTTCTCTAATCTATAAATGTAATTCTTAGCGAATAACTTATATCTATACAAAAATTATATATTATATTCAGGCTGTTGACAAACAGGTCAACAGCCTGTTTTTCTAACTGAAATAAAATCCTTAAAATGGTATAATATAAGTATACAAAGGAGGTTTTAGTATGTTTAATAAAGTAGAAAATATCAAAAGATGAAATAATACTAATGACATTATCAGAAATAGTACCTAAAAGATCATTTTTAAGAAAAAGTAGATAAAAGCTATTGATTTTAAATTTATTTATGATTTGACAGAAGAATACTATAGCCACACATCAGGTAGAAATTGTTTTAGACCCTGTAGTATTATTCAAATTAGTGTTTTTAAAAGATTTCTATGGAATAAAAATCAATGAGAAACAATAAAAAGAATAGAAAACAGATGCTGCATTTAGATGGTTTTTAGGGATACCATTTTCTAAACCAGTTCCACTACTACTACATTTTCACAAAACTATATTCGACGATTCCAAGGAACTGATGTATTCGAACAAATATTTATAAATATAGTGAACCAAGCAATTGATAAAAAAATTAGTTGGAGGCACTGAGTTTTTACTGATTCAACACATATAAAAGCTAACGCAAATAAAAAGAAATTCAAAAGTTGAAGTAACTACAAAAATAAAGAAAATTAGATTTAGAAAAAGAAATAAACGAAGAGAGAAAAAAATAGGAAAAAGCCTTTTGAATATAAAGAAAAGAAGAACTAAAAAGACAACGAGTTAACACAACTGATCCGGATAGCGGTTATTATCACAGAGATCATAAAGAAGAAGGTTTTATGTATTTAGACCATAGAACAGTAGATGGGAAAAATAATATAATCATGGATTGTCACATAACTCCAGGAAACGTTCATGATAGTGGTCCATATATAGATAGATTAAATCAGATAGAAAAATTTCGGATTAACACCAGGAAAAAGTTGCGTTGATAGCGGATATTATTCTCTAGACATACTAAAACAGTTAGATAAAAAATATATTTTTCAGTAATAGGATATGAAGATTCTCAAAATCAAAAGATAAAAATATTTCAAATATTTACCAGAAAAAGATATATATGTGGATAAACGAACAGGAGAAATATTTAGATACAGAAATATAGATAGAACTGGATATAAACAATATAAAAGTGATGATAAAAACGAGAAGAAAATAGTAAGACGCCATATAAATGCGGATTATTATGATGAAGCTAGGTTAAGACGTATATCAAAAGAAGGAAAACTATTGTATAAGAGAAGAAAAGAAACAATAGAACGTAGCTTTGCAGATTCAAAACAAAAATCATGGATACAGATATGCACAATATAGAGGTAAAGCCAAAGTACAGTCGTACGCTTGGTTGTCTTGTTGCGTTCAAAATATGAAAACAATAGCACTAAGAGAGGTATAATCATCTCTTAATACTACTGATGCTTTAGTCATAAGGCTTTATTTTTGAAAAACGACCAAAACATCAATATGTTCATTGATATTTTGGTCGTTTTTGTCAACAATCTGATTATATTCTATTACTAGTCAACACAAAGAGAATGCGCTTTCATTGATCTATAAAGTTAGAATAAATTTTATAGATTTATTTAAAAACACCTTTACAAATGGAAGGAAAAATATTATAATATACTTTATCCAATGAAAATAATGTTATTTTCTACAGATATTTCTTGTTTTTCAAAAGATTTCTTTAGTAAAGCTAACAAAATTATAAATTTCATAAAAAAAGTTTAAAAAAGTTGTTGACAAATAATAATATCTATTATATAATTAATACATAAGTTAATAACAAATGTTTATGCGGGTGTAGTTTAGTGGTAAAACCTCAGTCTTCCAAACTGATGTTGTGAGTTCGATTCTCATCACCCGCTCCATTTTTATTTAGAGATTTTTCCACAGTAGCTCAGTTGGTAGTAGCATCTGACTGTTAATCAGAGGGTCGCAGGTTCGAGTCCTGCCTGTGGAGTAAAAGTACGGCTGTGTATGCAGCCGTATATTTTTTGTTTAAAATCTCGCTAAATATTATTATCATAGGAAAAATTATGATATAATAGTTCATGGTATATGAACTTTTTATCAAGTTGAATTTTATATAGTTTAAAAGTTGAAGTTTAAGAAAAAAAGAGAATTTTATAGGAGATTTTTATGTTTTTAGATGAGGTAAAAAAATATTCGTCCGATCAGGTGATGGTGGGAATGGATTAGTAGCATTTAGAAGAGAAGTATGTTCCAAAAAGGTGGACCCAGCTGGAGGAGACGGTGGACGTGGTGCCAATGTCGTATTCATAGTTGATGAAGGATTAAGAACTTTCATGGATTACCGTTATCAGAAGAAATTCGTAGCACCTAATGGTGAAAAACGGGATGAGTAAAGGTATGCACGGTAGAAAAGTCTAAAGATTTATACTTAAAAGTACCACCAGGAACAGTAATTCGTGATACTGATACTGGAGAAGTATTAGCAGACTTAGTAGAACATGAGCAAGAAGTAGTAGTAGCTCGTGGAGGACGTGGAGGACGTGGAAACTGTCGTTTCGCAACACCTTCAAATCCAGCGCCAGAAATTGCTGAAAATGGTGAACCAGGAGAAGAAAGAAATCTTACATTAGAATTAAAACTTATGGCTGATGTAGGTCTTGTTGGATTCCCATCTGTAGGAAATCAACGTTATTATCAATAACATCAAAAGCAAAACCAAAAATTGCTGATTATCACTTTACAACATTAGCGCCAAATCTTGGAGTAGTAGAAACAAAAGACCACAGAAGTTTTGTTATGGCTGACCTTCCAGGATTAATCGAAGGGGCTAGCCAAGGTGTAGGTCTTGGACATCAGTTCTTACGTCACATTGAAAGAACAAAAGTTATTGTACACGTAGTTGATATGTCAGCAACTGATGGTCGTGATCCATATGAAGATTATAAAATTATTAATCAAGAGTTAGCAGAATACAACATGAGACTTTTAGAAAGACCTCAAGTAGTAGTAGCTAATAAGATGGATATTCCAGTGGCTAGTGATAATCTTAAAGAGTTTAAAAAAACACTTAGAAAACGATGGTGAAGAAGTTGATATAGTTGAAATTTCTGCATTCACACGTAGTAATATCGATAACTTACTTTATAAAATAAGTGACATACTAGATAACACAGATCCAAATATATTATATGAACTTGATACTGAAGAAGAAAGTATGGAAAACAGAGTTCTTTATAAACATAAACCTAAGGATGAAACATTCAAGATTACTCGTGATGACACAGGTGCTTATGTAGTAAGTGGACCTGGTATCGAACGTGCATTCTTAATGACTGATTTCAACCGTGATGCTTCTGTTAGACGTTTTGCTCAACAAATGCGTTCTATGGGTGTAGATGATGCTTTACGTGATAGAGGATGTAAAAACGGTGATACTGTTAAGATCCTTAAAGGTGAGTTTGAATTCGTAGAGTAGGAGATAGCCACTGTGGATAAAGAAAAGTTTATTACATAATTAGAGAAGATGTATTGCAGAAGCTGTAAAGAAGACATTAGCTGATGAAAAGCTTTAGAAGAAGATTCTAAAATTATCAATCTTAGAAGCTTCTAAAAGGTTTGATTTAAGTAGAAGTGCATTTTATAAATATAAAGGATACAATTTTTCCGATTCAAGATGTGAAAAGACAATCAATTCTATCATTATCTATCGATGTTGATGATATTCCAGGAATATTAGGTAAAATTTTAGCGGTTGTTAATGAAGAAAAGTGTAGTGTACTTACTATTCACCAAACGGTGCCGATTAATGCAAAAGCTACGATAATTATTTCTTTAGAGCTAAGCTCAGGTGATATAAATATTGAAAAATTAAATAAACGAATTAAAAGATCTTGAGTTTGTTAATTCAATTAAAGTAATTGGTTTAAGCATGTAAAGATAGTTTAATAAATATTAAATGTAGGAGAACAGAGTAGGGAAGTCAGTTTCCTATAGCTGTTCTCCTTTTTTTATTAGAAAGGTGAATTATGCAAAAAAATGATATATTCAGAAGGGAAGGTTATAGATTATACACATGATGGTCTTGGTGTAGTTAAAATTGATAATTTTCCGATTTTTATTGAAGATGTTATAGAAGGTGAAGTAATCGAGTTTAAGATAATTAAATTAAAGAAAAATCTTGGTTATGGAAAAGTTCTTAATATTATTGAAAGTTCTAAAAAAATAGAGTAGATGGAATTCGAAGACTTCAGGAGCAAATTTAGTTCATATGAACTATGAAGAACAGTTGAAGTTTAAGAAGAAAAAAAGTTCAAAATGTTATGGATAAAGCTCTTGGAAAAGATTCTATTGAAGTATTAGATACGCTAGGAATGGAAGACGATATCATTACCGTAATAAGTCTGTGATTCCAGTACAAAAAGTTAATGGTGAAGTTAAGATGGGGTATTATAAACCTCGAAGCCATGATGTTGTTAATATAGAGAAATGTTTTATTCAATATGATGAACACAATGTATTAATGAACAAGTTACGTAGTCTAATTTCAGAGCTTAACTTATCTATCTATGATGAAAATAACCACTCAGGTGCTAATAGACATATTATGTTCAGAACAAAATACCTTAAAAAGTGAAATCATGGTAGGTATTGTGGCGAAAGAGAAGTTTAATAAACTAGATGAATTCGTTAAAGAAAAATATCTAAATTAGATGATAGAATTGTTAGCATTATGCTAAATATTAACGATAAGAAGACAAATGTAATCTTTTGGTGATAAAACTGAAAATCTATTTGGTAAGGATTATATAACTGACACGTTAGACGGAATAAAATTTAAGATTTCACTTCGTTCATTCTATCAAGTAAATCCAGTTCAGACAGAAGTATTATATAGTAAAAGCATTGGAATTTGCAGAATTAAAAAGAAACGGATACGATAATTGATGCTTACTGGTATTGGAACAATCAGTCTATTCGCAGCGAAGAAAGTTAAGAAAGTATATAGTATTGAAATAGTAGAAGCGGCTGTTTTAGATGCTCGCGAAAATGCGAAAAATAATAATATAACTAATGCAGAGTTTTTACTAGGTAAGAGTGAAGATGTAATTAAAAAAATTAATCTCACAAGATGTAAAATTAGATGCGGTTATTGTGGATCCACCACGTAAAGGATGTGAGGAAAGTTTCCTACGTGATCTTGCAGCTATGAATATAGAAAAAATAGTCTATGTTAGTTGTAATCCAGCAACATTAGCTAGAGATATGGAAATTATGAGAGGTCTAGGTTATAAACTAGGTTCAGTGCAACCTGTAGATATGTTCCCAGGGACGTACCATGTTGAGGCGGTAAGTTTGCTAGTCAAGGAGTAAAACGACGAAGATTAGCATTTACTTCCGCCCATGCGATAGCTGTCCGTGATTGACAAGTGCTAGCACGCAGACAGAACGGAGATAGCGAACCGCTGAGTGTGTCGCTCTGCTCGTAAAAGCTTAGAAACCTTTGAACGAAAGGGATAATGAAAGCCTTGATTGCAAGGCTTTTTGCTTTATGGTGGGTAAGTATCAGAGTGAGAAAATTTTTGGAATGAGTAGAAGTGATAGCTAGAAATTATCAGTTTCTATTTCCATTTACCCTGTGGGTACGTGTTTGTTTCCATTGACAAGGAGTTTGTGGGAATAGAAATGTACCCACCTTGTTTGAATCAAGTGAAGTGTAGTTGAAGGAAATCTGTTGAAAAGCAATACTTCATTTTCACCGAATAAGTAATAATTTAGGCAACTTCAAATCGATTAAAAACTATTTTTAAAGGTTAAGAGTAGACAAAATTGTCCACTCTTTTTGCAAACTCAATTTATCAATAAATGAAATGAGGGAATGTAAAATGAAATATTTTGAGGTTGAGTTAGAAAAATCCTGATGAATTTTTAAAACTACAAACAGAAGATTTTTGTGAAAAGCTAATCGCTACTAAGGAAGATAATCAGAGCGTTACAGTCTATGAAGAAAAACTTCGTCATATCCTTTAAATCTGGCATCGAATTGGAAGTATGAGTCTCATTCCATAACTTTTTATATTGAACATATCATCTTGTTGTGTTATACTATAAATTGATATAAACAAAGATGTAGGAGGAACCGAAACTATGACAGCCTCAATGCGTTTAAGATAAGCTGGCAATAAAAAAAGCAGAATCTATACCCGATGATAGGCTTTTTTGTTGTGCTTATTTATACGATATTGAGCATTCATTAGTTACGGTGAGGATATTGGTTATTTAACTATACCTTTATTTAACTATGTCTTTAATATGAATGTTTCCAAATTGTATGTATGCAGACCAAAAGCCACATTGTGGGGTTTGGCCTGCATTTTTTATTGCCTAGAATGCTATTCAAAAATAGAAATTCAAAGCAAAAATAATATGCAGGAGATAATATAAATGGAAAAATACAACAATTGGAAACGAAAATTTTATGCAATATGGGCAGGGCAAGCAGTATCATTAATCACTAGTGCCATCCTGCAAATGGCGATTATTTTTTACCTTACAGAAAAAACAGGATCTGCGATGGTCTTGTCTATGGCTTCATTAGTAGGTTTTTTACCCTATGCGATTTTGGGACCTGCCATTGGTGTGCTAGTGGATCGTCATGATAGGAAGAAGATAATGATTGGTGCCGATTTAATTATCGCAGCAGCTGGTGCAGTGCTTGCTATTGTTGCATTCTGTATGGAGCTACCTGTCTGGATGATTATGATAGTATTGTTTATCCGTAGCATTGGAACAGCTTTTCATACCCCAGCACTCAATGCGGTTACACCACTTTTTAGTACCAGAAGAACAGCTAACGAAAATGCGCAGGCTATAGTCAGTCTTTGCAGTCTATAAGCTATATTGTTAGTCCGGCAGTTGCAGCACTCTTATACTCCGTTTGGGATTTAAATGCTATTATTGCCATCGACGTATTGGGTGCTGTGATTGCATCTATTACGGTAGCAATTGTACGTATACCTAAGCTGGGTAATCAAGTGCAAAGTTTAGAACCAAATTTCATAAGGGAGATGAAAGAAGGAGTTGTGGTTCTGAGACAAAACAAAGGATTGTTTGCCTTATTACTCTTAGGAACACTATATACTTTTGTTTATATGCCAATCAATGCACTATTTCCTTTAATAAGCATGGAACACTTTAATGGAACGCCTGTGCATATTTCTATTACGGAAATTTCCCTTTGCATTTGGGATGCTAGCAGGAGGCTTATTATTAGGAAGATTAGGGGCTTGAAAAGCATGTATTACTAATAACAAGTTCATTTTTTTATAATGGGGACCAGTTTAGCCGTTTCAGGGAATACTTCCTCCAAAATGGATTTGTAATATTCGTAGTTTGCTGTGCAATAATGGGGCTTTCAGTGCCATTTTATAGCAGTGTGCAAACAGCTCTTTTTTTCAGGAGAAAATTAAGCCTGAATATTTAGGACGTGTATTTTTCTTTGATCGGAAGTATCATGTCACTTGCTATGCCAATTGGGTTAATTCTTTCTGGATTCTTTTGCTGATAAAAATCAGTGTAAATCATTGGTTTTTACTATCAGGTATTTTAATTATTGGCATTGCTATAGTTTGCCAAATGATAACTGAGGTTAGAAAATTAGATTTAAAATAAACAATATTGGAGGAATATTTATGTATCTTATTTTCATGTAACTCTTCCTGCTAAAATCGCAGGGTTTTCCCTGCATACAAGCAAATGAAAGCATGCGATTATAGACAGGAGGAAATGTTATGGAATTAATATTAAAAGCAAAAGACATTCGTGTGGAATTCAAAGGACGCGATGTTTTAGATATAAATGAATTAGAAGTATATGATTATGACCGTATTGGTTTAGTAGGAGCAAATGGTGCTGGAAAAAGCACTTTACTCAGGGTACTTTTAGGAGAATTAACTCCCCCAGGATGTAAAATGAATCGTCTGGGTGAACTTGCCTATATTCCCCAGTTGGACGAAGTAACTCTGCAGGAGGAAAAAGATTTTGCACTTGTAGGCAAGCTAGGTGTTGAGCAATTAAATATACAGACTATGAGCGGTGGTGAAGAAACAAGGCTTAAAATAGCACAGGCCTTATCGGCACAGGTTCATGGTATTTTAGCGGATGAACCTACGAGCCATTTAGACCGTGAAGGAATTGATTTTCTAATAGGACAGCTAAAATATTTTACAGGTGCACTGTTAGTTATTAGCCATGACCGCTATTTTTCTTGATGAAATAGTAGATAAAATATGGGAACTGAAAGATGGCAAAAATCACTGAGTATTGGGGAAACTATTCTGATTATCTTCGTCAGAAAGAGGAAGAACGTAAGAGCCAAGCTGCAGAATACGAACAATTTATTGCGGAACGTGCCCGATTGGAAAGGGCTGCGGAGGAAAAAGCGAAAAACAGGCTCGTAAAATAGAACAGAAGGCAAAAAGGTTCTTCAAAGAAAAAAGTACTGAAGACGGAGGGCGTTTAGCTCATCAAAAATCAATAGGAAGTAAGGAAAAAGATGTATAATGCTGCTAAAAACCCTAGAGCACAGGATTGCGGCCTTAGGAAAAGTAGAAGCTCCGGAAGGCATTCGCAGAATTCGTTTCAGGCAAAAGTAAAAGCATTGGAGCTCCATAATCCATACCCTATAGTCGGTGCAGAAATTAATAAAGTATTTGGGGATAAGGCTCTGTTTGAAAATGCATCTTTTCAAATTCCGTTAGAGCAAAAAGTGGCGTTAACTGGTGGTAATGGAATCGGAAAAAAACAACTTTAATCCAAATGATCTTAAACCATGAAGAAGGAATTTCTATTTCGCCTAAGGCAAAAATAGGTTACTTTGCACAGAATGGTTACAAGTACAACAGTAATCAGAATGTTATGGAGTTTATGCAGAAGGATTGTGACTACAATATATCAGAAATTCGTTCAGTGCTAGCATCTATGGGGTTCAAACAGAACGATATTGGAAAAAGTTTATCTGTTTTAAGCGGTGGAGAAATTATAAAATTGTTGCTTGCTAAAATGCTCATGGGTAGATATAACATCCTAATAATGGATGAACCCAGTAACTTCCTTGACATACCAAGTTTAGAGGCTTTGGAAATACTAATGAAGGAGTACACCGGAACTATCGTGTTTATCACCCACGATAAACGATTACTCGAAAAATGTAGCAGATGTAGTTTATGAAATTAGAGATAAGAAAATAAATCTGAAACATTAAATTTAAGGTAGTCGCTGGTCAGTATAGTCTGTTCTGGTTGGCGACTCCATTGTTAAAGAGTATAAAGACTTTAGATTTTATGAATATTAAAAATAGGAACAGTCAATTGAACTGCTCCTATTTTTCTGCTAAATATATTGTAGTTTTCTTATATGTATAATGATAGATTAGCGGATTCTCATCTACGGTACTTACTTCAAATATGAAGAAGTGATCGCGGTTATCTCTGGACTTTTCCTTATTGAGGACAAAGTAATTCTTACGTGAAGTCGCCATTGTTTTTAGGATATCATCAGTTAGGAAGGTCAATGGAATATTCATGTTAGAGTAGCGGTAGAAGTCACGTTCAAAATCTTGGTAGCTCTCGCTATAATAGTCCATTTGTAGGTGATTACGCTGAAACTCAAGCTGATTCATAGAGCACCTCCTCGACAAGTTCAATACTAATAATGTCTTTTAATTTCAAATTGATGTGACCTGTTGTAGTTTTTTTATCAAAAATGAAATCTTTGGTCAGACTTGGTATTGTTCCAGTGTAGGAAACACGCTTGTTTTTCAATCACTTGAATGCGTGTGCGTAGCTGCCCGGCGTATACTTGACTGAGGAGTAATAATTTCTTCTCTAGTGATAAGTCAGACATGTACGTTACTTTTGTTTGTATCATCAGAGAGTGCTGATGCATGTTCAGATAGGAAAAAGCCCATCCATTTTTGCATCTTTTGTATCCTGGTACTCTCTTGCTGATTGAAATGGTAAATATGAACGGTCAATCATATCAAATCCTTTCTATGCAGAGGCAAGGGTATTTTTATCAAATTGAATCGTAAAACCTTGAATTCCCCCACCTGTGTAACATTCTTTAAAAGCGATTGATTACCTCAGTATAGATTATCACAGATGAGCTTGTTGGCTTAATGCTAAATGTAAATTCCAATGGTAATCGGTTTTCAGATTTAGCATGTACTAGTCGTATCGATATTTCAGTTGTTTTGAGTTTTTCTCTGACGAAGTTTTTGAAGTTGCTGTTTCAACGATTCCATGTAAAAATCTTTCAAGCATTTCAATATCATTACATCCTTTGCTACGGATTTCTGAAAATTGTACTGTATTTTTTTCTTGTTTCATTTTAATCCCTCCAATCCACCCGCGGAATGACCACCGATAAGTTTACTGCGTTCAATATTTCTGGAACCTTCAGTTAGGACGGTTCCTTTTTTGTATGGCTAAAAACCAAACTGTTCTCTGACAACATCAATAGCTGTCTGAAGTCTATTATCTTTTTCAATTTGTTCTACATCATCAAAGAGTGATAGTAGAGTATAGCTTTCATCTACGAAGCCACTATAAGATACACCAATTTGTCTCACTGCACCAGAGGTGTATTTTTTCGGAATAATACAAGTACATGACTCACCATTGTTTTGGGGAGATTTGCGGGTTCAATTTTATTCTGAGCATTTATAGATTTTTTCATCTCAGTCCTAGAATAGCCAATATGAATAGAAACGACAGTAGTCAATACTAGGGCTACTGTTCCGTTCCACAGTATCATTTAAAAATCATTTTCACACCCTTTCGTCTATTAGTATAGAAGAAAGCTCTCAGCACATGTTGAGTGTGTAGTATTGATGTTAAGAGTTGCACCCGCTAAGTAAATAAAATATAGAAAATAAAGGCTTATTCTAGGCTATCGTTAAAAGGTATCGATAGCTTAGAGTAAGCCTTATTATTTGAGAGAAAATAAGGTTGAGCGGGAACATATCCATAGCCTAGAGTTGACACTAGAGAATGGATAATAAGAAAAAATGCACCCACTGGCACCCAGCTATAAATTTGACAATTGTAAAATAGCCTAATTAACATTATAATATAACTAAGAAACAAGTATACTAATCCCCTGCATATAGGGACGTGTACCTGGTGCCATAAAGATTGGATTATATTGGGATATTCCTGCAGACGCTGAAAAACCAAACGATAAAAGAACTAAGAGTGGTAAATATATAAAGAGAGGTGATATTAATGGATAGAAGTGCTTTCATTAAGACTCTGATAGAAGTATTGAAATATGATAGAAAATACAGAACAATTGAATCAAGAGACCAACTGTTGAGGTTAATAGGTAGAGCAAGAGTAAATTTTGTTCCACAATATGAATTTGCAAATCATGGGCGTTCCTATCAACATTGGGAGATTGTGGAATTACGAGTTCCGGTTCCTTTGTTAGAAATCGCAGAAGAAAATGAGAAGATTCTAGAAGAGTTAGTAGAGTATGTATATGAGGAGTCTGATGATTATGCTTTACATCACGTTGAAATACGTCCACAGGTAATTGATACACCAGATGAAGTAACAAAGCATAATGTAGTTTTTGATGCAATTCAAGATGAAGTAATTCAGGGAATTAGAGATGCTAAATTTATAATTTGGGCAGCTGTTGCATGGTTTTCTAATGAAGCTATTTATCAAGAGTTATTAGCGAAAAAGAAGCAAGGATTAAATGTAAGAATAATAGTTTCGCAGGAAGACTCAAATATAAATATGATTTCAAAACTGAGAGAGAATAAGTTCGATGTTGTGGTCATTCCGAGATGGGGAAATAAAGGATATAACCGTATGCATGATAAGTTTTGTATCATAGATATGGACTATGTAATGCACGGATCATATAATTGGACACCAACAGCTAATAAAAATGTAGAAACTTTAGTAACTGCACTTGATCATGAACTTGTCAAAAAGTTTGCTAAAGAGTTTATGGAATTATATAATGGGATTTATTTTTAAACAAAGACAAATTTGAATTTAAGGAGGACAAAATGATTTTAGAAACGGAAAGATTGATTCTTCGTCCATGGGAAGAAAGTGATGCAAATGATTTATTTCAGTATGCCAGTAATCCAGAGGTTGGTCCGATTGCAGGTTGGCCTGTACATACCAGTGTTGAAAATAGCAAGGAGATTATAAAAAGTGTTATTTTCAGCACCTGAGACATACGCCATAGTTTTAAAAGAAACGATGCAGCCAGTGGGTAGCATAGGATTGATGATCGGCTCTGTAAGTGATAAAGGTATTCCTGATACTGAGGCGGAGATTGGTTACTGGATAGGAGTTCCGTATTGGGGTCAGGGTCTGATACCAGAAGCAGTTCGTGAGATTATGAGACATGGATTTGATGACTTGAATCTGGAGAAAATGTGGTGCGGTTATTTTGACGGCAATACAAAGTCAAAGAGAGTTCAGGAAAAATGTGGTTTCCGTTATCATCATACAAAAGAAAACGTTCTATGTGCATTGGAAGGTATTCTTCGCACAGAACACATAACCTGTCTATCAAAGGGAGAGTGGCTGTCGACTAAGTAAATCCCAGTTTGTCTAGGTAATACCTTTTAACGATAACCCTACTTATCGTTAAAAGGTTTATAGATATGTTCCCACATACGAACGCAACTACTTGACATACTTAGTGTTCACTCGTTTCATGTTGAGTGTGTAAGCTTGTTAGAGAAACGTTCCTAATAGCTATGAATAAATTATTGAAATGCTTCTTTTACTACCAATATTTTCTGTTCAGAATGTAGTTCAGCATAAGGAACTGAGGTAGATTTATAAGAGACTGTGGCAGGGAAGTTATAGTCTTTTTGAGGTTTTAATGGTATAATAAGATTATAAATGTGTATAATGTTTAAATTATCTGGAGGACGCATAATGTTGAATTTAGTAAAAGGTCACCGAGTTAGTTTGGTAGAAAACCTGTTTGAGTCATTTACAAAGTTAACTGAACATTATTTGATGGCGAATGTACACGCAGAAAAAATATTAGAGGTTTTTCAACACTTTATTGCGATTCATGACGAGCCCTTGTTTTTTATTTTGGAATTGCCTGTTAGTATTGATAGAGAAAAAGTAATAGAAAAGAATATTATCAACGAATTACATATGGATGTTTATTACATTGATAATTGTTCAATAGAGGAATGCCTTTGTACTGTTGATTAGATACGGTGATTTGCTTGTTAATGATGGATTAAGTAAGTTTGGATTTGGTGGGCATAAAAGTCATGATGAAATTATGCTTGATAGCTATAATGTTGTGACAATTTATAGTAAAGAACTATCGAAATTTAATGACTTTTTGAACCTCATAATATTCAATTTGTAGAAGAACTAGTGACAGCTTCGGAAACTTTTTCTGAGACTTCACCAGGAATTTCTGAAATCTATGAAAGTAACGGTAAAACTGTTTATGATTTGCCTGAAGAATTAGCTGAATGGGGAATATATTTAGCTGAAACTCGAACAGAATAGGTATATCTATAGGATTAGAAAGAGAATACTTCAATTCTCTAATACCGTTGGGATATTTTTGTTACCTAATATAAAAAGTTCCGATTTTTCAATAGTATATTATAAAGATAGTTGACACAAGTGTTACACCTATGATAGAATTAACTAGAGGTGAAGAAAATGGCAACTGATAAAAAAATAGAATAATGATTAGCTTGGATGATAAAAATCTAGAGAAACTTGAAAATTTAGTAGAAGATGCTAGAGATAGAAGAGGAATGCGACTAACAAAATCCCAGGTTATTGAATTACTCCTAAATACCGTTGATTATTTCGATGATATTATGGGAGTTATTTACTTAAAAATAAGAGCAAAATTGCTATTATTTTTACAATCGGGTGCAACACTAGTGAAAAAGGAGTGATAAAATGGTTGTTTATATTAGACAAAGTAAATTACCAAGTGAGGTTTCAATTAATAAATACAATGCTCAAGTAGGTGCATACTTACAAGGAGAAGAAGTTATTTTATATCAATCTTTTTCTGAAATAAAACAGTTAACAAGTGATGATACAGTTGTAGATTATATAACGGAGACCAGAGCATTGCTAAAAATGATGGGGTTAAACGTTCCAGTTTATGACTATCCTATTGAGCTTAAAGTGTTTTATGGTCGAAAGATTTATGCAGGTGTTTTAGGAGAGATTGTAAATATACCTGATAATTGGGGAAAATTTATTAAGCCCAAAGCTGGTTCAAAAATCTTTACAGGAAGAGTTGTTAATGGAACCCGTGATTTGATAGGTATTGGTCTACCTTTCGACTATCCTATATGGATTAGTGAGGTTGTAGAATTCATAGCTGAATGGCGTTGTTTTGTTTTAGATGGTCGCGTGTTAGATGTTCGGCCTTATACAGGTGATTATCATACACAATTTGATCCTAGTGTAATTGATGAAGCCATATCATGTTGGAAAGATGCGCCAATAGCTTATGGACTAGATATTGGTGTTACTAGTGATGGCAGGACACTTGTTGTTGAAGTAAATGATGGTTATGCATTGGGAAATTATGGACTATCTCCTTTAAAGTCAATCAATTTTCATAAAGCTAGATGGAAAGAATTGGTAAAACCTTATTTTGAAAGAAACGATATTTTTACTATGCCTAAAAATGAAAATATAAGTTTCTAAAAGAAACAGAAGTAAATCTGTGTTTGACTGCAACTAGTAAGTTGCAGTTTTTTTATTAGTATCGTTCGACATACCCATTTTAAGGCGAAAATAGGTGTGCTACCATTCCTGTGTACAGTGGATATGAAATACGTTACTTGTTGGAGAATCGAGCCATGTTGAAGCAGTCGTTTTAATGACAAGGGCGTAGACCGAAGCCGTTAATTATGAATGCTTTTATGAGATAGTTGTTGTAGAGCGGTAGTGATGAGGTAACAGTGAATCGATGAGTGTGTAGTATTAATGTCAAAAAGTTAAAACTAGTGAATAAATGAAGTATAGAAAATAAAGGCTTATTCTAAGGCTATCGTTAAAGGATATCGGTAACTTGGAGTAAGTCTTTATTTTAATTTACGAAAATCTAAGTGTAGTATAATAAAAATAAATTAAGTTGATTAAGAGGAAAATATATAATTTAAGTTTTTGGAGGTGAGTGTGTGATAGAAATTAGACCTAGTTTTTAAAGATATAGAATCATTTGAGGAATTTAACAAGTACTATTGGTATCGAGAAGAACTTTCGCAAATATGTAAGTCTCTTGGACTAGAGTATAGATGTACAAAGAAAGAATTGAACTATATTATTGACCAATATTTCAAGGGAAATAGAATAGAAAAAGTCTACGAGAAAGTAAACAAAAACATGTCGAAGTAATATCTTTAAATACACCATTGCTAGAATGTGGTTTTTCTTTTAACCAAAAATTTAGAGATTATTTTTTCAGCTGTAACAGGAGTTAGCCCGTTTAAATTTAATGCTGATATGGCAACGGCTTGGAGAAAAAGTAAAAAGTGATAACGATAAAAGAATTTTACAATTCAAGATATGATAAAAATATATTATGGAGAGTCAGATTATGCAAAGTATGATAATTCGACTTGTCAGTGGAATCAATTTCTGAAAAGAATTTTGTGCAGATGAATTTAGCAATAATTATTCTAACAAGTTAAAAGTTGCGGCTATCCTTTTGGAAAGAAGTTAGAAACTCAAAAAAATGAAAAATTTATTCAAAAACAACTTCTAAATGAATATGGATTCAAAGTAGAGGAGTACCGCAAATAAAAAAATATCTGATACTTTTTAATGATAGTATAAGGTTGTCGTTAAAAGGTTTATGGATGCAGGTAGGATGATTGGATATACTTTTCATATGGAGTGTGAGACGCTACTTGTGAAAGGTGATTAATAGAAGAAAATTATAAAAGATAATAATATAGTATTTTTGTAAAGAGAGGGATTAATTGTGCCAAGACCAACGACAAAAATGATTTAATGATAGTTGCCAAGGAAAGTTATGAAAAAGTTAAACTTACTTATTTCAAAGATGACGAGTGAAGAGTTAAATACACCTTTTTGATTTTTCAAAAGATAAAAAGAAAAAGAAGCTCATTGGAGAAGAGATAAAAACTTAAGAGATATCTTAATTCATCTATATGAATGGCATAAACTTATTTTTGAATTGGGTACGTTCCAATCAAAAGGGAGAAGAGAAATCATTTGTTCCTGAACCATATAACTGGAGAACTTACGGCGATATGAATGTAGAATTTTGGAAAAAGCATCAGAATACGTCTCTAGAAGATGCAATAAAAGCTTTTACAAAAATCTCATAAAGATATTTTGAAACTAGCGAAAACTTTACAAATGAAGAATTATTTTTCAAAAAAAGTTTATAAATGGGTTGGCGGGAGTACATTGGGATCTTATTTTTGTCAGTGCTACTTTAGCCATTATGATTGGGCTATATATAAAGGCCCATCAAAAATCGCAAGTAAGTCATAAAATGGAAAAATACAAGGAAGTAAAGATAAATTAACGTAAACTTCCTTTTAGAGGAGTACCGCAAATAAAAATATATTGAATACTTTTTAAAGATAACTCACATTTGAAAAATTACGAGGAGATTATAAGATGAACAGTTATATAAAATTAAATGAAGATAGATGGAATAATGTAAAAATGACTATACTGAGCCGTTGACACATGAACAATTAGAAGAAGCTAGAAATAATCCAATTTCTGTTGCATTAACTGTTGGGAAAAAGTTCCAAAAGAATGGTTTGAAAAAGCAAACGGAAAAAAGATATTAGGTTTAGCTTGTGGTGGTGGTCAGCAGGGACCAGTTTTTGCTGTAAAAGGTTATGATGTAACCATAATGGATTTTTCTAAATCACAATTACAAAGAGATGAAATGGTTGCTAAAAAGAGAAGGCTTAAAAATCAACACAGTTCAAGGTGATATGACAAAAACCATTTCCATTTGAAAATGAAACTTTTGATATTATTTTTAATCCAGTTTCAAATGTATATGTAGAAGATTTAGAAAACATATATAAAGAAGCCTCTCGAGTATTGAAAAAGGGTGGATTGTTAATGGTCGGATTTATGAATCCTTGGATATACATGTACGATGCTGACATTGTATGGGACAAACCTGATGAGGAATTACATCTAAAATTTTCAATCCCTTTTAATTCAAAAAGAGCTTGAAGAGGAAGGAAAATTAACTATAAACCCAGAATATGGATATGAATTTAGTCATACCTTAGAAACTCAGATTAGAGGACAGCTTAAAAATGGTCTTGCTATGATAGATTTTTATGAGTCGTGTGATAAAAGACATAGATTATCACATTATGGAAATGACTATATAGCTACACTTTGCATTAAACTATAATGGTATAGAACATACTTTAGGAGAATAGTCTGTTTTTATTTTTCGTAAAGGTTAAAATCTAAATTCCAGTTCCTCTAACTCAAACAATTAAATAAAACGCAATAACATAGCAATTTATTAAACGGTAAATACATTGTGATGTACGAAAGAGGAGAGAATATAAGATTACTTTTGTATAATAACTTGAACTAATATTAAGAGTAAACTCTAAAAATAAAGTAGGAGGAACAATAAGAAACTTGACATTACTAGTTTAGAGGATTATAATGAAATTACATACCGTTGGTATGAGAAAAGGAGATATTATGGCAAGGAATAGAAATCACATGAAACTAGAAAAAATACTAGAAGTTTCTAAAGATTTATTTTTTAAAAAAGGGATTTGATAATACCTCAATACAAGATATAATAAATGGATTAGGTGGATTGACGAAAAGGTGTTATTTATCATCATTTTGAATCGAAACAGGAGATATTACAATCAATTATTAGAGAAAATAATCAAGAAATTCTAAATTATAATTGGAGGGAGATACTGGATTAGAAAAAAATACAAAATTCTTTGATGGATGCTTTCTCTAATTTTTGAACAACAAAAGGCTTGTATATTCAGCTTCGATAAAGTTAAGAAGTCCACGTTTGTTAGGAGAACAGTATTTAAGTTTATTTTTCTGATTTTTTTACCAGAAATTAGAGAAAGAGTTTACGAAGGTGTTAAAGATGAATCAATTAAAACAGAATATCCAGAAGAACTGGCTGATTTGATTGTTTTAACTTTGAATATTTGGATTGGATTCCAAATTTCTGTTTATTCAGTAGAGGAACTAAAGAGAAAAATGAAATTCATTAAACTTTCGTTTTGATGGACTAGAGGTACAATTGATTTCTGATGAAATGATGGAGATAATTTTTCGAATTATTTGATCACTTAAAAGGTGTTAAATAGATAGTCTTATTATATGCTTGTTAGTAATAACTTTTTATCGATTTAATCAGTTATTGTTCTATAAATATATTTTAAGTATTTGATATTTTTAAAAATAACATACTCAGGTATGTTATTAAAAAAACTTATTGACATACCAAGAGTATGTATTATTTTTAGTTTTGAAATACCGTTGGTATGTTTTATACTCTTATTTGATTTAAACGGTTATTTTTAAATATGTATTCAGAATAGTTTAAATAATATAAACTATATTTACTTTTTAGGAGGAAAAAAATCTATGTTGTCGCTTATTAAGATTGAAATCAATAAGGTTTCGAAATCTAAATTATTGTTGACTTGGTTTGTTACTATATTGATAGTATCAGGTGTTACAGGAATTATTGTCATGAGGGGCTAGGTACGGATAATAAATTAGGGAGAATTTGTAGGGCAGAGTTCTAATAATTTTAGAATTACTGATAAATGGGGAAAATTGGGCAATTGCAACATCATTGTTTTTCAGCTTTTATTTACAAAAAGCAGCATTTTTAATTTTTGAAGCTTATTTATTGTCTATAATTTTTATTGATGAATTTAGACAAAGAACAGTTTTTCAGTTGTTTTCTTACCCTATTTCTAAAAATTAAAATTACTATGGGGAAAAAGTTATATCGGTGATTGTAATATCATTTATTGCGCATTTTTACTGCACATTTAGTTATTCAATTATTAATTAAATTAGTCGCGGTTTTAACTGAATCAAATTATATCCCAGTAGTTAATCAATTAATTAATCTAATAGGAATTTACGTTTGGAATAGTATTAATTGGGATATTACCTTTTGTTATAGGTATGATTAAGTATTCAATACCTATAACAATGCTTTCAGGACTTGGTTTAGCAGCATTACTATCTAATGCAACTCCGGGAAGTTTGACTAATAATTTTGTTAACAACTTATTATTTTTAATATTTGCTAGCTTCATAAGTATAATTATTGCTTCAGTTTCAATTTATAATATTTCAAGAAAAGATATTAATATCAAGTAGTATAACTTAATTTATTGGAATGAATTGTTTAAGGAATAAAAAAATATAACGACTAAAAGTATGTAACAGTTCTTTGATAATTACTTTTAAATGACGAGACTATATAAGTTAGTATTTATATTCCTGAAAAAAAGAATCTCGTATTGAAGAAAGAGAGGTATAGAAATGAAAAATGTTGTTGAAATAAAAGAACTTTTTAAAACTATTGATAAGGAAGAAATCTTAAGTGGTATTAATCTTCAAATTTCTGAAGGAGAAATATATGGATTTCTAGGCCAAATGATTCTGGAAAAAAACAACTTTAATGAAATGCATGTTATCCTTATCAACTATTACATCTGGTAGTATTGAAATTTTTGGAAAAAAATTTACAAGAACACAGAGAAGAAATTTTAAGTCAGATTGGTAGTATTATTGAAACACCAATTTTTTATGAAAACTGTACTGCAAAAGAAGTCTTGAAAATTCATGCTCAGTATATGGGGAAATATTACTGAATCAGATATAATAAATGTCTTAAGTATGGTAGGATTAAAAAAATACTACTAAAAAAAGTAAAAAGAGTTTTCGTTAGGAATGAGGCAGAGACTCGGTTTAGCTAGAGCTTTTTTTAACAAAAACCTAGATTATTAATCTTAGATGAACCAATTAATGGTTTGGATCCAATAGGAATTCAAGAAATTCGAAATCTTTTGTTAACCCTTTCTAAGGAACATGGAATTACAATATTAATCTCAAGTCATATCTTATCCGAAATTTCACAGATAGCAGACAAGATTGGTGTTATAAAAAAATGGAGAAATGATTGAACAAATTTCTATGAAAGAAATTATGAGAGAAAATATTGACTTAGAAGAATATTTTTATGTCACATTTTCTAAATAAAATTTAATAATTATGAGGTGGACTAAGAATGAAACAATTGATAAAGAATCATAAAAAGTTTTATTATACTTTCATGATTTTTAATATGCTAGTTCCTTTTAACTAATATTGCTTTTTGCTTATTCTATTAAAAGATATTATTGATAGTGGATTGTCCCAAAATAGAGAAGCACTAACTGAAGCTGTATTAGTTGGCGCTGTTGTTATTTTCGTCTATGCTGGTCTTAATTTCATATCTCTTCGATTGAGAAATAAACTTGTTAGAAAAATCATGTCAAGATATAAAAAAATAAGGTGTTTCAATCAATTTTAGATAAGGATTATAGAGAATTTTCTAAGGAGAAATCAGGAAAATATATTTCTATATTGACTGAAAAGTATGAAGAAAAATTGAGCAAGACTATTTGTACCAGTATTTTTAATATTTCAAAAACTTTTTCTTTGATGATTTTCTCGCTAATAGCCATGTTTATAGGTAACTGGTTTTTAACCTTATTGGTTATCATTGCCAGCATTATTCCAATGATAATTTCAGGAGTTATTGGACAAAAAGTCAGTTTCTTTACAAAAATAGTGCTCTTATTGCTGATCAGAAGTATTTAGCTAAAGTTAAAGATATTTTTAGCAGGATTTCTGGTTATTAAAAAGTTTTAATGTGAAAGAAGCTATTCGTCAAGATTATAATCATGAAAGTAAAAAAATTGGATGAGATTTATTATATAAAAGGAAAAATTTGATGTTTTTTTGCTAATGTTATTTCTCAGCTTTCAGGGATGATTGTTTTTTAGTAGCCTTTGGTGGAGGAATGTATCTTGTCTTCGATGGCCATACCACAATTGGAAGTGTAACAGCTATTGTTCAACTAGTCAATTTTTGTAGTAATTCCACTTAATGAAATTGGTATGGGAATGAGTAAATTCCGTGAAGGTCAGGCAACACTAGGTTCATTTAAGATGAAAGCTGTACCCGAACTTCAAACAGGTAAAAGGAAAGAATATTTCGGTGATGTAATTTCTTTTTCAAATGTAGATTTTTCTTATCCTAATGCTAAAGAAAAGATTTTTTTAATAATTTATCTTTGAATATTCAAAAAGGGAGAAAAAAATTGCAATCGTAGGTATGTCAGGAAGTGGGAAATCAACTTACTAAATCTATTATTGCGTTTTTTATGATGTAACAAGTGGGCACATATCAATTGATAATCAAGATTTACAAGATATTTCGTCAGAGAGTCTGTATAACTTAATAACTGTAGTTCAACAAGATGTTTATATTTTTGATGATACTTTAAGTGCGAATATTACACTTAATCAACCTTTCGCAGATGATGAGATAAAACAAGCTGTACAGGAGTCTGGGTTAGAAAATTATATTTTAGGAAATGAATTAGGTTTGCAAACTTTATGTGGTGAGGGTGGATCAAATTTATCCGGTGGGCAAAAACAGAGACTTAGCATTGCACGTGCCTTAATTCGTAAAACACCAATCTTATTATTAGATGAGGCTACTTCATCTTTGGATAATAAAGTTACTACTGAAATTGAAAAATTCAATCTTGAAAATTCAAAATTTGACAGCGCTTGTTGTTACTCACAAGTTGAATGAAGCTATTTTGAAAAAAATATGATAGAATTATTTTTATGAAAGACGGTGTTATTGTTGAAGATGGTTCTTTTAGTGATTTGATGGATAGAAAAAGGTGAATTTTATAAGTTGTTTGGGTTGAGTGTGTAACTTTGATAGTGAAGGGTGATAAGTAGGGTAATTTATTAATAGAGTATTATTGTTGGTATTTTAAAAGTAGTAGCCTATATTGTTGAATATTTATAAAAAGGTGGCTATTATTTTTAAGTAATAATTTGAAAATTGGTAACTTGTAATATTGATAATCTCTATCAGTTGAATTCATTTGTTGTTTTACTATTATTAGTATATAATCTTACTTGAAAACATATATACTTTAGGAGAACAAGAATGAAGTTAGAAGATTTTACAGAACAAGAACAAAAACAGATAAAGAAAGGTCTTACTTTTTTTCGGTAATTAGTGATAAAGAAACTGCGGATAGAATACTTTCATTGGTTCCAGAAGAACTAATGAAGAAAATTCCATTTTTGTAAGAAAAACATGCTAATACTCGTACAGTTAAGAGAATTTCTATCGAATACCCAGAATTATACGCAGCAGCTCAAAAAGAGGGAGAATGGCCAGAAAAAGAAAAAGAAGAATTACGTGAAATTATTACAGCCATTTTCCAAGAGAAAATGAATAAACATCAAATTAAATAATATAAAATATGGATATTATTATGTACCAGGATCAATAAGGAAAAGTAGAATATTTAACTTTTTGATTCTGGTATTTTGTATTGTAAGTTATTAAAGTATGTTCACACTTGCTCATTTTTCTGAGATATACTATAATAAAAAAAGATAGATAAATAAAGTAAATTATAACTTTTAAGTAAGTTGATAAGGAGAAAATTATGTTTGGTACGAGAAAATATTCGATTAGAAAAGGTTTCAGTAGGCATTGTTAGTATATTAATAGGCATAACTGCGGGTTCTCTTGGAACAGCATATGCACATGAAGAAACAAACAATGCTGTTGCACATGCAGAAGTTAATCGCGATGTTAATTTAGAGCATGTAAACAAACCTGTTTTAGATGAACCTGAAAAAATAATGCCTAAACCTGAATTAAGCCCAAAACCTGTAGAACCTATTGCAGCTATAGGGTGCGTAGATTGTAAAACATGAAGAGAAAAAGAAGAATCTCACATGGTGAATGTAGTTGATAAACCTATTTTTAGAAGAAGTTGAAAAAAACGACAACTGTACCTGAAATGGAGTTAAAAGCTTCAAAACAGAATGTATCGTTAGTATCAGGAACAGAAATCAATAAAGAAGATAATTTAATTAAATCTGTTTTTAGAAGATAAGATAGACTGGAATACTGTAGATGAAAAAAAGAATTTATAAATTATTTATTTGCTGATATTAAGGTTGACAAAAAGAAAGAACAAGAAATAAAAAGAAATATGGCTAATTAAAGTTAATGAGTTATTAGCCGTTGATCCTAATAATGTAAATCTTCAAAAAGTAAAAAGCTATTTTAGAAAATTCTTTTAAAGAGTAATTCTTCAGTAGAAATAGAAAAAGCAAAAGGAAAAAAAGTAACTGAAGATAAGAAAGAAAACAAAGAATCAGTGAAAGATGAGACTAAAAAAGTCGCACCAAAAGAAGAAAAAGTAACTGATAATAAAAAGAAAACAAAGAACCAGTAAAAGCTGAAGATAAAAAGATAAGAAAGAATCTGTAAAAGAAACTGATAAGAAGGAAGCTTCAAAGGACAAACTGTTCCAGAAAATAAACAAGAAGTTCCTAGTAAAGAAGCTCCGAAAGAAACTTCAGATAAAACAGATCGTCTAATAATAAAAACAAGAAAACTCAGAGAATAGTGCGACAGTTGAAAATAAAGTTTTATCTGCAACATTATCTGGGCGTGATGTAGCTGTATCTTTTTGATAAAAACAAAATAAAAGCTGACGACGTCTTTGTAGAGTGCAATAAATGATGAGAATCTTAACAAGACCATCATAGAAAAAAACTAGGTAATGAATATAAAGTTATTGAAGTTTTTGAAATACATTTCAAAAAGATGGTAAAAATTAGATAGTGATGCTGAACGTACAGTTAAAAGTATCTGTAGTAAAAATGACAATGCAGAATTAGAAGTATATCACATAGCGGACAACAATATTTTTAGAAAAAGTTGAAAGTAGCTTTAGTGACGGTTCGTTGCAATTCAAAAATAAACCACTTCAGTAAATTTACTATTTTAGAAAGAATTAGAGTAGGTGCGAAAGATTTGAAAGTCGTGTTCAAATAGTTACACCTGCTAAGGCTGACTATAAAAAGAATATAAAAAGAAAATTCTAACAATACTGTTACTAATTCTAATACAGTAGAAAAAGAAGCTTCTAAAAAGAAAAAGAAGAATTACCAAAAACTGGTTTAGAGTCAGAACAGACTATTGGTATGGCGTTACTAGCTCTAGTAGCAGCGATAGCGATTAGAAGAAAACAAAAACAATAGAATCTATTAGATTCAAAGTAGAGAAATTAAAAGAAATAAATAAACTCGAAAATTAGGAAGATATCCTAGTTTCGAGTTTATTTTTCATTATGAATTTATGTCCAATATATTGAAAGATTCTCACCATTTTATTTTCTAAAAGGAGTTTGAACTTTGAAAAAGAAGTAGTGATCTCTTTTATCTTTTGATTTATTAGCGGTTAATCTGAAAAATTACTATTGTTATTTACCATTAAATTTAAAATATCGTCTGTTAAAAATGTTAAAAGGTACATTCAATGCAGAATATTTATAGAAGTCTTTTTCGAATTGGTCGTAATTACTACTAAAATAATCAAATTGGACTTCATGTTGATTAAGTTTGTTCATAGTCTAATTCCTCTGCTAAAGAAACTTTTATAATATCGCTAATTGAAATTTGCAGTATATTTTGTTTAGTTGAAAAATAAATAATATCGCTAGTACAATCAACAACCTTTCCTAGATATGGTTCACGTTGAGTAGAGGTATATAAATACGATAGACCTTTAAAAATAAAGTTGGTTTAGTAGTAGTCTTTTTCATCTTCATTCATATTATTGGAAAAATCTATAGTATCACCTTGAGTATTAATCGCGGTAGTGTGTTCTGAGATGAAAAAGCCCATCCATTTAGCCATCCCACGGTCAGCGTATTCTTTTGCAGATTTATAGGAAGATAATTTCTATTTATCATATTAGTCCATCCATGCCACCAGCATGACCTCCTACTAGTTTACTTCTTTCTTTCACACGTGAACCTTCCATTAACATACTTCCATTTTTGAACTGATAAGAATCCGTATTTATCACGTATAGTATCCAGTGTTTTATCAATTTTTTTCTTTTGTTTTTCAATAGCTTTAATATCATCGAATAATGTATAAATTGTAAGATTATCATCTATTAGGTTATCATATCTAACTGCAATAGAGCGTACGCACCACCGTCATATTTACTTTCTAAAAAGTGATAGAACATGATCGGTTAATTGTTTTGTACTTTTGAGTAGGGGTGATTTTTAGATGCATTAATAGATTTTTGCTTTCAACTCTACTGTAACTGATATGGATATGTACTGATTTTGCCTTTTTCTTAACTCTTCTTAGTCTTATTGCGACTTGTTCTGCCATTTCTGACAAAACTAATTCTATTTGTGATTTAACCTTATAATCTTTAGGTAGTACTTGTGAATTACCTATGCCTTTTTGATTTTTGGTTTATAAGGTTTTGAAGGTTTGCTCTCATCGATTCCATTTGCGTGGAACCATAACTGAACTCCAATTATACCGAATTCCTTTTTTTAATACATCTGGATTAGCATTTGCTAAGTCTTTAACAGAATATATTTTTAATTTATTCAATCTTTTTCTGTTCTGTTTCCTATTCCCCAAAAATCAGTAAGTGAAGATATAGCCACACTTTTTGTTTCAACATCTTCATATGACCAATTAGCACGCATAGTTGGAGTTTTTCGCTTCATTATCTAGCGCAAGTTTTTGCTAAAGAGGATTTGCATTACTCATTCCTACAGAGGAGTAAACACCTGTTTTTCCATATATCATGTTGAATTTTCGACTAAATTATGTCCAATTTTTTTCTTTTTCTTGTTTTTATAGAATCTTTTATGAAGTAATTGAGGATTGTGTTAAATCGATAAATCCTTCATCTATTGAATAGGGATGAATATCCTCATCTGGAACATAATTTTTAAGTACATTAAGTATTTGTATATTTTTCGATATAGAGTCATTCTTGGAGGGACGATGAGCGTTTTTAGCCCAAGCTTCAATATGATTAATATATTGTTGAGTTATTTCAAGACCTTGTCTTTTTGCATTATAAAAATGAAAAACGTCGTGTATTAATATCGAAGGGAAGATCATAACTTCTACCTACATTATTTTTTCCAAAGACTTCTTTGAAAACAGGAGAACTTGCCAATATTAAACCGTTAGAGTTATCACTTCTGCTCATTACACAAAAGTGAGGGTTGTTAAAGGATTAAGTCCACGTTCTACGCATTCTACACTTGCATAAAAAGACTTCATATCTATGAAGGCTATATCTGAATGAGGTTCTAATGTATAGTCGATTATTCCCATGTTACTACACCTCTTTTATAGGTTTAAATGAATCTGTAACAACTCCTACTATATTTATCTTCTATCGGTGCTATTATGTCTTTGTAGTTGTCATTAATAGAAACTAGACGAACTGTATTTTCTTCTAGGAAAACTTTTTTTATGTATGTTTCTTCATTATAGACTACTGCATAAACCAATCCGTCAAAATCGTATCCAGTTTTTCTAATCAGGGCAACATCACCGCTGTGGTATTTTGGTTCCATAGAATCCCCATCAATCCAAGAGGCTATATCGTGTGATATGTCTTTGTCGAAGTAAACAGTATCGAACTCATAATTTTCATAATAAAAGTTACCTAAACCAGCGGATAGTTTTGCGTGAACTTGATATTTATATAATTGAGAAACATATAGCTCGTTAGCCATAGTCAAAAAGTTTCTTTTGATTTATCTCGTTTAATTGGAGATATTTATTAACTATCTCATACTCTGATTCAAAGTAAGTAGTCTCTACATTAAAGTAAAAGTGCTAGTTCATCTAAATTTTTTATTTGGTATATTTTTCCTTTTTCCCCAACTATTGTAGCAGCACGAGTAACACCGAGATGTTCAGCTACTGCAGTTTGAGAAACTTTTTCGTTTAGTACGTAAGGACTTCAATCTATTATTACAAAACATAACAACTCCATATAATATTTTGTAAAGTTATAACTTTACAAAATATTATATAAGATTATAAGGAATTTGTCAAAAGAAATAGAGGGAGTGACTCAAAAATCGTGATTTCGAAGAAATCGATTTTGTAGAGTCACTCCCTCTCTAAAGAGTGTATTAAATTTATGGATTCATATTAACTCGGTGCCATTCGTTTATAACATAAGAAATTTGTCCTACTTGATCTAATCCGACAAGGTTTACTTCTTCAGTAGCAGGAGTAGCTCCTCCCAAACCTGCAGTATATAAAGCGATAATGTAAGGTGTTTTCTCATAAACAATAGCATCAACATTTAGTGCTTCTTTAACATATCCAGGTTTCTGTTCTATCACCAGATTTGGAAGATAGCGTTTGTAGTAGTCTCCTGGGAAAGATTCACCAATATACGCGCGAATGTCTTTATATTTTTCTCTATTATCCCAAAGGTGTTGTAATACCTGAATATAATAGTTAGTTGTTGTTTTATTTTTCTGTACTAAAGTTTTTTAATTCTGCTTTAGATTCACCGTAGTTGCTATACATTTTGTATACTTCATTCATACCTCCAAGGCGATCGGCAAGCGCGTATGCAGGAGTATTTTCTGAATGAACTAATGAATAGTATTGCATTTGGGGAATAGTCATAGCCCCTTTAAAAACTTTTAACATATGTATTAGTGCTCACCATCATACTCATAGTAAGTGTTAGTGATGTCATAACGTTTAGTCATAGATAAGTTATATTTTTCAAAGTTATCTACTACTAACATATTAAGCGGTAATTTATACTGTAGAACCAGCAGTCATAGGTTGAGTTTTCATTCATTTCAATTAATTCACCAGTTGCTAGGGTTTTTATATGAAAAAGCTATCTGTGAATTTTTATCCCATATTCTTTTGCATATGCTTGTATAACTTCAGGTAAAAGTCATATTAGCGTAGTCATAATATAAACCATATGCATTCATAGTAGGGGTATCAGCTTTCATAACAGCTTGCTTTTTCTTCTAGGCTCTTACCTTTTTCTGGTTCTTTTGTTTTTCTATATTGTCATGATTATCTTTTTGTTGTATCGTTTGTATTAGTATTGTGATCGTTACTTTTTCCAAAATGATTGTATATATTTAAAGTCGAAAAAAGTTAACGTTGTGGAAACGTCCGTAATAATACAAACTAGCAATTACTACAGAGAATAGTAGTATTACTGATATTATAATTTTTATTTTTGACATACAAGCTCCTGTATAAACTTATTTAATTAACTTAATAATTATAATAGAATATGTTTTAAAATTCAAGAAATAGATAGTTAATATAATAAGATAAATATATGAAAATAATGAAAGAGAAATATTATATGTGTAAGAAGATACGGTTAAATATATAATTTCGAAATTATAATAAAAAAATGATGTCTATTATAAAATATTTTTCAATTGAAATTAATAATATAAATCAATAAGAAAATTAAGTAATTTAAAAAGTGAATATGATATTATTTTGCTGTCATTATGTATAAAACTATGGTAATATGATATGAATTAGAAATTTTTAAAAAGGTTAGGAGATTTAATGACAAAAATAATCAAAAACCGTTTAGTTATATTTTTATAGTGATGTTTGGTCTTATTGCGAGTGGTTACAATAGTTTTTGAAACCTTTGGATAGTATGATTATTAATTTTTATTCAAGGTTTAGAAAATCCAATGCTTACAAGCATATATTTAAATACAACAAATATAGCAGATCAAAAACCTAGTGCAATAATAACTGCTATAATAGTTATTATTTTATTTGTGAGTAAGTTTAAAGAGAGGCTCTATTTTTTTAACTCTTACAATGGGAACGTGTGTATAGTGATGGCGTTTATTAAGATAATTTTTAATCGTCCTAGACCTAATATTCATCGTTTAGTAGAATTAAATAGCTTAAGTTTTTCCTAGTGGGCACGACTTCAGCGACAATAATGTATTTAACATTGGCGTTAATATTTATTAAATTATCGAAGAAAGGAAATAATAATTATTTTCCTATTCTTATAGCGATAATAGAATTTTATTTATAGCGACTTTCTAGAGTATATTTAGGAGTACATTATCCGACGGATACAATGGCTGGGATGTGTTTAGGTAGCGTTATAGTATTAACTTATAATTTTGTCTATTATAATAAAAAAAGTAGAGGTGAGGTAATATGAAAAAGTTTTATATAACAGGTTCATTTGAAATGGACATCTTCAAGTATCAAAAAAATATTAAAGAAACGTTTGAAAAATATTATGCTGATGAGGTTGAAGTTATCGAAACAGACTTGTTTTTACAGGCTCATCCGAATTTGACACCAGTTTTAAAAAATTATATTTATATAGCTTTTTCATATTTTAGAGATGTTTACGGGTATTTATACTATGCAGGAAAAAAATCATAGTAATATCTCTGCTTATAGATATTTTTAGTTCTGAGTATTTGAAAAACTAGTAAAACAAGCTAAACCAGATATCATAGTATCAACATTTCCAACTCCAGCTTTATCATTATTGAAAGATGAGCAGATACCGATAGTTAATATAATAACGGATTATCATTTTCATAAAAGTTGGTTAACTAAAGGTGCATTTAGATATTATGTAGCGACAGATGGAAACTGAAAAAGAGTTATTGAAGTTAAATGTAGAAAAACAAAAAGTTAAGAAATTTGGAATACCGATTGCTGAAAAAAATTTCGATAATAAAAATGGATGTTGAACAATGGTTGGAAGATAATAAATTATTTATAGATAAAAAGACAGTTTTATTATCTGCTGGTGCTTTTGGGGTATCTACTGATTTTTTTCGAATCTTATCGGGAAAATACTGAAGAAAAATAAAAGATACTCAAGTAGTAGCAATCTGTGGTAAAAAAATAGAGCATTAAAGAATAAATTAGAAATTGATTATGCTGAACAAAAATGGTTAAAATTCTAGGATATACTGAAAATATGCGAGAATGGATGCAGACTGCTGATGTGCTTATAACTAAGGCAGGAGGAGTAACTATTTCTGAAGCATTAGCAAGTAATATTCCACTGATTCTTTTTTTAATCCTGTTCCCGGACAAGAGATGGAAAAATGCTGTCTACTTTAGGAAAAATGGAATGGCAAAAATCGCTAAAAAATTTAGAAGAAGTACTAGATTGTTTAGAAGAACTATTTTTTTGAAGATAATATTAAGAAGATTAAATACAATATGATAAAAAAATTATTTACCGCATGCAAGTTATAATATTTGCAAAGATATTATGGGAATCTTTAGAATTGAATAAAGTATAATATTAATTAACTTTATATGTGTTCTGAGTAAGGGTGACTCGATAAAAATCGATTTTTTCTGAAATCGAAAATTTTTTGAGTCACTCTTTTTATTTTTTTCTAAAATAATATTTTTAATATATAGGATAAAGTTGAAATTTTGTATACCAACTGAGTAAAGTTAAGCGTGATTTTTTTACTGATTTGTTACTGTGTTCAACTCTTATCTTATCTTATCTTTTTCTCTTTCTATTGTTATGGTATAATAGCATATAGAGTGAGTTGTTAGAAAAGCATTCAAGGACTAATACGACGGTTAAGAAGTAAGAAATAAAAATTAAAATAAAACATTTAGGAGATAAGAGTGAGAGTAGTTTTTACTTTGTAGGTATGATGGTAGTAATTACCATGGATTTCAAATACAACCAAATAATAATACAATTCAAGAAGAAATTGAGAAAAGTTTAAAAGAAAATTAATAAAAAGATGTACGACTTTATATGAGTGGAAGAACGGATAGTGGGGTTCATGCTTATGGTCAGGGTATTGCATTTTGACACGGATTTGAATATTCCAGATGAAGCATGGGTTAAGGCGCTTAATGCTACTATTCCGAAAGACATTAGAATAGTGGGAGCGACGTCAGCTTCTGAAGATTTTTCATGTTAGGTATAATAGTACACAAAAACATACTATTATAAACTTCATATTGAAGAGAAGTGGATCCATTCTTACTAAATTATGTGGGTAAACATAGTTTTGATTTTAATTTCGAAAAAAAGCTCAAGAAGCTTTGCAATATTTTTATAGGAGAACATGATTTTTTTCATCATTTTGTTCGAAAAATTCTAGCGTTGAAGATAAGGTTAGAACGATATATAGTTTAACTATGGAGAAAGATCCGGTTAATCCTAATATTGTAAACTTTGAAATTACTGGGAATGGGTTTCTTATATAATATGGTTAGAATAATTATCGGAACTATACAAAATGTCGCTGCAGGTAAATATGAAGCGAATTATGTTAAAGAAATATTAGAAAAAGGAACGACAATTCGCAGGACCGAAAGCTGATGCAGCAGGATTGTATCTTAAAGAAGTGCTTTATGATGATGATAAAATAAATAAATTTATAAATAATAGTTTAAAAGCTTATTGTAATAAATAATAGATTGAGTGATTCAAAAATCGTGATTTGTAGAAATCGATTTTTAGAGTCACCCCTGTACAGTTTATAAATTCTCATATAAACTTTGTTAAAATTTAGGACTTTTGAATCATCCCCGATTTAGTTTGAGAAAAATCAGGATATTTGTTATAATAAAAAGATATTCTGTAGAAAATTAGGTAATAAAATGATAAAAATTTGAAGATGTTTTTCAATATTCTAGTTCTAAAAAGACTGCATTATCAAATATAAATTTAGAAATAAAAGAAGGGCGCTGGCTTAGTGTTTTAGGAAAAACGGAAGCGGAAAAATCAACGCTTATGAAGTTGATTTATGGGCAGAATTTAGCAACTTCTGGGAAAGTAACTTTTAATAATAAAGAGTATAATAAAGAACTTTTATGATGATATAAAAAAATAAAATAGCTATTGTTTTTCAAAAATCCTGATAATCAATTCGTAGGATCTACCGTAGAAGAAGATATAGCATTTGGGACTTGAGAATAGAAATGTTCCTCAAGAAAAGATGGATGAGATAATGGATAGAGTATTAGAAATTGTTGATATGACGGACTATAGAAAATATGAGCCCTCATCATTATCAGGTGGGCAGAAAACAAAGGGTGGCAATAGCATCTTCGCTAGCTTTTAGACCCTGAGATTTTAATATTGGATGAGGCTACGAGTATGCTTGATCCTAAAGCTAAAAAGTCTATTTTAGAGTATATAAAAATAAATAAAGAAAAAGGAATAACTATAATCTCTATCACTCACGATGCAGAAGAGAGTGTTTATTCAGATGATATTGTCATATTAGAAAGCGGAGAAATAGTTTATCAAGGAAATTATACAACGCTATATGCTGATACTGAGATTTTAGAAAAATATAGCTTAGAGGTTCCTTTTGTAGAAAAGAATAAAAAGACTTAAACAATTACCTGAATCAAGAATTATTTGAAATAGAAGAAGACGAGGGGAGTGTAGTAAGAAAAATATGCAAATTAGTTTAAAAAGTGTGAACTATACTTATAATTATAAGACCCCATATGCTAGAGAAGTCTTTAAAAAGATATAAACTTGAAGATAGATGAAGGAAGTTATACGGTAATAGTAGGTAAGACAGGTAGCGGAAAGTCTACCCTTATAGAGCATATTAACGGCTTATTATTACCAACAAAAGGAGAAGTAGCAGTAGATAATATATTGATTACTAATCCACAGAGTAAAAAAGAAAGAAGAGAATTGGCTAAAAAACTGAAAATATTAAGACAAGATGTTGCGGTGTTATTCCAGTTTTCTGAACAGCAGTTATTTGAAACAAGCGTACTAAAAGATATTATCTTTGCACCCTTAAATTACGGAGTAGCAGAAGAGAAAGCTATCTCGAAAGCAAAAGAATTAATAAAAATTAGTAGGACTTGACGAAAGTTACTTTGGATAAATCTCCTTTTGAATTGTCAGGAGGCGAGATGAGGAAAGGTTGCCTTATGTGGTGTGCTTGCCTTAGAACCTAAAGTACTAATATTAGATGAACCGACAGTAGCTCTTGATTATCGGAGTCGTGAGGAAATCATGGTTATGGTGAAAAGACTCAAAGAAGAGTTCGATATGACGATAGTGCTAGTAACTCACAATATGGATTATGTATTAGAATATGCGGATAAAATTTTCGTCTTGAAAAATGGAGAAATTAGTTTTTGAAGGAAAAGGTGAGGACCTTTTCTTGAATGAACAAATTCTCAAAGAGAATTCATTAGAATTACCGAAGTATTGAAGTTTTACAAAAATTAGAAGCAAATAATATAGTATTGGATGTATTTCTAGGAAATATGAAGAATTAATTAATGCTTTAAAAAAATAAGATAGGAAGTAGTAGAAATGAATAATTCGTTAATAAGTAAGTATATTCCATTAAATACTATTATTCATAATCTTGATCCGAGAACTAAAAATATTTTTTTGTAATTTGGTACTTAGTAGATGTCTTTATTGCATATAATGTGTTAGAATTTTTATCTTTAATACTATTGCTGCTAGTGATAGTTATACTATCTAAAAACAGAGTCCAGCATTTTTAATTAATAGTGTAAAAGCTATTAGTATACTAATCTTTATTTACTTCGTTGATTCACCTTGTTTTTTTAATAAAAAGGTGATGTGTTGTATGAAGTATTAGGTTGGAAGATTTATAGTGGTGCACTTTTAGGAATTGCGTTGATTACAGTCAGGTTTATTTTAGTTGTTGCGATAATGGTTGTCTTTATGGCTACTACTTCGCCAACAGAAATAACAAGTGCAATAGAGAAGAGTCTTGGATTCCTGCAAAAAGTAGGGGTTCCGATCTCGACTTTTGCGCTAGTATTATCTATTTCACTTAGATTTATTCCGACTATATTAGAAGAAACTAATAGAATAATAAATGCACAGGTGTCACGTGGTTCAGATTTTTAATGAAGGAAGCTTAGCGCAGAAAGTAAGGAAGTTTATTCCTATACTGATACCGTTATTTATAGCTACTTTAAAAAGAGCTGATGAGCTTGCTACTGCAATGGAAGTGAGAGGTTATTCTACTACCGGGGTAAGAAGTAAGTATAAAAGTACTAAAAGTATAATAAACTAGATTATTTAAGTTATATATTAATAATAGTTATTACAATATTTATAATGTTAGTGTAGTATGAAATTTTAGAAAAGGAGATAGGGATGGAAACTGAAATAATTAATATTTCGAAAAAGTGAAAGTAAAGAAGAGATATACAGTAAGTTAACTGAGTATTATAAAAAAGAGGGAAAGCTTGTAGCTATTCCAACAGAAACTGTTTATGGCTTAGTGCTAACGCTATGGATGATGAAGCGGTGAGTAAGATATATGAGGCGAAAAGGTCGTCCGAGTGATAATCCGCTAATTGTTCATTTTTATGAAATGAGTCAGCTAGATAATATCGTTGATTATAGTGATGAAAATGTTAAGAAACTGATAGATAAGTTCTGGCCAGGTCCGATGACTTTAATTTTAAATGTTAAAGAAAATAACGGTATTTCTAAAAAGGTTACTGCGGGCTTAAATACGTTAGCTGTCAGAATGCCGTCTAATGTTACTGCTCGAGAATTATTAAAAGAGACTAAAGTTCTATTAGCAGCACCAAGTGCTAATACAAGTGGAAAGCCATCTCCGACAAAATTTGAACATGTGTATCATGATTTGAATGGGAAAATAGATGTAATAATCGAAGATGAACAATCGGATATCGGTTTAGAAAGTACGGTTATTGATTGTACAAGATATCCACTTGTTATTGCGCGCCCTGGGGATATTACTAAAGAAGATATTGAGTCTGTATTAGGAGAAGGTAGTGTGAAGTATAATGAAGAAGTACTTACACAGAATACCGCACCTATATCGCCAGGAATGAAATATAGACATTATTCTCCTGAAGCGGAATTAGTATTGTTTAATGATTCATTTGAAAATTTAATAAATATTTTAAAAAGATAAAAAAATCAAAAAAACAGGTTTTATTACATACAAAAGAAATGGAATCTAGAGTTAATGATTTAAATGTTTCTATAAAATATTTAGCAGATAATGAGAAAAAGTGTTGAACAATCTAATAAAAATTTATATAATATTCTAAGGGAGTTTGATGAAGAAAAGGTAGAGGAGATTTTTTATACTACCAATCGAAGAAACGAAAGAGAATAAAGCTTTTGTTGAATAGACTTAATAAAGCTATAAGTAAAAAAATAAAATAGGAGATTTGTAATGAAAAAGTTATATGTAGTTATACCTTGTTACAACGAAGAAGAGGTATTAAACGAGACTGCAAAAAGATTAGAAGTTAAAAATGAATTCTATGATAGAAGAAGATTTAATTTCGAAAAGATAGCCGTGTTGTTTTAGTGAACGATGGTTCAAAAGATAGAACATGGGAAATGATAGAAGAACTTCATGAAAAAAATCCATTATTCAGTGGTATTAATTTAAGTAGAAATAGAGGACACCAAAATGCACTTTTAGCAGGACTTATGACAGTTAAAGATCACTGTGATGTAAGTATTTCTATGGATGCTGATTTACAAGATGATATTAACGCTATGGATGAAATGATGAAGAAATATCTAGCTGGTGCTGATGTTGTTTACGGTGTTCGTTCTGCAAGAACTACGGATACATTCTTTAAACGTTTCACAGCTGAAGCTTTCTATAAAGTAATGGAAAAATTAGGAGCAAATACAGTGTTTAACCATGCTGACTACCGTTTAATGAGTAAACGTGCATTAGAAGGATTAGCTCAGTTTAAAGAGGTGAACTTATTCTTGCGTGGATTGTTCCTATGATAGGATATCCAAGTGATATCGTTACATATGAACGTGCAGAAAGATTCGCGGAGAAAGTAAATATCCGTTATCTAAGATGTTAGCATTCGCTTTTGAAGGTATTACATCTTTATCTGTAAAATTAATTAGATTTATTACTATAGGTGGAGCATTAATGATATTTATTGCTGCGATAGTATTTTTCTACACATTGTATAGTTATTTTGCAGGATTTGCAAGACCAGGTTGGTCAAGTTTAATGATATCAATGTGGTTTATCGGTGGAATGATTATGATTTCACTAGGTATTGTGGGTGAATACGTAGGTAAAATCTACTTAGAAACAAAAAGGACGCCCAAGATTTATTGTTGAAAAATTCTTAAACGAAGAGAAAAACAAAGAGGAATAATTGACAATGAATAAGGAAATATTAAATAAATTTTCTAACTTTTTAGTAAAAGTTATAGCTGTGATTTTCGTAGTACTTATGGGGATGAAACTCTTTATTAGTATTAACAAAAACAGCGGTATTTTCGAAAGATTATCAAGAAACTTTATATTATGAAAATGTCAGTGCTATACTAAATATTATGTTCCTTATAATATTTAGTATAGTTATCTTAATATTAGCAAGATATTTGAAGAAAAATAATAAGTGTTCAAAAGATTAGTTTTAATAGTAATGATTTATGCTTTATTATTAGTATCTTGTTTGCAATATTGAGAAGAGACTATGTTCAGTTTGATCCATTTAACGTAATAGATCAAGCTAATAATTTCATAAGAGAAAACTACAGTGGTCTTGATAAAGGAAATAACTATTTATACATATATTCACATCAAATTACAACAGTATTTTCTATTCCAAATTATACTGTCATTATTTGGTAGAGCAACGTTTATTTTATATATAATGCAAAGTTTTTTTCAATAAGTTATATTATCTTTATGTTATATAAAAATATCTAATATAATGTTTGATGATGAGGATACAAATTATCTAGTTGTAATTCTTAGTGGTCTATGTTTTTCCGTTAATATTCTATGTTGCATTTGTATACGGATTATTACCGGGTATGTTTTTAACATTACTGGCTTACTATTACTTTATAAAGTATACTAAACACAAAAAAATGGTATATGTTAGTAATAAGTGCTATTAGTATTAATGTTGCGATACTATTTATAGGTAATAACTTTAATACATATGTTAGCTATATTATCGGCAGCAGTTATTTATCTTATTAGAGTAAGAGATAAAAAGTCATTGCGTTTATAGTTAGCTGTCTGTTTTTTTAATGAGTGCCTCTAAGAGTTTAATCTATAATTATTATGAAGTGAAGAGTCAAAAGACAATTGCTGATGGTGTACCGAAAAATTACATGGATAGCGATGGGAATGCAAGAAGGTGATCGTGAAGCTGGTTGGTGGAATAGATTTAACTATGATATTATGCCAGAAGAAGATTATGATACAAAACGCATAACCGAAATCTCTAAAGATTCTATAAAACAAAGAGCAGAGGTATTTAAGAAAAATCCCTAGATATGCTGTAGATTTTTATCAAAGAAAATATGAAAATCAGTTTATAGAACCAACATTCCAGAGTTTATTAGTGACTGCACCTCAAAGGAATTTTCGATAATGAAACTAAGTTAGAAAAAAAGTGAAAAGACTTTTTGTAAAACAAATTTACTTTGATGAAACTCATCACGTACTTTACTTTTATTATGAAGGTATTTCAAGTGTTTGTATATGTATTTTCTGTAGTATTTGCAGTAAATGTTTATAAGAAGAAAAAAAGAAATACTAACGATAATTCCAGTCGCTTTTATCGGTGGAACGTTATTCCATATGATTTGGGAAGCGAAAAAGTAGATATGTATTTCCGTACTTTGTATTTTTAATTCCACTTGCAGCATATGGACTAGTAATTGTAAGAAATAAAATAACTGAATATAGAAAAAAATAAAGAGGAAAAATGAAAAAGGTAATATATAAAGCTTTTATCATAACGTTATTAGGATTAACAGTATCTGCTCCTTCGATAAAGGCTAATGATGTCTATGTACCCTTTGGAGAAAAAGAAATTTACTGAAATTGAAAAATAGCGAAAAAAATAGAGTTCGATGACCTAAATCTTAAAAGCAGCTTTAATAGAGTATTATAAGTTTCATATTAATAAAGACTTTTAAAGGTGAGGAAATAACTGTAGGTATGATGGAACAATTTACAAGTCTGTCATTACCTTGGAAAAATATTTTTCTCTAAAAGGTTTGGAATACGCTGTTAACTTTAAAAAAATCTAAACTTATCTAATAACTTTATCGAAGATATTAAACCATTAGAAAAGTTAGTTGAATTAGAAGATTTAAACCTTACTAACAATAAAATAAAAGATCCAAAGAGTTTAGCTAAATTAACAAAGTTAAGACAATTAGTACTTAGAAAAAAATTTAATGAATAATTTAGATTTTTCTAAATGATCTAAAAAGTAGAATCATTAGATATATCTATGAACAGTGTTTTTAAAAGATTATATTCCGAATAATTTAAAAACTAGATAATCTAAGAAGTCTAAATATTTCTGGTATAGGTTTAGACAATATCTCATTTTTAAAAAAATGCAGGAAACTTGAGAGTTTAGTTGCTGAAGAAAATGCTATTAAAGATGTTAACGCCATTAGCTGAATTAAAGTCTTTGAGAACTTTATATTTAGATAGAAATAATATTAGCGATATTACAGCGCTAAAAGATTTAGCAAGTTTAGAAGAACTACTATTATATAAAAACAATATTGAGAATGTAGATGCGTTAAAAGATAAAAAAATATCTATATCGATTAATGTTGAATGATAATCTAGGTTTAAAAATATAGATGTATTAAAAGATGTACCAAATATTTCTAGCTTAGATATATCAAATACTGCAGTAACCGATATTTCAGCATTAAAGGATGCTAAGTATCTATATTATATCGCTTTGAAAGATACTAAAAATCAGTGATGGTGATATAACTGCATTTGAGAAAAGTAATCTAGAAGTTAAAAAAATCTAATAACATAGATAAAAAGCTAGAAATAGTAAAAACAGAAGCTGCAAAATATTTTTAGTATTAAAAAAATTATATATTTATGGTGTTAATACTAATTTTTCACTTTTAGTGGTATTAGAAGCTACTGGAGAAAAATAAATAAAATGTAAAAAGATAGATGAGTTTCCCTTGAAATTCATCTATCTTTGTGCTAGAATTACATTAATGAAATAAATCAACGTATACTTAGGACAAGATATATATTTAACTTATTTGAGAGAGGGTATGGTGCTGAAAATACCTATAAGAAATATATGTTACTACCTAGCTAATAGTATTAACATAGTTAGTGAGCTTTATTCACAAAGAGGAAGTAAATTTACTTCGAATTTGGGTGGTACCACGAAAAGATTCGTCCCTTCTTTAGTTTCGGCTAGAGAAGGGGCTTTTTTAATTTCTAAGTAAGTTAGACTAAGTATATAAAAAAGAAGGAGACCTTAATATGGCTAAATTAGTTTTTCCAGATGGAAATGTAAGAGAATATGATAATAAAACACCATTAGAAATCGCTGAGAGTATTAGTGTAAGTCTTAAGAAAAAAGTGATTTCTGCAAAATTAGATGAGGACTATATCGAAGTTAACAAACCAATAACAAAAGATGGTCACTTAAAACTTATCGTTGCAGATGATGAAGATAAAGATAGTTTATATGTATTACGTCACACTTGTGCACACGTATTAGCGCAAGCATTAAGAAGATTATATGGTAAAGATGTACACTTCGGTGTTGGTCCAGCTATTGATGGTGGGATTCTACTATGACTTTGATGCTGAATATAAAGTATCAGAAGAAGACTTTAAAGCAATTGAAAAAGAAATTAAGAAAAATTATTAGCGAAAACTATGCAATTGAAGGTCGCGAAGTAAGTAAAGAAGAAGCTTTAGAAATCTTTAAAGAAGATCCATATAAAGTAGAATTAATTAACGATTTTCCAGCCGATGAAGTTATTACAGTTTACACACAAGGAGACTTCACTGACCTTTGTCGTGGTGGACATCTAAGTGCAACTTCAAAAATTAAAGAATTTAAATTATTATCTGTAGCCGGTGCATACTGGAGAGGTAACAGTGATAATAAAATGCTACAACGTATCTACGGAACAGCTTATTTCACTAAAGAACATTTAGAACAACACTTAGTACGTCTACAAGAAGCACGTGAACGTGATCACAGAAAACTAGGTAAAGAATTAGGAATCTTCACAACAAGTCAAAAAGTTGGTGCTGGATTACCATTATGGTTACCAAATGGTGCTACTATCCGTCGTACTATCGAAAGATATATCGTTGATAAAGAAGTAGAATTAGGATATGACCACGTTTATACTCCAATTATGGGATCTAAAGATCTATATATTACAAGTGGACACTGGGAACACTACCAAGAAGATATGTTCCCACCAATGGAAATGGACCACGAAACAATGGTACTTCGTCCTATGAACTGTCCTCACCACATGATGGTTTATAAAAATGAACGTCACTCATACCGTGAACTTCCAATCCGTATCGCAGAGCTTGGAATGATGCACCGTTATGAAGCAAGTGGAGCAGTAAGTGGATTACAACGTGTTCGTGGTATGACTCTAAATGATGCTCACATTTTCGTACGTCCAGATCAACTTAAAGATGAATTTAAACTTACTGTAGGACTTATCGAAGAAGCGTATAAAGACTTAGGTATTAAAAACTTCAGTTACCGTCTATCATACAGAGATCCAGAAAATACTGAGAAATACTTCGATGATGATGCAATGTGGAATAACGCTCAACAAATGTTAAAAGAAACTGCTGATGAGTTAGGATTAGACTATGTTGAAGCTGAAGGAGAAGCTGCATTCTATGGACCAAAACTTGACGTTCAAGTAGAAACAGCAATCGGAAAACAAGAAACATTATCTACAATTCAATTAGACTTCTTATTACCAGAAAGATTTGAATTAGAATATATTGGTGAAGATGGAAAAGCTCACCGTCCAGTAGTTATCCACCGTGGTATCGTATCAACAATGGAAAGAATGGTTGCCTTCTTACTAGAAGAGTACAAAGGAGATTTACCAACATGGTTATCACCAAACCAAGTACGTATTATCCCAGTAAACAATGACTACCACTATGATTATTCTAAAGAAATCATGCAAGAACTTAAAAAAGCTGGTGTTAAAGTAGCTATCGATGATAGAGATGAAAAACTAGGATACAAAATCCGTGAAGCAGCAAGCAAAAATTCCATATACTTTAGTAATTGGAGATAAAGAAGTAGAAAACAGAAATGTTAACGTTAGAACATTTGGTTCAAACGACCAAAAAGAAGAAAGCTTTGCTGAGTTCAAAGAAAATATCTTAAGAGAAATCAACGAAAGATTAATCGAGAAAAACGCATAGTAAAATAGGGAGTGACTCAAAAATCGTGATTTCGGAGAAACAAGATTTTGTCGAGTCACCCCCGCACAGTTTATTAGATATCTAAAAAGCTTTTATAAAGCGATTTTAGATATCAATAAACCACTAAAGTCTATGGTTATTCGTATGAACTTGTAAAAATTTTTAGAATTTTTAGATAAGCTCATAATCATAATAAGGAGATATAATGTTAACTCAATTAACAAAAAAATGTAAAAAAAAGGTCAAGTTGGAGTGAAAAATTAAAACTACTCACGGAGATATGACTTTCAAATTATTTGAAAAAGATATTCCAAAAAGCAGTAGAAAACTTTTTAACTCACGCAAAAAAATGGATACTATAAAGGTATTATATTCCACCGTGTAATTAAAGACTTTTATGATTCAAGGTGGGAGACCCAACTAGTACAGGTATGGGAGGAGAGTCAATCTGGGGACGTAGTTTCGAAGATGAATTCTCAATGGATTACTTCCACTTCTACGGTGCGTTAAGTATGGCAAATGCTGGACCAAACACAAATGGAAGTCAATTCTTTATAGTTCAAAATTCTCACGTAGATGCTAGAACTTTACAAGCACTTGAACAAGGTGGTTGGCCACAAGAAGCTGTTGAAGGATATGCTAAACTAGGGGAACTCCTCACTTGGATCACCGTCACACAGTATTTGGACACCTAATCGCTGGTGCAAAAACTTTAGAGAAAATTGCAGCTGTAAAAAAACTGGAGCTCAAGATAAGCCGGTTGAAGAAGTTGTGATTCTTGATATAGAAGTTAAATAAATATAAGAAAAGCAAGATTAATGAGATTAATCTTGTTTTTTATATATTTATGAAGAAATAATAATTATATAATTTTTAGAATTTAGAATTTTAGAGTTTAGGATAATTTAAGAAATAAAAGAACAGTATTTTTTAGAATAAAATATTATTAGTTAATTTAAAATTTACTTTAAAAATTAAATTAAAAATAGGAAAAATGCTTTTAAAATGACTATTCATGTGATATAATTATGAAAAGTTTGAATATAAAAAGGAGAAGAAGAATGGCAGAAAAACAAGAGTAAAACCAATTCTGGATGTTCATGAAAAGCCTAACTTAGCTCTATGGGTAACGTTAAGCTTACAACACTTATTCGCAATGTTTGGAGCGACGGTGTTAGTACCGATTTTAACAGGGTTACCAGCAAGTACTGCTTTAACGACATCAGGTATTGGAACACTTACGTATTTATTAATAACTAGAGGTAAAATTCCTGCGTATTTAGGATCTTCATTTGCCTTCATTAATCCGATTATTGTGCTTTCAACTACTCACAGTGTTGAAACAGCAATGCTTGGTGCATTTTTAGCCAGCTTAGTTTATGGGGTTGTAGCAATGTTAATTTACAAATTTGGTGTAAATTGGTTATTGAAACTTTTACCACCAGTAGTAGTTGGACCTATTATCATTGTTATTGGACTTGGGATTGCTCCTACAGCAATCAATATGGCGATGTACAAAACAGTAGATGGAGCTAAAGTTTATGATTTAAAATACTTCTTAGTAGCTCTTATCACATTAGCAGCAACAATCTTCTGTTGTGTTGCTTTAAGAGGATTTGCTAAACAAATTCCAGTATTATTAGGAATTGTGTTTGGATATATTGTCGCTGTATTTGCAGGATTAGTTGATTTCCAACCAGTTATCGATGCTCCTTGGTTTAGCTTACCGAAGTTCACAATTCCTTTTGTGACATATACACCACATTGGAATGTAGCAGCATTAGCAATGGTACCTATTGCTATAGTAACAATTAACGAACACATCGGTCACCAAATGGTATTATCTGAAGTAGTAGGAAGAAACTTCTTAAAAGATCCAGGATTACACCGTTCAATCTTAGCTGATGGAACAGCTATGATGTTTGCATCACTTTTAGGTGGACCACCAAGTACAACATACGGTGAAAACATTGGGGTGCTTGCTATTACACGTATCTTCTCTGTATTCGTATTAGGAGGAGCAGCGGTATTCGCACTTATCTTAAGTTTTGTAGGTAAGTTCTCAGCTCTAATCTCTACGATTCCATCACCAGTTATGGGTGGGGTATCGATCTTACTATTCGGTATAATCGCTTCAAGTGGACTTAGAATGTTAGTAGATGAAAAAGTAGACTTAAGTATCAACAGAAACTTAGTAATTTCTTCAGTAATCATCGTTTTAGGTGTAGGAGGAGCAATGTTGAAATTCGAAAGCATTAACTTCGAACTTCCAGCAATGGCACTTGCAGCTATCAGCGGTGTGTTATTAAATGCATTCTTACCAAAAGAAGATAAAAAAATAGAAATTAATTTAATAGCTAGTAACTTGTATTAACGAGTTGCTAGCTATTTTTTTATATGAAATATTTCTTATTCAAGTAATTTTGAAAAAAACTAGGTAAAATTTCTAATATTTTTGTTAAATAACCAAAATAGAAAAATACTAAAAATTAATAATGAAGTAATAATTATTATAGTTTTTATGTTGTATTTTATACTAATACTCCTGACAATAAAGCTCCTAGCAGACTAAAAGGCTATTGACAAACCCTATCATAGTTGACATAGCGACGTCTAATTTATCTTTACTTATGATACATTGAACCATTGTTTGAGAATATGTATTTAAAATCCCGATTAATATCCAACCGAAAAAGAAATAATGAAAAATTTATAATTTTGTTAGTTATAGAATTATTATTAAGTATGCTAAGTGATCCCCAAGATGAGAGCTATACCTAGTGTAAATGTAGTATATAGAGTACTTAACCTTATATTTTTTTAGTGTTTGATTGTTAGAAAGAAAGGCTCCTATTAGAATACCAAGGCCAGATGCACTTAGTAAAAATTCCATAAAAATAACTAGTTTCCGAATACTCAGGAAGTAGTGTTAGTAACGAACTGGTAGAAAAATTAATTACTATAATTCCTATTAATAATGGTTTTAATAGAGAGTATTCCAAATTCTTTATTCCACTACTTAGTTTAGAAAAGTAATTTTCTTGTATAGTATTAGTATTTTTAGATAATTCATCTGATAAGAAGATGAATATAAAGCTGTTGATAAAAATGTAATGCTATTTATGATGAAAAGCATATATTGTCCCAAAAGAATGTGATAATAAATCCACCTATTGAATTAAATAGTGCATCACTACCTTGATAAGCTATAGAAAATAATGAATTTGCTTTTAACTAAATCTTCTTGTTTAACTATTTTTTGGAAGTAAGGCGAGTTGAATAGGATAAAACAACTTTGATTAATGAAAACTGATACAAACGATAAAAATTATTAGCGTAGTAATCTGTAGCTTATTTATGTAAATTAGATAGGTAATAACAAGTAATATTATAGCTTGAAATAACTGTGAAATAATTAAGAACCTCTTCATATTAAATTTACTGATTAGTCGGCGAGATAAATATTTGTAGTATAGCGGTGAATGAGATTAAAAAAATAAAGTGATACCACTATAAAAGGTAGATTTAGTAAGTGTGTATATTAATGTAAGAGTAGCGATTGAATATATGCTATCGCCAAAGTTGGTGATTAATCGACCGAATAGTAAAATTGAAAAAGTTTTTATTTTTTTAAACATAACGATCCACATCCTTTATAAAATTTAACGATAAAAATATTTGACAGTCGATATATTATTTTACAGCTCTTAATGAGCTGTTGAAATAATACTAATACTAACACTATTTTTATTTTCTGAGGAAAATTTCTTTTTCTAATTTTTAACTTCATTCCAGAAATCTTCTATATCTTCTTTATTTATATTAAAAATTAACAGAGGTATTGTTAAATAAGTCGTTAAAGATACTAGGTGAAGGTACAAAAAGCTTGTGCAGTCGGTAGATAATATTTTTGGATTATACCGTTAATTGTATCTGTATCAACTACCTCGATAAAATTATTTTTCCTCTAGAATATTAAGATGATAGTGTATTTTAGTTCTATTAATTTTTAATAGTTTAGCAAGTTCTTTTGAGTTTTTTCTTTTCTGTACCGAGTGTAGTTAGAATACTTATTCTTAAAGGATCAGAAATGACCTTTAGTTTCTCGATATCTGTAATATATTGTATATCTTTGATAATAATCATCCCTTTCTTACTAATATTATATAACTATCTTTACTAACTGTCAACAAATTTTGAACGTTATAAATTAATTTTTTTATAACTTTGTTAATTTTACTGAGGTTTAATTAAACAATAGTTTGACTACCTCTTTTTATATCTGATATAATTTACTAGGTATAATATTAGTAAGAATTTACTATAGTTACAAAGTAGAAATAAAAAAATTTAAGGAGAATGAAAATTGAAAAAAACTATCAGCAATTTTATTAGGTTTGCTTGGAATAGTAACATTATCTGGATGTTCAGCGTATGACAGATCTGGAACGTTCTATGAAACGTTCGTAAAACCGATGGATATATTCTTAGCAAAAATTCATGAGTATACTGGAAGTTGGGGTTGGTCAATTGTAATTATCACACTGATCATCAGATTATTAGTACTTCCATTTATGCTACATAACTATAAAGTACAAAATAAAGCAAGAAAAGGACAAGAATTAGCTCGTCCGGAATTAGAAGTAGTTCAGAAAAAACAACAAGCTGCCAAAGAAAAAGAAGCAAGAGCTATTTCAAATGAAGAAAAAATGCAAGCTCGTAGCGAACTTATGGAACTGCAAAGAGAACAAATGGCTATCATGAAAAAATATGATGCTATGCCTATAAGCTTAGGTGGATGCTTACCGATTCTTATACCTTGGCCATTCTTAATGGCAATATTCTATACGTTGACAAATCCATTATATTCAGCAGGAATTGTTGATTCAACATTCCTAGGAGTATTTAGTCTTGGTACACGTTCATATACACTACCAATAATCGCGTTTATAGTTTATGCTATTCAAACAAAATTAAGTATTAAAATGATGCCGCAAACTGTGCAACCTGGGCAACCTGGAGCTGAACAAATGCAAATGATACAATGGATATCACCTGTAATGATTGCAGGTTTCTCATTCATCGTAGCTGGAGCAGTAGCCGTGTATTATATCGTTGGGGGATTATTCATGATATTCCAAACATACCTAGGACACACATTATACCCACCATATAAACCAGAAAAACAAAAGAAACAAGCTTTTGATCCAGAAAAAGTTACATTAGTTTCTAACAAGAAAAAAACGTAAATAGTTTATTAAATCAGTAAACATTAGAAATATTGTTTACTGATTTAATTTTTTGAAAAAGTAAGAAAAGTTATCAATATAGTTGACGTTATGGTATATATGTGTTAGAATTGTATTGTTGTGTAGCTCCTAAATAGCTACTACAACCGCACGTATAAGGTAAACAAGAGAGAAATCCACCTTATATGGCGAGTCTTAGTAAAAAAATATTTAAGGAGGTGCAGATATGTACGCAGTAATTAAAACAGGTGGGAAACAACTACGTGTTGAAGAAGGACAAACAATCTTAGTTGAGAAATTAGCAGCTGAAGTTGATTCTACAGTTACTTTTGACGAAGTAGTATTAGTAGGTGGAGAAACAACAAAAGTTGGTGCTCCTTTAGTAGCTGGTGCGACAGTAACAGCTAAAGTAGTTGCTCAAGGTAAAGGTAAAAAAATCACAGTATTTAAATACAAACCTAAAAAGAACAATCACCGTAAATTAGGTCATCGTCAACCTTTCACTAAATTAGTAGTTGAAAAAATTAACGCTTAATCATGATTAAGGTGGAAATCGTAAAAGAAGTTGAAGTTATTAAACAAGTAACAGTTGATGGACATGCTGATTATGCTGAACATGGTTCAGATATAGTTTGTGCAGGTGTTTCTGCTGTCGTATTCGGTTTAATAAATGCAGTAGATGCTCTAGATGAAGATGTACAGTTCGATATTTCAGCTAGCGAAGATGTAACTGGGCATTTAACATATAGATCGTTAAAAATCTACAGATAAAGAGCAACTTCTACTAAAATGCAATGTTAGTTGCATTAAAAACAATTGAAGAAAAATTATTCAGATTATATAACTATTGAAGTAAGAGAGGTGAAATAGACATGATGTTACAATTAAATTTACAATTCTTCGCATCTAAAAAAGGGGTAGGTTCTACTAAAAACGGACGTGACTCTGAATCAAAACGTTTAGGTGCTAAAAGAGCTGATGGTCAGTACGTAACTGCAGGTTCTATCTTATACAGACAACGTGGGACAAAAATTTGGCCAGGAACTAACGTAGGAAAAGGTGGAGATGATACACTATTCTCACTAGTTGACGGAGTTGTACGTTTCGAAAGATACGGACGTAGCCGTAAAAAAGTTTCTGTTTATCCACAAGCTTTAATAAGCATTGTGAAGGTATTTACAAATTTGTAGATACCTTTCTTTTTGTGAAAATATTAATGTATTATTAACATTTTTTAAGTAATTAATGTAAACATTTGTAATAATATTTTAATATTTCTAGTTTTAGATTTCAGTTGTGCTTTTTAAAATATATATGGTAAAATTTATTTGTGTGTTAAAAGATACACGCAACATATACTAGGAGGACAAAAAAGTGTCAGCACTTTGGCAAGAAATTTTATTTTCTTTTTTAGGAGGTCTTGGTTTATTCCTATTCAGTATTAAGTACATGGGGGACGGACTTCAATTAATAGCCGGGGAGAAAATGCGATATGTTTTAGATAAATATACATCTAAACCACTTATGGCTGTCTTAGCCGGAATTATAGTTACGATACTTATTCAGTCAAGTACAGGAACAATCGTAATTACTATAAGTTTAGTAGGAGCTGGATTATTAAAAACGAAACAAGCAATTGCTATCGTTATGGGTTCTAATATCGGAACAACATTAACATCATTCATTATCGGATTTAATATATCTAAATATGCGCTACCTTTATTATTCTTAGGAGCAGCATTCTTATTCTTCACTCGTAGCTAAAGTTGTAAAATAATATCGGTCGTGTAATTTTTGGTTTTGGAGGGATTTTCTATGCCCTAAAAATGATGTCTACAGCGATGGGACCTATGAGAGATATGTCTTGGTTCCAAAACATATTAACGCATATTAATGATAGTGCGGTAGTAGGGGTAGGAGTAGGTACATTTTTAACAGTATTAATTCAATCATCTGCAGCGACTATTGCGATTTTACAAAACCTGTATGCAGACGGAGCTTTAAGCCTAACTGGTGCATTACCAGTTCTATTTGGGGATAATATTGGGACAGCGATTACAACAGCTGCATTAGCAATGGTTGGAAGTAATATTGCTGCGAAACGTGTAGCAGCATCTCACGTATTATTTAACGTTATCGGTACTATTATCTGTTTAATAGCGTTAGTACCTTATGGTGCTTTCATTCAATATTTAGAAACAACATTAGGTCTAGAGCCGAAAATGACTATTGCATCTGCACACGGTACATTTAATATTTTAAACACAATATTACAATTCCCATTCATTAGTGTATTAGTGGTTATTGTTACGAAAATTATTCCAGGTGAAGATGAGCAAATCAAATACAGTACACAATATCTTGATAAGTCATTAGTAACAAGTGCACCAGCGGTTGCATTAGGACAAGTGCAAAAAGAATTTGTTGAGATGTTAATCTTATCTAAAAAAAGTTTACGTAATTCAGTAGAGTACTTTATGAATCGTGATGATCAACTGCGTGAAAAAGGTGAAACTTACGAGGATGCGATAAAACAACTTTGATGAACAAATGACAGATTACTTAACTCTATTATTTAGGGAAAAATTAAGTCCAAAAGAAGGTTTAATTGCTTCAACATTATTAGATGGGACTCGTGATGTTGAAAGAATTGGTGATCATGCTAGAGATATAGTGTTATCTGTAGATTATCAAATTAGGAAAAAACTGAAGTTTTCTGATGCTGCAAAAGCAGAAGTTCAAGAAATGTATGATCTTTGTAATGATGTAATTTTAAAAACTATAAAATCACTAGAAGAAAACAACATAGCGTTAGCAGGTGCAGCGTTAGCAGCTTGTGAAAATATCTATGCACTGAAAAAAATGCACGTAAACAACATACTCAACGTATGAAAGATGGAATTTGTGAAATTCCAGCGGGAGTAGTGTTTATGGATTTAATCCAACACTTTACTCGTGTTTGTGAACACACTAGAAATATTCTAGAAAAAGAGATTCAAGGTCATTTATAATTATGTCAAATAAACAAAAATATATATTATATTATTTGTTATTATGTTATTAATAATATTAGTTTTATATAAACTATATCAATTACAATTAGTTTAGAAATTAATAAACGAAAATATAGAGAAATCAAAGTTATTTCTACTATGTTTTCGTTTTTTTCTTTGTAAATACTAGCATTCGTGATATAATAAGGTAGTCGATTTATATAAAGTTTAAGAAAATATTGAAAGGAAATAAACATGTTTCAAGATAAAAAGTTTATACAACACAATGGGCTGGAAAAACATTAACAGTTGAACTAGGTGAAATGGCTCGCCAAGCTAACGCAGCAGTAGTAGTAAAATACGGAGATACTGTTGTATTAACAACAGCTGTTGCCTCAAAAGAAGCAAAAGATGTTGATTTCTTCCCGTTAACAGTTAACTATGAAGAAAAAAATGTATGCAGTAGGTAAAATTCCAGGAGGATTTTTACGTAGAGAAGGACGTCCAGGAACTGAGGCTACTCTAGCTGCACGTTTAATCGATAGACCGATTAGACCATTATTTGAAGATGGTTTTAGAAACGAAGTACAAGTTATTTCAACTGTATTATCAGTAGAGTATGATTGTGATCCAGTAATGGCAGCAATGCTAGGAAGTTCACTTTCATTATCAGTATCAAATATTCCATTTAAAGGACCTATCGCTGGAGTAACAGTTGGATATGTAGATGGAGAATATGTAATTAACCCAACAGTCGAGCAAATGGAACGTTCTACAGTTGATTTAAAAGTAGCTGGAACAAGTGACGCTATTAACATGGTTGAAGCAGGAGCTAAAAGAAGTATCTGAAGAGATTATGTTAAATGCTATAATGTTTGGACATGAAGAAATCAAACGTCTAATCGAGTTCCAACAACAAATCGTAAACGAAATTGGTCAAGAAAAAATGGCTGTTGAGTTAAAAGTTATTGATGAGACTATTTACAATGAAGTACTATCAATGGCATTATCTCAAATGAAAGAAGCAATTGCTATTAAAGATAAACAAGCGCGTGACGAAGCTATTTCTGCTGTTAAAGAAAAAGTTCTTGAAGTATTCGAAGAACGTGCAACAGCTGAAGATGAGCTAGATATCGTAAAAGAAGCAAAATTATCATTAGATAAAATCGTAAAAAGATGAGGTTCGTCGTGAAATCACTGAAGATAAAGTTAGACCTGATGGACGTGCATTAACAGAAATTAGACCTTTAGCATCTAGAGTGGATGTATTACCAAGAACACACGGTTCTGCATTATTTACTCGTGGACAAACTCAATCTCTAGGTGTTGTAACATTAGGTAACTTATCAGATGAGCAAATCATTGATGACCTAACTCAAGAAGAAAACAAGAGATTTATGTTACACTATAACTTCCCAGCATTCTCAGTTGGTGAAGTAGGATTCAGTCGTGCTCCAGGACGTCGTGAAATTGGTCACGGTGCTTTTAGGGGAGCGTGCATTAGCTCAGTTATCCCTTCTAAAGAAGATTTCCCATATACAATTCGTATCGTATCAGAAATCTTAGAATCTAACGGTTCAAGTTCTCAAGCTACAATCTGTTCTGGATCTATGGCTCTTATGGCAGCTGGTGTTCCAATTAAAGCTCAAGTAGCTGGTATTGCAATGGGATTAGTTAAAAAGGATGAACACTACACGATTTTAACTGATATTCAAGGTATGGAAGACCACCTTGGAGATATGGACTTTAAAGTAGCAGGTACTGCAGAAGGTATAACTGCGCTTCAAATGGATATTAAAATTGATGGTTTAAGTGAGCAAATCTTTAAAAAGAATCATTAGAACAAGCACGTATAGGTAGATTACAAATTCTAGATCACATGAACAGTATTATCGCTGAACCTCGTCAAGAAGTTTCTACATTTGCACCAAAAATCAAAATTATTAAAATTAAACCTGAAAAATTAAAGATGTTATTGGTTCAGGTGGTAAAGTTATCAATGAAATCATTGAAAAAAACTGGTGTTAAAATTGATATCGAACAAAAATGGTGATGTATTTATTTCTTCACCTGAAATTGAAGGTATTTATAAAGCAATTGAAATCATCGAAAATATTACTCGTGAAGCAGAGGTTGGTGAAATCTACTTAGCTGAGGTTAAACGTATTGAAAAAAATTCGGTGCTTTCGTTGAATTATTCCCAGGAGTTGATGCTTTAGTTCACATTTCTAAATTAGCTGAAGAAAGAGTAAATAAAGTTGAAGATGTTGTAAAAGTTGGAGACACTCTGAAAGTTAAAGTAATTAAAATTGATGAGAAAGGTCGAGTAGACGCAGCAGCTCATTTCTAGGAGAAATTTATGGAGTTATTTGAAAAAAAGAAAGACGTGGAATATATGTCTATTTTAAAAGTTTTTAAAGACTTAAATAAATTAGAAAAATATGGGAACTTTATTTCTTATTCTAAAAAGAGGAAGATATGCTTGTATATATGTTGATGAAAACAGATTAGGCAGCATAGTAGAAGAACTTAAGAAAAAGAAATTTGTAAAAAAAGTAGAATTATCAGGAATGTCTGACTTACATTTAAGTTTTGAGCATTTAGATTCAAGTCTACAAACTAAGAAATATTAGAAATAGGGGAGAATATATATTCTCCCTTATTTTAAGAAGTATTCAAAATGATGGTACTTTTATAGTGAGGACAAATGAGAGTTATAGCAGGAAAATACAGATCTATAAAATTAAAATGCTGTTGAAGGAATGAATACAAGACCGACAACGGATAAAAATTAAAGAAAATTTATTCAATATGATAGATTGCTATGATTGTAAAGTATTAGACCTTTTTGGTGGAACAGGTGGCTTAGGAATAGAAGCGTTAAGTCGTGGTGCTAAGCACGCAACTTTTATTGATGGAAGTAATAATGCAATAAAAAGTCATTAAAAAGTAATATTGAAAAATGTAGAATAGATGCTACAGATTATTCTTTATATAGAAATGATTTCAAACGAGCATTGAAAAATTTTCGGAAAGAAAGAGGAGAAATTTGATATTATTTTTCTAGATCCACCATATGATAAAGGATTAATAGATGAAGCATTACAATGTATTTTAGAAAATAATCTATGTAATGATGAGGCGTTAGTTATTTATGAAAAGAGCAATACAGAAGAAATCACTATTACTGATGAAAAACTTGAAGTTATAAAAAGAAAAACAGTATGGAATAACAGATATAGTAATCTTTGAATATATGGAGAAATAAAAATGAAACGAAAAATAGCGATTGTACCAGGTAGTTTTGATCCTATTACTTATGGACATATAGATATTATAAAACGAAGTTCAGAGTTATTTGATGAGATTATAGTAGCTATCTTGGTAAATCCTGATAAGAAATATTTATTTTCACTTGATGAAAGAGTGAGATGATTGAAGAAACAATAAAAGATATTCCAAATGTGAGAGTGGATGCATTCTCTGGATTATTAGTAAACTATGCAAAGAAGGTTGGTTCAAGTGTCATAGTTAGAGGTCTAAGAGCAGTATCTGACTTTGAATATGAGATGCACTAACATTTATGAACAAAGCTTTTGGATGAAGGAATTGAGACATTTTTATATGATGGCTAATAAACAATATTCATTTATTAGTTCTAGTATTGTTAAAGGTGTTTCAGGTTTTCGGAGCAGACTTTATCGAAGTTCGTTCCTAAAAAAACGTGGAAGAGCGTTTGGAAAAAGATGAAAGAGAGAGGATAAAGGTGAAAAATCCTATTTACTGGAGGGGGCTCAGCAGGTCACGTGTCTGTAAATGTGGCTTTGATTCCAGAATTTAAGAAAAATGGGTATGAGATTTCTTATATTGGTAGTAAAACTGGTATAGAAAAACGAAATGATAGGAAAGATTTCAGAAGTAAAATATTTTAAAAATAAGTTCAGGTAAGTTAAGAAGGTATTTTTCTTGGGAAAAATTTTATAGACCCATTTAAAGTATTGAAAAGGAATATTAGATTCGTTACTTATATTAAAAAGAAAACCAAATTTTGTTTTCTCAAAAGGTGGATTTGTTAGCGTTCCGGTTTGCGTCGCAGCTAAGTTACTAAGGATTCCAGTAGTCTTACATGAATCAGATCTACACCGGGACTGGCTAATAAGATTAATATTAAGTTCTGCAATCATATTTTTACAACATTTGAAGATACTCAGAAGTTTTTTTACCGAAGGGTAAAAGCTAGTTTAATCGGAGCTATTGTTAGAGATGATATTTATACAGGAGATAGACAAAGAGCTTATGAATTAACAGGGTTTAATGAAGATAGGGCTGTGTTATTAGTAATGGGTGGATCTCTAGGATCGAAAAATTCTAAATGATTATATTTGGAATAATATTGATCAACTTACTGAAAAATATCAAATCGTTCACTTAGTTGGAAAAAGGATTAATAAATAACAATATAGATAAAGAAGGGTATAAACAATTCGAATTTTTATCAAAAGAATTGTTTGATGTACTAAAAATTACCGATTTTCGTTATTTCAAGAGCAGGTGCGAAATTCAATATATGAGTTTTTAGCTTTAGAATTACCTCCGATTCTTGTTCCACTTGGAACTAATCAAAGTAGAGGAGATCAAATTGAAAATGCTAGATTCTTCGAAAAATGGATTTGCAAAAAGTGGTAGTAGAAGAGGATTTTGCAACACTTCCTATTTCTCAAATTGATGAATTTTATAATAATTTAGAAGATTATAAACATTCTATGCAAGTTTATAAAAATGAAAAACGTGTAATAAACGACGTAAATGATTTTTATAACAAGATTTTAGATAAAGTAGGAGGTGAAAATTTAGGATGAAGAAATTAAGTGTACTTACGTATGTGAAGATATTAGTTTTCATAGCGTTAGCAGTTGTCGCAATAAAATTTCCAAATAATGTTTTTGATATCGTAATTGCTGATCTACTTGAAATTAAAGTATTAGCTTTGCCAGCTAAAATAATATCACTTGTTTTTAATGATAAATTATTGTATTAATAATGATCTTATTAACAGGGTTTTTTTAGTTTGGATAAAAGAGTTAAAGAAAGCTGTATTTATATTCTTTTAGTGCAGGTTTTGGAGGATTCTTCTTATCAGCATTTTAAATATAGCATTCAAAGAGTTAGACCATTACCAGAACTTCATGATGGTTTTAGTTTCTCTAGCGGTCACTCTACTTTTGTAGCATTATTTTTTTCTTAGCATTACTTTTTGTAATTAATAAAAAAAGAAATACTGACTGTAATTGCTACTTTTGCAATTATTGCAGTCCCAATTTCAAGAATGATTCTAGGTGCGCACTTTATTAGTGACGTAACAGCGGGATTATTACTTGGAAGTATCATAGTTGATTTTATGAAAGTTTATTATGAAAAATATCTATAATATATTAATGAGGGTATTAGGAAAGACAAAATGAATAAATTTAAAAAAATAAAGAGGAATAGTTGCACTTTGCTTAGCAATTGTACATTTTGCTCTATGGTATTACTTTTGCTTACATTAAATATGATGTAAATAATGTAAAATCATATAAGTATGTGTTAGGACTTCCCGAATGGTTTTTCTATAGTTCTATAGTAGTTAGTGTTCTGATAATCATCTTAGTTATTGTTTTAACAAATCTTTTACTAAAATGATGAGATAAAGAGGAGGAAAACAATGACAAGTAATTTAGATTATAGAATTCTAATTCTCTTTGTAACTATATTTTTAGAATAATACTATTACCATTATTTATGAATCGTATTAGTAAAACAGAACAACATGGAGGTTTCTTTTGAAAAAGTATTACTTAGCAGATAGAAAGGTAAGTGGTATTGTCTTAGCAATAACATTAATGTCTACTTATGGATCTGCCTCAACCTTTTTAGGAGGACCTGGTGTTGCTTATAAACTTGGTTATGGTTGGGTATTACTTGCTGTAATTCAAGTGGTAACGGGTTATTTTGTACTATTAGTTTTTAGCTAAAAAGTTCAAAAACTGCTGCACAAAAATAAATGCAATAACAATAAGTGATTATTTAAAAAAATAGATATGAATCTAAAGTAGTAGCCTTCATATCAACACTTGCTATGATTGTATTTTTAATTGCTGCGATGAGTGCCCAATGGGTTGGTGGAGCTAAGTTATTAGCAGCCTTTATGGGAATTGAGTATAAGACTGGTATTGTTCTTATCTCAGTAATTATTATATTCTGTGTGTATTCGGTGGATTAAAAAAATATACTAATAACTGATATGATTCAAGGATTAATAATGATTTTTCTCTACAATAATTTTATTATTTGCTGTAATAAATTATGGTGGAGGTATTGATCAGATTACAACCAACTTGGTTAATATTAATGAAAAAAATACTAACCCCGTTTGGTGCAAATGGTAGTTTAACACCAAGCTATGTTAGTTCATTTTTGGGTATTAGTCGGAGTAGGGGTTATTGGTATTCCACAAATTGCTATTAACTCGATGTTATAAAAAAATAAACGAAGCTTAAAACAGTCTATCATTGTTGGATCAATTGTTATCTTTATAGTAATGTTTGGAGTTCATTTAATAGGAGTTATGGCAAGAGGGTATTCCCAGATATCAAAGACTATGATTCTGTTATTCCGATAATTACGTTAAAAGTACTTCCTTGGTATTTAGCTGCATTAGTTCTAGCAGCACCAATGGCAGCAATCATAACAACAGTAAATGCTCAATTCTTATTAATATCATCTGCTTTAATAAAGGATTTACTATTTAATAATAAATCTATTAAAGAAAAAAATCACAGGTAAGAAAGTTCCTGTCTTTGTATATGGTGTTAATATTCTTGTGATTTTATTGATAATGCTACTAAGTATGAGACCACCTAGTCTAATAGTAAATGTTAACTTATTTGCATTTGGAGGATTAGAAGCGACTTTCCTATGGCCAATTTTATTAGGATTATACTGGAAAAAGCTGAAAAATACGGAGCACTTAGTTCTATAGTTTTAGGATTAGTAAGTTATATACTTATAAAAACTGTATATGTAATTAAATTTATAGAACCAGTAGTGATTTTCGTTATCAATATCTCTAGTAGCTTTTTGTAATAGTTTCATTATTAATGAGTAAAAACAATTGAAAAAAATAGTTATATTGTAATAAAATAAAAAAATAAAGAGTAAGGAGGAATAAAAAAATGTCGAAAAAAAGTTATAGTTAAACATACAGATGCTGAGAAATTCACTGTTAGTAATATGCTAACTGTAGGCAAAAGAATATGAAGTAGTGAATGAAACAGAAGAATATATATTTGTAGTAGATAACAGTGGAAAAGTAGGCGGATACTACCACGATTATTTTGAAGAAGTAAAATAATTCAAGAGGCAAAATGATGAAAAATACTATAAAGAATACAGTTCTAGTTGGATTATTTATAATACTAGCACCACTTATTCTGGTAGGGGTGACTGCATTAGGAAACTCTTTAGGGGGAAAAGCAAAAGATAAAGTTGTTCAAACAACTGAGCAAACTGCTAAAGTTCCAGAGGAGACAAAAGCTGAAAGTAATAAAGATATACCTAAAGCTAATGATTCAAAAAGTAACAGAAGAAAATACTAATAAGAAAGAATCTTCAACTAATGAAAAAGAAAATGGTGAAACAGAGGGAGTAGTAAGTACAACACCTGTAGCAGGCCAAGATTATATTATTAAAGCTGGAGACTCATTATTCGCTATAGCATCAAAAGCATATGGAGAAGCTAATTCTCAAAATGGTGTAGAAAAAAATTAAAGAGGCAAATAATATTAGTAATAATAATATTGCAGCTGGACAAAAAAATTCAAATACTGAAATTATAAAAAGAAATCATCTCATTTTTTTGAGATGATTTCTTTGTTTATTATTTAATTCTACGTTTTGTAAAGATTGAGTAAATAATACTTATTACTAATCCAACAAGTACTATAGAGATAGCTACATAAAACGCCTCTGTAAAATCTCCATTATTTTTAGCGGCAATTCCAGCAGCGTATTTAGGCGCAAAGAATGCAGCTGTAGAAAATCCTATAAAAACAATCCCGTAGTTAACTCCTTGATTTATAGGACCAAATGTTTTCATTACTAATGGCGCGAAAACTCCCATAATTCCACCAAAACATAGACCAAGGAAAACAAGACCGACTGTCAGACCAATTGTAGTTCGAATGTTAACTAGAGTTAATAATGAAATAGCAATTACCGAATAAATCGCGATAAGAGTCTTTTCATGTCCTATTTTATCTGAAACAACACCCCATACAACACGTCCCAATGTATTAGAAAGAGCATAATACTAACAAAAGTTGCAGCAACTGAAGCAGATAATCCGAACATAGTTTGACTGATTACTGATGCGTTTGATGCTACCATAAGTCCAGAGAATGCACCAATAGCAAACATTGAAATAATAAAGTAAAATGATAAACTCATTAACATTTGTTTCCAATCTTTATTAGCAGCTTCTTGTTTAATTTCTGCAACAGGTTGAATCCAACCTTCAGGTTGATGATTTGCAGGAGCAACTTTTATGAAGAATAGAGCTATTATAATAATTACTAAGTACACACTACCTAAGTAGATAAATGCATTGTGTACTCCATAATTAGCTATTAGACTATGTGCGATTGGAGCAGCGATAACACTAGCCCCTCCCATTGCTCCTGTAATTAAACCAGCAGCTAATCCTCTTTTATCAGGGAAGAATCTAAGCGCATTACTTATAATTCCAGAATATGCAAATGCTTGTCCAACTCAGATAATACACCATAGCTAAAATATAACATCCCTTTTGTAGTAGCAAATCCAGTAAGAATAAATCCAGCTGCAAATAATATCCCACCCTAAGATAATAGAAATATTTGCTTTTCCTTTATCAGTAATAAATCCTCCAAGAATAGTAGGAATAGAGCAATAGCTGCGTTAATAGTAAATGCTAGCATTACCTCAGGCATGCTCCATCCTTTCGATACACTTAGAGGTTTTGCAAAAACACTAAAAAGAATATAGTGAACCTGCACATAGTAAAAATTGCCATTGAGGCGAATAAGACAGTCCATCTTGTATTTTTCATTTAATCATCCTTTCAATATATATTAGCATGATATTAAAAATAATAATATTAAAAACGGCTAAGCTAAAAAGCTAGTCGAATTATTTTAAAAAAATATTATGATAACAGTTTATAAAAATTCTTATTTTAAAAATAGTAATTTTCATTTTTAATATCATGTTTAATGAGTATATTCTAGCATGAATATTAAATGAAAGCAACCTAAAATACTTTTATATAAAAGAGAAAAAAATAAATTATATGAATATTAAGAATTGTATAGGTTGTTTGGTTTAAATATAATATATTTATTCTATGAAAAATTAATAGCTATAGTCATTAATAAAAATTATTAAAAAGTTTGTTGCATTAAGGCTTTTTATGTTATAATGAAGTGTGTTACATAGGAGGAATTATGTTTAAAATTTTTAGAAAAATGAATTAGTGGAAAAATGACAAACAAGAGTTAAAAAAATTCCGACACACGTTGCTATTATAATGGATGGTAATGGACGTTGGGCTAAAAAGAGAAATATGCCTAGAATTAAAGGACACTATGAAGGGATGCAAACAGTATAACAAAATATGCATCAAAACTAGGTGTAGAGTATCTAACATTATATGCTTTTTCTACAGAAAACTGAGCGAGACCTAAAGAAGAAGTTAGTTATTTAATGGATCTTCCTGAAAAGATGTTCAGTAGTTTTATGCCAGAACTTATGGAAAATAATGTAAAAAGTTGAGGTTATTGGTAGTAGAGAAACTTCCCTGAAAATACTAGAAAAAGCAGTAAATGATGCAATTGAGCAGACAAAAAAATAATACTGGATTAAAATTAATCTTTGCATTGAATTATGGTTCTAAAGATGAAATGTTAAGAGCAATCAAACAAATTACTAAAGACGTACAAGATAATAAATACAGTATAGATGAAATTTCTGAAGAACATGTGAGTCAAAATCTATTTACATCTAATAATCCTGATCCTGATTTATTAATAAGAACTTCAGGAGAACAAAGAATTTCAAACTTTTTACTTTGGCAAATTGCTTATAGTGAATTCTTGTTTACTAAAGTGGCATGGCCAGACTTTTACTGAAGAAGAATTTTACAAGGCATTATTAGAATATCAAAGTAGAGATAGAAGGTTTGGAGGTTTAAATGAAGACTAGGGTAATAACAGCCATCGTAGCATTAATTGTTTTTCCCTACCATTACTATTTCTAGGTGGAGACTATTTTAAATTTACAACATTCGCACTTGGTGTGATGGCTATGTATGAAATAGTTAGAATGACTTTTAAAGAGACTAACATCGTAGTTTTAGGTTCATCGTCATTAGCAGGAGCACTGTTATTTCTACATGAGCAAATCGCAAGTTTATCACAATATGCTATAGTATATTTGGCTATGATTGCTATGTTAGGAACAATTGTTAGTACTGGACATAAGATTAAATTAGTTGAAATAGGTTCGATTATATTTGTAACTGCCTATATTTTTTTATAGGATTTTTATTGTTTGTTTATGATAAGAAACTTGAGTCTATCGCATGTAGCTTATTTATTACTTACAATTTGGTTTTACTGATAGTTTTTGCCTATTTTGGTGGAATGAAGTTTGGGAAAAATAAACTTTCACCGAAAAATAAGTCCAAATAAATCAATAGAAGGTTCAGTGATAGGAAGTGTATCATCGATAGCGATAGCATTATTGTTCTTCTTACAACTAATATTTTTTTCAAATTTATTAGTTGCAATTGTTATAACATTAATAGTAAGTGTAATCGGACAATTTGGTGATTTAATTGAATCAGCATACAAAAGAGAATATCAAGTAAAAGATAGTAGTAATTTATTACCAGGGCATGGTGGTATTTTTGACAGATTCGATTCTGTTATTCTATCAGCACCATGTTTAATAATATTACTAAGTTTATTTTTAAAAATATAGAGAGGGTATTAGATGCAGGGATTATAGCATTTATATTAATATTTTTTTGTAGTAGTAACTATTCACGAATTTGGACATTTTATTGCTGCGAAAAGAGCAGGGATTTTTATGTCAGGAATTCGCAATTGGAATGGGACCTAAAATATTCCATAAAAAAATAGGAGAGACTAACTTTACAATAAGACTTCTTCCAGTCGGAGGATATGTTAAGATGCCAGATAATGTTTTTGATTTTTAATAATGACATGTCGGTATATGACCTAAAAAAAGGAATGAAAGTTAGTTTAAAACTAGATGAAAAACGATAAGGTTGAAAAAAATAGTTTTAGATAAAAAGCAATGATATGGATCTACTTCCACTAGAGCTTAAAAAGTTTGATCTTACTGAGAAACTTTTTGTGAAAGGTTTTGTTGGTGATAAAATAGAACGCTATGAAGTAAGAAAAGATGCTTGTGTTGTCTTTGGAGGAATGGAGGAGCAAATAGCACCAATAGAAAGAATGTTTTCTTCACACACATGGGGGCAAAAATTCTGGACATTATTTGCAGGACCATTAATGAACTTTATATTAGCTTTAGCAATTTTCTTAGGTATTTCAATTTATAATGGAGTACCATCGAATACTACGCGTTTAGGTGAACTAGCTTCTAACTATCCGGCTTACTCATCAGGATTAAAACAAGGTGATGTAGTTGAGCAGGTAAATGGTAAGAGTGTTACAACATGGAAAGAAATGACTAATGAGATAGTAAGTTCTAATGGTTCTGAGCTTACATTAAAAGTTTCACGTGATGGTTCACAACAAGAAATTAAAGTTACACCAAAAGAAGAAACAACTGTGAAAAAAGGTAAAGAAGTTAAAACTTATAAACTTGGAATAGATCCAGCTTATGAGAAAAACTTAGCGGGTTCTATTAAGAGTGGTTTTGAACAAACACTATATTATGGAACTATGATTTTCATGGGAATTATTAATCTGTTTGCTTCATTATTTACTGGTGGATTTAGTTTAAATCAACTTGGAGGACCTGTAGCGATTTATGAAATGTCTTCTGCAGCTGCACAGAGTGGTTTAATTACAACATTAAAATGGACAGGAATTTTTAAGTGTTAACTTAGGTCTTATGAACCTAATTCCTATTCCAGTTCTTGATGGTGGACGTATTATTTTCGTAATTTACGAAGCAATCTTCAAAAAGCCAATTAATAAAAAGCTCAATATTACTTAACTGTAGCGTTTGGATTATTAATGGTTGCGTTGATGTTAGCAGTAACATGGAATGATATCCAAAGATTATTTGGAAAAATAGATAATGATTATAACGAGAAGTTGGTTTACTTTCTCGTTATATGAGCTTTAAAAATATGATATGTTATTATAATTTTTTTATTAGTAGTAATTGGCTCTAGGGAAATTTAATATTTACTACTATTTTTGATTGTTTTTAATATATAATATAATAGAGATAATTTATAGGAAAAAGGTGATAATATGGTTAAATTTCTTTACATACTGCTGATTGGCATATTGGAAGAAAATTACAAGGATTAGATTTATTAGTAGATCAGGAGTCTGTGTTTGAGAAATTTAATAACTGATATTAAGAATATTAATCCTGATTTTTTTAATTATTGCAGGGATTTATATGATAGAAGTGTTCCTAGTAAAGAAGCGACTACACTTCTACAAGAACTTTTAGTCAAAAATTAATATAGAATGCAACATACCAATTTTTGCCATTAGTGGAAATCATGACAGTAGAGAAAGATTAGCGATTGGTGAAGCTTGGTTTAGCAAACATAAGTTTTATCTTCATACAAGATTAGAACAAGCTTTTTGATAAAATTTCTTATGAAGATGCTGATATATATTTATTACCATATTTTGAACCCTTTGAAGCGAGAGAATATTTTGAAGATACTACATTAACAACTCATAATGCAGCAACTAAAAGAGTAATAGATGAAATTTATAAAAATTTAGATACGAATAAGACTAATATTTTAGTAGCTCATACTTTTGTTTCTGGTGGATTAGAAACAGATTCTGAAAGAGAAATATCTGTAGGAACAGTTGAAAATGTGCTGTGGAAGTCTTTGACAAGTTTGATTATGTTGCTCTAGGTCATCTTCATAATCCGAATGCAATAAAATGAAGAACGTTTGAAATATAGTGGAAGTCCAATGGCGTACTCATTCTCTGAAGCTTCCCAAACTAAAGGAATGAGGCTTGTAGAAGTAACAAAAAGAAAGTTATAGTGAAGAGTTTATTCCATTAAAAACAAAAAGAAAGTTACACAATATTAGTACATCTTATGAAGAAGTTTTAATGAAAGAGTTTCAACAAAGTTATGATTGTAAAAATGATTATTTTAGTATGGAACTGAGTGGTCTAGAGGGAATTACTGATCCGTTACCTAGAATTAAAGAATATTATCCTAATACTATGATACTAAAGCAAAAAAAGAAATACTGGTATAGATAATGAAGTGAAATTAGATAGAGAGATGCTAACTAAGAGTCCTTTACAGTTAATAGAGGGATTCTATAATGAACAAACTGGTAATGAATTAACTGAAGGTCAAAAAGTACTAGTAAATATTATAGATAAGGTGAATCAAGATGAAACCAATTAGATTAGAATTAAAAGAATTTGGTCCATATAAGAATGAAATAATAGAATGGGATAAAAATAATAAATGAACTGATATTTCTAATTACAGGAAAAACTGGGTCAGGGAAGTCAACACTATTTGATGCTATTACTTATGCATTATACAATAAGACAACCGGGGGAAAAGATATAGCCTCACTAAGAACGAAGACAGCCTTGGATAAGGATAAAACACAGGTTAACTTTGATTTTGAATTGAGTGGTAAAAATATAGAATTGAGAGAACTCTGGCTTATTTGAAAGCTGGTAATAAAAACTTAACATCGGGGAAAGTTGCTTTTAATGCAATATAATGATGAAAAAAATTAGAAGTAATCGCCTCAAAAGAACAAGAGGTAAAAAGAAAAAGTAGAAGAGTTGATAGGTTTAGATGATAAGCAATTTTGTCAAATAATTATCTTACCTCAAGGAAAATTTAAAGAGTTCTTATTATCGAAAATCAAGTGAAAAAAGAAACTTTAAGATCTTTATTTAATACTTACTTCTATCAAAAATTCGTGGAACAACTGCAAGAACAAGCCAAAAAAATTAGATAGTTCACATAAGCAAAAAGAAAAAGAATTGATTACTAGATTTGAGCAGTTTGATATTGAGGAAGAACTTACAAAGTTTGAATATTTAAAAAGGCGAAAATTTTGAAGAAATACTAAGTATTATTTACTCACAAGAAGAAACAATAAAAAAATTGAGAAAAAAAGAATTATTGAAAATTAGAACGTAGTTTTTCTAAAGAAAAAGAGAAATTTATAGAATTAAGTAAGCTCAATGATAAATTCATCCAACTTAAAAATAACAAATTAGAACTAGAAGAATTAAGTAAAAAGAAGATTATTATGAGGATCTAAGATTAGAAGTAGAAAAGTTAAAAAGAGTTACAAAAAAAGTAAAGATAAGATAATAGAGTACAGTACTTTATTAAATAAACAATCACAATTAAGAAAAACTTGAAAAAGATTTATTAATTGATACAGACAAATATAAATTAGACTTAGAAAATAATAAGAAATTACAATTAGAATTAAATGCACAAAAAGATAATATAGAAGAACTTAGAAAAGGAAACTATTGATTATAAGTTTTTTTCTATAATAACTTTAATGAATTAAATTCTGCTAAAAACTAACATTGAAATCTATACTAAAAACATTAGAAGAGCTTGCTTTGAAAAAAAGAAACATATAAAGAGTTAGATTCTAGGTTGAAAGTTTCAAAAAGAAGGCTACTTTAGAGGATATCGAGGAGAAAAAAATATTCTAGAGAGCAGTATTGGTAAGCTAAAATTAGAAATTTTTGAAGAAAGAGCAAGATGTAGAAAAACTCGAAGAATATAATAATAAATTTTCTGAAGTAAATGATAAGAGTTTGAAACTTACTCTTGATAAAAAAACAATTAGAAGAACTGGAAGCAGAGAAGAAGAAACTAGAGCAAGAAGTTATATTATTAAATAAGAATAAAGAACAAGAAGTTTTTAAATGGTTTTCTATTGAAATTGCATGAAGGCGATGATTGTCCTTTATGTCGACAAAAGATTGAACACTTACCAGAAATTCCTTCTTTAGAGGTAATAGATGAAGGTATAGAAAATCACTTCAAAAAGTTAATAAAGATATAATTCAACTAGAAACTCTTATAAAAAAAGATGAAGAAGAAATAGGAAAAATAAGTACTCTTCTGAAAAATTTAGAGGATACAATTAACTTCAAAAGCTAAGGAAGAGCTATCACAATTAGAAGATGAATTAAAGACTGAGAATCTTAAACTAACGGATATTAGTAAAGTAATCAAAATATCCGAGGCTAAAATTGAGGAATTTAATCAAGAAATAGATGAACTTTCTGAGTTATTTAAAAAAATGAAGATGAGATTAAACAAAAACATCTAGAAGCAAAAAAGTAAAATCGAACAGTTTGAAAAAAATGTGAAAAATTGAGATATATGAGTTTGCTGACTATTATGAGAAAATACAATCTCAAGTTGAAGAGTTCGATAATAATAGTAATAGTTTACAAAAAAATAGTAACGAATTATTGATAAGAAAAACTAGACTAGAAACAGAACAGAAAAAAATAATAAGACGAATTTACTGGAAGTTAGTAAAAGAATAGATAATATTATAGAGAGTTTCAGCGATTCTAAACTCAATAAGTATTACATAACTTTAGAAATGGCAGAAGAAGACATAGCAGAATTGATAAATTAGAAGAATTTGAATCTCAAATTAGTAAGTTTGAAGATGCTAAAAAAATTATAGTAAACACTATAGAAAAAAACTTGAAAATGAGTTAAAAGAGATAGATCAACCTGATTTAGAAAAAGAACAACAGAAACTACAAAATATTGAATCGCAAGTTAATGATTTTTATAGAAAAAGTTGCAGTGCTTAATACAAGATTAGAAAATAATAAAAAGTTATATAAAAATTCATAGTGAGTATATTGAGCTATTAGAATCATCTAAAGACATAAGAGAAATTATAGCATTTAGTGATGTTGTTAGCGGAAAAACTGAAAACAGAAAAATCATTAGAAACTTATGTTCAAGGATATTACTTTAGACTTGATTTTAGTTGCCGGAACTAAAAGATTATTACAAATGACAAATGACAGATATAGATTTATTAGACGCGATGAAAAAAATCGAAAGGTGGAGGCCTTCAAGGTTTAGAGATTGAAATACATGATATTTATTTAAATAGTACTCGTATTATTAGTTCTCTTTCCGGAGGAGAATTATTCTAGTCTTTAGCTCTTGCTTTGGGAGTTAGCGGAAGTTATTCAAAATGAAAGTGGTGGAATATCTCTGAAACTATCTTTATCGATGAAGGATTTGGATCACTAGATGCTGAAACACTAGATATCGCTTTAACAACGTTAATAGATTTACAATCGTATGGAAGAAATATTGGTATTATTTCACATGTCAGCGAGTTAAAAGAGAGAATTAGACCGAAGGTAGAAGTCTATTCTAAAGATAATTATGCGAAGATTAAAATGACTGGAATATAAAAGTAATATAAAAAAAGAAAGGAGAAAAACATGAACTTAGAATTATTAATTGGTCCAAGTGGTGTAGGGAAAACGAACTACATATTAAAATGATATCGAGTTAAATAGAGATAACCATAAAATAATTGTATTAACTCCAGAACAGAACAGTTTTAATTTTTGAAAAATGTTATGTGATAAATTCGGTGGTACTTTTAATATCGATGTTATGAATTTTCTCAAGTCTAACTAGAAGATTATCGAAAACTATTGGGAATGGATAATCTTAGTAGGCTAGGAGATAATATTAAACCATTTTATTTCTATAAAGCTGCAAAAATCTAGAAAATAGTGAGAATTTTTAGTAAAAAGAATTTTTACAAGATGTTAATTTTATAGAAGTTGTAGAAGAAATAATAAATGAATTAAAAAGAGTATAAGGTTAGTATCAATTTATTAGAGGAGTATTTAGAGAAAAATAATAATCTAGAAAGTAGTCATAGAGAAAAATTAGAATCTATTTTTAGAAATATATGTTGAATATTCGAGATTATTAAAGGAGCAGGGTTCTTTTGATAAAGTAGATTATATAACTGAATTATTATTGTATCTAGAATACATAGATTTGAGTGAGTATATTTTTTATGTGGATGCTTATTATAATTTCACAGCACAGGAATATTATTATATTGAAAAACTTGCTCAAAAAGTCTAAAAAGTTAATAATTAGCGTTATAAGTGATGCAAATAGATATTTTAATTTTGATTTATCGCAACTTGTTCAAGGTTATGAACTAGAAAAGATGAAATATAATGACTTTTTATCTATCTGATTTATATAGTAAAGAGAAATATAAGTTTGATATTTTTAGAAAAATCTCATGAAATTGTTGCTAGTATGAATGAAAATAGTGAAAAATAATAATGATGTGAATTTTTCTGTAGTAGCCTTTTGTAAAGAAGAAATAAATACACTGAAATTTAAAATAAAAGATAATAAAGTAGAGGAATATGAAGAATTAGAAACTCATAAAAGACGTTTTAATGGGGTTTCTAATGATATTCTTGCTGATAAATACTATAAAAAAACTTCACAGCACAGTATGAGACTGATGATAGTATTGAAATTATCTGTGCCAAAAATAAGGAGTTGGAAGTTAAACAAATCGCTCGTGAGATTGTGAAACTAAAATCATAAACAATATTAAACAAAAATGAGATAGCAATTCTTTATCGTGATAATACATATGAAAATTATTTGAATATATTTAAAGACTATAATTTAGATGTTCATTTAGATAAAAAAATATTGAAACTAGTAATCACCGTTTAGTTAAGTTTATACAAGAGACCTTATATTTTGATGAAGGTAGTTTTAAAACTAGATTATTAAATCTATTGAAAAACTAGGTTAACGAATTTTGAGAATATTTATCGCCAAAAAGGTCATTGCACATGTTTTTACTAGGAGATTCAAATATTGATGAAAAACAACTAGAAAAAAATATTGTAGAGTTAGATGAAAACATTATAAAAGATAACTTTTAGCAAGTAATCTAGTAAATAATATAAGTGGAAGATATAAATACAGCGATTTATTAGAAAAAGTTAGGACAATTTCAATAGATGATCTTGAAAATATACTAAATGAGAAACTGGTAAATACGTATAGTGATATGCTGAAAGACTACTTTATTGAAAAGACGGCGAAGTATAACTCTGAACAGCTTGAAATTTGTAGACAAGTTTTATTAGAACTTATTAATAAGGTTTCAGAAGTCTCAGCTAAGAACAATCTTCAAGCTAAAAGATATATAAAAATTAGTAGATGTTTTTGACCATTGTAAGATTAAAATGTATCTTGATAAAAGAAGATGGTGAGTATGACAATATCGAAGAGTTAAAAATTGATAGTATAGATGAGACAAGTTTATAAAAAATTCTTGAATATATCAATAATATAAATGAGAATTTTGGCAGTGAAAAGTTTGAATATAAAAATTCGTAACTCTATTTAATACTGGATTAACATCTATTAAGTATCGTTCAATACCAGAAATAAATAATTCTATCATTATGTCCACTATGGATTTAGCAAAAGTAGAAAACAAAAAGTTGTCTTTGTTATGGGATTCAACAAAGATGTATTGCCAGTATCTAAAAAGTTCAGGATTAATAGACGATAAAGATAAAGAAAGATTAATAAATGATGATATCTTTTTATCACCGACAAAAAGAAGCGGCACTTATTGATGAAGAGTTCGTAGCTTATATTGCCATGACAAGAGCTCAAGAGAAAAACATATAAGTTATAGTTTAATTGATAAGAGTTTTAAGGAGAATTTTGCATCTCCATACTTAAATACAGTGAGATCTTTTATTCCCAGAATTGGAAGAAAAAGCAAAACTTCAAAAATCTTAGAGTTTTTCTATTGCTGACTATAATTACTATTTAGAAAAATGTTTCAGAGATAGTTTCAACTAAGGAATTTAATTATTTATTCGCAAAAAAATTTATCGTAGATTTATGGAAGTGAAAGATAGTAAGACAGAAGAAGTTGAGGTTTTAGTAGAACTTATGATTAAGTTTTTTAGAGCAGTATCAACTTACTTCAGAACATGAAAGTTATGAGAATTACGAAGTTCTTGATGAATTAAATGACCGAGTATTTTTTTCACTAATGATACCAGTATTAAAAATTATTTATCTAAAAATAATCAGAGATTATAAGTTTCAACTTAGTTCAGAATATATAGATGAATTTTTTTAGAAATTAAGAAAGAAAGTTTTTTTCTAAGTTTAGTATCTCTAAAATTTCTGATTTTCGAAAAGGAATCCATATCAATTCTTTGTTAAACGAGTACTTGGAATAGCAGAGGAAAGAGATATCGATATAGATAATCTTGTTACTGGAAAAATTTTTCCACGCAGTAATGTCAGAAGAAAAAAATTACTAATTTTATAGCTGATTGCGGAAGCAAGTTTGATATAGATGCGCTAAAAAGATGAAGATATTACAAAGAGATTTAATATTAAAGAGATCTTGAATGAGGTTATTTATTCGAGTGATAATAAAGATATATTAGAAACCTGAAGCTAATAGAGTTATTTAATACTCATAAATATATTTTTAAATAATATGATTATGAGACTTGAAGTAGCTATAGCAATAGAAATAAAAATATTTTGCTCTAACAGAATTTATGCCAACATTCTTAGAAAGACCATTTACTCTGGAAATAGTAGACAATGTTATTACATGTGAAAAATGTTGAAACTGGGGAAATTAATAAAAAAGAATTGAAAATACAATATACCACCTATTAAATTCACAGGGGTAATTGATAGAGTAGACATTAATGGAAAAAAATATTTCAATAATTGATTATAAGAGTAGTCAAAGTGATTTTTCTTTAGATAGTTTGGAATTAGGGTTTATTTCTCAGATTTTAACTTATGCATTGGCATGTGAGTTGATGTTTGACAAAAATTCAGAGGATATATTAGGGATATTTTTATAGAGAAATAGCTAAATTAGGAAAAGATCTAAAGACATATAGGTTAAGAGGGTTAGCGAATAGTGATTTAATATTGATGATGAATTTTATGAAAAAAAGCTCCCGAAATTATGTATGTTAGAACTACAAAAGCTAAGAAAATTCATGGAGCGGATAGTCATAAAGCATTTACAAGTCCTGAACTTGAAAAATTAGTCAATAAAAATCTTGAAAATATAATGATACTTATAGAAAAATCTTTGCATTTGATTTCGATTTAGCCAACTATGAGGTTGAAAAATCAATATTCCGTTGAGAAGGAAACTTTATTTAACTTTGCAAGTAATAGTGATACACGACTTAGTTATAAAGAGAAAGTAGAGCTCAAACCAAAAGATTTAAAAAGAAAAGTTACTTAATGACCTGAAATAATGCGATTTTTAGAAAAATCTTATGAAAATTGATTTGTTGTTTTGAAAAATAAAAAGCAATAAATCAATTTTTATAATTTTTACTAATTTTTAATCACATTTGTTAAGTTTTTATATTATAATAGTATAAGGAGTATGATGTCGATTTTTTTGATCTATCGTGATGGAAAATAAAAAGTCGATAAAGAATAGATATAGAGGCAAGGATAAAATAAATATGAAATTAACTTTTTTTGAAAAACTAGAACAGTTTAAAAATAGTTCTAAAGAAGTATATATTAATAATATATATCAGAATGAAAATTTAACATATAAAAATTTAATAGAGTATTCAGATAGACTTGCGTCTTATCTTGAAGAAAAAAACTAGGGCGAAGACAAAAGCCCTATAGTAGTGTACGGACATAAACATCCATTTATGTTAGTGTACTTTTTAGCGTGTGTAAAATCAGGAAGAGCATTTTGTCCAGTAGATATAAATACACCAAAAGAAAAGAGTAGAAGAAATAGTAGAAATAACAGACTCAAAAAGTAGTACTGGTCACAGAAGAAATAGAACTATCTAGAGAAATGCTAGATGTTAAATCAGCTAAAAGAAATAATCTCAAGTACTCAAAACGCTATTTCAAAAAGAAAACTACGTAAAAGATGAAGATATATTCTATATAATTTTTACGTCAGGAAGTACAGGAAAACCCAAAAGGAGTATGTATTACATATAACAACCTAAATAACTTTCTTACACTGGTACACAGGATACTATGATGAAAAATGAAGAATTAGTGTTTTTAGGACATCCACCGTTCTCATTTGATTTATCGGTAATGTCATTATGGCCAAGCATTTATCTAGGAGCCTCTTTAGTACAAATAGATAAAAAAACATCAAGAGAACTTCAAAAGTAATGTTTGAAGAATTAAATAGATCAAATGCAACAATATGGATCTCAACACCATCATTTATAGAAATGTGTTTCATAGATAAAAACTTCAATCAAAGTCTTATGCCGAAGGTGAAACAATTCGTCTTTTGTGGAGAAAAACTATTCAGCACAACAGTAGAAAAAATTCATAAAAACTTTGAAGATGCACAAGTAATAAATACATATGGGCCAACAGAATCAACAGTAATGGTCACATGGGTAGAAATAACAAAAGAAGTAAATGAAAAATACTATGAGAACCTTCCAGTAGGGGAAATAAAATGGGGTACAAAAAGTACACCCTAGCAAATCCAGATGAAGAGAACAAAGGTGAAATAGTAATCACAGGAAACACAGTCGCAAAAGGATACTTTTAGAAAATGACGCTATAACAAATGAAAAATTTGGTATAGGAGAGATAGATGGAAAAGAAGAAAGAAGTTACCTAACAGGAGACTTAGGGGTACTTCAAAGACGGTATGCTATTTTGTGAAGGACGCATAGACTTCAAGTAAAACTACATGGGCACAGAATAGAACTTGAAGACATAGATAACAATCTACTTAAAAAAATAAAAATACGTCAAGCAGCGACAGTACCAAGCTATGAAGATGGAAAAGTAAAAAGCATTGACATCATTTGTAGTATATAACGAAAAGAAAATAGAAAAAAACGCTTCGAAGTAACAAAACAAATAAAAACAAGAACTAAAAAAATTAGTGCCAGAATATATGATACCGAAAAAAAATAGTATTCTTAGAAGAAATGCCACTAAACAACAACGGTAAAATAGATAAGAAAAAAAGTTAAAGGAGTTAGTATAAAATGAACTACTTTGACGGAAATGAATTTTTCTTATTCTTAGCTATAGCACTAATCATAGGCTTTTATAATAAACTATCTAGGTAAAAAAATAGAATATTATATATTGGCATTATCAGTAATATTTGCCGTAGTAATATATGGTAAAAAGTATCACAATGTTATCTTACCTAGTAGGATTTATTCTATTTGAATACATATTAGTACTAATAGCCCAAAAAAACAAAAAGTAAAAATACTTGAAAAATATTAGTAATACTATCAATATTACCACTAGTAATAAAACAAAGTATTCGCAACTACACTTACACCTATTAGCCTTTATAGGAATATCATATATGTCATTTAAGACAATACAAATTATGATAGAAATATCAGATGGCTTAATAAAAGAAAAAAATCAGTGCTGTAGAATATGTACAATTCTACTATTCTTTCCAACAGTTAGCGCAGGACCGATAGACAGAAGTAGAAGGTTTATGAGCGAAATAAAAGAAAGAATACCGAGGACAGAGTACTTAGAATTAGCTGGAGAAGGAGTCTACAGACTAATATTAGGATTACTATATAAAATAGTATTCTCAACACTAAGTTACCACTACCTAGTAGGTTTAACAAACCATGGGACATTTGTCTATTCATTAAAATACATGTACCTATATACATTGTACTTATTTTTTGACTTTGCAGGATACAGTTTAATGGCAGTGGGTAGTAGTAACATCTTAGGAATAAGAACACCGATGAACTTCAACAAACCATTCCTAAGTATAGACATAAAAGACTTCTGGAATAGATGGCACATAACACTATCAACGTGGCTTAGAGACTTCGTATTCTCAAGAGTCTTTATGGAAGCAACAAAGAAAAAAAGATTTAAGAAAAGACTTAATACAGCGATGTATGCCTACATGGTAAACATGGTTCTTATGGGATTTTGGCACGGCTTAACAATAAGCTATATAGTATATGGATTCTACCATGGAATACTTATGGCAGGATTTGAATATTATCAGAAGAAAAGTAAATTTTACAAAAAGAATAAAAATGAAACATGGTATAAAGTACTTAGCTGGTTCATAACGATCAACTTAGTAATAATAGGTTTATATATCTTCTCAGGAGAACCATATAAACTAATAAGCCATGTACTAAAAATAATATAGAGTTAGGAGAACAAGGATGATAAAAAGAACAAGTATTAGAAATGTTAGAAGAAATCTGTGAAGATGAAGTAGTAAGAGAAGATTTAGATATAAACATGAAAGAAGAAGGGTTAATGGACTCATTAGCTTTTTGTAGAAATGTTAGTAAAAATCGAAGAAATCTTTCGGATTAAGTATAGCTCCGACAGAAGTAACATATGAAGAAATCGATACACCAAACAAGGTAATTTCATATATAGAAAATAGGAAATAATAACATGATAAGATTAAAAGCATTTTTAATATCAATAGTATTGGTATTAATTACACTTGTAATTTTAGATATGACCCTCTTAAAGAAGGTACAAACTTACTATAAAGTCGAATGATAATAGTGTTAGATACAGTACTGCTTTTTGAAAAGTATAAGAGTAAAGATATAATAGTCGAAAAATATGACGCCTATGACACTTTTTTACTTTTGGGGTCTTCAGAGTTAACAACGACTATTAATGAAAATTATCACCCCTAAGAAAATATTCAATTACGAAGATTTTAATATAATGCAAGTAGGGGTTGGGAAACTCTCAAAATATTATTCATGCGGCTACTATTGGATCAATAGGAATGATGTGAAAAAAATAATGAGATAGTAATGATTCAATCTATTCAGTGGTTTTGATAACAAAAACGGTATTTTAAAAGGATGCATTTCTATCTAGGATTTCTAGTGAGCATGTCTATAATACTATGAAAAATGATAATATTAGTAGAGATACCAAAGAGAAATTTATTAATAGGGTTATAGAACTTTCATCTACAAATAAGGAATTGAATAAAAAAAGTATAGAAGCTATAAACGTTATTTTTTTAGAAGGTAAAGGTAATAAATTTACAGGAGAGTTTATAAAACTTGATAATTACTTTTATGTTTTAAAAATAAATTGAACTTTTTATAAAAATAAAGGTAAAGAAAACTATCCAGTTAGTGGAGAAAAGACACCTGATTATAATTGGGAAGAATTAGATAAAAAGTAGCTGAGGAAGCCAAAGAAAGAACTAATAATAATGATTATCAAATTGATAATACATATTATGACAAATATATAAGAGTTAAATATAATCAATTAAAAGATAGTTCAAAAATACAAAAGTATGATGATTCTAAAGAATACGAAGACTTAGATATACTATTATCTATTGTTAAGGACTTGAAGTTGAATATCAAGTTTGCAATTCTTCCTGCTCACGGGAAATGGAGTGACTATACTGGAATAGGTAGTGAAAAGAGACAAGTTGCCTACAATAAATTAAAAGAAATTGCTAAAAAATAATAATATAGAGGTAATGGATTATTCAAGTAAAGAATATGAAGACTACTATATGTATGATGCGATGCATCTAGGTTGGAGAGGATGGATTGATTTTTGAAAGAGATCTTTACAAACTTAAAAAGTAAATTAAGCTATAAACAAAAATTAACACTATGGGTATTATTCTTTTTATATAGTAATAATGGGAATAATAATATATTGTTTTTTTAAACGGATTTTTCAAATGTCCAAGAGTATGTATATAGTGAATTTTTAGTATTTAGAAACGGATTACCGTGTAGTAATTCGTTTTTTATATATTATTTAGATATAAACATTATGCTAATGTGTAAATTATCTACAAAAAAATAAATTTTCAGAAAAATCATGGAAAAATTACAATCAATTAATTGATTTTATAAGAGAAATATTGTAGAATTATAGCTATAATAATAATTTTAAAAGGAAAATATAATGAAAAGAGATGCGTATTTTTATTTAGAAATGAAAGGAACATGAATTAAAAAGTTCCTTATACTGGGAAAAATCGTCGTATTAGAGTACTTTTTACCAAAAGGTTATGCTCAAGATGAACATAGACACTATCCAGTAGTATATATGAACGATGGACAAAAATGTTTTTTATAGTGGAGAATCTTTCAGTGGACATTCTTGGAAAGTGATACCAGCAATAAAAAGAAATCCAGATATGCCAAGGATGATAATAGTTGGAATTGATAATGATAATGAAGGGAGAATGAATGAATATGCTCCTTGGAAGTTTTCAAGTTTACCAATATTAAATTTTGGTTTGACTTTAGGTGGATTGGGATCAGAATATGCTGACTTTTTTGTAAATGTAGTTAAAACCATTTATAGATAGTACATATCGTACAAAACCACAACGAGAATATACAGCGATGATTGGTAGTTCTTTAGGTGCTAACATATCACAATATATTGGTTTAGAACATAAGGATGTCGTAGGATGCCTTGGAATATTTTCATCTGCAAATTGGTTAAATAAACCTGAGTTTGATAGATATATTTCAAAACATAAAGTTTCTGAGCAAAAGAGGTATATTGAAGTTGGAACAAATGAGGTGATGATACAGATAAACAATTAGCTAATGGTAATTTAAAACAGCTATACATAGATGCAAGTTTAGACTATTATCGTCAGTTAATTGATGCTGGATTATCAACAAAGTGAAATTAAGTTAAATGTTGTAGCTAATGGAAAACACAGTGAAGAGTGTTGAGCTAAATATTTACCAGAATGTTTAAGATTTATAAGTGAAAAATTGGTAAAATATTTTTAGAAAATGGAGGTTTTTAGTTTGAATATAGAAAATTTAAGTCATTATAGTGGAAATTTAGGAAGAGAAATGGTTCTTAATAGGTATGGACATGCGGGATTACCGATTGTTGTGTTTCCATCATCGGGTGGAACACACAATGAGTATTATGATTTTGGAATGATTCATGCTTGTGAAAGATTCATCAATGAAGGAAAAGTACAATTTTTTACTTTATCAAGTGTCGATAGTGAATCTTGGTTATGCGACTGGAAAAATGGTCATGATAGAGCATTAGCTCATACACAGTATGAAAAATATGTCATTGAAGAAGCCATTCCGTTTATTAAACATAAAACAGGATGGTTTGGACAAATGATGGCTACTGGATGTAGCATGGGAGGATACCACTCGTTTAATATTTTCCTACAACATCCAGATGTATTTGGAAAAGTGGTTTCACTTAGTGGAGTTTATGATGCTAGATTTTTCGTGGGTGAATATGGAAATGATGAGTTAATATATAGAAATTCACCTAGTGATAATATTTTGGAATCAAAATGATGGGTGGTTTATTGATCACTATAGAAATGCTGATATTATTGTATGTACAGGGTTAGGTCCATGGGAACAAGATGGATTACCATCATTTTATAGTTTGAAAAGAGCATTTGAAGAAAAGAATATTCCAGCATGGTTTGATGTATGGGGCGAAGATGTTGCCCATGATTGGCCTTTGGTGGAGAATACAAAATGCCATACTTTTTAGATAAGTTAAATTTATAATAAAGTTAAGAGGAGACAAAGATTTATGAATTACATAGTTATATCACCATATTACCCACATAATTTTCAAAAATTCTCTATTGAGTTAAAAATCAAGGTATTAATGTACTTGGAATTGGAGAAGAACCATATGAACAACTTGATCAAAGACTTAAAGAAGCTTTAACTGAGTATTTTAGAGTTAATAGTCTTGATGATGTTGATGAAGTAAAACGTGCTGTTGCATTCTTATATCACAAACATGGGCACATTGATAGAATAGAATCACAAAATGAGCACTGGATGGAACTAGATGCTGCACTTCGCACACAATTTAATGTGTTTGGTTTAAAAGAGCATGACCTTAAAAAAACAAAGCATAAATCAGAGATGAAAAAATACTTTGAAAAAGCTGGGGTTCCTGTAGTGCCAGGTTTCTTAGTGAAAAAAGAAGGAGACATCGAAAAAGGTGTTAAAAAGTTAAAACTTCCATTAATCGCTAAGCCTGACAATGGAGTAGGAGCATCAGCAACTTATAAGCTTAAAGATAAGAAGGATGTCGAAAATTTCAAAAAAGAATGGGATGGAACTACACATTACTTCTTAGAGCCATTCGTTGATAATTCTGATATTGTAACTTTCGATGGATTAGTAGATGCTAAGGGGAATATTGTTTTTCATACTAGTATCGTTTATTACCATACACCATTAGATTTATTAAATAATAATACTCTTGATTGGGTTTATTATATCGATAAGGATTTTAGATCCAAAATTAGTAGAATATGGTAAAAATGCAGTAAAAGCATTTGGTATGAAAGAGAGATTCTTCCATATTGAATTTTTCAAAACTAAAAGATGATTATATCGCAATCGAGTATAATAACCGTCCAGCAGGAGCATTTGCAGTAGACGTGTATAACTTCGCGCATTCAACAGATTATTTTAGAGTATATGCTGAAGTTGCTAATGGAACATTCTAATGGATTAAATGTGGATGAAAAATACGGATTAGCTTCAACTCGCCGTGATTATAAAGACTATGTACATTCAGATGAAGAAATCAGAAATAAATATCAAGATAAATTAAAAAGCTGTATTAAGAATGCCTGAAGCTTTCGCTGAATTACAAGGTAATACAATGTATGTTCTTGTTGCTGATACTCTTGAAGAAATGAAAGAGATGGAAAGATTCGTAGGAAAATTAAAATACTTTTATAAGAGAAATATGATACTAATGTTAAACAGTTAGTATCATATTTCTTTTAATTTTATATTTTGAGGAATAATATGTAATAACTTTTGACTCCTTTTGACAACGTGTACATTTCTTGAATTACCAAAAGAAGTGTGTTAAGATTTAGATGAAAATCATAAAAAGGAGATTAGCATGAAAATATCTAGAGAACATTTAGAATTACTAGCAGGAAATTTTCAGAGTATAGATGAAACAACTAAGGAAATAATTAATTTAGAGGCTATATTAACACTTCCTAAAGGGACAGAACATTTTTAAGTGATATTCATGGTGAATATGAAGCCTTCGATCATATTTTTAAGAAATGGTTCAGGTATAATTAAAGAAAAAGCTTAAAGAAGTATTCGGTAACAGACTTCCTAGGAAAGATTTAAATCTTCTAGCTACTATTATATATTATCCAGAAGAAAAACTAAATCTTATAAGAAAAGAATATGATATATGTGATTATAAAGAATTTCAAAAGATAATACTTCTTCGATTATTAGAAGTAACGCAAGTAGCAGCAAGAAGTACACTAGATCTAAAAGTTAGAAAAATTTTACCAAAAGATTTTAAATATATTATTGATGAATTGCTTTATAAAATGCAAAGTAGTGATAAAAATGACTATTATGATAAAATTCTTGAGAATATTATTGAATTAGGTGCTGGTGACAAGTTTATCATTGAATTATCATTAAAGCATTCACAAGTTAACAATTGATCACTTGCATATAGTTGGGGATATTTATGATAGAGGACCTTTCCCGGATAAAATAATGGATAGACTACTAGATTATCATTCTGTTGATATTCAATGGGAAATCACGATATGTTATGGATTGGTGCTTATTTAGGAGATAGAATTTCATTAGCGAAATGTAATCAGAATATGTGCAAGATATGATAACTTAGATATTATAGAAGATAGATATGGAATTCCTATTCGAAATTTACTAAACTTTAGTGAAAAGTATTATAAAGATGATGATTGTAAAGAGTTTTTACCAAAATTATCTAAAGATGACGAGTTAAAATATAGTGAACATGAAATTATGCAAATAGCTAGAATGCATAAGGCTATGGCAATAATTCAATTCAAATTAGAAAAACAGATTATTGATAAACATCCAGAGTTTGATTTAGAGTCACGTGCACTATTGGATAAAATTGACTTTTGAAAAAGAAACTGTAAAAATTTATGGTAAAGAATATCCATTAACTTCATGCAATTTCCCAACGGTTGATAAAGAAAATCCATACTTATTAACCGATGAAGAAGAAAAATTATAAATAAATTAAAAGAATCATTTATAGTAAGTGAAAAGTTAAAAACATGTAGAATTATTTATTAACAAGGGTGGTATGTATTGTTGTTATAATGGGAATCTACTTCTTCATGGGTGTATGCCAGTAGATGAGAATGGAAACTTCCAGGAATTCTTATGGAGGTAAGAAATACTCTGGTAAAAACCTATTGGACTTTTTGATAAAAATTCGTAGTATATTTTTATTGTGGTTGTAGAGAAGATAATGGGTTGTTCTTTTACTTATGGCAAGGTCGCTATTCTCCGTTATTTGGTAAATGTGACATGACAACGTTCGAAAGATACTTTTATAGAGGATAAATCTACTCATGAAGAAGTAAAAAAATGCTTATTATGAACTAAGAGATAATGAAGAGTTTTTGTATTAAGTTATTAAATGAGTTTGGCTTAACTAGTGAGGGACATATTATAAATGGGCATACCCTGTTAAGGAAACAAAAAGGAGAAAATCCGATTAAAAGCCAATGGTAGAACGATTGTTATTGATGGTGGAATGTCTAGAGCATATCATAAAACGACAGGACATGGTGGTTATACTTTAACTTACAATTTTTATGGGTTACAGATAATGAGTCATGATATTTTCCAAAGTAAAGAAGAAGCAATCAAAAATGAGACGGATATTATTTCAACTAAGAGAGTTGTAGATAAATTATGTAGAAAAAGTAGCGGACACAGATAGCGGAGCAAGAATACAAAAACAAATTGAATTATTAAAAATTTTATTAGAAGAATATCGCCAAGGGGCAATTTGTGAAAGATATTAGGTAATATAAATCGATATTCTGAGTTTCTTTGTATTGAAGGGGGAGAGATGATGAAGATTTTATTAAGTATACTAGAAATTTTAATGATATTAGGGATAATTACAAACTATAAATTATTGAAAAAAAGAAAAGAAAAAGAAGAATGATTAATTAGTCATTTGTTTATCAAACTGATAGATATGAAAAGATACTTGTTTGTATAATAAAAAGAAAGAAGGAGGTTTCAAGCCTCTTCTTTCTTTTATATAAAGTATTAATGTAATGAATATTATTCTTATAAAAGTATAATATATACAATATTTAAGAGAATTTTTAGAAAAATTAAAATTTTTATTGACAATTGTAAAAAAAGTATAATATACTAATAAACAGTTAATTGAATATGTACCTCACAAAGTAAGTGAGGTAGAGGTTGCGATTTTTATCAGTAGGGTAATTGAAAGTATAGGACTTGATGATATTACTTGAAAGGAAACATCGCCGAAATGATATTAATCCTATGTTAATATTGTTGGGCCTATATTGAACTAAGTATAGGACTGTCATAGTCGTGAGGCTATGTTGCGCTACTAATATCTTGTTTTGGAGAGATAATGTGAAGTATAACTCCGTGCAAATATGGTAGGAGGTTATGCTTTTTTATTTTATCAAGGAGGTTTTTATTATGACAAACAACAGCAATAACAATAATGCAACAGAAGTAAAAAGAAATTTACGATCACGTCATATTAGTATGATTGCTATCGGAGGATGTATCGGTAGTGGATTATTCATGACAAGTGGTCAAGCAATTCAAAGTGCGGGACCTGGGGGAGCTATTGTAGCTTACCTGTGTATCGGACTTATGGTATATTTCTTAATGACATCATTAGGGGAAATGGCAACATATCTTCCTACATCAGGGTCATTTAGTACATATGCTACACGTTATGTGGATCCTTCATTAGGATTTGCTTTAGGATGGAACTATTGGTTTAACTGGGTAATTACAGTAGCAGCTGACGTAGAATTATCTGCATTAGCAATCAGTTATTGGGAGCCTATGCGAGTACTTCCTCACTGGGCTTGGAGCTTATTATTCCTAGTTATTATTATCGCTTTAAACTCACTTAGTGTTAAAGTATATGGTGAAAGTGAATATTGGTTTGCACTTATTAAAGTAGTAGTAGTAATCATCTTCTTAGTAGTAGGATGTTTAACTATTTTTGGTATTTTAGGTGGAGAATACATTGGATTCAAAAACTTAACAATTGGTGATGCGCCATTCGTTGGAGAAGATTCTTCATTATCAGGACAAATCCTTGCAACTCTAGGAGTATTCTTAATTGCTGGATATTCATTCCAAGGTACTGAGTTAATCGGTATTACTGCTGGTGAAAGTGAAAACCCAGAGAAAAGTATTCCAAAAGCTGTAAAACAAGTATTTTGGAGAATTTTAATCTTCTACGTACTAGCTATCTTAGTAATCGGATTATTAATTCCTTATACTTCACCAGATTTATTAGGTGCTGCAAGTGCTGAAGAAATTGCTAAATCACCATTTACAATTGTCTTCAAAAATGCAGGATTCGCATTAGCAGCAAGTGTGATGAACGCAGTTATCCTTACATCGATCTTATCAGCTGGTAACTCAGGTATGTATGCATCTACAAGAATGCTTTATGCGATGAGTAAAGAAAAACTTGCATATCCAATTTTTGGACGTGTTACAAAATATGGAACACCTGTTATTTCATTAATCGCAACAGCTGTAGTGGTATTCTTAATCTTCTTAATCCAACTTACAAGTGCTAATGCTTATACTTATATCGTAGCAGCGAGTGGATTAACTGGATTTATCGCATGGTTAGGTATTGCATTAAGTCACTATAGATTCAGAAGAGCATTTATCGCTCAAGGTAAAGATTTAAATGAACTTAAATATAGAGCAAAATGGTTCCCAGTAGGTCCAATTATCGCTTTAGTATTATGTATCATCGTTATTATTGGTCAAGATACAGAGCTTATTACTAAAGGTGTTGTTAACTGGAGTGGAATGCTAACTACATATATGGGAGTTCCTATTTTCCTATTCTTCTATCTATACCACAAAATTAGATATAAAACAAAACTAATACCATTAGATAAAGTTGATTTATCTCAAGACGTAGATGTAAAAATAATAAAAATTCAATCCTAGTTCGAATTCGAGCTAGGATTTTTTGGAGTGACTCAAAATCGTATTTCGAGAAGTACGATTTTGTAGATCACCTGCATAGTTTATTAGATATCTACAAAAGCTTTAATAAAGCGAATTTAGATATCAATAAACCACTGCGTCTATGAGTTCTCAAATGTACTTTTGTTACATTTTAGGGGCTTTTTGTCAGCTTCATTTTGATAAGCCCTATAAATAGATCCAGAAAGTAGCTTAAATTTTAATTTTATATATAGTGAAGATTTGATATAAATACTTAAAATTTGAAATATTATAGTTGAATTAAAGGAAATTTTTTTCAATTTTATGGTAAAATGAAGGGTAGATTAAATTACGAAAGAGGAGGAATTTCTGTGAATCTTGAATATCCATATAATTATGAAAAATGTTGAAGATATGGCGAGTAAATATTTACCAGAAGAGCAAATAAAAACAATAAGAAAAGCTTATGAGTTTTGCAAAAGTTGCTCACGAAGGACAATTTAGAAAATCAGGGGAACCATATATATTACACTCCAGTTCAAGTTGCAGGAATTTTTAACTGAGCTTAAATTAGATTATGCAACGATTTGTGCTGGTTTCTTGCATGATGTTGTAGAAGATACTAAATATACATTTGATGATATTAAAGAAACTTTCGGTGAAGATATAGCAGTAATAGTTGATGGAGTTACAAAGTTAGATAAAGTAAAATTCCGTTCTAAAAAGCAATCACAAGCAGAAAATCATAGAAAACTTTTTGTGTCTATAGCGAAGGACTTACGTGTTATTTTCGTTAAACTTGCGGATAGACTTCATAATATGAGAACTATGAAGTATATGCGAGAGGAAAAACAACGTGAAATTTCTAGTGAAACACTTGAAATTTATGCGCCTTTTAGCTCATAGATTAGGGATAAGTTCTGTTAAATGGGAACTGGAAGATACATCGCTTAGATACTTACATCCATCTCAATATTTTCTCATAGTAGGAATGATGAAACAGAAAAAGAAGTGCAAGAGAAGAGTATAAAAAGATGCATGCTCAAGTATAACATCAATTTTTAGCTGATAATAATATTGAAGCTACAGGTAACAGGTAGACCAAAACATATTTATAGTATTTATAAAAATGGTTAAGCAAAATAAAACTTTTTGACCAGATTTATGATTTGTTAGCTGTGCGTGTTTTTAGTAGATAGTGTAGCTGATTGTTATGCAACCTTAGGACTTGTAAAATAATCTTTGGGTTCCAATTCCCTGGAAGAATTAAAGATTATATCGCAATGCCAAAACCGAATATGTATCAGTCACTTCACACAACAGTAATTGCACCGGACGGGCAAACTTTAGAAGTTCAAATTAGAACTTATGAAATGCATGAAATTGCCGAAAAAGGGATTGCCGCTCACTGGGCTTATAAAGAAGGTAAGAAGGTTAATAAAAATACATACTTCTATGAAAAATTAAATTGGTTCCAAAAATTGCGGAAAATGATGAAACTAGAAGCGACTGCTGAAAGTTTTTATGGAATCATTGAAAGTAGACCTATTAAGTGATAAAATCTATGTGTTTACACCTAATAGTGATATTATAGAACTACCAAAAGGATCATGTATTGTTGACTTTGCATATGCGATTCATTCAGAAGTTGGTAATAAGATGGTAGGGGCTACTGTAAATGACAAGATAGAACCATTCGATTATGTGTTATCAACTGGTGAAATCTGTGATATTCGTACTAGTAAAAACTCTACAGGGCCAAAACGCTCATGGCTAGAGATAGCTACATCATCTCAAACTAAATCAAAAATTAAAGCATTCTTCAAAAAAGCAGCGCGTGAAGAAAATCTAGTTAAAGGTGAAATCTTGTTAAAAGATGAAATTAAAGCTAATAACTTTGATATTGATGAAGTTCTTACAGAAGAAAATATTACATTGCATTTAAATAAATATAAATTTGCTAATCTTGAAGAAATGTATGTTGCCATAGGATATGGTGGAATCACAGCGAATAAAGTTTTTGCAAGATTAACTGAAAAAATTAGAAAAGAAAAGATGACTCAAGCAAAAATTGAGAAACTTTTCAATGCAGAAGAAACTAAAAAAATTGTTACTGAAACAGGGGTTTATGTAAAAGGAGTAGACAATATTCTTGTGAGATTATCTAAGTGTTGTCAACCAATTCCTGGAGATGAAATAGTAGGTTTTATTACAAAAGGTAGAGGGGTTACTGTACATCGACATAATTGTCCAAACTTAAGTGAAGAAGATCATGCAAGATTATTGGACGTTGAATGGGTAGAAAGCTTAAATGCACGTCGTTATAGTGTAACATTGCAAATCCATGCGTTCGATAGAGAATTATTATCAAAATGTTCTATTGACATTAAGTGAAAGTAGAGTTGAGATTAAAAACTTAATCTGAATCCAAAGCTGATAAAACATGTATCATCACAATGGAATATATGTTAAAAATGTTAGTGAATGTGATTACATGATTAAAAAAATTACGACAAATCCAAGACGTATATAGTGTAGAAAGAATAGTTAAATAGGTGGATATATGAAAATTATATTACAAAAAGTTAAAAAGCTAGTGTGAGTGTTGACAATAAGGTCGGGGTGTATTGATAGGATACTGTCTTTTAGTAGGTGTTCATAAAGAATTCTACAGAGGAAGATGCGAAATACTTGGCAAAAAGATAGCATAAGTCGCTTTATTTGAAGATGAAAATGATAAAATCAACCTGAGTTTGAAAAGATGTAGGAGGAAGTATCTTATCAGTTTCACAATTTACTTTTATACGCTGATACGAAAAAGGTAAGACCTAGTTTTTACAAGTGCTGCGGGAGCAGAAAAAGCAAATGAATTATACGAAAAATTTAATAAATTTTTAAGAGAAGAAGGAGTAACGGTAGAAACAGGAATTTTTCAAACCATGATGGAAGTAAATATTGTTAATGATGGTCCTGTAACTATTGTTTACGAAAAACTAACAACAGGAAAATAAAATGAGAATAAAAAGAAGAAACAAGAATGGAGTATTATTTCTAATATCTATACTGTTATTAGTGCTACATTGGAGTGAGTAGTTACTTATATAGGGGAGAAGATGAATTTAGCATCTAATTCTGAAAATAATATCACCATTTCGAAAAGAAATAGAGCTTAGAACTGGACCAGATGATTCTATCCAACTCTAAAAAGTGACTGCAGGAGATAATGTAGAAATGCTAAAGCAAATCTGATTCTTGGTATGAAGTGAAAAACAAAAGATAGTTTTGTTGGTTGGATACCAGGATGGAGTATTTTAGGTACTGGGCAAAAAAGTCCTGAGGACCAAAAATAAAGAAAAAGTTAGCTCTTATTCAATATTATTAAATCCAATTATAAAACAAGATGATAGTTCTGATTATAAAGGAGTATCTTCTAAGTCTTATAATTTAAAAATACTAAACAATTAAAAAGAGATATTAGAAAAAGATGGTATAAAAAGCACTTTTAACGAGGGATAATGATGAAACTTATCCTACAAAAGAAGAAATCACAAAACTTGCTGCAGAGAATTCTGTAGAATTGTTAGTTGATATTGACACTACTAATGATAGTAATAAAGATGTCTTTGGAGTAAAAGTTTATTACGGAAACACAGGAGTCTTCAATTGTAGCAAGAAGTATCGAGAAAAATCTTTCTGAACATTATATTTCAAAGATATCTTCATCTGAGAAACAAGCTAACTTCTCACAATTGAGTGATAAATTACCACAGGTGAAGTTGATCACAGCTAATATTGGAAATAAAATAGATGTTGATTTATTAAATAATGAGATAGCTAGTAAAGCAATTTCATTGAATCTCTAAGAGATGGTGTCGAAGGTTATCTATATTATCTAATAAATATTGATAATTATAACGCAAAACGAAAAGAACAATTACTTAACTTGCCTCAAAAAGGACTTTCTGTGCCTATGTATTATATGAAACAGGATGCATATAAAAAAATATAGCATATGGACTAGACGGGAAGAAAACAATTGAAGAAAATGGTGATGCAATTATTTCGCTTGCTATGATCGCAAAATATATTGGTAAAGATGAAGCAACTGTAGAAGAACTTGCTTCTTGGGCAGGTAATAAGTATTACATTAGAAACCAAGGAACTCAACCCTACGATTATTACGGCTTTTTGCTGGAGAAATATAATCTAAAAGTTGAACGAATTGAAACTGATAAACTAGTAGAAAACTTAGAAGATGCTCTGAGAGATAATAAAACCCATACTTGTTAGGTTAAAAATCTGAGTATTCGGTGATAAAGTAACTTATAAAGTTATTCGTGGATTTTGAAGACGATAAATTCTATATAAATGATCCGAACGATGATGATGTTAAACTTACAAGTTATAATGGTTTTCACAGAAAATGATATAAAAACAACCTTGCTCAGGCTTGGGTGTTTAGTAATAGGAGAAAAGATTAATCTAGAAAAATTTAGGTTAATCTTTTTATTGAAAATAATTAAATTAGTTATTGACTAAAAATGAAAATAAAATATAATAGTTAACATAGTTAACTAATTAGTTAACCTATTAACTAATTTATAAAAATAAAGGAGGTAGAAGATGAGTAAAGTGAAATTTCGTATCATAAAGCAATTGATATGATGGAAGAATTTAGATTAATTATGAAGAGAATTCATAAAAAAAATAATGCTCCTATTAGAAAAACTGAATTTCAAGCGATGTTAGTTTTTATCTTGTAAAGAAAAATTACAATGCAGGAGCTAGACGAAGAACTTCATGTAACAAAACCTCGAGTTACAGCACTTGTTGGTGAGTTACTTGAAAAAGATTTTTGTAGTCCAAAGTATCGACGAAAAAGGATAAAAAGAAAAATATCTTAGTTTATCTGAAAAAGGAATCGAATGTATAGAATTACATAGAAAGCCTATGAAGAATGGTTTAAGTCTATGGGATAAATTGATACTAAAGAAAAAGAAGCTTTTAATATATTATTAACAAAAACAAATCTAGTATTAAGAGAAGAACTACAGGATAAGGAGGATAACAATGAAACTAATTAAATATTTAAAAGGTTTCTTGGTACCTATGATATTTTTTTAGTTGCGATATTAGAGTTCGTGTAGTTGCAGAGCTAGCACTTCCAACTTACACAAGTAATATTGTAGATAAAGGTATCCAACAAAGTGGTATCCAAGATGCTGTGCCGGAAAAATAAGTGAAAAAGTCATTCAGAGAATTACAATATTTATGACTGATGATGAAATTAAAAAGTCACAGCTAAATATACGAAAGATGGAGATGTTTATAAACTAGATAACATTAATGATCAAGAACGTAGCGAACTAAATGATATTTTTAAAAAATGCTATGACTGTTGTATCTGGAGCAAAATCTGAGAACTTAGATCTAGATAAGGTTGCGAAGGTGTTAAACTGGGACTAGTCAAGAAAAGATAGCTTAATTGAGCAAAAGAATAAAGTCAATTAGTGACTTAGGAAATTCAGCTGATATGATAACAAAAACAAGCTGGAATTCGTTATGTTAAAGAAGAGTATAGAAATAATGTTGGTATTGATACTAATGAAATTAGAAAGAATTATCTAAAAGAAGTTGGAATCATGATGATAATCGTAACATTTATTTCAGGTATTGGAAGTGTTATTTTCGAACTTTATAGCTAGTAGAATTTCTTCGAAAATAGCATATAACCCTACGAGAAAAACTTTATAACAAAGTATTATCATTTTCTAAACAAGACATTGATAAATTTTCTACAGCTTCATTAATTACAAGAAGTACAAACGATATTCAACAAATACAAAATGCTTTTAAATATGATGTTATTTATCGCAATCTATGCACTGATGATGGCAGTGTATGGAGTTTTACAAAGTTACTCAAACTGATACTGGTATGACATGGATAATTGCATTAGGTGTAGGTATCTTAGGTTTAACATTAGGAATAATTTCATTCTTAGTAATGCCGAAATTAAAAATTATGCAAAAGCTAATAGATAGAGTGAAACTTGGTTACTCGTGAAGCATTAACTGGTATTTCTGTAATTCGTGTTTTTGGGCGTGAAAAATATGAAGAAGAAAGATTCGATAAAGAAAATACAGTTTTTAAAAATGAACAACTTTTCATCAATAGAACTTTATCAGCACTTATGCCGATGATTATGTTAATTATGAATGGTATTGCACTATTAATAATCTGGGTTGGTGGAAAAAATATAGATGCTGGTAGTATTCAAGTTGGTGATATGATGGCGTTTATAACATATACAATGCAGATAGTTATGTCATTCTTATTCTTCACATTCTTAATGATGCAACTACCGCGTGCTGAAGTTGCAGCTGGTCGTATTAATGAAGTATCTGAAACAGAGGTTACTGTAGTAGATAGTGAGAATATTGATGATAGTAAACTTCAAGATGTAAAAAGGTACTCTTTAAATTTGATAATGTCAGCTTTACGTTTGATGGAGCAGATAGTCCGGTGCTTAGTAATATTAGTTTTGAAGCTGAAGCAGGAAAAACTACTGCAATTATAGGAAGTACAGGTAGTGGTAAATCTACATTACTTCACTTAATTCCAAGATACTTTGATGCTAGTGAAGGTGAAATCTCAATTGATGGAGTTAATATTCGAGATATGTTTAAATAAATTAAGAGACATTTTAGGATTTGTTCCTCAAAAAGGTGTTTTATTCAGTGGTAACATTGAATCAAATATTAAATTTGCAGATGAAAATATTACTGATGAACAGATGAAAAGCCGCTGAAATTGCTCAAGCAATAGAATTTTATTAATGAAAAAGAAGATAAATTTAATAGTGAGATTTCGCAAGGAGGATCTAACGTTTCAGGAGGACAAAAACAACGTCTTTCAATTGCTCGTGCCCTGGCGAAAAATCCTAAGATACTTCTTTTTGACGATAGTTTTTCAGCGTTAGACTATAAAACAGATGTTAAATTAAGAAAAACTTTAAGAGAAGAAATGGCGGGAGTGACTACTATTATAGTTGCTCAGCGTATAGCAACAATTCTAAATGCGGATAAGATAATCGTGATGAATGAAGGTAAGATAGTGGGAGTTGGAAAAACACCAAGAGCTGCTTGAAACTTGTCCACATATTTAGAAATTGCAGAAAGTCAACTTAGCGAAGAAGAATTACAAAAAGGAGGTAAACATCATGGCTAAAGATCAAAAAATAGAAAAAGCTAATAATTTTTCTGGAACGTTAAAAAGAATCATCAAATTGATGTTTACACAGTATAAAAATTTCAAGATATTTTGATAGTATTCTTTGCATTAGCAGTACAGTATTCGGTATAGTAGGTCCTAAAATTATGGGACAGGCAACTACAGAATTATTCGAAGGGTTAGTTGCTAAAATTAGTAATGAAGGTAGTATAAATTTTGAAAAATAGCAGGAATTTTACTTACTGTATTAGGTTTATACATACGTCATCACTGTTTATGTTTATTCAAGGATGGCTGATGAGTAATGTTTCTCAAAAAAATGACATACGATATTCGTAAAGATATAATAAAAATAAATACCTTGCCTGTTGGCTATTTTGAACAACGTACAGTAGGTGAAACTTTATCTCGTGTTACTAATGATGTGATACATTAGGTCAATCATTAAATCAAAGTTTTACTCAGATAATTTCAAATACAGCAATGGTATTAGGGGTATTGGTAATGATGTTTACGATAAGTCCTCTAATGACCCTAATTGCGTTAGCTTTTAATTCCTGTTTCAGGGAATACTACTAGGTGCTATAAACAAAATGGAGTCAAAAGTATTTCAAAAAGTCAACAAGATATGCTTTCTGATGTAAATGGACAGGTTGAAGAGAGTTTCTCAGGTCAAAATATATTGCAGCATTTAACTATAAAGAAAAAAGTGTTAAAGAATTCAATGATAAAAATGAACAATTATATACATCATCATGGAAAGCGAACTTCTTCTCAGGGCTAATGTTCCCAGTGATTAACTTGTTGGTAACCTTGGTTATGTTGGTATTGTATTCTCAGGTGGATTATTAGTATCTAAAAGGAACTATTGGAGTAGGGGATATTCAAGCCTTTTATCCAATATATAAGAAACTTTACTCAACCAATCGGTCAAATAGCTCAGTCTATGTCAGAAATTCAAAAGATGGCTGCTGCTGGAGAAAGAGTATTTGAGTTCTTAGATGCTAAAGACGAAGAAGATGCGAAGTTCTTGAAACAGTTACAAGTAAAAGAGGGTAATGTGGTATTCTGATAAAAGTAAAAATTTGGATATGTAGAAGATCAAATAATTATTAAAAACTTTACTAGTGATGTTAAAAAGGAGAGATGGTCGCTATCGTTGGTCCTACAGGTGCAGGTAAAACAACAATGATTAAAACTCTTATGAGATTCTATGATATTAATGGAGGAAAGTATCTATATTGATGGAAAAGATATTTCTAAACTTGATAGATCTGAATTGTGTTCATACTTCACAATGGTATTACAAGATACATGGTTATTTAAAGGAACGATAATGGAGAATCTTCGTTATGGTCGTTTAGATGCTACAGATGAAGAGGTAATAGAAGCGGCTAAAGCAGCGCATATTCACCACTTTATTAAAACATTACCAGGTGGTTACTGACATGGAATTAAATGAAGATGCTTCAAATATCTCTCAAGGACAAAAACAATTATTAACAATAGCTCGTGCGATTCTTGCTGATAAACCAATATTAATTCTTGATGAGGCAACTCATGTAGATACACGTACAGAAGTATTAATTCAAAAGCAATGAATAAACTTATGGAAGGACGTACTACATTCGTTATCGCTCACCGATTATCAACAATTAGAAAATGCAGATAAGATTCTTGTGTTAAAAAGATGGAGATATAATAGAACAAGGAAATCATGATGAATTACTAGAAACAAAAGGTTTCTATTCAGAATTATATCAAAGTCAATTTGCAGAATAAAACTAAAGACATTTAGAGATTTTTCCAGATGTCTTTTTGATTAATGGCTTTAGCCAGTTGAGGAGGCGAAGTCTCCGAAATAAAAACCACCCTGCTATGGGGTGAGATAAAAAGTTAAACACTGAAAAATCATCCTTTCTTGATAAAAATAAGAGTAGTTCAAGCTCTAAAATAAAGAAAGGATGATTTTTAATTATGGCAAATAAACATAATAGTTTATCGCATACAAAGTGGTTATGTAAATACCATATTGTATTTACCCCTCAAGTATAGACGAAAAATAGAATTTAATCAATACAAACGAGATATAGTAGATATAATAAAAAGGTTATGTAAGTATAAAGGAGTGGAAATAATAGAAGGACATAATGCCAGATCATATACATTTGCTATTATCAATACTCACCGAAATATAGTGTATCAAGTTTTATGGGGTATTTGAAAGTGAAAAGTTCACTGATGATATTTGATATGCATGCAAACTTGAAATATAAGTATGGGAATAGAAAAATTTTGGGCAGAAGGATACTATGTAAGTACTGTAGGTTTGAATGAAAGTACAATAAGAAAATATATCAGAGAACAAGAAACGCATGACATTTCAATAGACAAATTGACAACAAAAGAATATACAAACCATTTGGAAATAAGAAAATAGATAAACCCGTTTAACGGGTAGCGGGCGTTAATATGTCAATGGGCTTGAACGAATGTAGAAAGCCAGCCCTTGAGGTGCGTGTTAGTAACAAAGGGTTATACCTGAAGAGAAAACCACCCCTTTTCAGGGGTGGTCATTATTTTATTTCTTTGACAATATATAATTAATGAAGTACAATTATCTCATATTCGAGATAATTTCCAAGAAGAAATGTTTATAATAAAAACAGGAGAAACACTATGAATAATGAATTTAAAGCAGTCATTGGTATTATGAGAGCAAGTAATTTATTAGTGGATGATTTGAAGAAAAACTTTGAAGAGTTATCCAATTAATGTGACTGAATTTTCTGTTATGGAATTTTTATATAGTAAAGGAGAAAAGAGTATTCAAGAGATTCGAGACAGAATATTACTTGCTAGTGGTAGTGCAACTTATGTTGTTGATAATCTTGAAAAAAAGGTTATATCACGAGAAATGTTAGTGAAAAAGATAAAAGAGTAACTATATAAGATTGACTGAAGAAGGAATGAAATTAATGGATGAAATTTTTTTCCCTATTCATATACTAAGAGAATTTTTGAAAAATAAATGACAAAGAGTTAGTAATATTAAAAGAAATCTTAAAAAATAAACTAGAGGGCTTTATGCCTTTTTAATAAATAAATATCTTGAAATTGAGATAATATAGGAGGATATAAAATGATAGAGTTAGGAATTAGTACATTTGGAGAAACAACTGAAATAGAAGGAACAGGAATAACGCCGAAACATGATGAACGTATTAGAAATATGATTGAAAGAGATGAAACTTGCTGATGAAGTTGGTTTAGATCTTTATGCAATCGGTGAGCATCATAGAGAAGATTTTGCAGTATCAGCACCTGAGATATTGCTTGCAGCTGGAGCAGCCGTTACTAAGAATATAAAATTAAGTTCTGCGGTGACAGTACTATCATCTTCGGATCCTGTAAGAGTTTATCAACAATATGCAACAATCGATGCAATTTCTAATGGTAGAGCTGAGGTTATGGTAGGTCGTGGTTCATTTACTGAATCATTCCCATTGTTTGGCTATGATTTGGCAGACTATGAAGAGTTGTTTGATGAAAAACTTGCTATGCTAGAGAAAATTAAAGCTAATGAAATATTAACGTGGAAAGGAAAACATACTCAAAGCGTCAATAATAGAGGAGTATATCCAAGAAGTGTTCAGGAGGACTTCCCTATTTGGGTAGCGACAGGAGGAAATACAGAATCAACTATAAAAATAGCTCAAAAAGGGTTACCTATAGCATATGCGATAATTGGTGGACAGTATAAATCTTTTAAAGGTTTAATTGATTATTATAAAGCTATTGGGCGCAATGCAGGTCATAGTGAAGATCATTTAAAAGTTGCTTCTCACTCATGGGGATTTGTAGCTGAAACAGATGAAGAAGCGATTAAGAAATACTTCCATCCAACAAAACAAGTTGTTGATGCGATTTCTAAAGATAGACCGTTTTGGAGACCTCTTACTTTCGAACAATATTTAAATAGTGTTGGTCCAGATGGATCAATGTTAGTAGGGAGTCCAGAGACTGTAGCGAATAAACTTATTGATATGATAGAAACACTAGGATTAGATAGATTTATGCTACATCTTCCACTTGGATCTATGCCACATGAAGATATTATGAAAGCTATCAGACTTTTTGGTGAAGAAGTAGCTCCAAGAGTTCGAGAACATTTTAAGAATAAAAATTAAATTTTTATGAGATAAATAAAGCTATATTTTTCAAAAAGTATTCTCTGTGTTATAATGATTAAATAATATACAAATGGAGTGAAACGATGATTTTAGATAAGTATAAGTATTTATTATTTGATTTAGACGATACTTTGTTAGGATTTTTGGTAAGCGCAAGTTTTAGCTTTTTAAAAATTATTAGAAGATGAAAAATATTGAGTATAGCGATGAGTTGTTTGAACAATACGAAACGATAAATAAATCTCTGTGAGAAGTTTTGAACGTGGAGAAATATCGAATAAAAGAGTCACTAGTGAAAGATTTATAAGATTTTTAAGTTGTTTGATAGAAAAGTTGATGGTAGTGAAGTAGATAATAGATATAGAGGATATCTTGCTGAAGGAAATCAACTTTTTGCTGGAATAGTTGAAATGTTAGAAAAACTAACATTAACTCATAAATTATATGTAGCTTCTAATGGAATAGGTGTCACCAACATACAAGATTAAAAATAATAATCTTAATAAATACTTTTGAGAAGATTTTTTTATTTCCGAAGAAATTGGAAGTAAAAAGCCAGACAGAGAATTCTTTTGATATTATCTTTAAAGAGATTGATGTTGAAAAATAAGAATGAAGTTTTAATGATAGGGCGATACGCTAACATCAGATATACTAGGAGCTAATAATGCAGGGATTGATAGTTGCTTAGTAGATGTTCATAAAAATTTCTAATTCAGAAATAGTACCACGTATAAAATTAAGAAGACGATAGATTTATTGAATTATAGAAAAATGTCTAGGTTGATATATTATCAACCCTAGACATTTTCTTTTATAAACTATGATCGTTGTATTTAATATTTTTCTAGTGCGATGAAGCAATGTTCTATATCGTATCCTTCTTTAAGTACTATTTTAACATCTTCTACAATTTTATAATCATGGCTTGTTTCATATTCATCTAGTAAAATATGCATTGCAGCATTGATTTCATTTGTATCAGTGTGCCAAATATGAAACCTCGTGAATATCAGCAATTCCGTCCACTTCTTTAATTTTATTGTAAATTTCTTCTGTATCTAGAGTAGTAGCTTCCATTAAAAAATAACAAATGATGATTTAGTAATTTTATAACCACCTTTTAAAAAGAATTATACTGATAATAATACTCATAATAACATCGACGATTTGATAATTTGTAAAGTAAATAATGGTTGATGAAATTATGATTCCGATTGAACTGATTAAATCACCAAGGAAGTGCCATAAAGCACTTTGTATGTTAAGATTATCTTCTTCTTTAGACTTTTTGTTAAAATTACAGTAACAACAATATTAAAAATTAATCCGATAGTTGATATTATAAGCATTGATTTGAAATCAATATCTTTTAGGATTGAAGAATCTTACAAATCCTTCAAATATTAAATAAATCGAAATACCTACTAGCATTAGACCATTGATAAAGGCTGCTAGTACTTTCTAATCTGACAAAACCAAAAGTATATTTTTTTATTTGGTTTTTGAACTGAAATAGTAAAGCAATTAGACTGAATCCTAATGCAATAACGTCAGAGAACATGTGGAAAGAATCTCCTAGAAGTGCTAATGAGTTAGAAAGAAGTCCTCCGATGTATTCTAATAATGCAAAGCTTTGTTGTTAAAATTAATGTTATATAAAGTATTTTTCTGAATATGACTGAATTTTATAATGTTTTTTTATGATGAAAATTTGTTTGTATCATTTTATTCTCCTTTCTTTAGATTATTGATATTATAAACTCATGTTTGTTAAAAATACAAAAATAATGCACTGATAACAATTATTAGTACTTATATCATTGGCGTCTATTGCTTTTTTTATATTAGTTTGATAAAATTAAGAAGAATTTAGAAGAAAAAAAGGTGGGAAAAATTATGCGTATTTTTATGTATTGGGGATAGTAATACTTGGGGATATGTCCCTGGAGAGGATGGAGTAAGAACTGAAAAAAAGATGGACTAATTTGATTAGCGGAGCTTCGTCCTAATGATACAATAATAGAGGAAGGTCTTTGTGGTAGAACTGTAATTGCAAAAGACACAATCGTACCTGTTAGATGTGGTATTGATACACTCCAATACTAATGTTAAGTCATGTTCCTGTTGATTTAGTAATCATAATGTTAGGGTACAAATGATCTAAAAACAATTTCAATCCAAGTGCTAAAACTTATTGCTAAAGGGATAGAAGAATACATTAAATATATTAGAAATCCACATTTAATAGCTGGATATAAGATTCCAAAAATTTTGTTGTATCACCCGCTCCATTACGTGATGAAATAGTGGATAGACATAGTTTATTTGGTGAATTTGATGAAAATAGTTTAAAACAATCAAAAATTTTTAGCACAAACATTTAAAAGAAGTTAGTGATAAGTACGAAGTTGACTTTTTAAATGCTGGGCGTAGCAGAAACTTCATTAGTGGATTGCATTCACCTAGATGATAAAAATCATGAAAAATTAGCGAAGTATATTGCTAGTAAAGTTTCGGAAGTCTTGGATTACGAGGGAAGCAAGATAGAAGAATCCGATGATAAACTTTCTAAATTTGGAAGTGTATCATCGGATTTATTTTTTTATATTGTTTAAAAGATTGATAGCTACAGCATAACTTATAATACAGAGTAGAATATATTTCCAATCAAATTCTAAAACAAAAAAACAGATTGGCAAATAATAAATTAAATATTGTAAAATATACACCAATTATATACGTATTACCTGATTGCTTAGTCATTGTTCTATTAATAGTTTTTAAAGTTCTATAGTATATAATTACTATTATGATAAACATGATACTGATGGCCCAAAAATATTTTTTTGTAGGCAAGTCAATTTTAAAATCACTTAGTACTAGAGTCAAAGCAGTTGTAAGTTAGTTATTATGAATAGGTGGCTAGTTAAGTGATAAAAGTTTATATCTCTAACATGAACACTTCTGGAGATAAAAGCTTGGGAATAGTTGGCTTATAGTGAAAGTAAGAAGTATAAACCAGTAACTATAATCTATGAATATTAAGCCTAATAATAAAGAAAGCGTACGCCCAGTGTGAATATAACAAAATGGTTCTGTTAGTTTTTTTATCATAAGGTCTTTTTATCTGTAAGAATATACTCGGTTATATGTTGAACACTTAATATTGCAGATAGTAGGATTAATGTTGCAAGTATATATTTAATATTTAAAGAGTTTCTCACTAGTAAATTCACTATAACAAGTATTTGTGAAATTAAAAAGAAGTAATTAATAAAAGCTATCTTTTTCCATATCTGTTTAGATGAACAACTTCAACAGCCAACTATTAAAGAAAATAATAAAAAGTAGCATAAAATTGAAAAGAAGTTATATATTGATTTATCTGAAAATGAATACTCTACTGAGAGTTTACTTACTAATAAAGACAATGAAATTGTATAAAAAGAGGTCAGGATGGTCTCTTTTTAAAAATAAAAATTCAAGATAAAGCTTTCCTCCTTACTACTTTAATTACTCTCATTTTTGATAAAAAAATATTGAAGTTATCCGTAGCAGAGCTAGGAGGATAACTCCAACCTTCTAAACAAAATTGAAAGAAGTTATAATCATATTTTTATCAAAAAGATTTAAATATCAATAAAAGGAGAAGCGACTCAAAGTATTAATTTGAATCACTTCTCTTATATTTCATTATTTTTGAATTTTTTTATGAATCTCTGTAGAAAAATTAGACCAGCTAATGTTATAACTGCTCCACTAATCGCTAAAGTGAATTGTGTTATTAGAGCAGAAATAACGATGTAAAGCCCACCGATTATAGCAATTAAAGGAACTATTGGGTATAGTGGAACTTTATAAGGTCTTGGTAAATTCGGTTCTTTCTTTCTAAGAATGAATACTGCTAAAAATGTTGCAATAAAAGAAAATCCAAATTGTAAATAAAAGGAAAATCCGTTAGTGCATCAAATCCACCTGTAAACATCATTGCAATTGTTAAAATTAAAGTGGTCAGAGCACAGAAATACGGTATTGAAAAACATATTTAGTTTTTAACCAATATTTTCTTAATGGTATTTGATTTTTAGTGCCATTGCGTAAGGTACACGAATCGCAGTCATTGTGAATCCATTCATTGTTCCGTAGACACTTACCATAATTCCTATAGTTATTATTTTTCCCACCATTAGGTCCAAATAATTTAGTGGCAATATCATTAGGAACATTACCATTACCAGCAATTTGCTCCACAGGCATAGTCAATAGATATGCAATGTTTATAAGTAGGTAAACTGCAGTAATAACTAATAATCCGTATAAAATTGCACGTGGTAAATCTTTTTTTGGATTTTTCATTTCTCCAGCAATTGTTCCAACATTACTCCAACCATCATAGCCATACATTGCAGCTAGCATAGCGGCTCCAAGAGCTGCTAGCGAAGAAGTATTGATAGTTGAACTGACTGAACTACTTTGGGATTAATTCAATAGTAGTCGGATTAGGTTGTAATAATCCAAATACAATAATCGCAAATATAGGAATAAGTTTACCAATTGTTGCAGCGGTTTGAATTTGGCCACTAGCTTTACTACCAAGTAAATTTAAACCAGTAACTGTAATTGCAGCGCATGCACTTATTAAGATTGAATATTTTTTTATCAACTTGGAATAAATTTAAAAATTGTGTTGCAAAGATAGTAGCTGCAGCAGCAATACTCGCTGGATAATAAATCACAGCTTGAGCCCAACCTAATAAATATGAAAAAGTTTTACCATAGGCTCTTTCTACCCAAACTATCATTCCCCGGTTTCAGGCATAGAGGCTGCTAGTTCTGCAGTTGTTAGTCCAGCACAAAATACTGATAATTCCAGCAAGAAGCCGACTAGAAGACCTAGCTAACGCTGCCTGTTGTTTTTATATGACAGCTGCTTTAAAGAATACACCTGATCCAATAACTACACCAACTACCGTTGAAAATGCACCAAAGAATCCTATATCTTTTTAATTTTGTCAAAATATACCTCCTAAAATAAAGAGTAAAATAAAAAGTTACTTAAGTTTTTGAATTTGCTATAAATATTTAATCAAGCTAACTAATTATATATCATTTTAATATGTATAACAATAGTTAAAAATAGAAATAAGGAAATAAAATTGATTAAGATTACCGTGAAAAATAGGATTATTAAGATATATTAAGTTGAAATTTATAAAAATTTTTAGTATGAAAAATTTAATAAAATTATTATAAAGATTTAACAAATTCATTGAAAATATGTTATAATAGGGAGTATCTGAATAAAAATACTAGATTATACTAGAAAGGAATTTAACATGACAGAAGAAATTAAAGTAGATGTACAAGATTTAAATGATCAAATGCTTGTTCGTCGTGAAAAAGATGGAAGCTATGAGAGAAAGTGGTTTAGATCCATTTGGAACTAAATTCGAAAGAACTCACCTTTCAAATGAAATCGTAGCAGAATATGATAAATATAGTAAAGAAGAACTAGAAGAAAAAAATATTTCTGTAACAATCGCAGGACGTATTATGACAAAACGTGGTAAAGGTAAAGCAGGATTTGCTCACGTTCAAGACTTAGGTGGTCAAGTTCAAATTTACGTTCGTCAAGATAGAGTAGGAGATTCTTATGAATACTTCAAGACTCTTGACCTTGGTGATATTGTAGGTGTAACAGGAGTACTATTCAAAACTAACGTAGGTGAATTATCTGTTAAAGCTGATAAATTCGAAATTTTAACAAAAGCACTACGTCCACTACCTGACAAATTCCATGGTCTTAAAGATGTTGAAGAGCGTTACAGAAGAAGATACGTTGACTTAATTATGAATGAAGACAGTAAAGAAACATTTATTTTACGTTCAAAAATTATTCAAATTATGCGTAGTTATTTAAATGAACGTGGATACTTAGAAGTTGAAACTCCAATGATGCACTCAGTTGCTGGTGGAGCCGCAGCTCGTCCATTCGTAACACACCACAATGCGCTTGATATGCAATTATTCATGCGTATCGCTCTTGAATTACCATTAAAACGTTTAATCGTTGGTGGTTTAGAAAAAGTATATGAAATTGGTCGTGCATTCCGTAACGAAGGTGTATCAACAAGACACAACCCTGAGTTTACAATGATTGAGTTATATGAAGCATATGCTGACTATAATGATATTATGGACTTAACTGAGTCTATGATTGCATACATCTGTAATGAAATTCACGGTACTACAAAAATTATGTACGGTGAAGATGAGATTGATCTAACACCAAAATGGCGCCGTGTTCACATGGTAGATGCTATTAAAGAAGTAACAGGTGTTGATTTCTGGCCAGAAATGACAGATGAACAAGCTCATGCATTAGCAAAAGAGCACAATGTTCCAGTTAGAAAAGACATGAAAGTTGGACACATTATTAATGAATTCTTCGAAACATTTGTAGAAGAAACATTAGTTCAACCAACATTTGTTTACGGACACCCAGTTGAAGTGTCTCCGTTAGCTAAAACTAATGCTGAAGATACGAGATTTACTGATCGCTTTGAGCTATTTATCGTTAGACGTGAACATGCGAATGCTTTCAGTGAGTTAAACGATCCAATCGATCAAAAAGAAAGATTCTTATCTCAAATGGATGAAAAAGATGCTGGTAACGAAGAAGTTTATGAAATGGACGAAGACTTCGTAGAAGCGTTAGAATACGGTATGCCTCCAACAGGTGGATTAGGAATTGGAATTGATAGATTAGTTATGTTATTAACTAACTCAGCTTCAATCCGTGACGTATTACTGTTCCCATACATGAAACATAAGTAAATAAATGTTGATATATAAAGGTTTATGGGTTGTCGGTTTTAAAACATCCGCTTATTGAAAAAGGGCAAATATTTATAAAAATTAAAACTCCCTAAAAATAATAGGGAAGCTTTTAATAGAAAATTAAAAAGGAGCTTAGTCTCCCTTTTTGTATATAAAAAGATATATAAGGAGTATCCAATGGCAAGCTTTTTGATAAATTAAAAGAAAAATTTTTCTGCTAAGGAAGAATTAAATGAAGAACTGATTTCACTTGATGAATATGAAGAATTCGTCGAGAGTCAGTTTGTAACTGAAAAAAATTTAAAAAGGACTTAAGAAATCACGTGATAATTTCTCTAACGCTCTTAATAATTTAATTAGTTCATATAGAGAAATTAACGAGGAGTTTTTTTCGAAGATCTAGAAGAACTATTAATTCAATCTGATGTTAGCTATAATACAGTATTAGAGTTAGTTGATTACTTAAAAGCTGAGTCACAAAGACAAAATCTAAAAGAACCAAGTGAACTTCAAAGTATGATTATTGAAAAACTTGTAGATGTTTACATGGAAGGAACTGTAAAATCTGAATTAAATTATGTGCCAGAAAAAGAACTTTCAGTATTTCTATTTGTAGGGGTTAATGGTGTTGGTAAGACAACTTCAATCGGTAAACTAGCTCATAATCTAAAAAAAGAAGGGAAAAAAGTTCTTATAGCTGCTGGAGATACATTCAGAGCAGGTGCAATTGATCAGCTTGATGTTTGGGCTAAGCGTAGTGGTGCTGATATAGTTAAATCGCATGAAGGAGCTGATTCAGCAGCGATAATCTTTGATGCTATCCAATCTGCAAAAGCAAAAGGTTATGATGTATTATTATGTGATACAGCAGGACGTTTACAAAATAAAGATCATTTAATGAAAGAACTTGAAAAAATAGTTCGTGTAATTAAGAAGGAAGTTCCAGAAGGACCTCATGAAGTGTTATTAACAATTGATGCGACAACTGGACAAAACGGAATTCTTCAGGCTAAAACATTTAAAGAAGTCAGTGATGTTACAGGTGTAATCCTTACTAAACTTGATGGAACGGCCAAAGGTGGTATTGTTATAGCAATTAAGAAAGAGTTAGGAATCCCCGTTAAACTTGTTGGATTAGGAGAAAATATTGATGATTTAGAAGTGTTTGATCCTGAGCAGTATATCTATGGATTATTCTATCAAGAAAATACTGAACAAAAAGATGAACAAGTAGAAGAATAAGAAATAATTTTTATAAATATCCATTTTTACAATATTTTATAATATAGTAAAGTGGGTATTTTTTACTAATTTACTAATTTATTAATAATTATTAAAATTAAATTGCTATAGTAAAATCGATTAAAAATATTTTTAATATTAAATTAGAATTATTTGTTAAAATTAATTGAAAAAAAGCAATAAAAGTATATAATAGATATATTAAGAAGGCAATAATATATGGAGGATTATAATGGGATTTTTTTATCTAAATTATTCGGAAAAAGAAGAACAAGTACAAGAGTTAGTTTTAAACTCATACATGAAAGGTAAAGTAGTAGATATTACTGAAGTACCCGATCCAGTATTTGCTCAAAAAATGATGGGAGATGGATTTGCAATCATTCCAGAAGAAGGAAAAATTAGTATCTCCAGTTGCAGGAGAAATTATCCAAGTATTCCCAACAAAAACACGCTTTTGGTATTAAATCAGGAGAAGTTGAACTTCTTATTCACGTAGGGTTAGAAACAGTTGCTATGAAAGGTGAAGGATTTGATGTAGCTGTATCTGCTGGTGACAGAGTTGAAGTAGGTCAAACTTTATTAACTTATGATTTAGAATTAGTAAAAGAAAAAGCTAAAGATATTATTACTCCTTGTGTAGTTACAAACATGGACTCAGTAGCTAACATTGAAGTATTAAAAATTAAATGAATCTGTTGATTTCTCACAAGAAGTAGCAAAAGTGAAACTTAAATAGACTAAAGTCTATTTAAGTTTTACTGTTAGTGGCGAAATTATGAATGATAAGAAATTTTTGGAAGATTATATATCTGTATATAACAAAATATAATTATAGTATATTATATTATCGTCCAGAAAAGAAAGATGTCTGACTTATTAATGAAGATAATGAATTAATAAGATTTATATATGGGGATAGTTTTAAATCAACAGAAATAGATAGTATAGTTTCTAATGTCATTAGAAATGAAGTTAGACTAAAAAAATGTTTAAACTGAGTAGTTTAAAAATGAAAATCCTTTATGTTTCTCCTGACTTTGATGAAGTTATAAACGACTACAAAAAAATATAGAATTTCGAATAGTTTAATCATAGAACGTATACTTTATAATGAAAAAAATAGTAAACTTTTTCTTAAAAGAAAATGATTTTTAGATTTATTGAAGGTACACCAGATACTTTAAGATATAAAAATAGAGTGGTTGAATTATACAAACGCCAGACATTAGATAGAAATGTATTTAATATAAAGTATAATATCTTGTCTGGAATCTATTTATTATTATTTTTGGCAAAATTTTGTTGTGATATATTTTACGAATAACAATTATTCGTTATTCAATTATTTAGAATACAGTTACCAAAAAAATAATAAGTGGACAATTTTTAGAATGTTTACGAGTGTCTTTACTACAGATAGTTCAATGAAATTATTATTTGTATTGGTTTCTATTTTTCTACTTCAATATTATTTAATAAAACATTAAAAAAATATTGAAGAGTATTGGAATATTACTAGTAGTATCATTTATATTTAATTTATTATTAATATTTGGTTACTCTGGAACTCTTGATATAGCGTTAGTTTCTAATATAGCCTTACTAGGTTCAATTTTTTTATGGAACAGCTTAGTAAGAAAAAAATGATAACCTGAAGTTCATGTATTCAGGAGTAATTACAATAGCTTATTTAACGGTAGCAACACTGCTATTTGAAACATCTATAGTACTTTATATCTTTTCTTTTATCTTGGGAGTATTTTTAGAACTTTTCTTGATGAAAAGAAGAAATATATATATTACACTTGTTTCGATACTAATCTTCAGTACTTTAGGGAGGTATTATTATTAGCGGGTGTAAATACTAAGAGTGTTATAAATAGCTATAGAGCAGCTAGAGTAGAGAACAGATTGGTAAAATCATATTCAGATGAAGATATATTTAATTTAGAAAAAGAATTGACTTCAAAAATAAATCTGTACTTACTTATTATGAGTTAGGTATGGTGAAGCTGACATCAGCAACCAAAACAAGATGCTAAAAAAAGTCTTCTTAGAAGGAATAAGTTTTGATGATTCTTTTGCTCCAATATACTATAATTTAGCTGTTATTGAACGTCAGGAAGGTAATTATGAAAAAGCTAAGGAGTATGCGAACCGAGCTTATGATTTAGATGGTAGAGAAATAAATAAAAACCTAGTAGACGAATTAAGTAAATTTTTAAGGTGATGTAAATGATAAATTTTTACGATTTGCAACAATTTTTTTAAAATCTTTTGGTATAATAATATACATGAAAGATAGAAGACATACTTTAAGTATGGTAGAATATGAGGTAAGAGAGTTAAGACGTTTAGAATTAATTTCAAAAGAAGATTTTTATTAGAGCAATTGCAATTATAAAACATGAAGTTAATCATGAATTATCAAAAAGGATAGGTGAGAATAATGGAAAAACAACCTTATTTTTTTATTAAGGTACGAAAGAGAATAGAAGAAGATGTTATGAAGATTGAAGAGATGATAAATGCATGTGTATCTGTTAAGGGTCAGAGAAAATGTCCATTATATCAAGATGTAATAGATACTCAAATTTATGGTCTTTCAAAAGAGATTAGTATTGCGGTAGAAATTGGATGTATATCTGAAGAAGCTGGGCGAATTATTTTAGCTGATTTAGAGGATAAGGCAAGTGAAAATGTACGCTAGTGTAATAGCAGAGAGTAAAGCAAACTAACATGAAAATTTTTAAAAAGATTACATAGATCTATAAAACATGAAAAAAGACATGTTCGATTAGATTGGATGGTTGCATTAACATTATTGGTTTTACTGATTTTGAGTTGTATGATGGTCTATAGTGCAAGTATGATAGGAAATAAATATGGAACATTTACCTCAGGTATCCCTGTAGGGGAAACATATTTCCTACAAAGACAAGCTTCATGGGCAATACTGGCCTATATAGCATTTTTTTATCTTTTTTCTGTTGTTATACCATTTGAAGTTTTTAAAAATAAAACAATTGTTAAAAACTGGTTTTATAATAATGGTAATCTTACTTTATCATTCCACAGCTTATGCCAGCGATAAATGGTGCTAAATCTTGGATAAGAATAGGTGGATTTAGTTTTCAGCCATCAACATTAGCACAGTTATTTATTATAATATATATGGCATTTATACTAGAAACAAGAAAAGAAAAATTGCGCCAGATATGTACTAGTTCAGAATTATTAAAAATTTTTGGTATTCCTCTTGCTCTTTGTAACGTTAATAGCAATGCAAAACGATACTGGGATGATGCTTATTACATTATCAGTAATTGGGATAATGACTTTATGCTCTAATATGCATTCTCAAAATGTGAAGAAAATTTTATCTCTTGCGTTAATAGCGGGTATAGCGGTCGTCCCTATTATTTATGTTGAAAGGTGCACTATTTAATAATGGTACATCTTATAGAACGAATCGTTTAAAAGTATTTTTAAATCCATTTTTCAGAGGATTTAGCAGCAGCAGCAGATCAAGTCATCAATTCATATGTTGCTTTTTGGTAATGGTGGTTTATTTGGTAGAGGTTTAGGAAATTCAATCCAGAAGTTAGGGTATTTACCTGAGGCTCACACAGACTTCATTCTTGCAATAATAGCAGAAGAATTAGGTTTCTTAGGAGTAGTGTTTGTAGTAAGTTTACTATTAATATTAATCGGAAAAGTAATTTTTCTGGTACAAAAATCAAGAAATACATTCTCAGCAATGTATTCTTTAGGATTTGCCAGTTTACTGGTTGTCCAAGGAGTTGTTAACATCGGGGGAGTTACTGCTTCTATACCGATGACCGGAGTACCATTGCCATTTATTAGTAATGGTGGTAGTTCTATCTTAATATTAAGTATAGGATTAGGTATAGCTACTAATATTTTTATCTCATGTAAAATATTTGCGTAGTAATAGTAAAAATAAATAAGGATTTGGATTAATAGTATTGATCCAAATCTTTTTTATATAATTTAGATTATAAAAATAGAAAAATTTATAATTTCTAATAGTGAGGCTTTGCTAACTTTAGATAATCAAGCTATAATAGTAAAAGGTAACTTTTAAAGGAGATTTTTAGATGAAATTAGAACAATTTGATTTTTTTATTTACCAGAGGAGCTAATAGCACAAACACCTCTTTTAAAAAAAGAGATACTAGTAAATTACTTTGTGTAGATAGAAAAAAATAATTCACATGAACATAAAGTTTTTTTCAGATATTATAGATTATTTTAATCCAGGTGATACTTTTAGTACTTAACAATACGCGTGTAATGCCAGCACGATTATATGGAGCTAAAAAGGATACAGGTGCTGCAATAGAGGTGCTTTTATTAAAAAATCTTGGTCATAATGACTGGGAGTGTCTTGTTAAACCTGCTAAAAGAATAAAAGAAGGTAGTATAGTATCTTTTGGTGACGGTATAATGGAAGCAGTTTGTACAAAAGTACTAGATGATGGATTTAGACATTTTGAATTCAAATATGATGGAATTTTCCAAGAAAGATTAGATGAACTTGGAACTATGCCACTTCCACCATATATTAAAGAAAGATTAACTGATAAAGAAAGATATCAAACAGTTTATTCGAAAGAGGTAGGAAGTTCAGCTGCACCAACTGCGGGATTACACTTTTACAAAATGAATTACTAGAAAAGATAAAAGAAAAAGGTGTAAATATAGCTTACTTAACCCTTCATGTTGGACTTGGAACATTTAGACCTGTAGCTGTAGAAAATATTGAAGAACATGATATGCATTCAGAGTACTATACTTTAGACGAAGATACAGCAAAAATAATTAATAAAACAAAAAGAAAAATGGTGGGAGAGTATTTTTCTGTAGGTACTACTTCAACAAGAACATTAGAAACAATTGCACGTGATAATAATGGGAAAATTGTTGCAGCTTCAGGATGGACAAATATCTTTATTTATCCAGGATTTGAATTTAAATGTGTTGATGGATTGATTACAAACTTCCACTTACCAAAAATCATCATTAATAATGCTTGTTAGTGCATTTTATGATAGAGAAAAAGTTATTGAATTATATAACATAGCAGTTGAGAATAAATACCGTTTCTTCAGTTTTGGAGATGCGATGATAATAATCTAGTTTAAGAAAGGAAATATTTATATGAGAGATGTAAAAAGAAAATGCAGTATGGTATGAACATATAAAAACTTGTAAACAATCGGGTGCAAGATTAGGTATTGTTCACACACCTCATGGAAGCTTCGAAACGCCTGTATTTATGCCAGTTGGGACGCAAGCTACTGTAAAAGCAATGTCACCAGAAGAAGTAAAAGGAATGGGTGCAGACATTATTTTATCTAATACTTATCACCTTTGGTTACGTCCTGGTGAGGAGATTGTTGAAAAAGCTGGTGGACTTCACAAATTTATGAATTGGGATGGAAGTATCCTAACAGACTCAGGAGGATTCCAGGTATTTTCTCTTAGTGAGATGAGAAAAATAGAGGAAGAAGGGGTTCATTTTAAAAATCATTTATCTGGAGAAAAATTATTCTTATCACCAGAAAAAGCTATGCATATTCAAAATGCTTTAGGATCAGATATTATGATGGCTTTTGATGAATGTCCTGATTATAACCATGACTATAAATATATTCGTCAATCTGTAGAGCGAACAAGTCGTTGGGCTGAGAGATGTCTTGAAGCACATAAAAATCCTAAGACACAAAGTATCTTTGGTATAGTTCAAGGTGCTGGATTTAACGATCTTCGTGAACAAAGTGCGAAAGACTTAGTGAGTATGGATTTTCCAGGATATGCTATTGGTGGTTTATCTGTTGGAGAACCAAAACATGAGATGTATAGAGTTTTAGAACATGTGACACCATTATTACCAGCTAATAAAGCTAGATACTTAATGGGAGTAGGATCTCCTGATGCACTATTTGAAGGAGTATTAAGAGGCGTTGATATGTTCGACTGCGTATTACCGACACGTATTGCACGTAATGGAACATGTATGACTTCTGAAGGGCGTGTTGTAGTTAAAAATGCTAAATATGCTGAAGACTTTACTCCACTTGATCCAGAGTGTTCTTGTTATTGTTGTAAGAATTATACGAGAGCATATCTTCGCCATTTATTCAAAGCTGATGAAATCTTTGGAGCAAGATTAGCGACAACTCACAATATACATTTCTTAATCAATATGATGAAAGATATTCGTCAAGCTATAAGAGAAGATAGGCTATTAGACTTTAAAGAAGAATTCTTTGAAAAATATGGATTAAAACCAAGAAAAATCCAAAAGAATTTCTAATAATTTAGTAAAAAAAGAATATAAAAGGTTTATTTTTTTACTAAGTATATAGTAGAATAAATATATATAAATCAACCGGAGGTAAAATATGCAATATTCATATATTAATATTATTATGATTGTAGTTCTTTTTGCTTTCATGTATTTCATGATTATTAGACCACAATCTAAAAAGAAATAAAGAATTAAAAACTTCTTCAAGATTCATTAAAAGAAGGAGATAGAATTGTAACTTTCGCAGGAATTTACGGAGATATCGTAGAAGTAGGGACAGTAACAGTAAAAGTAAGAATTGCACCAAAAGTAGAAATCGAATTAGACAGAAATTCTATTCGTAGCTTAGTTGCAAAATAATAAATGTTTAAGCAGATTATATTAGTAATCTGCTTATGAAAAATTTAAATAAATACCAGGAGTTAAGTTAATACATAGTATGCTAATAATTTTGAAATATTATAATTTGTAAAATTAAATTTTTTTATTATAACAATAAGGTATTAAAAAGTATCGGTTATTAAATCAAGAAATGGTGTAATAAATAAATTAGATACGTAAGAAAAACAATTCTTTTTAAATCGATCTAATAAAAATAGACTTGAATTTAAGTTTGTTATATTTATCTTTTTCGTGTATACTTAGTCAATGTAGAGTAATTAGTTAACTAAAAATAATGTTAATTAAAAATTTAAATACATATATTTAAGATAGAATCCTGGAGGAAATATGTTTAAAAAAATAATGTTGATAGAAAATTAGTAAAATATGGAATAAAAAAATTTAGTTTTTGGTATAGCATCAGTTGCTATTGGTTCATTAATGGAGGAGCAGCTAGTGCGTATGAAGAAAAATAGTGGAAATAATAATACTGTAATAGCAAGTGGTAATATTAGTAAAGATGAATCAAATACAGCCCACCATTTTAATGCTACTGAAAGCACAAACAGTATCACAAGTGACAAAAAACTAGAATCTTCTAATGGTAATAATAGTATAAATAAAGATTCTGTTGTAGCTTCGACGTCAACTAATCTATCAATTGTTAAATCTGAAAATGAAACTACTGTAACAAGTTCAGATTCTTCAAATAAAAATTTAAATGTTATCGACAAGAGAGTAGATGATAGTAGTGATATTGCAAGTCTACTAACGAAGGTAATTAACAGAAATTCAGAAGAAAATAAAGTAATACCTGAAACGGTTGAAAATACGGAAGAACCAGTAGAAAAAGGGACAAAAATTATTTCCAGACTAACTAGTAAATATGCTGAAGATATAGCAAGAGGATATATTGGTTTAGAAGGTGGGAAATATGATAGTCTAATTTATAAAAAGCAGTGCTTAATCCTGATGGTGATGATGATGGTGATGGTATAGCTAATAAAGATGAATTATATATTTATAAAAAGATGGACGTACCTATCTTGGATACGATATACATCCAAGATTAGCGGATACTGATGGAGATGGATTAAATGATAAAGTAGATATGATAAATTAATCTGGAACATATCAGCAAGGGACATGGCCATGTTTATCAATTTAGTTTATGAGAATGATAAAAAAATAGATGACATTCTTAGTAAAAAGGCTCCGGTAGAAAAACTTTCAAATAATATTCAAAAGATGACTAACAATGAGCTTGGACCATATTGGAGAGTAAAAGAAACATATCACCAAGATAATGGACTTGATGCTGTACTATTTGAAACAGTTAATAATTTCCCATTTTTAAAAGGAGATAAGATTCAAGTTCTTGCATTTGCTGGTACAAATGTTAAACAAGCAGGAGATTTGAAAGCAGATTTAGCGTTGTTTTTTTGGTAATGAATCGAATCAGAGTGAAGCGGCTATTCAATTAATGAAAAATAAAAAAATGATAGTACAATCACAAATTTATATATCACAGGGCACTCATTAGGGTGGATATCTATCATTAAGAGCAACAGCAACAGCAGAAAAAAAGAAAAATTTGGTAAGTATAAACAAACTTATACGTTTAATGCTCCAAAAAGTTAAAAGTGGTTGGTTCTGGGGAGTTCCGAAAGATGATGTAAAAATTTCTGAAGAACTTTCAAAAATCTGGAAAGATAAAAAAATTATTATACTGATAATGATAACATAATCCCAGGGAATCTTCAGCCTAGTAATAAAAATAAGCATAGGTAGAAGTGCAGGAGCACACTCATCCACATCATACTTTGAAAGTAGAGTAAATTCAAATCCAGATTTTTAATTTTGGAAAACGTCAAGGAATGGATGGAGTTGGATATCGTGATGAAAAATATCAATAAATTAAGAATAATCGATCCAGAAAAAGGGTACATTGAGTAAGACATTCTACCAACTTTAGTAGATGATAAACCAGTTTTGATAATGATTGGAGAAAAACTTAAAGATAGAGATGTACTTAATAAGATTAATAGTGAATTATTACCAGTAAATACCAAATTAATAGTAGTTTCAACAGATGAATTAACAACATTAGGTTTTAAAACATGCTAGGGTTAAAGTTTCTTATTTAGATGATAATACTAGCAATAATATTGATGTTCCAATTTCTGTAACTGAGGCTGATAAGAAAGAACTAATTTCTGTAGTAAAATGCTGCTAAAAAAACTAGTAGAGTCAGTTGTAGATTTATCTGATAAAACAATAAAATCTGTGGAAAATTATAATCGTGCGAAATATAATTTAACACAAAAATTAGAAGAAGCTGCTACTACTGTTTCGAATTCACTTACTCCCCAGTTAGTCATTAATAATATAACTAAAGAAGTTGCTAATTTAGGTATGAATGTTATTAATACACGTGCTGCTTTTAGAACTTACAGAAGCGGGTAAATATGAACCTAAGATTTTAAATGATGAAGAATTATTATTACGTCAGGGGAATAGTTTGAATGTAAAATGATGTACTTAATAGAATTGTTAAAGAAAAATCTCCCTAAAAATATAAACTATGAATTATTAAATTCTACAGATTTTGCAGAATTAGGAAATGTCAATGCAAGAATAAAAAGTAACATATTCTGATGGATCATATGATATAGTTAATGTACCTATTAAAGTATATACTGACTCTAAAGTTGAACCACTTGTACAAGAAGAGAATCCCTGAACTAGTGATAAGCGAAAAAGGTGAAGCATTGGTGCAAGAGGAGAACCCGGAACTAGTGATAAGCGAAAAAGGAGAACCGCTGGTACAAGAAGAGAACCCAGAGCTAGTAATAAGCGAGAAAGGCGAAGCATTAGTACAAGAAGAGAAACCCGAACTAGTGATAAGCGAGAAAGGCGAAGCATTAGTGCAAGAGGAGAACCCGGAACTAGTGATAAGCGAAAAAGGAGAATCATTGGTACAAGAAGAGAACCCCTGAACTAGTAATCAGCGAAAAAGGCGAAGCATTGGGCAAGAAGAGAACCCCTGAACTAGTGATAAGCGAAAAAGGTGAACCACTGGTACAAGAAGAGAACCCCGAACTAGTGATAAGCGAAAAAGGGAGAACCGCTAGTACAAGAGGAGAACCCGGAACTAGTGATAAGCGAAAAAGGAGAACCACTGGTACAAGAAGAGAACCCAGAACTAGTAATAAGCGAAAAAGGCGAAGCATTGGTGCAAGAAGAGAAACCCGAACTAGTGATAAGCGAAAAAGGTGAAGCATTGGTGCAAGAAGAGAACCCCGAACTAGTGATAAGCGAAAAAGGTGAACCACTGGTACAAGAAGAGAACCCCGAACTAGTGATAAGTGAAAAAGGAGAACCGCTAGTACAAGAAGAGAACCCCGAACTAGTAATCAGCGAAAAAGGAGAACCGCTAGTACAAGAAGAGAACACAGAGCTAGTGATAAGTAAAAAAGGAGAACCACTAGTGCAAGAAGAGAAGCTTCGTTAGTGATAAGTGAAAAAGGCGAAGCATTAGTGCAAGAGGAGAAACCTAGAGCTAATCTTGAATCTTTAAAAACTAAAGGTCTAGGTGTAGAAGTAGAATTATTAAGTAATATTAAAAATATTTCCTTAAATGTTAAGGTTAAAAAAATAGTAAGCAATTAACAAGTATAAGTAAGGTGTTGTCTGTAGAGAAAAATAAAATAAGAGTGTTAGACTTGAAGTTAATAAAAAAATGCTAGTGTGTTAAATCTTAATAATAAAAAGAATAGTTCGAATTGCTTTACTAGAAAAATGAAAGCGACAAGATTAATATCTATCATGTAGAAAAGAATGGAAAGTTAACATTAATACCATCGGAAGTAAAGAATAAGGTAGTTCAGTTTAACATAGATCATTTCAGTCTATTTGCTATTGTAGATTTTAGTAAAACTACTAAAAATAATGAAAAGAATGAACAAAAACAAATTATATTGGAAACTAAAAACCAACAAAAATCTTCAAATGATATAAAAGATAGAATAAAGATTACTAATGAAATTTTAAAATCTAAAAACAGTTGTGATAAGTGATTCAAATGAGAAAAAGTGAAGAATTTGATAATAACTTATTAAATAATACTAGAAGTATTAATAAAAAAATATTGTTGAATCAAATAATAATTTAAAACAGAATTCTATTCTTCCAAAAACTGGAGGTAGTCCTTCAAGTGAACTTCCTATAGTAGCTGGAGTAGGATTTTTATAGTAGCTTTAGGTATTAGAAAAATATAATAGATAAAAATAAAATCAAACTGGTAAGAAAATTTATCAGTTTGATTTTTTTAAATTATTTACTAAAAACGTTTTTTTCCATTCAGAACGTTTTTTTCTAAGAATTTTTAGCTTCCATTTGAGCACCTTCTAAAGAGTGAGATGCTGCCCATCCACATTGTACTTCATTACATGCTGGTACTTCAGTAGCAACAAGAACATCTTCTAATGTTTTTGCTAAAGCCTCTTCAACTTCTTCGTAACTATCATTGTTGATTACTGATAAGTAGAACCCCTGTTTGGCATCCCATAGGTCCGAAGTCTCAGTACATTATCAAGGTGATTTCTGATAAGTTCAGCGATTAAGTGCTCTAAAGAGTGAAGGTTAGGCATTTCTAAGTGTTCTTTATTTGGTTGGCAAAATCTAATATCATATTTATATATTTTATCGCCATTATCACCAGAGTATACACCAACAAGTCTAATATAAGGTGCAACAACTTTAGTGTGATCTAGGTTAAAACTTTCAACATTCATTTTCTTTTCTGTCATCAATGTATCTCCATTCTATAAAAATTTGTTTGCAAGTATAATTATACTATAATTTTGAAAAATATAAAATTAATAAGAATAAAAACTGATGCTCAAGCGAACATCAGTTTTAAATATTATATTTCTAATGGAATAAGTTTATTCATTATTATGCTACAATTGCACCAACAGCAATAGGAGAACCAATTAAGTATTGAAGTAATTGTGGAGCACTAGCTTTTAATTCTGCTGGAATAAATAATAATCCAATTGTAAACATTAAAGGTACTCCGATAATGTATAATTCTCTTTCTGAGAAGTCAAGATTTTTAACAACTCTAAATCCATTTAGCAGGATGATAATACATACTACTGAGAATACGCCACCGATTACTGCAGAAGGAATTGAATTAATTACGGCAGAAAGTTTACCTAAGAATGATAATCCGATAAACCAGAATGAAGCCATAACGAATACTTTTCTACTAGCTACCCCGGTAATAGAGATAATCCCAGCATTTGTAGAGTAACCAGTAACAGGAGTTGCTCCGACTAGAGCGGCAGCTAAACATCCGATACCTTCTCCGATAACACCTTTGTTAACTTGAGTGTCGCTTAAAGGTTGGTCGATAACTGAGCTTACTGCATACCAAGTTCCTGTAGTTTCAGCTAAAAGTACCATGTAAATAATAATCATTGTAATAATAGCAGAGATTTCAAAATGTATACTATAATCTAAGAATAATAGTTTTGGCATTGAGAAAAAGCTGGCATCTTTTAATTCCTTGAGTATTAAAACCACCCATTAAGTATGCAGAAAATGTTCCGATAGCTAAGGCGATAATTACTGAAGAAATTTGGAAAAATTCTTTTGAACTTGTTAACATAGTTTCCTAATGTAGAAAAATAAAATTAAAGAAGCGGCTGTAATGAATGCTAATAATACATTTTTGTTTCATTGTCAGATCATTTCCTTCGATGTAGATGTTACTTACAAATGCAGAAGGAAGTAAAGTTAAACCAACAATCATAATTATTGTTCCACTAACGATAGAAGGTATGTAATTTTTACTATATATTTATAAATACCAGAATAACCTAGCAAGATAACTAAAATCGCACCGACAATACTAGCTCCTAGAACAGTACCAAGATTTTTAGTTCCCATATAAATACCAATAATAGCTCCAAGAGGAATAAATGATGGACCTTGACATACAGGTAGATTTTAAATAGAATAAAACCTGAATTAATGATGCAATCCCAGCTCCTAAGAAAGTAGACTGAATTAAACCAGTAGCATCACCAGGTGATAATGCAATAGCTGTTGCTAAGATAAAAGGTGGTACGTAGACATCCATTGCAAGGACGTGTTGTAAAACCTAATATTAGGGATTGTGAAAATGGAATATTTTCTTCAACACCTATAGTTAAATGTTTATTTTGTTTCGTCATAAAATAACGTAATCTCCTTTTTATTTTTTTATGTTATTAATCTTTTTTTAGAATCTGTTTACCTTGAACCCAAACTTCACGTATATTTTTCTGAAGTAGAAAGGTATAATATTTTTTTGAAGAAGGTGGTTGTCTTCTTCGTTATTTAAATAATTTGGAAGTTTATTTGTTGGTGTATTGATATCGATGACTTGGAAATCGCAAATATAACCTTCTTTAAATAGTCCAAGTGGTAATTTTAAAGCTTCACCACCACCAGTAGTTGCAAGATAAAATGCTTCAAATACACTCACTTTTGAAGCATGATTACCACGGCGACTAGCTTCCAGTCTATTGTCAACTCCATCATTTAACATCCTACTAGCCATGACCGTATGTTTTATATTGTCATATAGGCTAGGGGAGAAACCTCCTGAGATATCAGTACCTAAGCAGATATTTAAACCTTGTTTTTTAAGTTTGTTAACAGGTAAAACTGCATTGGCAAAATATGAATTAGAAATAGGACAGTGACAAACTGAAGAGTTATTCTTTTTGAAAATATCAGCATCTTCAGAATTTATAAAATTGCCATGAGCCATTATTGATTTATCTGTTAATAGACCAAATTGATCCAAAATTTCGGTATCTCGTTTTCCAAAACGTTCAAGAACGTAATTATGCTCCCAATCACTTTCACTACAATGACTTTGTATATAGCAGTTGTATTTCTTTGCTAATTTTCCTAACTCTAAAAGAGCATCGTCTGTACAGCTTGGAACAAAACGTGGAGTAATAACAGGATATACACCTTGAGGAACATCTTTTGAAAGCTCATGAACATCATTAATAAACCTCTCGGTATTTTCAATAGCTTCTTTTGTGCTATTATCTCGATAAAATTCAGGATTCATAGTTTTATCATCCATAACTACTTTTCCGACAAATCCTCTTTGTCCCAAATTAGCACAAATTTTTGCTAATTCGAGTGTAGCTTCATTATGGATAGTTCCAAAGTACATTGCAGATGTAGTACCGTTAGCTAATAATGTTTTTACTAAATCAGTATAGACTTCTCGAGCGTAGTTGATATCTTTATATTTCGATTCTAAAGGGAAGGTGAAATTATTTAACCAGTGGCTTAATTCGTCATCCAATGCAAGGCCAGCTTGAGGCCATTGTGGAGCATGGATGTGCAAATCAATAAAACCAGGTAAAAAGTATTTTATCTTTAAAAATCAATAAAATTACTTTCTTTTGAGTACTGATTTAATATCGGTTGATAATTTTCATCTTCTTTTCTAATAATTTCAGAAATAATTCCATTATCAGAAACTAAAAGTATAGCCTGTTCTAAAATTCAATTTCACCATACTTTGGACTATGAAAAAGATGCTTTTAATAATTTTTCGGTTTTCATATTTTCATTTCTCCTAAAGAATTTTTATAAATATAACACGAAAAACGAACGTTGTCAACATATAAATATAATATTAAAAAAATAAATTTTCTAAAAGCGAACGTTATCGAGGTAAATCAAAGTTTAAAAGTTCAGAAAAACGACGAAGAATATTTTTCTTCGTCGTTTGAAATATTATATTGATATTTTTTTATCTAAATTCTTTTTCTTTCTTTTGCTACTAGAGTTGCTACTCTTTCTTGAGCTTTTTTTCTAGATAGTTTTCACCTTGTTTTTAATAAATCACAAAATGATATTAGTAATTTCTACAAAGTCTTCTTCTACGTAACCTTTAGAAGTCATAGCAGCAGCTCCTAAACGTAACCCACTAGTTTTCACTGGTGGTAATGTATCGAATGGAATACCATTTTTATTACATGTGATTTTAGCTTTACTTAATAGGTCACTAGCATCATGTCCAGTAACATTATAAGTAGAATATGTGTCGATAAGACATAGGTGGTTATCACTACCATTTGAAACTACAGGAATATTATTAGCTTTAAATGCTTCTACCATCGCTTGCATATTTTTTACTACTTGTTGTTGGTATACTTTGAATTCAGGTTTAAGAGCTTCAGCAAAACAAATTGCTTTTGCAGCAACAACATGTTCTAATGGTCCTCCTTGTGCACCTGGGAAAATCATTTTATTAATTTTTATTGCAATTTCCTCATTATTAGTAAGAATAATACCACCACGAGGACCTCTTAAAGTTTTATGTGTAGTAGATGTAACTACATCAGCGTAAGGTACAGGGTTTGGATGTAAGCCAGCAGCTACAAGCCCAGCGATGTGAGCCATATCAACTAATAAATAAGCACCTACTTCATCAGCAATTTCTCTAAATTTAGCAAAATCAATAATACGAGAATATGCACTTGATCCAGCAATAATCATTTTTGGTTTATGTTCTTTAGCAATACGAAGGACTTCATAGTAATCAATTAGATGCGTATCTTTTGTCACGCCATAAGAAACAGCATTAAATAATTTCCCTGAGAAGTTAACTTTGCTACCGTGAGTAAGGTGCCCACCTGCATCCATACTCATACCTAAAACAGTATCACCAGGTGTTAATAAAGATAAGTAAACTGCGATGTTTGCACTTGATCCTGAGTGTGCTTGCACGTTTGCAAATTTTGCATCATAAAGTTCTTTTAATCTATCTATTGCAAGAGATTCTATTTCGTCAATTACTTCACATCCATCATAGTATCTTTTTCCAGGATAACCTTCAGCGTATTTATTTGTTAAAATACTTCCTGTTGCTTTTTAGAATGTCTTTAGAAACAAAGTTTTCACTTGCAATAAGTTCAATATTCGTATTTTGTCTATGTTGTTCTTTTTTTCAATAAGTTCAAAAATTTTTATCCATAATGGTACTCCTTTAATTGTATATATTTAGAATAAAGAAAGGTACAGTTCTATAAAAATAAGAACTAATATATAAACTTAATACTATGTCAACTATTAAGAAAAAAATATGAATTTTTAATAGTTAGATCTTTGTAAAATTTCTTTTTATTCTATGTCTTATAATAATAGCATAGTATGAATAATAAATAAACTAAAAATGATGAAAATATTCTAAAATTATTAAAAAAATATAGAAAACTAGCTATGAAAACCGAATATTAAAATCCATATTATTAAATATCAATCGCAATAAGTTAACAAGATAGAATTTTTAATGTTGATGTGAAAAATATTAATATAATACTAACTGATAAGATTTTAATAAAAATATAAATACAAATAGTAAAAATTAATGGATTTTTAATTGGTCTATACTTGAATTAGTAGAAATGTTTTAATATTTATGCTATAATAATTAACGGAATACATCTGTATTACTATCGAACCAAATTTTAAGGAGAAAAATTTAATATGCTTGTAGATAAACCATTAAAGCTGTTTTCATTAAATGCTAACATTCCATTAGCTAAACAAGTAGCGAAGTCACTAGGAGTAGAATTAAGTAAATGTAGTGTTAAAAAATTCAGTGACGGAGAGGTTTCAATTAATATAGAGGAAAGTGTACGTGGTAGCGAAGTATTCGTACTACAATCAACTAGTGGCCCTGTAAATGACAACTTAATGACTTTATTAATTATGATAGATGCACTTAAACGTGCTTCAGTGGACACTATTAACGTTGTAATTCCTTATTACGGATATGCACGTCAAGATAGAAAAGCAAGAAGTCGTGAACCAATTACTGCTAAACTAGTAGCTAACTTATTAGAAGTAGCAGGAGCAGATCGTATAATCGCATTAGATCTTCACGCCCTTCAAATTCAAGGATTCTTTGATATTCCAGTTGATCACCTTATGTGTGTACCAATTATTGCGAAATATTTCAAAGAAAAACTTCCAGATATGGAAGAAGTTGTTGTTGTATCACCAGACCACGGTGGTGTAACACGTGCTAGAAAACTAGCAGATGCTTTAAATACACCAATCGCGATTATCGATAAGAGAAGACCAAAACCAAATGTTGCTGAAGTTATGAATATCGTAGGTAACATTGAAGGAAAAACTTGTATCCTTATTGATGACATTATCGATACAGCAGGAACTATTACTTTAGGAGCTCAAGCCCTTAAAGATAGAGGAGCAAAAGAAGTTTATGCAAGTTGCTCACACGCTGTATTAAGTGGACAAGCATTAGATAGAATTGAAAATTCTCCAATTAAAGAATTAGTATATGCTAACACAATAGATATACCAGAAGAGAAAAAAATTAGATAAAATGGTACCGTTATGTGTAGGTGATTTAATAGCTAAGGCTATTTACAAAATCCACAATAACGAACCTGTAAGTGTTCTTTTTGAATAATAATTAATTAAATCTAGCTTAGAGAAGGCAGCGGAGTCCGTTGCCTTCTTTAAGTCATATTTTCGATAGTAAATAAAATAAAGAGAGGATAATCTATGAAATTAATAGTTGGATTAGGAAATCCAGGAAAACAATATGAAAAATACAAGACATAATATTGGTTTTATGGTTCTAGATGAACTAGCAAAATCTTGGAATGTAAGTTTTGATAAAACTAAATTCAATGCAGAATATGCTATGACGTATCACAATGGAATTAAATATTTATTAATTAAACCTACAACATATATGAATTTATCTGGTGAAGCAGTAGGGAAATTTTTATGATTATTTTTGAAATTGATATAGAAGATATTTTTGATAATATATGATGACTTTAGATACAAAAACCGCCAACTTCAAACTTAAAGCTAAAGGAAGTAGTGGTGGTCATAATGGAATTAAGAGTATAATAAGTCACCTTGGAACAGAAAAAAATTCAATAGACTTAAAAATTGGTATAGATAGACCAACTCCACCTATGAAGGTTGTTGATTATGTATTAGGAAGATTTTCAAAAGAAGAAATGAGTGAAATTGAAAAATTTATTCGAAAAAGTATAAATTGTATTGAAGATTTTTTTCAAAAATGACTTTTGTTGATCTGATGAATAAATACAATTAAAATATTGCAGCACTAGAGGAATGAGATTCCTCTCTGCTGCTATTTGTCGTAGAAAGGAGCGTATATGATTAAAGACAATCTTTGCAAAATTGTAGATTTACAATTCGAGAAAAAAATATAAAAACATAGGGGTTTATGGACAAAATTTAACAACACGTGCTTTGGAGATATATAATGAGTATAAACAAAGTGATAAGACTGTTGTGGTGTTATCACAAAAAGTAAAGCAGAGGCTGAAGAGTTATTTACAATTTTAAGTGATTTTTGAAGGAGAAACGTATATATATCCAGAAATCGATATATTAAAACGTCATACGTCTAAAAGTAATGATTTGGTGCAAAAATTCAATAAAAGTACTTTGAAAAACCTAGTTCATAATATACAAAGTATAATTATTATTCCAATAGAAGCTATCTATAGAACAGTAAAAATCCTAGTGATTTCAAAAATAATAGTTTTGAAATTAATGAGGACACTATTATAAGTTTTGATGAATTACAAAGAAAACTTGTAAATATGGGGTATCGAAGAGTCGAAAGTGTTGATGTAGTTGGAGAGTTTTCAAAAAGAGGTAGTATAGTTGATATTTTTAGTCCTCTGAGTGAAAAGCCGATACGATTAGATTTCTTTGATGATGAGCTTGATAGTATGAGGATTTTTGATGAAATTACTCAGAGATCTCTAGATAGAATTGATAGTGCAGTTATTTATCCAACAAGTGATTTGTTCCTTACTTCTGAGGAAAAAGATTTAGTTGTAGAAAAAAATACTTGCTAAGTTGGATGATAAAAAGATACAAGAAGACGAAAAATTATCAAGAGATTAGCACGTATCTTAAAGAAAAAAATAGAAATCTATAGAGCAACAGGAGATTTCAGTGACTTAGAGAGTTTCTCAAATTTAATTTATGAAACTGCATATAGTATTGCTGATTATCTAAACGCTGATACTATAGTCTTCTATGATAATTATCATAAAAATTTTTAGAAAAAAATAGAAGGATTAAGAGAGTATTTTTTTAACAAGTTTACAGGAGATGAATAGAAGTTATATTTATCAAGATGTAATAGATAATATAGCATTCGAAAAAGATTCAAAATTTAGATACTAGAAAAATACTATTTATCTACTTTAAAAGCTAAATGATAAAATCATAGAGAAAAACTATAACTTAGATATCATAGACTTAGCTTATTATTCTAGTGAAGAATATTTAGCTAAAAGAAATTAGAGAGAGGCTTTACAGACAATTATAAGGTAATTATCTCATTAAATACACAAAAAAACAAAAAGATTATGTTGAAAAAGTGTTATTTGATAATTATTTTTTTACGATGACATTTATTATGGTGTTAAAGAAGGAAAAAAATTTTTATTGATGTAAATAAATATCATCTTAAGGGGTTAGAAGATAGAAAAATAAAATATTTCTATTAACTCCGCGTGAACTATTTACTGAAGAAGAAAGAAAAACGACGTGTAAAATTCAAGTATACAAATTCAGAAAAATAAGGAACTACCAAGAACTAAATGTTGGGGATTATATTGTCCATGTTAGTCACGGTATTGGTTTATATGAAGGTATTGAGAATGTAGAAGTAGGGGGAGTATTTAAAGACTTCTTAAAAATTGTTTATGACGGTGGAGATATTATTTATGTAGATATAAATAATATGAACTATATTCAAAAATATACCGCTTCTACAGATAACAGAAAACCCGCATTAAATAAACTTGGTACCAAAAATTGGCAGAAGACTAAGAGTAGAGTTCGTAAAGAAATCGAGGATATATCTGAGGATCTTATTAAGTTATATATTAAACGTGAATTGAGTTCAGGTTATGCGTATAGTATTGATGGTAGCATGCAAGCTGAATTTGAAGCAGATTTTGCATTTACTCCAACTGATGATCAGGTAAAAGCTACTGAAGAAATTAAAAGAGACATGGAAAAAGAACGTCCAATGGACAGACTGCTATGCGGAGATGTTGGATTCGGTAAGACAGAAGTAGCGATGAGGGTTGCATTTAAGGCTGTTACTGATAATAAGCAAGTGGCTGTTTTAGTACCCACAACATTACTTGCTGAACAACACTATGATAACTTTGTTAGTAGATTTGCGAATTTCCTATTAATATAGAGGTAGTAAGTAGATTTAAATCTGCAAAAAGATATTACAGAGATTTGTAAAAAAACTTGAAGAAGGTAAGATTGATATTATCGTTGGAACTCATAAGTTATTAAATGATAAGTTTAAATACAGAGATCTAGGATTATTAATAATAGATGAGGAGCAACGTTTTGAGTTAAGCATAAGGAAAAAAATTAAACATCTTAAAAAAATACAGTAGACGTACTTACTCTTAGTGCCACACCAATTCCCAAGAACATTGCATATGAGTTTAATTGGAATTAGGGACTTATCTGTAATAGAGACACCTCCAAGAGAACGTCAACCTATCCAGACATTCGTAACAGCTCAGAATAAAATGGTTATCAAGGAAGCTGTTATGAACGAGGTAAATCGTGGAGGTCAAGTATTCTATGTTTATAATAGAGTAGAAACAATCGATGAGAAGTATTTAGAGCTGAAAAAGATTATTACCTGATATTAACATAGCTTATGCACATGGTCGCATGAGTCAAAGAGAACTTGAGAATATTATGACTGATGTTATTGATAGAAAATATGATATGTTAATTTCTACTACTATTATCGAGACTGGTATTGATATTTCAAACGTAAATACACTAATAGTAGAGGATGCTGATCGTTTTGGATTAAGCCAGTTGTATCAACTTCGTGGACGAGTAGGTCGTAGTAGTAGAGAAGCATATGCTTACTTAATGTATGAACCGTTTAAATCGTTAACTGAAAACTCAGAGAAAAGACTATCAGCAATTAAGAACTTTACGTCTCTAGGAAGTGGATTTAAGATCGCTATGCAAGATTTATCGATTCGAGGAGCAGGGGATGTCTTAGGTGGAAGACAACATGGCTTCATCGATTCAGTAGGTTATACGTTATATTCTCAAATGTTAGAACAAGAAATTCAAGCTAAAAAGGGATTTTAGAACCTTTATTAGAGCAGGATAGAACTCAAGATGTAAGTTACTATGAAAATATTATTAAAGAAGCGGCTCCTTCAATTAAAAAGGATATTTTTTTGAAGTTGAGACTGATGATCTTGAAATAAAACTTAATGTAGATGCCTTTATTCCAAAAAGAGTATATCTCTAGTGATGCAGATAAAATAGATTTCTATAAGAGATTGAACAATGTTGTGAGTGATGAAGAAATAGAAAGTATTGTTGAAGATTTAATTGATAGATTCTCTGATTTTGGGGAAGAAGTAAATAATCTAATAGACATTTGTTATTTAAAAAGTTATGGCGAAAAATACTATGGTTACTAGCATAAAAGAATTAGCGAATAAAGTAGTTATAACATTCGATAAAGACATTATGAATAACCTAAAAGGAAAAGAATTGTTTACGGCATTAACCCCTCATAAAGATACTCGTATTATTGCAAAGGATGGATTTTTTTCTTAGAAATTGATAAAAAGAAAGATATAGCATCAGACGAATTAGAGAAATGCTTGCTTTAGTAAATAGTAATTTGGAGGCTGAACATGAATAAATATAGATGTCCATGGGCAAAAAGATCCGTTAGAAATTGAATATCATGATACTGAGTGGGGAAGAGAAACTCACGACGATAAAAGGTTATTCGAATATTTAGTATTAGAGGGCATGCAAGCTGGTTTAAGCTGGTCACTAATATTAAAAAAACGCGAGAATTTTAAACGAGCTTTTTGATAATTTTGATTATAATATTTGTGCAAATTATACAGACGAATATTTAGAATCATTAAGGGAAGATGAGGGCATTATAAGAAATAAGTTGAAAATCTATTCAGTTAGAAAAAAATGCTCTTTCATTTATCAAAGTACAAAAAGAGTTTGGAAGTTTTGATAAATATATCTGGAGTTTTACGGACTATAAAAAAATTAATAATAAATTAACCAGCTATAAAGATGCACCAAGTGAATCTGACCTTTCTATAAAGATTAGTAAAGATTTGAAGAAAAAGAGGGTTTAGTTTTGTAGGTGGTACTATTATCTATAGCTATTTACAAGCGATTGGAATGATAAATGATCATGAGAAAGGTTGTTTTTTTGTTTTGAAGAATGCTGTTAGTAAATAAACGATGTAGTTAATATCATAAGTTTATTTACTTAGCTGATAGATGAAATCCAGATATAGCTTTTACTTTAAATAAAATAACGTCTATAATAGATTAGGATATTTAATTACAAGATTGGATTTTATAAATGGATAAGAGAATTGTTAAAATTGAAGAAATAAAAAGACAATGAAGTCTTTGTTGACATATTTTTAGAAGAAATAAAAATACAAGAAATCCCTAAAAATGCCAAAAATGTGAGTTTTTACATATTGGAGCAACTAGTACTACACAGGTATTGGGAGAAAAAAATTGTAGACATTCTTGTTGTTGTTGAGAATCTACATGAAATAACAACATTTGATGAAAAAGATTAAATAATATAGGTTATCATCGAATTGCTCATAATGGAATAAAAGGGGTAATTAAGTACGCAAGAATAACTGATTATTTAGCAATGAGTTATGATGTAATACTAAATGTTGTTCAGCGTGATACAGAAGTACATAAAAGATTTTATAAAGGCTAGAGCAGTTTTTTGGTGCTAATAACCTAAAAAGATGACTATAATTCATTCAAAAATATGAACAAAGAACTTTCATTTAAAGATTATTTAGCACAAAAAAATTAATATTTATAAATGAAATTTTAAAAAGGATTGAAAACTAATGATTAAAATAAAAATATTGAAGATATTCTTCAAAGCAGTGAAGTATTATATAACGAGCCTTTAAGAAATTATAGTTTTACAAAAAAACAGGTGGTAATGCTGAGATTTTTAGTGAAAATAAATAATGAAAAAGACTTACAAAATGTAATAGCATACAGCAATGAAAAATAATATTGCATTAACTATACTTGGTAATGGTTCGAATGTATTAATTTCTGATAATGGGATTCAAGGAATAGTAGCTTTAACTAGTGATATGAATGATATAGACTTACTAGAAGGTGATGTTATTTCTTGTTATGCTGGATTAACATTAAAAAGAACTTACTGATTTTTTTGTATCGAAAATAGCCTAACTAATCTTGAATTCTCATGTGGGATTCCAGGTAGTGTAGGTGGAGCAATCTTTATGAATGCCGGAGCATATGGTGGAGAAATGAAAGAAGTTGTTCAAAAAGGTTGAAGTTTTCACTAAAAACGGTGAAAAGAAAATATATACTAATGAACAAATGGAATTTTCATATAGACATTCTGTAATTCAAGAAACTAAGGAAATCATTTCTAAAGTTTATTTCCAAAATGAAAAAAAGGAAACAAAGAAGAAATTATCTCTAAAGTGGAAGAATTAAATAAAATGCGTTCAGATAAGCAACCTTTAGAATACCCTTCATGTGGTTCTGTATTTAAACGACCAGAAGGATACTTGCAGGGAAAAATTAATCCAAGATGCAGGCTTACAAGGTTTAACTGTAGGTGGTGCTCAAGTGTCTAAAAACATGCAGGATTTATGGTTAATATAAATTCAGCAACTTGTGAAGATTATAAAAACTTAATTAAAGAAGTTCAGAAAAAAAGTACTACAAGATTCAGGTGTTGAACTTGAGTGTGAAGTTAAAATATTAGGTGAATAAAAACAGTAGTAACTCGAATAATTTTTGAGTTACTACTGTTCTCTTTATTTCACATTATCTATAAATTTTTTTATACTGAGCTAAATTTTGTTCATTTTTATTATTTGTTTTTGGTGTGTAGAACGTTCTTCCTACTAAGTTATCTGGAAGATATTGCTGCTTAATATACCCTGTAGGATGGCTGTGTGGATATTGATATCCGACTCCACGATTTAGTTTATCAGCTCCGTAATAATGTGCATCTCTCAAATGATCAGGGATTATGAATTTTGGATTTGTTTTAGTTTCGTTTAGTGCATTGTCGATTGCCATATATGCACTATTAGATTTTAAAGAAAGCGCTAGTTGAATGACAGCGTTGGCCAATGGAATTCTTGCTTCGGGTAATCCAAGCATCTTCGCACTCTCAATCGCAGCATGAACAAAAGGTCCAATGTTTGGATTAGCAAGTCCTATGTCTTCATAAGCAATAACACTCATTCTACGATAAATAGTGTCTAAATCACCACTATCGATTAAAAGAGCTAGGTAGTATAACGATGCATCTACATCACTTCCACGTATGGACTTTTGAAAAGCACTAATAATATCATAAAAAGCATCACCATCTTTATCGTATGCTTTGAATTTTCCTAGGGATAAGTCTAATAGCTTATCATTTGTGACAATTTCACCTTCATTTGATAAATTATATAAAATTTCAAAAGTATTTAGCGAGAATCTTAAATCACCTGAAGAGTTTAGAGCGATTGTTCTAAAAACATCATCTTCGATTGTTAAATCTTTCGGGAATATTTCTTTATTGTTTGATATTTTTCAGATATTCATAAATATCAGCATTAGAAACTTGTTGTAATTCGAAAATAATTAAACGTGATCTAATTGCAGGGTTAACAGTATGATAAGGATTATTCGTTGTGCATCCAATAACGTAAATATTGTCAAACTCTATTTCAGGAAGTAGGATATCTTGCATAGGTTTAGTTAGTCTGTGAAATTCATCAAGAAGAAGAATAACCTTTTTAAATCTTTTAGATTCTTCGATTACAGTTTGTAAGTCCTTTTTTTGTACAATTTACAGCATTTAAAATCTTAAATTTATAATCTAGTTCATTTGCTAATGCATTTGCAATTGAAGTTTTTTTCCAGTTCCAGGGGGACCATATAGAATAAACGAGAACATTTTTGCTTTCTACTATTTTTAGTAAGAACTTTTTCCATCACCAATTAAATGATGTTGACCGATAATATCATCGATTTTACTTGGACGTAATTTATTAATAAGTGTTTCCATGGTTCCTCCTTTAGTTTTGTTATATAAATTATTATATCATAATAATGATTAATGATGTTAAGAGTTTAATTTAAATCATAGAATACACTAGAGATTATAAAAATTTTACATATTTTGAAATTTATGATAAAATATAATAATCACAATTAGGGGATGTTTAGGATCTCGACAGGGATGCTAGTCTTCTTGGTGGCATGTAGGAGGGTTGTCTCCTTTAACAACACATCAGTTAAATATAACTGGCGAAAAAACAAATTACGCTTTAGCAGCTTAATAAGCTAAAGGCTGATTACTTTGTTTGACTGTGACAAAAGCTAATCGGTTCATTCTTAGTAGTCTACGATTTTTTTCTTCCGTTTGTAGATAGAGATTAATCAAACTCGTTTTTTTCATTGCCTGTTTATCGGCTTAAGTGAAGAATTAAATTTAATAGGTAAACTAAACATGTAGAAGCTAAGGGGAGGCATTTTTGGACGCGGGTTCAAATCCCGCCATCTCCATTTAAAATTTAAAGAAAGTAAACCTCTTTGGTATTGCTTTCTTTTTTTATATTAAAGATAATTAAACACGTAAATGTTTAAATAAAATAATATACTTTACAATTTTTGTATGTAGCCCTTACTTAATAAGTAGGGGCTTATTTTTTTCATTCATTTATTTAAAAAAGTTTTTTAAATATCACTTGACTCTGCACCTTTATAGAAGGAACAACTGATTATGTAAAGTAGCGGCTGTAGTGAGTAACAGAAGAAATAAAAAAACAGCCTCTCACAAAGACAAGATGCTTGACCTAGCAACTGTGTTAGCTATCCTCGAAATAGTAATCACAATTCTTGAAATCTTTGTAAAAGTCTGCAAATAGACTCATTAGGGAACGGAGCTTTTATAAGCTCCTAGTACCTAAATGTTTACTCAAATTATATCATGAAAAAAAGAAAAAAATACAAACTATGATTATAGTACTAGGTATATTAGCTGTGATAATTTCAATTATCTTAAAAACTTATTTAGGAGGTTTTATAATTATTGAACAAGCAATTTAACAAATAGAAGAATTATTCAATAGTGATTTAACTGATTATAGAATTTCAAAAAGACGCAGGATTGCCACTTAGTGTTATTCAAAATTACCGCAGTGGTATGTATGAGTTAGAAAATATGAGTTTTAAAGTAGCAAAGAAATTAATTAGATATTCGGAGGAATTAAAAATGACAAATGATGGTTGTTATTAATGGATTAGTGTTATAAGAAAGTTCAACAGTAAGATAAAGAAAAAAATAGAAGCTCTAATCAAAAACTAGAACTTCTAAAAAAACGAACGGTAATCAAGGTGAAGTCCTAAGCCACTTCACCTCGCTACTAAGATAATAATAACAAAAATGGTTTAAATTCAATAAAAAAAGAAGGTTAGTATATGGAGGATAAACTAATTAAAGAAATAGAAGAACTTTTAAATAGTGAAATTAGTAGTTACAAAAATAGCAAAAAGATTCTGGGGTTTCATTTTCATTGATATCAGATTACAGAAATGGTAAAAAGAAAAATAGAGAATATGACGTTACAAGTAGCAAAAAAGATTGTTAAGATATGCGGAGGAATTAAAAATGAGAAATTACGATAAAATGATGGTAGTGGTAAATGAGTTAGTATTAGATGATGGAGCAACAGTGACTTACTGAACAGAAGAAAATCCAAACGACTGTACTTGTTGCTATTCAGTTGAGGAATTAAAAGTACATTTAGGAAATTTGAATGAAGATGAATACGAGAAATTAGTATTCCAAGTATATTTTTGAAGATGCTGAAGATAGATCATATCAGTTTTACATGAAAGAATATCAAGCTATTTTTAGATCGTGATGAAATTACATTATCATTCTTACACAATACACGATAGAATTTGAGCCCCCAAAATAAGGGGCTTTTTCGTGGGGAAAAATTTAGGAAAAAGCATCTGAATACTTGTTAAAATCTATTATATTTTTTTGAATACTCCTGTTTTATTTTGAAATACGCTAAATATACTCTGATGTATTGGTGAATATACCTTTTTATATCTTTGCTATCGTTCGTTATATTTCAAATTTAGAACAAGTGTGGTATAATGTAACTATAATCAAAAAGGAAGTAAAAAGGATGCTAATTAAATTTTCAGATAGATTTTTATTATACAAAACAACGATATATGTATTTAGAACCAACGCTTGGTTATGTAAAAGGAGAATACTTCTCTGTAATGTTAGATTCAGGAAATGGACCTGCACAAGTAGAAACATTTCTAAAAGAACTAAAAGAAAATGACTTACCTATGCCAAGTTATGTGATATTAACACACCATCACTGGGATCATAGTTTTGGAGCGGCGTATTTAGATATACCAGTTATCGCTACTGACAGAGCTAGAGATTCTTTAATCGAATTATCTCAACTAGAATGGGATGATGAGAGTTTGTATCAAAGAGTTAAGGATGGAACGGAGATAAAATACAGTGCCGATGTTATAAAGAGAGTTTATGAAAATCATGATATAAAAAAATTAGAATTCCAGATTTACCTAAAATGGCTGATTTCAATTTAAATCTTGGAGGAGTTAAAATTAATTGTATATATAATGATAACTCACATTCTAATGATGCATTTTTTTAATTTATATTCCAGAGGAGAAAGTATTGTTTTTAGGCGATAGTCACGCTAAAAAAATTATTATACAAAAACCGATGGCATATAATAAACAAAAGCTTCGTGATTATATAGATAGAATATCGATTCTTGACTTTGAACATGCTGTTCCCGGTCATGGGAATATTTTCACGAGAGAGGAATTATTAGACTATCTAGAAAAAAAGAATATGCAAAAATGAGGTGATTACATATGAATTTAATGATGTCTCTCGATTGGATTCTTTTTAATTGCGATGTCCTTAACTTTTTGTCAACAATTGTTTTCAAAAAAACTTAATTTTTGGGAATTTTGTCAGTACTTAGTTTAGCGACATACATAGCTCTACATTCATATTCTACAGGTATAAGTATTTTTGTTCTATTGTTATTTATTGGAGGTCTATCTCTAATAGGACTAGAGATGTTTATTCCTGGTGGAATTGTTGGGACAGTAGGATCATTACCGTTATTTATGCAATAATCTATATTAATAAGTCAACATATTATATTGCATTTATTTTAGTTATTTCTTTAATACTTGCAGCTATTCAATTTTATGTTAATAGAAATGTTTTTCCATAAAAAGGTTAACGTTATTAAATAGACTTGTTCTTAATGACTCTATTTCAACAGAGGATGGATATGTGGCTAGTGAAAGTAGATTAGAATTAATAGGAAAAACTTCAAGCATATACAGATTTACGTCCAGCAGGAGTGGCTGTCTTAGGAAATGAAAAGTTGGATGTAGTAACTGATGGAGATTTTATTGAAAAGGGTAATGAAATAGAGATTATACGTGTAGAAGGAATGCGTATAGTAGTCAAAAAAATATAAATATTTTAAGGAGGTAGTATTATGCCAGAATTAATATTCTCGGGTATTATCGTGGTAGTTGTATTGATTGTGCTATCGATATTCTTTACTTTCTTCCCTCTCGGACTTTGGATTAGTGCCATTGCCGCTGGAGTTAAGGTAAGTATCTTTACACTTGTTGGTATGCGACTAAGACGTGTTATTCCAAGTAGAGTAATTAATCCGATGATTAAAGCACACAAAGCTGGTTTAGCTGTTACTATTAATCAATTGGAAAGTCACTATTTAGCAGGGGGTAATGTTGATAGAGTAATTAATGCACTTATCGCAGCTCATAGAGCTAATATAGTAAGTTTAACATTTGAACGTTGTGCTGCTATTGACTTAGCAGGACGTGATGTACTTCAAGCGGTTCAAATGAGTGTTAACCCTAAAGTTATTGAAACACCATATATTGCAGGGGTTGCAATTAACGGTATTGAGGTAAAAGCGAAAGCAAGAATTACAGTTCGTGCAAACATTGAACGACTTGTAGGGGGAGCTGGAGAAGAAACTGTTATTGCCCGTGTAGGTGAAGGTATTGTTTCTACAATCGGTTCTTCTGAATCACACACAGTTGTTCTAGAAAATCCAGATAGAATTTCTAAAACAATTTTAGATAAAGGATTAGATGCAGGTACTGCATTTGAAATCTTATCGATTGATATTCTAGATGTCGACATCGGTCAAAACATTGGTGCGAACTTACAGACAGAGCAAGCTATCGCAGATAAAAATATCGCTCAAGCAAAAGCTGAACAACGTCGTGCCATGGCGGTTGCAGCTGAACAAGAGATGAAAGCTAGAATCCAAGAAATGCGTGCGAAAGTTGTAGAAGCTGAAGCAGAATTACCATTAGCTATGGCAAAAGCTTTCCAACAAGGTAATCTAGGTATTATGGATTATATGAATTATAAGAATTTAGAAGCTGATACAGGTATGAGAGATTCAATTAAACGTATGTCACAACCTGAAACAGGAGCAGGTAAATAATTAGATAAAAAGGAGGATGTGAAATGTCATTTTTAATTTTCGCAGCACCAATAACATTTATCATAATTTTTGCTATTTTCGCAATGGTTTTTGCTTCTGACAGTAAAAAGATACAGAAAAAAATTTAGATAATTCAAAAACAAATGGAGCTAGACAATGCTCGAGCTCAAGCGCTGAAGGCAGTTGAAGAGATGAAAAGAATCAAAGAAGCTGCAAATAAGGATTCTAATGAATTTAGAAATAGACAAAGTTCTTTATCTAATCAACAAGTTTATGAAGAAGATATATATGAACAACAAGTTGATAACTCTACTATGAACAAATATCAACAGTATTATAGTGAAAATTACAATAAAGGTCGTAATAAGTTTTCGATGCAAAGAAATTTTGACCAGCCAAGTAATTTTTAAAAAGCAATACTAAAAAAATTAGAATTTTTCTCAAGAAAATCTTGTTCGAGGATTGATTGCAAATGAGTATCTTAACAGAAACTCTAGGAGGGAAGATGAGTAGTTTAGCGATTCCTATAATTTTCCTAATAGTTTCACTTATTATTGATAAAGCCAAGAACAATAAAAATAATAAAGAAACTGTTAAGAAAGTTAAGCAGAAGAAAGTCCCTAAACAAGTTTATAAAGAGTATAATCAAAGGGATATTCGTATTCCAAAACATGAATCTTCTCAGCAACAATTTTTTTGAAAGAAAAACCACGTGTTATAGTAGATAAAGAAAAAGAAATATTTTCAAATTCTTTAACTTTTGATAAAGAAAAAAATTGTAAATGATATAATTTTTTTCGGAGATTTTGTCTAAACCAAAAGTAAAAGATAATAAATAGGAGGTATGAGATGAAAAAAATCATTTAACTATATTAGTTATTGTATTTATTCATTTATGCCTCTTTATTTTGTTTTACTTATTTATACTTTTGTAAAAACAAGATTTAGATGCACTCTTATTAACTACAATACTAACGATAATATCTATTTTTTTCTTTAATAATTCACAATGGGAGTAAACCTTCAAATATATTTGTTTGTAATAAAAAGAAATTTCTAGACAAAGCGGTATTGATTATTATTACTTAATTTTGATGATAATTATTACATTTTTGATTATAAATCAAAAACTTCAATTTTTTTATGGAAAAATAGTTATACTATTAGTTCTATTCTATATGTTATTTATGATTTTTATTTAAATATAAAAACTATATGTTAATATTATTAGGCTACAAAATGTACATAATTCGTGATAAAATAGTATATAGTAAAAAGTCAAGAAGAGTTATATAAAATATTAAAAAGATAAGAAGAGTTTACAGATATTTGAAGTATCAAATAATATTTATATAGAGAATGAAAAAGTATAGTATGACGAATTTTTATTGTAAAGATTTTTAAGAAGATATATTTGTTTATATTTAAATGAAAAATATTTAAGGAGAATAAACTATGAGAGTTGTTGATATCATAGATAAAAAAGATAAAGAACTTACAAAGGCTGAAATTGAATTTTTACTAGGGGGCTACCTTAAAGGAACGGTACCTGATTATCAAATGAGTTCGTTTTTAATGTCTGTATATTTTAATAATATGACAAAAGATGAACTTACTAACTTCACTTTAACTATGAGGGATTCTGGAGATACAATCTACTTTGACGATTTAGATCATTATCTTGTTGATAAACATTCTACGGGTGGTGTAGGTGATAAGGTTACTGTAGTTTTAGGACCTATCTTATCAGCTGTAGGAATGGCTACAACAAAGTTATCTGGTAAAGGTTTAGGTCATACAGGGGGAACGATTGATAAGTTTGAAGCAATTAGAAACTTTAAATTTAGTACTACAAAAGAAGAACTAGTAGAAGTAGCTAGTAAAACAGGAGTGGGATTAATGGGTTACAGTGATAATATTGTTCCACTAGACAAAAAAATCTATGCATTACGTGATGTAACAGCAACTGTGGATAGTATTCCATTAATAGCGAGTAGTATTATGAGTAAGAAATTGGCTATTCAATCTGATTTAATTATACTAGATGTAAAAGTCGGTGACGGTGCTTTCATGAAAACTATTGAAGATGCAAGAGAATTATCTCGCAGAATGGTTGAGATTGGAAATAGTGTAGGCAGAAAAACTATAGCGGTCCTAACTAATATGGAAGAACCATTAGGATATAATATCGGAAACGCTAATGAAATTATCGAAGGAATAGAAGCCTTAAAAGGAAACTGGTCTGATGATCTTAAAGAAGTAGTTTATGAAATTGTCTATTTAGCTTTAAAACACAAAGGTGAAGTTAAGACATACGAAGAAGCTGCTAAAAAAATAGACGAAGTTATTGCTAATGGTCATGCTTTAGAATTATTAAGACAGTTCATTGAGTTAAGTGGAGGAGACGGCGAAGTAGTAAACAATTACGAACTATTACCAACACCTAAATCAGTATTAGAGGTGTTCTCAGAAGAAGACGGTTATGTAACAAAAATCAAAGCGGAAGAAATAGGAAAAACAGCTATGGTTATTGGGGCTGGTCGAGCTACAAAAGAAGATGAGGTTGATCACGCTGTAGGAATCGAGCTTAAGAAAAAAGTCGGAGATAAAGTGGAAAAAGGTGAAGTTATTGCTGAAATTTACTTTAACGATGAAAAAAATGTTCAATCTAGTAAAGAAATGGTCTTAGATGCTTATGTAATTGGAAAAGAAAAAAATAGAAAAATATTAAAAATATATTAGAAGTTATAGAATAGAGGTAAAAAAATGGGATTAAATAAATATATTGATCATACAATTTTAAAGGCGACAGCAAGTAGTTCGGATGTTCAAAAACTTTGTGAGGAAGCAATTGAACATAAGTTTTATAGTGTTTGTGTTAATGGTTGTTACGTAGCTGATGCGAAACATCTTTTACAAGGAACTGATGTTAAAGTTGCGGCTGTTGTAGGATTTCCATTAGGCGCAATGACTACTGCTGCAAAAAGTATTCGAGGCTAAAGAGGCAGTAGAAAATGGAGCAAGCGAAATAGATATGGTTATCAATGTTGCTAAATTAAAAGATGGTGAATTTGATTATGTAGAAAATGAAATTCGCCTTATTAAAGAAGCGATTGGTGATAATGTCTTGAAAGTTATTATCGAAACTTGTTATTTAACTGATGAAGAAAAAGTTAAAGTGTGTGAGTTATCACTAGTAGCTAAAGCAGATTTTGTCAAAACTTCTACTGGTTTTGGAACTGGCGGAGCAACGTATGAAGATGTAAAACTAATGAAATCAGTTGTGGGTGACAATGCAAAAGTTAAAGCAAGTGGTGGAGTTAGAGATAAGGAAACAGCACAAAAATATGTTGATCTTGGAGCAGAGAGATTAGGAACAAGCTCAGGAATAGAGATTGTAAAATAATATAATTTACTGAATGCCTAAATGTTAAAATGTTATTTTACTTATTGTAATTAAGAAATTTCTGATGATAAGATAAAAAGTATTAAGTTACACTGTTAAGAAGATAAAAACTCAGATTAACATAAAAAAATAATTTTAATAAGTTTTTAGAGTATAATTCCTAAGAGGTTATTGTATATCTAATAAATATTATGAGGAGCGATTTACCGATGATGATTTTGTTAATCATCATATTGGTGGAGCGTTCCTTTTTATTTTTGATATTACTTAATTCTTTTAGAAAAAGTATATCTTTATTTTTTTAAAAAAAGTAAGAAAGCGTTTCTTTTTATGCTTTAAGAGAACTTAATCTAGTGATATTTTAATTATCTGTAAATAAAAATTATTTTTTTGCTGTTTTTGTCTTGAGGGGAGGCTAAATTGTAATAGCTATATTTTTTGATAGAATAAAATTGCAATAATATGTATTTAGGAGCAGATTTTTATGCGAACACAAAGTAAAAAAATAATAAAATTTTAAAGTTTTCAATTAGAAAATTATCATTTGGGGCAGCCCCTGTTGTTATTGGGGCATTAATCTTTGGAAGTTATATGCCAACTAAAAGCTTACGCAAGTGATAATGGTATAAATGTAAATTATACTTATCTAACTGAAAATGAGCTTACAGAATCGGAAAAAAAGTTTAATTAAAAAAATAGTAAACCAAATGATTTGAAAAACAATGAAACGTACTACATGGTTTATAAGAAAGAAAGTCATGATGCTAGTGCTGATACATTGAAGTCGAAATTATTACCTAATACAGGAGAAAGTTCATTGCCACTCGCTGGTTTAGGGTCTAGGAACAGCTGTTCTAGTAGTTTTTTTCTAATATCAAAAAAACATAGAAATAAAAGTACTTAGTGTAGTTTTGATTGGGACTCTAGGACAAAGTGTTGTAGTACCGTATCATTCTTTTTGCTTTTAGAGAATAATGATTTAGTTCAATACAACACAAACACAACAATTACTAATTCTTCTGAACTTGCTAAAGGTGTAATTCATATAGATGGCTACAGATATATGGGATTTTTCACACAGAGTGATTTAAATGAGTTTTTCTAATGATTTTTAAAAATATTCTTCCTCAAAAATTAAAAACCCAGTTGAAGAAAAGACCGTTTCTACTAAACAAGAAAAATCGTTAACTAAAGTAGGGAAAAAGGAGAATACAGCACAACCAAAAAAACTGAAGCAGGAATAGAAGAAACTAAAAAAGAACTTCATAAACAAAACGAACAGGGTTGTGAAACCTAATATAAAATATAAAACAACACCAGGGGAAGGGGAACTTAACTTATCTATAAATAAACCAGAACTTAGAACAACTGTGGAAGTTATTCCTTTTGAAACTGTTAGAAAGTTTGATGTCACATTACCAAAAGGGGAATCAAAAATTCTTAATGAAGGAATCAATGGAGAAAGTACAGTATTTAGTGAAGTATCTACGGTTAACGGCAAAGAAATTAGCAAGGTTATCAAAAAAACTATTACTAAACAACCTGTTAATAAAGTTATTGCTGTAGGAGTTGGAATCTCTGAGAAAGGCGAAGCATTAGTACAGCCGGAGAATCCAGAAGGAGTAGTAAGTGAAAAAGGCGAAGCGTTAGTACAACCAGAGAAGCCGATAGGAGTAGTAAGTGAGAAAGGCAAAGCGCTAGTACAACCGGAAAACCCAGAAGGAGTGGTAAATGAGAAAGGCGAAGCGCTAGTACAACCGGAAAACCCAGAAGGAGTGGTAAATGAGAAAGGCGAAGCACTAGTACGACCAGAGAAGCCGATAGGAGTAGTAAGTGAGAAAGGCGAAGCGTTAGTACAACCAGAGAAGCCGATAGGAGTAGTAAGCGAGAAAGGTGAGAGTCTAGTACAACCAGAGAACCCGACAGGAGTGGTAAGTGAGAAAGGCGAAGCATTAGTGCAACCAGAGAACCCAGAAGGAGTGGTAAGCGAGAAAGGCGAAGCATTAGTACAACCAGAGAAGCCGATAGGAGTAGTAAGTGAGAAAGGCGAACCGTTAGTACAACCAGAGAATCCAGAAGGAGTAGTGAGTGAGAAAGGTGAACCGTTGGTACAGCCGGAGAATCCAGTAAAAGAAATTCCAAAAGAGAAAAAACCACCTGTATTAACATTAGCTAAGATCGAAGAACATACTCTTGATCGTTCTGCTAACTTGGCATACACTTTAGAAAATGAGGATTCAGTTGAGATTAAATCTATTGTAGCAGAAGTTCGTGATGGTGAAAATGTAGTTAAACGATTAGATTTAACTACATCTAAATTAAAAGATATTGCAGATAATCTTAAATTGTATAAAGACTATATCGTCAGAACAACTATGATTTATAATCGAGGAAAAGTAGATGAGACTTCAGTATTAGAAGAAAGACCGCTAAGGCTTGATTTTAAAAAGTTGAAGTTAAAAATATCAAAAGAAACAAGCTTGATACATGTTAACGAACAAGGTGAGGAAAGTGATAGTAGCTTATTAAACGCTATTCCGGAAAATATAAAAGAATACTATTTGAAAGTGACTCTCGTGATAATAAAAACAACCAAGCTTGCTATTGATAAAATAGAAGAAGTAAAAAGTTGGAGAAGATTGGTTTTATAAAGTTAGTGCAAAAGCTCAAGACCTAGTACGAAGAACGAGTGAAAATAAAATAGAGGATACTTACTCTTATTATATTGCGAAACCAAAACCACATATTGGGGATGTGTACTATGATTTTAAAGATTTAATAGATGCTATGCAAAAAACTCCTTCGGGAACATTCAAACTTGGGGCTGATTTGAGCGCAGTTAGTATAAAAACCGCTTGGAAAATCTTATGTTACTCAGAAATTTACAGGAACATTAACAAGTGTTGATGATAAGCATTATTCAATTCATAATTTAGGGCACCCTCTATTTAGTAAATTAGAGAATGCAACTATTAAAAATATAAACTTAGAGAATGTAAATATTAATCTACCAGGGAAAAATAACGTTACCACACTTGCTCAGACAGCAAAAGGTGGAACTATTGAGAATATTAAAGTAACGGGTAGTGTCACTGGAGCAAACGAAGTAGCTGGTATTGTTAATAAGCTAGATGAAGGGAAAATGACTAATATTGCATATATTGGTAAAGTTCACGCTACTGGTAATAAAGGTTGGAATCTTGCTGGAATAGCAGGTGATGTTTGGCGTGGTAATATTGAAAAAGCCTATGTTGACGCTGAAATTACAGGTGATAGATCACGAACAGGAGGAATAGCAGGTAACATAAGCCATGGTTATAACTCTGATGGCATAGGTAGATGGGGATATATAAGAAACTCTGTAGCAAAAGGAATTATTGATGTTCCTAATAGTGGAGAAAATGGAGGTCTTATAGGTAAAAACTGGCCTTGGGGTGTTATTGAAAATACTGTTACAATGATGGATGTTAAAAGAGGAGATGTATTTTTTGGTTCAAATGACATGGACAATGAATATGTTACTGATTGGGTTGTTAATAAGAATTTCACAGTAACAGGTATTAGTAAAGGTGGAAAAACTCATAGAAACTCGCATAGAATCAAAGATATCGCTAAAGATGAAGCAGATATGAAAATTCAAGCGATGATGATTACTGCTGATAAATTAGTTAGTACACAACCAACTGTAGATAAGCTTTTAACAACAAAGTTTCTTACGAAGATGAATATAAAAATATTCAAGATTACCAAGAAAAGCGTGCTCAGGCATATCGAAATATAGAAAAACTACAACCATTTTATAATAAAGATTGGATTGTAAATCAAGGTAATAAATTAGCTGAAAATTCTAACCTAGTAACTAAGAAAAATTTTATCGGTAACAGCTATGAAGGATACAGAATTTGTGACTGATTCAGAAAATGCTAATAAAATCATGGTTCATTATGCTGATGGAACAAAAGAATTGTTTAATATTTCTGCAAAAAGAATCTCAAGTAGCTCAAGTGAAAGAATATAGTATAGAAAACTTAGGAGGAATAGTATATACGCCGAATATAGTTATTAAAAATAGAGATGCTTTTAGAAGCTAAAGTTAAAGAATTATTACTATCTGTTGAGTTACAGTCTCAAGCTGTTCGTAATATACTTGAAAAGAGAGATACTAAAAATGATCCTACAGCCAATAGTGAAGCTCGTCAAAATGGATATATTCGTGATTTATTCTTAGAAGAAAGTTTCAAAGAGGTCAGAGATAATATCGATAAGTTTGTTAAGAAACTTGTAGAAAATGAGGAAACATCAATTAAAATGAGGATGAGTCTGCTAAACTTTCATTAATTAAAAAAATCGAAAAAAATAAAAACTAATATTATGCTTGCTTTAACATACTTAAATAGATATTATGGAATTAAATATAATGGTGTAAATATAAAAGATATGAATATAAAAGATATGATGACTTTTCAAACCAGATTTCTATGGGAAAAAAATGTAGACGTGCTTGATAGACTTATCAAAATTGGTTCTAAGGAAAGTTACATAAAAAGGTGATCGCACGTATGATGCATATAGAGAGGTTATTGCTAGCGGTACTGGTAAAGCTAATTTACATGAATTTTTAAATTATAATATGAAATTATTCACAGCGGATACAGATTTAAATGATTGGTTTAAACATGCAACAGAAAAATGTTTATATATCTGAACCGACTACCACAACTCAAGATTTTTGTAAATAAAAAAACATAGAGCCTATGATGGATTAAATAATTTCATACATGGTCGTATGATTTTACCGTTATTGACTTTGAAAAATGCTCATATATTCTTAATTTCAACATATAATACTTTAGCGTATAGTTCTTTCGAAAAAAATATGGAAAATATACAGAAGAAGAACGAAATAAATTTAAAGCAAAAATTGATGAAGTAGCAAATGCGCAACAACGATACTTAGACTTCTGGTCTCGTTTAGCATTGTCATCAGTTCGAAATAAATTATTGAAGAGTGATAATATGGTGCCAACTGCAGTTTGGGATAATCAAAATTATAGTGGTGGTTCTAACCGTTATGGATTTGCGAATAATGGAAAAGTAGTAGCTCCTGTACGTGAGTTATATGGACCAACATGGCGTTATCACAATACAAATGGAAGCATGGGAGCTATGGCTAGAATCTATGGAAGACCATATGAAGATGACGCAGTGTTCTTTATGGTGACAGATATGGTTAGTCAATTTGGTATTTCGGCATTTACTCATGAAACAACCCATGTAAATGACCGCATGTTGTACTATGGAGGTAACTGGCATCGTGAAGGTACGGATCTTGAGGCGTATGCACAAGGTATGCTACAAACACCCTGATAGTTCTACGACAAATGGAGAATATGGAGCTCTAGGGTTAAATATGGCATATGTTCGACCAAATAATGGGGATCAGTGGTATAATTATGACCCTAATAAATTGAGAAATAGACAAGAAATAGATGCCTACATGAAACGCTACAATGAAGCGATGATGATGCTAGATCACTTAGAAGCTGATGCAGTCATTAGTAAAGGACTAGCTGATAATAGTAAATGGTTTAGAAAAATAGATAAAGAATATCGTTATAAAGATTCATTTAACGAGTTACTAAAACCTAATCAATGGGATAAGGTAAGAGACTTAAAAGAAGAAGAAAAACTAAACAATTGACTTCTATTAATGATTTGATAGACAATAACTTTGCGACTAAGCATGGTGTTGGAAATGGACGTTATCGTCCAGAAGACTTGATGCCAAATTCTGCATATGTAAATGTAAATATGATGGCAGGTATTTATGGAGGTAATTCAAGCGATGGGGCACCTGGTTCATTATCATTCAAGCATAATGCATTCCGTATGTGGGGATACTATGGTTACGAAGATGGATTTATCAGTTATGTTTCAAACAAATACAAAGATGCAGCTAATAAAGAAAAACTTTCAACTTTAAGTGATAAGTATATTATCAAAAAGTATCTAAAGGGGCATTCGAAACTCTTGAAGCTTGGAAAAAAACACTGGTATGGAGAAATTTTTAGAGAAAGCTAAACATGGATTTGCTGAGATAGATATTGATAATGTTCATATAACATCTTATGAACAACTGCAACAAATGTTTAAAGAAGTAGTTCAAAAAGATTTAGATCAAATGACTAAGACTGGTAAAGAATATTATGGAAATACAGTCTCACTTAAAAACTAAGGTGTTTAAACAACTTCTAAAAGTTACAGATGGATTTTTCAGAAAATCTATTCAAATAATTAAGGTTATATCTTAAATACTTTTGTAACTTTATAAAAATTTTTAGGATAATTATAGAAGAAGCGACTTAAAAATAGGATTCTAAAAATCTAGATTTTTGGCGCTTCTTTTTATGATATTTTTATAAATATAGCTATAGAAAAAGAATAATAGCTAATAATACATTGTTTTTTATAGCTAATTCTACCTATTTATAGTATAATAAAAGGATGGTTTATTATGGCGTGAAACAAGAATCGTTATTATAAATTAATTCACGCAGGAGATTGTGGACTGATAAAAAGACCACGTAATAAGATTAGAGAAATCGTAAAGGAGATTTTTAAATGTTACCAAAGTCATTTGAACAATATAAATTTAATGAATTTGTAAATAAGGCAGTAATAGATTTAGGATTTGATAATCCAACAAAAAAATTCAAGAGAGAGTATTCTCACCAGTATTAAAAAGGGAAAAATATTGTAGCAAAATCACAAACGGAAGTGGGAAAAAGCCATTCTTTCTTACTACCAATTTTTAGTAAATTAGATGTAACTAAGAAAAAAACACAAAGTATAATTTTAGCACCGACAAGAGAGCTTTTCTAGACAATTATACGATATGGCATTGCATATTGCTAGCTTCAGCGAAGAAGATATTAAAATCACACTATGTATTGGTGGACAAGATTTAAATAGAGATATTGAAAGAGTATCTAATGCTCCACATATTATTATCGGTACACCAACACGTGTATTAGAATTAGATAGAGCAAGTGCCTTAGCTATTAAAGAAGTTGAGAGTCTTGTAATTGATGAATGTGACATGATGATTGACTTAGGATTCATGGAAGACGTTGATAAAATTTCTAAAAAGAGCAGCAGAAAATTGTCAATTTTAGTATTCTCAGCAACTATTCCAACACAAATGAATCACTTCCTAAAAAATATCTAAAAATGCACAGTATATCGAAGTCGATAATGCAAAATTTGGAAAAATTGAATATATTTTAATTCCAGAGAAAAGTTCATCTCGATTAGAAAAATTACACGAAATTACTACAGTTATTAATCCTTATTTAGCACTTATCTTCGCTAATAAGAAAACTGAAGTAGAGGAAGTAAGTAGTTACCTTATTTCTAAAGGATTAAATGTAGGTGTACTTCACGGAGATTTAACACCGCGTGAACGTAAACAGATGCAAAGAAGAATTAACAACTTAGATTTCACTTATGTTGTAGCTAGTGATTTAATGAGTCGTGGAATTGACATTGAAGGAGTAAGTCATGTAATTAACTTCAATATTCCTAATGATTTAGATTTCTTTATCCACAGAGCAGGACGTACTGGACGTGCTGGATTAAGTGGAGACTGTATTACAATTTATAACAATAAAGATGAAGAGAAATTACAAGATTTAGAAAAACGTGGAATTGAATTTAATCACCAAGATATTAGAAATGGTGAATTCGTTGAAGCTAAAGACAGAAATAAACGTCAAAGTAGAAAGAAAGTCGTAGCTGATCATAACTTAACTGAGAAATTAAAATCAAAAAGTTAAAGTTTCTAAAAAGTTAAACCAGGTTATAAGAAAAAAATATAAATATAAAATGGATAAACTTAAACAAAAAGAAAGAAGAAAAATTTGCTAAACGTAGCAATAAGGCGAATAGAGGTAAATAATGAAAAACTTGAAAAATTGGATCACAGTGTCAATGTCTGGAAAAAGAAATGATGCTAGGTTCTGTAAAGGAAGCAGCTAGTTATAATAGTGATACATTTATGATTTATACTGGAGCACCTCAAAATACTAGAAGAAAAACCGATAGATGAACTGCGTATTGAAGAAGCTCATAAACTAATGAAAGAAAAAAATATAAGTGATATTGTAGTACATGCACCTTATATTATTAATTTAGCAAAACACTATTAAACCAGATATTTACCAACTTGCAGTTGATTTTCTAAGGTTAGAAATTGAAAGAACTGAGAAGATTGGTGCTAAAAATATCGTTCTACACCCAGGATCACACGTTAAGGCGGGAGCTGATGTAGGTATAGCAAGTATTGTTAAAGGATTAAATGAAGTTTTAACAAAAGATATGAAACCTAATATTGCTCTAGAAGTAATGGCAGGAAAAGGTAGTGAATGTGGAAGAACATTTGATGAAATTGCTCAGATTATTGATGGAGTTACACTAAATGAGAAGTTAACTGTTACCTTTGATACATGTCACGTTTTTGAAGGCGGTTATGATATCGTTAACGATTTAGATGGGGTACTAACTGAGTTTGACAAGATAGTAGGACTAGATAGAATTCAAGTTTTACACATTAATGACAGTAAAAATACTTTAGGTGCGCATAAAGATCGTCATGAAAATATCGGATATGGTGGTATTGGCTTTGATGCAATTAATAGGATTGTACACCTAGAGGAATTCGCTAATATTCCTAAAATTTTAGAAACACCTTGGTATGGAGAAAAGAAAGATATTGCGCCTTACAAAGATGAAATTGCAATGCTAAGAAATAAGACGTTTGTAGACTTTAAAAAATAATTAGTACAGGAGGTTACCTATGAAAATATCAGAAGAAAAAGTTGATAAAATAATGAAACTTTTTAAAAGAAAAAGGATATAAATATACTGAGAAGAGAAAAGCTATGGTTGAGCTTTTTAGTAAATGAGGATAGATATATAAATGCAAAAATATGTCTCTGAGACTCTTGGTAAAAATGTATCCTGGACTTAGTTTTGATACAATCTATAGAAATCTAAGTACTTATGAAGAATTGGGGATTTTTAGAAACAACTGAAATAAAAGGTGAAAAAAATATTTTAAAATAGGATGTTTAGAAACTGATCACCATCATCATCACCATATATGTTTAAGTTGTGGTAAAGCCAAAAATAATTCATGTCCATGTATGTGATAATTTAGAAATAGAAGAATTGAAAGGTTATCAAATTGATGGTCATAAATTTGAGGTTTATGGTTTATGTCCAGATTGTTTGAAAAAAGAGGATAAAAAATAATGTTTGAAGGTATTTTACCAATTTACAAAGAACGTGGAATTACAAGTCACGATGTTGTTTTTAAAGCAAGAAAAAAATTCTTCAAATGAAAAAATTGGTCATTCGGGTACACTAGATCCTGAAGTTGATGGAGTATTATTACTCTTACTTGGTGGAGCTACAAAAGTAAGTGATTATGCTATGGATTTAGGAAAAGCTATAGAGCTGAAGTTTGCTTAGGTCTTAAGACTACTACTGAAGATCTTACTGGTGAAGTAATAGAAGAATGTAAAGTACGTGATATTAACATTAATGAGATAAAGGAGATTTTATCTTCAATGATTGGTGAAATAGAACAAACTCCACCGATATATTCTGCAATTAAAGTTAATGGTAGAAAACTTTATGAGTATGCTAGAAGAGGTCAATTTGATGTAGAAATCCCAACGAGAAAAGTTAACATTTATGATATTTCATTTATAGAAAACAGTGAGTATTATAAAGATGATAAGTTTTATTTTTCTATTGATATTAGCTGTGGTAAAGGAACTTATGTTCGAACTATAGCCACAAGTATTGGAGAAAAATTAAATTTACCTAGTACGATGAGTAAGTTAACAAGAACTAGAAGCGGTGAGATAACTTTGGAAAAGTGTTTGAAGTTATCAGAAGTTGAACAAAAAGTCCAAGAAGGAAACTTGGAGCAAAGCCTTTTAAGAAAAGAATATGCTCTTGAGGAGTTTCAATTTGTTGAAATACCGAAATTTAGAGCGAAGCAAGTAATGAATGGATTAAGATTTAGAAAAAAATCAATTTCCAGATTACGATTTTACAGATGGAATAGTTTTTACATATGAGAATGAGGCAATTGCAATTTATCATCTAAAAGATAAAGATGACGAATTGTTATCAGTAAAAACGACATTTCCAAAAATAATAGAGTAGGTAGATGAAGATGGAAATATTTTTATATTTCAGATATAAGTGAGATTAAGGAAGAAAAATAAAAAGAGTTGCAGCATTAGGTTTTTTGATGGTATTCACAAAGCTCATCAAAAAAATAATAGGGAGTGCTGTAGAGGCTGCAGAAAAAGGGTTTATATCTGCAGTAATTACTTTAGATAAGAGTCCGAAAGAATATTTTTGGAAAAACTAGTGAGGAATCTCTTACACCGACTAATAAGAAAAACGAACTATTAAAAATCTTGTGTGGATGAGGTATATTATTTAGAATTCAATGAAAAATTACAAAAATTTATCGGCTGAAGAATTTATCAATAATATACTGAAGAAATTAAATGTAGATAAGGTTTTTGTGGATTTGATTATAGATTCGGTTTTTAAAGGATTAGGAACACCAGATTTGATAAAAGATAGTGGTATAGAAGTAACTGTTCTAGAAAAAGAGAAAATAGGTGAGGAGAAAATATCTACGACCGTATTAAAAAGAATTCGTCAGAAAAGGTGAATTTTCGAAAATATAATGAGTATACAGGAAGATTCTATTCTATTTCTGGTTTAGTAGTGAAAGGTAGGCAACTAGGAAGAACAATTAATTTCCCAACTGCTAATCTTGAATTATACGGTAAAATATCTATTACCTGAGACGAATGGTGTATATATAACTAAGATTAAAGTTAATAATAATATTTATAAATCAGTTACAAATATTGGTTATAATCCGACAGTTTCAGATGAAAAATAAAAAAATTTATAGAAACACATATTTTTAGATTTTCGATGAGGATATTTACGGAGAAAAATCGAAATATACTTCTATGAATTTTTACGAAAAAGAACAAAAAAATTTGAAAGTTTTGATCATTTAAAAAGAACAACTAAAGCTAGATAAAAAAACTTGCGAAGAGAAAGATTACTAAAATCTTCGATATTGTTCAGATTTTAAATGTTATCTCTTGAATTATATTAAAAAAATGTTGTACAATAACTTATGTTCCTTATTCGTGGTATAGAAACCCTCCAGGTTCTACACTAGGATTAAGGTCGCAAAATAAAATTATATGGAGGAAATTGCAATGGCAGCAATTAGTCAAGAAAGAAAACAAGAAATTATCGCTAAATTCCGTACTCACGAATCAGATACTGGTTCTCCAGAAGTACAAATCGCAGTATTAACTGCAGAAATCGATGCTTTAACTGAGCACTTAAACACTCACAAAAAAGATCACGCAGGTCGTCGTGGATTACTTAAAAAAAGGTTTTCCGTCGTCGTCACTTACTAGACTACTTAATTAAAAAAAGATATCCAAAGATACCGTGAATTAATTAAAGCTCTAGGATTAAGAAGATAATTTTTTAATAACAATAAAGGGAAGCAACTTGAGAAATCAATGCTTTCCTTTTTATTTTTGTATAAAATTATGATGATACGTTAACACTGGAAAACTATTTTAGATAAGTTAATTATAGTAATAACTACTTTCCTAAAAAAATATTTATAATTTCTAAAAAGTATTGACATAATATAAAAATAATTGATATACTATTAAAAGTACTTCAGAGAGAGGTTCTTATTAAATATGTCTCAGTAGCTCAGCAGGATAGAGCAACGGCCTTCTAAGCCGTCGGTCAGGGGTTCGAATCCTTCTGGGACGTTATCAAGAGTAGACTTTTGTCTACTCTTTTTATAAGTATAATAAAAAAAGCGTCTAAACAACGCTCATTTTCACCTGTAGAACTTTTTTTATTTCAGGTATTTTTTTCTATTAATGTTTTTCTATTGCATATTTTAAAGTAATATGGGATAGTTCACAGTGAGCACATTCACCAAGGAATCTAACTTTTAATATACCATCTTTATAATTAATAAATTCAATGTTCCCGCCATCCATAATAAGTTTGTGGCGTATTTTTTTCTAATTCAAATTTTTATTCTATCTACTGTTTCATAATACTCTTTATTCAAAAATACAACCACCTTTCTATATGTTATTATACTTGTGGCTATAAAAAGTCAATAAACTGAGTAAGCGTTATAAGATTTAATGAATACATAGGACAAAAATCTGTATTAAGAATTAAAATATTTGAGTGAGAAGTTATAAACGTGAAGTGTTAATATAGTATTGAATTTGGGATTTTATTTATTTTTAAATAGAAAAATAGTATATAAATTCATTAATATTTATCGACTACATTTGTAACTATTGAAATATTATTAGATTGATTATTAGAGCTAAAAATTTAGGATTTTATTGAACTTATATAAGTATACTGATAGAATACTGTTTCATGAAATTTTATTATTTTAAAAAAATTCATAAAATTTTTCACAAATAATTTTTATAAAAAGTAAGCAAGATACTATTATTTTATTAAAAACGGTTATAATAATAAATAGAAAATAAAAATAAAGAGGGAAACATTTTATGGCTAATACAGAGAATCAATTAATCTTGATAACAGATGTAGCAGTTGGAAAATTCCAAGAGATGTTATTTGATGCTGATAAAAGAGATAGTTATTTAAAAATTTCTATAGAGTTACAAGGCACTCAAATGCAATATGCAATTGATATCAAGGATGAATTAGAAGCAGGAGATAAAGTACTTAACTTCGGCGATTTAAAAGTTATTGTTAATGAAGAAGACGAACTTCTGTTAAAAGGTCTTGAAATTGATTATGTTCAAGATGAATTTGAAGTGAATTTACATTACACAATCCAAATATGATTGAAATTTATGATGATGAAGACGGTGGCTGCTGTGGAAACGGCTGCTGCTGCGGATAAATACAAAATAACAGTTAAAAGGAGAAATCAATACTATGAAAAACGTAGTAATTTTTAGGTGCTGGTTATGCAGGACTAACAACTTTAAAAAGGATTAAAAAGCTGCTAAAGCTGGAGAGGTAAAAGTTACTTTAGTAAACAAAAACTCTTATCACTATGATACAGTAAACTTACACGAAGTATCAGCAGGAACATTGCATCAAGAGATATTTGTATCGATGTTAAAGATTTAGTATCTCCAGGTGTAGAATTTATTCAAGACGAAGTAATTAAAATTGATACAGAGAAAAATTAGTATTAACTAAAAAACACGAACTTGATTACGATGTATTAGTAGTTGGATTAGGTTTCCAACCTGAAACATTCGGAATTGAAGGTATGGCTGAAAATGCAATGCCAATCGCCGATATTAATGCTGCAGAAAAAATCTCTGCTACATTAGAAGATAACTTCAGAAAATATGCTACAAGCGAAGAAAAAGATGTTAAAGACATCTCTGTAATCGTTGGTGGTACAGGTCTTGCTGGTATGGAATTCTTAGGTGAATTAGTTCACCGTAAAAAGAATTATGTTCTAAATACGGAATTGATGAAAAATTAGTTAAAATTTACGGATTAGATGCAGCCCCAACATTATTACCAATGTTCACTAAAGAGTATAGTGATTATGCAAGAAAATACTTAGAAGATAATGGTATTGAAATTATTTTAGGAGCTGGAATTAAAGGTGCTACTAAAGATAGCTTCACTATTGAAGTTGATGGAGAAAGAAAAGAACTATTTGCATCTACATTAGTATGGACTGCAGGTGTTCGTGGAAACAAACTTATGGACGAAGCATTCCCAGAACTTTCTAAACGTGGACGTCTAGTAACTACACAACAATTAACAGTACCTGGACACGACGAGATTTATATCGTTGGTGACTGTGCAGCATTCATCGAAACGGGTCAAGAAAGACCATATCCAACAACGGCTCAAATCGCTAACCAAATGGGTGCATACGTAGGAGCTAGAATCAGTGGAAAACAAGTTGGCGACTTCAAATACATCAACCGTGGTGTTGTATGTTCATTAGGACATAAAGACGGTATTGCTGATGTTATGGGTGGTAAAAAAAGCTAAAGGTTTTGTAGCTGCTAAACTGAAAAAGTTATCGAAGCTAAAGCAATCTATGAATTAACTGACTTCGTAACTGCACTTAAAAATCAACGTATTCTTTAAGAAGAGTATTATAATTTGTAAAAGAAGACTCTATAAACACGAGTCTTCTTTATTTTTTTGAAAAAGTATTCTGAATAGATGTTAAATATGAATCAATAAATTTGTTATTTATTGAGTTTTTTTAGCCATGTTAGTTTGAAAAAAAGTTGTAATTATGGTAAGATATAGTGTAGAGAAAATTTAACCAAATAAAGTTATGGGGAAAAATTATGATATATAAAATAGCAAAATACAGCGGAAGAATATGAACAAATTTTTCAAATTAAATTATGAAACATTTGTTGAAGAAATTCCTCAACATGAAAAAAATGAAACAAAAATTAAAAGATAAATTTCATGATAAAAATATATATAATAGCGAAAAAGAAAAATGATGTAATTGGGATGATTTCATTATCAGATCAAAGACCGTTTTTCGTTAGATTTAAAAACTAAATGATATTGATAAATTCTATAAAAGGTAGTTACAAAAAAACCTGTAGAAATTAGATTGCTTTCAATCAAGGAACAATATAGAAAAACTAAAGTTTTTCACAGAATTATTACAAAGAACGTTTAATTATATAATTCAAAAATGCATACGACATTGTTTTTTTATTTCAGGTACAACACGCCAAGAAAAATTATATAATCACATAGGATTTGTGAAATTCCATGAGAATGTAGGGACAAAAGAAGCAGAATATATGCCTATGTATCTTAAACTGGATAATGGTAATAAAGTTATTGAAAGATTGGCGAAAGCACAAAGAATTAACTTCTTACCAGGCCCAGTTGATTTATCTGAAGATGTAATAGTAAAATTATCTAAGCAACTATACTCACAGAAGTAGTGAATTTGTTGCGTTAACTAAGGATACGTTAGCGAAGATTGAAGGAATTTTTAGATGTCAAACAAGCAACGATATTACATGGATCAGCTACACTAGCAAATGAAGCTATTATGGCTCAATTAAAGGGGAGAAATCTACTGAATGGTCTAGTTTTAGCTAATGGAGAATTTGGAAATAGATTGATTCGTGAGACTAAGAGACACGGGTTAAACATTGAAAGTTATTCTGTAGGATTTGGAGAAAGTTTTGATCTTGATATATTATCAGATAAACTTAAATCTGGAAAACTATGATTTTGTTTATGTAGTTCACAATGAGACTAGTGTTGGAATTTTAAATGATTTAGATGAAATTACTAGAATTGTTAAAGAAAAGAACTTAGTCTTAGCAGTGGATGCAGTATCAGCAGTAGGAGCTATTAAATATAGCTATAAGAATGTTGATTATGTAGCTTGTTCATCTGGAAAAGCATTTTTGTTCTGTTGCAGGTTTAGCAATAGTTGGTTCTAATTGTGAGTTAGTACCATTAGAGAACACACCATTATATTTAGATTTACACTACGCAAACAAACTTACATCTATACCTTTTACTCAACCTTCTATTTTAATGGAGGCTTTAAACACAGCATTAGATGCTTTTTAAAACTGATGAAAGATATGAAAAGGTACAGGAAAAATATACATATATGAAGGAAGGCTTAAAGCAATTAAATCTTCCAATTATGAAATTTAAAGAAAAAGAGGTATCTCCAGTAATAATTACTGTAGAACTTCCTGAAAGTATATGTTCGCTTAACGTAGGTTCTTCACTTGCACAAATAATATTTTTATTCATTACAAGAGTTCATACTTACAAGAAAGAAACATTATACAGTTTTCATTTATAAATATTAACACAACAAAAATGAAATAGATTACACATTAAATATATTAAAACAAATGATAGGAGATTATTAATGGCAGTATTTAAAGTATTTTACCAAGAAAATTCAAAAGAGATTCCAGTAAGGGAGAACACTCAAGTGTTATATGTTGAAGCTGATGGAGTACCAGCAGTTAGAAAGTATTTAGATGACAGAAACTACAATGTTGAGCTTGTTCAAGAATTAAGCGAAGCATACTTAGAGTTTGAAAAACAATCTGAAGACTTCAAAGTGGAGAAAGTTAATGGATAAGATCATTAAAAAAAATGAAGTAGGTGTAGCTGCCATCGGTGGTCTAGGGGAAATTGGAAAAAACACCTATGCAATCCAATATCGAGATGAAATAGTGATTATCGATGCTGGAGTTAAATTTCCTGGAGATAATATTCTAGGAATTGACTACGTAATTCCAGATTACTCATACATTGAGAAAAATGTGGACAAAATTAAAGCATTAATAATTACTCACGGTCACGAAGATCACATCGGTGGATTACCATTTTTACTAAGAAAAGTAAACTTACCAATCTATGGTGGACCTTTAGCTATTGGTCTTATAAGATCAAAATTAGAGGAACATAATTTATTGGCAAAAGCTGAGTTAAACGTGATAGATGAAGATACAGTGTTGAGCTTTAAATACCTTAAAGTTTCATTCCATAACACTACGCACTCAATTCCTGATTCATTTGGAGTAATTGTTAATACTCCGCAAGGAAATATTGTTCATACAGGAGACTTTAAATTTGATTTTACTCCTGTTGGTCAAGGAACTAACTTGCATAAAATGGCAGCGATTGGTGAACAAGGTGTATTATGTTTACTATCTGACTCAACAAACTCAGAAAGAACGGAGTTTACCCAAAGTGAAAAAGAAGTAGGGAAAACTATTTCGAATATACTTCGTAAAGAAAAACATAGAGTTATATTCGCTACATTTGCATCGAACGTTTATCGTGTAAAACAAGTAGTAGAAGCATGTATTGAACATGGAAGAAAGATAGTTGTATTTGGTCGTTCTATGGAGAAAGCTATTAAAATAGGAACGGAGTTAGGTTATATTAAAGCACCTAAAGAAACGTTTGTTAATAGTAAATATCTAAACCAAGTAGATCCTAATAAATTACTTATTTTATGTACAGGTACTCAAGGTGAGGAACTTGCAGCATTAAGTAGAATAGCTAATGGAACGCACAAGAAAAATCACAATAATGCCGACTGATACTGTAATTTTTGCAAGCTCAGCTATTCCAGGAAATACATTGTCTATTAATAAGAATATTGATTTATTATCAAAGCTTGGTGCCAATGTTATTACATCAAGTGTAAATAATGTTCATACATCAGGACACGGTTCAAAAGAAGAACAAAAATTAATGTTTAGACTTATTAAACCCTAAGTATTTCATGCCAATTCACGGTGAGTATAGAATGCAGTTATTCATGCTCAAACAGCGGCAGAGTGTGATATTCCATTAGAAAAATTCATTTATTATGGAAAATGGTGAAGTGCTAGCCTTAACTAGTGATAGTGCTAGAATTGCTGGTAAGTTTGATGCATCTGATGTATATGTTGATGGATTAGAATTGGTGATATCGGTAGTGTTGTAATTAAAGATAGAAAAGAGCTTTCTGAAGAAGGTGTTATCGTAGTTTCAATTGCAATTGATTTTAAAAATAAAAACTAATGAATAATCCAGATGTAATTAGCCGTGGATTTGTAAATGTAAAATGAATCTACTGAATTATTTGCACAATCTAAAGTAATTAAAGATGCTGTATTAGCAGCATTAGAAAATGAAGAATGTAGTGTTTACCAAATAAGACTACAAATTTTAGAAGCTTTAGGAGAGTTTTTAGAAAGTGAAATAGGAAGGAAACCTGTTATATTACCTACAATATTGAGGTGTAAATATGAAATACAGAAGTGTATTTGATATTATAGGACCTGTAATGGTAGGTCCATCAAGTTCACATACAGCTGGTGCAGTGCGTATTGGTCTATTTACAAGATATATCTTTTGGTGAACAACCAGAAAATGTAAAAATAACATTATATGGTTCATTTAAAGAAACGTATAAAGGGCATGGAACTGACATTGCATTAATAGGTGGTTTATTAGGGTTATAACACATCTGATAAACGCATAAGAACGAGTATGGAAGATGCAAAATTAGTAGGATGGAGTTTGAGTTTATAGAAAGTGGAATTGAACATTCATCCAAATACAGCGAAAATAGAAGTTGAGCAGCAGACATAGTCTAGATCTTATTGGAAAGTCAATAGGTGGAGGGAAAATGGTAATCTTTGAGCTTCTAGGTTTCGATGTGAACTTATCAGGAGATTTTCCTAGCTATTTTCACATTTTATAAATTTAAAGATGATATTAAAAAGATCTTTCAGTACAAATTGAAGAAATATTCGGTGATTTAAAAGTAAGTGAGATGTATTCAAGTTCTATTCTAGAGGGAATAAACTTATTAGTAGTAGAATCACAAAAAGAATTAACTGAAGATAAGATTAAGAAATTAACTGAACTAGATTATATTAATGAAGCAAAATTTGCAGATAGATTGTAGAGGAACCAGAATGTTTACTAGTTTAGCAGAGATAGTTGAAAAATCAAAATTAGAAAATAAACCAGTTTCGAATTAATGATAGAACAAGAAATTGAAGTGAATGGTGTTACACGATCTGCAGTTGAAAAAATTAATGAGAAGAAACTTAAAATGTAATGATGCAAGCTGTCGAAGAAGGTTTACGGGAGTGAGTTCAAAACAGGACTTACTGGAGGAGATGCCAAGAAGCTTCAAGAATATATAGAAAGTGGCAAGTCAATTACAGGGAGTGACTTTTTAAACGGAGTTGCAGCAGCAATTGCAACTAATGAGGTAAATGCCTCGTTAGGTTTAATTTGTGCAACTCCAACTGCTGGATCAGCTGGAGTTCTTCCAGGTTGTATTCACGCACTTAAACAAAAATTCGATATTGATGAAGAAACGCAATTAAAAATGTTATTTACAGCCGGAGCTGGTTTTGTAGTAGCGAATAATGCTTCTTGTTCTGGTGCAGAAGGTGGGTGTCAGGCAGAGATAGGTTCAGCAAGTGCAATGGCTGCGGCAGCTATTGTCGAAGCAATGGGCGGAGATGCTGAGATGAGTGCTCATGCATTCGCCATAGCATTAAAAAATATGCTTGGTCTAGTATGTGATCCTGTAGCGGGGTTAGTAGAAGTACCATGTGTGAAAAGAAATGCAGCTGGGGCTTCAACAGCACTTATGGCTGCTGACTTGGCATTGGCAGGTATAAAGAGTAGAATTCCAGCTGATGAAGTGCTAGAAGCGATGTATAAAATAGGATTAGAAATGTCCACGACATTAAAAGAGACTGCCAGAGGTGGTCTTGCAATCACAAAAACTGGAGAAAAATATAGAGTTTATTATTCGGTAATGATTAATATTTTAGAAAAATCAGTAGGAACTATAAAAGGTGTTGGAAAGAAATATTTACAAACTTTGAACGAACTAGAAATCTATACTATTCGTGATATTTTGTATAATATTCTTATAGAGTATCTAGTTCTACTGATTTTTCTTCTGTCAAAAAGATAATGAAAAAGTTATAACACTGGAAAGGTAGAAACTAGGGTTAGTACCCAGTTCTACGGAAATAGAAGAAGTAGGTCTTTTTACATTATCAACTTCTTCTGGTAGCATAAAGATAGTATTTTTTTAATCAACATTATTTGAAAAACTAATTGAAGGCAAAGATGTAGTTGTAAAAAGGGACGTATAATGCAGCAAATAATACAATAACAGCTTCGAGCGTAAGTTTCAATGTCGTTGATGAAAAGCCCAAAGGGGATACTATTGAAGTGTTTTATCATCTTAAACAAGGTATAACGCAGAAAAATTTACCAAGCTTTGTTGAAGAGTCGTTTAATATGATAGATGGTGAAAATGTTATTTTAGATTTAGTTCCTGAAAATTTCAAAAGGAATTTGGAAATTAGATAAAAATTTTATATACGTTGCATTATCCAAAAATTCTGAGGAATTTGACAAAGCGAAGAAGATGTTTGCTTTTCATGAGTTATTTAACTATCAGTTAAAATTACAGCCTCAAAAATATAAATAGTAGGATAGAGGATACTAGATATTGTGTTGGAGTAAAACAATAAAGATATCGATGAATTTAAGAACAGTTTACCTTTTTACACTAACAGGAGCTCAAAGTCGTGTTATTGATGAAATAGTAGATGATTTAAATAATCCTTATAAGATGGATAGATTATTGCAAGGTGATGTTGGTAGTGGTAAAACTGTTGTAGCAGCAGCAACATTATATTCAACGATAAAAGCAGGTTATCAAACGGCGATTATGGCGCCAACTGAGATATTAGCAAATCAGCACTTTGAGACGTTCTTCGAGTTCTTTAAAGATTTGAATATTTCGTAGCCTCTTGACTAGTAGTACGCCCTAAAAAGAAAGGAATACTATTTTAAGTCTACTTGAGGTTGGTGAGATAGAATTATTAATTGGAACTCACTCTTTAATTCAAGAAGATGTAAAATTCAATAATTTAAAATATGTAATTACAGATGAACAACATCGATTCGGTGTAAAACAACGCCAATTATTAAGTAATAAAGGTGAAGCTGTAAATTCATTAATGATGACAGCAACACCAATACCACGTAGTTTGGCAATTACTTTAATTACAGATATTAAAGTATCTACAATTGATGAGTTACCGGCTGGTAGAAAAAGTTCAGACATATAAAGCCACGAATAAGAGTTTTTTTATAAAGTTCTAGACAATATTCGTATGGAACTTGATAATGGAAGACAAGGTTATGTAGTTTGTCCGTTGATTGAAGAATCTGAGAAAATGGACCTGCAAAATGTAGAAGAAACATACGAAAATATTAAAAACTACCTACCAGATGATTATAAAATTGCAATACTCATGGTAAAATGAATAATAAGGAAAAAGATGCAATTGTAGAGAGATTTCAAAATAAAGAAATACATATACTTATTTCTACTACGGTAATTGAAGTTAGGGGTAAATGTTCCTAATGCTACATTTATGATAATTGTAGATGCTCATCGTTTTGGTCTGGCTACATTACACCAGTTAAGAGGACGTGTAGGAAGAAGTAAATTTCAATCGTATTGTATATTAGTAACTGATTCAAAAAGTGAACGCATAGACATAATGTGTTTAGAAAATGATGGATTTAAAATTGCAGAATTTGACTTAAAACAACGAGGGCCAGGAGATTTCTTTGGTACGAAACAAAGTGGTGTTCCTAGTTTTTAAAGTTGCAGATTTAATAAATGATGTAGATTTAATGTATTTAGCTAAAAATTAGCGGTGAAAAATTATTGAAGTAACTGATAATAAAGAACGATTATTACAGTATGTTGGATTAGAAGAGACAATAATTTAGGAGGATTCAATGAATAAAAACTTAAAAATACAATATTAAATATTCTTATTGTAGTATTACTATGTACATCAGTAGTGTTAATATTCAAAAATCAAATTAGAGAATATTTAACAGGAAATGCTAACGATAAGATTATTACAGCTTATAAAAATGGTAAAGGCGAAGTAGACATACCATGGTGGCAAAAAAATGTTTACAGATAACGAATCAAAGATTAAACTAACTGATTCAATGTTAGGAATTTTTAAAAATTGATAGTGTACAAATAGAAGAGCCAATTTTCCAAGATGTTACTGAAATCAACTTAATTAATGGAGTAGCAACATCACAAGAGCCATCAACTTTAGATGCGCAAAAACGTAGTTATCGCAGGTCACAGTGTGCAAGGTGTGGGTATAAGATTTAATAACTTAAACAAAATAAAAATGGTGCCAAGATTCAAATTATTTCTAAAGATAAATTACGTACATATGAAGTTAACAAGCTTTTACGATGTAGTACCAACACAAGTTGAAATTTTTAGAACAACATGAAAATGAACCGAAGATATTAAAATTATTTACATGTGATAACTTTAACCCACAAACAGGAGAATGGGAGAGTAGGTTTGTAGTCGAAGCAAAAATTAATAGGAGAAGAAAGTGCATAATATTATGAAAATAGGTATTGATATATTAGGTGTTGATGAACCTAGTAGAATTGTTAACTTTGTAAAATAGTTATAAAGATGAAGAAGTAGAACTTTATGTTTATGGACTTGAAGAAAACTTAAAACAAATAACTAAAACAGAAAATATTGTTAAGAATGTTTGTACTGAAGAAGTATTGATGTCTGATGATGCGGCGCGTGTTCATAGAAAGAAAAAGATGCCTCAATGATTAGAATGTTATCTGATTTAAAATGAAGGAGTAATTGATGTAGCGATTTCTGAGGAAGTACAGGTGCATTTATGGCAAGTTCATTATTTATGTTAGGTCGCATAGAGGGAATTTCGAAACCAGGATTAGCGTCACTATTACTCACAAAAAGCGAACATAAGTTTTTACTTACAGATTTAGGAGCTAATGTAGAAGCTAAACCAGATGATTTAGTAAATTATGCTAAACTAGGTCAATTATATATGAAATATATTTATAATATAGAAACACCATCAGTAGCATTACTAAATGTAGGTGTAGAAGAATCAAAAGGAAACAAAGTATATAAAGAAGCGCATAAGTTACTTAAAGAAGATATTAATAACTTCAAAGGAAATATTGAAGCTAGAGAAATTCTTGAGCATAAATATGATATAGTTATCGCAGATGGTTTTTGCTGGAAAATGTGTTATTAAAAACTATAGAAGGTGTTGCTAGTACTTTTAGGTTCTATGATTAAAGGAATCTTTATGGAAAGCATTATAACTAAAATTTCAGCATTACTTGTAAAAAGTGGAATTACGAAATTTAAAAAGAAATTTGATTATAGTGAATATGGTGGAGCATTCCTACTAGGAATTAAGAAACCAAGTATAAATAGTTCATGGTTCTGCTGATGAAAATGCACTATATTATGCAGTACAACAAGCAAAACAAATACACAAAACAAAAACTTTTATGATATAATGATAGAAACGATGGAAAAAGGAGAATAAAAGTAATGGCAATTTTCGAAGAAGTAAAAGAAATTATTACTAAATATATTAAAGTTGATGCAGATAAAATTACATTAGAATCAAGATTAAACGAAGATCTAGATGCTGATTCAATTGATGTTGCAGATGTAGTAATGGATATTGAAGAAAAATATGGTTTTGAATTTTCAGATGAAGATGCAGAAAACATTGTAGAAACTCAAAGATTTAGTAAGAGTAATTGAAGAAAGAAAATAAAATGAATAAGAGCTAGAGTTTTACTTAAGTATGACTCTAGTTTTTATTAAATTCTTTTACTATAGGTACGAAAGTAAATATTTAAACTAGTTGTAAGTTTTATATGATAAGATAATTTTCACATTATTTATATCGTATAGAAATTACCTTTTTAGCTTTTAAGTGAAAGTAAAATATGATATAATTTATTAGAAAATAAATAAAAAGGAGAATAGTTTATATATGGAAAATGTTATTTAAAACTATTGGCTGAACATGTATATATAATATTATTTGTGTCGCTTATCTTGGAGTTTGCAGCTCTACCTTTACCAGGTGAAACTATGATGGTTGTAGCTGGAATAATGGCATATAATAATCATGGAAGTTATATAGGATGATTGTTGCAAGTGCATTAGGAACTGTTTTAGGTATGCAATTTTCTTATGAAGTTGGGAGAAGGTTAGGAACTAGGGCAGTTGATAAGTATGGTTCATATATTGGACTTACACCATATAGAATGACGAAAGCAGCTGATAATAGATTTGGTAACATAGTAATAGTAATTGCGTACTTTTTACCAGGAGTTAGACACATACTTGGATATTTTCTGGTATTTCACGTATAAATGCTAAAAGATTCCATGTATATTCAACAGTTGGAGGTATCCTTTGGGTAGTAGTGTTTATTACGCTAGGATATGTATTAGGGCCTAGTGCTCCACATGCATTCAAATTATTACATAAATATGGAACAATGTTGTTTATTGAGCTATAGTTGCGTTGTTTATTTACTTAATATTTAAAAATTAGGTGCAAAAAGATTTTGCGGTGTTCTTTAAAAACGAATTAAATATATAGTGGTACTTTTAATTGTAGAGGCTGCTGTATTAATGAAATTTGTAGTATTAGATGAAAGAGCTCATCCAAAAATTTAAAATCAGTTATAATCTTTTATTGCTTAGGATTTTTAGCCTTTGTAGCATTTTTACTATATCTAAGAGTAACTTTAAAACATGATACATCTGAGAAGTTACTTGTAGTTGTTGATTATCAAAAAGATTTTTGTTGATGGTGCATTAGGTTTTTGAAACCGCTGATCAACTTGATAAAGTCATTGCAAATAAAAATTGATGAATATTTGAAAGCTGGTCAAGATGTAATATTTACAAAAGATACACATTACACAAACTATCTTTCAACTCGTGAAGGTAAACATTTACCGATTGAGCATTGTATAATAGATAGTGAAGGTCACAATTTATATGGAGATGTTGCTAATTATGAAAGTTATGCGAAAAGAGTATTTAATAAAAACATCTTTTGGTAGTATTGATTTAGCACATTATATCTCACGTAGTGACTATAAAGAAGTGGAATTTTGTGGTTTAGTTTCTAATATTTGTGTATTAGCAATATTATTATGACGCAAACATACAATGAGAAAGTAGAAATACGGCTGACTTAAATGCTACAAAAAGGATTAAGTGAAGAAGTAACTCAATATTCAAGATATATCTACAGAATTTAACAGTAAATGTAAAAAGAATAAAATCAAATACGAATTATTTTTCTAAAACATTATGAAAATAATTGTATGTTATTAATAGAAAATAAGTAGATTTTTATGTTAAACTAGTAGATAAAATTAGGAAAGAAGGATTATTATGAATTATTTATTATATCACCAAATTTTCCAACTTCTAGGAAAATTTCGCAAGAAAGTTAGTAGAAAAAGGAGTTAAAGTATTAGGAATAGGTAGTGAGAGTTACGATAATCTTTCTAGTGGTTTAAAGGATGCTTTAACTGAATATTACAAAGTAAAATGATTTAGAAAAATTATGAAGAAGTTTTAAGAGGAGTAGCGTTTTTAATCTATAAGCATGGAGTTATAGATAGAGCGGAGTCTAATAATGAGCATTGGTTATTTTTAGATTCAATAATTAGAGAACAGTTTAATATAACTGGTGTGAAACCGAAAAACTAGATTTTTACAAAATATAAATCGAAAAATGAAAGAAAGATTTATAAAAGCTAAAGTACTGGCTGCTAAGGGACAAGCAGTAAAAACAATTAAAGAACTTGAAAAAGCGATAAAAAGATATTAAATTACCAGTTATAGCTAAGCCGGATAATGGTGTAGGAGCAAATAATACTTATAAACTTTTTATCAAAAGAAGATGTAGAAAAACTTTAAGAAACAATGGAATCAAGATGTTGTGTACTTCCTTGAAAGTTATGTGGACAATGGTGTCCTTTGTACGTATGACGGCTTGATTGATTCTAAAGGTGAAGTTGTTTTGAAAACTAGTTTTTATTATACAAAACCTACTTTAGATTTATTAAACGACGGTCTAGATTATGGTAATATAATTTCTAAAAGAAATTGATCCCCAAACTAAAAGAATATGGAAGAAAAATTGTTAAAGAATTTGGAATGAAGGAAAGGTCTTCCATATCGAAATTTTTCAAATTACCTAATAACGACTATATTGCTTTTAGAATATAATAATCGAATAGCTGGTGGATATACAATTGATCTATATAACCATACTTACGAATGTGATTTATTTGAAATGTATGCTGATGTAGTAGTTGGTAATTCACCGAAAAAGTGAAGAATAATTATAATGGTATTGCTTTATCAAGACGTGATAAATATACTTATGAATATTCTAATGAAGATATTTATAATAAATATTCAAAAGAACTTCGTCTCAATAGATAGAGTACAAGGAGTATTTGCAACAGCTATGGAGAATGGATGTATATCTTAGTAGACGAAAAATATTGAAAAATTAGCAAAATGATGGATTATATTCATAAGAAATTTGAATAGGAGGATTATTTGAGAAAAATAAATTTATTAGTGGCCTTTTACAAATTTTTAGGAATTATGATTGTTGAAAGGATAATAGGATATTCTGTCGGTAAGATTGCAGGAGACTCACTTTCAAGAGTTGATGCTCCAAATATAATATTGTTATTAATAGCAGGAGTAATAGCTTTTATTTTTACAAGTTATAGTTCATGAAGTGGGGCATTTATTTTTGGATTGCTATCGATTTAAATTTATTAGTTTTAGAGTGTTTGATCTCAAAATTATAAAAAGATGAAAATGGAAAAACTTAAAATTAGATTTGAAAGACTAGCAGGAACAGGTGGTCAGTGTTTAATGAGGGGCTCCTGAATATGTTGAAGGAAAGTTTAAGTATAAATTATATCTTCTAGGTGGTGTTATATTTAATATTGTATTGATTGTCTCTGGTTAACCTTGCCAAGTTATTATACATTATTATTTGCTTTAATAGGTTTTGCTTTAGCTTTTTCTAAACTTGATTCCGATGGGATTCAACGATGGAATGACCTATTATCATGCTAGTAAGGATGAAACCACTAGATTTGTTCTATACTTACAATTAGAATACGTATATTATCAAAGTCATTGGTAAAAATTTATTAATAGAAAAACCAGAAGTAGTGGAGAAGATACATCTCATTAGAAATAACTAATACCAATTATTTAACTGATTCATTAGAATTTATTAAATTAGATGGACTAGAATATTTCTTTGAGTTCGATGCTTTTATATAAAGAATCAAGAAAAACTATATATTGAAAGAGATGATTTGTTACCAGTTTATAAAGTTGAACTTATGGCATTGTTAGTAAAATTAATAAGTTTAGTAAATCCTGAAGATGAGCTATTAGAAGAACTTATGAATGATAAGAGTCTAAAAGTTCGACTTAAACATCCACAAACTAAGAATATCCCTGACAACATATGAATACGGAGTGAAGTTAGATGATGACAAAGCGTTAAATTTAATTAACGAAGCTAGAAAATTAAAAATAAAGCTCCAAATTTATATGTTCAAAACTTGGAAATGAAATACTGTGATTATTTAGAAAATAAGATGATAAAATAAAAAGAAAAATATCAGTAGCTATTTATAAAGTTACTGATATGCGCTTAAATATTTTTTAAAATAAATGATAATTTTCAAATTAAAATAATATTTCTATAAGAGAAAATAAGTAAACGTTATCAAAAAGTGATAAATTTTAGTTTAATATTAATCCATCAAAAATACGTAAACTTTATAAAGTTTATTAAATTAACGAATGAATATATTTTAATAATTAAATTATGTAATTAATTTTTAATAAAACAAATGTTGTTTTATAAATTAGATAACTATTTTTATTATGAAAATATAACACCTTTATAACTTAAATATACTTAAAATATCAAAAATCTATTGACATAGACTTATTTAATAGATAAAATTAATTAAAGTGATGAAATAAATCTTTAATAGATTGATTGTTAAAATCACAGTGTTATTATAATAATTATAAATATATTTATATTAATATAACTTTAGAAATTATATATATTGTTTATTTAGGAGGGATAAAAATGTATAGTAAGAATAATGAGAAAATGATTATTCGAAAGAAACAAGAAAAATTAATTACTACGGTATAAAAATTCAAAGTAGGGACAGCTTCTGTTTTGATTGTTGCAGGTTTTGCATTTTTAGGACAAATGCATTCGCTAGTGACAATACAGAAAACAACACAACGGTAACGGTTGATAAAAACTAGTCAAGATGCAAATTTAAATACTCAAATAATACAAGTAATGGAGTAATTGAAAAGAAGCAGCTAAAAAGTTCAAAAGTAGGAAATTTGATAACTTCTCTGAACATGAAACAACAACACAACCAACACGAGATGAGAAATCAACACAGCCAGTAGAAGCTGCACAAACCAAAAAGTTGAGAAACAGGTAAATAAGTCAGAATTAGAAAAATTCAATAAATAGATTACAGGCTGCCTTAGAAAAAGCTGGAGTAAATGATAAAACAAAATCAGGGTTGAAGAAGCTAAATCAGAATTAATTTCAGCTCAAAATTTATTGCAAGATTCAACAGCTACTCAAGAAGAGATAACAGAAAAGTAGTAGAACTAAAAATAAAGCTTTCAAAGCTAGAAAGTATGCAGAAAGTGTCTACTGAACCAAAAGAAGAAAAGTTAATAAAAATAATGATCCGCGTAATGGGAAAGCAATACCAGGAAAAGGGGAAAGTGGGTTTAGAGAAGCATCAATCATAATCCAATTATTCCTAGCTACTGAAGGACCAACGAACAATAATAAACTAGGTTCTGGAAATAACCCAGCTGATGGTGTATTTGAAAGTGCAAAAAGACCAATTTGGAGATATTGATTTTAGTAATGCCACTGAAAAGTAAACTGTAAATAAACAATGGTCGAGAACTGATTTAAATGATAAGCCAGATAAAAAGTACCTCCTGTATTTTTGGGTAGTGTTACTTATAACTGGAAGGAAAAAGAGATTACAGCAGATGAAGCTAATCATCATAATGCCTTTAAATGGCTGGAAAATTGAAAGTGAGAAAAAGTAACAGCCGTAAAAACCAGAAGCTCCACGAATGTTTCAGAGAATAGACCGACAGGTTTTGACCCAACTCCATCAAAGATTTATGATTTGAATGGAAAAATTAGTCCAAACTATAACGAAAACGCCTTCAACTGGCAATCCACTCTGGAATTTATGCAGCGAATCAAAAACTATGCAAATGGTGTTAATCACTCTGGTGTGGTTGGAACACATAAATTTCCTAAAGGTTATTATTTAGAACCAGGTAAAAAGGAACAAAAATTTCAAAGAATAGGACGTAAATGGGAATTCAAGAGTGATGTTAAGTGCGATTACCGGTGGAGCTTATGGAAATATGGGGACTGGAACAACTGGTGAAACAGTAAAAATTACAATGTATGATGCGGTAACAGGTGAGAAAAATATAGTGTTAGAGATGATCATTCAATTGATGAAAAATTCGAGAAAGAACATATTTCAACACCAAGTACAAGTGGAGCTAATGGAGATGGGTGGAATGAATATCGTGCCATTTACGAAATTCCAAAACAACAACACGTGTAAAAGTTGAAATTGAGGCATTGAATGACGGTACAGCGATTAATAACTCATACTTAAAAAATACAAATAGTACCGTAACTGATGGTTATTTTGTTGGGGCTGTTAACTTAGCCGTAGGTACAGGAACTGAAATGGCTACGAACGTTAAAACCAATGGTAAGGAAGGCAGATTTGGAGAAGACAATCTTTATAAATCAAAACAAAAAGGAGAATTAGAATTCACCGTTAATAGTGTTGGTGGAGTTCGTCACTATGGTAGTGCGAAACTGAAATAGAAGTTCCAGAAGGTGTGGATCTTCCAGATAATATTACCAACCCAAAAGATTGGGTTTGGTTTGGGGATACGCCTGTAGCTCCAAAGAATATTTCTGGGATGCAACTACTAGAAAATTAAGAATTAAATATCAAACTTCAGGAAATAATGCTGGAGTGAATCCATATATTGGTATTGGATCTAATAATGGTAAAAACGATGGGGTTCGTAAATTTAGATTACCATTTACAACGACTGATAATTACAGAGGTACTGCAACCTTTAAAGTGAGAACTTACTTACCAAATGGCTTAAGTGATGGGAAGGATAATCAACTTTTAAATACTGGAGATGTTTCAAATGCTGATGGAAAATATCATCCAGTAGTTAATGGTTTAAGAAATACAGATCAACCTGATTACTACTACAATAAAACGATTTATATCGATACAAAAAGACCAGATACACCAACAGTAGAAGCAGTGCATACAGACAGTATTCGTGGTGAGAAAAAAGATAAAAATCAAGTAAAAGAGTTACTCGTCTCAATTCCAACTAAAAATACAGATTTAACAAATGAAGCACGTGAGAAAAAAGATGTTGCTGAAAATGATAAAAATAATGGAGTGGATAGAGCTCTACAACTGGAGCTGAAACAGTAGATAAAGCAGTAGATAAAATTGGTGCAGCTATTGGTGGATTAACATCAATGAAAGTTACTTTACCAAATAACCAAACTCCAATTACATTAACTAAAAAAGAGGATGGTTGGTATATTGGTACTACAAAAGTGGAAGAACGTGATGGTAAGTTAGTTGTTCCGGTGCCTGCTGGTACTGATTTAACAGAGGCAGATGAGACAACAAATCCTGATAAACGTATCAAAGTAACAGTACTAGATAAAGCAGGAAATGAATCAGATCCAGCTTACGCTAATGTTCTAAATGAAGCTCCAACAGTAACAGTTAAGAAAAATGAGTTATATGTTTATAAAACAAAAGAAAATGAAAAATGGACTAATGAAAAAGTCTTAGAAAAAGCAGAGCCTACAGCTACAGACCTTGAAGATGATCGTGATGGTGTTGAGTCAACAAAACCAACAGTCGCAGTAAGTGATGCAGGGTAATTTAGATACAACTAAAGTTGGAGACTATACTGTAAAAAGTTCAATCAACTGATAGTGAAGGTAAGAAATCAACAGAAACAACTGTTACTGTTCATGTCTTAGACCCACTAAAGTAGATCCAACAGTAACAACTGATCCAACGGATCCAAGTACAACATCTCCTGTATCTCCAAAAGCACCAGATACACCAGTTAAGCCTGGGAGATGAAAAATAGAGGTAAATATCCTGCAGGGATAACTCGAGAAGATTTAGTCAAAGAAGTAACTGTACTATTAAATATCTAAAAGAAGAAGATGTTGATAAAGCTGATGCTACTGGATTAAAACCTGAAAAAGTACAAAAAGTAACTTACAAACGTACAGCAACCGTTAATCCAGAAACAAAAGAAGTGACTTACTCTGATTGGGAAGTTTACAATGAAGCCGATAAATTAACAGACGCTACAGCTGACGGAACGAAAGGTAAATTCAATGCTGTTGAATCACCGGTAGTAGACAACTACTTACTAGTAAATGCAACTGATAAAACAGTAGCTGAAAAAGAAGCTCCAGTTCCTGGACTAGATGGAACAGTAACTCCAGAAGTAACAAAAGTTCTTTATAAAAAGATTGGATCGTTTGTACCGAATTATCCTGAAGGTAAGAAACCACAAGGAGCACCAGATAAGATTTCTTATCCAAATCATTCTAATGACCCAACGATTCCAGGGGACTTTTAATACAATAACAATTCCTTATGTACCAGGATACACTCCTGTTTACAATGGTCAAGAATTAACACCGAAAAATCCTAATGATCCAACTCAAGGATATAAAGTTCCAGATGGATTTACACCAACGGATAAATTCGGAGAATCACCAATTACGTATACACCTTCTTCGCAAACTGCTAAAGTAATGATTGAGAAGAAAGTCGATGGAGCGCCAAATGAAGTGGTTTCTAGCTTTGATTTAACAGGTAAATCTGGTTCAGAATTACCAGCAAGTACAGACATTGATAACAAAATCAAAGAACTTAAAAACCAAGGTTATGAAGTAGAGAGTGATGAATATCATACTCAAGATAATCATCATCCAACATTTGATGATAAGGAAGATATAAATGCACAAGATGGAACACCAGCACCTTCTCAAACATTCAAAATTGTTGTTAAACCTAGAATCGTTGAAGTACCTTCATCAACACCTCATGAAAAAGATAGTCCAGTAGACCCAAATGGAGAAAAATCCAGAATTGAAATGGCCTGAGGGATTAAAAAGAGTCTGATTTGAATACAACTGCTAAACGTGTGATTTCTTATGTGAAGAAAGATTCAGATACAGCACCTGAAGTAAAAGCTAAAGATTCTACAGAACAAACTGTAACATTTACAAGAAAAGCAACAGTAAATCTTGTTACTAAAGAAGTAACTTATACGGATTGGGAAAGTACAAATAAAAACATGGGATAAAGTTGGAGTAGATGTTTTACCAGGATATATTGCTGATAAAAAAGAAATTCCAGCGAAAGAAGCAGTAACCCCTGCAAAAGATACAAAAGTAATTCCTGATGAAACTGATAAAGTTACTTATACGAAGATTGGAAGTTGGATTCCAGTTGATCCAACAACAGGTAAGGATGGAGATCCAATTCCATTCCCTAATGATCCAAAAACGATCCAACGAAAACAGGAGAAATTACGCAAATTATTCCTCATAAAGATGGATATATCCGAAAGATGGAAATGGTACACCACTAGTACCAGTAAATCCTGCAAATCCAGAACAAGGATATAAGCCACCGAAAATTACAGATCCAAAAGCTAACATCAAAATCACGTATGATAAAGATGATCAAAAAGCAAAGGTTAAATTCATTTCTGTAGATCCAAAACTAAAACAGAAACTGAGTTAACTGACCATGCGTTGACGCTAACTGGTAAAATCAGGAGAAACAATTCGGAAAGTAATGTACAAGCTCATATCGATGTATTAAAATCAATGGATATGATATCGTTGATAATCCATTTGATAAAGACCCAGTATTTGATACGAAGAAAGATACAAATGATAATATAACTCAAGAATTTACAATTAAAGTTCAGCCACGTGTCTCAACTACAACACCAGTTTATGTAGTAGAAGGTGATAAACCATCTGCAGAAAAAGTAGGCGGAGCTGTTACACCTGGTAAAGATGGTAAAGTTACTAATCCTGATGTAAGTAGTATTTCTACAGCTGGAAAAGCAGGTCAAGAGATTAAAGTTCCAGTAACGGTTACTTATGGAGCAGATAAATTTAAACGTGATGAACCTGTTGAGGTGACTGTTAAAGTTCTTCCAAAACCAGTACCAAAAGGTGTTACAGTCTTAAATGGTACACCAAATGAAAAATTAATTGATGCTATTAGAGCAAATGTTAAAAAAGCAATTGATGGATTAACAAATGTTCCTGAAGGGGTAACTCCATTTGTAACTGACGATGCTCTTGTTACTCCAAAAACTGATCAAAATGGTCAACAAACTCCAGTAACAGTAACAGTCAAATATAGAGATAATGCTACTGGAAAAGTTATTGATGACATTTCAGTTAACGTCGAGGTTCCTGTAAATGTAGTTGGTTCAACTCCAACTTCTAAAGTCGTATTTGAAGGCGATGAAATTGCAGCTAAGGATATTACTGATGCGGTTACTCCAGGAATAATGGAACAAAAGGTGAACCAAAAGATTTAACTAAAGATATCACAGCTAAGCCAGGCGTGAAAGAAGTGACTGTACCTGTGACTTACACAGATCAAAATGGAGAAATTCTAACAGAACCAGTAAAAGTTAAAGTAACAGTTTTACCAAAACCAACACCAAAAGGAATTTTCGTTCCAAAAGATAGTGACAAGGAAAAAGCAAAAGAAAAAGCCCTTGCCAAAGCGAAAGAAGCTATTGCGGATAGTACTTTCAAAGGAAAACTACCAGGAAATGTTACGAATGTAAGTATTGATGAAAATGTGGATAGTCCAGATTTATCAGATGATACAGATGTGAATGTAACTGTGAAGTACACTGTTGATGGAAAAGAAAAAACAACCGTTGTTAAAGTTCCTGTGACGGTTGTAGAGGGAGTTCCACAAATCGTTCCAGTGGATGAAAATAATAAACAACCAAATCCAGAAAACAGTATTGATAAAACTGAATATCCAGATGGTTCAACATTTGAATATGATCCAAAATCTCCTGTAGATACAACAACTCCTGGTGATTATAATGTCAATGTCATAGTAAAAGATAAAGATGGTAATCCTATTGCAGAAGTTCCTGCAACAGTACGTGTTGTAGAAAGTTATCCACAGTTTGTGCCAGTAGACAAAGATAAAAAACAACCAAATGTGGAAGGAAGTATTGATCCTAAAGCATTCCCTAAAGATACAGAATTCTCTTATGAAACTCCAGTAGACACAACGACACCAGGAGGGAAAGATGTCGTAGTAGTAGCCAAAATTGGAGATAAGGTTATCACGAAAATACCAGCTAAAATAATGGTTGTAGAGCCTAAAACTCAATATGTACCAGTAGATAAAAATAATAAACAACCAGATGCATCTAAGAGCATTGATCCTGAACAATATCCAGATGGAGTAACTTTCAAATACAAAACTCCAGTGGATACAACTAGCCCAGGAGAAAAAGATGTTATTGTAGAAGCAAAAGATGGAGAAGATAAGCTTGTAGAAGTACCAGCGAAAGTAAAAGTAGTTGAAGGTAAAGAACAACTAATTCCAGTTAACCCAACTGAGAAACCTCAAGCAAGAGATAGTATTACTCCAAGTGATTATCCAGAAGGTTCAACATTTGAATACAAAGTTCCAGAGGGACAAAAAGAGCCGTTTGATGCAACAACTGTTGGTGATAAACCAGTAACAGTGTTAGTTAAGGATAAAAACGGAAAAGTATTAGTAGAAGTTCCAGCGACTATTAAAGTTGTAGAAGCAAAACCTACGCCAATAGAAACGCCAGTAACAAATACTCCCTCTAGAAAAAGATGATATTGCTAAATATATTAAAGTTCCAGAAGGTGGAAAAAGTAACGAAAGTGAAAAATATACCGGACTTAACAACACCAGGCAAGAAAAACGCCTATAACTGCTACAATTACCTTACCAAATGGGAAAAACAACTACAGTAGAAGTACCAGTAAATGTAACACCTGGGAAACCAATAGAAACACCGGTGACAACAATACCATTAGAACCTGGAGATTATACAAAAGGAATAACGATACCGGAAGGTGGAAAAGTTACAAATGTAGAAAACATTCCAGACTTAACAACACCAGGTAAAAAGATCCAGTAAAAGTAACTGTGGAATTACCAAATGGAAAAGTAATAACAGTGGAAGTACTAGTAAATGTGACACCAGTGAAACCAATAGAAACACCGGTGACAACAACACCATTTACGCCAGAAGACTACACTAAAGGAATTACAATTCCAGAAGGTGGAAAAGTTACGAAAGTAGAAAATATACCGGACTTAACAACACCAGGTAAAAAAGATCCAGTTAAAGTAACAGTAGAATTACCAAATGGAAAAAGTAATAACAGTAGAAGTACCAGTAAATGACACCAGTGAAACCAATAGAAACACCAGTGACAACAACACCATTTACACCAGAAGACTACACTAAAAGGAATAAAAATACCAGAAGGTGGAAAAGTAACGAAAGTAGAAAACATTCCAGACTCTAACAACACCAGGGTAAAAAGATCCAGTAAAGTAACGGTAGAATTACCAAATGGAAAAGTAATAACAGTAGAAGTACCCAGTAAATGTGACACCAGTGAAACCAATAGAAACACCAGTGACAACAACACCATTTACACCAGAAGACTACACTAAAGGAATTACAAATTCCAGAAGGTGGAAAAGTAACGAAAGTAGAAAAATATACCAGACTTAACA